>Ga0207684_10000007_pt1 | contig 612969 bp, 653 predicted proteins | sample KBSK5501metaG_FD_184342 | JGI IMG/M metagenome (GOLD analysis project Ga0207684, IMG submission 184342) | Corn, switchgrass and miscanthus rhizosphere microbial communities from Kellogg Biological Station, Michigan, USA - KBS K5-50-1 metaG... | ecosystem: Host-associated > Plants > Roots >...
GTCGGGCTCCGTTTCGCAATGAGCACCGCGTCCACCACATAGCGCTCCAATCCCATCCCGGCACCTCCTTTCGGTAGGTGTCCAGCATGTCTTGAGACATCCGTCCACTATGTGTTGAACTCTCACACTAGCGCCCCAGCCATCGCCTTTGGCACTACCCCCTCGGTTGTCTGGGCCATCCTCGTCCCGTGCCCAATAGGGTCTGATCCAAGTCGGTTGCCAGAAGCAGGAGACAAGCCCCGCGAGGGGACTCGCGTGTCGATTGACGGTACCCAGAAGCTCGACGGGCTGAGCTGTCCCGGTCCGACCACCTGCTTCGTCTCGGACTTCCATGGTCACGTGGCCCTCACCGAGGATGGCGGAAATTCCTGGAAGGATCCGTCGATCACAACCGCGGGCGATCCGCGCGTGGATGTGATCGAATGTCCGACGGTGAAGGTGTGCTACGCAGCCGGCCGCTACGGACGGTCTGGGTCGGGCATTTTCCTTAACAGCCGGCGACGCTTGAGCTAGCGTTCGACGATCACGACGGTGTCGACGATCTTGTCGTGGACCGCCTGCTTGTCAGCATCGAACGCCGCGACCCAGCTGAGCCACCAGAAGAGGAGGAGCATCAACTCCCTCCCGACTGCCCGCGTCACGCCGATGGGTTGACCCGTGCTCTTTCGCAGGAGACGAAGGTTGAAAACGCTCATTCCGATGGTCTGGCCGTTACCGATGGAGTCAGACCACATGAAGCTCCAATAGAGCCCCTGAAAGATGAGCACGATGAACTGAAAGATCCCGGCCTCCCCAGGAGGTAGGGCAATGCCGATGATCACGTCGAGCAGGCCACCACCAACCACCGTGATGAAGAGGTCGATCAGCCAGGCCACTAGTCGGACGCCGAAGCCGGCCTTGGTGAGGCTGGCGGTCGGTGAGAAGCCCGAGGCCGGAGCGATCCATCCCGAGGAACTGGCGTATTGCGGCGCGCCCTGGGGCGGCGTCTGACCGAACGCGGGTGGCACGGCCGGCGCCGCCCAGGGGTTTGCGACCGCGCGTGCCGGGCAGCTCGGGCAGGTTAGTGCCCCGGGGGGAAGGTCGGCGCCGCAGCGCTTGCAAGCTGCCATTTGGCGGGGTAACGCCCCGATCTTGGCAAGCATGCGGCCTCTCGAGGCGTTGTAGGCGTCGATGGGAGCTCACCTGACCCGCAGAATGCTGTGGGTACTCATGCCAGCTCTGCTGGCCGCCTGCGGTGGTGGAGCTAGCCCTGGCACCAGCTGGGACCTGAGCTACCCAACCATTAGCCACCGCCTGATCGGCGTCTCTTCAAACTTCTTCCTGTGTGCCCAGGCGGGCAGTTCGGTCGGGGAACCGTGGGCGATCGCGGTGGATCACTCGGGCAACATTTACATCTCCGATAAATTGGCCCAGCGCGTTCAGAGGCTCACCCCTGATGGGAAGATCAGCCTCTTCGCCGGTAATGGGAAGGTGGAGAAGTTCCAGGAATCCCAGGAAGGCCAGCTCGCGACCCAGGTGGTGGTGGCCGTGGACGGAATGGCGGTCGACGCGACTGGGAACGTCTTTCTCGCCGAGGTCTACGGCCATATCTTTCGGATCGGAAGCGACGGCCGCATCCACGTCGTGGCCGGCCAGGGCTCGACGTTTCGCTACTCGGGAGACGGAGGGCCGGCGCGGCGCGCGGACTTTTATCGCCCTGGCGGACTGGTAATTGATCCCTTCGGGAACCTGTATGTCGCCGATACTCTCGACTACCGGGTTCGGCGGATCAGCCCGGACGGCCGGATCGTTACCATCGCCGGCAACGGCACGCGCGGCAGCCAGGGGGACGGCGGCCTGGCCACATCCGCGCAGCTCCAGTATCCGAAGGGTGTGGTCCTCGATGCCGCGGGCAACCTCTACATTGCCGACGGCAATGCCGTACGAAAGGTGACCCGCGAGGGCATGATCATGAGCATCCTCGGAAATGGGGCCCATGCCTTGAATGCCTGGGATGGCGCGGAAACTGACGTCTCGGGCATCGCGGTTGACCACGGTGGCAACCTGTACGTTGCCGCAGGAAGCCTATACGTGGTGACACCCGACGGAGCCTTACACGAGATTCCGACGAAGGTCGCCGACCAACCCAACTCGACCATTGATGTCAAGTCAGATTCTCAGGGCAACATCTATTACGCCAGCGGCTGCGGCCTCTATCGCCTGGGATCAAATTGAACAGACTCCTTCGGCTTAGCGTGCCCCTCGGCCTGGCGCTCGTCCTCACTTCATGTGCATCAGCCCAGTCCGGTTCGGCCAATGCGCTGTCCCGGCTGTCGCTCCAGCCGAGCGACCTGGCGACCGGCTTCGCTCGCTGCGACCGGCTCTCGGGGCCGTACCCCAAGGCGGCCGACGCCTATCTCAATAGCTGGGCCGACGGGGAAGCCTGGCGTTCCATTTTGCCTGCGGAAGCCTCCAACGCGTGGGTGGAGGTCTATGGGGGGAGTGGCGCCTGCGATCGGTACGCGACCGCCTCCGATCCGATTACAGGGAAGGGAAGCCTTGTCCAGGAGATCGTCATAAAGTACCGCACCCTAGTCGCTGCGCAGAAAGCCTTCGCGGCCGGCCAGTTCGTCCCCGCGGAGCCGGTGGGGTTCATGAACGCGACCGCAACCACGCTCTACGGCACTCCCGTGCGTGGCGTCACGACCGGCCTTGGACCCGAATCTTATGTCGACTCAGGTACGGTGGGCAGCTATTCGTTCTTTCACGCGGCCTGGCAGCGTGGTCAGTACGTGGCCACGCTGTTTGTGGAGAACGGCTCCGTCGACCTGGCAAAGCCGCTCCTCCCTGTCTTGAACACTCGCCTACCGGAGGCGTCGACCCAGGCACCGGTCTCACCGGCGAATTGCCATGGGGTCGCCGCGGGCGGGACCGGGAGCATCAGTGGCGATCAACTTACGTTTCCCGGCCCGGGCGTCCCCGCGCTCAGGATATACGCGGTTCGGATCGGAGCACCGAGCGCCTTTTGCTCGGTGACCACCGTTGCTAACCAGCGGTCGTACGTGATCGGTGGACTGCCGGCCGGCGATTACAACGTCATCGCATACCCAGCGAGCGGAATGCATCTGGCCGGTGGGTATACGAAGGCGGTTCCCTGCGGGTTGCAGGCTTCTTGTAGCGACCATTCCCTGCTTCCGGTAGTGGTCCGCGAGGGGCAGTCCGTGACCAACATCCAGCCGAACGACTGGTATACGACAAGCTTTCCGCCAGAGCCACACTAAGTTCGCAAGGCGAGCCTGCTAACGTCCTCCGTAAGAATCAAGCTTACGAGGTCGCCGGGTTATCTCTTCCTATGGCCTGGGCATCAGCAGATGCCTCACGCAGGTAACCACCTCATTGCCCAGATCAGCTAGAAGAGTTGCCAGACCTGACCAATTGACCCAGCCATCTCCTCCGCGAACGATGTCACGGGCTGCCATCAACGCCACGGGTGAGGGTCGACCCCCCCGGGCCCCATCGCACATCCTTAAGGGGATGGTCAACGGGCGGACTGGGGCGTTGAGCGCCCGCATGCTTGCCCTCAGCTTCCTGATGCTCTTTGTCGAGCTCGCTCTCATTCGGTGGACGGGATCCAACATCCTGTACCTCTCGTACTTCTCAAATTTCATCCTCCTGGCAAGCTTTCTCGGGATCGGGCTTGGATTTTTGCGAGCCGACGCCCATCGTGACCTCTTTCCCTTTGCTTCGATCGGCCTAGCCGCGCTCGTCGCGTTCGTGCGGCTCTTCCCAGTCGAGATCGATCGATCGGGAACGGAACTCATCTTCTTTGGCGCGCTGGGCACACAGAGCGGGTTGCCGCCCTGGCTAACCCTTCCGGCGCTTTTCCTGGGCGTGGCCGGGGTGATGTCGCTCATCGGCGAGGGCGTGGCGCGAACCTTTCGACGATTTCCGCCGCTGGACGCCTACCGGCTCGACATACTCGGCAGCCTCGCCGGCATCATCGCCTTCTCGGTTCTGTCCTTCCTCGGAGCGCCACCTCTTGCCTGGGGCGGTGTCGTCGCCGTGGTCCTGGTCCTAGCTGTCGATCGGCGAAGCCGTACGTGGCAGCTGCCGGTGCTGGCGATCATGCTCGTCCTACTCGGGCTGGAGGCGGTTGTCCCGACGGATAGCTGGTCCCCCTATTACAAGATTCGACTGATCACCCAGCCGGCGGGAGCCGTGACGCTGCTGGTAAACGGGATTCCGCACCAGACGATGGAATCGGCGGCCCGGCGACTGGACACGCTTTACGGCCTCGTCTATCAGCGAAAGCGCCCAACACCGCGCGACGTGCTCATCGTCGGCGCCGGGACAGGCGTCGATGTCGCCCTCGCGCTGCGGGAGGGCGTCCGACGCGTCGATGCGGTGGAAATCGACCCTCGCATCCATGCCATCGGCCAGCAACAGAACCCTGACCGCCCCTTTCAGGACCCCCGAGTGACCTCGTACATCAACGACGGCCGCGCCTTCCTCGAGCAAACCAACCGGCAATATGACCTGGTCCTCTTCGCGCTACCGGACTCGCTCACGCTCGTCGCCGGGCAGTCGTCGCTACGACTCGAGAGCTACCTGTTTACTACCGAAGCGATTCAGGCGGCGCGGGCGCACCTTACAGCAGGCGGTGCATTCGGCGAATACAACTACTACCGCGAAGGCTGGCTTGTCGACCGGCTGGCGGGCACACTCGAGCAGGTTTACGGGCGGCCGCCGTGCCTCGATTCGACGGGCCATTTCGGCCGGCTGGCCCTGCTCATGGCGAGCTCCAGTCCGGATGCGCTGCAGTGCCCAACTCTATGGCATCCCGTCTCTGCGACTGTCCCCGCGCCCGCGACCGATGACTATCCGTTTCTTTACCTGCAGGATCGGACAATCCCCGGTTTCTACCTGGTGACGCTTGCCCTGGTCGTGGCGGCCGCGCTGCTGCTCGTGCGGGTCGCTGCCGGTCGGCTGCGGCCGATGGGCACTTATCTCGACCTGTTCTGCATGGGTGCCGCATTCCTGCTGCTCGAAACCAAGAATGTCGTCCAATTCGCGCTCCTCTTCGGCACGACCTGGTTCGTCAACTCGCTTGTTTTCGTCGGCATACTGCTCGCGGTGTACCTGGCCATCGAGGTCGCCCGCCGGTTCGACGTCGGTCCATCGTGGCGTCTGTACCTCGCCCTAATGCTGGCGCTGGGTGCGGCTTGGGTCGTCCAACCGAGTCTCCTGCTCAGCCTGGCGGTTGTCCCTCGGTTCCTGTTCGCCACCGCGGTCGCCTTCATCCCCGTTTTTCTGGCCAACCTCATTTTTGCGAAGCGGTTCCGTGACGTCGCGTCCTCGAGCCTTGCCTTCGGAGCGAATCTGCTTGGGGCGATGGTCGGCGGCGTTCTCGAATACGTGTCGCTGATCACAGGCTACCGGGCGTTGTTGATCCTCGTGGGCGCCCTCTATGCCATCGCGTTCGGCCTCCAACGATTCCAGGCGCGCCGCGAATGGGCGCTAGAGCCCGTTGAGTGAACCGGGCTTGTCCCCCGGCACATCCACGAGGACGTCCTCAAACAGCGCAAGGCCTCGCATACCTTTTGGGACTATGTTCCCAACCCGGCCCGCATCCTGGAGATGATTTCCGCAGCCGGATTCGAGAAGTCCTTGGAAGAGCTCGGGAAGCCGCCTTCCGCCGGAGCTACCAGGGATCGATCAGCTTACAAAGCGAGATGCAGCCGCAGCGCTTCGTCGATGTTCAGCATGATCGCTGAGGGTACCAACCCGATGCGCTCACCCAGGCGTTCCACAGCGACCGACCTGACTTGCTCTGCCTGGGCCTTGGAGTCCTGCCGCATGCCAGTTGCCGCGGCTGGTAAGCGAACCTGAAATGGGAAGATCCGCCGAATATTCGATGTGATTGGAAGTACGGTGATTACACCGCGCCCGAGTCGGGCCGCGACGGCATTGGCGCCATCGTTGCTGACGATGACGGCCGGACGGCGCTTACTCGCCTCCGACCCGCGGCCGGGATCGAAATCGACGACCCGGATCTCGCCGCGCCGCATCAGGAAGGAAAGCCATCCGCAGAGGTGGACTCCCACAACCCCTCGTCGCCGCCGGCCGCCCATTCACGCCAGGCCTCTTCATAGGCCGCGCCCAAGCCCGAAGCCCGCAGCAATCTCACCGCTTTGTGGACCACGGCCGACCGCGATTCATAGCCCTCCTTTTTGGCGTACTGATCGAGAAAGTCGACATCCTCCTCCGGCAGGCTGACGCTCAATTTCATACCATGATGCTACCATGGGTAGGGCGCGAGTAGCAACCAGATAGCCTAGCGCCCCGGCCGCCTCGGACCCTCGTCCTTGCCCTATACCGAGGACCTGGCCGGCATTGAGACCGTGCTCAGGGCCATCTGGAGCGCGTCCTCGTAGTCCATTCGCCGGCCAGCATCCCAGGCCGCCCGCGCACCTTCCGGACCGAGCGCCTCACGTGCCGGCTGCAAGTACGGCGACATAAAGTCATCCCAGACTCGCGGTGGTGTATTGCCACTGCCTTCATGTAGAGCTGAGGCAGCTCCAGCAAGCAACAAGGCGCGCTCCGCGCCACCTTCAGCCGAGGTCAGGCAGGCGAGCACATCCATCGTGAAAGCTGCCCGCCGGTCGCGCATCGTCCGGCCCAGCTCCAGGCTTTCCGCGACGCTCCGCCGGGTTGTCTCGGTATCGCCCTCCAGCAGCGCGACCGCGGCCAGAAATGTTAGCGACATCGACGCTTCATCAGTTCGTCCCAGGGCTCGGCGCAGCGCGATACCTTGTTCAAGGAAGGAGCGCGCCTGGGGGAGATCGCGTCGCACGCTGGCGAGGATCCCGAGTTGCTGGAGGATTCCAGCTTCCAATTGCTGCTCTCCCAAATCGCGCGCCAGGCCCAGCGCCTCGTCCAGGGCTGCCTGCGAGCTAGCCCACGCGCCGGTAGCGGTCGCCACCAAGCCCGTAGCCTCCAATGCTCGCAACACTACTAATGAGTCCCCGGCCGCTCGGGCTTCATCCAGAGCCGCCTCGAGGAGCTCGTGTGCTGTGCGGAAATCGAGCTGGAGGTAGGCAAAGTATCCCGCCAGGTGGAGCCCGGCAGCGTGAAGAGGGAAATCACGTGGCGCGTGCTCCAGGAGCTCACTCATGAACTGTCGTGGCTCCGAGGCGTGAGCCCGGAGCTGCCAGAAGATGGTCAGCGCTACGGCCAGGCGGATACCAAGCTGAGGGTCGGCCTTGATGCTCCACTTGAGAGTGTTGCGGATGTCGTCGTGAATCGCTTCCAGTCGGTCAAGCCAGGGGCCAAGCTCCCCAGGCGCCCGAGACTCGGCCAGCTCAAGCACATAGGCGCCCAGCCGCGCCTGCATGGCATCGATCTCGTGCACGTCCGTGAGTCGCTCACGACCGTAGGTGCGGACCGTTTCCAGCAGGCGATAGCGCCCAGCGTCCGCCATTACCAACGATTTGTCGACCAGCTCGGCCAGTAGGTTGAGGACGATCTCACGATTCAGGCTGCCATTCGCGCCGACCTCCTCCGCGGCATCGAGCGAGAAGCGGCCGGCAAAGACGGAGAGCCGCCGGAAGAGGACCTTCTCTGCTTCGGCCAGAAGCTCGTAGCTCCAGTCCATGGCGGCCCTCAGGGTTCTGAGCCGGGTGGCGGCGATACGGCTGCCTCCAGTCAACAACGCAAAGCGACTCTCGAGGTGCTGGAGGATTTCCTCGACGGGCATCATGGTGACTCGAGCCGCGGCCAGCTCAATGGCCAGCGGGACGAAGTCAAGGCGCTCGCAAATCCGACCGACGACATTCACGTTGTCGTCACTGAGCTGAAAACCCGACTCGTGTGACCTGGCGCGATCGGCAAAGAGGCGCAATGCCTCGTCGCGAGTCAGCGGTGGAACCCTCCAGGTCAGCTCGCCGGGCACCTTCAAGGGTTCTCGACTTGTGGCAAGGACACTCACGCCCTCGCAACCCTTCAGTAACTCCGCGGCCAGTTTGGCGGTGGGCTCGACGAGGTGCTCGCAATTGTCGAGAACGAGCACCAGGTGACGTTGCCGGGCATGGTCCACGAGGGTGTCCGCCATCCGGCGGCCGGGCTGTTCCGCCAGCCCGAGGCCGCTGGCCACCGCCTGCGGGACGAGCAGCGGGTCGGAGAGTGGATCGAGCTCTACCAGCCACACCCCATCGGCAGCCTCGCCCACGAGCTGGGAGGCGAGTTCGAGGGCTAGTCGGGTTTTGCCTGCGCCACCCGGTCCAGTCAGGGTAAGCAACCGGCTCTGGCGATGCATTTCCTGGAGCTGCTTCAGCTCATCCTCGCGGCCGATGAATGCGGTGAGCTGGGTTGGCAGATTCGTAACCTGTCGCGGCAACGACAGGATTGGCGGGAACTCCGTCGGGGCGTCGAGGTCGACCAATTGGAAGACGTGCTCGGGCCGCGTGAGGTCCTTCAATCGGTGCAGACCGAGATCCCAGAGGGTCGCTCCGGCGGGCAGCTCGTCAAGGAGCAACTGCTCCGTGGCCTGGGAGATCAGGACCTGTCCGCCGTGACAGGTTGCGAGCAGCCGCGCGCACCGATTCAGCGCCTGGCCATAGTAACGACCCTCGCGGTGCTGGACCTCGCCCGTGTGAAGAGCGATCCGGGTTCGTAGGCGTGTCCCTTGCGGCCACGGCTCCGCAGCGAACTCGCGCTGGAGGGCGAGCGCGCAACTTGCTCCATCGCCGGCCCGGTGAAAGATCGCCAGGACACTATCCCCGGCGCGTCCTCCGTCCTCACCATGATGGCGCTTCAGGCAGCGCGAAACGATGCGGTCGTGACGCGTCATGGCTTCGCGCATGCCGGCCGGTGAAGCCTCCCACGCTCTGGTTGACGCCACCAGATCGGTCAGCAGGAACGTCAACGTGCCTTCTGGGTGCCCCTCCATCGGGATGACACTACTCCACAGGAGTGCTACATTCTAGCCGTGGTTCTCAAGCGGAAACAGGCAGAGGACCTTGAGCAGCTGGCCCGCGCCGCTGACCGATTTGGTGACGCACTGTTGAAGCTCGCCAACGTTACCCCGCCTGAAGAACGAAGCGCGACGGAGCACCCAGAGGTGCGGCGACTGGCACGCGAGCTCGACCGCGCCGCGGCGATCGTCGAGAAGGCCGTGGGGGCAACGTTCATGACAGCGGCGCAGTATGGAAGGGTCGCCCGGAACTTTGCAGCAATTGCGGAAGGGATGCAAAGTGGTGCGGCCCGGGAGACGGCAGCCGAGAACAGGCGCAGCACGGCTGGACGGCGAGCGGCGGCGCCAGCTGTCCGCAAACCGCAGCCGCGCCGCTAGCCCTTCCGACGTCAGAAGACGCCGGGCTGGATGGCTCGCAAGGGCCAGCGGCGCAACTCGCGATCTTGCCGGGTCTCACGCATTTCACCATCGGCTCCTCTCCCGCGCTCGCGACGGTGGTCACGCCGTTCCTGCAGCGCGGCGCCGCGCCAGACTAGGCGGGTTAAGTCCGCTGATGTTAGAAAACGTTAGAGGCGATGATGGGAACAGGGTTTGACGGATGAATACCCGACGGCTAGTATCAAATCTGATTGCAGCGGCGACCAAAAAGGTAGGGAGGATGGCATGAATAGCTCCAGGTTGGGGCGCCTATTTTCTGTGGCGGTCCTGTTCTCACTGCTGATGGCGGCCTGCGGCCCGGCCTCGAGCAGTAGCGGAGGCAAACACCTTGACGTCATCGCCACCTGGAGTGGTGACGAGCAGAAGTCATTCCTGGCGATGGTCAAACCGTGGGAAGACCGCACCGGGAACAAGATCGACTTCGAGAGCACTCGCGACGTGAATGCGCTTCTGACCACCCGGATCCAGGCCGGTAACCCGCCGGACCTCGCAGGACTGCCTGGCCCCGGCCAGATGGCGCAGTTTGCCAAGCAGGGCAAGCTGGTCGCACTCGATAGCGCCGTGGACATGAGCGCAATGAACAGCCAGTATGGCCAGAACTGGGTCAAGCTGGGCACCGTCAATGGGAAGCTGGTCGGGATCTTCATCAAGGCCTCGATCAAGGGCTTGATCTACTACGATCCCAAGAACATATCGTCCGCTGGTGTTGACTTCAGCACACCACCGAAGACGTGGGACGACATGGTGACCGCGTATAGCACCATCCGGCAGAAAACGGGCCAGACGCCCTGGTGCATCGGAGTCGAGAGCGGCTCGGCATCCGGTTGGCCCGGCACCGACTGGGTAAAGGACTTCTTCCTGCGTCAGGCAGGGCCGACGGCGTACGAGGCCTGGGGCGCCGCCCAGGAGCCGTGGAATTCACCGGAGATGAAGACAGCCTGGCAGTCGTTCGGCTCCGTCGTCAACAATCCAAACCTCACGTACGGTGGCAAGAATTATGTCCTCGCCACCAGTTTTATGACGGCGTTCGACCCGATGTTCCAGAGCCCGCCGAAGTGTTATCTCCATCACCAGGCGTCGTTCATCACCAGCTTCTTTACGCATGACTTCCCGAGTTTGCAGCCGAACACTGATTTCAACTTCTTCGGATTTCCGGACATCAACGCGCAATACAGCGGCGCCCAGGTCGTTGCCGGCGACCTGTTCGGCATGTTCAAGGACTCACCCCAGGCGCGTGACTTCATCAAGTACCTGACCACCCCCGACGCGCAGAAGATCTGGGTGAAGCGCGGTGGCGCGATCTCGCCCAACAAGCTCGTCACGCTGGACAACTATCCGGACTCGCAGTCGAAGCAGGCGGCCAAGCTGCTGCTGGCCGCGAATCCGCCGGAGTTCGACGCCGGAGACTTGCAGGACAACGCGCTGCAGAAGGCGTTCTTCGATGGGATGACCCAGTACATCGGGAACCCGGGTCAACTCGATTCGATCCTGAACCACCTGGAGCAATTACGAACGAGCGGGGCATAGAGAGACGGTAAGGAGGAGCCGGAGGCCAGTGGCGTGAATCTGGCCTGGATTCCGTACCTGATCGCCGCCGTCGTCGGCGTCCCGGCGGTGCTGGTCCTGTACATCCTCGCCACGGACTGGCTCATCCGGCGCCTCCCCGACGATCTCCAGCCACGCCTTCGCCCATGGGTCTGGGTGGCCCCGGCGCTGGTTCTGGTTACAGCCCTTCTCATCTATCCGATGGTTGCGACGGCCTGGATCAGCCTGCTGTCGAAGGACGGCACGCAGTTCGTCGGGCTCGCCAACTTCGGCCATGTGCTCACGGACAATTCCGTGTTGATCGCGATTCGGAACAACATCTACTGGCTGGTCTTCTACACCGGCCTCGTCCTCGTCCTCGGTCTGATCCTCGCCGTCCTGGCCGACCGGGTGCCGTACGAAGGTCCGGTGAAGTCCTTGATCTTCATGCCGATGGCCATCTCGTTCGTGGCCGCGGGCGTCATCTGGCGGTTCATGTACTCCTACCAGCCGCCCGGTGCGCCTCAGACCGGGACACTGAACGCGGTCTGGTCGTCGATCTTGCAGCAGCAACCGATCGCGTGGCTGATCGATCACCGCGTCAACAACTTCGCACTGATCTTCGCGGCGGTATGGGTTTGGACCGGCTTCGCCATGGTCATCACCTCGGCTGCCCTTAAAGGGATTCCCCCCGAGCTGCTCGAGGCCGCCCGGGTGGACGGGGCAACTGAGCTTCAGGTTTTCTTCCGCGTTACCGTGCCCCTGCTGGCGCCGACCCTGACCGTTATCGGCACGACGCTGGTCATCTTCGCCCTGAAGGCGTTCGACATCGTGTACGTCATGACTGGTGGGCTGTACGACACCGATGTGATGGCCAGACGCATGTACGGCGAGATGTTCAACAATCAGAACTTCGGGACCTCGGCCGCGATTGCCATGCTTTTGCTGCTCGCGGTCGTCCCCGTCCTCATCTTCAACCTTCGCCGATTCCAGTTCCAGGAGGCCATCCGATGAGCGTTGCGCCGGTAGCGGCTCCCTCGATCGCCGAAACTCCTCTTGCCCTGGAGCGCAAGGAGCCGCGCCGCCTCTCACTCGGATCGCTGCCTCTGAATCTCGCGCTGATTCTGCTCACCGTCATCTGGCTTGTGCCGACGATCGGCCTGCTGGTCAGCTCGTTCCGTCCTGGCTTTTTGATTTCGCGAACCGGCTGGTGGACGGCGTTTGCGCCGCCGTTCCAGTTCACGCTGCAGAACTACAGCGACGTGCTGCAGACCAACAACCTCTTCACCAGCTTCATCAACAGCCTGACGATTGCTATTCCGGCCACAGTCATGCCGATTGCGATTGCGTCATTCGCGGCCTACGCCTTCGCCTGGATGCGATTCCCACTCCGCAACTGGCTCTTCCTCTTGCTGGTCGGACTGCTGGCCGTCCCTCTGCAGATGACCCTCATTCCGGTTCTTGCGATGTTCAAGGCATTGGGCCTCAGTGGCAACTTCTTCGGAGTCTGGATCGCTCATACGGCCTACGGTTTGCCGTTTGCCATCTACCTGCTACGGAACTTCTTCGGTGCGCTCCCAGGCGACCTTTTCGAGTCGGCACAGATCGACGGCGCGGGGCCGGTCACGATGTTCTTCCGGCTCGTGCTGCCGCTATCGGTGCCGGCACTGGCCTCACTCGCCATCTTCCAGTTCCTCTGGACCTGGAACGACCTGCTGGTGGCGTTGGTCTACCTGGGCAGTGCCCCACAGTTCGCGCCGATGACGGTGACCATCGCGAACCTGGTCAACTCGCTCGGATCGGGCTACGAGCTGCTGACGGCGGCCGCCTTCATTTCGATGGCGCTGCCACTGGTGGTCTTCCTCGCGTTGCAGCGCTACTTCGTTCGGGGCATGACGGCCGGCGCAGTCAAGGGCTAACGGAACACTCGTCCGGCGCTGGTTGCCCGACTAGCGGCGGATCAACACCGTCGCAAGCAGCGTCATCACGATCAGCAGCGGGATCGCCATCAGCCCCGCGGTGATCAACCAGAAGAGATTCTGGATGTCAGACGTCGTCCCCGCGCCGGCCGTGGTCGCGGCCTCGGACGTCTGCCCGACGGTGACGGCCTGCGACGATCCCTGGTTTGGCGCGTCCGGAGAGGGAAGCCCGCCGGCGTTGTCGGTCGCCGCCGGCGCGAGCGATGCGTTGGCGACCGGGGTCGGGGACGGTGCGGGTGTGGGAGGCGCCGTCGATGTCGACGTCGGTCGTGGTGTCGGAGTCGGTCGCGGGGTGGGTGGGGGCGTTGGCGTCGGTGATGGATGGTGCCGCGCGGACACTGCCGCCGACGCGCTCCCGGCCCACGCGCTGCCAGCGCTTATCACTCCGGCTAGGGCGGCGCACATCGCAACCAGGACCAGCGCTCCAGCGAGCGCGAGCCCACGCCGACGCAGGACCATGCCTTCCCCTTGCCTCCTGCCAGGAATCTCCTGCGCAAAGAATACCGGGCGTCCCCGAAAAAGAACAGGTCGGGGAGTAGCGGCCACCCAAACCTGGCTCGCCTACCATTACGGGAATGCCTGACGATCGGATCGCCGTTGTGACCGGAGCGAGCTCCGGGATCGGAGAGGCGACGGCGCGAGCCCTGGCGGGAGCCGGGTTCCATGTGGTGTTAGGCGCGCGGCGACGGGATCGACTCATGGCGGTCGCCCGGGAGATCGGCGGCCGCGGTCTGCCGCTCGACGTCAGGGACCTGGCCAGCATCGAGGCCTTCGCGCGCGCCATCGACGCCGAATATCACCAGGTCGAAGTGTTGATCAACAACGCCGGGCTTGCGGCCGGCCTGCAGCCGCTGGTCGAGGGGTCCGACGACGACTGGGTCCAGATGATGGAGACCAACCTCCTGGGGCTACTCCGGGTCACGAAATCGCTGCTCCCCCTGCTGCGCCGAGCCCCGCGAGCGCACATCGTGAACCTGGGGTCCGTGGCGGGCTTCGAGGTTTACCCCGGCGGCGTCGGCTATACCGCGAGCAAGCACGCCGTCCGCGCCATCACCCGGACCCTTCGCCTGGAGCTGATGGGCGAGCCGATCCGGGTCACCGAGGTTGAACCGGGGATGGTGGAGACCGAGTTCAGTCTGGTCCGCTTCAAAGGCGATGCGACGCGAGCTGCCGCGGTCTACGAGGGGATGCAACCGCTAACCGGTGCCGACGTCGCGGATTGCATTCTGTGGACGGTGACCCGGCCGCCGCACGTCAACATCGATGAGCTTGTTGTCCGCCCGATCGCGCAAGCCACCACTCGGGACGTGGCGCGCCGCGGTTGATCGAAGTCGGATCTAGGCTTATGCACAAACCTTCCACTTATGCACACCGCCGCCGTTTCTCTGAGTGACGGGGCCCTCGATCTCCTGATAATGGGCGTGTCACTTACCGGCCAGTTCTGCCGGCCAGGCGGGCGATCTTGACTGCTGAGGACCGGCTTGATATGATATCGACGATATCAGGTTAGTAGAGTCCATCAAGGTAGCAGGGAGGTAGGTCATGGCGGTCGTACACGAGCACGAGGATGGCGACGGCTCCAGCGCGGCGGTGGTGGCGATCTTCCTGATCGCCTTGATCGTGATCCTGGCGATCTTCTTCTATGGCTTTGCGTTCGCGCACTGGTTCGGGGTTGGGAACCCGACGATCGTCGTCCCGAACACATCGAGCGCCCCGTCGATCGCGGCCTCAGCGTCGGCGTCCGCCTCGGCGTCACCGTAACGGGCGAAGCGCGAGCAATCCAAACGAAGGCCGGCCCGGGCGCCGGTCTTTTCGTTGGCGTGGCTGATGACGCGGTCCTGCCGCAGACTGGCAACGGTCCTGTAACAGGGCGCGAAAGGTCGGTGGCGGACAATGCGAACCATGTATATCGCCGGACTTATTCGCGCTGTCGTCGACCGTCTGACTCGTAACGAGCGTGGGCAAAGCATGGTCGAATACGCCCTGATCCTGGTGTTGATCGCGGTGGTCGTGATCGTGGTGCTCATCATTCTCGGTAACCAGGTCGCGAACGTGTTCTGCAACATCAGCGGCGCCATCGGCCAGTAAGCCGCGCTACGCTCGTTCCATGGCGGACGGCTGCACCCTTCTCATCCTCGCGGGGGGACGCAGCCGCCGCATGGGTCGCGACAAGGCGCGGTTGCCGACGGGCGACGGCACGCTGATCGAGCACCTGGTGCGTCGGCTGGGGCCGGTAGTTGATGAAGCCATCGTGGCCGGCGGTGACGAGGCGCTGCAGCCGGCTGGCGCGCGGCAGATCGAAGATCGCTATCCCGGAATGGGACCGCTGGCCGGCATGCACGCCGGCCTGCTCGAGGCGGGCTATCCACTGGTCTGGGTGGTCGCCTGCGACCTGCCGGATGTCGAGCCAGGGCTGGGGGCCCTCCTGCGCAATCTGGCCGCCGGTGTTGACGCGGTCGTGCCTCGCGTCGGTGAGGAGCCCGAGGGTGTCTGCGCCGTCTATCACCGATCGATCGCAACGCGCATCGAGGTGTTGCTGCGGGCGGACCAGCGCCGCGTGCAAGATCTCCTCGCCTGCGTCGACGTGCGCTATGTCACGGCGGCGGAACTCCGCCCTGTCGATCCGGTGCTCCGCTCGTTCCGAAACCTCAACACCCTCGCCGACTACGATGCCTGGCTTACGGCGCGCTGAACCGTTCGAGCTGTCGATCGAGCTCCGCCGGATCCGTCGTAGGTGACTGGCAGACGAATCCCTCGCACAGATAGGCCGTCGCCTCGCCGTCGAGCGCACGGCGTTCGGCGAGCAGCGGGATGCCACGACCGTCGCCCTCTGGGGCCGCCGCGACCAGGCGGTTGGGGAGATACCGCAACCGTGCGACATCGAGCAATCGCTTGGTCTGCGGGTCGGCCGGCGTGCCGATGACCGCCAGCTCCACCGGCCGCCCGAGCTCGAAATCGAGGGCCGCCAGCAGCCGGCCAAACGCCAGCGGCGCCTTTGCGGCAGTGGGTGCCAGCCGCTCGAGGGTCAAACGAGCTTTCGCGATCCACAGATCCTCGCCGAGCAGCATTCCGGCGCGCCGCAGCACATCGACGGCCATCGAGGTACCCGACGGAATCGCGTTATCGGTGACGTCCTGCGGTCGAACCATCAATCGTTCCTGGTCGGCCGCCGTATCGAAGAACGCGGCGCGCGGCTCGTCCCAGAACGCAGCCAGCAGTTCGCGCACGAGTCGACGCAGCTCATCGAGCCATGCGCCGTCGAAGGTTGCCTCGTACAGGCTCAGCAGGCCATCGGCCACCGCCGCCTGGTCCTCGAGGTATCCGGCGAGGGTGGCGCGCCCGTCCTTGTAGCTGCGCTGCATCCGCTCGCCACTTCGCATGCGGGAAAGCAGGAATCGCGCATTGGCTTCGGCGATCGATAGCAGGTCCGGGCGATCGAGCACTCGCGCCGCCTCGGCGAAGGCGCGCAGCATCAGCCCATTCCAGCCGGCAATCACTTTCTCGTCCCGCTGCGGCCGGACGCGTTGTTCCCGAGCCGCCAGCAGCCGATCGCGCACCGCATCCAGCACCGCCGTCGCGTTGGGCGTCAGCGGGTGCAGGATGTTGCGGCCCTCGAAGTTTCCGGCGTCCGTCACGTCGAACGCCCGCGCCACAGCGGCCGCGCCGTCGACGCCGAGGGCGCGCTCCAGCTCGCTGCGCGTCCAGACGTAGAAGCGGCCTTCTTCACCCTCGCTGTCGGCATCGAGGCTGGAATAGAAGCCGCCTTCCGGTGACCGCAGTTCGCGCCGGACGAACTCGAGCGTTTCCTCCGCCACCCGCCGGAACGCGATGTCACCGGTCAGCTGCCAGGCGTCCAGGTAGGCACGCGGCAGCAGCGCGTTGTCGTAGAGCATCTTTTCGAAGTGAGGGACGAGCCAGCGCTCATCAACGCTATAGCGATGAAAACCGCCTCCCAGCTGGTCATACATGCCACCGGCCGCCATCGCCCGCAGGGTCTGCACCGCCATGCCTAACGCCGCTGGATCGCCGGATCGCCGGTGCGTGCGCAACAGGACGTCGATCAGCATGGGTTGCGGAAACTTGGGTGCGCCGCCGAACCCCCCATACGTCGCATCGTGATCCCGAGCCAGTCGTGCGTAGGCTTCATCGAGCAGTGCCGGCATGAGCGCCCCGGCCGCCAGCGGAATCGCGGGTCGCTGCAAATATTCCCGCACCTGCGCCGCGGTCGCCTCCACCTCTGCCGTGCGATTCCTAAAGGCGTCCGCCACCGCCGTGAGGACGCGCCGGAACGATGGCATCCCGAACCGGTCGCTTGGCGGGAAATAGGTTCCCGCAAAGAACGGCGTCCCGTCCGGCAGCAAGAACGCGGTCATCGGCCAGCCACCGGATCCAGTCATGCCCTGCACCGCGCGCATGTAGACCTGGTCCAGGTCGGGACGCTCTTCGCGGTCGACCTTAATGGGGATGAAATCGCGGTTCATCAACGTGGCGATCTCGGGGTCCTCGAAGGATTCGCGTGCCATCACGTGGCACCAGTGACAGGCGCTGTAGCCGATGCTGAGCAGGATCGGTTTGTTCTCGCGCTTGGCCCGCACCAGCGCTTCCGGTCCCCAGGGGTACCAGTCCACCGGATTGTTGGCATGCTCGAGCAGATAGGGACTCGTCTCCTGCGCCAGCCGATTGCTCACCTCTCTATCATGACGCCGATGAGCGGGGCCCTCGATTGGCTCGCCGTCGGGGATGTCGCGGAGGAGCGAGGCACCGACCACCTGCGCATCATGGGTGGCGGTGCCGCCCGGCTCGCGGCGCATGCGGCGGCGCTGGGAGCCCGGACCGCACTGGTCGCCAAGCTCGGTGACGACGAGGCCGGTGAACGGATTTCCGAGGGGCTCGAACGGCTAAAGGTCGACCTTCGCTGGCTGCGGCGCGCACCCGAGCTGCGGACCACCGTCTGGTACGATCCCGACGGCGCCGCCGCACAGCGCCGGGTGGAGCGCGGCGCCGATCTCGCGCTCCGTCTCGACGAGCTCCCTCCGATCTCGACCACTGCGGCCATCACCGTCGTATCCGGCTACAGTCTGTCGGTCGAGCCGGCGCGTTCCGCGGCATTGGGGGCGTTGACCGCCGCCAGAGCTCGCGGCGGACGGGCCGCCCTGCTGCTCGAAGCCCACCTGTTGTGGTGGACCAACGCCCGGATGACCCGAAGGGTGCTCGAGCCCGCCATCGCTGCCGCGGACAGCGTCGCCCTCCAGGCGGCGGATGCCCGTGTGCTGTTCGGTCCGGTCGACAATCGTCAGGCGGTCCGGCTGCTGGCGGAGATGGGGCCGCGGCTCGTCTACCTGGCGGAACCCGACGGCAGCGTGCTGCTACGCGACGGAGGGCGGGTGCTCGCCTGTCCGGCCGACGCTGGCGATGGCGCTCCCCGCGACCGCTATGCGGGAGCGGCGGCGTTCTGGGTGGGACTGGCGAAGCGAGCGACGGCCCGCAAGGCGGCCGCGGACTCGGTTCGCTATGCCCAGGCGGTGCGGCGCGCCGGCGCGCCCCGCCAGCTCCAGGCTCCCCTGTAACACGACCATGGCGCGGCTGGAGCAGCCCGGCGACGCCCGACCGGTGCCGCCCGTCAGCGCCGTTGCTCTCCCGTGGGGGGTTCCTGGCGTCGCTGGCTCCTCGCCGCCGTTGCCTGTGCCATCCTGCTACCCTCGACGGCCACCGTGCCCACTCGCCCGCATCCCGCGATCAGCGTCTCGTTCCTGGTGGAACCCGCTGCCGTCGATACGCCGGCTAGCCCTTCGCCAGGGCCGACAGATGCGGCTGGATCCGCGACCACGCAATAGGGTGGGTCGGGATCCCGGCCTGGCTCAAGTAGCGATCGCGCAGGCCGCTCACATCGGGGTAGCCGTGGACGTAGTAGATGGCGCGGATCCCGGCGCTGATCAGCAGCTTCACGCATTCGATGCAGGGAAAGTTCGTGCAGAAAATATCCGCGCCTGAGGTTGACGCGCCCCGATAGGCACTCTGTGCCAGCGCGTTGGCCTCGGCGTGGGCGCAGTACTTGAGCGAGAGATCGGCGCCGCTGATCCCGCCGACGCAAGGACACGGTCGCGGAAATTCCTCCGGATGCCAGGTGCCCTTCGGCGTCCCGTTGTAACCGGTCGCGATCACCTGGCCGTCGCGCACGATGACGCAGCCCACTTTTCGTGAAAGGCAGGTCGACCGCAGGGCGGCGGCGAAGGCCAGGATCATCGCGTAGGACGATTTGTCGGGCCGGCCCTGCTCCTTCGGGGGATGGGACTCGACCGCGTCAACATTGGGAGCGGTGCGCCGGGCACGACGGGCCGCTGGCCGGGAAGGCCGGGAGGTCACGAATCGATGTTAGCCTAGCTCGCCTTGAGGATCCGGGTGATCGTCGTCCCGCAGTGGGCGCAGGTGCCGATCCGGGCCCAGTGCCCCGACCGCAGCGCCGTCGTGGTGGCGCCCAGATCGACCGCGCTATGGCACTGGTAGCAGAACGTCAGCTGGGCGGGAGTGCGAGACGTATGCGCGACGGCCGGAGCATCGAAGCGCAGCGAGAGGATATTCCCTGGCTGGTGCATCTCTCTAATTCTCGTAACGTCCAGTCTTCGTCCCCTTGTTCGCCCCTGGCAGCCACGATTCCGTAACGCTTTCTCGCCCCGGTCTCAAGATTACGGAAGGCGTTTCAAACCGCCCGGCTTGAGCGCATCGCTGGCGCCTTGCCTGGTCGCCATAACGCAAACCGCGGGCGCTCTGGTGGGCGCCCGCGGCGGGATTTCCGTTAGGCGCGGGTGGGGGCGGCGGCGGGCCGCGCCAAGCGAGTCTCCTGCGGACCGCCGGCCTTCTGCCAGAGCTGGTCGACCTGACCGATCAGGTCCAGGAACTTCTGCGCGTCCGCGAGGTCGACCGAGGCTTTGGCCTTCGAGCCCTGGGTCACCGCCTGCTTGAGGACCTCTTTGAGCTGCGGGAACTTCGCGTCGTGCTTCTCCGGCTTGTACCAGTCGCTCCAGAGCACATCCAGATGGTGCTTGGCAAGCTCGGCCCGCTCCTCTTTGATGATGATGGCGCGCTGCCGGTACACCTCATCCTTGGAGTCGTTGTACTTCTTGATGATGTTGTAGACCGACTCCGCCTCGATCCGAGCCTGCTCCGGGTCATAGATGCCGCACGGGAGGTCGCAGTGGGCCTCGACAGTCCGGCTCGGACGTATCCACTCACGCAAATTCATGGTGCCAACTCCTCCTATACGATGAATCACTGATTCTCAAATCAGTCTACCCGCTGCGCGTAAAAGGCGACAGCATGGCGCCCCGATTACGTGCCGGCGCGCTGGTCATCGCCGAGCCGCTGTACGATGCGGCCGTCCTTCGACCGGGTGACGTCGTGGTTGCCCGGCGTCCCGACCGCCCGCATCTCGAAATCATCAAGCGGATCCACTCGATCGACGCCGTCGGCACCATTTTTCTGGTCGGTGACAACCCGGCGGCGAGCACCGACTCACGGCAATTCGGCGCAGTTACCCGCAAGGACATTCTGGCCCGGGTACGCTGGCGCTACTGGCCGCTGCCGCCGATCCGGCCCTAGTTCGGCAGCGGGTGGGCCAGCGCGGTCGCGGCGCGCTCCAGCCTGGCCAGCACCCGGTCCTTCCCCAGCCGGCTCATCGATTCGATCAGCGGCGGCGTCACTGTCCGACCGGTGATCGCGACCCGCAAGGTCATGAACAGATCGCGTGACGACCAGCCCTGCCGCTCTGCCAATGCGCGCAGGGCCGACTCGATCGCCTCCGGCTTCCAATCCGCCAGGCCCTGTAGCGTCTCGCTGGCGTTCTTGATCGCCAGCGCGGCGTCGGCCGCGTCCCGGCCCTTGGGAATCAGCTGCTCGGGTCGATACGTCTCGGGTTCCTCGAAGAAGAAGCGAAGCATCTCAGGCGCCTCGTTCAAGGTGCGCAGACGCTCCTGCACCAGGGGCATCAGGGGTCGCAACGCCTCTACGGAAACGCCCGGCATCCGTAACGCTACCCGAGCGGCCAGGTCGTCGGGGCTCAGCCGGCGAATGAACTGCCCGTTGAGCCAGTCGAGCCGCTCGAGGTTCGCGATCGCAGGGCTAGCTTGAATCTTGCTGAGGTCAAAGGCCTGGATCAGTTGGTCCATCGTGAAGATGTCCTGCTCGGTTCCCGGTGACCAGCCGAGGAACGCAATGAAGTTGTCAACGGCCTCCGGCAGATAACCCCCCTCACGGTACTCGAGCACATCTTTGGCTCCGTGGCGCTTGGCCAGCGGTTTCTTGTCGGGCCCAAGCACCAGCGGCAGGTGGGCAAAGGCCGGCGGCAGCCAGTTGAAGGCCTGGAATAGCAACAAATGTTTCGGGGCCGAGGGAAGCCACCCGTCACCGCGGATGACATGGCTGATCCGCATCGCGTGATCGTCGACGGCGAAGGCCAGATGATAGGTCGGGAATCCGTCCGACTTCAGGAGGACGTGGTCGTCCAGCGTGTCGTTGCGGAAGGTGACGGTGCCCATCACCAGGTCACGAAAGGTCGTGGCCCCGTCGACCGGCATCGCCTGCCGGACCACGAAGCGTTCACCGGCCGCCGCCCGGGCATCGGACTCATGTTTCGGAATCGATCGGCAGCGTCGATCGTAGCGCTCGGGTTCGTGACGGGCCCGCTGCTCGGCCCGCATCTGCTCGAGCCGCTCCGCCGTGCAAAAGCAACGATAGGCTGCTCCTGACTCGATCAGGTCCGATGCCGCCTGCTGATACGCCGCTTTCCGCTCCGACTGGATCACCAGTGGCTCATCCCAGGTCATCCCCAGCCAGCGAAGGCCTTCCTCGATGGATGCCTGGCTGCCGGGATTGAAGCGAGCCCGATCGGTGTCTTCGATCCGCAAGAGGAATTGTCCGAGTTTCTGGCGGGCAAACAGGTAGTTGAACAGTGCTGTTCGGGCCCCACCCAGATGGAGGGCACCGGTGGGGCTGGGCGCATAGCGGACACGAACTGATTCACCGATCTCGGCCATCGGAGCAATCGTAAGTCAGGGAATGCGGGGATTCTCCGCGTGTACTCAGCGGGAAATGCCGCTCCCTGCGTCACATCCTCGATGCCCAGATATGCGCTTGGCTGCATCAAGGACCCATATGACCATCGGGACTACAGCATGTCGGGGTTCCTCAAGGCGGCGCCACTCGCCGAGTGTCTCGATCACAGCGGCGCCCTGCCGCCGGTCTTCGACCAGGGCCCGGCCGGGACGTGCGTCGCCTGCGCGACGGCTTATTACGACAAAACCTTTCAAAAGGGCGAGGAGCATCACTGGCCGCTCACGGAGGCGCAGCATCAGTTCTCGCCCCTCTACATCTATAGCCAGCGGCGCCATCAACCCGAGGACGAAGGGATGACGATCCGCGAAGCAATGAAGATCGTCCAGGAGCAGGGCGTCTACAGCCTGGCCTGCATGCCGTACGACGCGCAGCGGATCAACGTGCCACCGACGCCCGAACAGCGAAAGGCCGCCGCGCCCAATCGAGCGAAAAGTTATGCCCGGCTCAACTCCATTGGGGAGATGGAAGCCTACCTGATGGCGAACTGCTTCGTCGCCGGCGTCATGGTGCACGAACGCTTCATGGATGCGCCGGGCGGCATCATCCCGATGCCCGAGCCCGGTTGCGAGTACCTCGGCGGACACGCGATCTGCATCGTCGGCTTCGACCGGCGTAACCGGATGTTCAAGTTCGCCAACAGCTGGGGCACCCAGTGGGGTGACATGGGCTTCGGCCACGTCGGCTACGCCACTCTGCAGGCGCTGCTGATGGATGCCTGGGGCATGGTCGATGCGATCGAGCGCGACCACGACGACTAAGGATCGTGGTAGACGGCGATGAGCCCGGCACGAGCGGCGGCAACGTAGACGTTGTCGTTCGAAGAGTCAGCGGCGACCGTTGCCGCTTGCTTCCCGGTCCCGATCACGCCGAGCGGCTTGAGCGCGACCGAATCGATCACCGTGACGTTGTTGCTGCCGGCGTTTGCTACATAAACGTGGTGCAGGTGCGAGTTGAAAGCCGCCTGATCAGGACCGTGGTCGATGTCAGCCGAGCCGAGACAGCGATCCAGGAGCACGTCGATGATGCTGGCGACGTTTGCCGAACGGCTGATGGCGTTCGCGACGAATAGGCGCTGTTGATCGGGGTCGAAGGCCAGTCCGGTCGGCGCCTGGATGTCGCAACCCTTGTAAGTCTTGAGGATGGTCTGGGACCCCGGGTCGACCTGCACGACTTCGTTCATGTCGTTGATGGCGACATAGACGTGACCCTGCTGTCGGTCAACCGCCATCAGCTCGGGCTTTCCCGGCAGGGCCATCTTGCTGGTTGCCTTCCGGGTGGCCTCATCGATGAAGGCGATGCTTTTGCCACTGCCGAGGCTGACTACCACCATGGCGTGGACCGGATCGTAGTCGATCGCGTCCGGGGATCCACCAACCTGGATCTTGCTGAGGATCCTCATCGCCGTGACATCGACGACCGACACACTCCCGTCGGTGCCGTTGGAGGTGAAGACGATATTCGGGTCGGAGCTCAGGGCGATGCCCTTGATGCCCGCCAGTCCCTGGACTGATCCGAGGTAGCGGTTCGAGTCGACATCCACCAGGTCCAGCGCGTTGTTGCTGCTGTGGGGCACGTAAAGGCGGCTGTTCCGCGTGTCCAGGGTGAGCAAATCGATCGAGGGTTGAGCCCGATCTCGGGGGAGCTGGATATTGAGCTTGAACGTCAGCGGGAGGTTCAGCGCCGACCCCGTCGTGCAGGCGGAAGCTCCGGCGAGCGCGGCCATCAGTACGAAGCCGAGAGCAATGCGTGGGATGGCCAGGATCATAACGGCCGGCTCCCGCGGCGGCCCTCCTCACACCAAACCATACCCCTCCATTATCAGTCTTAGTGACCAATTTCTTGACACCAATTCCCACAGAAGCTACTGTTAGTTTGAACGGTATTCGACGAGTTGTTGCCTGTGCATAACCGGGTTTAGCGGCAAGGGAGATTCGACCAAAGGGTCGTTTGGAGGGAAGCGGTGGCCACCGATCATACGTTTCTGCGTGCTAACTACAACCTGGACGACGACGGCGACGGTCTTATTTCGCGATCGACATGGACCCTCAAATTGTCCGGCGTGATTGCGGGTGTGCTGCTCGTAATCGGACGATCGGCGAGCTACGGCAATATCACCTGGACTCCGGCCTATCACACGGCCGACGCGCCCCTGATTGTGGTCATCAACGCCCAGAAACCTGACAAACCGGTCCCCCTCGTGCCCAAGAGCCTGCCGACGGTCGACCCAGCCGCCATCAGCAAGCGCTCGGCAGCCAGCGAAGTCGTCGCATTCTCACCAGGAAAGAATTCGTGGGAGGGGGACGACGAGGCCTCCGGCCAGGGATCTGGCGCCACCCCGGCCGGCCAGACTGGAGGTCAATCGGTTGCGACGGCGGCTAATGGTACCGATACCGGCGGTACGGGAAAGACCGCAAATGGCACCGATAGCAACGGCACCGGAAAAACCGCAAACGGCGGCTCGAGCCACAGCCATGGCAACGCCAGTGGAGCGAGCGCGACCGCCGGCTCCGGCGGCCATGGAACGGGACAGACGCCAAACGGAGGATCTGGGAAGAGTCACCCCGCGGACACGACGGCCCAGGAGACGACCACCGAGACCGGAAGTGACCTGAGCGGGGCCACGGTCGGCAGCGCCAAGACGGCGGTTGAGACCACCACCGAGAGCGCCGAACAGACGGGAGCCGCCGAGAGCGCGCAGACCCATCAGCCGGCGGACACCACCGCCCATGAGACGAGCACCGAGACTGGGAGCGACGTGAGTGGGGCCACGGTCGGTAGCGCCAAGACGGCGGTTGAGACCACCACCGAGAGCGCGCAGACCCATCAGCCGGCGGACACCACCGCCCAGGAGACCACCACGGAGACCGGCAACGACCTGAGTGGGGCGACGGTCGGTAGCAATGCCACGGTGAACGAGACCATCACCGAGACCGGGGCCGCGATGAGCGGCGCCCATGAGAGCGCGCAGACCCATCAGCCGGCGGACACCACCGCGCAGGAAACCACCTCGGAGACCGGCAGCGACCTCAGTGGTGCGACAGTGGGCAGCGCCAAGACGGCGGTCGAGACCAGCACCGAAACGGGAGCAGAAGGCACCGGTGGAATAGAGAGCGCGCAGACGAACGAGTCGGCTCAGGAGACGACCACGGAATCGTCCCAGGAATCCGGCCAAGAGTTGCCGTCGGCGAGTGAGACGGCGGTGCAGGAGACCGCCCAGGAGACGGCCGTCGAATCGACCACCGAGACCAACGCCGAGGTGCCGTCGGCCAACGAGACCGCGGTGCAGGAGACCGCGCAGGAGACCGCCGTCGAATCGACCACCGAGACCAACGCCGAGGTGCCATCGGCCAACGAGACCGCGGTACAGGAGACCGCCCAGGAGACCGCCGTCGAATCGACGACCGAGACCAACGCCGAGGTGCCGTCGGCCAACGAGACCGCGGTGCAGGAGACCGCGCAGGAAACCGCCGTCGAATCGGCGACGGAGACTATTGCTGAAGTTCAGTCGGCGAACGAGACGGCGCTGCCGGAGACGGCCCACGAGACCGCCGTCGAGTCCACCACCGAGACCAATGTCGAGGTGCCGTCCGCCAATGAGACGGCGGTGCAGGAGACCGCCCAGGAAACCGCGGTCGAATCGACCGCCGAGACCAACGCCGAGGTACTGTCGGCAAACGAGACGAGCGCGGTTGGCAATCACGGTGGCAACGGCAACCAAGGTGTCATTACCCAGCTACCAAATACCGGCGGCGCACCCCTTGTTGCCCAGGGCCTGCTCGGAGTGCTGCTGGCGGCGGTTGGAGCCGCGCTGGTGAGACCGCGCAACCTGTTGCGGAGACTTATTCGATAGACGGGGCGTTCGACGAAATGCCGCCGGGCTCGAGCCCGGCGGTTTCCTCTTCAGGGCAACGAGACAAGCAACCAGTAGCGATATAAGTTTATGTATACGGATTGTTGACAGCACTTTCAGGAACGTCCTACCCTTACAGGAAATAGAGGATGGATATGCGCGAACACCTGTTTCACAATTCGTGATTAGACCGGCAGGCACTGGTGGGGCGTAGGAGGGAAGCAATTGACATCTTCGGCAGTAGTAGCACCTTGGCTGGCGAGCAGCGACGACAATTCCGAAGTTCTAATTTCCAAGTCGACCTGGTCTCTCAAGCTCTCAGGACTGGTTTTCGCCGGTCTTCTAGTCATCGGTAGGTCCGCGAGCTACGGAAATGTGACCTGGACGCCGACCTACCACCCGCCTGCGTCCCCGTTGGTGGTGCAGGTTACCGGTCACGGCAAGCCGGTTCCCGCACGATCGACGTCGCGCGGAATCGACCCAGCGGCGATGAGCAAGCGCAGTGCGGCGGACGAAGTCATCGCATTCAATCCAGGCAATGCCGACGGTGAGAGCGGCGATGGAGGTGATGGTGAAAACCATTCCCTTGCTGGCCATAGTGGATCAGGTGATCAGGGCGACAGTAATGGAGATCATCACAACGGCGGAGCTGACCAGACAAAGGCGGCGAGCAGCGTAACTCACTCGTCGAAGCACCACTCGAACGATGACGGCGATAACGACGCCGCCGGATCTGGGGCCACGGCCGCAGGAAGCGGCAATGCGTCGGCGGCCGGGTCAGCGGCAGGAGCGAGCAGCACCAGTGCCCAGGGCAGCGGCAATGGGTCGGCGGCCGGATCAGCGGCAGGAGTGAGTAGTAACAGTGCTCAGGGCAGCGGCAATGGGTCGGCGGCCGGATCAGCGGCGGGTGCGAGCAGCACCAGCGCGCAAGGCAGTGGCAACGGATCGGCGGCCGGATCAGCGGCGGGTGCGAGCAGCACCAGCGCGCAAGGCAGTGGCAACGGATCGGGAGCCGGGACAGCAAACGAGACCAGCACATCCGCCGGCGCCGGCGGCACCGTGACTGAAACCTCCGCCTCAGCAGGCACGGTCACCGAAACGACGGCGTCGGCAGGTGGAGCCGGTGGAACCGCGACGGAGACCACCGCCTCGGCACGTGCGGCCGCGGGAGAAGGAACAACCGGCGGCGCAGGAGGAACAACCGCCACTGGCGGCGCAGGGGGAACGACGACTAGTGGTGGCGTAAGCGTAGCGACAACCACTGGTGGCGCAGGCGGCGTAGCTGGTGCCGGGGCGCAAGCTGGCACCTTGGCCAACACGGGCGGCGGCCAGATGCATCAGACGGGCACGACGCCTATAAGCGACGGGTTGATTGCCGGACTGCTTGCACTGCTTGGTGCCGCCCTATTGAAGCGGCGGGACCTCTTCGGTCGGTGGCTGCGATAAGAGGATGAGGAGAACCGTCGGGCTAGCGATGCCCGACGGTTTTCTTTTGGGTGAGAGCGAATCATTCATCTGCGTAAGCTCTAAATGGCCATGACCGTAAGCTACTCCGCAATCAAGGCGGCCTCCCAGCCCGACGCTATGGAGGAGTTCTTGGCCAATGAGGTGATCGGTCCAATACTGCCGGCCGTCCAGGTCAAGAAAGTCCGAACAAAAGAAGGAAGGCGCTTCGAGGCACCCCGGGTGCTCTGGAACGTCTACGAGGCCTATCTCGAGATGCCCGGCGGCGCCGAGGTTCGGCCACTGCTATGGACGAAAGCCTTCTTCGATGATCAGGACTGCGAGAGATACCGAGCACGCAATGAGGGCCTGCTCAGGAAGTTGGGGGGAAACCCCCTCGACCCCCGCGGTTATGCTCGCTACTTCCCTGAGCTCAACCTGTTTTTATTTTTCTTTCCCGCCGATCCCATTTTCGCGGCTATGCCGGCGGTTTTCGATGCCAGGGCTATGAGCCCGCTCCTGACCGACCACTTTGGGCGGCTCCGGCCTGATGTCGCGATCCAATCGGTAGAGGCAGTTCGCATCAAGTATCTCCCGGAAATCTCCTGCATCCTTCGATATGACGCGGCGATTGGAGAGGACCGCCCGCTATCCATCTACGGCAAGATCCAACACAGCCGGCGCGGGCAGCTGACCTACGACGTCATGAAAGCGTTGTGGGAGTTGCCGGCCCGAGCCAACGGCGACCTCATCATCGCGGAACCACTTGGCTATTACCCGCGTTATGACTTGCTTCTTCAATCGGAGCTGCCTGGGGAAGACGTAAAGGGTGACCGCCATTCAGAAGTCTTTCTGGCACAGTGCGAGGCGGCAGGCCGGACCCTCGGTCATATCCATGCGTCGGCCATAACGGTCGGAGAACCTCACAGCATCGACGTGGAAATCGATCGGCTGCAGCGCCGACTTGAAGAGTTCAAGATGTCCTCACCCAAGGTCTATCTGATGCTGCGCGACTTGCTCAAGCAGATCACGGCGAAGGCGGCGAGAGTACCCGCAGAGGCGGTCGTTCCGTCACACGGTGACTACAAGTACAACCAGTTTCTGTATGACGGCGAGAAATTCGGCCTCATTGATGTCGAGTACTTTGTCCAGGCGGAACCGAGCTTCGACCTCGGAAAGTACTGCGGGCACCTCGTCCCGTCGTTGCCCAAGCATTGGTCAGATACGGCGCAGGCGGATATCGGGAGGCGTATTTTTCTGGATGCCTACTGTCAAGTGAGACCCGAGTATCGCGGCGCCCGCTTTGCGCTCTACGAGGCGCTATCTCTGGGGGTTCGAGCGCTGGTGCTCACGTGGTCGCAGAGCCGGAACTGGGATTACACTGCCCAGACGCTGATCGCGTTGGCGTATGAACGATTGAAGACGCCGTGGGGCGAGTAGGGCAAAGCCGTCGGAGCCGACCGTTGCTAGCATAAGGGACTTCTGCGCCCCCATCGTCTAGCGGCTAGGACACGGCCCTTTCAAGGCCGGAACGGCGGTTCGATTCCGCCTGGGGGTACCAGTAGGCTTCAGCCGCCAGTCGGCGGGCTGATATGTATGGCGAGTAGGGGTTAGGTGGTCTGACCTCTGCGGGGAGACCGGCGATCCACTGATGCGCCTAGATGCCGGCCGTCGCTCCGTAGTCGAGGAGCGACGACGGGAATCCGATGGCGGGATCGCACCACCATCGATCTGGATCCGGTTCGACCTATGTAAAGCTGGGTGTATTGTGATCGGCTGTCCCCGGTCAGCCGGCGGTTGAGCGCACTGCGATCGCCTCAATCGAGATCCGTGCTCCCGGCAGCGGAATCGCCGCAACGACTGGAGCGGATCGGGCCGGTGCCGGTCTTCACCACGTCGCCCAGGCTGAGGCCGGCCGCCTCGAGAACGGCAGCCAGGTTCCGCAACGCCTGCTCGGTCTGAGCTTCGATGCCATCGACGAGTTTCCTTGTGGTCGGGTCGATTCCGACCTGGCCCGAGCAGAACACCATGCCAGCCGCGTCAATGGCTTGGCTGTAAGGTCCGATTGCAGCGGGCGCGCTGCTGGTTGAGACGCCTTTCCGCATTTCCTTACCTCCCAACTGAGCTCAACCATCTCGTTCGCTCGTGGTAGTTTGCCATCAAATCGGTCATCTCGGCGTCGTAGCATGACAGGCAGGGCGGCATCGATGTGAGTTCACGGGAGGTGTGCTATGTACGGGACCATCATGCGCGCGAAGATCAAGGCGGATCAGCAGGACGCGTTTCGCCGGTATACCCGGGAGCAGGCGGGACCGGATGCGTCTTCTGGATGGATCTCGAGCGAGTTCGCGGTCGAGGACAAGGACCCCACTCGGATCGTCGGGATCATCCGGTTCAAGGACAAGGAGAGTTACGTCAAGAACGCGAATGCACCGCGGACCAACGACAACTACAACCAGATGCTGAAGTTCCTTGAGGCGCCTCCCGAATGGATCGACGTCAACTACATGGCCTTCCAGGGCGCGCCGCTCGAGGAATATGTGACTGAAGGGGCGACGCCCACCAGCTGACTCTCGACTGACCGAGGCACCGACCCCTTGGCGATCGTCGCCTGGAGTGAGCCCGATCCACCAGGTGAGGTTTAGGTCGTCGCTAAAACTGGTACACTTGCTGGCGACCCACATTTACGGTCGCCCGCTCTCGGTTTCTCCTCCCCGTCCAAAACGGTGTTCTGAAGATCGCGGCTAATACAAGAAGGTAGAGGGGACCGAGGAGTATCCCTCTTGACAACGACGTTTGCTGACCTGGGCGTCAACGCCCGCCTACTGAGCGCGCTGGCGCGCAACTCGATCGACACCCCCGTGACCGTTCAGGTCGAAGCCATCCCGCCGCTTTTGCGCGGCCGCGACGTGGTGATCCAGGCCCCCACCGGGTCGGGAAAGACGCTCGCCTTCATCCTTCCTCTCGTCGAACGCCTGATGGCGGTCGGCGGACCGGGCCCGCGCGCCCTGGTCCTGACCCCCACTCGCGAACTGGCCATCCAGGTGGATCGCGTCTTCCAGTCGCTCGGGACGGGTCTCAAATCGGCCCTCCTCTACGGTGGCGTCGGCTACGTCACGCAGGAGCACGCGCTCAAAGCCGGGGTCGACGTCGTGATCGGCACGCCCGGCCGCACCCTCGACATGGTTTCGCGGCGCCGGCTCGCGCTGAGCCGGGTCACGCTGCTCGTTCTGGACGAGGGTGATGAGATGCTCGACGCCGGGTTTGCGCCGGATGTCGAGCGAATCATCGAGCTGACCTACGAGCCGCAGATCGTCCTGGCATCCGCGACCATGCCCGACTGGGTCAGCCGGATGATCAAGCGGCACCTGGACGATCCGGTACGGATCAGCATCGCCGCGCCCGCCGAGGAGACGCTCGAGCACGGGCTGCTAAGGGTGAGCCGGCCCGAGAAACTTCACACGCTTAGCCGGCTGCTGCGCAAGCATCGCGGCTCGGCGATCGTGTTTGGCCGCACCAAGCACGGCGTGCGCAAGTTGAGCCGAGACCTTCGCAACCTCGGGCACGATAGCGCGGACCTGCAGGGTAATCTCTCGCAGAACGTCCGAGACCGCACCATGGATGCCTTCCGTGGGCTTCGCACCAGCGTGCTGGTGGCGACCAACGTTGCCGCCCGTGGGCTCGACATCAGTCACGTCGACCTCGTCATCAACTACGACCTGCCGGACTCGCCGCAGTGGCTCACTCATCGGGTGGGTCGCACCGCGCGCATGGGGGTCAAAGGGCGAGCGCTGACGTTTGTCACGCCCGAGGATGAGTCTGCCTGGCGGACCCTGCGCCGCCAGGGGGCGCCGGCACTCCCCGAGCTGGACGTGCGGCACCTGTTGAACGAGGGCGACTGGCGTTACGTCGCCGCCTCGCTGATCGAGCCTTCGCCGCAGCGGGCCGCCGCTTCGCGGCCGCTGCGTTCGGGGCAGCGGTCCTGGAACGGTCGCCGTCCGCGCGGGCGCCGGCCGTATCGGTCGGACCAGCGGCCGGCCTCGGCTGGCGCTTAATCTAAGGACGGGGTAACCAATCGAGCACGGGGTGAGCTGATGGCAAAAAGCTCGGTCACCGAGATCCGGACAGTGCAGGGCTTCGACTTCATTCGCGAGCTGAGTCAGCAGTTACGGGTGGACAGCATCCGCTCCAGTACCACCGCCGGCTCCGGCCATCCCACCTCGTCCATGTCGGCCGCCGACCTGATGGCCGTCCTGATTACCCGCTACTTCCTTTATGACTGGAATGATCCGCGTCAGCCGAACAACGACCACCTGATCTTTTCTAAGGGTCATGCGTCGCCGCTGCTGTACGCCATCTTCAAGGCCGTCGGCGCGATCAGTGACGACGAGATGCTGACCTTTCGGAAGTTTGGCTCGAGGCTGCAGGGCCATCCCACGCCGGCCCTCCCCTGGGTCGACGTGGCAACCGGTTCGCTGGGGCAGGGACTGCCGATCGCCGTCGGGGTCGCCCTCGCCGGTCGCAAGCTGGATCGACTGCCCTTCCACGTCTGGACCCTTACGGGCGACAGCGAGCTGGCCGAAGGCTCGATCTGGGAAGGGCTCGACAAGGCTGGTTTCTATGGCCTCTCGAACTTCACCGCGATCTTCGACATCAACCGTCTCGGCCAGCGAGGCCCGACGGAATATCAGTGGGAGACCGACGTCTACCGCGACCGAGTACAAGCCTTCGGTTGCCGCGCCATCGTGATCGACGGCCACGACCTGGAGCAGATCGACCAGGCGTTGCAGCAGGCGCGTGAGGCAACCGGCAAGCCCACCGTGGTCATCGCCCGCACGGTCAAAGGCAAAGGCTTTAGCGAGATCGAGAACAGAGAGGGATGGCATGGGAAGGCGCTGCCGCCCGACATGGCGGAGCGTGCCATCGCCGAGTTGGGCGGGATCCGGCATCTCCGGGTCGATGGCCAGAAGCCGGAGCCCGGCGAGCCCGCCATCAGGGACCGTCAGACGACCCTGACCCTCCCGACCTATAAGAAAGGGGACAAAGTGGCCACCCGCAAGGCCTATGGCGACGCCCTCGCGGCGCTCGGCGCGCGTCCGACGGTCGTCGCGTTGGACGGCGAGGTGAGTAACTCGACCTTCGCCGAGGAGTTTGCCAGGGCGTATCCCGAGCGGTACTTTGAGATGTACATCGCCGAGCAGCAGCTCGTCGCGGCTGCTGTCGGGATGAGCGTGCGCCACTTTATTCCCTTTGCGTCAACCTTCGCCGCTTTCTTCTCGCGGGCGTACGACTTCATCCGGATGGCCGCGATCTCGCAGGCGAGCATCCGTTTCTCCGGCTCGCACGCCGGCGTCGAGATCGGCGAGGATGGGCCGTCCCAGATGGCGCTCGAAGACCTCGCCGCCATGCGCGCGGTCCACGGCTCGACCGTGCTCTACCCGTCCGACGCGACCTCAACCGCGCAGCTGGTCAAGGCGATGGCGGACCAGAAGGGCATTAGCTACATCCGCACCACGAGAGGCGCCTATCCCGTGCTGTACGAGACCGGCGCCGAATTCCACATTGGCGGCTCGAAGCTCGTTCGCAGTGACCCGACCGACCGGGTCACGCTGATCGGCGCCGGGGTAACCCTGCACAATTGCCTGGCCGCGGCCGATGAGCTGGAACGCGAGGGCATCAAGACCCGGGTCATCGATCTGTACAGCGTCAAGCCGGTTGACCGGACGACGCTGCAAGAGGCCGCCGCCCAGACGCGCGGCCGGCTGGTCGTGGTCGAGGACCATTACCCGGAGGGCGGCCTCGGCGCGGCGGTCATGGAGGCTCTCGCGGCGGACATGGATCCGCCACGCATCGTGCACCTGGCGGTCCGGCAACTGCCCGGATCGGGAAGGCCGGCTGAGCTGATGGACAAGGCGGAAATCTCAGCGCGTCATATCGTCGCAGCGGCCAAACGACTCTACGGGCTATAGGAGGCAGGGATGGCTGTTCTGAAAATCCTCGAGCTGGTCGGGACCTCAAAGCAGAGTTGGAGCGATGCGGCGCGAGAGGCCGTCAAGGAGGCGGCCAAGACGGTTCGCGGGATCGAGACCGTCGAAGTGGCGCAGTCCAAGGCGGTCGTGCAGAACAACAAACTCACCGAGTACCAGGTGCTTGTTCGGATCGGATTCCGGGTGGAGGGAGCCGGCAGCACCGCGTCGCGAAAGAAGGCGTAGCTTCGATGCTCCGCCGACTCTTTGGGACAGCCCCGCAGGGGCGCGTCTTCCTTCGGCCAGGCGCGGTGGTCCCAAAGGCCGCGCTGCAAGCCCACCGCCTGCGTCATCAGGCGGCCGCCGGGGAAGCGAAGTCCGGCCAGACCGCGAACTTCGTTGTGTTCACCGACGGAACCCCCAGCGGCGATGCCGCCGCCCAGGCGATGCTCAACAGCTGCGAGGCGGACTACGCGGCGACGCAACAGTGGTTCGGCGGCCTGACGCCGCCCAACCTCCCGTTTTACGTATACGCCGATCCGAATGCTGGCGGCGCGTATCACATGAGCTGCGCTGGTACCGACGTGCACGTCCTCTCTGACGCCACCCTCGCTCCCGGGTTCCTGACAGCGGAGATCGTCGAGGTCTTCGAAGCCGCGATCAACAACGGGTGGGATTGCGCTTTCACCAACGGCGAGTCATTGTCCCGGGTGCTTGCCTTCGACCGCCATCCTGAAATTGCCGGGGAATTCAACCAGACCGAGCGCGATTGGTGGGCCTCCGGACACCCGGATCACGTCAACGACAACTCTGCCGGCGACACGGACCAGATCGCAGCGGGATGCGGTGATCTCTTCCTCTATTACCTGCATTCGCAGCTGACATTCGGCTGGCGGGCGATCTGCTCGGCCGGTGGGCAGACGCTCGGGACCTGTTACCAGTCACTGACTGGCTACGATCCGCAGCAAGGCTTCAGCGATTTCATCGCGGCGCTGTCAACGATTGACCAGAACGGCACGCTGGCCTTGCCGGCTTCCGGCGATCCATTCCCGCTGAAGACTTAGTACGGCAGCTCGTCCTCGGCCATCCCGAAGTGGTGGCCGATCTCGTGCCGCATCGTCTCGCGCACCTCTTGCTCCAAGTCCGCTTGGTCGACCGCGATGTTCTCGTGGTTGCGCTGATACAGGACGATCCGCTCTGGCAGGCCATGCTCCAGCACCGTCGCGCCCTCGTACAGTCCGAGGAGATCCGGGTCTTCACCTTCACGGACCGCGTCGAGGTCGGGAAGATCGTCCACGACGATCATCGTGTTCAGCATTTGCGACTGGAACGCATCCGGGATGTCCGCCAGTGCCGCCTCGGCGAGCCGGGCAAAGCGGTCGCGCTTGACCCGAAAGGGGATGACAAACGCGTTGGGATCGAGCGCCGCGGCGCGCTGAAAGGCTGCCGCGGCGTCCTGACGCTTGAGCCAGACCCGGATCCGTCCGAGCAAATTCCAGGTCGACGCCTCCTGCTCGCGGTCAAGCGACTGCTGAGCGAAGTCCGCCGCGGCCGTCATGTCGCCGGCGCGATAGGCGAGCCGTGCCGCGAGCCGAAGCCTTGCGGGATCGACCGGTCCGGGCAGCGCCTGGAGCGCCGCTAGCGCGTCGCCAAACCTTTCCGCGATGGTTTCGATGGCGCCGCCCACGTCGCCGTCGCGAGCCTGTTGTAGGGCCTTTACCAGCCGGTCTCGCAGGCTCAACCGGCGATTCGAAAACCAGCCGCTAAGCGGCACGGCGCACTGCCTCGGCAGCCTGCAAGCCTGCCTGGAGCCCCCCGTTACACCGGCAATGGGTCAGCAGACGACGATGAACGCCCACGACTTCGAGAACCATGTGCTGAAGCGGCTGGTTGCGCTGCGCCCGGGGTGGACCGTCAAGAAGGGTCCGGAACCGTTTCAGTTGACCATCCGCCGGGTCCGCGAGGGCGACCTGCGCTTTAACCTCGACAGCTTCTACCAGCAGTACCGCGAACAACCGGGGGCGCTCGACCGGCTGTTCGCGGCGCGGCTGCGCCGGCTCGACCAGGAATGCGATAGCGAGGCGCTCTTCGGCGCGCCGCTGATCCTTCCGGTGCTTCGGCCGGCGACCTTCCTTGAATCGGCCGGTGGCCCGGTCGTCTACCGGCGGATGCTGACCGATATGGTTGTGACCTACGCGGCGCACTACGCCCAGGGCATGCGTTACCTGCTGCCGCAGGACCTGGCGGCCTGGAACGTCGGCCGGGATCACGTCGAGGTGATCGCCCTCACGAACCTGGCCCTGATGTTCCGCAACGGCATGAAGTTCACCGGGCTCGAGACAGACAAAAATGGGCGGCCGCAGATGCTGATGTTGAGCTACGTCGACCCCCGGCCCTACGGCGCGGCGCTGATGCTGCTGCCCGAGGTCTGGGCCTGGCTGGAAGAGATGCTGGAGGATGTGCCGGTGGTCGGTGTCCCCGAGCGCGGATCGCTGATCGCGGCCGGGCAGGGGGCGCAGCTGATGGGCCGGCTCCGCCACGACGTCCAGGAGCGTCACCGCGAGGCGGCCTTCCCGGTGTCCGACCACCTGTTCTGCGTCGATAACGGCCGCATCCGGCAGTACGCTCGTTAGGGAAAGCCGCCGTACCCCGGGTGCGGATCCGGGTGCTCACGCGGACGGAGCAGGATCGCCAGCACCAGGCCGGTGACGAATCCACCGATGTGGGCGAAAAAGGCGACGCCGCCGCCGGACACACCGATATTCAGGAACGCCTGGAGCGCGTTCAGGGCGATCCAGTAGCCGATGAACACGTAAGCCGAGAGCGTGAAGAAGAAAAACGGAAAAATGAAGGTCAGCACCCGCGCCCGCGGGAAATAGACGACGTAGGCGGCCAGGATGCCAGAGATCGCGCCGCTGGCGCCCAGCATCGGGATGGTCGACGTCGGGGTGATGGCGACCTGCAGCAGGCTGCCCGCCAGCCCTGCGGCGAAATAGACGACCAGGAATTTCAGCTCGCCCAGCCGATCCTCGACGTTGTTTCCGAAGATCCACAGGAACAGCATGTTGCCCCCTACGTGCAGCAAGTTGGCGTGCAGGAAGAGCGAGGTGATCAACGTCCCGAGGTGGCGCCCGGCGGTGATCTCCGCCGGGACGACCGCGTACTGCTGGATCGCGTTCGCGTCCATGACGGGGTTCTGCGCCAGGTAGAAGTAGACGGCGAAGTTGATAAGGATCAGTCCCCAGGTCAGCAGCGACGGCCGCCGGGTGGGGTTGTAGTCGCGCAGCGGGATCACGAGGCGAGCACGCGCGGCAGCAGCTCGGCCTCCTGCAACAGTCGCCGAAGCACCGGCAGCTCGGCAGCGGGCAGCGGCGGCAAGGGCGGCCTCGGGTCGCCGTGGTCGTAGCCCAGCATCCGCACGCCGGCCTTGAGCCCCGGCACTCCGTAGCCCTGGGTCAAGGCCTCGCCCAGCGGGGCGATGATGCGCTGCTGTCGTCGCGCCTGCTCCGCATCGCCCGCGAGCCATGCCTTGCGGATCGCGGCGGAGGCAGCCGGCGCCAGGTTTGCCAGTGCGGCGATCGCACCGTCCGCCCCGGCCATGAGGGCTTCCACCATCTTCTCGCCAGTGCCAGCCAGGAGGATGAAATCCGGTCCCAGCTCGGCCCGCAGTCCTGGGAGGCGTGCGACGTCTCCCGATGAGTCCTTGAGACCGGCGATATTCGGATGCCCGGTCAGCTGGACGATCCACTCCGGGCCCAGGTCGTAGCCCATGTGCACCGGGACGTTGTAAATCAGGATCGGAATCGGGCTGGCGTCGGCCACCGCGTAGTAGTGCGCGCGCAGCGCCGCTGGAGTGAGCTGACGTCGAAAGTAGCTGGGTGCGATCACCAGGGCGGCTTCGGCGCCTTCCGCCGCGGCCGCCCGGGTGCGTTCGATGGTTGCCGCGGTCGACTCCGCTCCGGTGCCGGCGATCAGACGAAGCAGCGCGGGCAAGCCGGTGCGCACCAATTGGATCCACTGGAGTCGCTCCACCTCGGTCAGGTGGGCGGCCTCACCATTCGAGCCCAAAGCCACTACCCCGTCGAGTCCACCATCACGGAGGTACTCGAGAAAGCCGGCAGGCGATCGCTGCAACGAGCCGTCCGGCGCGAAGGCCGTCGCAATCGGCGGGAAGACTCCGCTGAGCCAGACGGCTCCCATCTGGCGATTCTATGGACTGGCGACGTCCCCGCGTAGACTGCAAGCCGTGCGCGGGTTGCTCGCACTCGGGGTGCTATTCGCGATCGCCTTCGCGCTGACCCGGGCCAATTCAAACGCCGGTCTGTTCCTCTTCCTGGCCGTCGTCTGCATCGGCGTGGCGGTGGTCTCGCTTTTTGCTCGCAGCCTGCAGCGCGTCGGCGGCAGGATCCGTCACCGGACCGGAGGGTCGGAGCGCGACCTGATCCTCGGAGGTCTGCTCCTGATCACGCTGCTCACGCCCTGGACGGTCGGGGTGCCCACTCTCCGGTTCCCGCAGGTCTTTGGCTGGCAGTCGCCGCCGGCGCTCGTCGTCGTCGCCGCCCTGGTGGCCGCCCGTCTTCCGTGGGGGCGACGCACCGCCGTCCCCGCCGTGCTGGTGGCGGGCCTGGGGATGGTCGTGTGGTTCGCCTGGGCGGGCGCGCAGCTGCTCATGCCGGAATTCCGGCATACCGGCTTTCCCTTTCTCCCGATCGACCTGATTGGCGAGGGATGGTACATCGCGCTCGTCGCCTTCGTCGTCAGCGTGGATGGGCTCGCCGTGGAGGAATCTGCCGCGGATCGTCCGGCTCGACCGCGCGAGGTCTGGCCTTTCGCGATCGTCCCGGGAATGGGACTGGTCCGGATGCATTACCTCGGCAGGGGGCGGCTCTGGTTGGTTGGCGTCGGCTTCTGTCTCTTGCTGCTCCAGGCGAACGCCGTCGGGGCGGAGGAATTTCAGTACTACGGCGCGCTTCGCAGTCTGCCAGAGCCACGGCCGCGTGGTGCCGCCATAATCCCGATCGTGCTCGGCCTGATCATCTGGCTGGCCTCGCTCTGGGATACGCGTCAGCGCTTGCGGATCGAGCGAACCGCGGACGAAGCAGCGCTGCGCCGGCCTGCCGGGCGCGACCCCGAGGGCATCTGACCCTTGTTACTCGGGCGTCACGGCATTGTGGCCGGGGACCGACTCGTCCCGATGAGCCTGTTAACAGACCGCTGATAGCCTCACAGCGACGTGCGCCACACGCCTTCGGCCCTGCCACGCCTCTACTCCCGGCGTGCCTTCCTCGATCGCAGTGTGCGCCTCGGCGTGGGGATCGGCGGCGGGGTCGCGCTGGGCTCCCTCCTGGAGGCGTGCGCCACGGGCGCCGCCAACACGGTACCGACCCCGCCACCCGGAGCGACCGTGATCCGGGCGCTGCTCTTCGACCAGGTTGGCTACGACCCGACCGTCCTCCAAACGCTTGCGAACAAGTTCCGGAGCCTGCACGACGACAAGGTGTTCGTTTCGATTGAAACCGCGCATTATCGCGAGCTCTACGAGAGCATTCTGGCGGCGGGATTGTCGAACCCGGCCCCCTATGACGTGGTTGCTCTCGACCAGGTGTGGGTCCCGGAATTTGCCAGCCGCAAACAGCTGCTCAGCCTGAAGGATCAAATCCCCGACGACGCCCGGTCGGATCTGACGCCCAGTTTGCTCGATGCCTTTTCGTACCTGGGCACGAACTGGGCTATGCCCCATGTGCTCAACGTCCAGAGCCTCTACTACAACAAGACCCAGTTGCGCGCCGCCGGTTTCACTGACCCGCCGAAAACCCTCGAGGACTGGTACCAGCAGATGACCGCGCTCCATCCGCGCGTGACGCCGTACACCGATTCCTGGTCGCAGGACGAAGGGCTCGTCTCCGACTTCGTCCGCATCGCCGGCGAATTCGGCGGCGATCTCTTCGACCCCGCGGGCAAGCCCCAGCTCCTCCAGCCGCCCGCCCAACGGGCGGCCGCGTTCATGCGGCAACTGATCGATGAACACCTGGTGCGTCCCGAGATCGCAGCTAGCAACGAGCCGGATGCGATGCGCGCGTTCCTCTCGGGCGACGTAGCGTTCACCACCAATTGGAACTTTGTCTGGGGCGCGATGAACGACCCGGCGTTCTCGCAGATCGTCGGGCAGGGGGCGGTCGCCGCCATCCCGGCCGCCGCCTCGACCGGCAAAGCGGCCTCATCGGTGAGCGGCTTCCTCGGGCTGGGGGTGCTCGCCAACGGCGCCCACACCGACCTGGCGGTGGCCTGGGTGCGTTACCTGACCAGCCCGGAAGTGCAGGCGCAACAGACCGGCGAATTGCCAATCTGGACCTCCCTGCAGAAATCCGCGGAGCTGCGGAAGACGAACCCCCAGATCGACGTCTTTCTCAGCAACCTGGCTAACGCCCGACCTCGCCCCAAACTGGTGCATTACGTGGAGGCCTCGGCGGTGCTCCAGCGCCACCTGCACGACCTGGTGCTGGGGGCGGCGAGCCCGTCGAGCGCGATGGCCGACGCCCAGGCCGAACTGCTGGCGCTGCAGGCCCGTTTCGCCAGCTAACCGGGTCCGATCCGCCCTAGGATGATGATGTCATGGACCCGGTCGCGGAAGCCTACCGGATCGGCCTGATCGAAGCCGTCATCCTGCTGCTCCTGGTTGTGTTCGCGTTTGGCGGCCTCACCATCCTGGCGCGCGATCGCTGGCTCACCCTTGGAGCCACTGAATCGCTGCTCGCCCGGCTGGCGGGGGCGGTCGTACTCGCTTCGGTAGCCGTGGGGGGGTTGAGCGGGGTGATCCTCAGCCTTCTCCAGGGGCCGGCGTTGTCTGACAACAGCCTCTCGGCGACGAACTCTCGCAACCAGGCGGTGCTCGGTGTCGGATTGGCGGTGGCGGTGACCATCGCCGGCATCATTCGGATCGAGATGTATCACCGACGAATCGCAAACCCCCCTGCCCAGGAAGAGGACGCCGACTGGAAGGTCGAGCCGCCCGAAGCGGCTCGCCGCCGTTGAGTCAGGACGTCGTCGGGCTGGGATTCACGACGATCTGCGAAGCCGGAATCTCGCCGTCGAGCAGGTTCCACTTGGTCAGGATCTGCCGATAGGTTCCGTCCTTGTAGATCGCCATCATCGCCTGCTGCACGGTGGTGAGCAGCTCGCCATTCTTGGGATCGACAGCAATCCCCTCCGGATTGGTCTTAAAGGGGGGACCAGCCAGGTCCAGCTGGTCCGGGGTCTGCTTCACGAAATAGGCCGCCACGGGCGAATCGTCAACCGCAGCGTCGACCCCGCGCTGCTTCAGGATCAGAATCGCCGACAGGTCGGTGGGGTAGACCTGCTTGTTGATCTTCGAGTCCTTACAGAGGCCCCCATTCGCCTCGTCGATGGCGTTCTCCGCCGGACTCTGCACCTGTACCGCGACCTTCTTTCCGCACAGGTCGGTCAGGCCGCTGATCCCCGCGGGGTTTCCCTTGCGAATCAGGATCGATTGGCCGGCCTCGAAGTAGGCGACCAGCGCAACCTGGCGCTCGAGGTCTGGGGTGATCTGCAGCCCTGAGATGATGGCGTCGCCCTTTTTCGCCAGGAGCGCGCTCACGATTTGCGGCGTGCTCGTCGTCTGGATGGTGGCGGTCAGCCCCATCTTGTTGGCGATGGCCTGGGCGATGTCGATGTCGAAGCCGACCGCCTCCTGGTTCGACGGATCAATCGATTCCTGGGGCGGATTGGTGGTGTCGGAGAGGAACGTGATCGTGCCCGGCCGCACCAGCGTGGTGGGCGGGGTGATGGCCAGCGGCGTCGGGCTGGTGAAGGCGAGCGCCGACGGGGTCGCCTTCACGACCGCTGGCGCGGGAACCGTGCATGCGCCGAGCGTCATCGCGAGGAATGCGCTCAGCGCAAGGCGTCCGCCCGAGGTGGCTTTCCGTTCCCGGTCTCCTCGCCCGAGCCGGGTTATTGTGCTGGCCAAAATTAGCGAGCCAATTCTACTGCCGACCAGCGTCGCCGGCACATCCTGTTTAGCCGCGTCTCATCTTGCTCGCGCCAATGCGCTCGAACCGCCATCAGTAACATGGGCTGAGCTTTGTCCATCACGCTCGACGGCCAGTCGCTCCAGGTTGCCGATGTGGTGCGGGTGGCCCGCCACGGCGAGCGTGTCAAGCTCGGTCCGGCTGCAGCCGCGCGCCTGCGGACAGCGCGCGATCTCGTCGATCGGCTGGTGGCGGAGGACCGGGCCGTTTATGGGCTGACCACCGGGGTCGGCGCGCTGAAGAATGTGCGGATCCCCCCTGCCGACACCCGGCAGCTGCAGCGCAACCTGCTGATGAGTCACGCAGTCGGCGTCGGAGCTCCACTCCCAGAAGAGGTGGTGCGGGCTGGCATGCTGGTCCGGGTGAACCAGTTCTGCCAGGGTACGTCCGGCGTGAGCCCACAGGTTGCCGAGCGCCTGGTCGATCTGCTGAACCACGATCTCTGCCCCTGGGTACCCGAGAAGGGCTCGCTCGGCGCCAGCGGCGACCTGGCGCCCTCGGCGCACGTCGGCCTGGTCTTGATCGGCGATGGCGACGTGTACTGGAAGGGTGAGCGGCGCCGGGCTGAGGAGGCACTGCGCTTGGCGGGTCTCGAGCCGATCGAGCTCCGGGCGAAGGATGCGCTCAGCGTCCTCAACGGCACGCACTTTATGACGGGGGCGGCAAGCCTGGTGCTGCACGATGCGCACCGGTTGTTGCTGACTGCCGACGTGGTCGCCGCGCTCAGCGTCGAGGCGCTGCGCGGCTCGCGCACCGCCTTCGATCCGCGGATCCACCAGGCCCGTCCGCATCCCGGACAGGTCGCGTCGGCCGCCCGCATCTTCGCCCTCACCGATGGCAGCGGGATCGCCGAATCCCATGTGCTCTGCGATCGGGTGCAGGATGCCTACTCGCTGCGCTGCGCGGCGCAGGTGCACGGCGCCTGCGCGGATGCGATCGATTATCTCCGACGGGTGCTCGACGTCGAGCTCAATGCCGGCACCGACAATCCGCTGGTCTTCGCCGCCGATGAGGCGGTGCTCTCCGGCGGCAACTTCCATGGCGAGCCGCTGGCGATCGCCCTCGACACGGCGAGCATCGGTCTCAGCGAGCTCGGCAGTATTTCGGAGCGGCGCTTGTTCCGGATGCTTGCTGGCTTCCTCTCCGAGCTGCCGGCCTTCCTGACCCGCCACTCGGGACTCGACTCCGGCTACATGCTCCTGCAATACACCGCCGCGGCGCTGGTCACCGACAATCAGCTGCTCGCCATGCCGGCCAGTGTGCATTCGCTGCCGACCTCGGCGGATCAGGAGGATCACAACAGCATGGGGTGGCACAGTGCCCAGCGGGCGCGTCAGGTGGCAACCAACCTGGAGGCGATCCTCGCGCTCGAAGCCCTCGGCGCGGCGCAGGGGATCGACCTGCTCAGCCCGCTGAAACCCGGGCGATTGACCGGCGAGGCGCACGCGGCGATCCGCGCGAAGGTGCCGTCCCTCGACCACGACCGGGTGCTCGAGCCCGAGATCCAGACCGCCATCGACCTGGTCCGCAGCGGGACGCTGGCAAAAATCGGCGCGTTGGCGAGGCCGCTCGTCCCGGCATGACCATCGCCACCCCGATTCGCGCGGCGCGCGGCACCCAGCTCAGCACTCGCGGTTGGCAGCAGGAAGCCGCGCTGCGCATGCTCTGCAACAACCTCGATCCGGACGTCGCCGAGCGGCCGGAAGATCTGGTGGTGTATGGCGGCACCGGGAAGGCGGCGCGCGACTGGCCGGCCTTCCACGCCATCGTCGCCGCGTTGCAGCGGCTGACGGACGACGAGACCCTGCTCGTGCAGTCCGGCAAACCGGTCGGCATCTTCCGCACCCACGAATATGCCCCGCGGGTCCTGCTCGCCAACAGCCTGCTGGTGCCACGCTGGGCGACCTGGGAGAACTTCTGGGAGCTGGAACGGCTCGGGCTGATCATGTACGGGCAGATGACGGCCGGCAGTTGGATCTACATCGGCAGCCAGGGCATCCTGCAGGGCACCTACGAAACCTTCGGCGCGCTGGCGGCCAAACGGTTCGATGGAACGCTGCGCGGCCGGATCGTTCTCACCAGCGGGCTCGGTGGCATGGGCGGCGCCCAGCCGCTTGCCATCACGATGAACGATGGGGTCGCCCTTTGCGTCGAGGTCGATCCGTCGCGGATCGAACGGCGGCTCAAGACGCGCTACCTCGATCGCGCGACCGCAAGCCTCGAGGAGGCGGTCGCCTGGGCGGAGGAGGCTCGCCAGAAAACGGTGGCCACCTCGATCGGCGTCGTCGGCAACGCGGCCGAGGTCTACCCGGAGCTGCTTCGGCGAGGGTTCGAGCCGGACGTCGTCACCGACCAGACATCGGCCCACGACCCGCTTCGGGGATACATCCCCGCGCCGCTTAGCGTCGAGGAGGCGGCCGACCTTCGCCAGCGTGACCCCCAGGAATACCTCGAGATGGTCAAACACTCCGTCCGGGATCACGTGATCGCCATGCTCGGGTTTCGGAGCGAGGGCACGGAGACCTTCGACTACGGCAACAACCTGCGCGGCCAGGCCCAGGAGGCCGGCGTGACCAACGCGTTCCAGATTCCCGGCTTCGTGCCGGCCTACATCCGGCCACTCTTCTGCGAGGGCAAGGGGCCGTTTCGCTGGGTGGCGCTCAGCGGGGAGCCGGAGGACATCTATCGAACCGATCGCGCCGTCATGGAAACGCTGCCCGAGAATAAGCCGCTGCATCGGTGGTTGCGGCTGGCCCGCGAACGGGTCCAGTTCCAGGGCCTCCCCGCTCGGATCTGCTGGCTCGGCTATGGCGAGCGCGCCAGGGTGGGGCTGCGGTTCAACGACATGGTGAAATCGGGCGAACTGCGGGCGCCGATCGTGATCGGGCGTGACCACCTGGACGCGGGGTCTGTGGCGTCGCCATATCGCGAGACCGAAGGCATGCGCGACGGCAGCGATGCGATCGCCGACTGGCCGATCCTCAATGCCCTCGTCAACACCGCCGCCGGGGCGAGCTGGGTATCCGTCCATCACGGTGGCGGGGTCGGTATCGGGAATTCGATCCACGCGGGGATGGTGGTGGTCGCGGATGGCACCAAAGGGATGGCCGACCGGCTCGAGCGGGTGCTGACCACTGATCCAGGGATGGGCGTGATCCGCCACGCCGACGCCGGCTATGAGACGGCTGTCGAGTTCGCCCGCCAGCACGGCATCGACCGAGCCGACTGACCCCAGTGTGATCCGGGCCGACTTCGCCCTCCGGCACGCGGGTCAGATCGCCACCATGCTGCCGATGGACGCCGATCCGCTCGGCCGGATCACGGGCGGCGCGCTGGCCGCGCGACAGGGTCGGATAGTCTGGATCGGCGCGGACCGCGAGCTGGAGAAGGCGGTCGAGCTCGACGGCGACCAGCTCGATGCGGCGGGCGCCTGCGTCATGCCGGGTCTGGTCGATGCGCACACTCACCCGGTCTTTGCCGGCTCGCGTGCCGATGAGTTTCTGGAACGGGTCAGCGGGGCGTCATATCGGCAGCAGCAGGCCGGCGAACGCGGCATTGCCCGAACGGTGCGCGCCACCCGCGACGCCGATGCCGCCACCCTGCTCGAGCTCGCGCAGTCCCGGGCGAGCCGGTTCCTTGCCAACGGGACGACCACGATCGAAGCGAAGACCGGCTATGGGCTCGACTTCGAAAACGAGGCAAAATCCCTCGATGTTCTTCGGGGGCTCAGCGGACGCACCCCGCTACGCATCGTGCCGACCTTCCTCGGCGCCCATGTGCTGCCAACCGGCGTCGACCGCAGCGCCTATCTGCGGACCCTGATCGACGAGATGCTCCCCGCCTTTGACATGCGCGCGGAATTCTGCGACGCGTGGTGCGACGAGCCGGCCTTTTCCGCGACCGAGACCCGCGACATCCTCAGCCGGGCGAAGGCGCTTGGCTATCGACTGAGGGTCCACGCCGCGCAGCTGTCAGCGGGTGAAGGGCCGCAGATCGCCGCCGACCTGGGGGCGAGCAGCGCGGACCACCTGGAATTCGCGACTCCCGCCCAGGTGAAGGCGCTGGCGAAAGCCGGGACCGTGGCGGTGCTTTGCCCGGCCGCCAACTTCACCACGCATGGCCCACGACCACCCATCGATGCGATGCGCCAGGCGAAGCTTCCGATGGCGATCGCCAGCGATCTCAACCCCGGGACGAGCAATTCCGAGAGCCTGCCCTTCGCCATGAGCCTGGCCTGCGTCGCCTGGGGCATGACGGCGACCGAGGTGCTGGTCGGGGCGACCGTCCACGCAGCCCGCTCGCTGAACCTGGCAGGCGTGGCGGGATGCCTGCGAGTCGGGAGTTTCGCCGATTGCATCGTGCTGGATCTCGAGACGCCGGAGGCCATTCCCTACTATCTCGGCGTGAACCGGGTGCTGCAGACGATCGCCGGAGGCGCGCTGTGGCACCCCTCGTAGAATGTGTCCCGAATTTTTCGGAGGGTCGGCGCATCGAGGTGATCACGGCGATCGCCGACGCCATCCGCGAATCGGGAGCCCGGGTGATCGACGTCCAGGCGGATGCGGCACATAACCGGATGGTGGTGACCTTCGTCGCCGATCCCGATCTCGCGGTCGACGCGGTGATGGCGGGTGCCACTGTCGCGACCGAGCGCATCGACTTGCGTCAGCATCGTGGGGAGCACCCGCGAATGGGAGCGACCGACGTCGTGCCCTTCGTTCCCTTCGCGGATTTGCCGATGGACATTTGCATCGGGCTGGCGCACGTCTTCGGCGAGCGGCTGTGGCAAGAACTCCACGTCCCCGTCTACTACTACGGCGAGGCGGCCAGGCAGCCGGAGCGTCGTGAGCTGGAGCGCGTGCGCCGGGGTGGCTACGAAGATCTTGTCGCGCATATCGGCGATCCAGGTCGCGCGCCCGACGTCGGTCCCGCCCAAACGCATCCAAGCGCCGGGGCGACGGCGGTCGGGGCACGTATCCCGCTGATCGCCTACAACGTCAACCTCAAGACGACTGATGTCCAGGTGGCGAAGGACATCGCCCGCATGATCCGCGCCTCGTCGGGCGGTCTGCCCAACGTCAAGGCGCTCGGCTTCGCGCTCGCCGACCGTGGGCTGGTCCAGGTCTCTATGAACCTGACGGATTACCGGGTCACGAACATCTGGAAGGTCTTCACCGCCATCCGCGACGCGGCCCGCCAGCGAGGGGTGGAGGTGGAGGCATCCGAAATCGTCGGGACGATTCCCCTGGCGGCGGCGGTCGGCGTGATCAAGGATGCGGTTATCGAGCCAGCCTTTCGCATGGATCAGATCCTGGAGAAGAAGGTCTGGGCGGTCGAATGACCGCCGTCAAAGAGCAAACCGTGGGGGAGTATCTGGCGGCGCTGCGGTCCACGGCAGCCGGTCCGGGTGGCGGCAGTGCGGCCGCCCTGAGCGCCGCGATGGGTGCGGCTCTTGTAAGTATGGTGGCGAAACTCAGCGCCCGCAAGGCAAGGGCCGAACAGGATCGCGTCGCGCTCAATCGCCTTCACCCCGAGCTGGATCAGCTGGCCGATCGCCTCGTCGAGCTGAGCCAGCAGGATATCGAGGCGTACCGGGCGGTGATCGATGCCCGGAAGTCCGGTGCGCCGGACGCCGTGCTGGAGCGCGCCTATGAACAGGCCGCCGAGGTGCCGCTGACGGTCGCGACCACGGCCGCCCGCGCGCTGGCTCTCGCCGCCGATGCGAGCAAGCGCGCTTGGGAGATGACAGCCTCGGACCTGGCAGTTGGGAGCGAGCTCCTCCTGGCGGGGTTCCACGGGGCGCTGGGCAACGTGGTCATCAATCTGCCCGAGCTTCACGGAGAGGCCGCCACCCGGATCGAGCAGGCCTACCAGCAGCTGCGAGCCGAGACGCCGCAGTAAGCTGGCGCTGACATTTTGCGGGGGTGACGACATGGGCAATCGATCCACGGTGCAGACGGCGACGCTCGCATTCGGCGCGATTTACTTGCTGGCCGGCGTCCTGGGATTTCTCCCGTTTCTGGGCGGCTCCGACACGCAGACGGACCGAGCCCTGTTCGGCATCTTCCAGGTCAACCTGCTCCACAACCTCGTGCATGTCGCGAACGGCATCGCCGGGCTCGCGGCAGCCAGTAGCATCGAGAACTCGAAAACCTTCTGCCAGGTCGTCGGCGTCATCCTGCTGCTCCTCGGCGTCCTTGGCATCTTTGTCGCCAACCCGCTGGGGTTGCTCTACATCGGCCAGGCCGACATAGGGCTTCACCTGGTCAGCGGCGCGGTCCTCGCCTACTTCGGCTTCGCCGCCCCCGTCTCCACTCGAAGCCGCGCCTGATCCAGACACCGCATCGATAGACTCAGGTCATGGCGGCGTCTTTCCCTTCTTTCGACAGCCGGACCGTCGCCGTCGACGGTGTGAAGCTCCACTATTTGTCCGGGGGCAACGGTTCACCGCTGGTGCTGGTGCATGGCCTGGGCAGTTCCGCGGCGGTTGAGTTCTTCTACAACCTCGAGCCGCTGGCCGCGCGCCATCGCGTTATCGCCATCGACCTCCCGGGCTTCGGACAGTCCGAAAAGCCGGCGCTCGATTACACGATCGAGATCTTTGTCAAAGCGGTGTCCGACCTGATGGCATTGGAGGCTCTACCGCGGGCCGCGGTCATGGGTGTGTCGATGGGAGGCCGGGTCGCCCTCGGCCTCGCTCTCGAGGCGCCGGAGCAGGTCGAACGGCTGATCCTGGTCGACGCGCTGGGCGTTGGACCGCCGCGCCGCGTCCTCGCCTATCGCATCCTGCTGACGAAGGGCCTGGGCGAGCTGACGCTAAGCGGCACCGCCCGGGCGCTGCAACGGATGAACCCCGCGACCATCCGCCGTTTCTGGGGCTGGTACCTGAACCGGCCGGGCCGGTTCGACTCGATCTGGAGCAACCAGCGGATCGCCGACCATGGCGCGCTGCTGTCGCGGCCCGAGTATCGAGCCGCGTACCTTTCCGCGCTTCGCTCCATCGCTGGCATGCGGTCGCTCCGAGACGGCGTGGTGGTCGAAGCGCGTTTGCCGGAGCTACGGATGCCCACCCTGCTGGTCTGGGGCCGTCACGATCACATCTTTCCGCCCAGCCATGCGGAGTCGGCCCTGAAACGACTTCCCAACGGTCGGGTCGAGATCTTCGAGGACAGCGGCCACACACCGCAGATGGAGGAACCAGACCGCTTCAACCGGTTGGTTCTCGAGTTCCTCGAGCAGCCGGTCAGCCGGCCCGGGCAGGGCGCCGCCTAACCCAGCCCAGAAGGAGGCCTAGCTGAGCGGATGTCCGAGGCGGGCGTTGTAGTAGGCCAGCAACCAGCGAAACAGGAAAATCAGGCCCCATATAAGTAGGATGAGCCCAACGAGCCCGAACCCAGCCGGCCAGAGCCGCCGAATCCGGTAGCGGGCGAACTCGAGGAAGGTCAGCCAGAAGGCACTGCTGAAGAGGGCCGCTCGCCGCCCGGCGCGAACGGCAATCCGAAGCAGGACCCAGCCGGCCAGGCAGAGCAAAAGTCCCCAGATCAGCATTAGGCTGGAACCCGCATATGTTGTGGACAGGGGTCCTGGAAAACCCAACAGGCTGTGGTAAACTGCTTGACAGGCTTCATCCTACGGCATACGATGTGGGCCGCTCTCCACCCCACTCTACGGAGGTTATCGATGGCTCGATCCACCCAAAAGACGTCAGCCGAGCGACCCAACGTGACCGCGGCGACCCCCGCCAGCGCACCCAAGCGCAACCGTAATGGCCTGCCCTGGAAGCGGTACTTTACCCGTCCGGGCGTCGCCCCCTTCGATGAGGTGCAGTGGGACACGCGGGAGGCCAGCATCACCAACGAGAAGGGTGAGGTCGTCTTCGAGCAGCACGATGTCGAGATCCCAACCACCTGGTCGCAGGTGGCGACCAACGTGGTGGTCTCCAAGTATTTCCGTGGGGTCATCGGGACGCCGGAGCGCGAGCGCAGCGTCAAGCAGCTGATCGGACGCGTGGTTCGCACGATCCATGGGTGGGCCAACAAGCAGGGGTATTTCGCGACCCCTGAGGCCGCTGAAATCTTCCGGGATGAGCTGACGCATCTGCTGGTGCATCAGAAAGCCGCCTTCAACAGTCCCGTCTGGTTCAACGCCGGCATCGAGCAACGCCCTCAGTTGTCGGCGTGCCAGCCGTACGACGCACTGGTATCCACGCCAGCCGGAATGATTCCGATCGGTGAGCTGGTCGGCAGCAGCGCTGTCGGCCAGACCGTATACGACGCTGGCGGGACGACCCGGATTCAGGCCGTCAAGGCCAATGGCCAGAAGCCAGTGCGACGGGTCGTGCTGCGGAATGGCAATTTCATCGAGGCGACCCCTGACCACGTCGTCCGAGCCGTCAGGGAGCGGCGGACCGAGCCCGAGTGGCTACCGGTTGAGGATTTGCAGCCGGGGATGCGACTGCACCTGCTTCCGCATCGGGCCCGAGTAACTCGCGAGGCTGGTGTTCTCCTCGCGGCGGGTTCGGATGCCACCAATGGCTCCGTTGTGTATGCCGAGGAGATGGCGCCGGCCAGCGAAAGCCAGGTGGCGGTATCGGAGGCCGCGCTGGCTGGCTGGCTTCAGGCCGACGGGTTTGTGGGTGAGTATCCGGGCACCACGAATCGGTCGCTCACCATGGAGTTTCAGGTCGCCAATGACGATGAGTTCAACTGGGTCATCGCGCACCTCGACGTGGCGTTGCCCAGTGTCCATCGGCTGGTCGCCGAGGTTCCGTCCAAGGATCCAGAGAAGCTCGGGACGATGGCCTGTCGCCGAATTCGTCTCTACGGCGAGGTCCTGCGTCCGTTCGTCGACCGCTGGAATCTGAAAGTTCGCGGCACCGAGATGCGCGTCCCACCGCAGCTCTGGACCGCCTCTCACGACGAAGTCGTCGCCTATCTTCGAAGCATCTTCCAGGCCGACGGTTATGTGGCGGCCAAAGTCGGTCGCCATGAAGCCGGCGCCATCGGATTCGCCGTCATCGGTGAAAAGTGGGTTGAGGACGTGCAGATCCTGCTTGGCTCGCTGGGAATCTACTCTCGGAGAGCCCGAGCCAACGAAAAGCGAGCGGACCGGTTCGATCTCCACGTCTTGAAGATTGCGATTGGATCGGAGCGGGCCCGCTTTGCCGAATTGATCGGCTTCATCGGTAAGAAGAAGCAGCAGGTATTGCTCAGTACCTTCGGGCTTCGCGGCCTAAAAATCTGCCCCAATCTTCGGGAAGAGGAGATCGTTCGGATCGAGGATCTCGGCGTTCAGGATGTCTATGACATCCAGACCGAGTCGGGGAACTACCTGTCGAACAATGTCGTGGTCCACAACTGCTTTATCAACAAGGTCGAGGACAGGATGGAGTCGATCCTCACCCTGGCCAAGACCGAGGGAATGCTCTTCAAGTACGGCTCGGGCACCGGCACGAACCTCTCACCGCTGCGCTCCTCGCGCGAGCTGCTGGCGGGTGGCGGGACGGCATCCGGCCCCGTCTCCTTCATGAAGGGCTTCGATGCCTTCGCCGGCGTGATCAAGTCCGGCGGCAAGACCCGCCGGGCGGCCAAGATGGTCATCCTCAATGCCGACCACCCCGACATCGTCGAGTTCATCAACTGCAAGGTCGACGAGGAGCGCAAGGCCTGGACGCTGATCGAAGGCGGCTACGACCCGTCCTTCAACGGCCCGGCCTACAGCTCGATCTTCTTCCAGAACTCCAACAACAGTGTCCGGGTCAAGGACGATTTCATGAAGGCCGTGGAAGAAGACGCCGAGTGGCATACCTTCGCCATCACGACCGGCCAGATCATGGACACCTACAAGGCGCGTGACCTGATGCGGATGATGGCCGATGCCGCCTGGGCGTGCGGCGATCCCGGGCTCCAGTACGACACGACCGTCAACCACTGGCACACCTGCCCAAACACGGACCGGATCAACGCCTCGAACCCCTGCTCGGAGTACATGTTCCTCGACAACACCTCTTGCAACCTCGCCTCCATCAACCTGATGAAGTTCCTCGACGAGCGTGGCGAGTTCGACGTCGAGTCATACCGTGAGGCGTGCCGGGTACTGATCACCGCCCAGGAAATCTTGGTCGACAACGCCAGCTACCCGACCGAGGCGATCACCCAGAACAGCAAGGACTTCCGGCCGCTTGGCCTGGGGTATGCCAACCTGGGCGCCCTGCTGATGGCGTCAGGCCTGCCGTACGACAGCGACGCCGGCCGCGACGTGGCGGCCGCGCTCACCGCGGTGATGACCGGTGAGGCCTATGCGCAGTCGGCGCGGATCGCCCAGAAGAAGGGTCCATTCAACGGCTTCGCCGTCAACCGCGAGCCGATGCTGCGCGTCATGGACCAGCACCGGAGCTCCGTCGACCACATCAACCCGGCGCATGTCCCGCTGCCGCTGCTGAGCGCCGCCCGGGACGCGTGGGACAAGGCCTGCCAGCTCGGCGACCTCTATGGCTACCGCAATTCCCAGGCGACCGTGATCGCGCCCACCGGCACGATCGGCTTCATGATGGACTGCGACACCACGGGCATCGAGCCCGATATCGCCCTGGTCAAGTACAAGAAGCTGGTCGGCGGCGGCATGCTCAAGATCGTCAACCAGACGGTGCCGATCGCGCTGCGCCGGATCGGCTATCCCGAAGCCCAGGTCTCGGAGGTCCTCCAGTACATCGACGAGAACGACACCATCGAAGGCGCCCCCCACCTTCGGGCGGACGACCTGGCGGTTTTCGACTGCGCCTTCAAGCCGGCCAAGGGCTCCCGCACCATCCACTACATGGGCCACGTCAAGATGATGGCGGCCGCCCAGCCGTTCATCTCGGGCGCGATCTCCAAGACCGTCAACATGCCGGAGCTGGCGGCGCCCGAGGACATCATGGAGGTCTACATGGAGGGATGGCGGATGGGACTCAAGGCCATCGCCATCTACCGAGACGGGTCGAAGCGGTCGCAGCCGCTGAACACCGCGCTCGACAGCAAGAAAGGCGCGGCCGCCGAAGCCACGGCGACCAGGGAGACCGCGGTCCCGGCCGAGCCGGCCCGCGCCGTCCGCCGGAAGCTGCCGGACGAGCGCCGGGCGATCACGCACAAGTTCGACATCCAGGGCCACGAGGGCTACATCACGGTTGGCATCTATGAGGATGGCACCCCGGGCGAGATCTTCCTCGTGATGTCCAAGGAAGGCAGCACCATCTCCGGGCTGATGGATGCCTTTGCGACCAGCATCTCGCTGGCGCTGCAGTACGGGGTTCCGCTGGAAGTCCTGGTCAAGAAGTTCGCGCATACGCGCTTCGAGCCGTCGGGCTTCACCAAGAACCCTGAAATCCCGATCGCCAAGTCGATCACCGACTACATTTTCCGCTGGCTGGCCTCGAAGTTTCTGAGCGGGACGCAGCAAGAGGCGATCGGTATCGTCCGGCGCGAACCTGTTGTCGAGATCGAGGCCTCGACGGCACCTGCGCCAGTGCCGATCAAGCCGGCGGCGGTCGAATCGAGTCCGATCAAGATCAGTTTTCAGGGCCAGGAGGACGCGCCGGCGTGCTCCGACTGTGGCTCGATCATGATTCGCAACGGGACCTGCTACAAGTGCCTCAACTGCGGCAGCACGAGCGGTTGCTCCTAACGAAAACCGAGGAAGAGGTCATCGCGACCTCTTCCTCGCCATCATCAACCACACTGCAGGGTCATCCGATGTGGTCGCACGAAGGTCCCGAATGTCCGTGCGGAGGCCCGACCGACTGGGACGGACGCAAATTTCGTTGTCGCGGATGCGGTCTCTACTACGAAACCTGCTGCGACGGCGGTCGCTGTCCATGACGACGCGAAAATCTGAAAATTCTGGCCGTTGACCCGCGCTGCGGCTCATCACCGCGACCGCTCGCGAAAAAATTGGGCCGAGGCTGTGCAAAACGACTCAAATCATGCTATGGTCGGGTCTAATGAGCGCTGAGCCGCGCTCTGATCGTCGTCGAAATGATCAGAGCGAGGAGCTGACGAAGGGCAACAACCACCAAACCCCGAAGTCCACGTCGATGATGATGGTCGCGTGGAATCGCGGACGCCGAGGGTCGATCGCGCCGATGCGTCGCTCCCCTCGCTTCTCTCTTTTCTCTTTGCTTCCGGTATCCGGCCTCGCCGGCGCCCGCGCGTCCACGGTACCCGTGGCGCTCACGCGCGTTCGGCGGCGGCGTACAAGCGGCCGACCGGGGGAATCTTGCTAAGAAGGAGGTGAGCCCGGATGGCCGCAAAGAAGAAAGCAGGCGGAAAGAAGAAAGCCGCGAAGAAGTCGTCGAAGAAGAAGTAGGCTAGCTTTTTAAGCTGACTTCAATACAGCCGGTGCCATCGGGCGCCGGCTGTTTCGTTTAGGCTTGCGGGATTTCCCGCATGTAGGATTTGTGGGGCATGATCGACCTCGATCGCGCCCGCCACTTCCTCAAGGTGCGGCACGACGGCATCCTGGTCACGATCAAACGCGATGGGCGACCGCAGCTCTCCAATATCCTCTATTTCCTGGATGACGACGGCCGCATCAAGATCTCGGCCACCCAGACCCGGGCCAAGACCCATAATCTTCGCCGCGATCCGCGCGCGAGCCTGCACGTCCAGGGTCGCGATCGTTACGAGTACCTGGTCGCGGAGGGCACGGTGGACTTTATCGAGGGCGATGGTCTGGCGGAAGCGTTACGGCACTACTACCGCAAGGTGCGCGGCGAACACCCCGACTGGGCAGAATACGACGCGGCGATGATCACGGAGCAGCGTCTGCTGCTGTCGATCGCGGTCGAACGCGCGTACGGCCAGCTCCGTTAACGCACCGCCAGGCAGGTAACGGTCTTGAAGACGCCGTCGATCTTCTGAATCTTCTCCACGATGATCGAGCCGATGCCCGCGACATCGGGCGCCTCCACCTGGGCGATAACGTCGTACTCGCCCGTGATGGCGTCCGCCAGCTCGATGCCCTTTACGCCCTGAAGCGACCGAGCCACTTCGATGGCCTTTCCCGCCGACGCGTTGATCAGCACGTACGCTCGCATGACTCCCTCCTGCCCGAATTTCGATTCTCAGAATACGGGTTTGAGCGACGTTAAGATGAGACGATGACGTCCATGACGGCAGTGGTGAAAGCCGCTGCCGGTCCGGGCGCCGAGATCGACCAGGTCGCCATCCCCGAGCCCGCCGGCAAGGATGTCCTGATCGAGGTCGCCGCCTCCTCCATCTGCGGAACGGACGTTCACATCTTCGATTGGAACGATTGGGCGCAGCGCCATATCCATCCGCCGCGCGTCTTCGGCCACGAGATGTCCGGTCACGTGGTCGCCACCGGCCCAGACGTGACCGACCTGAAGCCGGGCACGTTCGTGGCGGCGGAGACGCACGTCGTCGACCACACCTGCCGGCAGTGCCTTCGCGGCCTCTACCACCTCTGCGAGAACGTCAGGGTGCTGGGCGTCGATCGCGACGGATCCTTTGCCCGCTACGTGCTCCTGCCCGCGGAGAACTGCTGGCGGAATGCCGCCGGGTTGAGTCCCGAAGTCGCCGCGCTCCAGGAGCCCTTCGGCAACGCCGTCCACGCCGCCCTCGCTGGCCCGCTCAAGGACAATGCAGTGGCGATCTTCGGGCTGGGTCCGATCGGGCTGTGCGCGGTCGGCATCGCCCGGGCTGAAGGGGCGGCCGCGGTCTATGGGGTCGAGCCCAACTCGTTCCGGCGCGAGCTGGCGCTGCGAATGGGCGCCACCACCGTTTTTGCCCCCTCGGACTCGACGGTGCAGGATCTCAAAAAGGCCAACGGCGGTCTGGGTGTCGACGTTGTCCTGGAAATGTCGGGAAATCCGGTCGCCATCGAGCAGGGGCTGCAGGTGCTCCACCGCGGCGGCTGGATCAGCCTGCTTGGGATCGGGGATCGGCCGGTCACGCTCGACCTCAACGATCTCGTGGTGACCAAGGGGATCACGATCTACGGCATCTTCGGCCGGCGCATCTGGGATACCTGGGAGCGCACCTCGAGTTATCTCAGCACGGGAAAAGTCGATGTCACACCCCTGATCACGCACCGGTTTCCACTCGATGACTTCCAGGAAGCGATGGCACAGATGAAAAGCGGCCGCTCGGGCAAGGTCGTACTGCTGCCCAACGGTGGTTAGGAGGACCAGATGATCACGGAAAAAACGCGATTCCTGAACGACGAGCTCGACCAGCTTCGCGAGCAGGGCGTCTTTCGACCGCTGCGGGTGCTCGGCTCCGCCCAGGACACGGAGGTCCTCGTCGATGGCAAGCGAGTGCTCAACCTGTCTTCGAATAACTACCTCGGACTCACGACCCACCCACGGCTCAAGCGCGCCATGATCACGGCGACCGAGGAATGGGGCGCCGGCTCGGGCGCGGTGCGCACCATCGCCGGGACGATGACCATTCACGAGGAGCTCGAGCGTCGGCTGGCCGAGTTCAAGCACACCGAGGCGTCCCTGGTCTTCCAGTCGGGCTTCACCGCCAACCTCGGTGTCCTTCAGTCGCTGGTGAAAGAGGGCGACGTCATCATCAGCGATGAGCTGAACCATGCCTCGATCATCGATGGCATCCGGCTCTCCAAGGCCGAGCGATCGATCTTCAAGCATCGCGACATGGACGACCTGGAGCGGCACCTGGAAAAGCACCGCGACAAGCGGGTCAAGCTGGTGGTCACGGACGGCGTCTTCAGCATGGACGGGGACATCGCCCCCTTGCCGGCGATCGTGGAGCGAGCGGAGCGGTTCCAGGCACTGGTGATGGTCGACGACGCGCACGCCAGCGGCGTGCTCGGCAAGAATGGCCGCGGTTCCGTCAATCACTTCGGCCTCGATGGTCGCGTCGATCTACAGATGGGCACGCTGTCCAAGGCGATCGGCGTCCTGGGTGGTTATGTGGCCGGTGCGCAGCCGGTACGCGACTTCTTGATCCATCGCGCTCGGCCTTTCCTCTTCAGCACCTCCCATCCGCCGGGGGTGGCAGCGGCCTGCATCGCGGCGATCGACGTGCTCATCGCCGAGCCGGAACGGATCGACCAGCTCTGGAAGAACACGAAGCGGTTCAAGGATGGCCTGAAGCGGCTCGGCTTCGAGACCGGCGCCAGCGAGACCCCGATCACGCCGGTGATCGTGGGCAAGGGTGCGGTCGCCATGCAGCTCTCCGATCGACTGTTTAGCCTGGGCGTCTTCGCCCAGGGCATCGGATACCCGACGGTGCCCGAGGGAAGGGCCCGCATTCGGACCATCGTCACCAGCGGCCATAGCGACGCGCAGCTGGATCGGGCGCTCGATGCCTTCGAAACCGGTGGCCGGGAACTTGGGGTGATCGCGTAACCTTCACCACGCAAGGCGCATATATGAGTGGGTCATCGGCGTGACCGAGCGTTCGGCGGCGGAGCTGCAAGACGAGGCGCGCTTGATCGAAGCCGCCAAGCGGGATCGCAAGGCGTTTGCCACGCTGTACGACCGCTACTTCGATCAGATCTACTCGTACTGCTACTACCATTCCGGCCGGCGCGAGGAAGCGGAGGACCTGGCGAGCGAGACCTTTCAGCGGGCGCTGGAAGGGCTCGAGAACTTTGAGTGGCGAGGTATCCCGTACTCAGCATGGTTGTACAAAGTCGCATCGAACCTGATGTCGAAACGGCGGCGGCGGCCGCCCTGGATCGAGCTGCCCGATCCGATCGCGGGCAATGGCGATGACGATCCGGAGCGGCTCTGGTTGCGCCGGGAGCAGGGTGATGAGCTGCACCGGGCGGTCCGCAAGTTGCCGCTCGACCAGCGTGAGGCGGTGCTGCTCAAATTCGAGGGCCGGCTCAAGAACAAGGAGATCGGGGTGATCATGGGTCGCAGTGAAGGCGCCGTGAAGTTGCTGCTCTTCCGCGCGGTGCACGGCCTGCGGCGACGGCTCAACGAACAGGAAAAACGACCATGAATCCGCCGCCGGAAGACATCGATGCCCTGTCGCGCGCGATCGATCGGGTCGTGTTCGCCCAGCCCGACGCCACGCCCGGCCGCGAGGCTGAGTCGGCCGCACTCTCCCTCGTGTCATATCTGAACGACAGTTTCCCCCGAATGGTGCTGCCCGCCGGTCGTCGAGAGCGGCTGCAGCGCCGGCTGATCCGAGCGCTTGGCATTCCGGCCAGCCCCGCGCCGGCCGGCTGGGTGCGGCTGGAGGCCGAGATGAATCGTCGCCTCGGCAACCTCGATCCGAGATGGAGGCCGGTCGTCGGCGGCGCCGCGTTGGTCCTGATCGGTGTCCTCGGCTTCGCCGTATGGCGCCAGCGCGGCGCGGTGAAGCCGGCCATCGCGTCCCTTCGCTAAAAGCGAAACCTGGGGGGCCCCGGTGCCGTTGTATTGGCAGCCGATGGGCACGTGGAAGAGCCGCGCCGTTCGAGGGAGCCTCGTGGCCCTCCTTTTGCTGCTCGCCGGCATGCTCCCGGGCACCGGCTTCCTGCGAACGGCCCGGCTCGCAGCGCCAACGATCGTGCAGGGGACCGCGGCCGATGAATTCGACGAGCCGAACGGGCTGATCGCGGAGCGCACCGCGAGACCGGACCTGACCGTCGCCCCGGCGCCGCAAGGGCTGATCCTGGCCGAGTTGAACCCGAAGCGAGCGCCTGTCCCACTGGGCCCGGTGACCTATGTCCCGATCGTCTACTACCACTACATTCGGATCAATCCCAATCCACTGGACCGGGTCGGGTTCACCCTCTCGACCCCGCCGGCGATGTTCCGGATGCAAATGCAGTATCTCGCCGACCACGGATTTCACGTGGTCTCGCTGCACCAGGCGGTGGTCGCCATCAAAAATCACGGCGGGCTACCATCGCGACCGGTCGTCTTGACATTCGATGACGGCTACGCGGACTTTTTTACCACCGCGATTCCCATCCTGCGGAGCCACGGCTTCACGGCGACGAGCTTCGTGATCAGTGGCCGGATGGGTTGGGGCGGATTCATGACCCCGAGCCAGGTGGTCGCCGCCGACGGCATGGGGTTTACCATCGGCGCGCATACCGTCGATCACGTCGCCCTCGCCGCCCAGGCGCCGGCTCGGGCCAGGTGGGAGATGCAGCAAAGCAAGCTGACTCTGGAGGAGCTGCTCGGGCACCCGGTGCTCGACTTCGCCTACCCGTATGGAAGCTTCAACAGTTATGACATGGCGCTCGCCAGGAGTCTCGGGTTTGAGACCGCCGCCTCGACCATGTTCGGGAGCGTGCATTCGGCCGGCCAGCTGTTCGAGCTGTCCCGGATGCGAATCGGTGGTGGCCTGCCGCTGACCTACTTCGCTCGGGTCGTGGCTGGCCCGCCCCCGACGTGGGCCGAGCTGAACGGCTCCGGCGGGTCGCCCGCCGCATCGCCGTCAGCGGCCCCGACTGTGAAGCCCTCCGCCGCGCCGTCGCCATCACCATCGCCGTCGCCAACCCCGAGCTCCAGCCCCAGCCCAGCCGCACTGGCGCCCTCGCGACCGACCGCGCTGTCGCTGTGAAGGGCGACGAGGAGCTTTCTCCCAAGGAAGCCGCCCGACTTCGCGCGCGTGAGCGCAAGGCGCGGCCACCCAGGATGGTGGTCGACAACGCCGGAGTGAAGCGGATCCAGATCGCGCTAAGCGACCGCGCCAAGCGCAGGAAGAAGTAGATCCCGCGTATGTGAGGACAGGGTCGCGGGATTTCCGGCGTGTGTAAAGTTAGACGGTGACCCCAATTCGCAAAGCGGTATTCCCGGCCGCCGGCCTGGGCACGCGCTTCCTGCCTGCGACCAAAGCCCAGCCGAAAGAGATGCTGCCAGTGGTCGACAAGCCGATCATCCAATACGGCGTCGAGGAAGCCGTCGCCGCCGGCATCGACCAGATCATCGTCGTCACTGGCCGCGACAAGCGGGCCATCGTCGACCATTTCGACATCTCCTTCGAGCTCGAGCATTACCTCAAGGATCGCGGTAAGACGCGCGAGCTCCAGCTCGTCCGCAAGATCTCCGACCTGGTCGACATCACCTATATCCATCAGAAGGAGCCCCTCGGCCTCGGCCATGCCGTGCTGATGGCGAAGGATGTGGTGGGCAACGAGCCCTTCGCGGTCTTCCTGGCGGACGACATCATCCGGTCGCAGACGCCGGCGATCAAACAGATGATGGAGGTTTTCGCCCCGCGCCAGGCATCGGTTTTGGCCCTGCAGCGCGTCGAGCCCGAGCAGGTCTCGCGGTACGGGATCGTCAAAGTTGGGAAGAGCGATGGGCGGATCCACGAGGTCGTCGACATGGTTGAGAAACCGGATCCCGATAAGGCGCCCTCCAACCTCGCCATCCTGGGACGTTACATTCTCAAGCCCTCGATCTTCGGCATCCTGGAAACCACCCACGAGGGGGTGGGCGGTGAGATCCAGCTGACGGACGCGCTGCGGACCCTCGCCCAGCAGGAAACCGTGCTCGGGCTCGAGTTCGAGGGCACCTACTACGACGTGGGCACGGTCCCCGGTTTCCTGAAGACCTCGATCGCCTTCGCCCTGGAGCGGCCCGGCTTGCGCGAGGAGCTGCTGAGCTACATGGCCAGCCTCGACGGTATGAAACCTGGCTCGCGAGAAGGAAAGCCCAGCCAGGCGGGCGAGGGCGCCCGCCCCATGCCCAGCTGACTAGGAGAACAGGCCAAACGGAGCCTATAATGAGGGGTCCGTTGAATGGCTTTAGCTACCCCACAGTTGGTTGCAGACATGGCAGTTTCAGGCAGGCGCAGATCCGACGAGGACCGGGTCGTACGGTATCTCAATACCGAGGGCGACTTCGAGGTCGAGGTGTCGCATACCTTGAACAAGTGGTGCGTCACGGTCTTTCAGCTGCCGTCGAAGCAGGTCGTCGCACAGGACTTCTTCCCGGAGCGGTGGAAGGCACTGGCGCGGGCGCAGGACTTCGTTCGCATCCTTAATACGCGCAACAAGCCTCAGCCCGAAACGGACGACGAACCCTGATCCGGAACTCGTCGCGGGGCTTCTGGCTCCATGAGTGGGGCGCGCTCGCCTTCGTGATCACTGTCATCCTCGGCCTGCTGGTCGTTCCCGCCGCCCTGTTGCTGGAAGGGAGCGGTAAGACCGCGTCGCCGGCGAACCAGACGCTCTTGGGGGCAACCCCGACGCCGAGCATCTTCTGCGCACCCGCCGCCACCGCGACGCCCTCGGCATCGGCCAGCGGCACGGCGAGCGCGACGCCTAGCCCGACGCCGACGCCATCGCCCACCTCAACCGCGAGCCCTTCGGCGACTGTGACTGGCAGCGCCTCGCCGACCCCGTGCCCGTCGCCGTCGGCGGCGACGCCGGCGTCGCCCAGCACCAGTCCGAAGACGTCGGCCTCGCCCTGAGCTGACGCCGGTCTATCCGGCGACGGCCTCACCCAGCACGATCGAGCCATTCCTCGGCACGATCTGCGCGCGCCGGAGTTCCAGCTCCGCCATCACCCGGGTATCGTCGAGGACCGCCAACACGATGTTGTCGCGTAGCGCCAGCTCGCCGATCCGAACGCAGTCCTTCAGGAAGGGGAAGACCAGGGGCCGGATCAGGTTGGCGATGTAGCGATGCTCCGAGCCGGGGTCGTCCAGACTCTCTTGCAGGCTCTCGTCGCGGAAAGCGAGGATGAAGAGCTCATCGCTGAGGGGGATCAGGTCGGTCCAGCTGTACGCCTCTTCTGGTGCGTCCGGGATCAGGCTGCGCTTCTGACGAAAGAGCTCGAGCCGTGTTTGGAGAAGGCGCATCGGCCCGGCCGGACCCTCGATGATGAATGGGACGTCCTTCAGGGGTGCCTGAGCCGGCTGTGCAGGATATCGGGCCGAGAACCCAATGTCGGCGCGGCCCGCGAAGGGAGCCGGCACCTTGATGACGAGCTCCTGAAGCATTCGCCCGACTCTCCTTCGCCTTTGATTATACCGGCGTTAACACGTTCAACGAAAATTCGCGACGGCTCTTGCTGCTTTTGCCCGGCAATGGGCCAACAATCCATCCGCATTGCGGGTATTGAGGACGCGATCCGGTGAAAGCCCGGCCCGGCGCGCGATCGCGCACCCGTAGCGCACCGAGTCAAACTCGGCGGGGTAGTGGGCGTCGGTATCGATGGCGAGCAGGGCGCCGGCCTCGCGCGCTTTTCGCGCCCAGCTGTCGTTGAGATCGAGGCGCCAGGGACTGCTGTTGATCTCGAGTGCCGTACCGGTCTTGACCGCCTCCGCGATCACGGCATCGATATCCACCCTGGTCTCGCCGCGGCGATCCAGCCGCCGCGAGGTGGGATGGGCGAGGACGTCGACGTGTGGGGATCGAAGCGCGGCCAGGACCCGTTGCGTGATGGCATCTTTCGGCTGGTCGAGCGCAGTATGAACCGAGGCGACCACGATGTCGAGTGAGGCCAGGCAGTCATCGGGGAGATCGAGGCTCCCGTCCGGAAGGATATCGACCTCGGCGCCGTTCAAGACCCGCGCCCCACCGGGCTGGGCATTCACAGCGGCAATCTCGCCGGCCCGTTCGCGAAAGCGCGCCGGCGTCAGGCCCTGGGCGATTTGCAGCGATTGGGTGTGGTCCGTCATCGCGAGGTAGGCATATCCGCGTTCCTTCGCGGCCCGAGCCATGACGCCGATGTCGTTTCGGCCGTCGCTCCAATTGCTGTGGGTGTGGAGGTCGCCGCGCAAATCGCGCGGTTCGACCAGCGCCGGAAGCGGTCCCTTCGCCGCCAGCTCGATCTCCCCCCAGCCCTCGCGCAGCTCGGGCGGAATCCAGGCGCAACCGATCGCGGCATAGACTTCTTCCTCCGTGGTGCCGGCGATGCGGGTGCCATCCGGCGCAAAGACGCCGGACTCGTTGATCGTCAGCTTGCCCAGCGCTTCCGCCCGCGCCTGGAGCTGGGCGTTGTGGGCTTGCGAGCCCGTGAACTGCTGCCAGGCGGCGCCGAAGCTCTCCGGTTTGACGGCCCGCAGATCGACCTGCAAGCCCGAACGTACCCGGATGGTGGTCGTTGTCTGAGCCTGCGATACCACCTCATTGACCTGCGGGAGTCGCGCCAACTCGCGGCTCGTCGCTTCGGGGTCGTTGCTCGCTACCAGCAGGTCGAGATCACGCACCGTCTCGCGCGCGCGTCGCACACTGCCCGCGATCTCGGCGCGCACGACGCCAGGCAGTGAGCGCAGCGTCGTCAGGAAGGAGTCGGCGAGGATCCAGGCCTCGGGGAAATAAATCCGGCCCTCGGTTCGCTTCAACTGCGCGATGCCCTTGAGAATGTTCTCCTCGGTCTTCGCCTTGATCCCGCGCACCCGCAGCAGCCGATGGGTCAGCGCGGCCGCCTCCAGTTCTTCGAGGCCCAGGATGCCGAGTGTGTCGTAGATGTCCTTCGCCGTACGGGGGCCGAGGCCGGGGACCCGGGTCAGCTCGAGCAGCGCGGGCGGAATCTCGGCCTCGAGGCGTGTCAGGAATCCGAGCTCTCCCGTGGTCACGAACTCCGTGATCTTCTGCTCGATCGCCGGACCGATGCTGGGAACGTCCTTCAACCGCCCCTCGCGAATCAGGTCCTCGACCTCCGTCGTCAGGTTGTCGAGCTGGCGCACGGCTTCGCGATAGGCACGGATCTTGAAGAAGTTCTCGCCCTTGATCTCGAGCAGGTCGGCCACCCGGTTCAACATGGCGGCGACCTCCGCATTCCGCACGTCGCTACGCTAGCAGGGGCATGCCGCTCAACGGCGTTCGCGTCCTTGATCTGTCGAGACTCCTTCCCGGCGCGTACTGCACCCAGCTGCTGCAGAAACAGGGCGCCGAGGTGACGAAGATCGAGTCGCCAACCGGCGACCCGATTCGTGCGCTGCCGGCGGGCGAGACCTACTTCGACGCGCTGCATCGCGGCCAGCCGATCCTCACCCTCGACCTGCGTACGGAACACGGTCGCGAGTTGCTGCGCCGGCGCGTCGTCGACGCCGACGTCCTGGTCGAGGGCTTCCGGCCCGGCGTCATGGAGCGCAGGGAGGTGGGGTATGGCTCGCTCTCGGCGATCAATCCCGCTTTGATCTATTGCGCCATCACTGGCTACGGCTCGAGTGGTCAGCTGGCGCGGCGCGCCGGGCACGACCTCAATTACCTGGCGCGCAGCGGCGCCCTCTCCCTCATGCCGCTCGCGGACGATCGACCGGCCATTCCCGGGCTGCAGGTTGCCGACCTGGCCGGCGGGCTCCAGGCAGCATTCCTGATTGCCGCCGCGCTGGCCGATCGAAGCCGGACCGGGCGAGGCTCGCGGGTCGAGGTGTCGATGACGGACCTGATGCGCAGCTGGACGATCCTGCCGCGGGCTGCGCGAAGGGCGGGCGTCGCCGGCCTGCCCTTGACGGGTGAGGCTCCCTGTTACCACGTTTACCAGGTGGCGGACGGGTACGTAACGGTCGCCGCGCTCGAAGTCGATTTCTGGGCCGCATTCTGCCGCGTGATCGATCGCGCCGACCTGATTTCCCGCCAGTTCGATCCGTCAGCGGTTGGCGAGGTGCAGCAAATCCTCGAGCCTGCCGCTCGCGCCGAATGGGCGGCGCGTTTCGGTGATGCGGACGTCTGCGTTGAGCCGGTGCTTGGGCTGGAGGAATCGGAAGGTAACTGAGGCAGCCGCGTGGCTGCCTCAGTTTGGGTAGGTCAGACGCCAATCGCATCAGTCAGTAGTCTGCGATGCCGCATAGGTCGCATCCTTGAATCCCTTTGGAGGGCCGAAAGACGCCACCTGTACAGGCTTATACCCCGGCGGGTTACGCCTTGGGGCGCCTGGTCCGATGGGATTTACAGAATCCTGTCGTGCCTCTCATGATCTCCTCATCTGGGCCGGTGATCATGTAATGCATCAACGCCTTTAAAGGAGCTGTGAAGGGATGAAGCTCAATCGTTGGTATGCGCTGCCGGCAGCCGTTCTGGCGGCTTCGATCATCGGCGTCGCCGCCGTCGAGGCCGCGCCGTCACCTTCGGCCTCGCCGAGCGCATCGGAAAACTATGTCCAGGTCTTTATTGACAAGCTGGCGGCCATCTTGCACCTGACACCCACCCAAACCCAGAATGCGCTCAAGCAGGCGGAGCTGCAGACGATCGACCAGATGCTCAAGGACGGTCAGATCACCCAACAGCAGGCCGATGTGCTCAAGGCGAAGATCAATGCCGGCCAGGGGTTGGCCCCATTCGGTGGCTTTGGCTTCCGTCACGGTAGCGGCTTCAAGGCCGGAGCGGGCGTCATGCGGGATCTGATGGCCGCCGAACTCAATGCCGCCGCGTCGGCACTGCATATGAGCACGGCAGACTTGCAGAACGCCCTCCGGTCGGGCAAGTCGCTCGCCGATCTGGAGACCCAGCAAAACGTGAGCGACAGCGCCGTCAAGGCCGCATTGAAGGCTGCCGCGAAGGGCGTCCTCGACAAAGCGGTCAAGGCTGGGACTATCACGCAGGCACAGGAAGATGCGATCCTGTCCCGCGTGGGCTCGGGCCTGAACTTCCGCTTCGGCCATAAGTGGTTCCACGGTTCAGCGCCCGAAGCGTCGCCGAGCGGATCACCCGCAGCGACGCCCGCCGCGTATTACTCGTCTATCTAACGAGCGGGGGCCACGGACCCGAAACGGGCTTCAGTTCGTGGTCGCCGCGCTGGAGCTCCCGCCGAATTCGTGGGTGGCATCGTGCACAAACTCTCCGACGCGGCGCCACGCCGGCGTAAGGCCAGCTAGCTTGCGCAGCGGCGATAGATGGCCTCGACCTGCCGCCGAGTCGATTCCGGCCTGCCGGTGTTGTCGATGACGTAGTCGGCGAGCGCCCGCTTCTCATCGAGCGGCATTTGGGCGGCGATCCGCTGACGTGCTTCCTCGGCGGTGAGCCCGCCGCGCTCGATCAGGCGACGCTGCTGCGTCTGCGGGTCAACCCAGACGACGATCACCTTCTCGACCAGGCCGGTGCGCGCGTTCTCGTAGAGCAGTGGGATGTCGACGATCAGCACACCGTCGCGATCTCGACGCGCGGTGATGGCGGCTTCGATCCGCTCCCGGATGCGATGATGGGTGATGGCGTTGAGCCTGGCGCGCGCCCCTGCGTCGGCGAAGATGATGGTGCCCAGCTTGTGGCGGTCGAGCCGGCCGTTGGGAAGCAAGATGTCGCGGCCGAAGCTTTTGGCGATCTCCTCCAAGGCTGGCTGGCCTGGCTCGACCACCTCGCGAGCCAGCTGATCGGCATCGATGAGCTCCGCGCCGAGCTGGGTGAACATCTCGTCGACGAGGGTTTTGCCGGAGCCGATCCCACCGGTGAGACCGAGGACTCTCATGTCAGCTAGACCGTACGATTACCACAGATGACGCTGGTGAAGTCGATCGCGGTCCTGGTGGTCTTGCTGGTAGCCATCGCCTACTTCACCATCCGGGCGCGGCAGCTCTATCGCATGTTGCGCCTGGGCCCCAACGAGAATCGCATCGACCGCATTCCCGAGCGGGTCCGTGGTGTCCTCAGTTATGTGGGCGCCCATACGCGAATGTTCCGCAACCTCTACTCCGGGATTCTTCATTTCTTCATCTTCTACGGATTCGTCGTCCTCCTCACGGCCATCATCCAGGCCTTCGGTCAGGGCATCTTCCCCGGGTTCAGCCTGGCGCTCGTCGGCGGCAACACCTGGCTCGCGTTCCTGCAGGACCTCTTCGGGCTGCTCGTGCTGGTCGGTGTCGGCATGGCGCTGGTCAACCGGCTGATCATCCGGCCGCGCCAGTTCCACGAGAGCAATGAAGTCGACGCGCTCATCATCCTCGGGCTGATCGCCACCATCATGATCGGGATGCTGGGGCAGAACGCGGCCCGGATCGCACAGGGCGGCGATCCCTCGGCAGCCTGGCGCCCGGTCTCTTCGGCGATCGCCCGCGTCTTTGGGGGGCTCGGCTGGCAGGGGACCGCGGCCATCGTGCCCCATGAAGTCTTCTACTGGATCCACATCCTCGGGGTGCTGGCCTTTCTCGCCTACATCCCGAGCTCGAAGCACCTGCACATCATCGTCGCCATCCCCAACATCTTCTTCCGCAAGCTGCCTCCAAAGGCGGGCGCGCAGCTGGCGCCAATCGATCTCGAGCATGCCGAGCACTACGGCGTGAGCGCCGTGACCCAGTGGTCCTGGAAGAACCTGCTCGACCTCTACTCCTGCACCGAGTGCGGTCGCTGCCAGGAGCAATGCCCGGCCTTCCTGACGGGGAAGCCGCTGAACCCCAAGATGATCATCGTCGACGCTCGAGAGAACCTCTACCAGACCGTGCGGGATGCCCCGGCCGGACAGGGCGGCGAGGCCTTGCCGTCGCAGAAGCTGATCGGCGACGCGATCAAGGAGGACGAGATCTGGGCCTGCGTCACCTGCGGCGCCTGCCAGCAGGAGTGCCCGGTGCTGATCGAGCACGTTCCGAAGATCGTCGACATGCGCCGCAGCCTGGTCCTGGAGGAGAGCCGCTTTCCCAAGGAAGCCCAGGGCGCGCTGCGCAGCATCGAGACCCAGGGCAACCCCTACGGCCTGCCGCGGGCGCAGCGCGGCGACTGGGCGCAGGGCCTCAACGTCAAGACGGTCGAGGAGAAGCCGGACGCCGAATACCTGTACTTCGTCGGCTGCGCCGCCTCCTACGACGAGGCCAACCGGGCGGTGGCGCGCGCCTTTGTCGGCTTGCTCCAGAAAGCCGGGATTGACTTCGCCATCCTCGGCGCGCACGAGACCTGCAATGGCGACCCGGCTCGACGGATCGGCAACGAGTACCTGTACCAGACCCAGGCCGAGGCGAACATCGAGGCGATGAAGGGCGCCGGCGTGAAGAAAGTGATCGCCACCTGCCCTCACTGCTTCAACACCATCAAGAATGAGTACCCGCAGTTTGGTGGCGCCTTCGAGGTGATCCATCACACCCAGCTGCTGGCGAGCCTGATCAAGGATGGCCGGCTCCAACCGACCACGCCGATCGACGGGAGGCTCACCTACCACGACTCCTGCTACCTGGGCCGCTGGAACGATATCTACGACCCGCCGCGGGCGGTCGTGGAAGCCATTCCGGGGGCCGAGTTGGTGGAGATCGAGCGCCATCGCAAACGCGGTTTCTGCTGCGGCGCCGGCGGCGGCCGGATGTGGATGGAAGAGAAGATCGGCAAGCGGATCAACCACGAGCGGGTCGAGCAAACGCTTCGCACCCAGGCGCCTCGGGTCGCGACCGCCTGTCCCTTCTGCCTCACGATGTTCCGTGACGGGATTTCCGCCAAGGGGGCCGAGAGTCAGCTGCAGGTGAAAGACCTCGCCCAGTACCTCGCGGAGTCCGTCGACGGCGCGCCTCCGGGCATCGCGGCAGCCAAACCCTCCCCAACGAATTGACTTTGCTGGGGACGAAGGCGTACTGTACGGGGGTTATGAGGCGGCGGATCCTCGCGGGCATCGTTCCGACCTTCAGGGGCGGAGCCTGCCTGTTCCGGGCCTCACATCATTGAAAGCCGAGTAAGTTAACCCCGATTCGAGCGCTTTCGACCGTGAGGCCCTCTGGCCCACGGTTTTTTGTTGTTCAGCGCATTCAATCCAGGAGTTGACATCATGGCGATTCACGCAAGAGAACTCAATATCGCGGCCGTCGAGGTCGACGGCATCTCCAAGCGCTTTGGCCAAACGCGCCCACGGCTCATGCGGTGGCGGAAACCGACGAAGGAGAAGCTGGCGCTCGACCGGGTGTCGCTCCACGTCGACAGCGGGAGGATCACGGGCATCCTGGGGGCGAACGGCAGCGGCAAGTCGACGCTGATCCGCATCCTGGCCACGTTGCTGACGCCCGATGCCGGCACCGCATCGGTCTTCGGCAATGACGTGGTGCGTCATCCGGACGAGGTGCGGCGGCACATCAACCGGGTGTCGGTGGAAGCCTCGTTCTTCAAGGAGATGAGTCCCTGGGAGAACATGCTGTACGCCGCGCGGCTGTATGGCAGCGGTGGCCAGGGAACCCGCGGCCGGGTGGAAGCCATGCTGGATCGGCTCGGGTTGCCGCTGGAGACGCTCGATAAGCCCATGAAGCAGCTGTCGCGCGGACAGCAGCAAAAGGTGGCGATTGCGCGCAGCTTCCTGACGTCGCCCTCGCTGCTGCTCATGGACGAGCCGACCACCGGCCTCGATCCCCGCTCCAAGCGCGAGGTCCAGGAGCTGGTGCGCTCGATCCGCCGCGACCGGGCGGCGACCGTCCTGCTCTGCACCCACGACCTGCAGGAGGCCGAGGTGCTCTGCGACCGCGTCCTGGTGATCGACGAGGGCCGCGTGCTGGCCGAGGGAACGCCCGCCGAGCTGATCCGCAGCCACGCCGCGACCGGCGGCACGCTGGAGGACGCCTTCATGCGCCTGACGGGCAAGCGGCTCGAGGAAGACGAGGAGGAGAAAGCGGAATGATGTCCAACTCGCTTCGCTGGGAGATGAATGCCTTCGTCGGCTTCATCGAGCGGCAGAAGAACCTCTACCGACGCTACTGGGCCTGGGAGGCGGTGTGGTTGCTCTACAACCTGGTCTCGGTGCTGAGCATCGGCTATCTCGCCGCCGGGTTGTCCACACTCGGCGTCGCGAGATCGACCGTCAACCTGCAGCAGACCGAGCTCTACCTGCTGATCGGGGCCTTGCTCTGGACCTATCTCTCGATGGTCTTCTTCGAAGTGTCGTTCGCGATCACCTGGGAACGCTGGGAGGGAACCATCGAGTACACCTTCATGGCGCCCATCAAGCGGCTCACGCATCTGCTGGGCATGTGCGCGGCCTCGCTGATCTATGGCATCCTGCGGGCGGCGATCATCGGCCTGGCGGTCGTTGCCCTGTTCCGGCTCGACCTGTCGCGGGCCAACTGGTTGACGGTGGTGGTGCTGTTCGCGGCCGCGACGCTGCCACTGCTCGGCCTTGGGATATTCACCTCCATCTTGCCGCTCCTCTCGCCGGAGAAAGGCGAGCAGATGGCCTTCGCAGTGCAGGGGGTGCTCCTGCTGATCTCGGGGGTGTACTACCCGATCACAGTGTTGCCGGGACCGCTCCGCCTGGTGGGGATGGTCTCGCCGCTGACGTACACGCTGGACGGCGTTCGCCAGGCGCTCCTACACGGGTTCTCGCTGAGCCAGGCGTTACCCGATGTCGGCATCCTGCTCGTGATGGGCGTAGTGCTGGTGCCGGCGTCGGTTTGGTGCTTTTCCCGCGCCGAGGTCCGCGCCAAGCGCCTTGGACTCTTGAAGCGGAGCGGATAGCCTTCGAGGTCTCAGCTCAGTAGATAAAGCCGAGCACCCCGCTCAACGAACTCACGGTTCGGTAGTCCACGCGTCCCCAGCCGCCTCCGGGCACCCCCCACCAGTTCATCTCCGAGACCAGGAACGAGCCGTTGGGATTGACACTCTCGACGTACGCGACGTGGCCCTGCGGCGACGCGGCGCTGTACCCCATCACCATGATCGCGCCGACCCGAGGTGCCGAGCCTTCGGCGAAGCCGAACGGGCGGGCGTTCCACCACCACTGCGGGGCGTTGCCACGCCATGGTACGTAGCGTTTGTTCGCCACCCACCATGTGCAGTAGCCGTAGGTGAACCCGTTGCTCGCCCCGGATACCGCGCCGATCGCCCACGCTGGGCCTGCCGAAACCCGCACCGCCGAGGCCCCCTGGACTGTCGCGGCTTGAGTTGTCGAACTGGATGTCGGACTCGGCGCTGGAGCGGCTTCGGCATCGATCATCACCGCGATCCGCGCCGGCCTCGGCACGACCAGGTCGTCGTTAGTTACAAGACTCGTTTGCGGGAGCACGGTCGGGACCGCCGACAGCGCCACGAGTTGATGCGGTCCGGCCGAGATCGCGCCGAACCCGAGCGCGAAGATCACCCCTTTCCCCGCCGTTCGGCATAGCGCCAGGCCAACGGTGCGATGCACGGTCCAACCTCCTTCCTTCAGTTGGATCAGGAGCGCCGTCTAAACTGGCCGTTTAGAACCCTGAGTACAAAGAAGGAGTCGAACCGTAACGCGACTGACCGTGTTCGACCCTACCACAAAGGGTGCACACCTTGTCAAGTCGGCGGTTCGAGCCGGGCCGCGTCCCCGCGGTCGGGTGTGGTCGTCAGCCGCACCTACAATCAACCCATAGACGGCCCATCTCAAAAGCGGGCCGGGGCGCGCCAAGTGCGCGTCACTCTGTCGGGTTTGGGGCCGCGCCGTGGATGAATCTATCGTGGCGCACCCGCGGACGGCCGACGACATCTACGACGACTTCGACATCGTCGTCGGGGACGAGCACACCGAGCCTGAGCTCGACCCTGGAACGCAGAGCAGGCGCATCAGGATGCCCCACCCGGGCGTGCGCAAGGTGCGCCGCCCGCACGGCTGGGGACACGGGTCCGTCTTCTATCAGGCCGCGCGCGTCGAGCGCCGAACGCGCAAGGACGGGAGCATCGCGGAGATCCGCAAGCCGGCGTTCTGGCGCGCGGTCTACCGCGTGTCCCCGGGCGAGAGAAAGTCCAAGGCTTTCAAGACGGAGCGCGATGCGCGCGCGTGGCTCGCGGCGGAGCAGAAGATTGGCGGGGCGCCGACCCGCCCGCCGATGACAACTGCCGAGTGGTTCGACGTCTGGCTCGCGGCCGTCAAGGCAGACAAGAGGCCGACGACGCACGCCGCGTACGCGGGCTCCGTGCGCCAGGTGCTGCGCCCAATGCTCGGAGCGATCCGGCTAGACCGGCTCACTGCGGAGGACGCGCAGGCCGCCCTCGACGCGGGGCGCAAGCGCGGCCTGTCCCCGAGAACGCTGCAGCTGGCGCGGCTCGTCATCCAGCGCGCGATGAAGGCGGCTGCGAGGAAGAGGCACATTGCGAGGAGCCCCATCGAGGCCGGGGCGCTAGAGGTGCCCGAGGTGCGGCACCGCCCGAACGCGCAGCGCAAGGAGCTGCGCCCCGTCATCGAGCTCGCGCGCCGCACCCGGGACGGGCTCGCCGTCGTCGCGGCCAAGACCGGGATGCGCACCAACGAGCTGCTCGGGCTCCGGTGGACGGACATCGACTGGGACCGGGCGCGCGTCCACGTGAGGCAGCAGCGCGGCGGCGGCGACCCCAAGACGGACGCGGGCGAGCGCACGATCGCCCTGCACGCGGAGGCGCTCGCGGCCCTGCGACGGCTCCGGCCCGGGCGGCCCGGGGACCGCGTCTTTCCCGTAACCGAGAAGACGGCGCGCGGGCGGCTCGCGAGCGCGTGCGCGGCCGCGGGCGTCGAGCCGGTCACGTTCCGGGACCTGCGCCACGCGGCGGAGAGCGTGTGGAGCCAGGTGGTGCCGGAGCGCGTGCAGGCCGCCTGGATGGGCCACAAACCGAAGGGGATCACCCTCGGGGTCTATGCGGACTGGGGGCTCGAGGACACCGGCGAGTGGATGCGCAACGTCGAGGAGTGGGAGCGCGCGAAGTTTCCGCCGGCCCCGGGGGACTAGCGGCTCCGTCATGATGTTGGCAACAACGACCTAGGAGGGCACCATGGCGAAGAACAACGCAGAGTTCGACCAGCCGCAGAGCAAGGCCAAGGAAGTGAAGGGTGGCGTCGGAGGATTCGCCGATGTGTCGGTCTGGTCGGACGGAGAGGGCGGGGACGAGGCCAAGACCTACCTCCGCATCCGATTCCAGCAGGGCGCCGACGTGCGCTTGGACGGCGAGGCGACTGAGCGCGCACACGACGTGGAGCTGTTGTTCTACGGGTCGATGGAACGGGAGGAACTCGCTAAGGCGATGGCCAACCTAGCGTCGACGCTCGGAGTACGAGCGGGCTGACTATCGTTGCCGCATCGTTGCGCCCGGACCAAGACTTTCTCGGCTGCAGTCGGTAATCTGACCATGTAGCCGATCGCCGACGGCGTGGCCCCGTGGAGGCCCGACCGCGAGCGTGTGGCACAAGCCCGCGGGCGTGTGCCACAGACGCCGGGGCAGCAAGGAGCAAGGCGATGGCTACGCGGAAGACCAGAACGACGGCGGCGATGCGCGCCCGGAAGCGTCCGGCGACGCAGCTCGAGTTGCACACGATCGCGTTCCAAGATGGCGAGGGGTTCGCGAGCGCCGCTTGGGTCCAGATACTCGGCGCCCTGGTCGATACGTTCGACTTCCACTTGCCGGAGGATGACCGGCGCGCAGCCGCCAGGCGCGCCTGCGCATGGATCGAGGACTCAGCTCGCCGCTATGTCAACTGGGTGGGCCCCGAGCGCGCGCCTCGCGCGGGGGGTGGGGCATGACCTACCGACCCGGACCAGCCAGCCAAGACTACGAGCGCGCCCGCAACGCCGACCCCTGGCGCCGCGAGTACAAGACCCAGTGGCAGCGCGCGGCCTACCGCCTCGATGACTCCAACGACAAGGACCGCAAGGGCGCGTCGCCCGCCGACCTGATCGACCATGACGAGCTGGAGGAGCGCGCCCGGGAACGAATGGTCCTGGAGGCGGCGTACCGGGAGGCGGTTTCCGCACGGATCGAGCAGGCGGTCGAGAGAGCCGGCGCGATGGCGTGGTCGGAGGCGTTCCTCAACCAGCTGTACGCCGCGATGATCTTCCGGGCGCGGCCGCTGGCCCTCGTGCCGCTCCGCCGCGCCGTTGAGGCGGCCGGGCCTACCGCGACGCATACCACTTATATGGGGGACCTTTTGCGGGTCTCACCGAACGACCCGATGCTGACAGGCCGCGAGTCGGGCCCCGGCGCGAGGGAGTCAGCACTCTCGCGGCGGGACCCGGCGGCCAGGGAGACGACCGAATGCAACTGAAGACTGTTCCGGAGGAGACGTACTACGCGACCAACGAGACCGGGATGGCCGAGTGGGCCCGGGACCACGCGCCGTTCCCGGTCGTGTACGACGTCAAGCGCAAGCAGTGGTACTTCTTCCGCAAGCACTGGTGGGAGCGCGACGAGGGCCAGAAGACCCGCCTGCTCGTCATGTCGCTCACGCGGCAGCGCGAGAACGAGGCGGCGCGGGACGGCGACCACGACATCGCGAAGGCCGTTCGCAACACGCTCATGAGCGCCCGCGGCACGGACGGGATCCTTAAGCAGCTGGCGTCCATCATGGGCAAGTCCAGCGCCAAGCTGACGTGGGACGCGCGGCCCGACCTTCTGGGCGTTGCGAACGGCATAGTTGACCTGCGCACCGGCGGGCTGCGCGACGGCGACCCGGCCGACCTGGTCCGCAGTCGCGCGAGGGAGTCGTACGACCCGCACGCCGAGGCGCCGCGCTGGCGGCGTTTCGTCCTCGAGGTCTTCGGCGGGGACGAGGCGATGGCGGAGTTCTTCCAGCGCGCGATCGGCTACTCGATCACCGGCGAGACGTCGGCGCAGAAGTGGTTCATGATGTACGGACGCGGGCGCAACGGCAAGAGCACGGCGCTCGAGTACCACATCGTGCCGATCCTTGGCGACCTGGCTCAGGTCGCGCGCATCGAGACATTCACTCGCCAACACAACCGCTCCGGGATCCCGAGCGACATCAAGGCCATGGAGTGGAAGCGGATGGTGCTCACGAGCGAGCCCGCGTCGACCGACCAGCTCGACGAGGCCAGGCTGAAGCAGCTGACGACCGGCGGGCGCGTCCGTGCCCGCGACCTCTACCAGGCGGAGGCCGACGCCGGCGAGTTCGACGCACAGCTGAAGCTCTGGATGGCGACCAACTACAACCTCACGGTGAAGGACGACAGCGAAGGAAACTGGCGGCGCATTTTGCGCGTGCCGTTCGAGCAGCAGTTCGACCCGGACGCGGAGCCCGGACTGCCTGCCGCGCTGAAGCGGGAGCGCCCGGGCGTCCTGACCTGGGCGGTCGAGGGCGCCGCGAAGTGGTACGCGGACGAGCCGAGCGCCGGCCCAGTCGGCGCCCTGCGCGTGCCGGCAAAGGTCACGCACGGGACCCAGGAGTACCGCGAGGAGCAGGATGAATTGGCCGACTTCGTGGCGGAGCGGGTGGACAGCGCGGCGTTCGAGCGAGGCGAACGCAAGGTGGTCACGCGCCGGAGCACGATGTACCGGACATTCGAGGCGTGGGCCAAGGCGCAGGGCCAGCGCTACCCGATGTCCCCGACCGCATTCAACGAGAAGCTCGACGCGAAGTTCCCCGGCAGCAAGGGCAAGGCGGGCGGCGTGAAGGCGTGGATCGGCCTGGCCGTGAAGAACGACGACGCGAAGGGTGCCTACTGATGGAAGGCCCGGAAGGTCCGGTTTTGAACGACTTCGTTAAACGCCCCAAGGGAGGCAGCCTAAGGGGGGTTCTAGAAACTGCGCAAAAGTGGACCAACCGGGCTCGCGCGAATTCACACCGAGGAGGCGAATACGAGTGGTAGAAGCGACTGGTCGAGAAGATCCGCGACCGGCGGTCGTCGGGAGCCGGCAGAAGTGCCCCACCTGCTGGCGGAGGTACCGCATTCGGTTCCGAGGCGACGAATCCTGCCTGGTGTGTCGGGCGGATGCCCACGGCCTGGGCGGGGAGCCGCTGCCTATGATGCTGTTCCCGGGGCGGGCAGCGTGAACCACACACTCGGCTACGACATCGTCGGTCACCGCGAGAGGGACTCAGTGCTCGGCGACCTCGCCCGCGACGCAGCCGCCGACCCGACGTGGCCGCACGAGGCGGGCCCGGTCGAACTACTCGACTACCTGGAGGCGCGGCGCGCCGACCCAGCCGCAGTGGACGCGTTGCGCGCTGCCTGGCGGGCGTGGACCCGGCGCAAGCGCCCGATCTCTGCGGCGCGCACGACAGCGGAGTCCCCAACTCGCAAGGCCGCGCAGAAGCTCGATCGTCCGAAGGCGCGCCCGGCCTGACCTGATCTGTGCCCGGCCGCCCGCGCGCCGAACATTCCTGACGCTCCCCAGAGGCCAGGCGAGCTCACCGGCAATGCCGCATTGCCGCGCCCAAAGAGATCGACCCGAGCGGACGATGACGCGGTGGGGCGCGTCAAATCTCGGCGCGCCCTCAGCGACCGCATCTCGACCCGGCTCAACCTCGGGCTTTTCCATGAAGCTCGCGGCGGGCTGGATTCCCCCGGGGTCCAACACGAGCCGCTGCCATTTGGCACTCGCTGCGGGGTGGCCCCTTGCGGTATCGCCCGGCTCCCAGAAAGATTTTGGCGTTGAGGAGGGCTTCACGCGCCTTCGCGGGCCCGGCACCAGATCGCCCCGATCTCGCAGCTGGCCATGGACTTCGCATAAGGATGGGATGCCGTACCGCAAGCTGACCGACAAGACGGCGCGCCAGAGGACGCGCCGCGCGACCGACGCCGGCAAGGCCGCCATGCGGAGGTACCGCCTGAACGCCAAGGCCAGGAGCCCCCGAGCCATCGCGGCCGCGCGGCTGCTGGCGGACGCCGTCGCGAGCGGCGCGATCGACCGCGCCGTGCGGGCCCTGGCCCGGTCCGCCGCCGAGATCGACCGCTGAGGGACCTTCGCACGATCCGGGCCGCCATCCGGCCCCTCGAGGAGACACAGAAGTGTCGAACCTAGCCAACCGACTGGCCGACAACATCGAGCGCGCGGCCCGGGCCCGCCTGGCGGGTGACGCCCGCGTGTCCGACGTGCCGGTGAAGACGCTCACGAAGGGCGCCATTCTCGACGCGCTCGCCTCGGACGCGCAGCCGGCGATATCGCCCGGCCTGAAGAAGGGCACGATCGTCAACACGCAGGCGATCCGGGCAGATTTGGCCAAGCACTACGCCGCGACCGGCACCGGGCACCCGGGCGGGGGCGACGCCGCCGAGCCGAGGGGCGCCGGCAAAATCGCCGACCGGGTCGTCGCCATGTCCAGGCTGCACGAGGCGACGAAGGCTTTCGAGCACGCGCACGACGCGTACGCGAAGTCGCTGTACGGGACGAACAACAAGGCCGAGCGCCAGCGGACGAGCCGGGCCGCCGACAGGGTGGCCGTGGCCCTCGAGAGGGCGCAGGCCGACACCCGGTCGAGGGGCGTGTCGGACAAGACCATGCAGGGCATCCACGAGCGCGCGATGGCCGAGGCCAAGGACGAGATCTACCAGAAGGCCGAGCGCGCCGGCATGCAGAAGGGGTACTAACCGATGGCACACAACACCAACGACGAACCGCAGGCGCAGCTGAACAAGCTGGTCGGCGAACTGACCAAGACCGTCGCAGCGCAGGCCGAGATCGCCAAGGGGATCGCCGAGGTGCAGGGCCGCCAGCTGGGCGCGCACTCGTCGCGCCGGGGCTCGAACCCGTTCGCGCGCGAGGACGCCCGGTCGGACGGCGCGCCCGCCCCGAAGAGGTCCATCCAGGACCGCGTCCGGGACCTGCTGCGGGAGCTCGAGGAGGCCGACTCGGCCGAGGCCCAGAAGCGGGCCGCCCTCGACCTGGCGCCTGCCCTGATCGACCTGGCCAAGGTCGCGGGCGGGGACTCCTTCCGCGCCGCGATCGCACGCGCGGACGCCGTCGAGCCGATCGCATCATTCGCGGGGAAGGCCGCCGGCGTCGGGTCCGTCCGCACGCGTGTCGAAGACCTCGGCTCCAGGATCGGCGTCGAGCAGCCGCGCACCGGCGGGGACCGGGGCGTCCGCGATACGAACGTTCAGACCCCCTCGGCTAATGGCTCGCCTGACAGGTCGACCCCCGCCCTTGATTGGGCCGGGCCTGATGCCGCCAAGGCGCCGGGCGTGGTCCATCTCTCGAACAGCTACGCGGTCGTCCCAGCGAAAGCAATGATCGATGCACAAGCCGCCCGCCAGTCGTCCGCCCCCTCGGCCAAGGGCGCGCCCTCCCGGCCGCTGCAGGACGACGCGGCGTACCAGCTCCCCAAGGCCCAGATCGATCCGATGACTTGGGCGGAGTACGACGCCAAGCCAGTGAGGCCGGGGCGCTAGATCGATGGACGCCGCAGTGCAGACCGAGCTCAACGCTGCCGTCCGGGCCGCCACGGCCTACGCCGCCGACCACCTGCGGGTGGACGTGGGGCGGCTGAAGCGGCGCGAGATCGACCGCGTCGAGTTCCAGGACGCGGCGGACGCCTACTACGGCCACATGATGGCCGCGGTCGCTTCGTCGCCCACGCTCGACAAGGCCGCCCGGGCCGGCGAGCTCAGGGTGCCGATGTTCGAGGTCGAATACCAGGAGGTCCCGGCGCCGACCGGGCAGCCCGCCGACCTGAAGGTCGTGTGGGACTCCGCGCCCCAGGCCGCGAAGGCCGCGGCGCCCGCGCAGCCCGACCTCGTCAAGGTCATCCGCCACCGGACGGGCTTCAGCGCTGACGGCGGCGCGACATCGATCTCATACGAGGAGCTGGTCCCCCGCGACGAGGCCGAGAGGATGCTGGCCGCCGCGCAGCCGGCGCCGGCCCCCCAGTTCACGGTCGAGCAGCTGGCCGGCGGCGGCGAGATGGTTCGCCCGTCCGTGCCCTTCGACCACAGCGCGCCCGGCGTCTTCCAGTAGAGCGATCCCGACAGAACTCAAGGAGGCCACTCAGATGGCTGTGATCGGAAGGGACTACTCGACCCACGCGGGGCACTCGGCGGCGGCGTCGACCGCGATCGCGGCGGTCATCACCACGGCGGGCAGCAACGGCTTCGACGCGAAGTTCATCGAGCCCGTCCCCGCGCTCGCCGCGAACGCGGCCGTCGCAGGCAAAGAGCACTTCATCTTGGAGTTCTCCGCGCAGTAAACCCAGCGACCGACCCGACCGCCGACGTTAGGCGAGCCCCTTCGGGACGCGACCGACACGCCCGGCAAGGAGACCCGACACGTGAACGACGAAGACGCCTACCCACAGAGCAACGCGATCGTGAAGAACGTCCGCGAGGGCTACCTGTTCGCCCGCAGCGGGGACACAGACGTGTTCGTGCACTCGACCGACTTCGCCGACGGCAAGTTCGCGGAGTGCCGCCAGGGGGACAGCCTCTCGCTGGAGATCGTCAGCTCGCCGAAGGGCCCGCGCGGCCGGAACGCGAAGCGGACCGAGCAGCCCGCGGGCGCCCTGGCCTAAGCGGCCGCGCCGACGCCACGTTGCACCACGTTGCACGGTTGGCTCCGGGGGATGCCCCTGTGATCCCGGCCGCCGCCCGGGCCCGCGCCCAATACGGCGCCGTCGGTTATGCGATCTCGGACCTGGCCCGCCCGCGCAGGGGCCGGCGAGCCCGCAAGGTCGTGCTCGGGTACGTCGACCCGGCGCTCGTCGCGTGCCTGACCCGGCGATGCGACCACCGGCTCGCCCGCACCGGGCGCGTCGAGTGGCGGGCGGACGACGGCCTGTTCCCGGGGCACTGGCACCGGGCCCGCGTGAACGCGGGCGAGTGCCTGCCCTGCGACCGGGCCGCCGGTCGCGAGGTCCCCGACTGGTTCGCACGGAACACCGACTGGTTCGTGGCGTGAATAAGACCGCCAGGCGCCGCGCGATCTACGGCACGGCACGGACCCCGTCGTCGCTCGGCGTCTCGCAGAACTCGAGGACGGGCACGTGGCGTGAGGGCCCGCCTGCGCGCACCGGCGCCTCCCCGACGGCTCGGCCGGCCCTCGCGCCCGCGTTGCAGGCCGGGCCCTGGGCGTGCGCGGACTGCGACGCCGCGATCGCCTCGCTGCCATTCGTCCCGATCCATCCGAAGGTCCGCTGCCCGGCGTGCCACTTCAAGGCGCGGGTCAGCAAGTCCCGCCCGACCCCGACCGCCTGACCCGACCCCGCGCCGCCGGCCGCGACAGGGAGTGGTTCCCCTGCTTCACCCCCGTTCCCTTCGCCGGGCGGGGGCATCGCGTCCGGCGACCCGGAGCCGCGCCGGCGACGACTCCTCGCCGTGGGGGCGCTCGCGCTTCCATCGCGGCGTCCCCCCCGCGCCCCTACCCGAACCCATCGACCGGAGGCCCCCGTGACCGAAGCCCGCCGGACGTGTCCCCATTGCAAGTTAGCCCTCCCGCTGTCCGCGTTCAACGTCAACCGGCGGAAGGCGTCCGGGCGGCAGAGCCGCTGTCGGACGTGCGACCGGGCCGCGCAGAGGGCCTACTCGCTCAGGCTCAAGATCAAGCACCTGCTCGCCGAACGGGCGATCCCGGAGTGGGACCTGACGGCCGTCGTCGACATTCTCGAACCGAACAAGAGGAGCCCCAGATGAACCCCACACCGACCGTCTCGCCCGTCGTCATCCCCTCGAAGCTGAGCGACCCGGAGCTCGCCGACCTGGAGACCCAGCTGCTCGCCGCGGCCGCCGCCCACAAGACCGCGCAGGCGTGGGTTGCGGAAGCCGCCGATCAGGTTGCGCAGTCCGGCGCCGCCTTCTCGGAATCCGTCAGGGGGGACTACCCCGACGGGAGGGCCGCAACCGCCGCAACCTCGAAGGCCGAGAAGGCCCTGGCCGCCGCGAGGCGGGACGTGGCCCTGCTCCAGAACGTCGTCTCGTTCAGGCTGTCGGCCGCCGAGGCCGCCGCGTCCGCGGTCAAGGCGAAGCGGGACGCGCTGCTCTCGAACTACGTCATCGCCGCCTCGCAGCAGTGGCGCGACGACCGGGACGCCGTCCACGCGTGGTTCAAGGAGGCCGTGATCGCGTCCCTGGCGGCCACCCCCGAGCCCTTCCGCAGCCTCGACGCCCCGGCCGTGGGCGCCGACATCTACGTCGCGTACGACCTCGCCCTCCGGGCGCTGGCCGCCGCCCGCGACCAGATCGCCGCGGCCAGCGGGGACCCGCTCGCGCTGGCGGACCTCGTCGCGCTCGAGCCCCGCGCCATCCTCGGCAAGGCTTTGGCCGAGGGACGATTCACGGTAGCTGCGTAGCGTGGCGAAGTCCAAGCCCATCGACTGGAGCAGGGAAGTCGCCCGCGCGAAGCGCGAGCACGCCGCCGCGGTTCGAGAAATGTTGAGCCGTGGCGACGGGGACCTGCTCGAGACGGTCGAGGCCGAGCCGACCGAGCTCTCGAAGAACGGCCGGCACCCGGACGACGAAGACGGGGACGAGTGAGTTTGTCGATCGCGTGCCACGTGCCCGGTCAGGGAAGCTGCATTCTCGCCGACTCCCTGACGAAGCGCGGCGACGAGGTCAGCCGGGACTCCGCCAAGAGCTTCCGCCTCGATCCGTGCGGCGCGGCGCTGTTCGCGTCGGGGCGGTTCGCCGACCTGCCGGGCCTCGTCGCCGGGCGGCGCGAGCGGTCGTTCGGCGCCGCTGCCGGTGCGCTGTGGCGGGACCTCGCGGCCGCCGACCTCAACGCGCCCGACGCCCCGACGCAACTGCTGATGGTCTCCGCGTCGCGCCTGCTCCTCCGCGTGCCCGGCTTCGCCCTGGACACCGACGGGCCCGCCATCGCGGCGGCCGGGAACTGGGTGCAATGGGCTCTGCAGTTCTGGGGGACGCCCGTGACGACCGACCTGCGGCGCCTGCCGGCCGCCGGCGTGCCGTCGACGCTCGGCGCCTGCCGGGACCTGATGAGCTCGCTGGCGGGGCGCGCCCTGGCGATGTGGCAGACCGAGGCCGGCTACCCGCTCTACGAGACGACCCTGACGCCTGACGAAGAAGTCACCGAGGTGAGGATCGATGATCCCAGAGCTCGCTAGGTTCGCCCGGGTGTTCGGCAGCGGCCCCGACCGGGGACCCGGCCGCGCGGTCGTCTACAACAGCCGGTACGGCTCGCCGTTCATCTACCCAGCGTGGTCCGGCTTCGAGGCCGTCGACGCGACGCACAACCTCCGGCTCCGCTTCCACATCCCGACGAGCCTGGCCGTCCTGCAGAGGACGACCGTCAGCTTCAGCGGCCTGCCGTTCAGGAGCGGACTCCAATCGACGGCGGCGGCCAACACGTCGGGCGCGAGCTCGTCATCGACGACGGACGACGAGAACGCGCACGTTCACGGCATCCTCATCAAAGGCAACACCGGCCTTACCACGGCTCTGTTCCTTGATCTCACAAGCCCCTCCACCATCGGGAAGAACGTCGGCCCAGATTCGGATGGCGGGAACACCGATGGTGGGTCCCTTCACCATCACGGCATGGCGCACACGCACCCGATCCCGGCGCTCAGCTTGAACAACCCGAGCGGCCTGTTCGAGACGGGCATGGCCCGCAACGTCCACATGCTGGTCGACGGGGTCGACGTCTCGTCCGCCGTGGGCGGGCCCTGGGACGGCGGCGGGTCGGCGTTCGACGTGAACGAGGTCGACATTTCTGCGTACATCCAGTCCGGCGGGTTCCACGAGATCCAGCTGACGAGCACCGCGATCGGCGGCGTCAAGGCCAACGTCGACGTGTACGGCCTGCTGAAGAGCGTCTAGCCGAGCGAGACGACGTGCAGCGCCGCGAGCGCTGCGGCGACGGCCCAATGCGCGCCCAGGCCGAAGCCGACGCAGACGGCCATCAGTAGGAACTCCCGCGGAAGGAACCTGTCCACGATCCGAAGATGCGCACCGAACGCTTCGGTCCCCACACAGGAACCGCCTCAAGATCGCCTCGACTCGGCTGCGTCAAACCCCGCCTCCCGAAGCCTCCGCGGGCGGGTCTTCTCTGTTCCCCTCCCCCTAGACACAGCTATACGGTCAAGTGCCTATTGACAGTAACTGCCAGATGCGATAAGCTCTCCGTGAAATGAATGCCGCTCAGTTGGCCGTGTACCTCCAGGGTCACGGGAAGGCGATCCCCGTGCTCCGCGCCGCCGTGGAGCAGGAGGAGGCCGGGGCGGCGGACAAGCACTACCTGGGCTGGGAGTGGGACAAGGTCCGGGCTTACCCGGCGTCCCTGATGCGGCTCGTGGTCGATGGCGTGATCCGCGTGAACTACCGGTCGAACGCCTACACGTCCTACATGCTCGTCGACCGCGCCGCCGCGAAGCAGGCCCTCGCCCGCTTCCCGCGGTAGGCCGTCGGCAGCCGCCGAGCCCGCAACACGCAACCCGACCTGGACGCCCGCTCTCCCATGATTGGGGGGCGGGCGTTCGTCTTTCCGGCGGGAGCTACGATTCCGGTGGGGATGTTCGACCGCGAGCGGGCGATCGCCGACATCGCCGCCGGGCGTTGCCCGTGCGCCGCGTGCCCTGGTGTCCTGTCGGACCCCGCGAGGAGTCGCGGCGGCTGGGGCTTCTGCCGCGCGTGCGGCTGCGCGTGGCAGGTGTCGGACATCGACCGGAAGACCTACGCGGCGACGGTGCCCGGGGACCGCCACCGGGAGGTCACGGCTCGGTGATCCTGGGGCGCGACCACTGAATGGCGGTACTATTGCTGCCAGAAACAATCGGGGGGACAGAGCGTGGCAAAAAAGCGCGGACCCCGGAAGCCGACCGACGTCGACCCTGCCACCGCCGCCAACGCCGCACTGTCGGCCGAGCTCCTTCAAGCAGTCTCCGCCATCGCCGGGAGCCTGGGCGCAATCGCGCTACGGCTCGCTCCCGCCCGTGAGAAATTGCACACGGAGGGAGACAAGATGCAATACCTGTCCAAGCTGGGCCTTAACCGCAAGGTAATAGCGGGCATCATGGCAAGCACGGAGGCAACGGTTAGCACGCGGCTGTCTGAGGCTGCGAACAAGCGCACAAAGAAGTCCGCAAAGAAGACGTCGAAGTCCCGACGCCGCCAAAGTGGCAAGCGTTAACCAAGAGCTCCTAGAGAAGCTCATCGACAAAACGGGCCTGAGCAAGCCCCGCGTCTACGAGCTGATCGCGGAGAAGGTGCGCGCGACGCATCTGCCACGGCGGCTTGCCGCGATCGCACTCGCGAGCGAGCGGGGGATTAACCCTTCGCGATACGCCACTGAGGAAGACTTCGCGACCATCCGCGGCGTCGACCGCGCGGCCCTCGCGCCACTCCCGCCGACGGCTGCGGCGCGCCCTGTCGCCGCCCGGGCAGCTCGGCCAACTCCCGGTCGGAAGCGGGCAAACCGGCGGACGAAGGAAGTGTTCATCGTTCACGGACGCAACGAGCGGATCCTCCGGGAAGTGAAAGGAGTACTCCGGGCACTCGGACTAACGCCGCTTGACTTTGCACAGGCCCTCAAGCGAACGAGGCAGGGCAGCCCCATCATCTCCGACGTGCTGGATACTGTGCTGAAAAAGGACCAGCCGGTGCTCGTCCTCCTAACGCCAGACGACCAGGCGCAGCTGAATCCCGCGCTTCGCAAGCCAGGCGAGCCAGCCCAAGAGAAGAGACTTAGGGGGCAGGCCAGACCAAACGTTCTGTTCGAGGCCGGGATGGCCTTTGGGCGGAGCCCTGATACCACGGTGCTCGTCGAGGTCGGAAAGATCCGGCCATTCAGCGACGTGGCCGGCCGCCACGCCGTGCGCCTCAACAACACCACGGCGAGCCGAGTGGACCTCGCCATGAAACTTGAGAACGCGGGGTGCGAGGTCGACCGCACTGCCGACGAGGAAGGTTGGCTGTCCGCCGGGGACTTCCGCATCTGAGCGTCGAAGGCCGGCCGGACCCGGCCCGCCGACCGGGTCCTGGTCTAAGCCGGCGGCCGGCGCTGGCCGCTGCCGACGAGGGGCGCGTCGAGGTCCGCCCGCACTTCGTCGACTCGGCTCCGGGGGACCAGGTCGCGGTACCGTTGCACCGTCTCCATACTCCGGGCGCCGAAGTGGGCCAGTATGTCGCCGAGATCCCACCCCCGCTCCGTCAGCCGGACGCCGGCCGTGTGGCGCACGTCGAACGACTTGAACCTTGGCACCCCCGCGCGGTCCGCGATCCGGCGCAGCGCCTTAGCGACGCCCTCGTCCGTCAGTCGGGTCACATCCCCACTGGGCATGACTCCGACCCAAAGCCACTCCAAGTCGTCAGTCCGGGCGGACAGGTACTCGCGGACAAGCGCGACGACGCCCGGAGGCGGGACGAGCTCCTTCTGCGTTCCGCCCCTCTGCTGCGTCTGGCGGACGGTCTGCTGCTCGAAGCCGTCGCGCCGAAGCTGCAGGACCTCGCCCACACGGGCGGCCGTCGCAAGCAGGTAGTAGAACAGCGCCCGGTCACGCAGCTCTCGAACGCCTAGGGAGGGCTCCGGCCGGCCGAACATGTAGGCCTCGATCTTCGCCAGGCCCTCCGGCGTGATGGTCCGGGTCGGCAGGAACCGGTCGTAGTTGGCAGACGGGACCGCCAGCGCGAGGCCGTATGAGCACTCGCCCCGTTGGGAGCCCCACTCCAGCATCCGCCGGACGGCGACGCCGTAAAGTGCGGCCGTACGGATACTGTGTCGGCCGCGCAGGGCGTCCGACCAAGCGCGGATTGTGCCGCGGTTCACGATTCCGGACGGCTGCGCGAATGCGAGCAGGCCCCGCACCCCGCGGGCGTAGATTCCGACCGTGACCTCGGACCGACCGCGCCCGATCAGCTCCTGGCGGTATGCCTCGGCCAGGCGGGACGCGTCGGTGACCGATAGCCCCTCGTCCATAGCCGAGCCAGCGTAGCACGAATCGGTGTGTTAGTCGCGCCGAGGCCTCCTAAGCGGCAGGCGTTAAAGAGCTGCTAGTTGTGCTGGAACTTCAGGATGGCCTTGTCGTAGATGTCGCCCACGACCGCGTTCGGCTTCTGGGCGGCGAGCGTCTGCAGCTCGTCGTAGAACGCCTGGTAGTTCGTCCCCTTGATGTGGATCTGCCGCTCCAGCTTCCGGTTCTCCTGCATGACCGCCCGAAGGTCGGCGAGGGTCAGCGCCTGGAACCGCAGCCAGCGGCGCTCGCTCTCCCCCGCCGAGTAGCACTCGTAGATCCGGACGCCGTTGGTGTCCTTGGTCGTGTGCAGCTTGCTGCCGACGGCCGATTTGATGTACCGAATGACAATCTCATCGAAGCGGCCCCAGCGGTTCCGCGCGTCCTTCAGCGCCGCAGCGAGCTTCTGGTGCTTGAGGACCTCGCGCACTACATCGCTCGGGTGGAAGTACCCCTGACTGTACGCGACCGCGTAGATAGCTGGATCGATCAGCTTATCGACAGGCAACCGCTCGTACGCCACCGGCCAACATCCCCTGACCCCAGGTTGGGGCCCGAAACGCCGACTCGAACGCTACCGAAGGACCTCCAGTTTACTCCGTTCCTTCTTCGCTGACGCAAGGACTTCCTGCAGGAAACTGATGTATTCGGGCATCTCCTCGACCAGCCGGTCGAGGCGCTCCCCGCCGGCCGTCCGAGCGATCGCGGAGGGGCTGAAGAGGCGGAGTTTGGCCAGGCCGTCCAAGGCCCGCTCGAGCGCCAACACGGCATCGTTCGCAGCCATCTCGCGGGCCTGCCGGCCGATCACGTCCGCGGGGACCGCGAACTGGCCCTCGGGCGTGACCACGACCGGGTCGGCCCGGCCCTCCAGGATCTTCTCCCTGCGATCCCGGGGGATTCGGTCGTCCTTGATGTTCTTCACGGCCAGCGCCGTTGCGTCGCGGGACCACCCGCGCTTGTCGGCGGCCTTCGCCAGAGGCTCCCAAACATCCTCCGGGGCCCGTGCGATCTCCCGGTAGTGAGTCGAGCTCAGCTTGCTCCCCGTGATGACGACGCGCTGGGCTACCCTGTCGCCCGCAATCACGGCTCCTACAGCCTGCGCGCTGATGCTCATGGCCTGAGCGATCTCCTGGTTCGACCACTTCGGGTGCAGCTGCTTCAGCCGCCGGACGCCGTCGTCGCGCTCCTCCGGCGTGAGCGCGTCGGCGTTCTTGGTGTTGGCTATGACCGCGAACTCGAGCGCGTCCTCGCGGGTCCCCCGGTGGACCCGGGCGTCGATCTGCTTCTTCCCGAGCCGGTCCGCGGCGGCCACTCGGTGGAAGCCGTCGGCCAGCATCATCCCCTCTTTGGTCTGGAAGACGTCAACCGGCGGGAGGTTCTCGAAGGACTCTGTGTAGCGACGGATCGTCGGCTCGTGGTTCCCGCGGCGGATCTGGATCGTCGGGTCGACGACGATGTCCTTGACGGCGATGGCGGTCATGCTGCCCCGTTCCTCCTGTCGTGGTGTCGACCGCTTGATTGTATCCCGATTCCCGCCGTGCCCAACCCCGCCAATGTTGGACAGCGAGCTCAGCGGGGCGTGGGGGGGGCATCGGCTGGCCGCAGCGGAACCGCAGCGGAAGTGCCCGTCGATTTGGCGCGCGAGATCGTTCCAGATCGAGGCGTTCCCAAACCGAAGAGCACATCTTTGCGGCATGAGCAAGAAGCCATCGGAGCAGAAGCCAGTCGCCCGACCGAACGCTGACCCGAACGACATCCTGACGCACGTCGAGAAGACGAAGGCAGCCGCAGTCGGTCCCAAGCCGCGCAAGCTGTCCGCGAAGGAGCGGAAGATCGCCGCGTCGCAGCACCCGACGCCGCTGGCGAAGACCGACGCCCCGGTGGTCGCCGCGGCCCTGGGGCTGCTCGACGCCATTTCGGAGACCTTGAAGACCGATGGGGCGACCTTCCCGGACGCAGCCGACGATTCCCTGGCGCCCGCCACGACGCTGATCCGCTGCGCCTTTCACGACAGGATGGAGGACGCGTCGATGTTCTCCAAGAACTCGGCCCACAAGAACGGGTACGCGTCGTCGTGCAAGGCCGGGCTGAAGATGCGCGCTGCCGAGTGGGCCAAGAAGGGGGCCGCCGCGCGATGAGGGTCTTCACGCGCCGACCCGTGCATCCGAAGACCGCGCGAGAGCGCCTGGCGCAGCGGCTCTGGGACCAGGCCACGCGCAACTACGCCGCCATAGGAGCGACCTACGACCCGGTCGCTGACGGCGCGCCCGTGCTCGTCGCGGCGTCGGACCGGAACCTCGGCGCCGCCGGACTCGAGGGACGCCTCCAGGACGCGATGCCCGAGACCGTGTATTACGACGCCGACTCGCGAAGCTTCGTGGTGCTCGTGATCTATACGAACGACGGCGGCCCGCAGTTCATCGTGCCGGACGAGCCCTGGGTCGATCGGTTCGAGCCCGGCTTGCGGGACTTCCTGCACCGCGAGCTGGCCCGGTCGTGACGGGTATCATGGGGCGCGATGAATTTGATGAACGACGTTCCCGTCTGCGGCAACTGCGAGAAGCCGTTGTCCGAGTCGGAGCGCGCGAGGTTCGCGATCACCTGCGACGCTTGCACCGAGAAGTTCCTGACCGAGATCCAGCCGAACATCGGCAAGGAGCGGGGCACGACTTAGCCGCCGGATCTGGGGCGCGCCAGGTGCGCGTCACTCTCTGGGCGCCGCTCCATCTCGCACGAGATCGCCGCACCTACAATCAACCCATGCTGGGCCGGATCGACCACGTCGGCATCGCCGTTCGCGATCTCGACCAGGCGATCCAGGTCTACGAGCGACGGCTCGGACTGCGCGCCACCGGGCGGGAGCGCCTCGAGGCCGAGGGCATCGAGGTCGCCATGATCCCGATCGGGGAGAGTCGCATTGAGCTGATCACGCCGTTGAGCTCGGAATCGAAAGTGGAGAAATTCCTGCAGGATCGGGGCGAGGCGGTGCATCACGTCGCCTATGCGACCGATGACGTCGCCGCGTCGCTCGCCCAGGCGGGAGCGGCTGGCGCCCAGTTGCTGGATGAGGTGGCGCGGCCGGGCGCGCGGGCGACCCGCATCGGCTTCGTCCACCCGAAAAGCCTCTGCGGGGTCCTGACGGAGTTCGTGGAGGCGGATGGCCAGCCCGGCGCCTGAGCGAACGCCGCAACCGCCGTCTCAGCCGACCACGGACAGCGGGCTCCCGCTGAAGCCGGTGTATCGGGCGGCCGATGTCCCGGCGGAGGCGCCACTGCCTGGACAGTATCCGTTCACCCGCGGCATCTATCCGCAGATGTACCGCCGACGACCCTGGACCATCCGGCAGTACGCGGGATTCGGCAGCGCCGCCGAAACCAACCGTCGCTTCCGTTACCTGCTTGCCCAGGGGCAGACTGGGCTCTCGGTGGCTTTTGATCTTCCGACGCAGATGGGCCACGACGCGGACGCGCCGATGGCCCGGGGAGAGGTGGGCAAGGTCGGCGTGTCGATCTCCTCCCTCAAGGACATGGAGACGCTGCTGGCCGGCATTCCCCTCGCTGAGGTCAGCACCTCGATGACGATCAATGCGCCCGCCGCCCTCCTGTTGCTGCTCTATGAGCTGGTGGCCGAGCAGCAGGGCGTCGCGGGCGACCGGCTGAATGGCACCGTGCAGAACGACATCCTCAAGGAGTACGCGGCCCGCGGCACCTACATCTTTCCGCCGCGTCCGTCGATGCGCCTCACCACCGACCTCTTCGCCTATTGCAACTCGCGGCTCCCGAACTGGAACACCATCTCGATCTCCGGTTACCACCTGCGCGAGGCCGGCGCGACGGCGGTCCAGGAGCTCGGCTTCACCATGGCGCACGCCATCGCCTACGTCGACGCCGCGCGGGCGGCCGGCCTGGACGTGGCGGCGTTCGCGCCGCGCCTCTCGTTCTTCTTTGCCGTCTTCTCCGATTTCTTCGAAGAGGTGGCGAAGTTCCGGGCTGCCCGCGCGCTCTGGGCCGGGTTGCTGAAGGAGCGCTACGGCGTCAGCGACCCTCGGGCGCAGGCGCTGCGCTTCCACACCCAGACCGGCGGCAGCACGCTTACCGCCCAGCAGCCGCACAACAACATCGTGCGGGTGGCGTTGCAGGCGATGAGTGCGGTCCTCGGCGGCACCCAGAGCCTGCACGCGAACTCCTTCGACGAGGCCCTCGGGCTGCCGTCGGAAATGGCGGCAACGCTCTCGGTGCGGACCCAGCAGATCATCGCCCACGAAACCAACGTGGCGAGCGTTGCCGACCCGCTGGGCGGCAGCTACCTGGTCGAGGCACTGACCGCCCAGCTGGAGGCCGGGGCGACCGCCCTGATCGAGGAGGTCGACCGCCGAGGCGGCGCGATTGCCGCCATCGAAACCGGCTTCACCCAGGACGCCATCCAGGAGAGTGCGTACCGATTCCAGCAGGCGGTCGAGACGGGTCGACGGGTGGTGGTCGGCGTGAACCGTTTTCAGGGCGACGATGAAGCCGTGGAGATCGTCAAGATCAGCCCGAAACACGAGCGCGAGCAGGTGGAGGCGCTCAAGCGGCTTCGGGAGGAGCGAGACGCCCGCGAGGTCGCGGCCCGGCTGGCGGAGGTCCACCGGGCAGCCGAGGGCGACGCCAACCTGCTTCCGCCGATGCGAGAAGCGTTTCGAAGCTATGCCACCATAGGAGAGGTGTGCGCGGTGTTACGGGATGTGTTCGGCGAGTACCGGCCGGGGACGCGTAGCTAACGCATGGCGACGCGTGCCACCAAAGATCCCGTGCCATCGCCCTCCGAGCGACAGATCAATATCCTCCGGAAGCGGAAATACGACGCCATGCATCGGGGTGGCGATCCGGATGACAAGCAACATCCCAAAGGGAAGCTGACCGCTCGCGAGCGGATCGAGCTCCTGGTCGACCCGGGTTCGTTCACCGAGCTCGACGCCTTCGCGGTCCATCGCACCGAGGCGTTTGGGATGGGCGACAAGAAGATCGCGGGCGACGGGGTGGTCACCGGCTACGGCGTGGTCGATGGTCGCGAGATCTTCATCTTCGCCCACGACGCCAGCGTGTTCGGCGGATCGCTGGGCGAAGTCTTCGCCGAGAAGGTCTGCAAGGTCATGGACCTGGCGGTTCGGGCGGGTCGACCATGCATCGGGATCAACGACTCCGGCGGGGCCCGGATCCAGGAAGGGGTAGTCAGCCTGGCGGGTTACGCCGACATCTTCTACCGGAACGTCCAGTCCTCCGGCGTCGTCCCCCAGATCTCGGTGATCGCCGGACCGTGCACCGGCGGCGCGGTCTACTCGCCGGCGATCACGGATTTCATCTTCATGGTCGAGCATCTCGGCTACATGTTCATCACAGGTCCCGAGGTGGTCCGAGTTACCACGGGCGAGAAGGTCGGCTTCGACGAGCTGGGGGGCGCCGAGGTCCACAACATCAAGAGTGGCGTCGCCCACTTCCTCCACGACTCGGAGCCGGAGGCCTTCGCTGCCGTGCGCCGGTTGCTGGCCTATCTCCCCGGCAGCAACCGGGATCAGCCGCCGGCCGTGACGCCGACGGACGATGCGCAGCGCCGGGACGCCTCGCTGCAGTCCCTCATCCCAGCAAACCCGAACCAGCCCTACGACATGAAGGCCGCCATCTCCGCGGTGGTCGACCAGGAGAGCTTTATCGAGGTGCAGGAGCACTTCGCCCAAAACCTCGTCGTCGGCTTCGCCCGGCTTGACGGCGCGGTGATCGGGGTCGTCGGCAACCAGCCGCGCATCCTGGCCGGCGCGCTCGACATCAATGCGTCGGTCAAGGGGGCCCGCTTCGTCCGCTTCTGCGATGCCTTCAATATTCCGCTGGTGACGTTCGTCGACGTCCCGGGCTTCCTGCCGGGGACGGCGCAGGAGTACAACGGCATCATTCGTCACGGCGCCAAACTGCTCTACGCCTTTGCCGAGGCGACCGTGCCGAAGCTCACGGTCATCACCCGCAAGGCCTACGGCGGCGCCTACGACGTCATGTCCTCCAAGCACATCGGCGGTGACTTCAACTACGCCTGGCCCGCCGCGGAGATCGCGGTGATGGGTCCGCAGGCGGCGGTCAACATCATCTTCAAGCGCGAGATCGCGGCGGCCAAGGATCCGGCGAAAAAGGCCGAGCAATTGGTCGAGGACTACAAGGAAAAGTTCGCCAACCCGTACGTGGCGGCCGAGCGAGGCTTCCTCGACGATGTGATCGAGCCACAGGACACCCGGCCGACGCTGATCCGCTCCCTGCACTTGCTGAAGGACAAACAGGCCGAACGCCCCCGACGTCGCCACGGGAACATTCCGCTGTGAAATTCCTGGAGTACCAGGTCAAGGAGCGCTTCAAGGCCGCCGCCATCCCGGTGCCGGACGGGCGGCTGGCCCGCACCCCGGACGAGGCCGCGCTGGCGGCGGGTGCCCTCGGGCCGGTCGCCGTCAAGGCGCAGGTCCCGGTCGGTGGCCGCGGCAAGGCCGGTGGGATCAAACTGGCCCGCACGCCGATGGACGCTAAACGCGTCGCCGGCGAGATTCTCGGTATGACGATCAGGGGCTACACCGTCCGAGAGGTCTGGTGCGAGACGGCGCAGGAGATCACGCGTGAGCTCTACCTCGGACTGACCCTGGACCGGGATGCGCGAAAGCCCGTGCTGATCCTCAGCGCCGAGGGCGGCATGGAGATCGAGGAGGTGGCCGAGAGCCACCCCGAGGCGATCGCCAAGCTGCACCCCGATCCCTGGCGCGGCCCGCTCCCGTTCGAGGTGCGCAACCTGATCTTTCGCGCCGGCCTGGGTCCGCTGCAGGCGCAGCTGGCCCCGCTGATCATCAAGCTCTACGCCCTGGCCCGCACTTATGACGCGCTTACCCTCGAAATCAACCCGCTGGCCCTGACGCGCGACGGCGGCCTGGTGGCGGCCGACGGCAAGCTGGAGATCGACGAGAACGCCATGTTTCGCCACAAAGACCTGCATGGGGCTGATGACTCGGAGGAGGATCCGATCGAGGCGGAGGCCAAGCTCCGGAAGTTGACCTACGTTCGGCTCGACGGGTCGATCGGCGTGATCGGCAACGGCGCCGGGCTGGTGATGAACACCCTTGACCTGGTGCAACGTGAGGGCGGCCGTGCCGCCAACTTCCTGGATATTGGTGGCGGAGCAAAAGCCGAGGTGGTGCACAGCGCGCTGGAGCTGCTCGCTAGTGACCCGCAGGTCAAGGGCATCCTGATCAACATCTTCGGCGGCATTACGCGTGGCGACGAGGTGGCGCACGGCATCATCGACGCCTCGCGCGAGCTTAGTCTCAAGCTCCCCCTGGTGGTACGGATGACCGGCACCCGGGAAGAGGAGGGGCGGCGCCTCCTCCAGGAGGCGGGGATCACGCCCGAGGCCAGCGCCACCGCCGCGGCCCGCAAGATCGTCGAGCTCGCCGCGGCCGGTCAGCGGTGAGCATTCTCGTGTCCCGTGCAAGCCGGGTGCTGGTCCAGGGACTGACCGGGCGGGAGGGAAGTTTTCACACGGAGCAGATGAAGAGCTACGGGACGAACGTGGTGGCGGGCGTCAGCCCCGGCAAGGGGGGAACCACGCACCTCGGCGTCCCCATCTACGACACCGTCGCCGATGCGCGGCATGACACCGACGCCGACGTCACTGGGATCTTCGTGCCGGCGCCCTTCGCCGCGGACGCGATCATGGAGGCGGCGGCCGCCGGCATCGAGTTGATCGTCTGCATCACCGAGGGCATCCCCCTCTATGACATGGTCCGCGCTCGTGCGTTCGTGGAAGATGCCGGCGTCAGGTTGATCGGCCCGAACTGCCCCGGCGTGGTGACCGCCGGACAGGCCAAGGTCGGGATCATCCCCAACCACATCAACCGCGAGGGGTCGGTCGGCATCGTGTCGCGCAGCGGCACGCTGACGTACGAAGTGATTCAGGGCCTGAGCCTTGCGGGGGTCGGGCAGACCACCTCGGTCGGCATCGGCGGCGATCCGATTCTCGGCCTCTCCTTCAAGGAGGTGCTCTTACTCTTCAAAGGGGACAAGGCGACCCGAGCGGTCATCGTGATTGGTGAGATCGGGGGCAGCGACGAGGAAACGGCGGCCGACGAGGTGCTCGGTCGCGGCTATGGCAAGCCGGTGATCGGCTTCATCAGCGGGCGCACCGCTCCGCCCGGGAAGCGGATGGGCCATGCCGGCGCGATCATCTCCGGCAACACCGGGACGGCAGCCTCGAAGGTGCAGGCTCTGCAGCGGGCGGGGGCGCAGGTGTGCGACACCATCGAGGAGGTGGTGGCGGCCGCCGGGGCCGCCCTGGGTCAACCGTCGAGCGCCGCTCACCGCTAAGGCGGCGGCGAAGCGTCGACGCTTCCTCCCAGTCGCCTGCGCGCGCCCGCCGCGGCCGCTGGTGGCGCCGGATGGGTCTTGGCCTGGTGGCGGTCATCGTCGTGTTGACGATCGTGGCGTACCTTCCGGCCGGGAGTCTGTACGCCTCGGTTCCGCCCGCACAGAGCAGGCCGAGCGAAGGCGCGCTCTCCTGGTTACGAACGGATCACGGCCAGATCGTCGACGGGGAGGGCCGCACCGTCCTGCTTCGCGGCTTCAACGCCGACGCGCTGGTTTCGTATCCGAAGGATCCTCCGGCGCCGCTCGATGAGACCGACGCAACCCTGATGCAGCGAGCCGGGTTCGACGTCGTCCGCCTCGGAATCGACTGGGCGCAGCTCGAGCCCGCGCGTGGTCGCTTTGATCAAACGTACCTCGACCGCGTCGCGAGCACCGTGGCAATGCTGAACCGGCACGACCTCTACGTGGTGCTGGACATGCATTTCCGGCTCGGATGGAGCCCCAGATTCGGCTACTCGGGGGCCCCCGGATGGGCCACGATCGGCGTCCCCAACTGGAACCCGCTGCCGCAGTACTCCTGGAGTCCCTCGCTCTCGCCCGCGGCCTTCACCTCCGACACCTACTTCTGGTTGTCGTCCGACTGGAAGAAGGACTTCTACCGGACCTGGCAGGCCGTCGCCGCCAGGTTCTTATCCGATCCCGGCGTGGCGGGCTACGACATCTTCAACGAGGCCCACCCACTGCCGATCCCGCCGCGCATCTTCGACAAGTACTACCTCTGGCCGATGTTCAAAGAGGCGATCGAAGCGATCGGTGCGGTTGATACCAACCACCTGTTCTTCGTCCAGGGCATCCTGTTGCTCACCCTCAATACCGTGGTAGTTCACTTGAAGGCGCCGGACCTCGTCTATGGCACGCACCTCTACGAGGGCTCCCTGATTCCGCCGTTCTGGAATGGCGATCCGAGCTTCCTGCGCCACCGATTCCAGCAGCGGGTCAAGGAGGCCGCGCAGGTCCCGGCGCCGCTGTGGATCGGTGAGCTCGGTTATGACTTCACGCAGAAAGGGGCGCTGTCCTATGCCGATGCCGCCCTCGACGAAGCCGATGACCTGGGCATCGGCTGGGCCTGGTGGCAGTGGCGGGAAAATCGCTACTGGGGGATCGTGGATTCCACCGGTCAGATCGTCAACAGGGCAGCACTGCGCCACCTGGCGCGCCCCTACCTGGTGGCAGCTCCCCGGGGTATCCACGCGGGGCGCGGTGACGGTGCTCGCGGCAATCTCACGATCACCGTCAACAACTCCCACGCGGACCAGCCGATCGTGATCGCCTGGCCGGCCCTTACGCTGCCGGCGCCGCTGGCGAATGGCACCTGTCTCACCAGCTCGCAGTGGGACGCGATCACGGCGCGGCTGACGCTCCAGGTCGACCCCGGCGTCGGCTGCCACCTGACGGTTGGCGCTGGTTGAGGCCGCAAAGAGAGCGAGCCGCTTGACACAGGCCGACCAAGAGCGTGTAACTAGAAGTGGTAATCGTAAGTTGGAGGGGCGGTCTCCCAGCCCGCCCGGGTCAATGGTTAGTTCAGGAGGAACCAGATGAAGCGACTGATCGTCGTTGCGCTACTGGCGATTGGGGCTCTGCTAATCCCGGCAGGAGTGGCCGCCGAACGGCTGCCAGGGTCAGACCACGGTGGCGCGCCGTTTGCGGTCACGCTCGCACCGTCGGTCAGCGACAGCACGGGCAGTGGCAGCGTGAGGCTCACGATCAACCCGGGTCAGGAGGAGGTCTGCTGGGATATGCATGTTTCCGGCCTGACTTCTCCGATTATCGCGTCGCACATCCACAGGGGGAACGCGGGGACAAACGGTCCAGTCGTCGTGCCCTTCTTCAATTTCGCCACGCCTTCCACGGCGACGGCCTTCAGCGGCTGCGCCAGCCACAACGCGATCAACATCACGACATCCGAGCGGACCTTGCTGGACGCGATCATCGCGAACCCCTCCGGCTATTACGTGAACGTCCATACGACCAAACATCCAGCCGGAGAGATCAGGGGCCAACTGACCGGTCCGTAGCGCCAATCGATGCTGAGGGCTTTGCCATGGGGCGACGCCCTCAGCTGATCACTTGATGACGCTCGCAGGAATCCGTTTCGGCGTCCCGGCCTGGCCACTGGCGCCGCGGCATTGGCCGGCCTGGCTGTGGTGGCGACTCGACCCGGAGAGCCGGCTCCCTTATGACGGCCTGATCGACGTCCATACGGCGCCAACGACCTCCCAGAGGTAGTCGGCGATGGCTCGATGCTGGGCCGGACCCGGATGGAGCCCGTCGTGGGCGAGCCAGCCGGTTCCAGGGCCGCGCTCGCGGCTGAGGCCGGTGATGTCGGCGTAATGGAAACCCTGGGCAGCGGCCTCGGTCCGCGCGATGCGATTGAAGGCATCGACCCGGGCTCGAAGCTGACTGGGCGTTCCAAACGGGGCGGCGCCGGGTAGGCCCGAGAAATCGGGGGTGGAAATCGCGAGCACGCGTTCCGCAGGCAGGCCGAGCTCTCGCACCGACGTGTAGATCTGTTGTAACCGGCGCCGATACGATCCCTCATCGGAACCCTGCACGATGTCGTTGGCGCCGATCAGGACGGTCGCCGCCTGCGGCGACGATGCCCGCGCGACTGGCAGCTCCTCGCGGATCAAATCCGCCGTGGTGAATCCGTTGACGCCCAGGTTGACGAGGGTGACATCGATCCCCGTCGTCGCGCGCAGCCGATTCGCTAGCAGGCTGGGGAAGTTCTGGGCCTGATCCTCGAGGCCGGTGCCGATCGTGTAGGAATCACCGAGCGCCACGTATCGGATAGATTCCACAGCGCCGATGTTAGGACCAACCCCTCCATCCGTCGGGCCGTGTTATGCGGCGTTGCTCCAGATCCCTGGGTTCTCTCGAGTAATGCTTGGAACACTCCTTGCCCGGCTGGGGGGCCAGATGTGGGAGATCGTCCTCGTCTTGTTTGTCCTCCAGCGATACCGGTCGCCGAGCCTGGCCGGCTTGACCGTCCTGCTTTCCATCCTCCCTGGTCTCATCTTGAGTCCCGTTGCCGGCGCCTTGCTCGATCGCCAGGGGCGGGTCCGGCTGATGATCCTCGACTACGCGCTGACGGCGTCGCTGACGGCCGCCATCGTGGTCCTCTCGCTGAGCCACCGGTTGCCGCCAGTGTTCTTGCTGGCGCTGCTCATGGTTCTAGCTGTCAGCAACATCCTGAGCATCACCGGCGCCCGCTCCCTTTTCCCGCTGATGCTGCCTCGAACCTTGTGGGACCGCGCCAATGGCCTCGACACGAGCAGCTATTCGCTGATGGCCATCATCGGCCCCGCGGTCGCCGGCCTGGTCGTCGCGAAGTTCGGACCGGAGGCGGGATTGCTCGCCACCGCGAGTGTGGCCGCGCTGGCAGCCTTCTCGCTCGTTGGCGTGCGGGAACCGGTTATGCGGGTCGCCAGGTCGAGCTCGTTGGTCGGCGACGCGTGGGCTGCGCTGCTCTACGTCCTCGGGCACCGCAGCCTGCGCGGCCTGGCGATCACGTTATTCATGGCCAACCTCGGGTTTGGTGTTCTTCCTGTCGGCATCCCCGTGCTCGTCCTGCGGCAACTGCATGGCAGCGCCGCGACGGTGGGCCAGGTCTTCGCCGTCTTCGGCCTGGCCGGCCTGGTGTCCGGTTTGCTGATTGGTCGCCTCAATACCGAGGGGCGGGAGCGCGTCGTGATCGCCGGCTGCATTGCGATCCAGGTGCCCGCGCTGGCCCTGCTGGCGCTCGCGACCAGCCTCCCAATGGTCTTCATCGTCGCGGTCATTGCCGGACTTGCCGGATCCGCCATCAATGTCGGGATCTTCGCGCTGCGCCAGCGGCGGACGAACCCTGCCTGGTTCGGGCGCGCCTTTGCGGTGTCCATGAGCCTCAACTTTGCGGGACAGCCGATCGGCTCCGCGCTATCGGGTCCGCTGCTGGAGTATTCCATCGCCCTGCCACTGCTGCTCGGCGCAGCCATCAGTGCCGTCGGGGCGTTGGTGGCCCTGATCCTGATCCCCAAGGATCACAACGAATCGCGAGTCGAGGAGCGCTAGACGGGGAAGACGCCGTGCTTGCGGTTGACGCGCGGGCGTTGACTGCTGGCATAGGCGGCGAAGCGATTGACCAACTCGGTCCGAAGGTCAGTGGGTGCCACCACGACATCGACGATCAGGTCCGACGCCAGCCGGTAGAGGTCGATGTCCTCGCGGTAATCTTCCTGGAGCTTCTTGACGTAGGCCGGACGCTCGGCCTCGGGCAGCTCCTGGATCTTGTTGTAGAAGACGGCGTTGACGGCGGCGCTGGGCCCCATGACGCCGATCATGGCGGTGGGGAGCGCGAGCGTCGCGTTCGGCTCGTAGGCGGGGCCGGCCATCGCGTAGAGCCCGGCGCCGTAGGCCTTGCGTACGATCACCGAGATCTTCGGCACGGTGGCTTCCGCCACGGCCGCCACCATCTTCGCGCCATGGCGGATGATCCCCTGGCGTTCGACCGCGGTACCGATCATGAAGCCGGGCACGTCGGCCAGAAACAGCAGGGGAATGTTGAACGCGTCGCAGAGCCAGATGAAGCGGGCCGCTTTGTCGGCCGAGTCCACGAACAGGATGCCGCCCTTGTGCATCGGCTGATTGGCGATGACGCCGATGACCCGGCCGTCGATGCGCGCCAGCCCGCAGATGATCTCCTTCGCGTACAGGGGCTTGATCTCGAAAAAACTGTCCGCGTCGATGACGCCGTCGATCAGCTGCTGCATGTTGAAGGCGCGCCCCTCGTCCTGGGGGACCAGCGTATCCAGCGGAACCGGTGGCCGAGCATCGGCCGCGGGCTGAGGCCGCGGCGCCTCCTGCCAGTTCTGCGGGAAGTACGCGAGGTAGCGCCGGCCGGCCGCGATCGCCTCTTCTTCGGTCGCCACCAGCAGGTCACCGCAGCCGCTGACGGTGGCGTGCATCCGAGCGCCGCCCATCTCCTCCAGCGTCACCTTCTCGCCGATGACCATCTCGGCCATCCGCGGTGACCCGAGGTACATGCTGGCATTGCCTTCGACCATGATCGTGATGTCACAGAAGGCGGGAATGTAGGCGCCGCCCGCGGCCGAGGGGCCGAACAGCAAACAGATTTGCGGAACGACGCCAGAGAGCTGCACCTCCTGGAAGAAAATGCGACCGGCATGTCGGCGGCCGGGAAACATCTCGACCTGCTCAGTGATTCGGGCCCCGGCGGAATCCACCAGGTAGAAGATCGGGACCCGCAGCCGTTCCGCCGTCTCCTGGATACGAACGATCTTTTCCACGGTGCGGGGTCCCCACGATCCAGCCTTCACGGTGGGATCGTTGGCCATGACGCACACGGTGCGGCCCTCGATTCGACCGACGACGGTGACGACGCCGTCGGCGCCATAGCCTGGCTCATCACTGTGCGCCAGCAGCCCGTCTTCGATCAGGAAATCTGGATCGAGGAGGAGTTCGAGCCGTCGGCGCACCGGAAGCTTGTGCTCCTGGCGCAGCTTCTCGGCGTATTTGGCCGAACCACTGGCGCGGGCGCTCTCGGAGCGGGCGTTCAGCTCGTCGTCGGCGTTGGCTTTTGGATCCGGTTTGGCGGCGTTCACGCCGGAACACTCCCCGCCGGGGAATGTTCGATGGCGTGCAGCCTGCCCGGCAGCCTTGCCCCCAGGGTTCGCTCCAGCCCGCGGGCAACCTCGACGAGGCGGCCAACGTCGACCCCGGTTTCGATCCCCATCGACTCGAGCATGGCGATGGCGTCCTCACTGCAGAGGTTGCCGGCGGCGCCGGGCGCGAACGGGCTACCGCCGATCCCACCGACAGAACCCTCGAAGAGGCTGACGCCCGTCTCCAGCGCGGAAAGCAGGTTCGCCATGGCCGCCCCGCGGGTGTCATGGAAATGGGCCCCCCATCGCACGGTGGGCAAGGCATCCTTCATCATCTGGTAGAGCATCTCGACCTGCGCCGGGTTGGCCACGCCGATGGTATCGGCAAGCGCGATCTCCTGGATGCCACTGTCCGCCAGCGCTTTCGCCACCTCGGCGACCCGCTCCGCGGACACCGGGCCCTGGTAGGGACAACCGAAGGCTACGCTGACGCTGGCGTCGACGGCGATGCCATCGCCTGCGGCCAGGCCCACGACCTCCTCGATCTCGTCGAGCGTCTCCCTGACCGACCGGTTGAGGTTGTGCTCGTTGTAGCCGTCGGTCGCCGCCACGGTGACTGCGACGTTGCGCACCCCCTCCTGCTGCGCGCGTTCCAGCCCGCGCCGATTGGGCACTAAGACGCGCAGGCTCGCGATCCGATCCTGCAGCGCCTCGAGCACGGCTTCCCCATCGGCGAGCTGAGGCACCCATTTTGGGTGGACCATCGAGGTGGCTTCCACGCGGCGAAAGCCGCACCCGAGCAGACCGGTAATCAGGCCGATCTTTGCCGGTGTCGAGACAGGGTGCGGCCAGCTCTGCAGTCCGTCGCGCGGCCCGACCTCCACCCAATCGACCGATGGGCGGGTCATCGACCGGTGAATCGCGGTTCGCGCTTCTCGAAGAACGCGTTGACCCCTTCTCTCAAGTCGCCGCTCAGGCTGAGCAACGCGAGCTGGTCCTGCAGGTAGGCGATGGCCGAGGGAAAGCTCATGTCCTGCATTTTGTAGAAGGCCTCGAGGCCGAGCTTCATGCCGATCGGGCTCTTGCGCGCCAGCTCGGCCGCCAGCGTCCCGACCTCGGCGTCCAACCGATCCGCGGCGACATGTCGGTTGATCAATCCAAGCCGGGCCGCCTCCGCCGCGTCGACGCGCTTGCCGGTCAGCATCAACTCCATCGCCGCCTTTCGCGGCAGGCTGCGAAAGACGATGGCCATGATCATCATCGGGAATACCCCGACGTTGACCTCGGGCATCCCGAACTGGGCCTCGCTCACCGCGATCGCCAGGTCGCACGCGGCGACGAGTCCAAATCCCCCCGCCAGCGCATGTCCGTTAACGCGCGCCAGGGTGGGCTTGCCCAGCTCGGTCATGTCCAGGAAGAGGTCCGCCAGCTGCCGCCGCTGGAAGTAGCGATCGAGCTCCGGCTGCTCGCTGCGAAAGCTGTTCAGATCGGCGCCGGCGCAGAAGATTGGGCCGGCACCGGTGAGCACGATGACGCGCACCGCGGCATCGTGTTTTGCCTCCTTGAGGGCGGCACGCAGCTCGACAACGACATCGTGGCTGAGGGCGTTGCGGGCATCCGGGCGGTTGATGGTCACCGTGGCGACGGCGTCGCGCCGCGCATAGAGGAGATGCTTGCGCTCCACGCAGGCAAGTATATGGCGCATTTTCGGCGCTCCTAGAATGAATTCGTGGAGGACGTCGTGCTGGTCGCGGCCGCCCGCACACCATTTGGCAAGCTGGGTGGCGGCCTCTCGACGCTCGCGGCGCCCGATCTCGGGGCGGTCGTCATCAAGGAAGTGCTCGACCGGGCACGCGTCGCGGGCGGCGACGTCGACCAGGTGATCATGGGGACGGTGATCACCGCCGGCATGGGGCAGATCCCTGCGCGCCAGGCCGCCATCAAAGCCGGACTCCCCACCACGGTGCCGGCGCTCAGCGTCAACAAGGTCTGCGCCTCATCGCTCAAGGCGGTGAACCTCGCCGCCCTGGTGATCCGGAACGGCGACGCGGAGGTGGTGGTCGCCGGCGGCATGGAGAGCATGAGCCAGGCTCCCTACCTGCTGGAGAAAGCGCGCTTCGGTTACCGGCTGGGCGACGCTGCCCTGGTCGATAGCATGGTTCGCGATGGCCTGATCGATCCGGCGAATGGCTGCCACATGGCGGTCGAGGGCAGCGATGTCGCCAAAGAGTTCGAGGTCTCCCGCGAGCGGCAGGACGCGTACGCCTACGGCAGCCAGCAGCGATACGCCGCGGCGCTCAAGGCCGGCCACTTCGACGATGAGCTCATCCCGGTCGCGGTCGCGAATCCGAAAGGCGCGACCATGGTCTCGGCGGACGAGCAACCTCGACCGGATACCACGCTCGAGGGACTGGCGCGCCTCAAGCCGGTCTTTCAACCGGAGGGGACCGTCACCGCCGGCAATGCGCCCGGCGTCAACGATGGGGCCGCCGCCGTGCTGGTGATGAGCGCCGCGCAGGCAAAGCGCCGCGGCCTCCCCGTGCTCGCCGAATGGCTGGCGTACGGCGAATCGGCGGCCGACACGCCCTACCTGGCGACGGTGTCCGCCTCGTCCATCCAGGCCGCGCTGAAAAAGCTCGGTTTGCGTGTCTCAGACATGAGCCTGTTGGAGATCAATGAGGCATTTGCGGCGGTCGCCTGCACCGCGATGGATCTGCTCGGCATCGATGAGCAGCGGGTCAACGTCGATGGTGGGGCGTTGGCAGTCGGTCACCCGATCGGGGCCTCGGGGGCGCGAATCCTGATGCACCTGGTCTACGAGCTGCGCCGCCGTGGCGGCGGCTACGGCGCCGCTGGCATCTGCTCCGGCATGGCGCAGGGCGAAGCCACCATCGTCCGCGTGAACTAGGAATGGATCTGTCGCTCAGCCCGGAGCAGCAGGAGATCCGCCAGCTCGTTCGAGATTTCGCCGAGCGCGAGGTCAAGCCGCGCGCGGCGGCGATCGATCACACGGATGAATTCCCTCGCGATCTCATTGCCAAGGCCGCTCAGCTCGGATTGCTGGGGATGCTCGTCCCCGAGGCCTATGGCGGCGCCGGACTCGATCACGTGGCCTTTGCCATCTTCGTGGAAGAGGTGGCGCGCTACAGCGCGAGTACTGCCGGCATCCTCGACGTGCATGGCTCGGTTGGCACGGAACCCATCGTGCTCTTCGGCGACGACGAGCAAAAGCGACGCTGGTTGCCCGACCTCGCGAATGGGAAGACGATCGCCGCCTTCGCTTTGACGGAACCCGAGGCCGGCTCGGATGCGGCGCACCTGAAGACGACAGCGGCTCGCCTCGACGGTGGATACGTCTTGAACGGATCGAAGATCTTCATCACCAACGCCGGGGAAGCGAAACGGTACCTGGTGATGGCGACGATGAATCCGGCTTCGGGGGCCGATGGCATCACCGCGTTCGTGGTCGGCGGCGACAATCCGGGACTCAGGGTCGGCCCGAAGTTCAAGAAGATGGGGCTGAACGGGTCGGCCATTGCCGAGGTGCATCTCGAAAACTGCACCGTTGACGAGCCGGATCGATTGGGCGAGGAAGGCCAGGGCTTTAAGATCGCCATGCGCGCCCTCGACAGCGGCCGGATCGGCATCAGCGCCCAGGCAGTCGGCCTGGCGCAAGGGGCGCTCGACGATGCCGTCGCCTACGCGAAGGAGCGCAAGCAGTTCGGCAAGCCGATCGCCGAGCTGCAGACCATCCAGAACAAGATTGCGGACATGACCGTCAAGGTGCGTGCCGCCCGCTGGATGACCTGGAAGGCCGCCGCCCTGTGCGACGCCGGGCAACCGTTCACGAAAGACGCCTCGATGGCCAAGCTGTTCGCCACCGACGCGGCAATGGACATTACGCTCGACGCGCTGCAGGTTTTCGGCGGCTACGGCTACCTCGAGGACTATCCGATGGCGCGCCGGGTCCGCGACGCGAAGGCCTGCCAGATCTACGAAGGCACGAACCAGGTTCAGCGGGCCGTGATCGCCCGCGAGCTGATGCCCGCCTGATGGACTTCCGGCTCAACGACGAGCAGGAGCAGATTCGGGAGATGGTCCACGACCTCTGCCTGGAGCGGGTCGAGCCCAGGGCGCCAGAGATCGACGAATCCGGTGAGTTCCCCTGGGACATCAAGGAGCTCTTCGCCAGGCACGACATCCTGGCCATTCCCTTCACACCCGAGTACGGCGGCGTCAGCGGCAGCGCCCTGACGCTGATCATCGCGGTGGAGGAGATCAGCAAGTTCTGCGTGACCTCGTCCCTGATCCTCAGCGTTCAGTCGCTCGGCAGCCTGCCCATCTGGCTGGCGGGCAGCGATGCGCAGAAGCGCCGCTACCTGCCCCCGCTCGCGCGGGGAGAGCAGCTGGCGGCCTACGCCCTAACCGAGCCGGGATCCGGGTCGGACGCGGGCGGGATGCGGACCCGCGCCATCAAGCACGGCGACACCTACGTCATCAACGGTTCCAAGACGTTCATTACGGGCGGCAGTGTCGCCGATACGCTCGTGGTGTTCGCCCGCACCGACCAGGACGGCGACACCCCGGCGCGAAATATCTCGGCCTTCATCGTGGAGAAAACCATGCCGGGCTTCAAGGTCGGCAAGCTGGAGAAAAAGCTCGGCATCCGCGGATCGCCGACGGCGCAGCTCTTTTTCGAAGACCTGGCGGTGCCAGCCGCCAACCGACTGGGCAACGAGGGTGAAGGGTTCAAGCTCGCCATGCGGGTTCTCGATCATTCGCGGCCCGGGATCGCCGCCCAGGCGCTAGGAATCGCGGAAGGCGCCTTCGACCTGGCTCGCCGGTACGCGCGCGACCGGCGACAGTTCGGCAAGCCGATCGCGGAGTTCCAGGGTATCCAGTTCATGCTGGCCGACATGGCGACCCAGATCGAGGCGGCGCGGGCCCTGACCTATGCTGCCGGTGATGCTTTGGACCGCCATCTGTCCGAGATCAGCGTCAGCTCGTCGATGGCGAAACTGTTCGCCTCCGATACGGCGATGCGGGTCACGACCGACGCGGTGCAGATTCTTGGCGGCTACGGCTACCTGAGGGATTTCCCGGCCGAGCGAATGATGCGAGATGCGAAGATCACCCAGATCTACGAGGGGACCAACGAGATCCAGCGATTCGTGATTGCGCGAGAGGTGCTCACGGAGAAGGCGTGACCATCAAGCAGCTGTACGTCGCCGGCGCGGGCCTGATGGGGGCCGGCATCGCCCAGACCGCCATCACCTGCGGCTATGACGTCACGCTCAGGGAGGTGGACGACAACCTGGTCAGCCGGGGCGTCGAGAACGTCACGAAGCGGCTCGAGAACCTGGTGCAGAAAGGCAAGCTGGAGGCGACCAAGCGTGACGCCGCAGTGGCACGTTTGCATCCGACGACCTCTCTGGAGGCCGCCGGCCGCGCCGACTTTGTGATCGAAGCGATCACCGAGAACTTTGAGGCCAAACGCGAGCTCTTCAAGCGCCTCGACGGCATTTGCCGGCCGGAGACGATCCTGGCGAGCAACACGTCATCCATCCCAATCACCCGGATGGCCGCGGTCACCCAACGTCCAGACCGATTCATCGGGATGCATTTCTTCAACCCGGTGCCGGTGATGCCCTTGGTCGAGATCATCAAAGGGCGCGATACCTCGGAGACGACCGTGGCGACCACGCTCGGGCTGTCGAATACGCTGCGAAAGACGCCGATCACGTCGCTCGATTACCCCGGCTTCATCGTCAACCGGATGCTCGTGCCCTTCATCAACGAGGCGATCAGGGCGTTGATGCAGGGGATGGGGACCCGCGAAGACATCGACCAGGGCGCGAAGCTAGGCCTGCACCATCCGATGGGCCCACTCGAGCTCGCCGATTTCGTGGGCCTCGACACGCACCTGTACATTTGCGGCGTCCTCTACGAGGGCCTCCACGACCCGCAGTTCGCGGCGCCACCGCTGCTGCAGCAGCTCGTGGATGCCGGCCACCTGGGACGGAAGTCGGGTCGCGGATTCTATCGCTACGGCTCCGACGGCAGTCGCCTGCCCGACACGTAAGTTCCGGAAGTTCCGACGGACGCCGGCTTTCGGCGAGTCATCGAGAGCGTCAGCAGGGCCAGCGCCGCGAGAAAAGACGCGGCGGCCAGGATCGCCGCTCCGACGTCGATGAGCGCCCAGATCACGCCGCTCTTCGATGCGATCGCGCTCAGGCTCGTGGCGCCTTTCACGACGTGCAGCGTCACAAACGAGTAGCAGACAATCAGGGTTGGCATGGCGATCAGCAGGGCTCCCGTTCGACGCACGCGCGCGATCCACAGGCCACCCGCCAGCCAGAATGATGTGAGAACGGCGGCGGCGAACGCCCCGTCTTCCGTGTTGGCGGTTCCGAAATCGCCTCGGTGCACGCCGTCGGTCGCCTGCAGGATCAGGAGCACCACCCCGGCGAGCGCCACGACCAGCAGGGGCATGGTAGACAGCCGCGGGTTGCGGCCCTTCGGGTTGGTCCAGCAGACGGCCGCGCTCATCATGACCAGGGCGCAGGCGGGCACGAGAGCGATGGCGACGGTCGCGACCGGAAGGCCCTCATGGTTGACGAACGACCCAAGCGCACCCGGACCCGAAACAAAGTGGCTCGAGGCGATGACGCCGAACTGCACGAACGCGATCGCGCCGGCGCCGAAGACGCCAATCCGGCGGCCCAGGAATCCAAGCCCGATGGAGGCCAGCCAGACCAGCCCGATCACGAGGGCGATGCCGGTGTACAGGCGCTCCACCTGTCCGGCGTGATACTCGTGCAGCAGGGTGAAGGTCCCCAGCCCGACGGCCATCACCCCGGCGACCAGGAGGACGACGCGGGCGGGTACGAGGAATGGGCCCTGCGCCCGTCTAACCGCGGCTGTCGCCCGCATCCCTGACATCTTAGGGGCGGCTTCTGCAGGCGCATTCGCTAGACTGTCCACTGCAATTTGGTAGCTGAACCGCGCCGGCGGCGTGCGTCCGCCGCGCTCGGCCCAATACGCGGGCGGTCCTACGTCCGCCCCGCGGTGGCCGTGATCACTGGATTGGCGCTGCTGCTGGCAGGCCTGTTGGTCTTCCGGGTGTGGTCGGCCATCCACGCGATCTCGCCACGCGCCCAGCCGGGCGACCTGGTCGCGCTGCTGCATGGGCAGACCGACGAGCCGGGCTCCATCGGCTGGAAGGTGAAGCATGACGAGCGGATCAATATCCTGCTTCTCGGCTATGGCGGACCGGGGCACGACGGGCCCTACCTGACTGACTCCGTCATGCTGGTCTCGATCCGCCCCAGCACCCACCAGGCCATCATGGTCTCGCTTCCACGCGACCTGTGGGTCAAGATCCCGGCCCTGCCGAACAACCGCTACCTGATCGGCAAGCTCAACAGCGCTTATGCCGTCGGCGTGGATCACGCCGACTACCCGAACGTCCGCAGCGATTGGCAGAGCGCGACCGGTGGAGGCGACCTCGCCGCCGCCACCGTCTCGCAGATCACGGGCCAAGCGATCGACTACTGGGTCGGCGTCGACTTCAAAGCGTTTCGCGATGTCGTCGATGCGCTCGGCGGCGTCCGGGTGGACGTCCCCACGACCCTGGATGATCCGTACTTTCCGAGGGGCGAAACCACCGGCATGATGCGCGTCCACATCGATGCCGGCTGGCAGCAATTCGACGGTGAGCGCGCGCTGGAGTACGCCCGCTCGCGGGAGACCACCTCGGACTTCGACCGCTCCCGCCGGCAGCAACTGATCATGCTGGCCGTGCGCCAGCGCGTCTTCTCCTTGAACGCCGTGCCTCGGATGCTGTCGCTACTCGGCGCGCTGCAGGACAATGTGCGCACCAACCTGCGCCCCGCCGACTTCCGGCCGCTGGCCAATCTCGCCGCGCAGATCAAGGACCCGGACATCCGGCGGGTGTCGATCGATACCTCGAACCTGCTCCGCAGCGCTTACAGCAGCGACGGCCAGTACATCCTCAAACCGCTGGACCCGACCTATGGTGCGCTGCACCAGTTCATTGCCCTGGCCCTCCCCGATCGGTCGGCGCTCGCAAAGCAGACGCCCTTCCTGGTGCAGGATGGCAGCCAGCGCTACTGGCTGCCGTACGGCATCGGAACCCCGGCGAGCATCATGACGTCGCTCCTGCAGGCCGAGGGCTGGCAGGCGAACCTCGCACCGCCGGCCACCCAACGGGTCACGCAGACGCAAATTCTGGATGGCTCCGGGGGTCAGGCGGCGGCGACGGTGGCCTGGCTGCAGAGCTACTTTGGCGGCGTGATCACGATCGTTCCGGCGCCGGCTAGCGGGCCCTCCGTGACGGTGCTGCTCGGCTCGGATTTCACCCTGAAGACGTTCCCCCCGCCGGGCAGGTCGTGAGGTCCGCTCCTCCGAACCACCGCTGATAGGATGACCTCGAGATGAGTCTGGCCGGCGCCTTGCTTTCCGGTGATATCCGGGCGCTGGCGAGGGCCATCAGCCTGGCGGAAGACCGTGACCCGCAGGCGACCGAGCTGGTAGCGGAGCTCCAACCGCAGACCGGCAACGCCTTCCTGGTGGGCCTTACCGGTGCCCCAGGAACCGGCAAGAGCACCCTGGCCGACGCCCTGGTCAAGGTGATTCGGGACCGCAAGCAGACGGTGGGCGTGATCGCGGTCGATCCCAGCAGCCCCTTCACCGGCGGCGCCGTCCTGGGCGACCGAATCCGGATGTCACGGCATACCCTCGACAAGGGGGTCTTCATCCGGAGCATGGGGGCTCGCGGCCACCTCGGCGGCCTGGCCGCCGCCACGCGCGAAGCGATCCACCTGCTCGATGCCTACGGCCGCGACGTGATCCTGGTCGAGACAGTGGGCGTCGGGCAGTCGGAGCTGGAGATCTCGACCATCTGCGACACGGTCGTCCTTGTGCTCATGCCCGAGTCGGGCGATGCGGTTCAGACGATCAAAGCGGGCATCCTCGAGATCGCCGATGTTTTCGTCATCAACAAGGTCGACCTGGGCGGCGCGGAAAAAACCCGGCGCCTCATCCAGGACGCCGTGGCGCTCGGGCCTCAGCAGGCATGGCGGCCGCCGATCGTAATGGCCTCCGCCGTGAAGGAGGAGGGCATCGAGACGGTCTGGGACGCGATCCTCTCGCACCAGGCCTTTCTCAAGGAGAGCGGCACGCTGGCGGCTCGCCGGCAGCAGCGACTCAAGCAAGAAGTGGTTGCATTGGTCGCCGAGCGCGCCCGCGACGAGGCTCGCCGCATACTGGACGGCGACACCGCGGTCGGGCGGCGGCTGCGCGAGAATCGGAATGGGAAACTAAATCCGTACGCCCTCGCCGAGGAGGTTCTCGGAGAGCGAGCGCCGCAAGGAGGCAGCTGATGGCGGTTCGCCGCAAGACAGCCTACGACGAGTGGACCAGCCGCTACCGTGGCGGCACGCGGGCGCCAAAGGAAAGCGCCAGCACGATCTCCGGCGTGCCGCTGCAACCGCTCTATACGCCCGAAGATCTGGCCGGATGGAGCTACGACGACAAGCTCGGGTACCCCGGCGAGTTTCCCTACACCCGCGGCGTCTATCCCTCGATGTACCGCGGACAGCTGTGGACCATCCGGCAGTTCGCCGGCTATGGCACCGCGGAGGAAACCAACCGCCGTTACAAGTTCCTCCTCTCCCAGGGTCAGGCGGGCCTCTCGGTCGCGTTCGACATGCCAACCCTGATGGGCTATGACTCCGATGACCCGATCAGCAACGGCGAGGTCGGTCATTGCGGCGTCGCCATCGATTCGCTGGAAGACATGGAAACCCTCTTTGACGGCATCCGGCTAGACCAGATCACCACCTCGATGACGATCAACTCGCCGGCGGCGATCCTCTATGCGATGTACATCGCGGTTGGGGAGAAGGAGGGCTTGTCGCCGGCACAGCTGGGAGGCACCCTGCAGAACGACATCCTCAAGGAGTACATCGCGCAAAAGGAATACATCTTCCCGCCCGAGCCGTCGATGCGGTTGGTGGTGGACACGATCGTGTTCGCCGCGCGCAACATGCCGCGCTGGAATGCCGTCTCGATCTCCGGGTACCACATCCGGGAGGCCGGATCGACCGCCGTCCAGGAGCTCGCCTTCACCCTGGCCGACGGCATGGCCTACGTCGAGGCGTCGATGAAAGCCGGGCTGGCGGTCGACGAGTTCGCGCCGCGGCTCTCATTCTTCTTCGACTCCCATATCGATTTCTTCGAGGAGATCGCCAAGTTCCGCGCCGCGCGGCGGCTGTGGGCGCGCATCATGCGCGACAAGTATGGGGCCCGCGATCCGAAGTCGTGGATGCTGCGCTTCCACACCCAGACGGCCGGGGTCTCGCTGACCCGCCAGCAGGTGGAGAACAACATCAGCCGTACCGCATACGAGGCGATGGCGGCGGTGCTGGGCGGCACCAATTCGTTGCACACGAACTCGATGGACGAGGTGCTGGCGCTGCCGACAGAGCGGGCCGCCCAGATCGCGCTGCGGACCCAGCAGGTGCTGGCCCACGAGACCGGCGTCACCAACACCATCGACCCGCTGGCCGGCTCGTACTTCCTCGAGCAGCTCACCGACGAGATGGAGCGCGGCGCCCAGCAGTACTTCGATCGGATCGACGAGCAGGGCGGTGTGCTGCGCTGTATCGAGAACGGCTTTTTCCAGCGCGAGATCGCCGACGCGGCATTCGAGTTCGAGCGCAAGCTGGAGGCCAATGAGCGGATCATCGTCGGGGTCAACGCCTACCAGGAGGGCGAGGGCGCCGCCGTGCCGACTCTGAAGATCGGGCCGGAGACTGAACGGGGGCAGGTGGCCCGGCTTGCGGCTCTCAAAGCGCGGCGCGACAACACCAGCGTTCGCCACCGGCTCGACGAGCTCAAGCTGGTCGCGCGCGGCCACGACAACCTGATGCCTCCGCTGCTCAATTGCGTCAAGGCGTACGTGACGGAGGGGGAGATCATGGCGGCCCTCAAAGAAGTCTTCGGCGTCTATCGCGAGCCGATTCTCTTCTAGATGCCCGCGGAAGCGTCGACGAAGCGGCAGGCGCCCGAGCAGGCGAAGCGGTGGCGGGTGCTGACGGCCAAGGTTGGTCTTGACGGGCACGACCGCGGCGTGAAGGTGGTCTCGCGGGCGCTACGGGACGCCGGGGTCGAGGTCATCTATGCCGGGCTGAGACAGACGCCGGAGATGGTGGTCGAAGCGGCGATCCAGGAAGACGTGGACGCGATCGGCGTCAGCCTCCATAGCGGCGCGCACATGACGCTGATCCCCCGCATCCTGGAGCTGCTCAACGAGCGGAACGCCACGGACATCGTCGTCTTCGGCGGCGGCATCATCCCGCAGGACGACGCCGATGCGCTCAAGCAGATGGGGGTCGTGGAGATCTTCGGCCCCGGCACCTCCCTGCAGTCGATCATCGACTTCGTGAACCACGGCTTCAAGCCAGCGTGATCGCCGCCGCTCCCCGCAAGCTGGGGCGTTTCGAGCTGCACTGCCTCAGCGATGGACACTGGCGGATCGACGGCGGCTCGGTCTTTGGGGTGGTCCCCAAGGTGATGTGGGAGAAACTGAAAGTCCCGGATGCCCGCAATCGCGTTCTGATGGGGACCAACTGCCTCCTGGTCCGGACGCCGGACGCCAACGTCCTGATCGAGGCCGGCATCGGACCCAAGCTGTCGGAGAAGGAGCGCGAGATCTACGCCTACGACCGCGATCCCGGACTCCCCGACGCCTTAGCCGGCGTCGGGCTCAAGCCGCAGGACATCGACCTCGTGGTGCTCAGCCATCTCCACTTCGACCACGTCGGCGCGCTGGTCGCGCCGGGGCGGGATGGCGAGCTCACGCCGCTCTTCCCCCGGGCGAAGCATGTCGTGCAGGCCAGCGAACTCGAGGCCTGGCGCTATCCGGATCCACGCAGCCGGCCGTCATACAAGCCCGAGAATCTGCGGCTGCTCGAGGAAGAGGGCCGCCTGCTGGTGGTCGACGGCGACGCCGAACTCGCGCCGGGCGTCCGGGTGCGGATCACGGGCGGACACACCGCGGGGCACCAGGCGGTTTACGTCCAGGACCAGGAGCAAACCGTGGTATTTACCGGCGACTTTCTCTTCATGCGCGCCTTCCTGAAGATCAACTGGGTGAGTGCGCTCGATCTCTTCCCGCTCGAGGCCATGGAGCGCAAGGCCGCCTTTCTCAATGAAGCCGCTCGCGAGCGCTACCTCATCTGGTTCTACCACGAGACCGAGCAGATGCTCGGCTACTGGACCGGCGAGGGTTTCGAACCGGTCAGCTGAACGACGGGGCATCCCCCACGCGAGTGGCGCGTAGTGCCAAACGAGCGTTTGAGACGTCAGCTCACAATGAGGAGCACTTCGGCGCCGCAGCGCTCGCACTCCCCGCGCACCACGTAGTTGCCGGTTTTGAGGTCCATGGCGGACGGGCGCAGAATGGCGACCGATTGCCGGCAGGCCCGGCAGTTGGCCTTCATCGGCGCCACTGGTACCGCGGGGGCCTCGAAGGTCCAGGTGTGCGGCCCGACCTGGTGCATGCTGGTGTGGGCAATGGCCATGTAGCGCTCCTACCTTGTCTAACGCCGCGGCCGGCAAAATGTGCTGCGTCCTTCGGACCCAGCGCCTACGGCAAACGTCGTAGCAATCGGCGCGGGAGCAGGGGTTAGTAGACGATGACCGGGGTGCCGGTCGGCGTCCAGTTCCACAGCCAGACCATGTTGCTGTAGGGAACGTTGACGCAGCCGTGGGTGCCGTTGTCTTCGCCGGTGGGGTCGTAGTGCGGGTACTCGGTTCCCGGGCCGTAGCGTGACCGCCAGTAGGCGTCGTGGATGCCGGCGCCGCCGTTGAACCACATCACCATGTGGACCTTGCTGTCCGGGTACCAGTAGGGCGAGCCCTTCGGCCACGGGGAATGCATCGTCCAGGGGGAGACTTTCCAGTAGACCTTAAAGCTGCCGGCGTCAGTTTCGAGGCCCGGCCGCCCGGTCGTCACGTAGCTCCAGAAAACCTGCTGGCCGTGTGAGTAGGCTCGGATGACCTGCTCCTGCAACGAGATGGTGAGCGCCTTGTCCGGCAGGGTTTGGGTCATGGCGTCCTGCAGCACTTTGTCCTGCACCGCCAGGCCTCCATTCACCTGCTCCAGGTCAGTCGCGGTGGTCACCTGGTTGAGCTGGGCCGCCAGCTTCTGCACGTGGGCGTCGACGACCGAGACGTCCATCTGGAAGATGCGGGCGGTGGCCATGTCGCCCTGGACCTGCGCCAGCGCCGCGCTAGCGCCGGCTCGCGCCAGGCTGGCGTCTCCATGGTCCTTGGCGGCCGCTTGCGCGGCGTACTGCCCGATCAGCTGGTTGGTGGTTTGCTGGTCCGCAATCAGCAGCGAGAGCTTCGAGAGCGGCGCCTTGAGCTCGGTGCTCACCGTGCGGTAGCCGCGGACCGTGCCGGCCACGTCGATCTCGATCTGGGCTTTATTGGGCAGACCCTGGAATTCCACTAGGAGCTGGTCATCGACACCGACCTGCTTGGCTTTCTCCAGGCTGGCGGCGAGCTGGGCGACCTCAGCCAGGGCGGCGTCGTGGGTCTGCGCCAGGAGTTTCTGGACGCGAGTATCCAGTTGCTCCCTGATCTGCGCCTCCTCGCCGGCGGCCCGGTTGAAGAACGAGATCCGTAGCTCATTGAAGGGGGCCGAGGCGGACGGCGGGGCCTCGCTGGCGGTCGTCAGCTCCTGGCGCTGCAGGTCGGAAAACTCATCGGCTGCCAGGCCCAGCTCGCTCGCGTGGGCCTGCGCGGCCAGGACCTGGCTGCGCTCAGCCTGGAAATCCTGCTCCGCGGACGCCTCGCGCATCTGCTGCACGAAGATGAGGCCGGCGACCAGGACGAACGTTCCGAGGACGACACCGATCCGAGTGCCGTACCGGCGAAGGAACCTAAGAGTACCTGCCAGCACCGTTGTCACCCGATTCTACCGGCATTGTTTCACTTGGGGTAACGTCCAAACGGCACAAAAGTTCCGGTGAAGGACCGTTCAGGCGGCCCCAAACGCTGTGTTAAGATGGGCCCGCCGAATTCGGGCTGAAGGAGAAAACGCGCTGGCCACCGCCACCCTCGTTACGTTGAAACTCGAGCCCCGCGCCGACCGCGGCCAGCACCTCCAGGCGCTCCGCCGCCACGGGCGGTTACCCGCGGTGATCTACGGTCACAACGTCGATTCCGTGCCCGTCCTCGTGGACGGCCGCGACTTCGTCAAGGCTTTCCAAAAGGTGGGCCGCAACCAGCTCGTCGACCTCCGGCTCGGCGATGAGCCGGTCCGCAAGGCGTTGATCCGCGAGGTGCAACGCAGCCCGCGCGACGGCGACCTGCTCCACGTCGACTTCTACCAGGTCAACCTCACGGAGAAGATCGAATCGGAAGTGCCGATCGAGATCGAAGGCGAGGTCGAGCTGGTCTCCAAGGGTGAAGCCGACCTGCAGCGCGGCCTGCACGTCCTCAAAGTCGAGTGCCTCCCAACCGACCTGCCCCCCGCGATCACGGTCGACGTCTCCAGCCTCAAAGAGATCGACGACGAGATCCGAGTCAAAGACTTGAAGACCCCGCTAGGTTGCGAGATCCTCGACGAGCCCGATGACCTGATCGTTAAGGTCGCCGCTCACCGCGAAGAGGTGGAGGAGGTGGCGCCGGCGCCGGCCGCGGCCGAGGTGCCGACGGTTGGCGAGACCGAGGCTCCCGCGGAAGGTGCTCCCGAGGGCGAAGCCCAGCCCGAGAGCTAAGCACAACTGGTTCGCGCCCCTACAATGGGCGCGATGCTGGCGGACCTAACGAGCGTCGTTCGAGCGGCCGCGACTCCGGCCGCGACCCCGCCTTCGGATCTCGATCACCTCCTCGGGCAGACCTACTTGCCCACTCGTGGTGACCTGGTGAAGTTTGCGGTCGCGGTTCTCATCGTCGTCGCCTTTTACTTCGCGGCCCGTCTCGTTCGGGGCTTGGCGGGCAAGGAGTTACGTCGGGTCAAGGCCGACCCCCAGGTCACACTACTGGTGAGCCGTCTAACCTTCCTGGCCGGCTTGCTGATCGGCATCATCGGGGGGCTTACGGTGCTGTTCGGCAGTCCGGCGCTGGTGTTCGGCGGATTCGGTTTCCTGGCGCTGGCCTTCAGCCTGGCGTTTCAAGACATCCTCAAGAACTTCATCGCCGGCATGTTCCTCCTGCTCGAGCGCCCGTTTCGGATCGGCGACGAGATCACGGTCGACAATCACACCGGCGTGGTGGAGAACATCGAGATGCGGACCACCACCCTGCGGACGAGCGACGGTGAACAGGTATTGACGCCGAACTCGCTCGTCTACACGGGCACGATCATCAACCGCACCCGCTACCCGACCCGGCTGTTTACCCTGACGGCCAAAGTGCCATTGGGCATCGCGCCGGATGGCCTGGTCGAACGCGTCGCGGAGCAGCTCAAGAGCCGGCCGGATATCGTTAAAGACCCGCCGCCCCACGTCGGCCTGCAACCAAGCGTCGATGGTGGGCTGACGCTCGAAGTCCGCTACTGGCTCGACTACCGTCGCAACGATCCGCTCGCGGTCCAGGCCTCCGTGGGGCGACAGATCTACCAGGCGCTTCAAGCGCCCGCCGAACCGTCGCCGACAGGTCCCTCGAGGAAGGCGGCCGGGACCTAGACGGCTCGGCGGATGCGCCCCCGAGCACCCTTCCGCCGCGCGCTGTCCGGCTTTGCCTCGCTCAGTCCAGCTGCTCGGCAGTTCCTCGCCTTCTCGCTGCTGATCTCGATCGCCTTGGGCATCTTCAATCTCATCTTCAACCTCTACATGAGCGCGCTCGGCTTTTCCAATGCCGTCATCGGTGTCTTCAACTCGCTTCCCGCGCTCGCGTTGCTGGGAATCGGTCTTCCCTTTGCCGCGCTGGCGGACCGAATCGGCTATCGCCTCTTCCTGGTCAGCAGCGGCGCGCTGGCCGTGCTGGCCGCACTCGTCCTTTCCATCGCCGGCGTCCGGCTCATCGCCGTGCTGGCGGCGGGAAGTTTCGCCCTGGCTCTCACAATCCTCGAAGTGCTCGGGGCGCCGGTGCTCGCCCAGGTCAGCCGCGAAGCGGAGCGGGTCACCCTGTTCGCGGTCAATCAATCCCTGGCGTGGATCGCCACGCTGCTCGGCGATCTGCTGGGTGGAGCGATTCCCGAAGCCACCGCGCGGATGACGCATACGTCGAGCGCATCCGCGAGCTCGATTCGATCGGCGTTTGTCGCGATGACGCTCCTGACGCTTGCCAGTCTGCCGTTCTTGGTGCGCCTGGCGGGCGCGGCCGGGCTCAAGCCCACGAAGGTCTTTCCAGTTCGCGACCTGCTGCGGGTGGATACGGTGCGGTTCGCGCGTTTCCTGCTACCCGGGCTCATCCTGGGGATCGGCGCCGGCATGTACCTGAATTTCATCCAGCTGTACCTGGCACAGCGTTTCGGTCTGACGCCAGGACCCATTGGCGCCATCCTCGCCATTGGGGCAGCCGCGACGGCGTTCACCACCCTCACGGCTCCCAGGCTGTCGCGGCGGCTGGGCATGGCCCGCTCCATCGGCCTTCTCCAGGTGACGGGAGCGCCTCTGGTTCTCGCGCTGGCGTTCCTGATGAGCCTGCCAGTTGCCGTCTTGACCCTCTACGTCCGGCAGATCGCGCTCAACCTCCAGGCGCCCCTCAGCCAGGTTTTTGGTATGGAGTATGTCGAGGCCGGGCAGCGGGCCCGGCTCGCGACCGCGCAAACGGTGGTCACCGGCATCGGACTGGGTGGGATCGGTCCACTTGTCAGCGGCTTTCTCCAGGTGCGCGGCGGGTACCAGCTGGCCTTTTCGGTGAGTGCCGTGTTCTACCTACTCGCCGGCGTGACGTTCCTTTCGCTCTTCCGCAAGGTGCGCCTCCCGTCCGAGGACGGGCCGCCGGCCGGCACCAGTGGCAGCGCCCCGGGGGAATCGATCGGCGAGTCCCTATAGTCAGCTGATGGCGCAAGAGACGCTGTTTCCGGCAGCGGAGGAGCCGGCCGCCTTAAGAGACCAGCCGCTCGCGGCCCGGATGCGCCCGCGCACGCTGGATGAGTTCGTCGGTCAAGAGCACCTGGTCGGAGCGGAGCACGAGCTGCGCCGCGCCATCGAGGAGGATCGCGTTGGGTCGATGATCCTCTGGGGACCGCCCGGGAGCGGCAAGACGACGCTGGCACGGCTGATCGCCCGCGTGACCTCGTCGCACTTCGTCCCGCTCAGCGCGGTCAGTGCTGGGGTCGCGGACCTACGGCGGAATATCGAGGAAGCGCGATTACGTAAGGCGCAGTCGGGGAAACGAACCATCCTCTTCGTCGACGAGATCCACCGGTTCAACAAGGGGCAGCAGGACGCCGTTCTGCCATTCGTGGAGGAAGGCGTCATCACCCTGATCGGCGCCACCACCGAGAACCCGTCGTTCGAGGTCAACGCGGCGCTGCTATCGCGGACCCGGGTGTTCGTGCTCGGGGCGCTGGACGATGTGCAGGTCGGCGAGATCATCGATCGGGCGGTCAGCGACCCGGAACGCGGGCTCGGCGCGCGGCGAGTCGACCTCGACGCGGAAGCGAGGAAAGCGCTCGTTCGGGTCGCGAACGGCGACGCCCGGGTGGCGCTCAACGGTCTGGAAGCGGCTGCCGCCCTGGCAAAGCCAAAGCAGGGCCGGCGTCAGGTGACCGCCGCGCTCGTCGAAGAGGCGGTCCAGCGCAAGAACCTCCTCTACGACCGCGCCGGCGAGGAGCACTACAACATCATCTCGGCGCTGCACAAGAGTCTTCGGGACAGCGATCCGGACGCCTCCCTGTACTGGCTGGGACGCATGCTGGAGGCCGGCGAGGATCCGCTCTATGTGGCCCGGCGACTGATCCGGTTCGCCTCGGAGGACATCGGACTGGCCGACCCGCAGGCGCTCACCCAGGCGGTGGCGGCCCAGCAGGCCGCCCACTTCATCGGCATGCCGGAGGCGAACCTGGCACTGGCGCAGGCGGTCGTCTATCTCGCGACGGCGCCAAAGAGCAATGCGCTGTATGCCGCGTACTCGAACGTGCAGGAAGACGTCGAACGGACGCGAGCCGATCCCGTCCCGCTCCATCTGCGCAACGCGCCGACGCCCCTGATGCGCAAGCTTGGCTACGGCAAGGGCTATCGCTACGCCCACGACTTTGAGGAAGCCCAGGTGGAGCAGCAGCACCTGCCCGATGCGATCAAGGACCGGACCTACTATCACCCGTCGGATCGGGGGTACGAGAAGACGGTGAAGGACCGGCTCGACGGCTTCGAGGCGGCCCGCCGCCGCCGCCCGAAAACCGGTTAGGTCGTCGACGCCTCCAGGTGCGGCCGGAGTGCGGCGTAGCCGTTCGCCATCACCTGTTCGTGGTTCTTTGCCAGGGCGCTCCTGGCGAGCGGTGCCACGAGGTTGAGGATGGGATTCGTGGTGGCGACGTCCCAATAATAGACGGCCTGGGTATCCGCCTCAGCTTCGGCGAATGCCCACCGACCCGTCCCGACGAGGTCGCCGGTCGACCGGAGCAGGATATGCCGATAGTCCTCGGACTCGATCACCTCGAGCGCGTACCGGAGACTGTACGGAAGCGATCCGCGCACCTCGCACTCGATGACCGAACCGATCGATCGTCCGTCGCCTCGGGTGATCGACACTCCGCGGAAGTTCCGCCACCAGTCCGGGTAGCGCTCGATGTCCAGGATGACCGCCCACACGCGCTGAACCGGCGCCCGAAAGCGCCAGTCCGTCACGAAGTGGTAGGGCTCGGGCACGGGGGGATTCTAGGTCCTCGAAAACCGAGTCCGGGGTAGCCCCGCCGAAGGGCGAAGCTACCCGACTCGGCGTCTCAGCTTGCTAGAAGCCGTGATCCCTGACCCAGGTGGCGGCCAGGTCGGCGGGATCCTGCTTGTCCACGTCGGCGCTCTTATTGAGTGCCGTCAGGTCCGGCGTGTTGAGCTTGGCGTCAATGCTGTTCAGCAGCGCGGTGACCTCACTGTTTGCCACCGCCGTACGGATCAAAGGGACGATGTTGTCCGCCTGTTGCAGATGCTTGTCGTCTTCGAGGACGACGAGATTGTTGGCCGAGATGCCGCCATCGCTGGAGAAGACCAGTCCGATGTTGATGGCGTCGCTCTTGAACGCTGCGTAGGTCAACGGACCGCCAGCGTCGAGGGCCTTGAAGGCCTTGAAATGCAGTCCGTAGGTTTGTTCCAGCCCGGGCTGGCAGAATGGCCGTTGCGGGCACTCTGGCGGGCCGCCTAGGGTCCATCCACTGGCGACGGCCGAGACATCCGACAGCTTGGTCAGGTGATTCTGGTCCGCCTCGGCCTTGGTGACCGCGAACGCGTTCTGGTCGATGGCGGGGGACGGATCCAGGACCTTGATGCTCTTTGGACTGAGGCGAGCATTCAGCTTCTGGACGTTGGCCTGGGCGTCGGTTCCCGCCTCGAGGGACACGCCCTGCCGCTTGTCGACGAAGTTGAGGTCGGTTGCCGCATAGCCGGCATAGAGGTCGATCAGGCCGTTCTCGAGGGACGGTTCCACGATCTCCCGGTTGCCGAGTTTGTCCTTGTAGTTGATGGTATAGCCCTTGTTTTTGAGAGCGTCGCCGTAGATGTGGGCCAGGATGATGCTCTCCGAGAAGTTAAACGACGCGATCGTGATCGTCTCTTTCGTGCTGGCCGGTCCACCTGTGGACCCGCACGCGGTCGTGATCAGCGCCAGGGCGACCATGCTGGCCCCCAGAACGTAGATTCGCTTCAAACGCATTTGCCTCGCACCTCCCTAGGTAATTAGTCGAAAATTACGCCGCCGCCAGGTTCGTTGCCGTTTTCGAATCTGGATCACGGATGGTCTTGGACGTCCGAAGGCCCGCCGGGGTGACCAGCCGCTGCAGGCCGGCCAGGGAAAACTCCACGATCAGCGAGAGCAGGCCGACCAGGATGGCGCCGGCATACAACATTGGATAGTCCTGGAGGCCGAGGCCATCCACGATGAACCGACCCAGGCCGCCCCAGGCCACCAGCGCCGCCAGGGTCGCGGTGGCCACGATGTTGACCGCCGAGGTCCGGATGCCAGCCATGATGAACGGCAAGGCGATAGGCAGCTCGACCCGTTGCAGCACCATGCGGCCGCGCATCCCCATGCCTCGAGCCGCCTCGCGGACATCGGCATCGACCTCTCGCATCCCGATGTAGCTGTTCGTCACGATCGGCGGGATGCCGAGCGCAACCAACGCGACGAAGGCCGGAACAGCGCCGATCCCGACCAGCTCGACGGCGATCACCAGGAGTGCGAAGGAAGGAACGGCCCGACCAATATTCGAGAGATTGATCGCGAGGTTGCCGCCGCGGCCGAAGTGACCGAGGACGATACCGATCGGCAGCGCGATCAGGGCGGCAGCCAGCAGCGAGGCGCCGGACATCGTCACGTGCTCGAGCAGCCTGTGAGGAATGCCACCGTCCCCCTGCCAGTGAGCGCCGTCGAGGAACCAGCGGGCGACCTGGCCGATAAAGTTCACTGAACCGCTCGACCTCTGGCCCAGGGGGTGACCAGGCGCTGCACACCGGCGAGACCCACGTCGGCCACAATGGCGAGCGCGACCGAGAGGACGGTGCCGACCACGAGCGGCGTTTTGAAGTCACGGATCAGCCCATCGAGGATCAGGCTGCCCAGCCCGCCCTCGCCGATCAACGCGGTCACCGTCACCAGCCCGATGGTGGTCACGGTGGCGATGCGGACCCCGGCAAAGATGGCGGGGATGGAAAGCGGCAGATCGACCTGGACCAGCTGCTTGAGGGGTCGATATCCCATGCCACGGGCGGCCTCCTCGACCTCGGCCGGAACCGATTCGAGGCCAATCGTGATGTTCCGAATCAGGATCAGCAGCGTGTAGCTCACCAGGCCGATCTCGGCGGTGAGGACGGTCAAGCCGGTGATCGGAATCAGCAGGGAAAAAAGGGCGAGCGACGGGATGGTGTAGAGGATGCCGGTCACGGAGAAGATCGGTCCGCGCAGCAGCCGGTTCCTCCAGCCCAGAAGCCCGAGCGGCATCGCAATCACGACGCCAAGCGCGACGGCGATGACGGTGAGCTCGATGTGCTGGCCGAGGGCAGCGCCGATCACGTCCAGGTGGCGCAGAATCCAGTCCCACCGGATCCACGGGTCGACGACCGCTCCCACGGCCCCGGTGGCGAGCATGCGCCGAATGCTACACGGCCGCTCCGCCGGGCCGCAATCTACAGTAGGAGTTTCTAATGATTCGCCTGGAAGGCGTCACGAAGCGTTATCCCGGGGGCCAGCTCGCGGTCCGCGAGCTCTCCATCCAGTTCCCCACGGGTCAGCTCACCATGCTGGTGGGTCCGTCGGGCTGCGGCAAGACCACAACCCTGAAGATGATCAACCGCCTGATCGAGCCGACCAGCGGACGGATCTTCCACGACGAGCAGGACGTCACCCACATCGACCCAGTTGCCTTGCGACTGCGGATGGGTTACGTGATTCAGAACGTCGGTCTGTTTCCGCACATGAACATCGCCGACAACATCGCGACGGTCCCTCGTCTGCTCGGTTGGGATAAAGGACGGATCCAGGAGCGGGTCACGGAGTTGCTCGAGCTGGTTGGTCTCGATCCCCGACAGTTCTCGCGTCGCTATCCGCACCAGCTCTCCGGCGGGCAACGCCAGCGAGTCGGCGTCGCGCGGGCCCTCGGCGCGGACCCCCCGATCCTGCTGATGGATGAGCCGTTTGGGGCGATCGATCGGATCGCCCGGGAGCGGCTGCAAAACGAGTTCCTGCGAATCCAGCGAGAGGTGCGAAAGACCGTCATCTTCGTCACCCATGACATCGACGAGGCCATCAAGCTCGGCGATCGGATCGCGATCATGAACCTGGGCCAGCTCGTCCAGTACGACACGCCGCCCGCGATCCTGGCCAAGCCCGCATCCGACCTGGTGATCGAACTGCTCGGCCCCGACCGGGGCCTGAAGCGGCTCTCGGTGACGCCGATCGACCTGGGGGCGCTGGAGCGGCCGCCGGTCGTCCACGCGGATGATGCCCTGGCGGAGGCGCGACGGCAGCTGGACAGCCGCTGGCGACGCGCGATCGTCCTCGATCCTGATGGCCGGCCAGTCGGCGAGCTGGATCGCGAGCGCGCCGACGGCGATGGGCGGGTCGGCGATCGGGCCCAGCCACTGGATGCCACGATTTCCGCGGATCGGACGTTATACGATGCGTTCTCGCAAATGCTCATCCATCAGGCCATCTGGGTCGCGGTGCTCGACGGGTCCCGCTTCTGTGGGGTCCTTACCCCCGAATCATTCGTGGCCGCGATTCAGCGAGTGCCCGCGGAAGTCGAGGGCGCACGGCGGTGATCCTGAATCGAGGCAATCTGTTTTCGTTTCTGGTGACCGCGTTTGTCGGTGCCATCTTCTTGCTGATGGTCTTCGAGACCTGGGCGCTATTCACTGGCAACAAGACGATCAGCGACTATTTCCGAGAGGCCGTGCACGCGTTTCCGGGCTGGGCTTTCGTCATTGCCATCCTGGTGGGCATCACGCTCGGGCATTTTCTCTGGGGTCCGGCAACCGGCCAACTCGCGCCCGCGCCCCGCCGGCTCAGTCAGCTGAAGGATCGAAGCCCTGCAGGTTAATCCCGGCGCGATCCTCTCCCTCCTGGTCACGATCTTTGTTGGCATCCTGTTCATCGTGATGCTCAGTGAGACGATCGCCCTGGGAAAGGGCGAGGATCCGATGACCAACCTCATCCGATCCCTGATCCGAGCGTACCCCCGCTTCAGCTACGCCGTGGCCGTGGTGATCGGCATGCTCCTCGGCCACCTGTTCTGGCCGTAGCGGACGAGGTGCCAGTGGGCCGGGGACCTCGTTCAGGCGCTCTTGCGACGGCGCGGCGGCGCGTGGCGGGCCGCGCTCGCCGATTTGCGCTCCGGCTTGCCGGATCCCTTTTTCGTCGCTTCGACGCTCGCTCGGAGCGCCGCCATCAGGTCGACCACCTTTTCGCCTCGCTCCGCCGGCGCTTCGGGGAGCGGCGCGCCTTCGACCTTGGCGTCGATCACCTGCTTCAACGCGGCCTGGTAGTCATCCTGGTACCGCTCGGCGTCGAAGCTGTCGCTGAGGTTTTCGATCAGGGAGACCGCCATTTGCAGTTCTTTCGGTGAGACCTTCGCGCCATCGGCGGCGATGCCTTCGGTCGACCGGATCTCATTCGCATAGAACATGGTCTCCATCGACAGGACATCCTGGTACGGCCGCACCAGGCACAAATTCTCTTTGTCGCGGATCGCCACCTTGGCCACCGCGGCGCGCCCGGTCTGCTGCAGTGCTTGCCGCAGTAAGGCAAACGCCTTGATCCCCGCTTCTTCCGGCGCGAGGTAGTACGCCTTGTCGTAATAGATGGGGTCGACCTCTTCGATCTTGACGAAGTCGGAAATGTCGACTGTGTGGACGGTCTTCACCGGGAGATGGTCGAGATCCTCATCACTGATCGGCACATAGCGCCCCTTGGCGTACTCGAATCCCCGCGCGACTTCGTCCCAGGGAACGGCCTTTTCGTCTTTGGGACACCAGCGAACATTTTTCAAGCGGACGCCGTCGCGCTTGTGCAGCAGGTGGAACCGTACGTCGTGCGATTCGGTGGCGGTGTAGAGGTTGACCGGGATGCTGACCATGCCGAAGGAAATCGTGCCGCGCCAGATGGCTCGTGGGGTGCGAGGCGCCATAACTTGATATCAATGATATCGCCGGACGAGTATCTAGACTCCGCAGCGTGCCCCTCGTCGTGCTGCCGCTGGTCCTGCTGGCGGCCGTCGCTCATGCCGCGTGGAACGCCCTGCTCAAGGCATCGGAAAATCCGCTGTCTCTGGCGGCCCGCGCGCTGACGCTCGGTACGCTCGTCTCGCTCCCGTTGGTCGCGACACTCTGGCTAGCTCAGGGGCGCCCTGGATTGCCACTCGCCGGCTGGCTGCTTGCCCTTGCCTCGGCCGGGCTCGAACTCTTCTACTTCATCACCCTGTCGATCGCCTACCAGCGCGGCGAGCTATCGGTCGTTTATCCAATAGCCAGGGGGACTGCACCGCTGCTGGCGGTAGCCGTGGGTCTCGTACTTCTCGGCGAACGCGTTCATCTTGTCGCGTTTGCCGGCATCGCCTTCCTGTTGGGTGGCATGTGGGCCGTGCGGCGGCCATCCACCGCCGGCTCGGCACTCGCGCCGGCATTGCTGACGGGCATCTTGATCGCGGCTTACAGCTCGCTCGATCGGATCGGTGTTCGCTTGGGGCCGCCCTGGCTCTACGGCTGGCTGCTCTGGTTCTTTGCGGCGATCTTCCTCGTGACGTTTACGCGGATCCGCCGCGTGGTAGCAACGCAACTAACCGACGAGCTGGGTGTATCCCTCGCGGTTGGCGTCTTGATGACGGGCGCCTACTTCATGATCCTGTTCGCGTTGAGCATCGCCCCGCTGGCGATCGTGGCGCCGCTTCGCGAGTCAGCTATTGTCCTGGTGACGGCCTGGGGGATATGGCGGCTGGGCGAGCGGCGCGGCGCCTGGATCCGAGTTGCGGGCGCCCTCGCCATCGTGGGAGGCATCGCCCTGTTGACGATCGGGTGATCAGGGGAGGGTCGGCTTGAAGGTCGTCAGAGCGGGCAAGACGAAGAACCACATCACGGCCACCACGATGCCGGCGAAGATGAGCATGGAGAAGAGGGGCCGGCCGGTCATATATCAGTCTCGCCTCTACACGACTGAACCCGAAAGCGTATCAGGAACCTGCTAAACGGGTTGGGGCCGTGCCCCCACCATCGTGCGAGCTTTCATCCGCCGGACCGTTCTTCTAGAGGGCCGTGACTCACCGGGGCGACACAGGCACTCGTTTCCTTTCCCGGTCAGCCGGCCCTTTTGGGCGCACTTCAGAAGCTTGACTCGGGCTCTCGAATACGAACGTAATATCGGGGCGAGTGGATTTGAACCACCGACCTCACGGTCCCGAACCGTGCACTCTAACCTGGCTGAGCTACGCCCCGACCGGCAGATGCCAATGATACCCTCTCTTTTGCGCGCCACGGCCTCAGGCCCTCGTAGCTCAGGGGATCAGAGCGCCTCCGTCCTAAGGAGGGCGTCGCAGGTTCGAGTCCTGCCGAGGGCAGTTGCCTCCTAAGATGGGCGCATGATCGCGACGGAGCTCAACCCCGCCCTCAAACCGGTCGCCTTCCTGCTCGGCCTCTGGCGCGGCGAGGGTGAAGGCCAGTATCCGACCATCGAGCCCTTCCGTTACCGTGAGGAGATCCGCTTCTCGCACAATGGCAAGGCATTCCTGATCTATTCCCAGCGGACCGAGGCGATCGACACGGGTCAGCCGATGCACGGCGAGGCCGGCTACCTACGGCTGGTGGGCAACGGTCGCGTCGAGTTTGTCATCGCGCAGCCGATCGGCTTCGCCGAGATCTCGCTCGGCCGGGTCGACGGCCAACGGATCGACGTCGAGTGCGCCAGCGTCGGCCGCACGCCGACGGCGAAGCCGGTCACCTCAATCAGCCGGTCACTCTGGCTGGACGGCGATACTCTGCGGTACGAACTGAAGATGGGGATGGAGGGCGTTCCGTTCGCCCGTCACCTGGTCGCGACCTTCCGCCGCGTGGAGTGAAGGGATCAGCGCCGGGTCTGCTCGAGCAGACGCCGTGATACCCGGGTGACGGCCTGGCGCGGAGACACGCGTACCACGAAGGGCAGCAGCTTGTTGCCCAATCCCGGAATGACAACCGATTTCCCGGCCAGCAGTCCGCGATACCCTGCCAGCGCAACGGACGCGGCAACGGCGAGCGACCCCCTGATGAGTCGGGCATCCTCCATCTTGCCTCGCTCCTGGAATCCTGTCCGCGTGGACCCTGGACAGAGCGCCGTGACGGTGACGCCGGTGTCCTTCAGTTCGTTGGCGATCGCTTCTGAGAACGACAGGACGTACGCTTTGCTGGCGTAGTACACCGCCATCAACGGGCCAGGTACGAAGGCTGCTGTCGATGCGAGGTTGAGGATGCGACCATTTCGTCGCTCCACCATGCCCCTGAGAAACAGCTTGGTGAGCGCGGTCAGCGCCATCACGTTGACCTGGAGCATGTCGAGCTCGGTCTGCAAGTCCGTCTCTACAAAGCGGCCGTAGACCGGAAAGCCCGCATTGTTGACGAGCACGTCGACATTGAGCGATGCCGCCGTGACCTCTTCGTAGATCGCATATACCGTGGAGGGCTTTGACAAATCCTTTGCCAGCACCAGCGTTTTGACGCCAAACTCGGACTCCAGCCTGGTGGCGAGCGCGCTCAGCCTATCCTGGCTGCGCGCCACCAGGATGCAGTCGTAGTGATCACGCGCAAACAGCAGGGCCAACTCGTAGCCAATGCCGCCCGAGGCGCCCGTGATCAGCGCCGTTCTGGTCAGGCTGACGGCTCCGCCGAATAGACTTTCTCCCCGGCGCGGATCGGGACCGGCAACCAGTTCTCGCGCGGCGCCAGCGGACAGGCCCAGCGGGGATCGTAGGCGCACGACGGGTTGTAGGCGAAGTTGAAATCGATGGCGATCTCGGAAGAGCCCGCCGCAATTTCGAGGGCAAGGCCATCGGTGTTCTTGACGGTGTCGAAGAGGTAGCGGCCGCCACCGTACGTCTCCTTCCCCGAGGTGCCGTCGCGGAAGGGCAGGAATAACCCGCCGCCGTAACCGACCAGGCTGAAAACGGTGAGCTGACAGGGCTGGCCGGCGATCCGAAAGCGAAGCTGGCCGGCCCTCCGGTACGTGATCAGGCCGTCGTCGCCGCCGGTGTCGATCTCCATCGGATCGCCCGGCTCCATCGGCTCAAGTCGACAGCGCAGCTTGACCGCCGGGTCTGGATCGAAGTAGCGAAGGCTCCGCAACGTCGCGCGCGCCTGTACCGACAGCGGCGATTGCGGATGGGTGCGAAAGAGCTCGTCGCGACTCTGCCGAAATCGGGTCAGCGCATCCGGCCCGGTCAGCCGATACAGATCGCCGACGCGCCGGCGCCAGTCGACCAGGTCCAGGTAGGGTTGTGATTCGGTTTCGATCAGTGCTCGCCCGGCCTCGGGAATCGTGGTCAGCTGTGCTCGACCGTTTGGGCCGCCGGCTCCGGCGCGGGGGCTGGCGCCGCTGCCGTCGACTCGCCGCCGTCGACACTTGCAGCCTGCGCGGTGCCGTTCGTCGGCGAGAAGTTGCCACGCCGCCGACCGCGCCGTCGACGGAATTTCCGCGGCGGCGCTGCTCCGTTTTCGGTTGGAGCTGCTTCCGGCACGGCGGTCCCGTTGCTGGTCACCGGGGTGCCGGGGGGGACCGGTCGCGGGCCAAAGCCGCGCCGCCTGCGCCGCGGTCGTCCGAGCGGCGCCCCGGCGGGTCGCTGCCGGCGGCGATCGCCGCGACGCCGTCCGCCGACGGCCGCATCCATCGCATGCAACGCGCCAATCCCTGCGACGCGGCCTTCTCGCTCGATGTGCTCGAGCAGTGGCCGGTAGAGGTCCTGTCCCTCGCGACCGGTCATGGTCTCGATGTCACCGACCACCACCAGCAGCTGCTTCGCCCGCGATATCGCGACGTTCAACCGCTGGGCCTTCTTCAGGAACCCGATCCGCTCCGCCTCGTTGCTGCGCACCAGGCTGAGGATCACGACGTCGGCCTCCTCACCCTCGAAGGCATCGACGGTATCGACGGCCAGTCCCGGCAGTGCGACCATTCGCAGCTCCCGCCGCAACTGCGTGACCTGGTCCTGGTACATCGCGATGACCGCAACCCGCAGCTGTTCCAGCCCGAGCCGCTGCAAGTGGCGCACCACGCGACCGACGGCCTCGATCTCGGCGCGGTTCGAGATGCTTCCCGAGCCGCCCTTCTTTTCACGACCTCGGATCGTCAGCCAGGTCAGGTTGCGGTTGAACGGCCAGGGCAATGGCGAGCGCAGCGCCGCCATCTCCGGGGAGTTGCGCAGCCGGCCGTCATAGGAGGCAACCGAAACGTAACTCCCGATGGGTGCCGCCATCCGGTACTGCTCGTCGAGCATCACCAGGTTGGTTTCCGGAACCACCGCCCAGCTCAACTCGAAGAAGCTGGCATCCCGCACCATAGCTTTCGCCTCGTCATCGTCGACCGGGAATGCGGCGGCGCTTTCGTCGAGCACCGGGGGCAGCTGACGGTGATCGCCGACCAGCAGCCAGCGCGGCGCGAGCCGCAGCAGGGGCAGGGTCTCGGTGAAGCGGACCTTGTTTGCCTCATCGAGGATCAGCCAATCGAACATTTCGGCTTCTTTACAGGCGAGGGCGATGCGGTTCACCGTGCCGAAGACCACGTGCGCACTGCGGACCCGCGGGTCGTCGGCCTCCACGATGCTCGGCCGGAACTTCGGATCGACCTTCTCGGGCTCGGCGATCCGGACCATCCGCAGCGAGTCGAGGCCCTGCAGCCGTTCCTGCGCGTTGTCGACCGCCGTGTTCGCGTGCGACGTCATCAGGATGCGGACGTTCGGATCCCGTGCGACCAGCTGACGAACCGTCTCCACGATCGAGGTGGTCTTGCCCGTGCCGGGCGGTCCCTGGACGAGTTGCATGCTGCCGGGGAAGAGGTTGACCGCGCTGCTCACGGCCTGCCGCTGGCTGGGGTTCAGCCGTTCATCGAACGGCTGGAGGTCGCCGGTTCCCGGCGGGAGCACCTCGTCCGGCGCGATCAGCAGCGCCGCCACGCGCCGCAAGCTGATGTCGCCCGCCGCGAAGCCGTTGAGGGTTCGCTGCTGGACTTCAACGACCGCGGTGATCGGCTGGGGACGGACGGTTCCAGGGCCGAGCACGCCCTCTTCGCGCAGCTTGACCAGCCAGCGACGGCCGCCTCCCTCGCCGCGAAGCAGCGTGCCTTCTCTCTCTGCCCCATGGGCGGTGCGGATGATGACCCGGTCACCTTCTTTGAAGCCGCCTCGCCGGCTGAGCACGATCAGCGCGCCGGCGCTGCGATCGCCGTTGGTGGCGCCGCACACACTGCACTTCGCGCCGTTCACCTGCAGGTTCTCGCACTTACTGCAGATGACGCCCTCTGTCTCGACCTCGTACGGCCGGGCATCTTGCTCGGCTTGCCAGGCGAGCCATTGCCGTTCGTGATTCGCGAACGCCTGGCCGGCCAAGACGAGGGGCAGCTGGGCCGCCTCCTCGAGGGCGGTGAGCTGGCGCCGTACCCAGTCGGCCTCGGGGACGTAGGTGACTTCCTGGGAGACCGCCTCGGTGACCTCGACGGTGAGCACGTCCCCCGCATCCTTGGAGGGATCAGGGTCAGGCTGGACCCGCTCGACCCCGAAAGCGATTTCTCGGCCGGGCAGCCCAAACAGTTGCCCGACCAGGCCGAAGCGCTCGATGGACGTGTCCGTGCGCTTCTGCAGGTTCAGGGTAAAGCGAACCGGGGCATGCTTGATGTCCACGTAGCCGTCACCCTCGGTGGCTTCCGTGAGCAGGGCCAACAGGGCGTCCTGCCCAATATGGGCAAGCAGGGTCTCGGCCTGGCTCTGCGGCGCGGCGCAGACGTTCAGCCGGACCGCGGTGATGTCGGGGGCCCGATGGGCGAACGGCGACCCCGCGGCAACAGGCGGCAACCGTAAGGTCAAGGGCGCTCCTTGTAGCGCATAAGATTGGACCTGGCTTTCACAGGTGGGCCGACAGCTAGCCACCCCTTCGGCGGAGCGTCGGACAGGCGCCAGCGGTCGAGCCTGTCTAACCCGGCCCCAGTATAACGCCAAATAGGGGTCTACGCCATCTGGTTGGTTGATCTAGCCTAGGAACCGGTGGCAAAGTCAGCAGTTTTGAGCCCAGGCCAGCGGCGCATCCAGCGCGCCCTGGAGGTGGCTCCGGGGGCCCTGACGTGGACGATCCTGATCGCCCCCATCGTGGCGTCGTTCGTCTTTGCCCCCTACATCGCCCTCGCCATCTTCCTGGTCGACATTTACTGGTTCGTCCGCACCGGCACGGTCGTCTTTGGGATTCGCCGCACTTACGGCAGGATGAAGCGGGCGGCGGTGGAGGACTGGTGGCGGCGCTGTCTGACGCTCGCGGTGGGTCCTGGTGTCGGCGACCCGCACCGGATCGTCCATGCCGTTCTGATTCCGACCTACACCGAGCCCTATGCCATCCTGCGCGAGACCGTTCGGGCGATTGCGGAGGCCGACTACCCGGCGGAGAACAAGGTAGTGGCGATCATCACCCGGGAAAGCGACCGTCCGGGCTGGGAAAACGTCCGCCGGCTCCAGGAAGAGTTCGGGTCACGCCTGCGGGCGTTCTTTCACATCAAGGACCCGCTGCTGCCCGGGATCGTGGTCGGCAAGTCGGCCGCGATGGCCTACGGTGGCCCAGTCCTGCGGCGCGAGGTGGAGGCGATGGGTCTCAACGCCCGGGATGTGATCGTCACGGATCTCGACTCGGACTTCCGCGTCCACCGGCAGTATTTCGCCTACGTGACCTACCACTACGTGACGGACACGCGGGGGCCGGAGTCGATCTTCCAGCCGATCCCGATGTTCCACAACAATCTCTGGCGGGTACCGTTCGCGGTGCGCATTATGGCCAGTGCCTGCACCCAGTGGCAGATGTTTCTCTCCTCCCGTCCCGACCGGCTGGTCGCCTTCAGCAGTTACTCGATGTCCCTGGAGCTGGTGATCAAGGCTGGCTACTGGGACGACGACGTCATCCCGGAGGATTCGCGCTTCTACTGGAAGTCGTTCTTCGCCACCCATGGACGGCTGCGGATGGTTCCGGTCTTCCTGCCGATCTACGGCGACGCGCCCGAGGCCTCCGACCGGGGCATGCCATGGGAGCGGGTCAAGACCCACGCCAACCAGTACAACCAGATCAAGCGTTGGGCGTGGGGCGTCAGCGACGTGCCCTACGTCACGGTTCGGCTGCTACGTCATGCCGAGATCGGGCTCTGGCTGCGGGCTCGCCGCTACGGCTACATGATCGTCAACCACCTGACCTGGACCACGTTGCCGGTGCTGCTGCTGTTCGGCGCCGCCCTGCCCAGGCTGCTCCAGGAGGACTGGAACCTGACGACGGCCGCCGATCGCCTGGCGCTCTACGCGTTCATCCTGATCAACATCGCGTTTCTGAATATCGCCGCGCTGATCCTGGTGGAGCGCCGGATCAACCCGCCGATGCCCCGCCACTGGAGCTTCTTCCACCAGATTTGGGCCTACGTCCAGCTCGGCCTCTATCCCCTCGTCGGGCTGCTGTTCAGCGTGCTGCCCGCACTCGAAGCGCAGACGCGGCTGATGCTTGGGATGTATCTCGAGTACAAGGTGACGGAGAAGGTCGCGGAAGGCCCGGTGGAAGGCACCGCATAACAGCGGGAACTTTCGGGCTCGCTCACCGTCCAAAGGGATAGGAACGGCAAGAGCCGCTTCCCGGAGGTTGTCATGGTCCCCGTTAAGTTGCCGTTGACGTCGCGCTTGCTCCTCGCCGGCATCACGACGCTCGGGTTGCTGCTCGTATCGGGTATGGTCGCGCGGTGGAGCGCGGCCCCGGCGCGGGCCGCGACGCTACCCGTGCAAAGTCCGGCCGTCGCCGCCGTGGCGGCAATCACCGTGACCGGCACCGGAACTATCGACGTCACGCCCGACCTGGCGCGCGTCATGGTGAGTGTGCAAACCACGGCGCCGACGGCGACCCAGGCTGAGGCGGACAACGCGAGGGCCGCGGATCGGGTCCGGGCCCTCGTGGCCCTGGCGGGGGTCTCGGCGAGCGATATCAAAACGCTGAGCTTGCAGGTCTGGCCCAGGTACGACTACCGGAGTGGGGAGTCGGTCCTCAACGGCTTCGAGGCCAGCCATACCTTGCAGTTCACCGTTCACGACCTGGGCCGAATCGGCGCGGTGATCGATGCCGCGGTCGCCGGTGGAGCGACCACCGTCGAGGGGATCACCTACGACACCAACGACCACACCGCTGCCAGTGCGCAGGCGCTGGCGAAGGCCGTCAAAGATGCCCAGGTGAAGGCCCGCGCCATGGCCGATGCCGCGGGGATTCGTCTCGGCTCGGTGGTGTCGATCATCGACCTGCAGAACGCGCCGTATCCTTTTCCGATCCTGCGGGGCGCGGGTGCCTCGACCACGGGCGCGTCCACGCAGGTGTCACCGCCCGACATCCAGCTCACGGTGAGCGTGACGGTCGGCTGGACCATCGGCTAGGCCAGGCCGAGGCAGTACGTACGCGGTGACGCCGCCGCGGATCAGCGCGCCATAGAGACCGACCGATCAGAGCCAGGCCAGCGCCGGCCTGGCTCTGTGGACCGTTTCTCGCATGCCGTCGAGTTGCGCCTGCAGCTCGATACGCAGCCACCCCAGGACGTTATAGGATCCTCGCCTCGATTGAGGAGGACGCCGGCGGCCCAGTAATCGTAGGAGTCATTCAGCTGGCCCGACATTCCAATCGTCGCGAAGCTGAAGGCGACTCGCGCCAACGCGACCAGGGGCGCTGAGGCACCCGCCTGCCAGGGCACGCGGCCCGACGACCTGCTGGAACCGAGCTAGCGTAGGCCGACCGATTCCTGGACGCGGTGCAGCATCGCGTTCGCGATCGGCGTGAGGCGCTCGGCCGCTCCGCGCAGGTGTTCCATCAGCGCAGCGTCATCGGCGCGGATCTCCCGGTAGCGCTGCTGAATCGGCGCCAGCGCCTCAATCACCGCGTCGGCGACGGCGGTTTTGAGGACGGTGTACGGCTTGCCCCTGAATTCCTGCTCGACCGCGGGCCAATCCTTGTCATTGATCGTCCGATAGATCTCCAGCAGGTTCGTCACGCCGGGGCCCGCCGGAAACCGCACCGCGGGCTGGGCGTCGGTTTGCGCCCTCGCGAGTTTCCTGCGGATCACGTCGGGTGCATCGAGGATGAAGATCGCATGGCCGGGCGCATCGGCGGCAAGGCTCTTACTCATCTTCTTCTCTGGATCATCAAGACCCATGATGCGGGCGCCAGCGGCCTGGATCATGGGTTCCGGCAGAACGAAGAGCTCGCCGAACCGCTGGTTCATCCGCTGCGCGACGTCGCGAGTGAGCTCGATATGCTGCCGCTGGTCCTCGCCGACCGGCACGTAGCGCGTGTCATATAGAAGGATGTCCGCGGCCATTAGCGCCGGATACGCAAAGAGTCCTGCGCTCGATCGCTCCCGTTCACGTCCGCTCTTCTCTTTGAACTGCGTCATCCGCTCCAGCCAGCCCATCGGAATAAAGCACTCGAGGATCCAGGCCAGCTCAGCATGCGCCGGAATCTGCGATTGAATGAACATCGCCTGCTCTTTTTTGATTCCACTCGCCAGGTAGACGGCCGCCAGGTCGAGCGTGTTCTCCCGCAGCGCTGCTGGAGCCTGTGGAACGGTGATGGTGTGCAGGTCGACGATGCAGAAAATGTTGTCGTACGTATCCTGGTTGCGAACCCAGTTCCGGATCGCGCCGAGGTAATTGCCCAGGTGCAGGCCGCCGCTTGGCTGGATACCGGAAAAGACTCGAGGCTTGGTGGTCGCCGACTGCATCCACGAATGTTAAGGAACAGGATCGAAGCGGCCGGCTCCGATTACCGCAGCTGAATCGTAAAGGTGAAATCAGCCGTCACCGCGTAGGTGCCGGGTGCCAGGTTGATCGCATAGGAACCGGTGGCATCCTTGGTTGCCGTCCCGGTCGACGGGCCGAAGAGGGCCGGACCGGCGGCGCAGCCGGCAAGGCCGACCACCAGCAGGCAGCCGAGCAGGACTCGCTTGAACATCCTCTGATAAGACGAAGCAGGACGACGGAAAATTCCGTCACAACCTACCGTGGCCGAACCTGAACTAGAATCCCGCCCGTGACCGAGCGCCTCGCCTCCCGCACCCTGCGGAACAGCGTGCTGGTGGTGGGGGCGAGGGCGCTGGCCAAGCTCGCCGTGTTTGTCGTCGTCGTCTTGCTCTTGCGCAGCCTCGGCGCGGAGCAATACGGCCGCTTCGCGGCGATGGTCGTCTACGTCACCCTGCTGGGCGTCGTCGCCGACCTGGGACTTCAGACCGTTTTCATCCGCGACGTGGCACGCGACCGCCGCGTGCTCGGCCGTTACCTGTCCAACCTTCTGAGCGCTCGTCTGGTCCTGGCCATCCTGGCGCTACTCCTGCTCGCCCTGGTCCTGCGGCTGGTGAGCCCGGCGCTCTTTCCGTACACCTTCGCCGGCTTTGCCCTCTTGCTGACGACGAGCTACTCCAGCCTGCTGCGAGCCGTGTTCTACATTCGCGGCCGACTTGCCTACGAGGCGGTGGCCATCGTCGTCGAAGCGCTGTTGCTCCTGGGCCTCACGATCCTGGCGGTGACCCGGCATGCGACCTGGGACGTGTTCATCTGGGTCTATACCGCGAGCTACCTGTTTACCTGCCTCTTTGCCTTCGCGGTCATTCGCTGGCGCTGGCATGAGGCGATCAGGCCTCAGCTCGAGCCCGCCTTCGTGCGTCAGCTGCTGGTTGCCGGTCTCCCGCTCGCTGCCGGCTTCACGATCACGACCATCTACGCCCAGCTCGACGTCGTGCTCTTGCAGCTGTTCAAGGGCTTCCAGATGGTGGGTTGGTACTCGGCCGCCAATCGGTTCATCGATGCGGTGGCCTGGATTCCTCAGACGGCGATGGGCGCGATCTTTCCGGCGATCTCGATGCTCGCCGCCGAAGAACGCCGCCGGCTGGCCTTCGCCTACGGCAAGTCCTACAAGATGCTCGCCGTGCTCGCGCTGCCGCTCGCCGTCGGCATCGGGATCACGGCCGACTCGCTCGTCCACCTCGCTGCCCCGCGAGGATTCGATCAATCGATCCTGGCGCTCCGCATCCTGGCGCCGTCGGTTGCCCTCCTATTCGTCAACAACGCCTTTATCTACATGCTGACGGCCATGAATCGCCAGCTCGATTTCACCCGGCTCTCCCTGGTCAGCCTCGCGGCCAATGTCGCCCTCAACCTCCTCCTCATCCCGCCGTATGGGTACCTGGGCGCGGCGGCCGCCTCGACCCTCACGGAGCTGGCGCTGTTTGCCGGAGGCTGGTGGCTGTTGCGGCGCCAGCACATGCCGCTCGCGGTGATCAGCAGCATCACTCGAGTGCTCCTCAGCGCCTTCGCCATGGGCGCGGTCGTCTACCTGATCCGGTCGTGGCCGCTCGCGATCGTGGTGCTGGTGGGCGTCGCCGTCTATGCGGCGGCGCTGGTGACGCTGCGCGCGCTCGACGCCGAGGAATGGTCCATCATCCGCGCCGGGCTGACAACCCGCGGCTGAGGCTCGACTACACTGCTCGGGTGAGCGGGGCCCTTGCCGGCGATGGGGCCGTCCTTCGTGCCCTCGCGGACAAGATCCGCGACGTGCCGAATTTTCCCAAGGAAGGCATCCTCTTCAAGGACATCACCACGTTGCTCAAGGATGCGGGTGCCTTTCGCCAGGCGGTCGACATCATGGCCGAAACCTACCGAGGGAAAGCCGTGGAGCTGGTGGTCGGCGTCGAGTCGCGCGGCTTCATCTTCGGTGGTGCGCTGGCCTACCTTCTCAACGCCGGCTTCGTCCCGGTGCGCAAGGAAGGCAAGCTGCCGGGGCAGAAGATCTCGGAAGCCTACGCGCTCGAGTACGGGTCCGCCGTCCTGGAGATCCACCAGGATGCGATCAAGCCTGGTCAGGCGGTCGTTATCGTCGACGATTTGCTGGCCACCGGCGGCACGGCGCGGACCACCGCCCGGCTGGTCCAGCAACTGGGCGGCACGGTCGTCGGTATCTCGTTCCTGATCGAGCTGAAATTCCTGAAAGGGGCAGACAACCTGTCGGAATACAACGTCGTCTCGCATCTGAAGCTGTAGATGTCCCCTGCCGTCATGCCGATCCTCGTGGTCGGCTCCGTGGCGCTCGACGCGGTGCAAACCCCGACCGAACGCGTCACCGAGGTCCTCGGTGGTGCGGCCAGTTACTTCTGCCTGTCCGCGGCGATGTTTGCCCCGGTTCGGCTGGTGGCGGTGGTGGGCGAGGACTTTCCGCCCGAGCACAAGGGACTGCTCGCGTCGCGCCAGGTTGACCTGACCGGCCTGCAGGTCCGACCCGGCAAGACGTTCCGCTGGACCGCGCGCTATGGCGGGGTTCGGCTCGAGGAACGGGAGACGCTCGACACCCAGCTCAACGTGTTCGCGGACTTTCATCCGGTCCTGCCACCCTCGTACCGCGACTCGAAGGTGGTCTTTTTGGCCAACATCCAGCCTGAGCTGCAGCTGGAGGTGCTCGAGCAGATGCCGGACGCGACCTTCGTCGCGTGCGACACGATGAAGCTGTGGCTCGACACGGCCCGCGCCGGCCTCGAGCGGCTCTTCCGGCGCGTCGATTGTGTGCTGGTCAATGACGAGGAAGCGGTGCAGTTCTCCGGTCAGCGGTTCCTACCCCAGGCGGCGCGCATCATCCTTTCCTATGGTCCGCGGATGGTGATCATCAAGCGTGGGGAGAACGGCTCCCTGCTTTTCACCGCGTCCAGGGTCTTCCTCGCGCCCGCCCATCCCCTCGAGACGGTTCGTGATCCGACCGGGGCTGGGGATGCCTTCGCCGGCGGGCTGCTAGGCGCGGTGGCGCGAGCCGGCCATGACGGTGAAGATGTCCTCCGTCGCGGCATGCTGTACGGCAGCGTGCTTGGCTCGCTGGCGGTCGAGGATTTCAGCGTGCGGCGCATCATGGAGGCGGACCGCGGCGAGATCGAAGGGCGCTTGAGTACGCTTGTGGACATGATTTCACTCGACGGCGCACGGGCAACCTGAGGTGGCGACGATTCCGGCGCAACGTTACGACGTCAAGGACCTCAACCTCGCCGGCGATGGTCAGCGGATGATCGAATGGGCGGCGCAGGAAATGCCGGTCCTGCAACAGATCCGCGAACGGTTCAAGCGCGAGCAACCGCTCCGGGGTCAACGGCTGGCCGCCTGCCTGCACGTGACCACCGAAACCGCGAATCTCGCGATCACGCTGACAGCCGGTGGCGCCGAGCTCGTCCTCTGCGCTTCGAACCCACTGTCGACGGCGGATGCCGCGGCCGCGTCGCTGGTGCAGCACCATGGCATTAGCGTCTTCGCGATCAAGGGTGAGGACAGCGAGACCTATTACCGGCACATCGCCGCCGCGCTCGAACAGCGGCCGACGATGACGATGGACGACGGCGCCGACCTGGTCGCCGCCCTCCACAAAGATCGAACCGACTTGATTGGCGACGTGATTGGCGGGACGGAGGAGACGACCACCGGCGTCGTCCGGCTGCGGAGCATGGCCGAGCACAAGGTGCTCCGATATCCGATCGTGGCCGTCAACGAAGCGATGACCAAGCACTTCTTCGACAACCGGTACGGCACCGGGCAGAGCACGATCGACGGGATCATTCGCGCGACGAACGTGCTGCTGGCGGGTAAGGTCTTCGTGGTCTGCGGCTATGGCTGGTGCGGCCGCGGCCTCGCGATGCGGGCTCGCGGCATGGGCGCGCAGGTTGTTGTGACCGAGGTCGATCCGGTGCGCGCGCTGGAGGCGGTGATGGACGGGTATCGGGTGATGCCGATCGCGCAGGCGGCAAAGGAGGGCGACCTGTTCGTCACCGTGACCGGCGACATCAATGTGGTGGACGAGCCGCATCTGAAGGCGATGAAGAGCGGCGCAATCCTGGCCAACTCCGGGCACTTCAACGACGAGATCAACCTGAGCGCGCTCGACAGCATGGCGGAGAGCATCCGTACCATTCGTCCCTCCCTCGAGGAGTACCGGCTGCGCGACGGCCGCAAGCTGTTCGTCCTGGGCGAGGGCCGCCTGGTCAACCTCGCCGCCGCGGAGGGACACCCGGCGGCGGTGATGGACATGAGCTTCGCCAACCAGGCGCTGTCTGCCGAATACCTCGTCTCCCACGCGCGGGAGCTGCAGCCCAAGGTCTACCCGGTCCCGGACGAGATCGATCGCGAGATTGCTCGGCTAAAATTGGCCGCGATGCATATCGCGATCGACTCCCTGACGGCGGAGCAGGCACTGTACCTGAGCGGTTGGGAGTCGGGCACGCGATGACGCTGCACAATCACCTGTTTACCTCGGAATCCGTCACCGAAGGCCACCCCGACAAGATCGCCGACCAGATCTCGGACGCGATCCTCGACGCCATCATGGCCAAGGACCCCCTGGGTCGAGTTGCCTGCGAGACCGCGGTCACCACGGGACTGGCCTTCGTCATCGGCGAGATCACTACGGACACATATGTCGAGATGCGCGACATCATCCGCGACACAATAGAGCAGGCCGGCTACGACCATCCCGGCTTCGGCTTCGATGCCGAGACCTGCGGCGTGATCGTCTCGATCCAGAAGCAATCGCCCGACATCGCCCGGGGCGTCGATACCGGCGGCGCGGGTGACCAGGGGATGATGTTCGGCTTCGCCTGCGATGAGACGCCGGAGTTGATGCCGATGCCGATCCAGCTCGCTCATCAGCTGGCGCGTCAGCTAGCGCGCGTTCGCAAGGACCGAACGCTTCCGTACCTGGGGCCCGACGGCAAGACGCAGGTGACGATCGAGTACGTCGATGGGCGCCCGCGCCGCGTGGACACGGTGGTGCTATCGGCGCAGCACACCGAGGACGTCGACCTCGAGCGGATCCGCGACGACCTGCGTGAGCTCGTCCTCGAGCAGGTTGTCCCGGCCAAGATGCTCGACCAGCGCTCGACCATCCACGTCAATCCCACCGGCCGCTTCGTGCTGGGCGGGCCGCGGGCCGACGCCGGCGTCACCGGCCGGAAGATCATCGTCGACAGCTATGGGGGTTACGCACGCCATGGCGGCGGCTGCTTCTCCGGAAAGGATCCCTCGAAGGTCGATCGCTCGGGCGCCTACGCCGCCCGCTACGTGGCCAAGAACGTCGTGGCCGCCGGTCTCGCCAGCCACTGCGAGATCCAGGTGGCGTATGCGATCGGGGTGCGCAAGCCGGTCTCCATCTTCGTCGAGACCTTCGGTACCGAGCGAGTCCCGGTCGGCACCATCGAGCAACTCGTCAACAAGCACTTCGACCTGAGTCCACTGGAGATCATCCGGGAGCTCGAGCTCAGGCGGCCGATCTACAAGCAGACGGCGGCCTACGGGCACTTCGGACGCTCCGACCTCGATCTGCCCTGGGAGCGAACCGACAAGGCTGATCTCCTCGCGTCGGAAGCCGGCGTGCAACGCTTGCAGGTGGTGGAGTCGCAGGACGGCTAGCGGTCAAACCGTCCTCGTCACCGGCATCGACGGCTTCGCCGGGAGCCACCTCTCCGACCTGCTGACCCGGCGGCGCCATACGGTCCACGGGACGACCCGACGCGCAAGGGCCGACGCGCGTGCCGAATTGGCTGCGTCAGTGGTCACCCACCAGGTCGATCTGCTCCACCAGGACCAGGTGGAGACGCTGATGCGTGAGGTGCATCCGCGCTGGGTGTTTCATCTGGCGGCGCTGAGCAGCCCGGCCGCATCCTGGGACGATCCGGGCGGAACCATCGCCACCAACGCGAGCATGCAGGCCAACCTGCTCGGAGCGCTGCTGTCTGTGCATCCGATGCCGCGCGTCCTGGTGGTCGGCTCCGGCGATGAGTACGGCCGACGGCAGGGCCGCGCCCGCCGGCTGAACGAGGAGGCACCGCTACGACCGATCACCCCCTACGGCGTCAGCAAAGTCACGCAGGACCTGATGGCGCTGCAGTATTTCTTGAGCCGTGACCTGCCGGCCATCCGGGTGCGCCCCTTCAACCATGCCGGGCCGCGCCAGGCGCCGAACTTTGCCATCGCGAGCTTCGCCCAGCAGATCGCTCGGATCGAGCTCGACAAGCAATCGCCGACGCTGAAGGTCGGCAACCTCGACGCACGGCGCGATTTCACGGACGTACGCGACATGGCCCGCGCCTACCTGCTCGCGGTCGAGAAGGGGAAGCCGGGGGAGGTCTACAACATCGGATCGGGCAGCGCGCCCCGCCTCCGCGAGCTGCTGTCCACGCTCATGAAGATGACGCGGGCGAAGATCGTCCTCGAGGTAGACGCCACCCGTAAACGGGCGGCGGAGGCCGAGGTCTATGTTTGCAATGCGGCTCGGTTCCAGCGCCTGACCGGCTGGCGGCCGCGGATTTCGCTCGAGCGCATGCTGCGCGACACGCTCGAGTACTGGCGCCGCCGGGAGCGGACCGCCGACTGATGGCCCGGCACGTCGTCATCCTGGCGGGCGGCAGTGGCACCCGGCTCTGGCCGCGATCGCGAGAAAAGTCGCCGAAGCACCTGCTGACCCTCCACGGCCGGCAGTCGCTCCTGCAGTCAACCTTCGAGCGGGTCCGCCGCTTGACCGAGAACGTCTACGTCGTAACCGAACAGTCGCAGGTGGAGAGCATCCGGCAGCAATTACCCGGGCTCACGCAACAGCGATTCATCATCGAGCCGGCCCGGCGTGGGACCGCCTCGGCTCTCGGTCTGGCCGCGGTCGCCATTGCGGAACAGGACCCGCAGGCCACCATGCTATCGGTGCACGCCGACCACTACCTCGGGCAGGACGAGGAAGCCTACCTCACGACGCTCGACGCCGAGGCTCGCTGGGCCGAGGCGAAGCGCTCACTGGTGACGGTCGGTCTACGCCCGCCCTACGCATCCACCGCGTTCGGGTACATTCAGGTCGGCCCACCCCTCGACGGCCAAGGTGGCGCGGCGGTGCACCAGGCGAAGGCCTTCGTGGAAAAACCGGACCTGCAGACCGCCGAGCGCTACCTCCAGACCGGTGACTATCTCTGGAACCTGGGACTCTTCGCCTGGCCCATCGACGTGCTCTTCGAGGAGCTGGCCCGGCACGCGCCCGGCCTGCACCGCGGCCTGGAGCTGGTCCGGGACTCGCGTCGAGCCGGCCGCGCCGACGAGGCGGACGCCGCCTACCGAACCCTGCCCACCGAGGCGATCGATTACGCGGTGATGGAGCGCACCAGAAACCTGCTGGTGGTGCAGGCCGCCTTCGAGTGGCATGACCTGGGGTCCTGGGCCGATCTGCATGACATCCTCGAACAGGACCAGGCCGGGAACTTCGTGGAGGGTGAGTCGATTCTGATCGACTCCAAGAACTGCATGATCCATTCCCCGAACAAGCTGGTGGCGGCGGTCGGCCTGGAGGACATGGTGGTGATCGAGACGGGCGACGCCATCCTGATCTGTCCCAAGGCTCGCTCCCAGGACGTGAAGCTGATCGTCGACCGCCTGAAGCAGTTGGGCAAGACCGAGTACCTCTGACATGCGGGAAATCCCGCAAGCTAGACGTTTGTAGACTGTGGCCGTGGCAAAGCGCGCCCTGATCACCGGGATCACCGGACAGGACGGGTCCTACCTGGCGGAGCTGTTGCTGGACAAGGGCTACGAGGTTCACGGCGTGGTGCGACGCTCATCGACCATGAACCGCGGCCGGATCGACCACCTCGAGCACGCCCATCCCTCGCACCTGGAGGGCGCCCGCTTCACGCTCCACTACGGCGACATGACGGACTCGGGTGGTCTCAACCGCCTCGTGATGACCGTCGAGCCTGACGAGATTTACAACCTGGCCGCTCAGAGCCAGGTCCATATCTCCTTCGATCAGCCCGAGTACACCGGAAACACCGATGGGCTCGGGACCACCCGGTTGCTCGAGGCGATTCGAGCCACCGGCCGCCCGACGCGCTTCTACCAGGCGTCCACCTCGGAGATGTTCGGCCTGACACCGCCGCCGCAGAACGAGCAGACTCCCTTTCACCCACGGAGCCCGTACGGGGTCGCCAAGGTCTACGCCCACTGGATGACCGTCAATTACCGGGAGGCGTACCAGATGTTCGCCTGCAGCGGCATCCTGTTCAACCACGAGTCGCCCAGGCGCGGCGAGAACTTCGTGACCCGCAAGGTCACGCGCGGCATCGCCGCCATCCTGGCCGGACGCGCCGGCAAGCTGCGACTGGGCAACCTCGACGCGAAGCGTGACTGGGGGCACGCCCGGGACTACGTCGAGGCCATGTGGATGATGCTGCAGCAGCAGGCGCCGGACGACTACGTGATCGCCACCGGGATTCAATGGAGCATCCGTCAGCTGGCGGAGATCGCCTTCGGGCTGGTCGGGCTCGACTGGCAGCAATATGTCGAAGTGGATCGCGCCTATTTCAGGCCGGCGGAGGTCCCCGACCTGCGCGGCGATCCGACCAAGGCGCGGGCCAAGCTGGGCTGGCGGCCCAAGATCACGTTCGAGGAAATGATTCGCGAGATGCTCGAGGCTGACCTCGCCGCCGCCGGCCTTACGCCTGACGCGCATTTACGCGCCCCGTCCGCAAAAGCGAGCTAGTCCTCGCGACTACGATTAGCGGAAGTGACGGTCGAGATCAAGTTCGGCACGGACGGGTGGCGGGGCATCATCGCCGACGATTTCACCTACGAATCCGTTCGGGTCGCGACCCAGGGGATCGCCCAGTACCTGGTCAGCCGGCCGAATCCGTCCGCGATCGTTGGCTACGACACACGCTTCGCGTCCGATCTGTTCGCCCGAGAGGTCGCCCAGGTGCTGGCGGCCAACGGGGTGAAGGTGTTGATCATCAACGCGCCGGCGCCGACTCAGGTCGCGACCTACGCGATTCTCGACAGGAAAACGAGCGGCGGTCTGGTGATCACCGCCAGCCATAACCCGTACACCTTCAGTGGGCTGAAATACAAACCCGAGTACGCCGGGTCGGCTTCACCGGAGGTGACGGGCCGGCTCGAGGAGGAAATCCAGCGGGTCCAGCGGGGTGGTCGGGTTCGCCAGGCCCGCTTCGACGATGCGGTAGCGGACGGCCGGGTCGTGGTGTTCGACCCGCAGCCGGCCTACGTGACGCAGGTCAACCGCCTGGTGAACCTCGGACGGATCAAGGCAGCCGGGCTTCGGATCCTGCACGAGCCGATGTACGGCGCTAGCCAGGGATACGTGCGGGCCCTCCTCAGCGGCGGGAAGACGACGGTGGAGGAGATCCACGCCGACCGCAACCCCGGCTTTGGCGGCATGCACCCGGAACCGATCGCGCAGTACATGCCGGAGGCGCTGGAGCGGATGCGCAACGGCAAATTCGACCTCTGCATCGCCAACGACGGCGACGCCGATCGGGTCGGCATCATCGATGAGAAGGGCCAGTTCATCAACCAGCTCCAGGTGATGGCCATGCTGATGATGTACCTGATCGAGAAGCGCGGTCAGAAGGGCGACGTGGTCCGCTCGCTGACCTCGACCTCGATGGTCGACGAGCTGGGCGAGCGCTTCGGGGTAAAGGTGCACGAACTCCCGGTTGGCTTCAAATATCTCGGGCCGAAATTGAGTGAGGTCAACGGCATCCTCGCCGGCGAGGAGAGCGGAGGCTTCGCCTTCCGGGGCCACATCCCGGAGCGGGACGGGGTGTTATCGGGCATCTTTTTCGCCGACATGATCGTCGAGTACGGGAAGCCGCTCTCGAAGATCCTCGATCACCTCATTGAGCGGGTCGGACCGCACGCGTACGCGCGCCACGACCTCCATCTCGAGCGTGAGGAATACGCCGCCCGCCGCACCGAGCTCTATGGCCGGTTGGAGAAAGACCCGCCCACCGAAATCGCCGGCGGCCGGGTGGTGCGATCTCGGACCGATGATGGTTTCAAGTACTACCTGGACGATGGCAGCTGGGTGCTGATCCGCTTCAGTGGGACCGAGCCGCTGATCCGGGTTTACAGCGAGGCGCCGTCGATGGCGCGCGTCGACCAGCTGCTGGCCGCGCTGGAAGAGCGACTCGGGCTGCGGCAGCTTGTCTGACGCCGCAGATTCTCCTTTCCCCAATGTGGGAGGGCAGGGTAGGGGCATCGTGAAGAAGCCCTGGGGCTGGGAAAACCGCTTTGCCGTCACCGACAAGTACCTGGGCAAGGTTATCCACATCGACCGCGGCGAGATGCTGAGCCTGCAGTACCACCGGCAGAAGGATGAGACGCTACTGGTGGTCAAGGGCGCGATGGATCTTCAGCTGGAGGACGACCAGGGCCGGATGGTGACGTATCGCCTGACCCCGGGGATGTCTGCGCGGATCGTTCCCGGCCGCAAGCACCGGATGATCGGGGTGGAGGACTGCGAGTTCTTCGAGGTCTCCAGCCCCGAAATCGACGACGTCGTCAGGCTGGAAGACAAATACGGACGGCAGGGAACCAGCACCGCCTAAATTCATCTTTCCACAGTTTCCACAGAAGCGACCACCCGCGTCGAACATATGTTTTTGAATACAGATTCGGGATTGACGGTAGCTTCTTTCCCCAGCCCCAAACGTCCGTTTTGCCTGCTAGACTAGCCGCCATGTCGGAAGCTCTGGCCTCTTCGGCGACCCTTCGGCCAGGGCAGGGGCGGATGCCGGCACGGGTGCGACCTGTGGCTCGCCAGGTCCAGCTGGGCACTCGCTACCTGGGACTCCTTTCAGCCTGGGCGGTCGCCATCGGGCTGGGCTTCAAGTCCGAGTTGCTGTCACCAAACCAGGTCTGGCAGGCCACGGCGGGGCTGGGATTGATCGTGACCCTCGGCCTGGTCTTCCTGCACGCGCGCAATCGCACGCCCGCCTGGCTCAGCCTCGATCACTACATCACGCCGGTGCTCGTGATCATCGCCGCCGCCGCCTTCTCCATCCTGGCGCCCGACTACCGGGTGCATACGCTGGCGATGGTGACCATGGGGGCCTTCATTTTCATGAGCAGCTTCGTCGACCTCTCTCGGGGGATGGGACGTGAGCGGCCGCTGCATCGCTTCCTGCGAGACGCCACCACCTTCTGCGTCCTGCTCGCGCTGTTCTTCCTGATCCTGCAGTCCAATGATTTGCCGAACGTCCTGAAGTTCAGTGCCATCTTCGTCGTCGCGCTCTTGAGTGGCTATCGCAGCTTCCGGTTTGCCACCAAGCGCGAGGGCCTCGCGCTCCTCTCGGCCTTCCTCACCGCCGGCACCGTGACCTTCGGGGCGTTCGGGATGGTGACCTATCTCAATCAGGGCAGCCAGTACGTCGCCGTGATCCTGGCGTTTGCCTGGTATGCCTGGCAGGGGCTGACCGTCCACGCGCTCGATGATTCGCTGACCCGGCGGATCATGTTCGAATACGGGCTGTTCGCGGTCATCTGCATCTACCTGATCGCGCTCGCCCTCGTGACCGGCCGGCCCATCGGCTGATTGCTCGAGGCCAGCGCCATCAGCTGGCGGGCGTGACCCGTTCGATCCGTCCGAAAATGTCGGTTACCCACAGCGAGCCGAAGCCGGCACTGACGCTGGTGGTATTGACATCAACCGTTCCACTGACGCGATTCGTGTGTGGATCGATCCGCTGCAGGCTGATGCCGGAGACCCAGAGCGCGCCATCCAGGAGGGCGAGATGATCCTGCCCATCGCGTCCCACGGAGAACGTGACCCCGATGGTGGTCGCGACCTGATCGGTTTGCGGATCGATTCGCGCCACCAGCCCGTCGCCGACGGTGCGAACCCAGACCGCATCCGGGGTTGCCGCGATCGCCAGGGGGACGCTACCCTGCGAGCAGGTTTCGGGGCAAGCGATGGAAATGCTGGCGACCACCAGGTTCGTCGTCGGATCGATTCGCGACACCTCTCCGGCGATGCTGCTGGCCACCCAGACGGCCTGGTCCGACGCCGCGATACCGGCCGCGCCGTCGGGAAGGGTCAGCCGGGCGACCAGCTGATTGGTTGCCGGATCGATGCGCACCAGCTGGTCGTCGTAATAACCGGTGATCCAGACCGCGTGATCGGTGGTCGCGATGTCGAAGGGTACGAAGCCGAGCGGGACGCGTGCCACGATGTGCCCGGTGGCGGCATCCATCCGCAGAACCATCTGCTCGTCGTTCTTCAGGACCCAGAGCCCTCCGCCGCCGGCGGCCAGTGCGCTCGGCAGATCGCAATCGCGCACATGAAACGACGGGCCCATAAAGGCGTGCACATTCCACTTTTCCTCGCAGCTTTGGTGATAGAAGGCAGGTTGGTCTCCGATCCGAATCGTGGCCGTGACCCGGTTGGAGCCGGGATCGATGCGTGACACGGTCCCGTCTCCCGTATTGGGCACCCAGACCGCACCTTGACCGGCCGCCGGGACGCCGGGACGCTGACCGACACCGATGACGGCCTGCGCCGGCGCCGTCGACCGGGGTGTGGCCGACGCCGCGGAATTGGGGCCGTTCGGCGCGCAGCCGGCGGAGAAGAGCGCGATGGCCAGCAGCGTCGACCATCCAGGTTTGCCCCGCCCAAACCGCCGCATGGCAGCTCGAGTATAGACCGGTGGCTAACCGGCAAGTGAGTCTTAAATGGTTAGGCCTTGGTCACGGGCCCGGCAAATTGGTGGGAATCGGGCCAAGGCCCGTCGCTTCCACGAGCGCCCGGCACGGATCGGGCAGCAGCGCTCGCGCTAGTGCAGCGTGATCTCGCCGACGAAGTCGCCGGTCCGCTGCGCCGGTGCCATCCACTGATAGGCCGAGAAGAGCTTCAGGGTCGTATCGCCGCGCGCATCGAAACTCATGACGCCCATCGCCCCGTTGTCATCGCTCGTCCGGCTGATCTCGGTCAACACCAGGTCGCGAGCCGGCACCCGCCCACCCGCGTCGTCGATCGCGCGCCCGATGGCGCGGATGACGATGTTGGTCGCATCGAACGAGGCTAGGCTGAAGGCGCCGACCTCCTGGTCGTACGCTCGCCGGTAGTCGCGAAGGAAGGAGGTGGCCTGGCGGATCGTGGCGGCGTGGGGACCGACGATGGTGTAGTAGCTCCCGCGGGCGCCGGCGCCGGCCAACCTGGCGAACTGGGTGCTCGCCAGCTGGTCCGGACCGATGAGCGGCACGGGCAGCGCCCGGGCGACCAGGTCGCGTCGCAGCGCGGCGGCGATGCCCACTTCTGAGCCGGCGAAGTAGATGACATCGGTCGCCAACGCTCTCCCTCGCTCGATCCGCGTGCCGAAGTCCGGCGCCTGATTCGGATCGAACGCGCCCAGGTCCGAGGGATCCACGACGATGCCGCCGTCCTCCGCAAATCGCTGGCTGAAGGCGCCGGCGATGCTGTTACCGAACGCGGTTTGGTCATTGACGACGAAGGCACGCCGTTTCCCCAACTGGCTGAAGGCCAGATCGGCGGCCGCCATGCCCTCCTCCGGTTGCGTCGTTACCACCCGAAAGAAGTTGTTCGGGGCTCGCGGCCGCAGCCGGGCGGCAAGGCCGTGGCACCGCCCGTCCGGCGGCTCTTGTGTCAGGCACTCATCGGTGACGGCAGGGCTCACCATGGCGAGATGAACCGCATTCGCGACAGGCAGTTCGCTTTTCGCGAGGCTGCCGTAGAGCGGGCCGATGACGCCCATGACGGCAGGATCGGCGGCCATGAGCCGGACATTGGTCGCCCCGGTGGCCGGATCGTGGATGCCCTTATTGACGTCGTCATAAGGAGCCGCCTTGAGCTGCACGCACGCGTCCCGATGCGACGCCGCGCCGCAGACCAATCCCGCCTGTGCGATCGCGAGATCGATCGCGTGCTCGACCGGCAGGCCGTCCTGCACATCATCACCGCTCAGCGGCAGATCGGCCCCTAGCTTGACGAGTCCGAGAACGTGGTGGCTACCGCTACTCGGACCGATGCAGCTCGAGAGGGTGATCAGGGCCAGGAGCAGCGCGGCGCCTGCCGATCGGTTCGCCGTTAGATCCCCAGGTACGCTCGCTGGACATCGGGGCTCTTCAGCAGGGCCTTGGAGGTGCCCTCCTGGACGATCCGCCCGGTTTCGAGCACGTAGCCGCGATTGGCAACCTGCAGGGCCTTCGCCGCGTTCTGCTCGATTAGCAGGATGGTCGTGCCCTGGCTATTGATCTCCCGGATGACCTGGAAGATGGTGTCGACGAGGATCGGCGCGAGACCGAGGGAGGGCTCGTCCAGGAGGAGGAGCTTCGGCCGCGACATCAGGGCTCGACCGATGGCGAGCATCTGCTGCTCCCCGCCCGACAGCGTCCCGGCAATTTGGTTCCGGCGTTCCGCCAACCGGGGAAAGAAGCCGAACACCCGCTCCTCATCGCTGCGGATACCAGCGGCGTCTTTGCGGACGTACGCGCCCAGGAACAGGTTGTCGCGAACGCTCATACGGCCGAAAACCCGGCGTCCCTCCGGGGCGTGGCCAATGCCGCGCACCACCACGCGGTCGGGCGCAAGCCCGGAAATATCAGTTCCCCTCAACCGGACCTTGCCTCGGGCGGGCCGGTTCAGTCCGGAGATGGTCCGGAGCGTGGTCGTCTTGCCAGCACCGTTGCTGCCGATCAGCGTGACGATCTCGCCTTCGTCGATCGTGAGCGAGACGCCATGTAGGGCCTGGACTCGGCCGTAGTAGGTGTCGACCGCGTCGACTTCGAGCAGGGGCACGACCTATGCGCTCTTGCCGAGATAGGCTTCGATGACCCGCGGGTCGGTGCGCACCTCCTGCGGCTTTCCCTCGGCGATCTTCTGTCCATAGTCGAGGACGAGGATTCGCTCAGAGATGCCCATCACGACCTTCATGTCGTGCTCGATCAGCAGAATGGTAATGCCGCGCCCGCGCACCTTCTCCACAAGCTCCATCAACTGCCGCTTCTCCTGCGGGTTGGCACCTGCCGCCGGCTCGTCGAGCAGGAGGAGCTGAGGATTCGTGGCCAGCGCCCGAGCGATCTCGAGGCGCCGTTGATGACCGTACGGCAGGTTGCGCGCGTAGTTGTGGGCCTGATGTTGAATGTCGACGAATTTGAGGAGGTCCATCGCCCGCGCGTTGACCTCGCGCTCTTCGCGCCGTGCCTTTGGCGTCGTGAAGAGTGAATCCCACAGCTTCGCTCGCATCGTGTGGTGCTCGCCGACCTTCACGTTGTCGAGCGCCGACATATACGAGAAGAGCCGGATCTGCTGGAAGGTCCGTCCGATACCGAGACTGGCGACCCGGTACGGCTTCAGCCCGGTGATCTCGCGTCCGTCGAACGTAATCGTCCCAGACGTCGGCTTGTACATCCCGGTAACCGTGTTGAACAGCGTGGTCTTGCCGGCTCCATTGGGGCCGATCAGCGCGAAGATCTCTCCCCGGTTGATGTCAAAGCTCACGCTGTCGACCGCCGTCAGGCCGCCAAACCGCTTCGTCACGCGATCCAGCCGAAGGATGACGCCGTCCGAGGCTGCGGTCACGACTGGTCCTCGCGGAGGTCGAAGACGGCTTGTTCTTCAGTGCCCTTCTCGAGCTCCTGCTCGCGGATCCGGCTGGGGAAGAGCCCCTGTGGACGGAGCACCATGGTGACCACCAGGATCAAGCCGAAGATCAGATAGTTGAGGCGCTGCACCTCATCGCGGAGGCCTACCCAATCGCCGTGGCTCTGGTTGAGTCCGCTGAGGCCGACGGTGCTCGCCACCGCCTGGGCCCAGTCCGGCAGGTTGGTGAGCACAAAGAATTGCACGAGGTAGATCATCAGCGCCCCGACGATGACGCCCGGGATGTTGCCCATCCCACCAAGCACGACCATGATCAGGATGGTGACGGAGACGATGAACTCGAAGTTGTCGGAGCTGACCAGCGAGAGTTTCGCCCCATAGTAGGAGCCGGCGAAACCGGCAAACGATGCCCCAATGGCGAACGCCGTCAGCTTGATGGCGACGGTGTTGATCCCACTGGCCGCCGCGGCGACTTCGTCCTCGCGCACGGCCATCCAGGCTCGCCCGATGCGGGAGTTGTACAGGTTGGTCGCGAGAACGACGCATAAGGCGATCAGGATCAGCATCAACAGGTAGAAATCCATCGGGTAGGCCACCTGATTGGTGAAATCGAAATTCTTGATCAGCTCGATCGGCGCGCCGACCCAGGGGCCGGTGAGAAAAAACGGCAGTTTGGGCGGATCGATCGCGGCGATGCCATTGACCCCACCGGTCCAGTTTCCGATGGGCGAGCCCGCCCCCAGGTACTGGACCATGCGGGGAACGATCTCACCAAACCCCAGGGTGACGATGGCGAGATAGTCGCCGCGAAGGCGCAGGGTAGGGGCGCCCAGGATGATCCCAAAGGAGGCGGCCACGAACATCCCGACGAGGAGCAGCACCCAGAAGGGAATGTGGAACTCGTGGTGCAGCGGGCTGGCCAGGAGCTGGCCCGACGCGAACATCCCGTAGGTGTAGGCGCCGATCGCAAAGAACGCCGCGTACCCAAGGTCGAGGAGGCCGGCAAATCCAACCACCACGTTGAGGCCGATGGCCAACAGAACGAACACTCCGGCGTCCGCGGCGGTGCCGATCAGGTGGTTGCCCTCTCCCCCCGTCGTCACGTCGGCCACGCTGGGAAAAAGCAGGGCGCCGACGATGAGCAAGGTGTAGATGGTCCGGTTTCGGCTTTTGAACCAGCCGGTCGCCCAACGCATGGCGGTGTCGCCGGCGAGCACGCGACGGCTCACTTTTCGGGCACCTGCATGCCGAGGAGGCCCGTTGGCCGGAAGACCAGGACAAGGATCAAGATGGCGAAGATCCAGACATCGGACAGCGCCGCCACGAAGTAGGAGTTGGAAAAGGCCTGGACCAGCCCGATGAAGAGGCCGCCCAGCGCCGCCCCCTGCAGGTTGCCGATCCCGCCAAAGACCGCGGCGGTGAACGCGAACAGGCCGGCCTCGAAGCCCAGGTCGAAGCGCACGCTGTTGAAATAGAGGCCGAAGATCATGCCACCCGCTCCGGCCAGCACGGCGCCGATGAAAAATGTCGCCGAGATCGTACGGTTGATGTCGATCCCCATCAGCTGCGCCGCCTCGCGGTCCTGGGCGGTGGCCCGCATGGCCTTGCCCAGCTTCGATCCGTTGATGAACATCGTCAGGAGCACCACAAGGATGACGGCGGTCACGATCACTACGATGTCCTTCACCCCGAGGGTGGCCGCGCCGATCAGAGGGATCCGGGTGGCTGGGAGGATGTCGGGATAGTGGACGTTGGAGGCACCGCGCCAGACGTACATGATCCCTTCGAGGATGAAGGACACCCCAACCGCGGTGATGAGCGGGGCCAGCCGAGGCGCACTGCGAAGCGGCCGGTAGGCAACCCGCTCGATCACGACGTTGATTCCACCATTGACCCCCATGACAATGACCGCGATCAGGAGGAGCAGCAGCCAGACGCCCAACCCACTGGATTGGCCTTCCGCGAGGCCAAAGACGCCGAGCAGCGGCATGGAGAGGAAGGCGCCCAGCGTAAACACGTCCCCGTGGGCGAAGTTGATCAGTTCGATGATTCCGTAGACCATGGTGTAGCCGAGGGCGATCAGGGCGTAGATCGCGCCGTTGGCGACCCCGTAGATCAGGATCTGCAGAAAGAAAGGGAAATTGCTGGCGGCCTTGGGGGCGAGAAGGACCGACAGGATGAGGACCACCGCTGCCACGAACACCCAGGTGCCAAGAGGGCCGCTCAGGGTCGCCCGGGTTCGCTTTAGGCTCGCAACCAGTTCGCTTCCCCTCCCGAAACGAAAGGAAGGGGCGAAGGTCGCCCCTTCCTGATCATTCTGCGCCCGCTAGAGCCCGTTCGTGAAGTCGACTTTCGAGACGTAGTACCAGCCGTAGTTGCCCTGGGTGGTAAGGGGCGCCGTCGATCCGGCATCCGACGTCGCCTTGGACTGGTAGACGGAGATGATCTTCGCCGTCGTGTCGCCGTTGGAGTCGAAGCTGGTGTGCCCGAGGACGCCGGTGTAATCGACCTTCGTCATCTGGGCGAGCACCTGGGCACGAGTCGGCATGTTGCCACTGTTCGCCTGGATCGCCAGGTGGATCGCCGCGATCAGGATCTTGGTGGCGTCGTAGGCCGGCATCGTGTAGGCGCCAAAGTCACTGGCGTTCGGGTAGGCGGCCTTGAAGCCGTCGATGGTCGACTTTGCCGCGGGGTTCCCCGACGCGTCAACCGTCGCGATGCTCGCGTAGATATTCGCCGCCTCGCCGGCGGCGTCCTTGAGGCAATCCCCGTTGACCAGACCGTCACCGCCGAGGAACGGCACAGTGGTCGCGAAAATGGTGCTCATCTGTTGCCGCATCACGCACAGGTTGTTGCTGTTGGTTCCGCCGGCGTAGATAGCCTCGGCACCGTGGTTTTTCGCTGACGTCAGGAACGACCGGAAATCGCTGATGTGGGAGGCATTGGGGAAGTCCTGGCGGAAGACGACGGTCCCGCCCTTGTTCTTGAAGCGCGCCGAGAACGTATCGGCGATACCCTTGCCATACGTCTCGTTGTCGGAGGCAACGGCCACCTTCATGAGCTTCAGGGTGTTCAGCGCATAATCCGCGACGGCTGGACCCTGGTAGTCATCGGTCGTGGCGACCCGGAAGTAGTTGTTGGTCCCGGTTGGGCGCAGTCCGGAGGGAGTGTAGCCCGCTGCATCTGAGCACTGAACGTCTGCACCGCCGCTGAGAGCAGAGGGAATGTAGACGGGCTTCGTGAGACAGGGGTTGGTATTCGCCGGGCTGATCTGGACCAGGCTGGCCCGATTCGTGACCGGGATCTCGGCCTTGGCCACGCTGGAGTTGAACGGACCGATCACGCCGAGGACCTTGGTGTCATCGACGAACTGCGACATGTTCTGGGCGCCTTTGGCGGGATCGTGGACGCCGGAAACGGCGTCATCGAGGTTGAACACCTCCAGCGTAAAGCCGTCCACGGTGCCCGTCTTGGAGACGGCGTACTTCACCCCGTTCAGGGCCGGGACGCCGTTCGAGGTCTCGGCGCCGGACTCGGGAAAGTCGACGCCGATCTTGATCGTCCCCTTGTTGGTGTTCCCTGCGGTCGAGGTGCCGCACGCCGCCAGCGCCATACTTGCCACGGCAAGCCCGGCAAGCAACTTCGGCCATTTCATACGAGTCCTCCTTCCAAATCCGGTTTGTAACCGCGGTAAGCCCGTAGCGCACGAAGGCGTAGCTCTTTATACAACCTTGCCCAATCGGCTGCAACAGAGGGGGCCCGACTTCTAATACCACTTAATAATCTGCCGGCCTTCCCACAAGCATCTCGAGGCTCCCTCGTTGTGATGCCCAGCAACCCGCGATGCAGGCTTGACTAATGGTTTCGGGCGCGCGTAGGGTATAGCACGCACTCAGGAGGGCACCCCGGATTGGCTGAATTCGCAGAACGCATCAAACCACGGGCCCAGTACGTCGACGAAGCGATCGAGCTGGCCCTGCAGAGCAAGTGGGCCGAAGCCGTCCAGGTCAACCGCGGCATCATGGACCGGTTCGGGCCAGATGAGGACACGCTCAATCGGCTGGGCAAGGCCTACACGGAGCTCGGCCAGCTCGACGACGCCATGGACGCCTACAAGTCGACCTTGAAGATGAACCCCGTCAACCCGATCGCCCAGAAGAACCTGGCCAAACTGCAGGCGCTCCGCGGGGTCCAACCGGTCCCCACCTCCAAGGCCAAAGTCGACGTCGACGCCTTCATCGAGGAGACCGGGAAGACGGCGCTCACCGCCTTACACGTCCACACCGAGGGCGACCCCTGCAGCAAGGTGTCGGGCGGGGACCCCGTGAAGCTGATCGTGGCGGAGGACACCATGAATGTCGAGACTGCTCGCGGCGTCTCGCTCGGGCACCTGGAGCACGCGCTCGGCCGCCGGCTGATCAAGTTCCTCGAGGGAGGCAACCGCTATTCGGGCGCGGTCGCCACCTGCGAGGGAGGCGCCGTCAAGATCATCGTCCGCGAGACCTACCAGGATCCGAAGTTCTTCGGTAGGCCGTCGTTTCCGATCAAGAAGGGGCGCGACGAGTTCCGGCCCTACGCCAAGGAGTCGCTCATCAACCGCAGCGCCGACACGGAAGAGGCCGAGGAGGACGGCGAGGAGCCTGCCGAAGAGCTGGACGGGATGCACACCGTGGAGTCTGCCGAGGACGAGGTCGACGTGCCGGACGTCGACGAAGACACGCGTAAAGAAGACGTCTACTAGCCCACCCGCCAGTAGACGCCGTCTTTGCGGTACAGGAGCTCGTGGTCGACGAGCGCCCGCCGAAGCTGGCAGTGGTCCGCCCAGACCGCCCGGAGGATGGCGTCGACTTCTCCCTCGGGGAGGCGCTTTCCCCGAGGAAATGCCTGCACCACCTCGGCCAGCAGCAGGCGGCGCCGGCTTACCCGAGCCGGCCACCGGAGAATGCGGCCGTCCCGCCAGAACGGTCGGAGCCTTCGCATCTCTTCGGCGGCCGCGAGCCGTTCAGCGCCGACCATAACGTCATTGTAGAAACCAAAGACCGCTTTCCACCGCGGGTACACTGTCGACGATGTTGCTGGCGATCGATCTCGGGAACACGAACCTGACGTTCGGGCTTTTCGAGGGCGATCAGCTCCACCATGACTGGCGGCTCGCTACCCGGCGCGATAGCATGCCCGACGAGCTCGGCCTTACCATGGTGCAGCTGATCCGGCAGGAGGGGTTCGACCCGAAATCGGTCGACGCGGTGGTCGTGGCCAGCGTCGTGCCGCCCCTCAACAGCAGCCTGGTCCAGGCTATCCAGCGCTATTTCGGCCGTGACCCGATGATGGTGAATCCCGGCATCAAGACCGGGCTCAAGATTCACTATCGCGACCCCAAGGAGGTAGGGGCCGACCGGATCGTCGCCGCGATGGCCGCCTTCAAGAAGTACGGCGGCCCGCTGATCATCATCGATTTCGGCACCGGGACCACCTACGACGTGGTGTCGAAAGAGGGCGACTATCTCGGTGGCGCGATCGCCCCGGGCATGGGCATCTCGGTCGAGGCGCTCTACGAGCGGGCCGCCCGGCTGCAGCGGGTGGAGCTGAAGGCGCCGGCGACGGTGATTGGTCGAACCACAGCCGAAAGCATGCAGGCCGGCATTATCTTTGGCTTTACCGCGCAGGTTGAGGGCATGGTGGTGCGCATCAAGAAAGAGCTCGGCGCCAATCCGCGCGTGATTGCGACCGGCGGCTTCGCCGAACTGATCGCGGCGGAAACCCGAGTGATTGAACTGGTTGACCAGCGGCTGATGCTGGAGGGCCTTCGGCTGATTTACGACCTCAATGTCTGAACCGCAGCCGCCGGCCCCAGCGGAGCGTCCCGGCGGGCCATCTCCGATCCGCGACCCCGCTGCCATCTTTATCGCGGCCGCCACCCTGTTCGCGATTTTCATCAACGCTCAGAACGTGGGCGTGATCCTGATGCTGGGCGTGATCGCGCTGTTGATCGAGTTCCGGCTCCGGCCGAAAGGCTGATAGGCTGGTAACCCCGTGAAAATTGGTCCGCATCCTCTGACCTCTCCCGTCTATGTCGCGCCGATGGCGGGCGTGACCGACGCGCCCTTCCGCAAGATCGCCCGCGAGTTCGGCGCCGGCCTGGCCTGCACCGAGATGATCAGCAGCGAGGCGCTGGTGCGTGGCCACCGGGAATCCCTGCGGTTGATGGACCTGAGCTGGGACCAGCGGCCGGTGTCGGTCCAGCTGATGGGTGGCGATCCAGTGGTCATGGCGCAGGCGGCGCGGCTGGCCGAGGAGGCCGGCGCTGACATCGTCGACATCAACATGGGCTGCCCGGTGCCCAAGGTCGTCAAGACGTCGGGCGGCTCATCCCTGCTTCGCGAGCCGGACCGGGCGTGCCGGGTTTCTGAGGCGGTCGTCGGGGCGGTCTCGATCCCGGTCACGGTCAAGATCCGGCTGGGCTGGGACTTCGCGACGCGGAACTACTTGGAGATGGCGACCCGGCTCGAAATGACCGGGATCCAGGGACTCGCCGTCCACGGCCGCACCCGCGCGCAGCGCTACGACCCGGCAGCCGACTGGGAGGCGATCGCCCAGGTCAAGGCCTCAGTCACGATTCCGGTCGCCGGCAGCGGCGATCTACGTAGGGCTGACGACGCGGCTCGGCGGCAGGCGCAGAGCGGCGTCGACGCGGTGATGCTGGGTCGGGGCATCCTGGGCAACCTGTGGCTAGTTCGGCAGACGGTGACCCGGTTGACGACCGGGGAAACCATCCCGGAGCTGTCGTGGATCGAGCAGATCGCACTGGTTCGTCGGCACTGCGACCTCGTGCTCGACTACTACGGTGCGGAGCGAGGGTCGCGAATGCTTCGCAAGTTCATTGCCTGGGGCCTCAAAGGTTTTCGAGGGGCGGCCCGGCTCCGGTCGCTAGTTCAATCGATCTCAAGCCCGGTGGACGTGGCGGTGGTGCTCGACCAGGCCCTGACGATCGATCCTGGGACTCGCTTGCTCGACGACCACCTCGACGACGACCCGGCATCCTCCGAAGCCGCCTGATTCTATGGACGAGCTCGAGGTGCTCGGGATCGACAACATCATGCTGGCCGTCGGCAATCTCGAGCAGGCGCGGGGCTTTTACGAAACAACGCTGGGCCTGCCGGTGAAGTTCGCCGTTCCACAAGCTGGCGTCGTCGGATATCGGCTCGGTCCCGAGGAGCCGGGATTGATGATCCGGGTCCAGGCGCTCCAGCCGTCACCGCCGCGTGACACGCCACGGATCTGGCTGGAGGTCAAGGATGCTCGGGCGGCGGCCGCGGCCCTCGGTGAGAAAGGCGCCCGCATCCTCGGCCAGCCGATGGAGATTCTGACCGGCTGGGCGGTCGAGCTGGCCGATCCCTGGGGCAACGTCCTCGGACTGACCGACTATGTCAAGAACCCGGCCAAGGGTCGCCAGACGGGCTAGGAACTCTCTCCGGGCATGCGCGTCCGAGAGAATTTGCCTCCGCTGACCGTGCAGGTTTTGGCCTACCCCGCCGATAGATCTTCGCCATCAGGGAACCATCCGGGAATCCCGTATAATACGGCGGCTTTTGATGGCTGCTATGGAAAACGACAAGGTCGTCTATCTCACGCAAGAGGGTCTGAATCGCCTGCAGGCGGAGCTCGAGGTGCTCCGCAACAAGCGCCGGCCCGAGGTCGCCGAACGCATTCGGCAGGCGAAGGAGTTCGGCGATATCAACGAGAACGCCGAGTACGACGACGCCAAGAACGAGCAGGGCTTCGTGGAAGGACGCATCCTGCTGCTGGAGAAGCTGGTCCGCAACGCCAGCATCATCGAGGGCAAGCACGTCAAGGGTGTGGTCGAGGTCGGCTCCACGGTCAAGGTCCACGACGAGTATGGCGACGAAGCTTTTACTATCGTCGGGTCGGCCGAGGCGGAGCCGAGCAAAGGGCGGATCTCCCTCGAGTCCCCGGTCGGCAAGGCGCTGCTGGGCAAGCGCGTCGGGGACGATGTCTCGGTGTTGACCCCCGCCGGCTCGACCAAAATGCTGATCGTCGAGGTCCGCTAGCGGCCCAAACCGCCGACCTCGTCGTCATCGGCGGGGGCGTGATCGGTTGCGCGACGGCGTACTTCGCCGAGCTCGCTGGTCTTCGGACGGTCGTCCTGGAGAAGCGTCCAGCGCTGGCCACGCTCACCACGCCGGTGGCCACCGGCGCGTTTCGCATGCAGTTCGACAACGCGGAAGAGGTGGAGCTGGTCCGGGAGAGCATCGCGTTCTTCGACGAGTTGCAGCAGCGCGTCGACCTCGGCCTTCACCATCAGGGCTACCTGTTTGTCACGCGGACGGCGACCGGCGCCCGGACGCAGGGCGAGCTGGTGGTCGCACAGCGACAGTGGGGATTGACGGACGTCGAACTCTTCGACGGAACGGAGGCGCGTCGACGCTTCCCCTACCTGGCCGGCGACATCATCAACGCCCGGTTCCGCCAGGGCGATGGCTGGCTGGAGCCGCGTCGACTGGCACTCGAACTGGCGAGGCAGAGCGGCGCGACGTTTCAGACGGGCGTGACTGTGACCGATTTCATCTGGAACGGCGATCGAATCCGTGGAGTCATTACGACGGCCGGACCGATCGAGGCCGACACGGTCGTCATTGCGGCCGGGCCGCTGTCGGGACCGATCGCCACCAGAGCGGGCCTCGATTTACCACTCGTGACCGTCCGCCGGCACAAGCTGATTATTCCCGACCTGCCGCAAGTTCCGAAGGATGCGCCCATGACGATCGACTTCGAGACGGGTGCCCACTGGCGTCCTGCCGGGAACGGAGCGCATGCGCTGTGGACCGCCTCCGCGCCAGCCGAGCCGCCCATGGACGATGTCCCAACCTCGGCAGCGTTTGCCTTTGGCCTGCTCGATCCGCGCAGCGATCACGCCCTGGCCCGGATCGTGCCGTTCTGGAAGGAGGTTTGGACATCCTCGCGGCTGCAGTGGTGGCTGCAAGCGGGCCAGTACACCTACACGCCGGACCGGCGACCACTGCTTGGGCCAACGGTCATTCCCGGGCTCGCGGTCAATACCGGCTACAGCGGTCACGGCATCATGGGCAGCATCGGCGGCAGCCGGCGTGCCGTCGACGCGATCACCGGTGCGCTGAACCCCGGCGCGAATCCCTTCCGGCCCGATCGTGCGATGGAGGATCGCTCGTTCGACATTCTGTAGGCCGTCGCCGCACGACCATTTAGACTTTCGCGCAATGGAAGCCGAGCGGACCGAGCAGGAGCTGCAGCGCCGGCAGAAACTGCAAACGCTCCGCTCGCAGGGCATCGAGCCGTATCAAAGCCGCTTCGACCGGACGCACAGTTCGACTGAGGCGATTGCGCTATTCGAGCAGGCGGAGAAGGCGGGCGGCGCCGAGGTGCGCACCGAGCGGGTTGCATTGGCGGGGCGCCTGGTTGCGATCCGGGTGATGGGCAAGGCGACCTTCGCGCACCTCCAGGATTTCGCCGGTCGGATCCAGCTGCTGGCCAAGGTCGACAGGCTCGGCGAGAACGGCTACCGTCGCTTCACCGATCTCGACCTCGGCGACATCATCGGCGTGCGCGGCGTGCTCTTTCGGACGAAGCGGGGGGAGATCACCTGCGAGATTGACGACTTCGTCCTGCTGGCGAAGGCCCTGCGGCCGCTACCGGAGAAATATCACGGGCTCAAGGACAAGGAGTTGCGCTACCGCCAGCGCTACCTCGACCTGATCGCGAACCCGAACGTGATGGAGGTGTTCCTGACCCGAAGCCGGATTGTGGAGGAGACGCGGACCTTCTTGAAGGCCCGTGGCTTCATCGAGGTCGAGACACCGGTGCTCCAGTCGATGGCGGGCGGTGCGGCGGCCCGCCCATTCATCACCCATCACAACGCGCTCGACATGGATCTCTACCTGCGCATCGCGCTGGAGCTCTTCCTCAAGCGACTCATCATCGGGGGCTTCGACCGCGTCTACGAGATCGGTCGCATCTTTCGCAACGAAGGCATGGACCAATGGCATAGCCCGGAGTACACGATGCTCGAGCTGTACCAGGCTTACACCGACGTCGAGGGGATGATGGAGCTGACCGAATCGCTTGTCATTCACCTGGTCGAACGGGTGAAGGGGACGCCGACCATCCGCTACCAGGGTGACGAAATCCACTTCACGCGACCGTTCCAGCGGATCGAGATGGTGGAGGCGGTCAGCCAGAAGGTCGACGAGGAGGTCTTGCGCTCCGACGTGCCGCAGTTGCAGGCGCTGATCAAGAAGCACAACGTCGAGCCCAAGCCTGGGCTCGGCTGGGGCGGCTTGATTGCCGAGCTCTTCGATGAGCTGGTCCAGCCGGAGCTGGTGCAACCGACCTTCGTGCTCGGGCACCCGGTGGAAGTCTCGCCATTGGCGCGCCGCCGCACCGGTGACCCGCGGCTGACCGATCGCTTTGAGCTGTTCATCGCCCGTGAGGAAATCGCCAACGCTTTCTCGGAGCTCAACGATCCTGATGACCAGCGGCTGCGGTTCGAAGACCAGGCACGGGCGCGGGCGGCCGGCGACCAGGAGACACATCCGATGGATGAAGACTTTCTGACCGCGCTCGAACACGGCTTCCCACCGACCGGCGGGATGGGCCTTGGGATCGACCGCCTGGTCGCGATCCTGACCGATCAGCCATCCATCCGCGACGTCATCCTGTTCCCGCCGTCACGGTCGCGACATGCTGAGCCTTAGCTTCATTCGGGAGCATCCGGACCTAGTCAAGGAGGGAGCTCGAAAGAAGGGCGAGTCGGCGCCCGTCGACGAGATCCTGCGGCTGGATTCCGAGCGCCGGGAGACGCTGACTCGACTCGAGCAATTGAAGGCGGAGCAGAACCGGCGCTCGGCGGCGATGGCGAAAAACCGTGACGAGGCCGCGGTCGAAGCGCTCCGTCGGATGCGAGACGACATCAAGGCACTCGAACAGCAGATCACGCCGATCGATGCCCGGCTCAACGCCCTGCTACTCGAAGTCCCGAACCCGCCGGATTCGTCGGTGCCGGAAGGCGAGGACTCCGCCGCCAATGTCACCATCCGCGACTGGGGCATCAAGGAGCGCAAGCCGTCCACCTTCAAGCTGAGACCGCATTACCAGGTAGCGGAGAAGCTGGGGATCATCGATTTCGAGCGAGCCGTCAAGGTCACGGGATCTCGGTTCGTCTTTTTGAAAGGCGCCGGGGCGCGCCTCGAGCGCGCTCTGCTGAATTTCATGATGGATCTACACATTCGCGAACACGCGTACACCGAGATTCTGCCGCCGCAGCTAGTCAACCGCGCCTCGATGATCGGAACCGGCCAACTTCCGAAATTCGAGGAGGATGCGTTTCGGGTCGAGAAGCGCGACTTCTTTCTGATCCCGACCGCCGAGGTGCCCGTCACGAATCTCTACCGGGATGAAGTGCTCGACGCCAGAGACTTGCCGATCAAGCACGTCGCGTGGTCGACGAACTTTCGCAGCGAGGCAGGCGCGGCCGGCAAGGATACGCGTGGCTACATTCGCGTGCATCAGTTCAACAAGGTCGAGTTGGTTAAGTTCGTCGAGCCTGCAACGTCGATGGACGAGCTCGAGTCGCTGGTGACAGACGCCGAGTCTGTCCTGCAGCTGCTCGAGATCCCCTACCGTGTGCTGCTGATGTGCACCGGCGACATGGGGTTTGCCCAGTGGAAGAAGTACGACCTGGAGGCCTACGCGCCGGGTGACGACCGCTACCTGGAGGTGTCATCCTGCTCAAACTTCAGCGACTTCCAGGCACGGCGCGCCAACATCCGGTATCGGGAGAAACGTGGCAAGCCACAGTTCGTCCACACGCTGAACGGCTCGGGCTTGGCGCTGCCGCGTACGGTGGCCGCCATCATCGACAATTACCAGCAGGAGGACGGCACCATCCGGGTACCTGGGGCATTGCGGACGTATATGGGCGGTCTCGACGTCATTCGGTGACGGACCGGTCACTGTTGACCTGGTCCAGCTGGGTTATCCCGGTGCTGTCCACGCGGAGCTGGTCGATCGGCTGCGGCTTCTTGGGAGCGTGGTGCGACGGCGCGATGGCGAGCTGACGGACGTCGAGCTCATTTTCGACGGGCCGGGCGAGCTCGGCGTCGATCTCTCGAGCAACGAGGGCGAACTGCCGCGTCTCGGCTCGGTGCGGCTCGAACATCTGGGACCGGCTCGCGGTGGTTTCGAATCGCGCGGTTTCGGCGACATGGCGATTCTTGTCAACGAGGGACAAACGGCAATTGTCAATCTGCACGCCTCGATCGAGAAGAAGGTGGAGGCACCTGCGGGTCCGGTACAACGTGGCGCATGTCGACGACATGCTCGCCACGCGGCAGGGCATGCCGCACCAGACGTCGCCCTTCCGGTGTTGAAGCCGCCGCCCGGTGTCAGGAAGCGAGCCGAAGGCCCTAGTGGTGGCGGAGGCCTGTGGTCTTCGGGGGCCCGGGCCAGGACCGAGCTGGCGTGGATGGAATTGGAGGCCTACTTTGGCAAACAGCTCGAATCGGTGGGCTGGGGCCGCGTCAAAGATGATGACCGCCGCGACTTCGAATCCACATCCGCCGCCACTTTCTGGAGACACTGGCGGTGCAACTCAAAACGTCCAAGCGGTTGCGACCACATGGGCGGTCGCGCCTGCTGCAAATAGATTTCAGGCTCAAGGCGCCGTTGGTCAACGACAAGCGTCTCTGGTATTTCCTCGCTCATTTGAGGGTAAAGGCCATGCGATACACCGATCCAGTGTTCCTGGTTCCGTCGGAGTTCTTCAACGAGCACGCGTTGCACGGCATCGGACGTGGGATGATCCAAATGCAATTCAAGGCCAGCATGGAGCCAAGCGCTCGGGACTTATGGTCCCAGTGGTCGCTTGGTCGCCAGATTCTTCAGCTCTCGGGGAGCTTGCCGCCACGCCGGCACCGGGTGAGCATGCGGCGGATTTCATCTTGTTACCTGGTGTGGTCTGGCTTGGCCAGCCGGGCGTCATCCCAACGGTAAGACGTCGCCGCGCCGCGTAGTTCGACCGTATTATTGGTGCTCGCCGGAGGGATGGCCGAGTGGTCGATGGCGGTGGTCTTGAAAACCACTAAGGTGCAAGCCTTCGGGGGTTCGAATCCCTCTCCCTCCGCCAGACTTCGAAAGGAGCAATTGATCACAGATCCCTTCCTCCACGTAATGGATCCGCGCTCCATCCAGGTCCAGAAAGCGACGCTGAACCGGAAAAAGACGGTGCGGGATGTCGAACGCCTGAACAGGCACCGATGATCCTGAGACGGAAGCCTACTGGCCGCAGGTTGCCCGGAACACTCGCACTGCTTGCGTATCGTCCAGATGCCTGGCGACCTAGGTTACGTTATCACGACTCCGGCGTCGTGCGCTAAGCATCGGCCAGTCCGAACTCGACCTCCACGCGCGCGCCTCCTGACTCCCCGGTACCAAGAATGAGCATGCCCCCCGTGCCCGCGGCGGCGCGCCTGACGATGTCCAGCCCCAGACCGGTCGACCGCCGGCCGCCGTCGCCGGGAACGGCTTCTGCGGCCCTGATTCCAGGTCCCTCGTCCTCCACCGTCAGGCGCACCCGCCCGGCACCGGTGGGCCTGAGGCTGATGGTGAACGAAGTGCGCTCGGGTGTGTGTGCGAAGACGTTGTCGATGATGGCGTCGAGCACCGCCTCGAGGTCGTCGCGCGGAATCCTCACCAACGCTGTTGCCGGCTCGATCTCGGCGCGATAAGGTCTGTGCTGCTCGTCGGCCAGTGCCGCCCAGAACGCCACCCGCTCGCGCGCCACCTCGGCGAGGTCGGCGATGCTCCCCGCGGTGCCCCGCGTCTGGCGGCGCAGTTCCTGTATGACGGAGCTGACTGCGCGTTCCAGGTCCTCGAGGTCCTCGGATAGGCGCGCGCCCTCCTCGCCATTGTTAAGCTGCTCGATGTCGAGCCGGAGGGCGGTCATCGGCGTGCGCAGACGGTGCGACAGGTCGGCCGCCGCCGCCCGCTCGGCGGCAAGCAGCTCTCCAATCCTGGCCGCCAGCAGGTTGAACGCGCCGCCCACCTCGACGAGTTCCGGCGGACCGGCTGGGACGACCCTGGTTTCAATTCGGCCCTGCGCCAGACCGTGGGCGGCGGTTGCGACGTCGCGCGTCGGCGTCACCACGGAGCGCGCCATCCGATCGGCGACGAGGCCGGCCAGAGCCACCAGGGCGACGCCCAGGGCGCCAAGGATCAACCAGGCGGTCGCACCGCCCTGGTCCAGCGCCGAGTTGGGCACCCTGACCTCGACCACGGTGGTGGATCCGTCGGATCCGAGAACAGGCACCAGGACCGCCATGCCGCCCGGCACCGATGTCGTGAATGCGCGGCCCTGACGCGCCAGCGCGACGCTCGCGTCCGCGCTTCTCGGGTCTCCCATCACGGTCCCGTCCGCGAGAAACACCGTGAGACGACCAGGACCCGCGCTGCTGACTGAGGTGATCGCGCTGTTGAGGGTGGCAGGATCGTGCTCCGTGGCCAGCAGTGGCGCGAGCGAGCGCGCCTGGAGCTCCGCCGCGTTGAGCGCACGGTCGCGCACGACGGTCTGGACCAGGATCGCCAGCGGGATCAGGAAGGCCAAAACCACCATCGACGTGGTCGCCGCGGCCATCACCGCGAGCTGGCGCCTCACTGCCGAATGCGGTGGCCCGGTACCTTCACGACCGAGGGTCCACCAGCTGCGCTCCGACCCCGCGGACGACGCGGAGGTAACGGGGATGGGCTGCCGTCTCGCCCAGCTTGCGCCTCAACCAGGAAAGATGCACGTCAACCTTCCGATCGGTGCCTCCAAAGGGAAGCCGCCACACCTCGGCCAGGATCTCGCGCTTGCTGACCACTGTGCCGGCGCGTGCCGCGAGGTAGTGAAGCAGGTCGAATTCTTTGCGGCTCAGTTCCAACACTCGGCCCTCGAGCGTGGCCTCGCGGACCCTGGCGTCGACGCTTAAATCGCCGATGACGATGGAGTTACTGTCTTCGCCGGCCTTGACCCGGCGCAGCAGGGCGCGGATTCGCGCGTCGAGTTGAGCGGCCGAGAACGGCTTGACGACGTAGTCGTCTGCCCCCGCGTCGAGCGTCTGCACGATCTCCGACTCGTTGTCGCGAGCGGTGGCGACGATAACCGGGATTGGGCTAAAGGCACGAAGCATGCGCACCAGCTTGCGGCCGTCGACGTCAGGCAGCCCGAGATCGAGGACGATGACGTCGCCTGGACTTTCGGTAACCATTCCCAATCCGGCCATCCCGGTCGATGCGGACCTGACCGCGTAGCCCCTGTCGGCGAGCCCTGCCCTCAAGGCCCGTCGTATACGGTCATCGTCTTCGATTAGGGTGACGACGGGCACGGCGCAAGTGTAGGTCGGAGCGAACGCCCGATCCCGCGCGTTTTGCCACGTTAAGGCGATTTGATGGTGTCTTAACGCGCGCGAAACGTAAGAAGTTAGAAGCTCCACCTCATGAAAAGCTTGCTCGTTCGCAGACTCTGGATCGTCGGCGCCCTTGCCGGAATCATCGTGATTTCGGGCGCGTTCAGGATCGCGGCCAGCCCTGGCCACGGTCAGGTTCATCTTCTTGTCGCAGCTTCGTCGTCGGCCATCGGCCTGCGGCAGGCGGACGCCGCCGAGCCGAAGGCAGTCGCGAATGAGCCCGCGGAGGATGCCAACGAGCCCGCGGAGGATGCCAACGAGCCCGCGGAGGAGGCCAACGAGCCCGCGGAGGAGGCCAACGAGCCGGCCGAGAACGACAAGGAGGCAGCTCTTGCAGCGGCCCCTCCGGCGCCGACGGCCGCGCCGACCAGCCAGCCGATGACCTCGTCGCAGACCTTCTCCCTCGTCGGCGGCACCGTGACTGTCACATGCACCGGCAGCGCGATCTCGCTCGACTCCGTCACGCCGAACGCCGACTTCACGATCGACAAAGAAGAGAATGAAGACGGACAGGTCGAGGTGCGACTCCAGAGTGACTCTCACGAGTCCCGACCGCGGGTGACCTGCCAGAACGGTACGGTCGTCCTGGAAGAGCTCCGCGAGGAGAACAGCTGATTCCACGCTCGAGGTTGAACCTCGGGACTGACTTGAAAGGAGGCGCGCCTGGCTTCCTCTCATCTGGCTGATCGGCACCGCAGTCGCGGTCCTGGTCGGCTGGAGCGCCGTCCAGGCCGTGATCGGCCAGGTGGTTCCGGAGCAGCCCGGTCCAGTGAGCTTCCCGGGCGTCGCCCAACTCGGTGGCTCCCCGGTCCCGTCGCCGAGCGGCGCCGAGCTGACGCCGGCAAGCCCGACCCCGACACCGGCGCAGCTGACCCCGCCGCCGGTGACCTCCACAACTGCTCCGACTCCGGCCACCGGCGAATCCATCTCGCACCATCGCCGCGCAGGGCGGGACGGTCGACGTCTCCTGCCAGGGGAGCCAGATCGCCCTTGACTGGGCCACGCCGAACGCGGGCTTTCAGGTCGAGACAGAGTGGCACGACAGCAACACAGTGCTGGAGGTGCGCTTCACGAGCTCGTCGCATGAGTCACGCATCGAGACCTGGTGCTCCGCGGGTCAGATTCAGGCGACGGTCGAAGAGCAATCGAGCTGAGTCGATACGCGTAGCGTTTAGACCATCGGCATGGCTGGTGGACGGGTGAAGCTGGGCATCCTTGCGTGGCCGCAGTACACGGGCTGGGCATCCCTGCGCGAGGCGGGCGCAGCGGTCGAGAGCGTCGGACTGGATTCGCTCTGGACCTGGGACCACCGATAACCGGTCTACGGGTCGCCAGAGGCGCCCCGAGTTCGAGGGGTAGATGACGCTTGCGGGGTGGGCTGCCGTCACCAAACGGGTGACCCTTGGCCTGCTGGTCGGAGCAAACACATTCCGGAACGCTGGTTACGAGCGCTGTAACAGCGAATCGTATCAAGGTGCAGGAATGATCCTGCGCCGGCAGGGCGTCAGTGCATCAGATTGAGCTGGGCCCAGGCGTATCGCTTCGCAGTCCAACATGGCCAGGTACCTTTTGGTAGCGCACCAGACCGCAGAGAGCCCCGCGCTCGTTGAGCGGGTCCTCGAAATGGTCGCCACCGATCCGGCTGCCCAGTTTGTTCTGCTTGTCCCAGCGACCCCGGTCAGCCACCTGCTGTTATGGGAGGAGGGGGAGACGTGGGAGGTCGCCCGGCGGCGGGCGGACACCGCCGTGGCTCGCCTGCAGGAGGCCGGGGCCGACTTGGTAGCAGCCCGCGTCGGGGACGGATCGCCGCTTCAAGCCATTTCCGACGAGCTGCGTCAGTACCCCGATTACGACGCCATCGTCATCTCCACCTTGCCGCCGGGTCTGTCGCGGTGGCTCGGCATGGACCTGCCTGGGCGAGTGGCGCGGGAGTTCTCGATCAAGGTCATCCATGTCGAGGCGCAGTTGACCACGAGCGAGAGAACGCGACCGGTCACGGGGAGCTAATCTGGCGAAGTTCCTTTCGCCGAAGTCCTGGGCGATCCGGCAGAACGGCAACGCCGGCGCTGCGGTGACGGACGACCAATTGGTGGCTCGCGGCCTCGCGGTGGCTGCCGGGCACCCCGCCCTGGCCAGTACGTCGCGATTTCCGTAACCAACCGAGGTATCCATCCTCAGCACCTCCCAGGGAAGCAGGATCGTGCCACGTCCTTTAGCACTCATTCTTGTCCTCTTCTTCACGGCATGCGGGCCCGCCCCTGCAGCCGTCAAGCACCCGGGCGGGCCGGCGGCCGCCGAGACCCCGTCGGCAACGGCCACGCCGTCGCCTTCCGCCAGCGCCACTGCGGCTGCCGCGGTGCAGCCTGCGCCTCCTCCCGCAGCCCCGCCGCGGGTTGCAACGGGGACATTTGCGCTGATCCCGTTTGGCGGCCGGGGGGCCAGCGGGAGCGTCACGGTGACAGTCCAGGCCGGCGCGTTCAGCGTCAGCGTCTTCGCGAGCGGCCTCGCCCCCATGAGCACTCACGCCGTGCACCTGCACGCAGGCAACTGCGGATTCGCTTACGGCGGCAGGCACCTGCTTGTTGTTGGCAGCCTCGTGGCAAGCGGCTCGGGCAGCGGGTCACTGACCTCTTTTGTCGGTTTCCCTTACAGCACGGGGCGGTTCGTCATCGTCTACGCCGGGCTCACCCAAGGAACGATACTCGGCTGCGCCGACCTGGGTCCCATCTAAGCGGGCGCCGCCAGCCACTCCACAAAGGCTGATCCATCGGCAGATGCTCGTTATCTCAAGGGCGCCATCGGCCGTTGAGGTGCGGGTGGCTTGGGAGAGGTCGGTTCTCGACGCGGCAACCTTGCCTTACGTAGCATCGTCTTCAAGAAACTCAGCTGGGTCGATACGCTTGGGTGATCTTCAGAGCGGCGACGAACGTGCCCTTTCCGGCGCGCCGCAGGCCACCAAAGAATGCGCCACCACGCCGCGGTAGTATCTGAAGCTAGGCTCGCACTCGAGGCAAATCTGGTTCGTCCGTTGCGCGCGGCTGGAGGTGACTACTGTGGCCGTCCACGAGGTTCGCTCGTACGTCGGAGGTCAATGGCGAGACGGCGTCGACCTGGCGGAGGACCGCAACCCGGCAACCCCGAATGAGGTGCTCGCCCGGATTCACTTGGCCGATGCACGCACTGCAGCCGACGCCGTGGCCGCCGCACGAGCCGCGTTCCCGGCTTGGCGCTCTCTTCCGGCCCCATCGCGCGGCGAAATTCTTCGGAAAGCCGCCGACCTCCTTGACGCGCGCATCGAGAGCATTGCGAAGGAGTTCACACGCGAAGAGGGCAAAACGCTGGCCGAGGCGACCGCCGAGACACGTCGCGGCATCGCCATCCTTCGGTACTACGCCGGCCAGACCCTCGAGCCCGACGGAGAAACCTACCCCTCGCACGGCGCCGAGACGTTCCTCTACGCGCGACGGGAAGCGGTGGGTGTCGTCCTCGCGATCACGCCGTGGAATTTTCCGATTGCCATCCCACTATGGAAGATCGCCCCTGCTCTGGCCTACGGCAACACGGTGGTCTTCAAACCCGCCGAGCTGGTGCCGCTGACCGCAGCCCGTTTGGTAGAAGCGCTGCTCGACGCCGGCCTACCGGCTGGCGTGCTGAACCTAGTTATCGGCAAGAGTTCGGTCGTTGGTCAGACACTTGCAGACCACGAGGACGTTGACGCCATCACCTTCACCGGCTCAAATGCCGTCGGCAGGGCGATTCAACTAAAGGCCACCGAACGTGGGAAGAGAGTCCAGCTCGAGATGGGCGGGAAGAATCCGGCGGTAGTGCTGGCGGATGCGAACCTGAAGCATGCAGCGGAGCAGGTGGCGCGCGGAGCCTTCCTCTCCGCCGGCCAGAAATGCAGCGCCACAAGCCGCGTCATCGTAGAAAAGGCGGTCGCCGCCGAGTTCAGCGAGCGACTGGTGGCGGTGGCGCAGCGGATGAAGGTGGGCAATCCACTGCACCCCGACACCAACGTTGGCCCAGTCGTGTCGGAGGAACGGCTCACAGCGGTCCTCGGTTTTCTAGAAGAAGCTCGGCGCGATGGAGGGCGGGCGCTGGCGGGCGGGACCAGGGCGGAGGCGCTGGGCGCCGGCTATTACGTAACGCCGACCATCCTCAGTGGGATCGACGCCCAATCCCGTGTTGCCCGGGAGGAAATATTTGGCCCGGTCGCGGTCATGCTCGAGGCCAAGGGGTTCGAAGAGGCAGTCGCCCTCGCGAACGACACCCCCTTTGGCTTGACCGCGAGCCTCTTCACCAGCGACCTGGGTCGAGCCCTCCGCTTCGCGCGGGAGATCCGCGCCGGCGTCGTCAAGATCAATCAAGAAAGCGCTGGCGTCGAATTTCAGGTGCCCTTTGGCGGCATGAAGCAGAGTTCGAGCGGGTCCCGCGAGCAAGGAAAGGTAGCGAGGGATTTCTTTACCGAGTGGAAGACCGTCTATATCGATCCGCCCCCCAATTAACTCGAACCCGCACTAACCCCACAGGGCCGGATTGTGCTAGAGTCCGGTTGTCCGGACAACCGGTCCTTTCGCCTTCTAGGGGGCTAATTGCGGCGCGTGACTGTGCGGGAGGGGATGTCCTTGCAGCGTCCGGCGCTTGATCGTCGACCCGGCCTGGCCCTCTACGCGGCCGTGGAGGAAGCCCTCGAGGCGCTGATTAAAGAGCGCGGGCTCGCGCCCGGCGATGCGCTGCCGGCCGAGCAGGATCTCCAGAGCCTGTTCGGGGTCAGCCGTGCGACGGTGCGACAGGCGCTCGGGCAGCTCGAGCGCCGCCGCATCGTGGAGCGTCACCAGGGACGTGGCACCTTCCTCGCCATTCCGACGATGGAACTGTCGCTACCCCAGCTGACCGGTTTCTCCGAGCAGGTCCAGGCCCGGGGCATGCGACCGACCAGCCGGCTGGCCGAGTACCGAACCGTCAATCGATCGCAGGACCGCGATGCGCATTTCTTTCCGGCGGGCACGCCGCTGGTGCGGATCACTCGGGTCCGTTGCGCCAACGAGGTTCCGATCGGGGTCCACATCGCATATCTCCCGCAGGACATCGTCGAGCGGGCCGGCTTCACCGAAGCGTCGCTTCGTGCCGACGCTTCCCTCTCGCTATACCGCCGGCTGGAAACCGCCGGCGTCCGCATCCAGTGGGCGCAGGAGTATCTGCGAGCCCGGGCCGCGGATCGGGCCGAGGCCAGGCTCCTCAGCGTGAAGGCCGGGACCTCGGTGATGGACGTATTGCGACTCACCCGCTACGACAGTGATCGCTTGATGGAGGTGGTGCGTTCGGTGTTGCTTGGCGACCGGTACACGTTCATCGCGTACCTGGAACGGCATCCCGCAGCTGCTGGTCTGGGGGGACTGGTCACTCATGCGCGGGAGGAGGAGGTAGCCAGACGATGACGCGAACCCATCGACTTTCGTGGTCGGCGATTTTACCGGTGGTGGCCTTGATCCTGGCGAGCTGTGGTGGCTCGTCGACAAGCGGTGGTACAGCTTCGTCAGTCAGCGCCAATACGTCCGGGAATGCGGGTCCCAGCTTCAAGCCTCTCTGCACACCGCAGGGCGGGAAGACATATAAGGTTGCGCTGATCATCGCCCAGGGCGGGCTCGGTGACCAGTCGTACAACGACCTTGCCTACTCCGGTTTCCAAAAAGCGAAGAGCGACTTTCCGATCGTCGGACGCGTGATTCAATCGGCCGACATCGTGTCGCAAGGACAGGCGATCGTGCAGCAGGCCGGCCAGGCGAACTTCGACCTGGTGATCGACCTCGAGTTCAGCACCTATGACGCCGTCAAGGCGGTTGCGCCACAATTCCCCAACACCCAGTGGATGACGCCGAACTTCACCTCGGTGGCCCCCAACGACACGGGATATCTGTTCAACGAGCAGGATGGATCCTATCTCGCCGGCGTACTGGCCGCCCAGGTTACCCAGGACTCGAGCGTTCCCGGTATCACGCCGAGCAAGACGATCGGGGTCATCGGCGGCGTCAAGGCCGTCGGGATCGACAAGTTCATCGTCGGCTACATCCAGGGCGCCCATGAGGTCGATCCGAACCTGAAAGTCCTGGTCAACTATTCCAACGGGTTCGGAGACCCCGCCAAGGGTAAGCAGCTCGCCGACGCCATGTTCCAGCAGGGCGCCAACATCGTCTACCAGGTCGCGGGCGGAACCGGAACCGGGGTCATTCAATCGGCGCAGTCGGCCAACAAGTATGCGATTGGCGTCGATTCGGACCAGGACGCCATTGCGCCCGGCCATGTGCTGACCAGCATGATCAAGCGGACGGACTTTGCCGTTTACGACTCGATCAACCGGCTCGTCTGCGGCAAGCTCAAAGGCGGCGACACGGTCAACCTCGGTCTGAAAGAAGGCGCGGTCGGCCTCAGCCCGATGAAGTTCACGAAGAGCATCGTCCCCAGCAAGTACCTCGACCGCGTCAATGCGGACGAGCAGAAGATCATCAACGGTCAGATCAAGGTTTGGAACACGATCACGCAGGGCAACCCGCCCTGGTTCACTTCGTGACGGAAGCCGGTCGCTCAGCGGATGCCCCGACGGTCGGGGCATCCGTCTCTTCCGCGACGGTGCCCCGGATTCGGATCCGCGGGCTGACCAAGTCGTATGGGCCAGTGGTTGCGAATGACGGCATCGACCTGGAGATCGCGCGCGGCGGGATCCACGCCATCGTCGGCGAAAACGGCGCGGGCAAGACCACGCTCGTGCGGGCCATCTATGGCCTGGTGCAGCCGGATGCCGGCAGCATCGAACTGGACGGGAACCTGGTCGACATCGCCACGCCGGCGAAGGCCATCACCCATCGAATCGGCATGGTGCACCAGCGCTTCCAGCTCGTCGAGCCGCTGACAGCCCTGGAGAACCTCACGCTGGGAGACCTGCCGCACAGGGGGGTGTTCTTCGACCGGTCGACGGCACTGTCGCGCGCACGGGCGCTAGCCGCCGAGCTCGGCACGACGATGGAATGGGATCGGCCAGTGGTGCACCTCAGCGTCGGGGCTCGACAGCGCCTCGAAATCATGCGCCTCCTCTACCGCAAGGCCGACATCTTGATATTCGACGAGCCCACCAGTGTCCTCACGCCGCAGGAGGCGGACGACCTCTTTCGGGTTCTGCGGCGCCTGACGGCCCAGGGCCGCACCATCATTTTCATCACGCACAAGCTTCGTGAGGTCTTCGCCCTCGCCGATCGGGTCACGGTGATGCGCCGAGGGCGAGTCATCACGACCGTACCGACGAAGGGGAGCGATCCGCAGGCGCTGGCCTCTCTCATCGTGGGCGAGCAGTTCGAGCGCCCCGCCTTGCAGCAGGCGGCGGACCGCGGGGAGGCTGTCATCGACGTTGAGGGGCTGAGCGTCTGCGACGACCTGGGTACCCTCAGCCTGCGTGGCGCCTCGTTCACGGTCCATGCCGGAGAGATCGTCGGGGTCGCCGGCATCGAGGGCAGCGGGCAACGCGAACTCGTCGAAGCCTTGCTCGGCGTCCGCCAACCCGTAGCCGGGACGATCCGCTTGCAGGGCCGGCCGGTTCAACGCGCCTCCGTTTGGGAACGCCGCAAACGCGGCGTCGCCTTTATCTCAGAAGACCGTGACGGGGAAGGCGCCTGCCTTGCGGCCACCCTGGCGGAGAACGTCATCCCTCTCGAACGGCACGACCCGGGGCTTACAGGCGGTGGTCGCCTTCGTCGTCCTGCGATCGCCGCGTTTGCGCGATCGGTGCTCGAGCGCTTCGACGTGCGGGGCGCCGGACCGCAAAGTCCTGCCCGCGCCCTGTCGGGTGGCAACCTGCAGCGCCTTGTCCTCGGTCGCGAGATTCGCAAGACGCCGGCGTTGCTGCTCGCCGCCCATCCGACGCGCGGCGTGGACGTGCGAGGCATCGCCTTCATTCACGAACAGCTCGCACAGGCCCGCAAAGCCGGGGCGGCAATCCTCTTGATTTCGGAAGAGCTTTCCGAACTCATCGAACTCTCCGACCGCCTGCTGGTCATCTTCGAGGGACGCATCGTCGCCGACCTGCCGGCCACGGACGCGTCCCCCGAACGGCTCGGCCTGCTGATGACCGGCGCCGCATGAGCCGCGTGGTGGCGGAGGCGGGCATCCCCGTCGCCGGCCAGGTGACAATTGCCCCACCGCGAGCGCTCGCTCTCCTCCGCCCGTTGCAACTGGCCGGGCCCTTCGTGATCGCCCTGCTCGTCGGCGCGGTCGTGCTGTTCGCCTCCGGGCGCGACGCCATCGGCACCTACTGGCTGCTGGTCCAGCAGTCGCTGGGTGGCACGACGCCGATCGCCAACACACTGGTCGCGGCCACCCCCATCCTTCTCACCGGCCTGGCCACGGCGGTGGCGTTCCGATCGGGCATCTTCAACGTGGGCGTCGAGGGATCGCTCTACGTTGGCGCCTTCGCGGCGGCCTGGGCGGGCTTCACGCTCAAGGGACTGCCGGGTCCGCTGCTGATCGCCGTCGCGGTCCTGCTGGCGGCCGCCGCCGGCGCACTCTGGGCGCTCGTGCCCGGCGTGCTCCGAGCCCGTTGGCGGGTGGATGAGGTGGTGACGACCCTGATGCTCAATTACGTCGCCATCCTGCTGACCAGCTGGCTCGTCAACTACTACTTCCTCGCCCCGGATATCGCCAATTCGATGAGCCCGCTGATCGCCAAGCAGGCCCGGCTCGCCTCGCTCGTGCCGCCCAGCCAGCTCACGATCGCCTTCGTCGCCGCCCTCGTGGTCACCGGGCTTTATGCCTACTTTTTCAGCCGGACGCGGATCGGCTATGAGCTCCGCATGACCGGCCTCAACCCGCGGTTCGCGCGGGCGGTCGGCCTCGACCTCGCCGGCGCGGTCCTCATCGCCTTCGCCATCTCCGGCTTCATCGGCGGCGTCGCGGGCGGCTTCCAGATCCTCGGGGTCAACTACCGCTTCATCGACCATTTCTCTCCGGGCTACGGATTCACCGGGATCGCCGTGGCCCTACTGGGCCGGGGTCACCCGCTTGGCATCGTGTTGGCGGCACTGTTCTTTGGTGCCCTGAGCAGCGGCGGCGCGATGATTCAGCTCTTCAGTGACATCCCGCTCGACCTGATCAACATCCTGCAGGGCACCGTCATGATCTTCGCCGTCATCGAGCTTAGCCGCCTGCCCTTCGTGAAACGGTGGCTCCGCCATGCTTGACGCGATCCTCAGCGTGCTGGCGGCGGCCGCGCCATCGACGACCTCGATCCTCCTGGCATCGATGGGCGGCCTCATCAACCGGCAGGGCGGGATCGTCAACATCGGCCTCGAGCCAATGATGCTGGTGGGCGCCTTTGCTGCGGTGGTCGTCAGCGCCCAGACCGGGAACCCCTTCCTCGGCCTGCTGGCCGCCAGCGCCAGCGGCGCACTCCTCGGTCTTCTGTTCTCCTGGTCGATCACACGGCTGGGCGCCAACGAGATCGTGGCGGGCCTGGGGCTCAACCTGCTCGTGCTCGGGTTCTTTGGTTACCTGCTCCCGACCGTGTTCAAGATCGAGGGGACGCTGCTGCCGGCCGGTCTCGTCGGCCTTCCGAAGGTGCACATCCCGCTGGTCGAGCAGATCCCCGGCGTCGGTCCTATCGTCTCGGGCCACGACGTGGTGACCTACCTCAGCTGGTTGAGTGTCCCGCTCGTCTCCCTTTTCCTCTACCGCACGCCGCTCGGCATCCAGTTGCGGGCGACCGGCGCCAACGAGGAGGCGGCTCGCGCCGCCGGCGTGCCGACGCTGCGGCTGCGGGACTTTTCGACTGTGGTCGCCGGCGCCTTCGCCGGGCTGGCCGGCGCGCAGCTTTCGCTGGGGGTGGTGACCCTTTTCAACAAGACCATGACCGGCGGCCGCGGCTTCATCGCGCTGGCCGCCTTTTATTTCGGGGACGCCAGGCCGGCGCTGACGGCGCTGGGCGCGGTCATCTTCGGTGTCTTCGAAGCGGCCGGCTTTCGCCTGGGCAGCTCGGGAATTCCCTCGCAGCTGGTCCAGATGCTTCCCTACCTTGTCGTCGTGATCAGCCTGACCCTGGTCGCGGTTCGCCGCGAGCTTCGGCTTCGCGAACGCGGCCGTGCCGCCGCCTCGCTGCGGACCGCGGAGGTGCGCTGATGGCGGCGCGCGAGCCGGTCAATGCACGTCATCGCCTCGCCCTGATCCTGGTGGACGTCAACCGATCCTTTTTCGACACCGACGGTCCGTTTCACTACCCCGGTGCGCTGGAGAACCTGGGTCCACTGCACCAGCTGCTCGCTGCGGCTCGAGCCGGGGGCCGCCTGGTGGTCCACGCGCGGGAAGCGCACCGTCCCGGCTTCCACGACTACGAGCGGCCCAAACTGCCCGAGCACAGCTACCTCGGTGACCGCGACCAGGAGCCGTACCCCGGGTTCGAGGAGCAGCCGGGTGAGGTCGTGATCCACAAGCGCCGCTTTTCCGCCTTTTTCGCGACCGACCTGGCGCTTCTGCTACAGGAGCAGGGCGTCGAGCGGGTCATCATTGCCGGCGTCAAGACCAATGTCTGCATCCGGGCCACCGTCCAGGACGCCTTCGCCTACGGCTTGCGGCCGACCATCGCGCGAGGTTCGGTGAGCTCGAACCGTCCCCACCTGCACGAGGCGTCGCTCGAGGACATCCAGCGCTACATCGGCGACGTCGTCGATCTCGAGGTCGCCGAGCGCTGGCTGCGCGCCGAGGCCCCGCGTGACTGAGCTGGACGCAGTTGTCGCGGGCGATGCCGCCATAACCTTTGCATGGCAGGTCAGCGTGCCGCCCGCGCCGGGACAGACCTCGAAATTGCTGGGCCCGGTGGAACCCGAGGGCCGCTTCGGCGGCTGCGCACCCGGCGTCGCCCTCGCCCTGGCCGAGCTCGGCCACAAGGTCGCGCTGGTGAGCTGGCTCGGCGACGATCGCTACGGGCGCGACTACCTGGCCCGACTGCGTGCGGGTGGCGTCGACGTCGCCGGCGTGGACATCGCCACTGGCCAGGCGTCGGCGCGGGCGCTGATGCTCTATGACGGCAACGGGAGCGCGACCTGCCTGCATCATCCGAGTGGTTCCAGCAGCCTTCGCCTGCCGGCGGCCGGTCGTGAGCGCCTCGAGCAGGCACGCTGGTTGGCCCTGACCGCCGGTCCGGCCGGAATGTCGCAGGCGCTGCTCGATGCCCGGCGGCACCCGACTTCGGTCGCCTGGGCCGTCAAGGCAGACCCGAGTCACTACCCCACCGCCTTGCGGCGGCGGATCATCGAGGAGGCGCAGCTGTTGTGCTTCAACCGGGATGAACTCGGGTTCCTGGCCGAGGCGCTCGACATGCCGAAGGGTGCCGCCGTGCAAGACGCGCTCAGCGCGTTAAGGCGAGTGACCGGCGCGGTGCTCGTCATGACCGACGGCCGGGCGGGTTGCCGCGTGATGTGGGCCGAGGGCGACGCGGTCATCCCGGCCACCCCGATCGAGGTCGAGGACCCCACCGGCGTTGGCGATGCCTTCTTCGCGGCATTCCTATCGGCGACCATCCGTGGCGATTCGCCGCCGGATGCTGCGAGTCGGGCCATCGCCTACGCCTCCACCTTTCTTCAGCGACGGTCCGCCTCGGCCGTGACCACTCAAGTCAGGAGGGATATATCGTGATCAGCGTCAAGACGCGACCGGCTCCAGCCGGCGCCTGGTACCTCGGCCTCAAGGAGGGCGACGTCGCCCCTCGCTGCATCTTGGTCGGCGATCGCGCCCGCGTGGACATGTTCGGCGAGCGCCTGGAGGGCGCACGCGTGTTGAGTGACAAGCGTGGCCTGCGCACGATGGACGGCACCTTCGAGGGGGTGCCCGTCTCGGTCGCAGCCTTTGGTATGGGCGCGCCCATCGCCGCCGTGCTGCTCGAGGAGCTGGCCGTGATCGGAGTGCGCGTCGTCCTGCGAGCGGGGACGGCGATGAGCCTCGCGCCCGACCGGCTCGCGTTGGGCACCTTCATCGTGGCGCACGCCGCCCTTCGGGCCGATGGAACGTCGCTGACCTACGCGCCGTTGGGGTATCCGGCCGCCGCCGATCCGCTCGTCGTCAATGCGGTAACCGGCGTGCTCGCCAAAAGCCGCCTGCCGCATACCGTCGGCATCCTGGCCACCGCCGACGGTTTCTACACCGAGATGCTGGCGCCGTCGGACGCACGTAGCGAGTCGGTAAAGCGCCGGCACGACGAATTTCGCAAGGTCGGCGTGATCGCGGCGGACATGGAGACTGCGACGCTCTTCGTCGTTGCCTCGCTGCTCGGAGTCCGGGCCGGGTCGCTGTGCCTGGTCAGCGTCGACGGGCCAGGGCGGGCGCTGCTCGATGACGAATCGCGGCACGCGGGCGAGGCGCAGCTGGTGGACGCAGCACTCCGTTCCCTCATCGCGATCCCCGACCCGAGAGAGCGGAGGCCGGCGGCATGATCGAGTACTTCCGCGTCGCGGGCGGACTCCTCAAGCAATTACAGGACACGCAGCAGGCGGCGATCAGCCGTGCCGCCGACCAATGCGCGACCAGCATTGGGGCCGGCAAGCTGGTGCACCTGTTCGGGACCGGCCATGGCAGCTTCCCCGCGCTGGAGGCATTTCCGCGCAGCGGTAGCCTGGTTGGCTTCCATCCGATCGCCGAGTTGCCGATCACCCTCCTCCACCACGTCTACGGCGACATGGGCGTTCCCCAATACCGGTTTCTTCACCGCCAGGAGGGATACGGCCGCGCGATTCTGGAGGCGCACCGACTCCACCCCGCCGACACGCTGGTCCTATTCAGCCACTCCGGCATCAATCCCGTCGTGCTGGACATGGCGCTGATGGCGAAAGAGAAGGGCATGGCATTGATCGGCGTTACCTCTCGCCCACACTCGCAAGCCACCGCATCGCGGCACTCCTCGGGCAAGAAGCTCTACGAGGTGGCCGACGTCGTGATCGACACAGGGGCGCCGCTTGGCGACGCGTGCGTCCGGCTCGATGGGCTTGAGGATCCCGTGGCCGCGGTCTCCTCCATGCTGGTCATGACGGTGGTCGACGCCATGATCGCCGAGACGGCGCGTATCCTCGTTGAGCGCGGCACGCCACCGCATGTCGAGGTCAACCTCAACCTCCCGCGCGAAAAGTCGGCACGGGCCCAGAACGACGCCGGCTACGCGGAACTCTGGCGCCGGATCGCCTCGCGATGAGCGCGCTCGCGAAGCCGACCCTGCCAAGGCTCCGCGCCGACTTCCTGATCGGCGGTCAATGGGTAGAGTCGGTCAGCCGTGAGCGCCGCCAAATCCTGGATCCCGCGACGGGCGAGGTCGTCGGGGACACGGCCTACGGCGATGCGCCCGACGCCGACCGTGCGCTCGCTGCGGCGAGCCACGCCTTCGCACGCTGGTCGCGAACGCCGGTCGCTGAGCGCGCCCTGATCCTGGAACGCGGCGCCGACCTGTTGCGGGAACGCCTCGAGCCGATCGCCGTCGCGCTCACCCGCGAACAGGGCAAACCGCTGCCGGACAGCCGCAAGGAGCTGCGCTTCACGGCCGACGTCTTCACCTACTACGCCGAGGTCGCCAAGCACCGCGCCGACGAGTGGCGCCCCGCCTCGCGCCCGGATATGCGAAGCCTGGTGATCCGACAGCCACTCGGGGTCGTGGTGGCTATCGTCCCCTGGAATTTCCCAGTTGATCTCTTCAGCTGGAAAGCCGCGCCCGCGCTGGCGGCCGGGTGCACCGTCGTCTGCAAGCCCGCGCCCGAGACGCCGCTCGCCACCGCGCTCACGATCCAGTGTTTCCTGGACGCCGGGTTGCCCGAGGGCGTGCTGAATTATGTCGTCGGACCGGTCGAGACATTGGGCGAGACGCTCGTCACCGACCCGCGCTCGCGGATGATCGCCTTCACCGGCTCGACCGCCAGTGGGCGCCGGATCATGGCGCTCGCCGCCTCTCACGTCAAACGGCTCAATCTGGAGCTTGGCGGGCACACGCCAATGATCATCCTCGACGACGCCGACCTTGAGGCCACCATCCCGGCGGCCGTGCGGCGATCATTCTCCAACATGGGCCAGATCTGTAACGCCGTGAACCGGTTGTACGTGGCTCGTACGGTCGCCGACGAGTTCCAGGAGCGCTTCGTCGACGCGACGACCCGGCTCAAGCTCGGCCCGGGTCTCGAGCCGGGCGTTGAATACGGCCCGATGATCAACGAGAAGCAGGTTGCGCGGACCGAGTCGCATGTCGCGGACGCGCTCGGCCGTGGTGCGCGCCTGCTGTGGGGAGGCGCGCGGCCGGACGGCGACCGCTTCTCAAAGGGCCACTTCTACCAGCCGACCGTCCTCGCCGATGTTCCCGACGAGGCGCGCGCCATGCGCGAGGAGACCTTCGGGCCGGTCGCGCCCATCGCCAGCTTCGCCTCGCTCGACGAGGTCGTTCGCCGCGCCAACAGCACGGAGTACGGACTCGTCGCGTATATCTTCGGCAAGGACCTCGGGCAGGCGCTAGTGATAGCCGAGCAATTGGAGTTTGGCGGGGTGGGCATCAACGTCAACGACGTCACCGAACTGGCATCCCCGTTCGGCGGCTGGAAAGAGAGTGGCATTGGCCGCGAGATGGGGCCGGAGGGGTTGGAAGCGTATCTCGAACCGAAGCATATTCGCATTCGGCTCGGCGCCGGGCCCTAGTTCCGAGGTGGCGGCCGGCTCCGTCGACTGGGGAACCCTCGACCGCTATCGGATCCCGCGACCGGCCTGCGTCACCACCGCCTCGCTCGACGAGGCCACCACCTTCCTGTCAAGGACCGCGGACCAGGTGGTGGTCCTCAAGGCGGTGACCGACGAACACAAGCTCCGCCTCGGCCTCGTCATCACGAACCTGCGAACCTCGGAGCAGTTGGCGGCGGCGTGGCGTGAGCTTCACCGCAAATCGACGCCGCCGTTCCTGGTCCAAGAGCAGGTGGAGGCTGGACCGGAAGTCATCGTCGGCGCGCGACGCGACCCAAGCTTCGGTCCTGTCGTCGTCCTTGGATTGGGTGGCCGGTTCGCCGACGCGCTCGCGCGACGGGAGATTCGACTGGCCCCTCTCACAGCGAGGGACGCGGACCGGATGGTCGTCGTCTTGCTGGGTGAGTCCCTCCCAGAGCTCTCCGACATCCTCGTCAATGTGGCGCAACTGATCACCGACCGGCCGAACCTTCACGAGCTCGATCTCAATCCGGTGATCCTGACCCCATCGGGTCCGTGCGCCGTCGACCTGCGGGCGGTGGATGGTCCGATTACGCCCGGCGAGGACGTCGCTCCCGGTGCGAGCGAGGCAATCCGGCGGATGTTGCAGCCGCGATCGGTCGCGATCGTCGGCGCCAGCGCAAATCTGGTCAAACCGGGTGGCCGCGCGCTCCGCTACCTTCGCCAGTCCGCTCCCGACCTGCCCGTCCACGCGGTCAATCCGCGCCGAGAAATGATCGAAGGCGTGCAAACGGTCCGCCAGATCGAGGAGTTGCCGTTCGGCATCGATGTCGCGATTGTTGCGCTGCCCGCTGGCAACGTGCTGCCAACGCTCGAGGCTTTGCACGGACGGGGCATCGCGTCGGCGATCGTCTTTGCCAGCGGGTTCGCCGAGGTTGGGAACGAGGCTGGCGAGGCGGAAGTGAGGGCCGCCGCACGGCGACTGGCAATCCGGATCTGTGGCGTGAACTCCAACGGCGTCGTGGGGAACGTACCGTTGACGTTCAGCCAGGCCAGCGAGAAAGGGCCGCAGGCCGGCAGCGTCTCATTCGTCTCCCAGAGCGGAGCGTTGAGCGGTTCGCTCCTCATGCAATCGTGGGCGATCGGACTGGGGACGGCGCGATCAATCTGCGTCGGCAACCAGACGGACATCGAGATCAGCGATTACCTGGACTTTCTGGCTGTTGACGCAGCAACTCGCACCGTCGGCGTGTTCCTGGAAGGCGTGCGTGACGGACGCCGTCTAGCCGATGCGATGGCCAGCGTGACGCGGAACGGCAAGGGTCTCGTCGTGCTTCGAGCCGGCGCCTCCGTCCTCTCCTCGCTGGCGGCGCGGTCCCATACGGGCGCGCTTGCCGGGGCTCCCGAGATCTACCGGCAGGTGATTCGGCAGGCAGGGGGGAAGATCGCCGAGGATCTCCCAGAGCTGGTCGGCATATGCCAGACACGCGACTGGCAGCCGCGCGCCGCCTCGCCCCGGATCGCCATCATCTCGACCTCGGGCGGCGCCGGCAGCCTGCTCGCTGACATGGTCGAGCACCGGGGACTGCTGCTGCCGGAGCTGGAACCGGAGATCCAGGCCAAGCTTCGCCAGGTGCTCCCTTCGTTCGCCTCAACGCGAAACCCACTCGATACCACGGCGGCCATCACCTATGGGCCCGAGCTGCTCGGCCGGATGGCCGAACCGGTGCTGGAATCAAAGGCGGTCGACCTTCTCTTGATCGCGATCTCCACGCTGACGGGGCGGCAGGCAGAAACGATTGCCGGCGACATGGTGCGGCTTGCCAGCCGTTCCTCCAAACCGATCGTGATCGGCTGGAGCCTGCCGGAGAGCGCCGTCGGGCCGGCGGTCGCGATGCTGCGCGAGTCCCGCATCCCGGTCTTCGATTCCTTCGCGCTCGCCGCGTCGGCGGCGTCGGCGCTGAGCCCTGCGGCGGCGTGACCGCACGGAGACACCGCAATTCCGGGGCTGCTCGCCCTCCGGCGCCCCATTTCTAAATCGCCGCCTTGGATCAACCTCTTTTCCGAAGAACCGGTGGTTGCATCCAAGATTCCCGTCCGGAGCGCAGATATCTATTACTAGCGAAGCCCACCGCCGCCTGACGGCGGCTCCGGCCTCAAACCCTTAGGTCGTCAACACCTGGCTTGGCATTCGATGCCGAGGATGAGACAGTTGGACCTGACATTCCCCGCCAGCTATCTCATGGTCGCGCTGGGACGGGTTGAGGGATAGAGCCGAACGTCCTCACAGGCGACGGCCGTCTACCGGGCGGCGGCCACACGATGTAGACGAGCGCCCCGATCGGCACAAGGGCGATCACCGCTAACGCGGCGATCCCGGCCAATCGGTAGAGCGTGCCCCAGCTCGACTCCCGAGCGATTTCGGGAGCGTGTACGACCCGTTCGGTTGCGGTTGCTTTGCCGTTGGGTGCAGTCACGGCAGCCATCGAGGGGCCAGCTCCTTCATCGTGGATTACTCGGCGACATCACGGGCACCCGTGCCCCGGCGGCGACCGGGTTGCGCATCTCACTCAGCGAGACGCCCAGCCCGTAGGTCAGGAACGTGCCCTCGGGGATGACTTCGACGATCGAGCCCGTGTCCCGTCTCTCTGGCGGCAGAAGCGATCCCAACTCTTTCAGCGCCCAGCGCGCCTCCGGCGAGCCAGCCGGGTGCACCTTTGCGGTCGCATGGAAGCTGACGTTGCAGGAGGGATGGGCAGCACCAGCGCCAGAACGCCGCCTCGGGGGATGGGGACTGTTACCGAGACTTCCCCGCGAGCGGCAATATGCTTTGCCTTCCAGCTATCAGGTGCGACAGCCAGATATAGCCGAGAGCCGACAGTTTTGTAAACGACGCCACTCGATCTCGGCTCGCCAGCCGGCGTGGCGTATGCGACGACGGCGAACGACGCAGCGGCGACCGCTTCCCAGACCTGCTGGGTGGTCACAGCCTCGCTCGGCGCACTTGCCTCTGTTTTGTTATCAGACGTTGCGGTCGCCATGGCGGCGCTCATTCCACCCAGACCTCAACGGTCTTGTGCTGCGCTTCGTCTTCCACGTCCACGATCTTTCCTTCCGCGCCTTCCTGGATCATGGCGGCGATACTGTCCCAATCGAGCTTGGCGTCTTTCATTTCCGGGGAGAAGGTCTGGGCCATCTTCATGCCCCACTTGACCACCCCGATCGGCAGCTTGATGTTGACCGCAGGGCGGCCATCTGTGGCGTTGTCCACCACTCGTACCCGTAAAGACTTCGCCTTCTTTTCCGGCTCCTGATCTTGAACCCCCGTCTTGGCTTCTTCTTGCACCGTCATCGTGAATCACCTCCACTACCTACACTGCCATTTGAGCCTGTCATCGGCCTAGGGGCGGCTGGACCCGATGCATCAGGACCTTCGGCCCGGTGGAAACCAGAGGCCGAAGTGGCTTCACAAGCGATCGCGTTCTTGGTCGAACGTGGCCTCACGGCCGCAAGTATCACCGCCATGTCAAGCAGACTGCTCGGGCATCACGCAAACGTCATCTGAAACGTCTGTTGACGTTGGGACCTCCGTCCTCGACTCCTAATGCACCCGCGGGAGTCTCCACGGCGCACGGCACGGCTGTCCCAATACGGCCGATAGACACACCTGCTCCGGGGAGGCGCGCCCGACTCCTTGAAGCAGTTCGCGCGTCTAACGAAAGACCGCCACTCTCGACGCGACGATCGCACCCGTTGCCGCGGTCGCGGTGCTCAGGACCGACGCTCCTCCTCCGTCGTTGGTCAGGCTGGCGTCATGCCCGGGGCATGCGTCTCGTCGCCGCCCACCACGCCAGAGTGCCGTACGATCGCGACGCCCCACAGCAGCACGATGCTGGCGATGAGGCGCCAAGCACGCTCTCTCATCCGGTCCCGTTGTTGAAGAGGTTCTCGCCCACCAGGGCGAGGACCCCGAGGACGGTTGAGAGCAGGCCCAGACCGCCGGTCACATACCGGACGACCGTCCCTTCGCTGAGGATGATCCAGCCGCCGACGATCGCCGCGATATCACGAAGGACCAACGCCAGGCCCGACATACCCGTGGGGATCGAGGATGCCAAAGGCCGCGTCGGGACTGAGCGGCCCAGGTCTAGAGGTGTGGTAGGTGGCCAAGGTCCGGTGTTTCGCCTGACGAATGACCCTGTCTGCGAGGCCGACACGGTGAGACCTTGATAACGGATAAGCCCAAAACGTCGAAGGTGCCCTTCGGCACCACCTCAGGAGGAACAGAAATGGAGCCCTATCAATCAGAACTGAAAGAGGTCGCGAAGGACAACGACGACTTCCGTCGCGTGCTCTTCACAGGCGCGCACTCACAGCTCGTAATCATGGCGCTCGCCCGCGGCGAAGAAATCGGCGAGGAGGTGCATCAGGTCGACCAGATCCTCTACGCGGTCGATGGCGAGGGCGAGGCGTTCGTCGATGGTCGCCGGAAATCCTTTGAAAAAGGTGATGTGGTTGCCGTCCCGGCCGGGAGCCGGCACAACATCCGCAACACGGAGAAGAAACCGCTCAGGCTCTTCACCATCTACGCACCGCCCCAACATCCGGCCGGAACGGTGCACCACACGAAATCGGATGCCGTGGCGGCTGAGGCTAAGGAACCGATGCCGCTCGTTGGAGGTAACGCGGAATGACGTTCAGATGGTCGTCGACTACGCGAACAGCGGGAGGTTCGCGAAATTCCCGAGGCGGAGGCTAAGGAGGTCACCGATTTCCTCATCTCGTACGGGATCAATCCCGGCGAGAGAGCATCTGTCGTCACCGCTTTGCAAAGGCGGCCGTCGGCTTGGGTGGACTTCATGATGCGGTTTGAGCTTGGCTTAGAGGCTCCAGATCCGCGGCGAGCCATGCGCAGTGCGCTCACCGTCGGCGGCGCTTACGTCGCCGAGGCCTTGTTCCACTATTTCGTGATTGGCGCATCGGGTTCAACGACGGCGCTGGTTAGGCCGTTTCATGCCCGCCATCCATGGGACCTCGTCCTGCTCAGGGCAGGCTCTTCGGCCCTGCCGCGGCGCCGCGGTTGCTTGCACACTGAATCTTGAACTTCTCAGGCGCCGAATCCGCCGCCCCTCTCACCTTCCTTCGAGGGTCGGGATGCGGATTATTAGCCGAGAGAGAGGAAGGTTCGGTCATGGCCATTGCTACACCGCCTGCGGCGCGGCAGGCTCTATCGTCAGCTCCGCTAACACAGAGGATAAACGCAGGCGATCGGACGACAGCCCCGTTCGAGCGCAACCTTGACTGGACGCCGAGGGCCCGGCGCCTGGGAATCTTGGGTGGGTGGACCCTTTTCGGCATGGGCGTCGCGTACGTCGTCACCATGCTCGCCGGATTCGCGACCGCGGGAAATCTGACGGATCCGATTAAAGACCCCTACCTGGCGATCATGGAACTAATGATCGTCGTTCAGGCACCCATTATCGTCCTGATGTTTGCCGTCATTCACGCGTATGCTGGGCGCTCAAACCGAGTGTTGAGCCTGACCGCGTTCGGTCTCGTTTGCCTGATGGCCGGCATCACGATCAGCGTCCATTTCGTTCTGTTGACCGTCGGACGCCAGGTCAGCCCGGCCGCCATTCCCGGTTTCACCCAACTTTTGAGTTGGCAGTGGCCCTCGGTCTTCTATGCTCTCGACATACTGGCCTGGGACTTTTGCTTTGGCCTCGCCCTCCTTGCCGCAGCTCCTATCTTCGAAGGCCACCGGCTCGGGCGCTGGGTCAGGGCCGGAATGCTACTGGCAGGGACGCTTTGCCTTGCGGGGCTGGCCGGGGTGGTGCTCGGCGACATGCAGGTTCGAAACATTGGGATCGTCGGTTACGGAGCCGTCTTCCCCGTCGTATCGCTGCTGGTCGCCCGGGTCTTCACCCGAATGTCGCCCGCCTGGGCACCTGCACGCTGATGTGGGCTGGCGGCGCGGCGCCAGACAGAACGGGTGAGGCCCGCGCCACCAAGAGCCTCGTGATGTTCAAGCTGATGGTTAGCCCTTCACTTGGAGAACCAGACGATGGCCCTTCTTTTCAGGATCGTGCTAACCACTCTGACGGAGGACTCTGATGGCCACCCTGCGTACGCGGAACACGGTCACAACCATGTTTCGGCGCGTCGGTTTGCCCATCAAGAATGACCTCGCGGTCGCATATCTGGCCTCACTCGTCGTCGCCGTCCTTATCGCCGTGGTGTCCGTCACCGGCCTCATCTTCGGGTCCGCCGCACTTTATGGCGTCGACCCGAAGGTGGCTACCGGCGTTACGTCTTCCACGGCGGGCCTGCTCGTGCCGGGGTTCCTCGCCCAGGACGTCTTCAACCTCGTTGTCGCGCTGCCCATCCTGCTCGGGTCGATGTGGCTCGCCCGACGAGCTTCGCTCATCGGCCTGCTTCTGTGGCCGGGGACGCTCTTCTACCTGCTATACACGTATGCGCACTACCTGGTCGGCGCGCCGTTCAACCCGATGTTTCTGGCATACGTCGCTCTCGTCGCGTTGAGCGCGTTCACGACGATCGGCCTGACTGCAAGCATCGACGGCGAGCAGGTGCGGCGGCGGTTCGCTGGCGCCGTGCCCGCGAGGATTGTCGGTGGCATCCTCATTGGCCTCGCCCTGTTGACAGTGGGTCAGGACGGTGGCGGCAGCGTGAGCGCGCTCGCGAGTGGCACGCACATTGACCCGGGGGCGCACAGCATTTGGATCGTCGACCTCACGGTGGAGGTTCCGGCAATGCTCCTAGGCGGAGTGCTGCTCTGGCGGCGGCAGGCGCTGGGATACGTGGTGGCTGCCGGGCTGCTGCTCCAATTCGGTCTGACGCCTCTCGGACTGGCCGCAATCGTGGCAACGCACGCCATGTTGACCGCGACGCGGATTGAGGCGGGCAACATCGCGGGCGTACTCATATTCAGCGCGATCGCCTTCGCGCCCGTCGTTTATTTCGTGCGTCCCGCGGGAGTCGGTCGGCGCGCCGCCGGCGCCATCGATTGAAGCGCCGAGGTAAATGGCGTGGCCTGATCCGCTACCCAGGACCGCACATGCGATGCCGCAGCGCCTACACCTGTCCACGAGCCTAACCCGCCGGTTCAGTGCCAAGCTGGCTGAGAAAGGAGAGTCCTATGGCTAGGCTGAGCGCCGCCACAGAGAGTATGAAGGTCTTCAGTCGCATCGGATTGTCGTTCGCTGTGGCTTATGCGGTCGTGATCATGGTGAACTACTTTGTCCAGTTCGCGGTCGTCACACCGAGTCTCCAGAGCGGAGAGACACAGGGTCTCTCCCGGTTCACGCAGTCCAATCCCCACGGGCTCTTTATCGCGCTGGAGGCGCTCGCGTACCTGATGATGAGCGTCGCCTTGCTCTTCGCCGCTCCGGTGTTCGCTGGCGGAAAAGCCGAGCTTGCGATACGAGGGCTGTTGGTCTTGGGCTTTGTTCTCGCGTTCGCAGCGTTCGTCGTCCTTTCCGTGCTGAGACATGATCTGGTCGCCTTCGAAGTCACCGTGCTCCTGATCAACTGGATCGTGCTGATCATGTCGGGTGCATTGGTGAGCATCGTGTTCCGGCGAGCTCTCCGGTCCACATCCCGCGGCGATGCGCGAATGAACGTGTGAGTCAGGAACGGTTGACTTCACCTCGGTTCACTTGACCGATAGGCAGGAGAAAGAAGATGACCTCCTCTGGTGGATCGTTACCTTCGGGAGACACGCGCAACTCCACCGGAGATAGCCGACCGGTGAGCAGAGCCGAAGCAGCATGCGCAGCGGTTTGAATGTAAATTGTTGGGCAGCCGCAATCGCATCGCCCGACCACACGGGCGCCACCGACTTGGGCACGCAGCTGCTCGACACCGTCAAACTCCGGCCGCAGTAGAAGCTACCGCACGGGCGTTGCTGGCGCATCGTCTAGCCGCGATTCGCCCAGGTGGTGAGGTTGGTCGCGCTCAGCGTGTTGATGACGGTATCGGCCGCAACGCCGCAGACTGCGGCCCGTTCGCAACCGCGTATTTGCCAGCCGAGCTGCCCAGGGGCGTGAGCATCGGTGTCGATCGCGAAGCGGCAACCTGCCTCCACTGCCAGTCGGAGCAGCCGCTTGGGCGGGTCCAGCCGCTCGGGACGTGAGTTGATCTCCACAGCGACGTCGAACCGCCGGCATGCCTCGAATACGGCCTCCGCGTCGAACTCCGACTCCGGCCGCCCTCTGCCGACGACGATGCGACCGGTGCAGTGGCCCAGCACCTTGGTGAGCGGGTTGGCGACTGCCGTCATCATTCGTTCAGTCATCTGCTCGCGGGGCATGCGAAGCTTGGAATGGACGCTCGCGACGACGATGTCAAGCCTGTCGAGCAGGCCGTCCTCCTGGTCGAGCGAGCCGTCCTCGTTGATGTCGACCTCTATGCCGGTGAGGATGCGGAAGGGTGCTAGCCCGACGTTGAGCCGCTCCACTTCCTCGAGCTGCTGGCGCAACCGCTCCGCAGAGAGGCCCCTGGCCACGGTGAGTCGGGGCGAGTGGTCTGTCAGGGCGACATACTCGTGACCCAGCGAGCGCGCTGCCTCGGCCATCTCCACGACGCTGCTGCCGCCGTCCGACCAGTCGGAGTGCGTGTGAACGTCGCCCCGAAGCGCCCCACGTAGTGCAGCGGCGTCGTCGGCCACGGCGCGACCTTCGGTGGATTCCAGCCGACGCAGGTAGACCGGGGCTTCGCCGCGCTGTGCTTCCGTGATCGCCAGCGCCGTCACAGCGCCGATGCCGGGAAGCTGCTGGAGCGAACCCTCACGGATCCTCCGTTCGAGCTCGTCCGCGGTAAGTGCTGAAACTACGTCGGCCGCGCGGCGAAAGGCGCGAACTCGGTACGTCGGCTCCTGCGCCAGCTCCAGAAGGAATGCAATGCGCCGCAGGGCGGTGACCGGCGGGGCATCGGAGGGCACAGACCATGTGTACCTGATCAGCCCCGCATTTTACTCAGCCGCCGATGCGGCACGGCTACGTCCTGCCCGAGCGTTTCGCCGGCGACTGTGGTGGCGCCTGGGATTATCGAGACGCCCTGATGGGATGAGGCGCCCGCTTTAGTGCGCGCTGGCGTATTCGCGGCTAAGTCCTGAGGAGAGCGTGGCTTGCGTGGCCAGCACCCCCACGCCCACTCTGGGAGGGAATTCAAAGGCCCCCACCCTGACCCTCCCCCTAAACGGGGGGAGGGGATTAGAAAGATGGGACTGGTTGTTAGCTGCGGATTACCTGCTCGCCCGAGGCTGTCAGCTCGACCGTTCCGAGCTTGACGTCACCGGCGCGGCCGTAGGAGGCCACGATGACGCCGTTTGGCGAGAAGTTGCTCTTGAGCACGCGGAAACCCGCCGGCTTCGTGCCCTCGCCAAAGAGCCGCTTTCCGGTTCCCAGGGTGATCGGGTAAATCTTGAGCCAGAGCTCGTCGACCAGGTCGTTCTTGAGCAACGTTTGAATCAGGTTGCTGCTTCCGTGCACCTGGAGCTCGGGGCCCTCTTCTTCCTTGAGCTTCCTGATCTTGCCAACAACATCGCCGTCAATTGGGACGGTCTTCTTCCAATCGGTGCTGACGGGCCGGTGCGTGACGACGTATTTCGTCGCCCGGTTGATCACATCGCCGGTCGGGTCGGTCGCATGCGGCCAAAAACCGGCAAAGATGTCGTAGGTCTTCCGGCCCAGGAGCAGATCGAAGGGATGGCCCATCTGCTCGCCCATCGCCTGGCCGACGGCGTCATCGAACAGGGGCATTGACCATCCGCCGTACTTGAAACCGCCGCTTGGATCTTCTTCGGGACCCCCCGGGGCCTGCATCACTCCATCGAGCGTGACAAACGTGAGGACGATCAGTTTTCGCATGTCCAGCCTCCTTGCGTGCGAAATGTCTTCAATCCAGACTACGCGGCGGTCCAAAACTCATCGCTCCTGGACGCTTCCAGCGGACCCGCGACCCATGAGCCCCTTTGCCGTCTACGTCTACGAAAACCATAGTTCAGCCCACCCTGATCCCCGCAAGGGGGGAGGGAGCTACACCGTTAGGCGGCGGCCTCTTCCTGGGTTTGGGCCTGGCCCCGAAGGCGAACCTCGCGGAGGAAGAGGGACGCGACCAGCGCCAGGACCAGCACGGCTCCCGAATAGAGGAAGACGTCGTGCAGGGTCCCGGCGAGCCCAGCCCTGAGCGCATGAAGAACCTGGTCGAAGATGGCGGCTCCTTGTGGTCCCCCGGCCGCCGTTGCGGCGGCGCGCCTCGCCGCGATAGCGCTCGGATCGAAGACCGCCTGCGGATTGCTCACGCCGCTGGGAACGAGCCGACCTGCCTGTGGAAGCAGATGGAGTCCAGCGACCTGCGCCTGGATACTCGCTGCCAGTCTCGAGGCCAGCACCGAGCCGAGCACGGAGGTGCCAATCGTGCCGCCGATCTGCCGCCAGAACTGGATCTGGCTGGTCGCAACACCAAGGAACTGGCGAGGCAGGGCATTCTGGACGGCCTGCAAGTACAGCGGGAAGGTGGCCCCTAAGCCGGCGCCGACGATCACGATGTCGCGGACAACCTCGAGCGCCGATGTGCTGGTCGTGACCTGCGAAAGCCACCAGAGGCCGAGCATCATTAGGGCGATACCGGCGGTCCCGAGAAAGCGATAGAGCCGGAGACGGACCATCACCTGGCCGATGAGAACGCTTGCGCCAACCAACCCAAGCATCATCGGCGTCAGCAGTTGCCCCGAGTTGGTCGCGGTGACACCCAGGACGCCCTGATAAATCAGCGGCACAAAGATGATCGCACCGAACATCGCGAAGCCCGTGAGAAAGCTGGTGAGCATCGAGACGCTGAAGGTGGCGTCTTTGAATAGGCCAAAGGGAACAATCGGGTTATCGGTCCGCTGCTCGACGACAAAGAAGAGGATGAGCATGACCCCGGATCCGATCAGCAGGCCCAGCACCTCGGGTGAGGTCCAGGCGTGGTCCCTGGTGATGGAGAGGGCGATCATTAGGGGGATCAAACCCGCCACCAGCGCCGCGGCGCCGGGAAAGTCGATGTCGCGTACCGAGGCCTTTGAGCGCACGAAGGGCAGGGTTGCGGCCACGATCAGGACCGCCACGATGCCGATGGGCAGGTTCACGTAGAAGACCCAGCGCCAGCCAAGGTTATCGGTGATGTAGCCGCCGGCCGTGGGACCCAGGACCGAGGAAAGACCAAAGACGGCGCCGAAGAGTCCCCCCACGCGCGCCCGCTGCTGCGGCGCGAAGAGATCGCCGATCACGGCAAAGACTGTGGCAAAGAGGACGCCACCGAAGATCCCCTGGACCGTGCGAAAGATGATGAGCTCGGTCATGTTCTGCGAGAGGCCGCAAAGCGCGGAGGCGGCCACGAAGCCGACCATGCCGGTCAGCAGGAATGGCTTGCGGCCGAACAGGTCCCCGAGCTTGCCGGCGACCGGCACCATCACGGTGGAGGCGACCAGGTAGGCGGTAATCACCCAGGCGTAGTCGGACAATCCATTGAGATCCGCCACGATGCGGGGCATGGCGGTCCCAACGATCGTCTGATCGAGGGCCGCCAGCAGCAGCGCCAGCATGGTCCCTGCCACCACGATGATGGTTCGCGAGCGGCTCAATCCCTCCGTCAGGTGGCCGGCGGAACCAGGTCGTTGATTGGTCATTCTCAGATCCGTACTCACAATTGGCATCAGTGCGCCCGCGGAACCCAGCGCTGGTCGGCGCTCACGACTTCATAAAACGATGAATGGAAGGGATATTCCGTGCTGATGTCGCGGAACTCGGGTCGCGAGGTGGCCGCCCGAAAGGCATCTTCCGAATCCCAGACGGCGACGTTGACGTAGCGGAAGTCGGCGCCGAGCTCCACGCTCTTGTGCAGCTGGCTGGACCGGTACCCGGGCTGGCTCAGCAGGAAATCGTGGGCTCGTTCCCAGTCCGCCAGGAACGATTCGTCCGCACCGCTGGGGACCTCGAAGGTATTGATCAAAAGGACGGCTTGCTCGGTCATGGTCACAACTCCTTGATTACTGGCACTCCGGGATAGTCACTATGCACGTATTATCACACGGGTTCCGGGAAACGTGCTAAATTGAATACAAATGACTGATTCGGAGAGCCCCAGGCTGGCCATCCTCCTGGCCAAGTTGTCGAAAACGGTCTACCGCAAGTCGGAGGAGGCCTTGCCGGGCGTGAGCATCAAGGATTACCTGGCGCTGACGAACCTGGACGACCGTGGTGTCCCACAACAGCGCCTCGCCGAGTGCCTCGGGATGGACGAAAACAACCTCGTCCTGCTCCTCAACGGGCTGGAGGAGGCCGGCTCGATCGCGCGTCGGCGGGATCCCGACGACCGCCGCCGGCACATCGTCGAGATCACGCCCCGCGGCAAGAAGGTGCTGGAGCGCGCCGAGCGCGGCATGGACAAGCTCGAGCAGGAGCTGCTTTCCGCCTTGAGCCCATCGGAGCGCGCCGCGCTCAGGCAGCTAGTCCGCCGGGTCCTCGAAAGCCAAGCCGCGAGCGCCACGGTTCAGGTTCCGGTCCGAATGGAGGAGGCGGTACAGGAAAGATTGAGGAGAGCGCGAGCGGCAGACAACTCACTCTGACATCGAATCGGACACGGCCAAATTCACAAGCATCGGCTCCGTGTTTGCCAGCAACGGTGACCGGCAGAGGCGAACTATGGCGAAGGTCGGGCGAACGTTGGCGGACGACAGGCCCGCGTCGTTCGAACGCCCGAAGGCATGCACCTTTAGTGGTTTTCAAATCGTTCACCAGAGTTCGCCCGGTACCGACTTCAAGCCGCGGCGCACCGCCCAACTCCGGAAGAGGTCCATCGCGGCGGACAGCTTGTTCAGGTTGGCCGTCGCCCCCCGCTCAAGATAGGGAAGGCGGCCCTGCCGCCACCTATCGGAGGTCGACTGAGGCAACCATTGGATTCCGACCAGGACATCGATCGGGCTGACGTATTTCTCGTGCTCCAAAGCTGCCTCCGCTACGGTGACGATCCGCTGCTCGAGTCGGGTTCGGCTGTCGCTACGCATGCTGGCGGTGGTCCTTCTCCGATTGAGCGTAATTCGAGCCGGCTCGAGGCGTTCGGCTCGACTTGACGGGGTACACTCGATTGCACATGCGCATCACATGTGAGATGCTCATCGTATGTCCAAGATGATCCAGGTGCGGAATGTACCGGATCGGCTCCACCGGGAGCTGACAAGGCGCGCCCGAGCCAGCGGCGAGACTCTGACCGAGTACGTCGAGCGAATCCTGGAGCGCGAGGTTGCTCGCCCTCGTCCCCAGGAGCTATTCAACCGAATCGCGCGGCGTACGCGGGTGGACCTCGGTGAGCCGGCAGCCGAGCTTATCAAGAGGGAGCGGGCCGCCAGGGAAGCCTCCTGAGAGTCATCGTCGTCGACGCCTCAGCGTTTGTCGAGTACCTCCTGCAAACCCACCGCTCTGGCGCGATTGAAGGGGTCCTGCAGGCGGCCGAAATCGACCTCCACACCCCGGCGCTGTGTGACGTCGAAGTCGCCGCAGCCCTTCGGCGGAGCCTGCTCACGCGGCGGCTCACCGCCATGCGTGCCGCGGATGCCCTCGAGGATTATTTGGATTTGCCGCTCTTTCGTCACGGACATCAGGCGCTGCTTGGTCGGGTGCTCCAACTCAGGTCGAACTTCTCTGCCTACGATGCTGCGTATGTCGCGCTTGCGGAGCAGCTGAACGGCGAGCTGCTCACGGCTGATGATGGCTTAGCGAGAGCGGTTCGCAGTCAACTCCCTCTCCGGTTAGCCATCGCCTGACCAGCGGCTCCGTCCTTCTTACGCGGTTGGCCGGCTGTGCGCTCGGCCGATCAGTCGTGCATTGACCAACCTGACCGGGTTACCGCTGTCGCTGATCCGCTTTCCGCAAGGCTTCCTCGATGCGAAAGTGCGCGGAGTCGAGGATCCGCTGCCGCAGCCTGACCGCCGTATGATTCGCGCCGAAGGCCACAAACCCGGCCAGGTGAATGGCTTCCCGCCCTGCACCCCCTCGGGCAGGCCCGAAGCGATTAGCGTCCACGGCACGCTCCACATCGTGATGGCGGCCATCGGGTTCCTCTGCTTCGTGGCCGCCTGCTTCGTCCTTGCCCGCCGGTTTGCTTCTCAACGCCAGGCGGGTTGGACCTGGTTCACCCGGATAACGGGCATCGCGTTCCTTGCCGCATTTGTCGGCCTCGCCTCGGGCTCAAGCAGCGCAATCATCGTCCTGGGCTTCTGGGCCGCCCTGCTCCTGGCCTGGGGTGGATGGGCGCTTTGGACGTCAAGTTGTACCACCAAGTTTCGGCGGCGGGTCGGGTGGAAGCGTCCTGGCCAAAACCGTGACCGTAACAGAATCAACGTCCTCGAGACCTTCGCAAAGGGCTTGGCCTCACAATGTGATTGGGGAGTGGCGATCGAGACTGATCTCGAGCTGAGCGACAGCCGCAGGCTGCATGTTTATGACACCTGCGCGGATGATGCCGGCACCCGCCTCGCTATTTTCTGGCACCATGGCACGCCGAACATTGGCGCGCCGCCCGCCCCACTGCTTCCGGCCGCCGCCAAGCTCGGCATGCGCTGGGTGTCGTATGACCGGCCGGGAAACGGCGGATCATCTCCCAAACCGGGTCGTGATGTGGCATCGGCGGCCGCTGACGTCTCGAGCATTGCCGATGCATTGGGCCTTCGGCAATTCGTGGTGATGGGCCACTCCGGTGGGAGCCCTCACGCGCTAGCGTGCGGGGCGCTGATGCCTGAACGCGTCCTGGGCGTGGTCTGCGTGGCCGGATTGGCTCCCTTTCACGCCGAAGGGTTGGAGTGGTGGGCTGGCTCCGGGAGCACGCCGCCGCCACGCCGCACGATGCTAAGGAATAGCAGGGACCTTCCGGGGTTCGAATCTCTCCCTCCGCCACATTCGGCACTACCAGGCGATGGGAAGATCGGCGACGCGGGTTCTGCCCAAAAGTTTGGCCGAGGGTTCAAGCACGCTGCCTGGGGCCACGTCATGCTACGGGTTGTGGAGAGAAAGACTCAACTCGTCCGTCCGGAGATTTGGCGCAACCGTCAATCCTTGGCCCGCGAAAAACCTAAAGACCATACATCGGACACCCTGGCTCGCGCCGTCCTGGAATTGCAGCGCAGCGGAGGCAATGCTGCGGTCACGGAGATGATCTCAGCCCAGCGAGATCGCGGTCATGCGCTGGCGGCGCCGGCTACCACCGAGCTGGACGATCAGGCTCGGGCGATCATTGCCGCGGCGCAAGCTGCGACGCCCGGAATCGATGAGCGGGCGGTGAACGTCGTCGGGTCCATCATCAACACCTATTACTCGGACAAGAAGGGCATGGTAAGCGCGGTCAGCTACACCGCTTCAGAGCCTGGACTCTTGACGACCTCGAACGGAAGTGGAGAGAAGGCGACGGGATCGATCGCCGTCGGCCACTACTTCGTCACGAACACGACTGACGCCTATTTCGCGCGCCGCGTGCTTCAGGTCGGTCACGAGCTGGAGCACGTTCAACAGCATCGGGAGGGCAAGGGTGGCGAGGGGCACCGCCACGAGAGGGAGTTCCTCGCCTTCTACCACGAAGCGCTGAACGCGGCGCCGGCTCATACCGGCCGGATCTCGCACTCTACGCGGGTCGAGCTAATGGATCAGGCGATTCGCAACTACAATGCCATGCCGGATGACCAGAAACGGCAGTACGCCGACAAATATCGTGAGCTGCTGGATCGGCGCACGGAGGAGCAACGAAAAAGCGGGCACACAGCGACCGACCCGCCGACTGAGCGCGCGCAGTAATCGCGCCTCGCTCTGACAGTCTGCCTGGAGAACTCAGCGCCGCCTGGCATGGAACTGGTGATAATGACGCTGGGCTTTGGCCCGGTTGCCGCACACCGCCATGGCGCACCACCGGCGGCTCCGATTACGCGTCCGATCGATGAATAGCCAGCGGCAGTCACGTCCGTTGCACTGTCCGACCCGGGACAGGCGTTCCGACGTGAGGAGGTCGGCCGCGGAGCGGGCAATCTCTTGCGCGACCTGCTCGATCCGAGGACCGCGGGCCAAGGATCGCCACTGGTACGAGTCTCCCGCGCTGACCAGGCGGCTGTTGGCAAACGCGGACCGTATCCAAACGTTCAGCTTGTCGACGACGCGATCGTCCGGCCGGCGTCCCTCGCTCGTGGCTGCAAACACACCGAAGATCAGCTCTCGCAGCTCGCGGGCAGCGGCCAAGCGCCGCGCCGCCTGACCGGGGTTTTTCGCGGCTTCACGGGTGAGTCGTGTCGCCTCCGCAGGAGATACGAGTCCGATCTGTCGCGCCCACGACACCAGATCGCCGTAACCAGCCAGTCGCTCGATTGGGGCCGGCGACCGGCGCCAGCTGACCGTGTTGGCAAAGTCAAGGCAAAGCGCATCGCCAAAAATGTGGAATTGCCACTCGGGCGGACGGTCAGCGGGCGGCAAGGCGGTGCGCTTCAACGTCCTGGGATCGCCCTCCGGGGGCGGTGCGGCGTACGGTTTTTTCGGTTACGGCTCGGACCCCGAACTCCACAGATTCGACAGTCTAACCCGACTCGCAGGCGGCTTAGTGGTTAGGTTAAAGGGTCGAGGATCGCGAGAAGCGCGTCGAAGTCGCCACCACGCGACGCCGCCAGGAAGGCGGCGACCACTTTTGGCGGCCACTCACGGCGCAGCCGTCCGGCGCAACCGTTGGCTACGTCGAGGACAAATTCGGCATCACCTGGATGGTCAGCATCGACAAAGCGTAGCCGGTCCCGGCCAGCGCTCAGGCGGCGCAGCCGGCGCGGCGTAGTTGGTCAGGGACCACCGCTACCGAAGCCGAATTCTCCTCACCGTGCATCTCGTGGACCTGTGCCAACTGTTGGACCATCCCACGAAGAAACGAAGCAGCGGACTTTCTTAGTGGACCAGAACCGCCTTAGGCTGAGCGCGAAACGTCGCTCAATTGCGAGCCGGCAATTGCTGCACCGCCCAGCGGTTGCCGTCCGGATCGCTGAAGAAGACAAATGAGCCCCAGGGAAACACCTGGACTTCGCTGACCTCGACGCCTCGTTCGACAAGCTCCGTCCGTGCCGCATCGATGTCAGAGACAACGAGCTGCAAGCCGTGGACAGATCCCGGCGGTGTATCAACGATCCCGGTCCCCAGGGCGATCGAGCAGGCCGACCCGGGAGGCGTCAGCTGAACGAACCGAATCTCGTCGTTGACTCTCTGGTCATGGTCGGCGTTGAAGCCAGCTTTCTCGGTGTAGAACGCCTTTGCGCGGTCGACGTCGGAAACGGGAATCGCCACCAACTCAAGCTTCCAATTCATGATGCCCTTATCATCGCCGCCAATCCCGCGGTCTCGCAACCGCCGAATTCGATGGCGATTGGGCCGCGACCTGAGATGATTGATCGCCGATGGATCGCAGCTTTCTCGATCGCCTGAGCGCAGGCGACGTCCTGGTGGCTGATGGCGGCACCGGCACGAGCTATCAGCAGATGGGATTAGCCATTGGCGTCGCGCCGGAAGAGTGGGTCGAGGACCAACCGGAACGCGTGCTCGGTCTCCACCGGGCCTTCATTGGGGCAGGGTCCGACATCATCCTGACCGATACCTTCGGCGGAACGTCGATTCGATTGCGCGATACTCGCTTCGCCGGCCGAGCCCGCGAGCTCAATCGGCGAGCGGCCCGGCTGGCCCGTCAGGCGGCTGGTGGCACGGACGTGTTGGTCGCCGGCTCGATGGGCCCGACGGGAATGCTGATGGAACCGCTCGGCGACCTGACCACGACCGCGGCAGCGGACGCCTATGCCGAACAGGCGGCCGGGCTGGTGGAGGGCGGCGTCGATCTGCTCCTGCTGGAGACGTTCTTTGCCCTCGACGAAGCCCTCGCGGCCATCGATGGGGTTCGGCGCGCGACGGCATTGCCGCTGGTGGTGACGTTCAGTTTCGATCAGGGCACCCGGACGATGATGGGGCTCAGCCCGACGAAGATGGTGGACGCCATCCGCCCACTCGGTGTCGCGGCGATCGGTGCGAACTGCGGCCGATCCCTCGACGATATGGAAACAGTCGTCAACGAGTTAGCCAGCGTGAATCCCGGCATTCCCTTATGGATCAAGCCGAACGCCGGCTTGCCGCGGATGGACGGGGACATGGCGCGCTACGACACCACGCCCGAAACGATGGCGGCATTCGCCGAACGCTTCATGGCGGCCGGCGCGGCCGTCGTCGGCGGGTGCTGTGGAAGCTCGCCCGCGCACGTGGCCGCCATCGTCGCAGCGGCGGAGTATCATCGTGCCGGCGCCGGAGGGCGCCACCGGGTCCGCGGGTAGGACGGAGTCCACCTCCACCAGCACGTTCGAGCGCTCGTCGCAGGCTGTTTGCTTTCAGGGCCTGACTGCGGACCGTGGCACGGGTGGCAACGACATTCGACCTTTACCGGAGCGCCCCGACCTGGAGCAGCTTCGCCGCCAGCGAAAGAACTCCAACGTGCCGCAGCCGCCGGCGACCTCACCGCCGGGCGCCTGCTTGGGCGGGTCTCGACCTCGACGGCACTCGCCGCCGCGCAGCTGGCGCTGGCCCGCGAGTACGGATTTCCGAGCTGGTCCCGGCTCAAGGCAGAAGTCGGTCGTCGCCGCGCCGGGTCGAGTCGGACGCCGACCCGTCGCGCCAGGCCCGAGTTGCGAACGTGGAGCGGGATGCGTGACTGGACGGCGTCACTGCTGCAGCGGCGCACCGGTCAGGATGTCGAGGCCTGGAATCGGCGCATCAAGGCAAAGCGATTTCGTGATGAGGCGGCCCTGCGTCGATGGCTGAACGAACGGGACGTTACCGGATATGCGCAGCGCCTCCTCGTGTCTTCTCATGAGGCGCCCGCGGTGCGCTCGATCCAGCTGATGTAGCGATCCGCGGAGCGCTGGATCGCGGCCCGTCCCTTGCGCTCGATGACGCGATCCCACCAGCCGCCATAAACCCGGTCGAAACGATACGCCGCAACGGTGGCGACGATCGAGCGGACGGTTTCCGCGGGCAAGGGGATATCGTTGGAAATAGCTGCGCATGAAGCTGACGAACCGGCGGTCCGCCACCACGGTGATCGTGTCTCCGGTGAGCAGCGCACCACGACCCTCGGCCCCTCCAGGCCAGTGGAGAACAGCGCTGCCCTCGAAATGGCCGCCGCACTGGATCAGTCGAAGGTCGGCGATCGGCGAACAGGTTCCGTGCCAAAATTCGATCGCCGGGTCGGGACGCATGACCCAGCGCCGGTCCGCCTCGGGCACGTAGATCGGCGCGTGATTGAAGGCGTGGCTCCATTCGACGCAGACGCCGTAGAAGTGCGGATGGGACATCGCAATCCCGCGCAGACCGCCGCGTTCTCGCACCGCGGCGATGCCCTGCTCATCGATGAAACCCAGGCAGTCCCACAGGACGTTACCGGCCGCCGTCTGCACCAGGAGGGCGCGTTGACCGATGCCGATCGATGGTTCCGCCCCGATCCCCGTGAGTCCGGGCTCGAGATTACGAACCTCGAGGCGCCGGCCCTCAGCGTGCAGTTCCTCGAGCGTGGCCCAGCGCTGGCCCTGCGCCGGGACGTACTGTCGCTCATCGGCGCAAATCGCACATTGCGCCGGCGGCTCGTCGGTGGGCGCCTGCTGGACACCACAGGTGCGGCAGACCCAGGCAGGCATGCTGCCAATCTAGGCTCCCGCTCGCGAACGCCGTCAGGCCGCGACGTGGGTCCGGCCGCTCCAGCCCTCCATCCATTGCTCGGCAGCGGCGGCCGAAAGTGGGCGGCCGATGTAGTAGCCCTGGGCGACATCGCAGCCGAGCGCCGTCAGCAGATCCCAGGTCTGCGCGTCTTCGACCCCTTCCGCCACGACCTCGAGGCGGAGGCTGTGACCGAGGTCGACGGCGGCACGGACGATGTTCGACTTACTCACGTCGCCCGCCATGGCGGAGATGAACGACTTGTCGATCTTGATCTCGTCGACGGGCAACCGGTGGAGGTAGGCCAGCGACGAGTACCCGGTGCCGAAGTCGTCGACCGCCAGCCGGACACCCGGGCGTTTGAGGCGCTGCAAGATCTGCAGGACACGCTCCGGCTCGGTCATGATCACGCCTTCGGTGATTTCCAGGACGAGCTGGTGTGGATCGGCGCCGGCCTCCCGGGTAAGCTCGTCGATCTCGTCGGGAAACGCCGGGTCGATCAGGTCGCGCATCGAGATGTTGACGGCCATTGGAAAGGATCGGCCGGCGTCGTGCCAGGTGCGCCACTGGTGGAGCGCAGACCTCAGCACCCAGCGGGTCAGTGGCCGGATCAGCCGTGTCTTCTCGGCGAAGGGGATGAACTCGGTGGGCGGGATCACGCCACGGCGTGAATGCTCCCAGCGAACCAGGGTCTCGAACCGGATCAGCCGGCCGGTGCGCAGATTGACCAGTGGCTGGTAGTGCAGCAACAACCGATTGTCGTGAATGGCTCGCCGCAACTCTGCCATCAACGCCAGCCGGTTGGCGCCGCCTCGTTCGAGCTCAGGATGGTACCGGACCACCGTCCCACGAGAAGTCTTGGCCACCGACATCGCGATGTCCGCATGGCGGAGCAGCTCGTCGGCATCTTTGCCCCCGTGGGGAAAGCTGGCCACCCCCGCGCTCGCCCCGATATCGAGTGCCTGGCCCTCGACTTCGAACGGTTCGTCCATCGACTGCAGAAGCTTGACGCTGTCGCGATCCGCGTCGCTCCCGCCAATCCCAGGAAGAAGGGCGACAAACGTATCGCCGGTGAGACGACCCATGATCTGGCCCTCCAAGAGCTGGGCTTTCAGGCGAAGCGCGACCTGCTGCAGCAGCAGGTCGCCGGCGCGGTGACCGAACGTGTCGTTGACTTCGCGGAAATGGTCGAGGCCGAGGCTGACTACGCTGAACGGTCGATCCGGAGTCTGGGCCAGGCTCTCGATCCGGTCGTGGACGAGACGTCGGTTCGCGAGGCCTGTCAGCGAGTCATGGGTGGCCTGGTGTTCCAGCGCCCGCCGCGCCGCCTTCCTTTCCGTCACGTCCTGCGCCAGGGTGAAGACCAGCGTCCGGTTGCCGGCTTCGAAGCGCAGGTCGGTCCCCTCCAGATCGATCCGCCGGCCGTCTTTCGCCACGATGGTCGTCTCGAAGCTTCGGGTGCGCCGCCCCTGCAAGCGCTCTGCGAGGTTCGTGGGCAAGGGCAACCGCAGCTCAAGGGGAACGAGCTCGAAGAGAGTGTCGAAGCGGTCGAGTTCCTCGCGCGTATAGCCGGTCATTCGGGTCAAGGTGTCGTTGATATAGATCGGCCGAGTTCCCTCGGTCAGCATCAGCAGCTGTCCCAGGTCCGTCTGGGCTTTGACCAGCGCCTCGTAAAGGCTCGTGCGCTCGAGCAGTTCCGCCGCCGCCTTCCGCCGTTCGGTCAGGTCGGTCACCATGGCGAGCGAGCCGGTGTACTGCCCCGACGCATCGAGCATCGTGATGCTGTCAATGACGGTCCACAGCTCCGAACCATCCTTCCGCCTGAAGCGAAATTCATGCCGTGGCAGGCGCCCGACTTCTCGGCGGCGGTCGGCGTTAGACTGGAACTCCGCTTGCGACTGGGCGTCCATGAACTCGGCTGCGGAGCGACCGACCATCTCATCGACCCTGTAGCCCAGCATCTCCGCCATCTGCCGGTTGACCAGGGTCGTCTTGTTCTCCGCATCGATCACCCAAATGCCCTCGAACGCCGTCTCCACGATTCGCTGGTAGCGGTCCTCGCTCTCGCGGACCGCGTGGTCTGCCCGCTTCCGATCTGAGATATCGCGGACGATCGCTGACCGTCCGATCAGCCTGCCGTCCCCATCGAGCAGGGGCGACACGGCGACCGAGACGTCGATCCGCCGTCCACTCTTGTGAATACGGACGGTTTCAAACGCTGGGACCGGGACTCCCGCCTGAAGCATTGCCGCATAGTCGGACCGTCCATCGACCAGATCCGGCGGAACGAGCATCTGGACGTGCTGCCCGATCGCCTCAGCGGCGGTGTAGCCATAGAGCAGCTCGGCTCCTCGATTCCAGCTGGTGAGCTTCCAGTCGAGATCGATACCAAAGATCGCATCGCCGGAGGTCTCGACGATCGCTGCCAGTCGCTTGAGCGCGGCCTGCGCTACTTCGTGCTCCTGCCGCGCCGCCCGCCGCTCGGCTGCCACGCGGAGCTCACGCTCAACGGTGGGGCCGAGCTTAGCGAGTTGATCCTTCTTCACGTAGTCGCTGGCCCCGGCTTTCATAGCCTCGACCGCGGCGGTTTCTCCGACGGCGCCGGAGACGATGATGAAGGGGACGTCAAGTTTGCGATCGACCAGGTGCTGTAGCGCCCGCCGGGCATCGAAGCCGGGGAGATGGTAATCGGCCAGGATCAGGTCGAGGTCCTCACCCAGCGCAGCGACGAAGTCGGCTTCGGTGTCGACCCGCCGCCAGATTGGGTTCAAGCCGGCCGCCGCGAGCTGGCGGACGACCAGCCCTGCGTCGTCGGGGAGGTCCTCGAGGATCAGTACGCGGAGCGAACTGGCATCCATGTCTCTACGAGCGTGAGACCAGCCGCGCCATGGGAGTTTGCGCAGATGGTGCCTCCCGCCCCGCTCCTTTTTGGAACGGTTACCCGCTCGTTACGAGGTGGCCTAGGTAGGGATCGCTGCTGCCAGACTGGATGGCATTGATGGACGAGGCCGACCGCGTCAGGCTGCGCGAGCTGCGGGTGCTCGACGGACCGAATCTCTATTTCACGCGCCCGGCGATCAAGCTGACCCTTCGAGTCACTCCCTGGCTCGGCCTCGCCGAAGACCGGGCCGAGTACCTGACCCATCGGGCCGGCTTTCAGGCGGCAAACCATCCCGGGGTCGCGCAGAGTGAGCAGCGCCGCCGCTACGTCGCACGCTTCGCGGTCCACCTCACCCGCGCCCTCGCTGATGCAACCGGTACGCAGCTGGCCGTCCGCGGTCGACCGGGTCCAGAGCCGGATCAGGTGGTCGTGGCCTTTCCCTGGCGGCGGCAGGGCGCGGCCGAAGCGTTTGCTCGCGCCCTGGCTCCGCTGCTCGAGCTGCCGCTCGACGCGCGGCGTTCCGTCGAGCGGGCGACCGCTGACGCGGCGCGCCGGCTGGATCGCGTCGACCCGGGACCGGCTCCGACCGTGGTCCGTCCCACAGTCCCCGTCATTTCCGTGACTGGGACCAACGGGAAGACGACGACGGTCCGACTGGTCGCGCACCTGGCGCGGGTGGCCGGGCAGTCGGTCGCATACACGACGACGGACGGCGTCTACCGTGATGAGCAGCTCGTGGAAGGCGGCGATTATTCAGGATTCGGCGGCGCCGCCAGGGCCCTGGCTCAGCCGGGCATCGAGCTGGCGGTGCTCGAAACCGCGCGGGGCGGAATCCTGCTGCGGGGCATCGGCACCGCGTCCAACGACGTGGCGGTCGTCACCAACGTGACCGCCGACCACCTCGACCAGCATGGCATCCGGACCCTCGACCAGCTGGCCGAAGTCAAAGCCACGATCACGCGGATCACGCGGCCCGATGGCTGGGACGTGCTCAATGCCGATGATGCTCGCGTCCTGGCGATGCGGCGCCAGGCGGCGGGGCAGCCCTGGCTGTTCTCGCTCGACGCGGATCATCCCGCGCTTCGCAGCACGCTCGCCGAAGGTGGTCGCGCCATGTCGATGCTCGATGGGGCTCTGGTCGTCATGTCGTCGCGCCGCCAGGTCCATCGGCTGCTGCCGGTGGAAGATGTGCCGGTGACGCTGGCGGGGATTTCCAGCCACAATCTCAGCAACGCCATGGCCGCGGCCGCCGCCGCGCTCGGCGTCGGGATTCCGGAGGATGCGGTGATCGAAGGACTCAGGACGTTTGTGCTGGATCCCGAGCGCAACCCTGGCCGGGCGAATGTATTCGACCTGAGTGGCCGCGTCGTGGTCATCGATTACGCCCACAACGAGGACGGCATGCGTGGCCTGATCGAAATCTGTCAGGGGCTTCGAGCGAAAGGCGGCCGTGTCTTTCTCAGCTTCGGCTGCGCCGGCGACCGCACCAACGCTATCCTCCACCGACTCGGCTACACCGCGGCGCGGGGCGCCGACCGGGTCGCAATCGCCGAGCTCCACCGCTACCTTCGCGGCCGGGACCCGCGGGATCTGATCCGGCGCCTGCAGGCCGGCATCGTCGACGGCGGCAAGCCCGAATCGCGGGTGTTCCCGAACGAGGTGGAGGCGCTCGACTGGATGCTGCGAGAGTCGGCCGCCAATGACGTGCTCGCCATCACGGCCCTCGCGCAGCGGCCGGAGATCTTCACCTACCTGCGCGATCGGGGTAGCGTGCCCGCGGGGCCCGAGCGCGTCCGCGCCCTCGTCAAGCGAGCACGCGACTGATTCGCCGCGACTCAGGTCGCGGGTGACAGGGGCACAGCCCGCCGCGCCTCGAGGTGCAGCCAGGCATCGGCCGGCTTGTCGACGCAGAGCAAAACGACGTCGCCTGGTGCCGCGCGGTCGAGGGCGGCGTCGATCGCCGGGCCCTCCTCGATGATGACCTCGGCGCTCTGTACCCGGCTACCGGCGGCCCGCCGGATGCCTTCCATGACGTGGCCGGCGATCTCGCCGCGCCGGCGCCCGCGAGGGTTGGCGTCCTCGCGAACGATCAAGATGTCGAAGAGGCTTGCCGCCACCCGGCCCAGCTCCCGCATGTCCTCGTCGCGGCGATCGCCGGGGGTCGCGATCACCGCGATCCGCCGGCCGGGCTCGGGGCCATTCACGCCGGGCCCAGTGAGGCGCTGCGCGAAATCGCCCGCCATCGCCAAGCCATGCGGGTTGTGGGCGTAATCCACGATGACCTTGACCCCGTGGAGCTCGAACAGGTTCAGCCGTCCGGGCGCCTCGTGGAACGACGGATGGAAGCCGCGCAGCCCCTGCCGGATGTCGTGCAGGTGCGCCCCTGCCGCGTGGGCCGCCGCGGCGGCCGCCAGTGCGTTCTGCACGTTCGCGCGCGCCCGACCCTCGAAGGTGGCAGGCAGCAGGTGGACCCAACCGATCTGCGTGATGCGCCGGCCCTCGCGCAGCACCATCATCTCGCCGCCACCCGGCTGCGTCTGGATCACGAATGCCTTGCGCCCCCGCCGCACCCAGCGGTCCACTATCTCGTTGTCGTCGCGCATCGAAAAAAGGATCACGGAGCCGCTGCAGTGCGTCCGCATCTCGGCGACCAGCTCGTCATCGGCGTTGAGCACGGCTGTGCCGCTCCGCGGAACCGCCTCGACGATGACCCGCTTGATGGCCGCCAGCTGGCGCAGGGAGTTGACCTCTTTCAGCCCGAGGTGGTCACCGGTGACGTTGAGCACCACGGCCACGTCGTTGACGCTGTAGCCGAGTCCCTCGCGCAGGATGCCGCCGCGGGCCACCTCGAAGACCGCAAAGTCGACGCGCGGGTTCTGCAAGACCATCCGCGCCGACCGCGGCCCGCTGGCGTCGGCCTGTTTGACCAGGCGGCCGTCGATGTAGATGCCGTCGGTGGTCGTCATCCCGACCCGGTGACCGAGGCCGCGGACGATGTGGGCGATCATCCGGGCGGTGGTGGTCTTGCCGTTGGACCCGGTGACGGCGACGATCGGGATCCGCGCGGGTGTTCCCTGTGGAAATAGCATGTCGATGACCGCCTTGGCGACGTACTGAGGCTCGCCCTCGGTCGGATGCGTGTGCATCCGGAAGCCTGGGGCGGCGTTGACCTCGACGATGGCGCCGCCGGTTTCCCGCACCGGCTGAGAGATGTCGGGGGTCAGGAAATCGATCCCGGCCACGTCGAGGCCAACGACCCGGGCGGCCTCCTCGGCGATCTCGACGTTGTCGTGGTCGGCCTCGAACGTCCGGTCGATCGAGATTCCGCCGGTCGACATGTTCCCGGTCGCCGCCAATTTGACGAACGCGTCGCTGGGCGGGACGGCGTCGAGATCGAAGCACTGCCGCTTTACCAGCTCCGCGGCGGCGTCGTCGATCTTGATGCGGGTGAGCACCTTTTCGTGGCCGATCCCACGGCGCGGGTCGCGGTTCGTGATGTCGACCAGCTGGCGCACAGTGTGCTCGCCGTCGCCGATGACGTGGGCCGGTACCCGTTGGGCGACCGCGACCATGTGGCCATCGATCACCAGAACGCGGTAATCGTTGCCCTGGATGAAGCTCTCCACGACCACGATGCCACTTCGAGTCTGACGGATGGCGCGCTCGAAGCCGCGCCGGAGGTCGTCCTCGTTTTTCAGCTCGAGGCTCACGCCGCGGCCATGGTTGCCATCGAGGGGCTTGGTCACCACCGGGTAGCCAATCCGGGCCGCCATCGCGGCGGCCTCGTCGGCGGAGCGCACCATCTCGCTGCGGGGCACCGGCAGCCCGGCGGAGGCCAGCAGCGAGGTGGTCAGCTTTTTGTCGCCGGCGATATCGACTCCCAGGGCCGAGGTCCGGGAGGTCATGGTTGCCCGGATGCGCTGCTGGTACTTACCCTGACCGAGCTGCACGAACGACTGGTCGTTCAGCCGGATGTAGGGGATATCGCGGCGGGCCGCCTCGTCGAGGATCGCCTGGGTCGATGGGCCGAAGGCGGCGCGGTCGGCGAGCAGGACAAGGTTCTCCAGCTCCGCGGCGAAATCGAACGTGGGATTCGCCTGAATGAGGTGGTTGAGGAGGCGCACCGCCAGCTTGCCGGCTGCCAGGCCGACCTGTTCCTCGAGATAGCCGTAAACGACGTTGTAGTGGCCGGGCGTTCCGGCCCGTCGGGTCTTCCCGCGAGTGGTGCTCCCGCCGGTCTCCCGTTGCAGCTCGAGCGCCGCGTGCTCGGCAACGTGCCCGAGCCAGGTTCCGTCGCGTAGCCGTTCGATGAATCCGCCGGGCCGATGCAAGGAGCAGCCATGGTCCTGGAGGCCGGGCAGCAGGTCGATCAGGACATCGTTGAACCCGGGCAGGGTGTTGGACGGCCAGTGCTCGAGGGAGCCGAGGTCGACGAGCAGGCGGATCGCTGGATCATACGACCAGTAGTTGGGTCCGCGGAGTACCTGGCTCTCGAGAATCCTGAGGTCCGCGGTGGCAGGCGGCTTTTTCTCCACAGGTTCGCGCTTGGCGTCATCGTCCCGCTCGACTCGCGTTTCCATGCGCGAATCGCTCACTCCGACGCCTTGCGATCCTCGTGCCGCAGGCGACTCCGCTCGATGGCCCGGTCGTTTCGACCTTCGGCGGCCGCTTGTCGAACCATCTTCGCGATCCGACCCTGCGCGATCTGGGCGATGCGAGCGTTCGGGCTCACGTCCAGTGGTAAGACCCGTCGCGCGCGGAGGTCGAAGCGGAAGCCCGATGGGAGCGAATGAAGGCGCGCGTTCGAGACCATCATGGGCTTGTGGCCCGTCGCCTGGAAGGCGTCGGTGATGACATCGGAACCGTCGACGATGGTCACGGAACCGCGGCCGATTACCTCCAGGATGTCGTTCGCGTCGATGATCGCCGCGGTGTCTTCGTCGAGGCCGAGGCCGATCAGGGAAGGGGATTGGGCCACGACGGCGAGCAGGCGGCCCAGTCGCGTGCGCTGCTCGAAGTGCTGGTCCACGACGACGTTGACCAGCAGCCCGAGCCCGACCGCGACCTGAGCCATCCGGTGCTTCGGCGTCGCGCCGGAGCTACCAAACGCCATCATGTGGGTGGCGACAGCACTGGCGCCTGCGGAGGTGCCGGCCACCACGACCCCGCGCCCGTGCGCGTCGAGGATGGCGGCTCCGAGCCTGGTGCCGCCGATGATGGATGACAGGCGCAACTGGTTACCGCCGGTCATGAAGATGCCGGTGACGCCGGTGAGCGCGGCGACGGTGTCAGGATCGTTCGCTTCCTCGCGTGTCTCCGGCCGAAGTCCGATGACGGAGCCTACCCCGATACGGCCGAAGATGTGACGGTAGAGGTCGGTCGCCGCGTTCCCCAGCGAGGACGCGGTACTGATGACGGCGATGTGCGCCTGTTCACCACCAGCGAGCTGGACGAAGCGCGACAGGATGACTCGCTCACCCAGCTTGTCCTCGGCGCCCCCGATCACCATCACCGGTCCCACCGGTCCGCCGTCGGTGGTCCCGGCAAGACGCTGCGGCGCGGAGGCGTCCGTCATGTCACGTCAGTGTACCGGCGTTCCAATTCAGCTGCCGGTCTGTCGTGAACCGAGTCTTATAACATGAGCGGTTCAATTGGTTTGAGCCGAAGGACTATACTGGAACTTGATCGCGACGCTATAAGGCTGGAATTGTGATCTATCCAGGACCGGTGTCTGCGGGGGGGCGCCCTGATTCTGACCGCCCGCGATCGACGCAGGCGGCCGAGCTCCTGCCTGCGGTCCTCGAGGCCTTGCCGGTCGGTATCGGCCTCTTCGAACTGGGGGCTGAGGGCGTCAGGTTTTCCAGCGGAAACCGCGAGTTTGCCAGGGTGCTCCGGCTGGCGCGCGTTCCGAGCAGCGGCCGATCCATTGGCGAGGTGTTCGATCGCGCCGAACAGCGCGGCATCGTCGAGCTGTTCGCGCGAGTCGTGCGAGGCCGAGACCCACAGAGTTATTTCTCTGCCCAACGGGGGGCGAAACGGGCGGCGAACCACATCTGGAATATCGACGCCTACCCGGTGTTCACCGGCGGCCGGCTGACCTACATCATGGTGCTCGCCGAGCAAACCGAAGAGAAATTCGAGGCCAGGCAACGGCAGCAGGTCGAGGCAAATCGGTTGCGGCAAAAAGCGGACCAGCTTGCCGAACTCGAGAAGGCCAAGTCGGAGTTCTTGCGGCTTGCGTCGCACGAATTGCGCGGACCGGCGGCCATGCTCGGGGGGTATCTGTCACTGATGGAAGACGAGTCGCTCGGGCGAATCCCCAAGCGCATGCGCCCGGTGCTGCCGCTCTTACGGGCGAAGGCGGCGCAGATCAACGCGCTCGCCAACGAAATGGTGGAGGCCGCCCGGCTGGAAGACAAGAGGTTGCAGCTGAAACGGAGGCGCGTTGACCTGCGCGAGGTCGTCCGGCGCACCCTCCAGACGGCGCGGCCATCCGCCACCTCCAAGCATCGACTTCGCTTCGTCGACCGGGTTCGCCACAAGCTGCCGTTGCTGGCCGACCCGATGCGGCTCGACATCATCATCGGGAACCTGGTCGACAACGCCATCAAGTATTCGCCTGACGGCGGCGATGTCACCGTCCAACTCTCGATCGCTGGCGAGTTGGCCTTGGTCAGCGTGAGAGACTGCGGGATTGGGATCGCGCCGGTGGACATGGATCGCCTATTCGTTCGGTTCAGCCGGCTCGTGCACGAGGCGGAGGTGCCGGGAACCGGGCTGGGGCTCTACCTTGCTCGGGAACTGGCTCGGCTGCATGGCGGCGACATCGTGGCGGTATCGAAGCCGGGGGAAGGAAGCGACTTCACGCTGAGCCTACCGCTTGAGCTCGGCACGGAATAGTCCCATCCTGCCGGGTATTGCGGGACGTGAGCCGGTTCCTGCGCAGGCGCTGATTCCTGAGCAGCCAACCCTTGTGGGCTTGAAGGCGGCCGCCGCCGCCTGCCACGCGTGTGACCTTTACAAAACCGGCACCCAGACGGTCTTCGGCGACGGGGCCGCCCATGCGAAGGTGATGTTCGTCGGCGAGCAACCGGGCGATCGCGAAGACATCGAAGGCAAGCCATTTGTCGGTCCGGCCGGCCGGCTCCTCGATGACGCGTTGCGCGCCGCGGGAATCGACCGGACCGAGGTGTACATCACGAATGCGGTCAAGCATTTCAAGTGGAAGCCGCAGGGCAAGCGGCGGCTCCACCAGAAGCCGAACGCGGCGGAGATCGATGCCTGCCGGCCGTGGCTGGATGCCGAGATCGCCGCGGTCAAGCCGCAGATCCTGGTCTGTCTGGGTGCGACCGCCGCCCAGGCGCTGCTTGGCCGAGACTTCCGGGTGACAGTGCAGCGCGGTCAATTCATCGAACGGCCGGGACTGCCGTTGATGATGGCGACCGTGCATCCGTCATCGATCCTGCGGGCCCAGGATGACGAGAGCCGTGAGCTGGAGGTGCAGGCCTTCATTGCCGACCTCAGGCAGCTGGCTAAGAGGCTCGAGGGCTGACGCCGCTCAACGACCGAAACTTCGATGGAACAGGGTAAACTGGCTACCGCCTCCGCGGGGAGGTGGCAGAGTGGTCGAATGCGAGCGCCTGCTAAGCGCTTGAGCGGGTGTTTCCGCTCCCCGGGTTCGAATCCCGGCCTTCCCGTACTTCTATACCGTCGGATTTCGCCTCGATACTATCGGCGCGCGGCCGGTCCAGATGTCGACCTCCTTGAGCCCGTGCATCCCGAGTGCCTGTGCGATCTCGCCGCAGTGATAGGCGTCGTGCGTGATCAGCCGCATCAGGACGGACTGGCGCGTGTGGATCTGGACCCGGCCGTTGATCTCCCGGCGGAATTCGTCCTCGAGCATCGCCGGCGTCCATCGGTCGAGACAATCCTCGACGATGGTCCAAGTCGACTGAAGCGCATAAACGAGCTCGCCTGCCGCACGCGGGTGGCTAAGGTCGTCTTCCCAGCCCTCGTCGATGAAACCGGCAAACGGCGTGCGTTCGGCGCCCGGCTCCTTGCAAATATGGCAGAGCCAGTAGGGACGGACCCCGGCGGTGTGAGCGGCGATGGCCCAGATGGGCCAGAGATGGGGAGCGGCCCGCAGCCCCAGCTGTTCAGGCGATAGCTCACCGATGCGCTCGACGAGCCGTTCTTGAGCCAATCGCCATCCGTCGTAAAAAGGTGCGACGCTCTTGGATTTGGTGATCACGCCTCGCCTACGTTACCGTCGACGAGCGATATGAGGCTCTGCGCGTCTTTAACGGCGTGACCCTCCATGTCGTTATTGAAGTAGACAAAGACGTCGTATCCGAGCCTTCTCCAGCTGGCCACCCGTTCGGCCCAGGGTTCGAGCGCCGGCTTCCCGTAGCCGATGCCATGCGCTGGGAGATGCATCCTTACATATGTGAAGGCGCTGGTGATCTCGAGCGATTGCGGCATTTTGGGGTGGTCTGGGATACAGAGCGCGATCCGCTGCGACTTCAGCAGATCAAACACAACTGGCACCAGCCACGACTCATGCCGGAACTCCAGCGCGAACCGCACATCGTCTGGCAGCATCGCCAGGAACCGGCGCAGACGCTCCAGATCGAGGTGGAAGTTCGCCTGGAGCTGAAACAGGATCGGTCCCAGCTTGTCGCCAAGACCGCGCGCCGAGTCGACGACGAGGTCGATCGACTTTTGCTCCACCGCGAGACGCTTGATGTGGGTGACGTACCGACTACCTTTGACGGCAAAGAGGAAACCGGGGGGCGCCTCTTCGCGCCACGCCACAAAACGCTCAGGTGGTGGCTGCCGGTAGAACGAGTTGTTCAGCTCGACCGTGTCGAAGTGCTGAGCATAGAAGGCGAAGTGTTCGCGGGCCGGCAGCTTCTCCGGATAGAACCGCTTGCGCCAGTGCGGGTATGACCAACCCGAACAACCGATCCTGACCTCGGCCGCCATCTTGTCGTGACTCTACGGCGCCGCGCATATGTCTGGAGGCTCCCACCGGTCGCTCGCGCCGCGCACGGTCAGGCGACGTCAAATTCGTCAGGCGCCCGCGCGGCAGGGTAGAACTCCGGCGGATAGAAGTCCGTTTCTGGCGGGATCGAGAGCACGCGTCCGTCGGGCGCCAACGATAACCGCCAGCCACCTTCGTGAACCATCCAGTGATGGTGCTGGCAGAGCAGGATCATGTTCGAAAGATCGGTCTTGCCACCCTGGGCCCAATGCCGGATGTGATGCGCCGAGCTCCAGGAAGCCGGGCGTTCGCAGCCTGGCCAGCGGCAATGCTTGTCTCGAGCGTCGAGCAAACGCCGAGTCCCACTAGCGACGACACGTTTTGCGCGGCCCGCGTCGATCACGGCTGAGTCGGCACCAAGGAGCACTCGCGTGATCGAGCTGTCGCAGGCGAATCGCTGCACCGTCTTGGCTGAGATCGGTAGAGACAACGCCATCTCTCCAGCCGGCGCTCCGATCAGGCCTTGCAGCGTCTCCAGCGTGGTTGTGACCTGCACGTGTGGCCGGACGCTGGCGTGCTGAGGAGCGCCTGCAGTGTCGAGAGAGTGAGCAGCCATCTCGACCCACGCGTCACCGTTCCGACGCTCGCGGCTGCGATGGTCGTCGTCGCCATGAGCCTGCGCTAATGGCTCCATGGCTGTTTTGATCGTTGCTCCGGCGGAAGAATCGAACGCTCCTTTTACATAGACCGTGCCATCCGCTCCATCAGTAAATCGGAGGTACCGTTCCTCGACGGCTTGGCGCTGAGCGTCGGCGACACCCTGAGGGTCGGCACGATGCCAAGCGTGCATCGAGTAATACCAAAGGCGGCTAACGCTGCTTTCCTCAGCCGCTTTCAGAAAGGGTGTCTCGTCGAATGGTTCGGCGCTTTCGGAGTGCGTGATCGCTTGCGCATGACGCGCAATGATGGCCGCGTGCGCGAAACCGATCCTGCCCTCCTTGACAGCCTGGATGGTCTTCGGCAAGTTCGACAACTGCTCACCGACATGGAGGAAATCAGCCGCCATACCAGACGGCTGTTTGCAACTGTGTCGCACCCAGTCGACCGTTGAAACGGATCCCCAATCGTCCGTGCAGGCGCCTGACTTGTTGAGCTCCGCGGTGTGCTCTGCCATTTCAAGGCCGATCAGGTCACGACCCCGGCCCAGGCTAATCAGGATGTTGCCATGCTGCTTGGGTAGCAGCCCAGTCTTGTCCATAGCGTGAAGACGCTCCAGAAGCATCAGGAGGCAACTCAGGACGTCGTCGCGAGTCATGTCGAGCAACCCGGCTAACAGGGTGGGCGTCATCGAGGGCGGAGATATTCTGGCGCGGTTTGCCAGAAGCGGAGCTGATACTGCCGGTCGGTGTCCGGCGTCGCGGACGGTACCACGGGGAACCTTCGAATCCAATCGGAGTCAAACCCGTCGATAAACTTCAGGACGTCGCTCGCCGCCCGATACCCGGCCGTCAGGTCCTCTACGATCGCTTGTCCCACCGATTGGCGCTTTGCCACCTCGCGCATGGTGCCGCCGGCCGGTCTCATCGCAGCGTCGATGAGCTTGACCAGCCTTGGCGGCAGGGCAGTCTTCATTCTTTACTATTATACGAACAGATGTTCGATTGGTCAAGGATTTTGTATTCGCCAGCAAGATGAGAGAATGCCGTCGTGGTAACCGCCATCGTGCTCATCGAGGCCGAGCGTTCTGCCATCGCTCGCTTGGGACCGGCGCTCGCCGATGTGCCCGGCGTTGCCGAGGCCTACTCGGTGACCGGAGAGTTCGACTTGGTCGCCATCCTCCGGGTCAAGAACCACGAGGAGATCGCGGACGTCGTGACCTCGAAGCTCTCGCAGATCCCGGGGATCGTCAAGACTCGAACCCACGTGGCGTTCAAGGTCTACTCCAAACACGACCTCGAGGCGATGTTCAGCGTCGGTCTGCAGGAAGCCCGCTAAGGGCTCAACGCCGGCCAGCGCGGCGCAGCCGGAGCGCCAGCAGGACGATCAGGGCGACCGCGACCAGGATGCCGATCCCCAGCCGCAGCAGCGTCTGAGCGCGTTGCGATCCCAGGTCGACCACTGGCGCCAGCGCCGAGGGCGCCCCGCCCGGTGACTCGCCACCACGACCAGATGGCCCTCGACGTGCGCGGTGGTTTCGGTCGGCACGATGGTCGCCACCCCTAGGTCGCGCCGCAGCGGACGCGGATCGTCACCCCATCGCCTTCCGCCGCGATCAGAAGGTCGGCATCCGCAACGCTGGCAGCGGCCAGATCGCTCGAGGACAGCCGCAGGATGGTGTCGGTCCCGGGATGCGGTAGAGCCGCAGGGGCTCCGGGCTTGACGGGCGAACATTTGTTCGATAAGATTCGATCAGCCTCAGCGATCTGCTCTTGCGTCCCCGGGGAGGCCTGATGTCACCGCGGTTGTCGTCATCTTTCCTTTGGGGCGTGTCAGATGCCGGATCGTCTCCAAGAAGCCATTACGGTGCTCCAGACCCGCTTCGGGAGCGCCGCGCCGCGCCCGGCGGCACCTCCCTGTCCGGTCAGGCCCTCCGGGATCCCGGAGCTCGATGCTCTGACGGGCATCGGCGGGTGGCCGGTCGGCCGGTTGAGCTTGCTGGCCGGGCCCAGGGGCTCGGGCAAACGGACGCTGGCCCAGCGCAGCATCGCCGCCGCCAGCCGCGAGGGCCCGGTCGCCTATGTCGACTTTCCGAGCCGGCTCGATCCCGAGTTTCTCAGTCACTTCGACGCCCGACTGGATCATCTGCTGGTGGTGCGACCGAAATCACTGCGAGAGGGGATGGCGAGCGTCCGCGTGCTAGCGCGCGCCGGTGTCGACCAGGTCTGTATCGACTTGCCACGCACCCGAGCGTCTGGGCTCGAAGCTGAGCTGCCGCATCTGCTGCATCGTGCCGCCGAAGCCGACTGCACGCTGCTGCTGGTGCACGACGCCGACGCCGACGACGCGATCCGCTACTACGCCAGCCTGATCCTGAGCTTCCAGCGCAGCGCCTGGGTCTTCAGCCACGACGGCGACCTGGAGGGGCTGCAGGTCGATGCCGCCGTGGTCAAAAACCGATTGGCGCCGCCGGGCCACAAGCAGCGGTGGATCATTCCCTACCCGATCCCATGACACACGGGAAATCCCGTGACCCTGACATCTGCTGCGTTCGCACCCCGCATCCCTCGCTGGTCGCGGCCTGGCTCCAGACGCCGGCGTTGCGGAGCCGTCCACTGATCCTCGGCGGACTCGCGCATGAGCGCGGTTCGGTGACGACGGCATCGGCCGAAGCGCGGGCACAGGGCGTGGTCGAGGGGATGAGTCTCAACCAGGCTCAACAGTTTGCACCGGACGCTGTCTTCCAACCGGTCGACGAGGAGGCCACAGCCAGGGTTCGTCAGTCCCTGTTATCGATCCTGCACCGCATCACCCCCGACGTTGCACCCGGTCAGGATCCTGGCTGTGCCTTCCTCCAGCTCGACCGGCTGGCGCTACGCTGGCCGGACCGTTCGCAATTGCTGGCCGCCATCACGCGCGCCGTCGATGGAGCGATCCGCGTGACGCCAGCGATCGGCGTGGCATCGTCGATGTTCGTCAGCGAGGTCGCTGCCGAGCGCGCAACGGCCGGCGCGCCCGTAATCGTCGAGCCGGAAAAGACCCGCGCCTTTCTGGCGCGGTTGCCGATCGACCTCCTGCCGCTCGATGACGACCTGCGCGAGTACCTCGAGCTGCTCGGGCTCAAGACGATCGGTCGACTGCAGGCGATCTCGCGCCCCGCCTTTCGCCGCCAGTTCGGTCTGAAAGCGCTCGACATCTATGACTTGGCCCTGGGCAATGACCGACGCCGATTGCGACCATGGCGGCCGGCGGTCCGGATCGAAGCGAGCGAGCCGCTCGAGCCACCGGTCGACAACACCCAGGCGCTGCAATTCATCGCCCGCGCGCTGGCCGAGCGGGTGAGTGCCTCACTGCTGTCGCAAGGGCTCGGAACGCGCGCGGTCCGCATCGCGCTCAACCAGGAATCGGCGCCGGTGCTGCTGATCGAGACGCGCTTTGCCTATCCAGTGACAACTGCGGCGGAACTCTTCGACGGCATCAGGCCTCGGCTGCTGCGCGTCTCGATCATCGCGCCGCTGGAGCGGATCACGCTGCGCGCGGGCCGGCTCGAGCCCGCCTACATCCGGCAGCCTGGATTGCTGATCCGTCGCGATGGCTTCCAGGAATCCATCGCCGACGCCGTCGCGCGGTTGCAGGAGGAGTACGGCTCGTCCGTCGTCCAACGCGCGGAAGTTCGATCGGATACCGCGCCGCTTCCCGACCACCGAATCCGCTGGAAACCGGCATGACCGAGCTGCTGGCACCGGCGCGACCGGTGCGGGTGCGGCTCGATGCAGAGGGGGTTCCGACGCACCTCGAGTCGGCCGCGGGATGGCAGGCCGTGACGCGGGTGCTCAACCGCTGGCGAATCGATTGCGACTGGTGGCGCAGCCCGATCTCCCGTGAATACTGGCGGCTGCTGATCGACGACGAGCTGGCGGTGGAGTGTTACTGCAACCGCGCCAGCGCGGAATGGTTTGTCGAACGCGTCTATGACTGACCGGCGATGACGAGCGCCTATGCCGAGCTGCACTGTCACTCCAACTACTCGTTCCTCGAGGGCGCCTCGCATCCGGAGGAGCTGGTGGCACGCGCCCGTGATCTGGAGATGCCGGCGCTCGCGATCACCGACCGCAACGGGTTCTACGGCGCGGTCAAGTTCTTCGGCGCCGCTCAGCGCGCGGGCATCCAGCCGATCATCGGCACGGAGCTGACGATCGACGACGGTACCAAGCCGCCGAAGGACCGGGTGGATTACGACCGGTGGGGCGATCGGGTCCTGTTACTGGCCGAGGACAAGATCGGCTACATGAGCCTCTGCCGGCTGATCAGCACGGCGCAAATGCCCAATGCCAAGGGAATGGCGCGGCTGCCTCCGGGTGCGCTGACCACCCTGCATGCCGACCAGCTGGCGCCAGCCAGCCCTCACCTGATCGCGCTCGTCGCCCACCCGAAAGACCGGCTGCCGTTCTACCAGGAGGTGTTCGGACGCGATCGGGTCTTCATCGAGCTGCACGACCATCTGGTGCCGGACGATCGTTCACGCAACCAGGCATTGCTCCACCTTGCCGAGCGGCATCAAGCCCCGCTGGTCATCACCAACGAGGTCTTCTACGCGACCCCGGACCGACACCGACTGCACGACGTGCTGACCGCGATCCGCCATCGCACCACACTCGACGACGCCCAGCGGTATCTCCACCCGAATGCCGAGTTCTACCTCAAGTCGGAAGCCGAATTGCGGGAGGTCTTCCGTCGCTATCCAGCCCGCGTGGTCGACGAGGGACTGGCGAATGCCGCCGAAATCGCGCAGCGCTGCCGTTTTACGTTCGACCTGGTTGGCGCGCGTTTCCCGGGCTTCCCCGTCCCCGCCGGCGAGACGCCCTTCTCCTTCCTCTATCGGTTGTGCCAGGACACGGTCCGCGAAAAGTACCGGCCGGTGACCTCTGAGGTGGCAGCCCGGCTACAGAAGGAGCTCGATGTCATCAGCAAGACCGGCTTCGCGGAATTCTTCCTGATCAACTGGGATCTAATGCGGTTCGCCCAAACCCGCGGCATCCCCGGGCAGGGGCGTGGCTCCGCCGCCGACAGTATCGTCGCCTATTTACTGGGCATCACCCGGGTGGATCCGATCGAGCACAACCTACTGTTCGAGCGGTTCCTGCACGAAGAGATGACGACCACGCCCGACATCGACATCGACTTCTCCACGGCGCATCGCGAGCAGGTCATCCAGTACATCTACGAAAAATACGGGCCCGAGCGCACCGGGATGGTCTGCAACGTCGTCACCTACCGGCAGCGGTCGGCGATTCGTGAGGTGGGGAAGGCGCTTGGCTTCAAGGAGGAGACGATCGACCACCTGGCGAAGTCGGCCTCGGCCTGGCACCCGGAGAGTCCCGAGACGATCGCCCAGGCGGCCGGCTATTCGACCGCCAACGTCGCGCAACCCTGGCAGCAGTTGTTCGACCTCGCCACCCAGATCCTCGAATTCCCACGCCACCTCTCGATCCACGTCGGCGGGATGCTGGTGACGGGCGAGCCGCTGATCGACATCGTGCCGGTGGAGCGCGCCACCATGCCGGGCCGGATGGTGGTGCAGTTCAACAAAGACGACGTCGAGGAGCTGGGCCTGATCAAGATGGACATGCTCGGGCTGCGCATGCTGTCGGTGGTGGCCGAGGCGCTCGACCTGATCGAGGCCGACACCGGCGAGCGTCCCGACCTCGACGCACTCGACCTCAAAGATCCGCAGGTCTACGAGCTCTGCCAGCAGGCCGACACCATCGGCGTCTTCCAGATCGAGAGCCGGGCGCAGATGCAGACGCTGCCACGCTCGCGCCCCGAAACCTTCAACGATTTAGTGGTCGAGGTCGCGATCATCCGTCCGGGGCCGATCCAGGGCGACGCGGTGCATCCATACCTGCGGCGCAAGCAGGGCAAGGAGCCGGTGATGTACATCCACCCGCGCCTGAAGCCGATCCTCGAGGAGACCCTCGGCGTGGTGCTGTACCAGGAGCAGATCCTGAAGATCTCGATGGACTGCGCCAGCTTCTCGAGCGCCGAGGCCGACCGGTTCCGCCGGGCGATGAGCAGCCACCGCTCGCACGACCTGATGGGCGCGATCCGCGACCGCTTCCTGAGCGGGTGCGCCCAGAACCAGATCCCGCAGTCAGCCGCGGAGGAGATCTTCACCAAGCTGGCGGCCTTCGCCGAGTTCGGCTTCACCAAGTCCCACGCGGCCGCCTTCGCCCGCACCTGTTACGAGACCGCTTGGCTGAAGCTCCATCACGCGGCCGCGCTCTACGCGGGGCTGCTCAACCACCAGCCGATGGGCTTCTATCACCCGCACGTCATCGTGGAAGATGCCAAACGGCACGGCGTCACGATCCTGCCAGTCGACATCAATAAGAGCTACGTGCGTTGCACGGTGGAGAGCGGCGCGTTGCGGCTTGGCTTCAATTACGTGCACGGCGTGGGCGACAAGGCGCTCGAGGTGCTCGGGGAAGCGCAGTTGAAGGGGCCCGTCACCTCCCTCGAAGAATTCTGCCGGCGAATCCGGCTGACCACCCAGTCGCGGAACGGGCTGACCCGGGCGCAGCTGCAGAACCTGGTGCTGGCCGGTGCCTTCGATGCACTGGAGCCGAATCGTCGGGAGGCGGTCTGGCGCTTCAACGAACATGCCGACGACTGGCAGCGGTCGCCGATGCTCGCCGAACCCTCAGAGGCCGTGCAGCTCGCGCAAATGACGCATCGCGAACGAGTGGCGACCGACTACCGGCTGCTCTCGCTCTCGACGACCGACCACCTGATCCATTTCTACCGACCGCAGTTCAACCAGCTGCGCGTCATCGACTCGAAGACCATCCGCAGCAGCGCTCGCGACGGCGCGAGAGTCCGCGTCGGTGGACTGGTCATCACCCGCCAGTCCCCGTCGACCGGCAAGGAGTTCAAGTTCTTCACGCTGGCCGACGAGTTCGGCCATGTCGACGTCATCCTGCGGCCGCCGATCTACCAGCGCTATCGACAGGTGGCAAACCTCGAGCCGATCCTGATCATGGACGGCACGCTGCAGAAACAGGACGGCGTGCTGAGCGTGCTGGTCGACCACGTCGAAGCCGCTCCCTCGCTTCCCGATGAAGACGTTTTCCCGAGCTCCCGCAACTATCGCTGAGCGGCGCTGGCTCCGGCCCTGGCGTGAGCGAGGGGATGCCTTGGTTGGTAGAGCCCGACGCGCCCACCGCCGGGCAGGGTGATCTCGGTCACGCGTCCCCAACGGGCCTCATCGAATGGGCGCTTGAGCGGTACCCCTTTCCGTTCCAGTTCCCGGGCGGTCGCCTCAATGTCCTCGCACAGCAGGTAGAGCTGATGATGCTCCTTTTCCTCGGTCGGATGGATCGCGACCTCTGTGGGAGGAAGCGCGAAAATCAGCCAGCCGCCACCCGAGTCCACGAAATCAAGCCCGAGCACCTCCTTGAAAAAGACGCGATCGGCTTCGGCGTCGCGGCTGAAGACGATCACGTGGGCGCCGGAGATGAGGGGCCTCACCGCGTCAGTCTATTCCGGTCAGGGCTCGGGAGCGGTCGAGATCAAGCGACCTGGCGTCGCAGGGTCGTGGCGCCGGCGACGATCACCAGGACGGCAAAGCCGAGCACCACGCCGAAGTCGAGCTCAAGCGACGACCACCCTAGGTCGGCACCCTTGATCATGATGTTACGCATGCCCTCGACCGCGTAGGTCAGCGGCAGCACGTGCGACAGGACCTGGAGCGGGCCTGGCTCGGTGGTGACGGGGAAAATGATGCCGGCGAGGAACACCTGTGGCACGATGACGAGCGGGATGAATTGCACTGCCTGGAATTCCGTGCGGGCGAACATGCTGAGGAAGATGCCCAGGTTGACCGCGGCGATCGCCATCAGCGCCTCGAGGACGAAGATCAGCGCGACGTTGCCGCTGTTGCGGACGTGAAGCACGATCAAGCTGAAGGCGAGCACTTCGGCGGCCTGGATCAAGGCTAAGACGGTGAAGCCCAGCATGTAACCAAGCACGATCTCGGGACGGCGAAGCGGGCTGGCCATCAGCCGCTCGAGCGTTCCCTGGCCGCGCTCGCGCAGAAAGGCCACGGCGGTGATCACGAAGACCAGGAAGAACACGACGAGGCCGACGAAGGCGGCGCCAAAGTAATCCAGGGTGTCGAAGTTCGGTCCGCCATAGAGATAGGTCACCTTCGGCGCGAAATGAACACCCGCGGTTCCGGCGAGCGCGGTAAACGACTGGCTGACCGCCTGCAAGATCGAGGCCGAGAGGCCAGGCTGGCTGCCCTCGAGGCGAACCTCGGGGGCGACGATGCGAGCCTGCTGGGCCTGCGCGGAAAAATCTGGCGGCAGCACGATGTATCCGGCGAGGTCGCCGTTCCGTAATTTGGCTTCTGCGTCGGCTCGTGACATCGTCGTGGCGGAGACCGTTGCCGAGTGCTCGAGCTGGGAGGCCACCACGCCGCCCAGTGGGCCGCTGTCCAGGTTGACGACGCCCATCATCGGAACGCTGCCGCCACCACGCAGGAGGTAGCCGAGCAGTCCCAGGATGAGCAGCGGCGCAAGAAAGAGGAGGGCCAGCGTCCGACGGTCACGCCGGAATTGCTGCAGCAGCCGCCGGGTGATAGCAGCGACGCGCCGCCGGCTCATGCTGCCGCCTCCGAGAGTTTGAGAAAGGCATCCTCCAGACGCTCGACGCCTGCCCTGGATTTCAGTTCGGCCACCGTCCCTTCGGCCAGCAACCGGCCGAAGCGGATCAGTCCGAGCCGGTCGCAACGCTCGGCCTCGTCCATGACGTGGCTCGAGACCAGGATCGATGCGCCGTCGCGCGCCATCCGCTGGAAGCGATCCCAGAGTTGGTAGCGCAACTGGGGATCGACGCCGACGGTCGGTTCGTCGAGGAGGAGCAGGTCGGGTTTGTGCACGAGCGCGCACGCCAGCGAGCATCGAGTCCGCATGCCGCCGCTGAGGTTGCTCACCACCGAGTCGCGGCGATCCCAGAGATCGACGAACTCGAGCGCTTCGCGCACGCCGTCGTGGGCGCCGTAGATCTCTGCGAAGAAGCGGACGTTCTCTAACGCCGAAAGATCGGGATAGAGGGCCGCTTGCTGGGTCATGTAACCAACTCGAGCCAGGATGTCCAGGGACGGCATTCGCTGGTCGAGCACTGTGACGGTCCCCCCGTCTGGAACCACCAGTCCCACCAGGGAGCGGATCAGCGTCGTCTTGCCCGCGCCATTTGGGCCGAGGATGCCGTAGACTTCGCCGCGGCGGACCCGCAGCGTGACGCCATCGAGCGCGGGCTGGCCGCCGAATCGCTTGCTGACGTCCTCGACCTCGACCGCATACGGCTGCGCTGTGGCCACGCCTCACGCCCCCGGATGCATGCCACGCAGCCAGACCTGCGCCAGTTGAAGTGCGGCCTCTTCGCCGCTGGGGGAGTCCACGCCCGCCTGGCTGAAGACCGGTTCGGCGAGCAGGTGCAGGACCACGCCGCCGACGAGGCTTTGCACGGCGAGCATCGGGTGGATGCGCCGGAGCCGGCCGGCGGTCATCTGCGCGGCGAGGTAACCGCCAAGCGTCGCAAAGGCACGTGCGCCGGTTGCGGCGAAAGCCTGCTGCGTCTCGGGTGCCATCGAGGTGATCTCGAGCAGGAGCGTGCGGACGATGCCGCGGCGTCGCGCCACGGTCCGGTAGGCTGCCAACACGACTTCGGGGATCACCTCATCGGGTGAGCGGTCTCCGGCGCGGGCGAGCAGCGCCATCACCGGCTCGAAAGGGGAGTAGGCGAGGAGGATCGCCCGAAAGAGCGCGGACTTGCCGGGAAACAGTCGGTAGAGACTGGCCCGCGATACCGCTGCCTCGGAAGCGAGCTCATCCATGGATAGGTCCGCCAGCGATCGGCTGGCAAGCAGCCGCAAGGCCGCCTCCAGGACGCGATGGGGGGTATCGGGTTCGGGTTCGACCTCCAGCGCCTCGAGGAGCGCTGCACGCGAGGGAAAAACGCGATACAAGGTGGTGCGGGACACGCCCGCGGCTTCGGCGATGGCGTTTACCGAAGGCTGTTCTCCGCTCCGCAGAAGACGCGTGGCCTCTCGCATGATCCTCTCCTTGCGCGAGCCGGATTCTGCCATGACGCCGTTGAGACGATGCTAGATGAGACGTCTCGTCTTGTCAAGTACTATGCTGCCCCCGGGCAATCTGCCGGAGTGTTCGGTAGCCTATGGCGCGATGCCCGAATTGCCCGAGCTCGAGGTGCTCCTCGAATACCTCGGCCCGCGCCTCCACGGAAAGCGGGTCACGGAGGTCTGGACCTCGCCGAAACTCAGCTTCCTCCTGCGCACCCCGCCTGATGAGTTCGCCCGGCAGTTGACAGGCGGTGTTTTCCAGCGGACCTGGCGCCGAGGGAAGTTCTTGATCTTCGACGTCAGCGGCCAACACTTGGTCATCAACCCGATGCTGGGCGGGCGGTTGCAGTGGACCACCAAGTCCGAGAAAGTCGCCGCGGCGACCGTGTTTCGCATCACCCTCGAAGATGGCGACGAGCTGCGATTCCTCGACACGGTGAAAATGGGTCGCGTCTACTGGGTGGCGCCTGGGGCGCTGCCGACCATCCCCGGCTGGGCCGAGCTTGGCCCGGATGCGCTGACCGTCGGGCAGTCCGAATTCACCCAGCGCATCCGCCGTCACCCCGGCGAACTCAAGAACCTTCTGCGTAATCAGGCCTTCATCTCCGGGGTGGGCAACGCCTACTCGGATGAGATCCTTCACGAGGCGGAATTGCTGCCGTTGCGGAAACGAACGACGCTGAAGCCGGACGAGGTCGTCAGGCTCCATGCCGCTACCGGAAAAGTCTTGCGGTCGGCGATCGATTCCATCAAAGCGCAGCCGAAGTACGCGCCACACAGGCAGGACCGAAGCTTCATGGCGGTCCACGGGAAAGCGAAAGAGAAATGCCCTCGCTGCGGACATCGGATCTCGGAACTGACCGCGCGCGGCGAGGCGACCGATTTCTGTCGCGGCTGCCAGCATTAACGCGTGCGGCTGAACCACGCGCGCGTCATCGTTACCGGCGCCTCGAGCGGGATCGGGCGGGCGATCGCGCTGGAGTTTGCCCGTCGTGGCGCCCTGCTGGCACTCGCCTCGCGAAACCGCCCCGCGTTGGAAGAGGTGGCTGCATCGATCAAGGCGGACGGCGGTTCGGCAATCGTCATCCCGACGGACGTGACGGATGCGGGCGCCGTCGAGCAGATGGCGCAAGGCGCGACCCGCGACCTCGGCGGGATCGACATTCTCGTGAACAACGCCGGCCAGGGCATGAGTGCAACAATCGGCGACGCTTTAAGCGCGGACGTCGAGGCCGTGTTTGCCCTCAACGTGCTGGCGCCGGGGGCGGCCATCCGCGCGGTGGTGCCGATCATGCGGCGGCAGCACGCCGGGATGATCATCAACATCTCCTCGATGGCTGGTCGGATCGTGATTCCGCGGATCGGCTACTACTCGGCGACCAAGTTCGCCCTGACCGCGATCGGCGACGCGCTGCGGATGGAAGAGGCGGATCGCGGCATCAAGGTGATGAATGTCTTCCCAGGAACGACGCGCTCGAGCTTCGACGAGAACCGCATCGGCGCGCGCGGTCGGCAGGCACACCAAGTTCTTCCGCCGGTAACGGCCGAGAAAGTCGCGAAACGTATCGCCGAGGCGGTCGAACGCAATCAGCGCTCGGTCTACGTTTCCTGGTTTCCCGACCGAGTCGCGGTCGCGGTCAACTGGCTCGCCGGCTGGGCCATCACCGCGGTTCTGCGACGCTGGGCACGGCGTCCGCAAACCTAAATCGCTAAAAGGCCCTCGATGCCTGCCGAAGGGTCGAGGCTGGGTTGAGGCACAGCGTGTCCGCGAGAGGCGGCCTCTCGACCGCCTCTCTTTCGCGAATCGGAGTCTCTAGCGGCCGGCCGGCACCGCTTCGGGAGTCGGGGCCAACCCGAGCTGGCGAAGCATTCCCAGCTGATCGATGACTCCCCAGTGCTCGGTGATCTTGCCGTTGACCAGCTTCACGATATGCGACTCCGTCCACTCCGCGTGCTTCCCGGTGGCGGGCATCCCGAACACCTCACCCTTGTGGGTCCCGCTGACGGTCACATAGCCAGCGACAAAGTCACCCTCTGCGATCTGAAGATCGACTTTGTACGTCAGGTCCGGAAATCCTTTGCGCAGCGCCGAGGCGATCGCCTTGATGCCTTCACGCCCGGCAGGAACGCCCGAGCGGACGGGTGCTGCGGTCTGTGAAGTCGGTGGCGAAGATCTCGTCGACGACCTCAAGGCGCCCTTGCGAAAATACGTCAATAGGGACGCGCCGCGAGATCGCTTTGTTCTGATCTGCTGACATGTGATTCTCCTTGTCCGACTCCGTATCAGAAGCCGTGACCGGTTGAGGGATCGACCTTGAAGGGCCAGACTCAAGCTCAATCCTGAGGATGGGGGGCGTCAAGGCGCCCCGACGTGCCTTACCTCATGTATACCCATGCGCGGCGGTGTTCACCCCTTGAGAACACCGCCTCGATCGCGCTGGTCGGGCGCTCTGTCTTCCGGGTGGAGACTATCGATGACTGGCGGCGCCTTCCCCGACCGCGGCGCGCGCCTTCTCGAGGTCGCGGGCACCGATCACGATCCGGGTCTTTGTCGCCAGGTAGACCGCGTTCAGGCTGACGCCGGCGTCGGCGATCTTGCGGGTCATCTTGCCGAGCGCGCCGGGCTTGTCCTCAATGTCCAGGACCAGGGCGTCTTGCTCGCCGGTCACGCGGGCGCCGGCGCTTTGCAACGCCTGGCGCGCCTTGGCCGGATCCTCCACCAGGACGTGGCCAACGCCCTTCCCACCGACCACGAAGCCGCAGATGCCCTCGATGTTGACGCCCGCCTTGCCGAGCGCTTCGGCCGCGGCCGCGACGGTGCCGACCTTCTCGTCGAGTTCGATCGTCAGATCCTTCAGATGGTGTGCCATCAGCTGACCTCCTTATCGCCGGTTGCCGCCTGATCAGCCGTCATTTTAGGCGCTGAAACGCGGGCGTTCAGCCGATCAGATGACCCGCTCCGGGTCGTAGAGCCAGTTCAGAGCGATGCCGAGCAGCGCGATGGCAAACGCCATCACCAGGACCAGCAGCGCCACCCTCGCTCCGATCCGAATCGCTGCTTTCTGCCGTTCAAACGGACGCGATCGATCGAACCACAAGGTCCAGATGACGACGGGGAGAACGGGCAGGCTGCGCAGCACGATGCGAACCACTGGATTCGAGGCGACAAACGCCTCGATCACGTAGAAACCTGCCAGGGCGATAAGGACGACTCCGACCGAGAGAAGGAGAGGGCCGTGAATCCGGCTAGTACGTCTCGAGGTAGGCGTCGAGCTCCCAGACGCTGACCTGTTTCTCATAGTTTTGCCACTCCATCTCCTTTGCCTCGATAAAACGCTCCAGGAGGTGGACACCCAGCGCGTCGCGCAGGACTTCGTCCTGGCGGAGGTCACGGAGAGCATCAGCAAGCGAGCTCGGGAGCTGGCCGAGCTGGTGCCGCGCCAGTCGCTCTGGATCGAAGGCATAGAGATTCTCTTCAACCGGCGGCGGCAGCGTGAGTCGCTGCCGAATCCCCGAAAGGCCGGCGTGCAACATCGCGGCAAACGCGAGGTAGGGATTGCAGGATGGGTCGGGGGCGCGAAATTCGATCCGGATCGCGGCCCGGTCGCCACTCCCGGCCCTCGGCACCCGGATCAGCGCGGATCGGTTCATCTGCGCCCAGCTGATGGCGACGGGCGCCTCGAATCCGGGCACGAATCGCTTGTACGAATTGACGAGTGGGGCAACCAGCGCGCAAAGGGCCCGGGCATGCGCCAGCTGCCCGGCGATGAAATGCTTCGCCACCGGCGAGAGGTGATACTGGTCGGCGCGATCGTAGAAGGCATTCGCGTCTTTGCCGAGCTCGGTGAGGACCTGGTGGGTGTGCATCCCCGAGCCGGCCGCGCCGAAGATCGGCTTGGGCATGAAGGTGGCCAGCAGCCCACGGTGCTGGGCGACCGCCTTGACGGCGTGCTTGAGCGTCACCAGCTGATCCGCGCTCTTCAGCGCATTGCTCAAGGCCAGGTCGAGCTCATACTGGCCGGCCGCGACCTCGTGATGACTGGCGTCGATCGTGATGCCGAGGCGGTCGAGCGCGTCGACGATCTCTTGCCGGACTTCGCTGCCGGTGTCGACCGGATGGTCGAAATAACTGGCTCGGTCGTGCCCGGGCCGCACGGCACCACCGGCCGGGTCGGCGTTGAGCAGGAAAAACTCGAGCTCGGTGGCAACCGCGTAGTCGAAGCCGAGCGCGGCCGCATCAGCCAGGGCGTGTGCCAGCACGCCTCGCGGATCGCCGGCGAACCGTTCGCCGTCTGGGGTCAGCAGGTCGCAGATCACCTGGGCGCTCTTGACCCCGTCGGCCTCGCCGATCGTGAGGGTGTCCAGGTCGGGCCGCAGGAACATGTCGCTCTCGAAGATGCGGGCGAAGCCCTCCACCGACGACCCGTCGAACCATTCGCCGCTGCGCACCGCGTGCGGGAGCCGCTGCGCCGGAATCGTGATGCTCTTGACCGTGCCGAGCACATCGACGAAACGCAGGTCCAGGAAGCGGATGCCGCGTTCCGACAGCCGCTCGAGCGCGCGCTCGACCGTCAGGCTCGCGGCGCGACCGGCGACCGCCTCAGTCTTCGCCGTCTGGCACTCCTTTGTCCTCGGACGCAGTCGGAGGATCGCCCTGGTCCCAGGACGGGCCGGGACGCGGGTGATCAGCAGGTCGCCAGGGCTTATCGCGTTCCAGCGAGTCGTCCATACGGTGCTCCTCCTCGATTGGTCAGGTTGCGGGATGGGAAGACGTCAGTGGCGACTACCAGGGCGAGTGGCAGCCGCCATAACGACGAACGGCGCACAACGAGTCGAGCGACGAACTAAATGTCGTGGTAGAGGTAAAACTCCCATGGATGCGGCCTCAGGGCCACCTGGTCGTACTCCCGGACGCGCTTGTAGTCGATCCAGGTTTCGATCAGGTCGCTGGTGAAGACGCCACCGCGGGTGAGGTAATCGTTATCGATCTCCAGCGCGTCCAGGACTTCGAGCAGCGAGCCGGGCGTGCTCTTGACCTGCCGCTTCAGCTCCGGTTCCAGCTCGTAGAGATCCTCGTCGATCGGCTTGGGCGGCTCGATCTTGTTGATGACCCCGTCCAGGCCGGCCATCAGGCAGGCGGCGAAGGAGAGATACGGGTTGCAGGACGGGTCCGGGGTCCGAAACTCGAGCCGCTTCTGCTTGGGGTCGTCGAAATACATCGGGATCCGCACGCAGGCGCTGCGGTTGCGCTTGGAATAGATCAGGTTGATCGGTGCCTCGTATCCAGGCACCAGCCGGCGGTACGAGTTGGTGGTCGGGGCGGCGAAGGCGAGCAGCGACGGCGCGTGCTTGAGCAGGCCGCCGATATACCAGCGACACATCTCGCTGATGCTCGCATAGCCGGCCTTGTCGTAGAAGAGGGGCACGCCGTCCTTCCAGAGGCTCTGATGCGTGTGCATGCCCGACCCGTTGTCCATGAAGAGGGGCTTGGGCATAAACGTCGCCACGAACCCGTTCTGGGCGCAGACGTTCTTGACGACGTACTTGTACATCATCACTTTGTCGGCCATGTTGACGAGCGTGTCGAAGCGCATGTCGATTTCGGTCTGGCCCGCGGTCCCGACCTCGTGGTGATGAACCTCGACGTCGACCCCCGCCTCGATCAGCTTGAGGACGATCTGGGAGCGAAGGTCCTGCAGCTTATCGGTCGGCGGCACCGGGAAATAGCCTTCCTTGTAACGCGGACGGTAGGCCTGGTTCGGCTCGGAATTCTTGCCGGAGTTCCAAACACCCTCGACCGAATCGATCTCGTACATGCCGGAGAACTGGTTCTGGTCGAACCGCATGCTGTTGAAGATGTAGAACTCACATTCGGGGCCAAAGAAGCTGGTGTCGGCGATGCCCGTCGACAGCAGGAACGCCTCCGCCTTCTTGCCGACGTAGCGAGGATCGCGGGAGTACGGCTGGCGCGTGATCGGGTCGATCACGTCGCAGTTGATGGTCAGCGTCGGCACCCGCAGCACCGGGTCGACGATCGCCGTGGACGGGTCCGGGACCAGCAGCATGTCGCTCTCATGGATGTGCTGGAAGCCGCGAATGCTCGAGCCATCAAAGCCGATGCCCTCGCTGAAGAGGCCGTTGGTCAGCTCCTGGACCGGAATCGAGAAGTGCTGCCAGGTCCCGATCAAGTCGATGAACTTGAGGTCGACGATCTTCAGCCCCTGCTTGTGGGCCAGATCGATGACGGATTGGGCGTCCGCCCTGGTTTCCTTTTTCGAGCGCACACCCTGGTCGATCGCCATAAGTAAATTCCCTCCGTTGAACACGGTGATCCGACTGTCTCGATCCTAGGGGGCGTGCCGGCCGGCCGTCATCGGGCCGGACAGACGAGTTCGGCGGCCCCTTTTTGTGCGCCACGCCCAAGGGCGCTATGGGCTGACGCTTGGCGACGCCGGGGGAGAGATCAGCACCCGGTCGACGGTCAGGGTGTAGCCACTCGAGGGCTCATCGATCGCGACTGAGAGGACGTACGGGCCCCTCATGAAGCGCACGATGGGCGTCGTCGCGGAGGTCTTGTCCTCGACCCACCCATTCTTGACCAGCTCAGCCTCGTAGAAAGGGACGATGCTCTTGAGGTCCCTCGCGGTGAAATCTTCTGAGATGCTCTCGGTGTCGGCGAGACCGGGCTGCTCATCGACCAGGGTCGTCCCCGGCGGCCTCGGTAGCGACTCGATGACCGGCCTGGTCAGGCGGACGTCGGCACCGCTGATCACGGAGGCGATCTGGGCGTTTTCAACCAGGCCCACGATGGCGACGATCCCGAGGACGGCGGCGGCGACCGCGCCACTGAGCCAGAGCAGGCCGCGGCGGTCGAGTCCCTCACGATGGCGGCGCCAGCCGTTCCGGAGCAGCAGCCCCACGGTCAGCACGCACAGGACCAGTACCGCGGCGCCCAGCACCTCGAACCAGGACCCCGGCATGTACTCGGCGAGTTGATCGATGGCGAGCAGCGCGGCAGCGAACGCGATCGCGTACGCAATCGAGAGCGCGGGCACGAGGAGCGCGCGGTCGTGGCTCGCCACCGGGGCGAGTGGCACAGCGGACCGGCTCAGACGCCGGTCTATCCGCCGGCGGCTTGCTCCCACTCCTGGTAGAGCGCTCGCAACCGGCCTGAAGCGTCATCGTGCGCCCGCGCCAGCTCTGCAACCCGGGCCGGGTCGTCGTAGGTCTGATGATCGGCCAATTGCTCCTCGATCCTCGCAACCTCCGCTTCGAGCTGAACGATGCGGTCCTCGACGACGTCGACCGCGTACGCGGCCGTGGAGGCGGCCGGCGTCTTCGGACGTTGCCGCCGGCTCGGGGCGCCTGCGTCCCGGATGGCGGCCGGTCGGGCGGCGCGCTGTCGGCGTCGCTCGAGATCACTGTAGTTGCCCAGGTGCATCGTGACCTTGCCTTCCTCGACCACCCAGAGTCGGGTCGCGATGTCGTCGATGAAATACCGGTCGTGAGAGACGAAGACGATGGTGCCTTCGAAATCCTGGAGGGCCTCCTCGAGCATTTCCTGGGCCGGAATGTCGAGGTGGTTGGTTGGCTCGTCGAGCAACAGCAGGCCCGCATCGTCGAGCATCAATTTGGCCAGCGCCACCCGGCTCTTCTCACCGCCACTCAACGATCGAATCGTTTTGAAGGCGTCATCACCGCTGAAGAGGAGGCGGCCGAGGAACGTTCGTAGCGTTTCCTCTGGAAGACCGAACGCGTCCTGCAGCTCGGTGAGGACGGTCTTGTTTGGATCGAGGTCGGCGAGATGCTGGTCGTAGTAGCGCATTGTCACCCGTGGTCCGATCTTCACTCGACCTGAAAGGGGCCGGAGCTCGCCGAGCAGTGCCTTCAGCAAACTGGTTTTTCCGGACCCGTTCGGCCCGACGATGGCAACCCGTTCGCCCGCAGTGATCGAGAAGGCCGGCATTGACAGCTCCCACCCTGACGCCTCAAACGCTCGCATCGCAGTAAAGCGCGGCTCGCGTGGGCCGGCGGGCCCGGACCCTCCTCCGGAGGGGGAGGGATACGAAAGCCGCAGCCCGTCGCTTTGAAAGATGAGCTCGCTGGTGCTCGAGGCCCGCAGCCGGATACGGATCTGCTGGTCGTCGGCCGGTGGCGCAACCCGCTCCAGCCGGTCGAGCTTGGTCTGGCGGCCGCGCGCTTCACGGGCGCGCTGCCCGGCCTTGTACCGACGGATGAACTCTTCGGTGCGTGCGATGTATTCCTGCTGCGCCTCATACTCCTTCTGTCGAACCGCGCGCCGCTCGCGGCGCAATCGGATGTACTGACGGTAGTTGCCCGGATACCATTCGCCGGCCCCCGCCTGCAGCTCGAGGATGTCGTCCGCCGTGTGCTCGAGGAAACGGCGATCGTGCGACACGATTAGCATGCCGGCGCGAGAGAGCCGCAGGAAGCCTTCCAGCCACTCGATGGCTTCGAGGTCCAGATGATTGGTGGGTTCGTCGAGGAGGAGCAGGTCGGCATCCTGGAGCAGCAATCGGGCCAATGCCAGCCGGCGCCGCTGCCCGCCGCTCAGCGCACCTGGTGGGAGTTGCTGATCGGCCTCCGTAAGGCCGACCCCGTGGAGCACCTCGGCGACGCGGTTGTCGTAGGCGTAGCCGTCGAGCCGCTCGTACTCGTGCTGGACCTCGCCGTATTCCTCGACGAGCGTCCCGAGTTCGGCATTGGCGGCGCCGGCCAAGGACGCCTCCAGTCCCGTCAGCCGCTCTCGCAAGCCGATGATGTCCGGCCGGCTGTGTAGCGCATCCGCGTATACACTTTCATGTGGACTGGCTTGCAACTCTTGCGCCAGGTAGGCGGTGCGGGTTCGGGGTGCAAGCGTCACGGAGCCAGCGGCCGGGGTCACCTCCCCGGAGATCGCCTTCAACAGGCTCGACTTGCCACTGCCGTTGGCCCCCACGATGCCCAGCCGCTGCCGTGGCTCCACCTGGAAGCTCAGATCCGCAACCACCTCCATCGCGCCATAGACCAGGCTCAGACGGTCCGAACGAAGCAGCGGCATTTCACCGAAAGTCTACGGCCCGACTTCAGGGCGATCGACCAAAAACTCATCCGGCCCGGCGGGAATAAATGCCGGATCGATTCGGTTTGCGAGCGTAGAGAAGTGATTCCGACCGCGTGAAAAGAGGGTTCGTTGATGACAGGATTGCTTGCCCAAACTAATGCGAACATCCGGGACGCCGAGCGGCAGTACCGCGACTTGAAGGCCCGCCAGGACCGGGTACGGCGCCCGGTTCAGCTGATCGACCATTTGCTGCAGGAGCTGGAGGAGCTGAATCTGAAGGGGATGAAGCGGGTCCCGATTTCGTATGAACCGCGCCTCGAAGAGATCCTGGCGCTGGTGGGGCCGATTCGGTCGATCCCCGAGCAGCTGGCCAACATCAAGGTCAAGGTTGGCATCGCCAAGCTGATGGACGCGCTGTTTGCGGTGGAAGAGGCGCTCTTCACCGAGCGTCGCGGCCCGTCGGTCGAACCCGAGACCGAATCCTTCGACGGCGGCCTCTTCAGCGCAGCCTAGGCCGATCTAACCGATCGGCGATGGCGTGCTCGAAACCCCGTCAGGGTTGTTGGACTTGGCGCATGTAGCATAGCGCCGTGCCGAACGCCCTCGATCTGATGGTGCGCCTGCTCGTGTCGCTCGTGCTGGGTGCGATCATCGGCCTGGAGCGCGAGCGCCAGGAACGGGCGGCAGGATTGCGCACGGTGACCATGGTGTCGCTCGGATCCTGCCTTTTCACGATCGTCGGCGCGTACGGCTTCAGCCAGACGGACCCGTCGCGGGTTGCAGCCCAGATCGTGACCGGGATTGGTTTCCTGGGCGCCGGCACCATCTTCCTGCGCAAAGACCTGGTGCGCGGATTGACGACGGCCGCGACCATTTGGGCGACCGCCGCGATTGGCATGGCGGCGGGTACGGCTCAGTATTTCGAGGCCGCCTTCACCACCCTGCTCATCCTGGCAGTGCTCATGGTCCTCAAGCCGATCGAGCGCCGCTTCTTCAAGCGACCCAACGAGGCGGCGGTCAGCGTGATCGTGCCGCGGTCCGACGCCGAAATCGAACGAGTCCGGTCGGCCCTCGGCGCCATCGGCGCCTTCCCCCTCTCGCTGCGGATCCACGAGTTGAATGAGACCGACGACCGGCTGGAGATCGACGTCGGCCTGCCGCAGGGCCGCACGACGGCCGAACTTTTGCACCAACTTCGTGCGGTGGAGGGCGCCCGCCAGATCCTGATCTCTCGCGACCTCGTGGAAGACCGCATCCGGGCGGGCAACTGATAGAATGGCCGCCTAAGGTCTGGGAGGTGGTGCCCATGGCATTAATTGACTTAAGTGAGAGCGGCGGGTAACACCGCCGCTCTTCCTTTTTCTAAGCGCGAAACGTCGGCCTGCGCTTTTCGATGAACGCACGGATCGCCTCCTGCGCATCCGGCGTCCGCGCCGCCATCGTTTGGAGCTGTGATTCCAGCTCCATGACCCTTTCCAGGTCGAGTTCGAGTGCCCGCGCCAAGCCCTGCTTGATCAAGGCATGCGTCTGGCGCGGCCCGTCGGCGAGGCGGTGAGCGCGCTCCAGCGCCACCGTCATCAGCTGATCCGCCGGCACCACCGCCGCGATCAGTCCAAGGTGCAGCGCGTCTTCGACCGGTAGCGGGTCGCCCGTCATCGCCAGCTCGGTGGCCTTACTCAAACCAAGCATCCGCGTCAGAAAGAACAGACTGCCGGCGTCGGGAACCAGACCGACGCGAACGAACGCCACGATCAGCTGCGCCCCGGCTGCCGCAACCCGGATGTCACAGGCCAGCGCCAGGCTCAGGCCGGCGCCGGCGGCGGTGCCATTCAATGCGGCGATCACCGGTTTGGGACAGGAGCGGATCGCCCTCGTCAGGGGCACATAGTTCTCACGCAGGTCATCTCCCACGTCGGCATCACCCGCGTTCAGTCGCGCGCTGACATCCTTGAGATCGGCGCCGGCGCAGAATGCGCGGCCCGAGCCGGTAAGGATGACGGCGCCGATCCCGCCATCCTGCCCGGCGGCGTCGATGCCGTTGCGGAGTGCCCGCATCGTTTGAGGGTTGAGGGCATTGAGCGCGTCCGGCCGGTTGATGGTCAGCGTCAGGACGGCGCCGTCCCGCGTGCTGAGCGTGGTGTCGGTCATCGTCCGCGAAACCGGCCCGGTCGTTTCTCGAGGAAAGCCCGCATGCCTTCGCGCTTATCTTCCGAGGCGAACAGCAGGTAGAAGAGCTTGCGTTCAAAATCGAGGCCGGCCTCGAGGCCAACCTCCATCGCGTGGTTGATGGCCGCCTTACCGAGCCGAACCGCGAGCGGCGGGCGGGCCGCAATCAGGTTGGCCAGCCGAAGCGCTTCGTCGAGCTGGGCGCCGGCGGGCACAATGCGGTTGACCAGGCCCATTCGTTCGGCATCAACGGCGCGGACCGGCTCGCCGATCAGCACGGCTTCCATGGCTCGGACTTTCCCGGCAGAGCGAGTCCACCGCTGGGTGCCGCCGGCTCCAGGGATGATGCCAATCTTGACCTCGGGCTGGCCGAACAGCGCGGTCTCGCTCGCGACGACCAGGTCGCACATCAAGGCCAGCTCGCAGCCGCCGCCCAACGCATAACCGCTGACGGCGGCGATCACGGGTTTGTGAATCGCTTTCAACCGAGCCCATCGGGCGAAGTTGTCATCGTCGAGGACCTCCACGGCGCCCGCGTCCACCATCTGCGTAATATCCGCTCCGGCGGCGAAGGCCCGGTCGTCGCCCGTCAGGATCATGCAGCCGACGGCGTCGTCCCGGTCGAAGTCCTCGAGCGCATCGACCAACTCACCAATGGTCTGGTGGTTGAGCGCGTTGCGGACCTGAGGCCGGTTGATGGTGACGATCCCGACCGGGCCACGCGTCTCCGTCAGGACAAATTCATACGGCACGGGGCGAGTTTACATGCGGGAAATCCCGCAGCCCTAACCGGACATGTGCCAGCCGCAGCCCGGATCGGCGTTATAGGGGGGTGAAACGGCTGGCGGTCGTGTTCCTGCCGGTTTGCGCCAGCCTGATCTTTTCCGCCACGGCGCTCGCCGACGACCAGCCGTTCAAGACGGTGGTCGACAGCATCGTGCCCAAGACTCCAGGCCTCACCATCCAGGGCTCAGCCGGGGGATGCGATCTCTTGCTCCAGAATCTAACCGGCCGGGACGTCATTCTCTTCGACCTAAGCAAGCCGCCGAAGCCCTTCCGCTTCGCGGCTCAACCGAAGTCCGCCACGCCGCGGCCGCCGATTCCGGTCCACCTCACCGGCGCGTGGCCCTGCGCAAGCCTGCCGGCGGTCACCGAAGACCAGCGCTGGAACCACGCCGAGGCCACGGTCGGCAGCTGGACCCTCAATGGCGCGGTGGGGGCGCTGAGTTTCAGGCTGAGCGCCCGGACGGTATACGACCCCGCGATTGATCCTCCCGCCGAATGGACGTTCTATCTCCGACTCGGCGCCGGCGCCCTGGCCATCGGTGGCCTCCTGATGGCAGCGCCGTACCTGTTCAAGCGCCGGCGCGAGATTCTCGGCAGCGGCAAAAAAGTGGCCTGATCCGCAAATCGCGAAACTTGGCTCTGGACGGAGCGTAAAACTGCCCATATAATCCGGACAGTCTCATGGAGGGGAAGCTTCGGCTATTCAAAAATCGCCATTTTGGACGTTGCTTTTCTGATAACGCCATTGTAGATTCGACTCCATGATCGGGGAGGCCCGGGCGTCGGTGGCGCGCCGACTGGGTGCCTTTCGCAAGAAGGAGGTGTCGGCCGGAAAGAAGGCGTTTATCCTGATCGGTTTTTGCGCCGCCCAGCTGCTCGACGTGACGACCACGCACATCGGTCTGGCCCAGGGACGACAGGAGTTGAACGGCATCGCCGCCTGGATCATCACGAACGAGGGCGAGCTGGCGGTCTACGCCATCAAGCTCGCACTGGTCGCCGGTCTCGTGGCGTTCCTCTTGAGCTTCGGGCGGCGACGGTCGAGTATCTGGAATGCATATCTCATCGCCGCGTGGATCACGACCTTTGCCGTCCTGAACAACCTGTACCGAATTCTTACGTAACCGGGCGGTTGCGTCGCCCCGCAGCCCATCGCGCACTCGGCCGAAATCAGGACGGCCTCGCATGCGCCTACAGGCTGGGTCTCGACGCCCGCCCTCATTCGGCCGAAAGGCCGGCTCGGCCTGCGGCCTCGCGGGACCGTAAAGACTAAATTGTCTGCGTGGTCCGGGCGGCGATTACGTTTGGCGAGATTCTGACGCCGCTCTTCTTTTACGTGGTGATCGCCGCCTACATGGCGTTCATCCTGGCATCGGCCTGGCAGTTTTCCCGCCGCCCCGAGCCAGGGCGCAGCATGCGCGGGATCAATCTGACATTGGTCCCGCTCGGCGTCCTGGTGGCGCTGGTCGGCGTCCTGGCCGCCAGCTTCAACGCCTTCTCGGGGACAGAAGGCACGCCCAACAACAACTGGGCAATCGTGATGGTGGCGCTTGGTCTTGGTGGGGCGTCACTATTGCTCGGCATTGAGGGATTTATCCTTCGCAGCCGCGTGGAGTCGTCGAGGGAAGACCGGCGCGCCATCGGCTTGCGCAGCCTGAGCCTGATCGCGACCACGGTCCCACTGGTCGTGCTGGGCGCGCTCTTTTTCGCGTTTGCGCTTCGGATCGCCTGATATGCGGGAAATCCCTAACCCTGACATCGCTGGAGCTGCGATATACTTGACCGGTCTGATCAACTTTTAGGGCGCAATGCGATGCGAATGCGTTTTTCGATGAAAACCGAGTACGGCGTCCGGGCCATCGTGGAGCTGGCGGCCAATGCTGGACGGGGCGCGCTCCAGAGTGGCGAGATCGCGCGGCGGCAAGGCATCCCGGGGCCGTTCCTCGACCAGGTGCTGATGACCATGCGGCGCGCCGGCCTCGTCATGTCGACGCGAGGACCCCATGGTGGGCACACCCTCGCGCGCCGGCCGGACGAGATTCGCCTCGACGAAGTCATCACCTGCCTGGAGGGGAACGGTCGCGAAAGCCGGCAGCCCGACGGAGCCACGACCGGCGATAGTCGGGTGCTGGCCCAGGTGAGTGAGAAGGCCGAACAGGCGGCCCGCGACGTCTTCGCCGCTCACACCCTGGCGGATTGCCTGCGGCTGAGGCGGGTAGAGCCTCGCGTGTTTCACGGGATCTTCCACTCGGCGCCCGCCAAACCGAAAGGCGGCTGATGGTATCGCCGTCGTTCAGCTCCGAGCAGCGGCAGCGTTACGCGCGGCATCTGGCGCTGGCCGAAATCGGCCCGGCCGGCCAGCAGCGCCTGATGCGTTCGCGGGTACTGATCGTCGGGATTGGCGCGCTCGGGTCGCCGGCGGCGCTGTACCTTGCGGCGGCCGGAGTCGGCACGCTCGGCCTCGCCGACCACGATCGGGTGCGGCTCTCCAACCTGCAGCGCCAGGTGATCCACACGATGGAAGGGCTCGACCATTCGAAGGTCGACGGTGCGGCGCGCACCGTTTCTGGCCTGAACCCGGACGTCAGCGTCGAGACGTTCGCGGAAACGGTCGACTCGCGCAACGCGATGGAGCTATTGCGCCGCTTTGATGTCATCGTCGACGGCACCGATTCGTTTCGTGCCCGCTATCTGCTGAGCGATGCCGCGTACCTGCTGCGCAAACCGCTGGTACACGGCAGCATCTTCCGCATCGAGGGCCAGGTCACGGTCTTCATTCCGGGCCGCGGCTGCTATCGCTGCCTCTACCCGGAACCCCCGCCCCCGGGCGTGATCGAGGAATCGGAGCAAGTGGGGGTGCTGGCGGCCCTACCCGGGATCATCGGCACCATCCAGGCCGCCGAGACGATCAAGCTCATCACCGGAGTCGGCGACGGCCTGGTCAACCGGGTGCTGCTCCACGACACCATGGCGATGACATTCCACGAAGTCCGCTATCAACGCAACCGCGCCTGTCCGGTCTGTGGCGATCGCCCTACCGTCCACGAGCTGGTCGATGACGCCGCCAAGGGCCTGGAGGTGGCGCGATGATCGACGCGCGGCATCACCGGCAGCGGATCCTGGCCGAGGTTGGTGCGGCCGGGCAGCAACGGCTCGGGCGCGCCTCGGTGGCGATCGTCGGCCTCGGCGGTCTGGGTTCGCCCGTCGCCCTCTACCTGGCGGCGGCCGGGGTGGGGAGACTGGGACTGATCGACGACCAGCAGGTTGAACTCTCGAATCTCAACCGTCAGATCCTGTTCGAGGACTGCGACGTGGGCCGGCCGAAGGTCGAGGCGGCGGCGGGCCGATTGCTCATCCTCGACTCGGCCCTCCGCCTGGATGCCCGCAAGGAGAGCGTCCGCGCCTCGAACGTCGAGGCTATCGTTGCGGAGTACGACCTGGTCGTCGACGGCACCGATTCGTTCGAGACGAAGTTCCTGTTGAACGACGCGGCCGTCCTGCTGCGCAAACCGCTGGTTCACGGCGCGGTCCTGCGCTGGGGCGGCCAGGCCACCACGGTACTCCCGGACGGACCGTGCCTGCGCTGCCTTTTTCGCGACCCGCCCGATCCCGCCGACATCGAGACCTGCGAGGAGGCCGGCATCATCGGGGCGGCCACCGGTGTGGTCGGGAGTGTGCAGGCCGAGGAGGCGCTCAAGGTCATCCTCAACGTCGGCACTCCGCTGCGCGGCCGCATCTTTCGGCACGACGGCCTGCGCGGCGAAACCCGGATCACGACCTTTCCGCGCGATCCCGACTGCCCGGTCTGCTCCCCGGTTGCGCGCATCACCGACCTCTCGCGCTACGACGAACAGGTCTCGCCGCGCGGCCGTGTACTGACCTGATGCCGGCGACGGCAGAGATCGGCATCTTCGGCGGATCTGGTTTCTACGAATGGCTGGACGCCGCCGACGATATCGAGATCGCGACGCCCTATGGCCCACCCAGCGCGTCGATCGCCCTGGCCGAGGTCGGCGGGCGCGCGGTCGCGTTTCTGCCGCGGCATGGACCCAACCACGAGGTCTCGGCGCCCTTCGTCAACTACCGCGCCAACGTTTGGGCGATGCACGAGCTTGGCGTGCGGCGGATCATCGGCCCGTCCGCGGTGGGCAGCCTGAAGCCGGACCTGCACCCTGGGGACCTGGTGATTTGTGATCAGTTCTTCGATCGCACCAGCGGTCGGGCGGATACGTACTATCCCGGCCCGGATGTCGTCCACGTCAGTGCCGCCGACCCCTACTGTGGGGAGCTTCGCGAGCTCTCCGGTCGCATCGCGGAACAGCAATCACTGCGCTTTCAGCCCTCGGGAACGGTCGTCGTCGTTCAGGGGCCGCGGTTCTCGACTCGAGCCGAGAGCCGCTGGTTCAGTCGGATGGGCTGGGACATCGTGGGCATGACCCAGTATCCAGAGGTGATCCTGGCACGCGAGCTGGAGATGTGCTACCTCAACCTGTCGCTGGTGACCGACTACGATGCCGGACTCGACGGCTCGCCGGACGTGGCGGCCGTACAGGCCCAGGACGTGATGCGGATGTTGGCGGAGAATATTGCCCGGGTCCGCAACCTGCTCGCGTCGCTGATCCCTCTAATTCCAGCGAGCCCAGGTTGCAACTGCCAGCGATCCCTCGAGGCGGCTCGAATCTAGGATCCGACAAAAGAGAAAGGCCGAGATTGGGGTCTCGGCCTTCAAGGAAGGGGAAGCGGAGATCACGATAATCGTGGGCCTGTTAAGGAGCCGTGAAGAGGCAGTAACGGCGCTGTCACGGCTGTGAATCGAGGTCCGATCAGAGGTGAGCTATAGTCCCCAGCAATGAGGGTGCTGATCACCGGCGGGGCCGGCTTCATTGGTCAGCGCACCGGCCAGCTGTTGCTCAAGCAGGGGCACCAGGTCACTATCCTCGATAATCTCTCACCCCCGGCGCATGATCGGCCGCCGGCGTTGCCGGCCGGGATGGAGCTGGTCGAAGGCGACACCCGCAAGCGCGAGGATTGGGTCAAGGCGCTCAAGGAAAACGAGGTCGTGCTTCACCTCGCCGACCACCACGATTATCTCCCATCCTTCAGCAAGCTCTTCCACGTCAATGCGGTTGGCACCGCCATCCTGTTCGAGCTGCTCCTCGAGGGGAAGACGTCGGTGCGACGCGTGGTGGTGGCGTCGACGATGGCGGTGTACGGTGAGGGGAAGTACCGCTGCGGGAAGGACGGTGACGTCTATCCGCAGCCGCGCCGGGTTGATGCGCTCGAGCGCGGCGTCTGGGACCCACCCTGCCCGATTTGTGGCGGCCCGGTGACGCCGATGGTCACTGACGAATCGGTGGCGCGTCCAACCAGCGCCTACGGCCTAAGCAAGCTGGCCCAGGAGGAGCTGGTGCGGCTGCTGGGCGAGCGGCATGGCATCGAATGGGTGATCCTCCGGTACGGGGCGGTGCAGGGCCGCGCCCAACCCTTCCAGAATGCGTACTACGGGGCGTTGCGGATTTTTGCGCTCCGCCTGGCGCACCATCAACCGCCGCTGCTGCTGGAGGACGGAAACCAGTTGCGCGACTTCGTCGACGTCGATGACGTGGCGCGGGCGAACCTGGCGGCGCTCAGCGATCTCCCGACTGGCGCCTACAACGTCGCCAGCGGCCGGGCGCACACCGTGATGGATCTCGCCCGGACCTTACTGCGCGCCGCCGACCGTGACATGACGCCCGAGACGCCCGGACGATATCGGGTTGGTGATGCCCGGCACGCCGTCCCCGACGTCAGCCGCCTGAAGGCCACCGGTTGGGAAGCGCAGTCGGGGCTGGAGGCGATGGCGAGAGAGTACTGGCAGTGGCTGCAGGAGCAGCCCAACCTCGACACCTATTTCGAGGGCGCCGAGTACCTGATGGAGCGCACCGGGACTGTCCGCGTGGCTCGATGACCCAGGGCGGGACCCGCCGCTTCCCGATCCGGTACTCGATTCAACGCTGGAATGACGGCATCTGGTTCTACGGCAGCTTCTTTGTCATCCTGGTGGTCCTGGTCGTCGTCAAACTGTTCACCCGCCAGCCGATCATCTCCTTCATTCCGGTTCTCGTGCTCGACGGTGGGATCCTGGTCGCGTTCTGGCTGATGCGCCTGGCCTCCTACGTCGAGATGTCTGACCAGGGGTTGCGCGTTCGGTACCTGCTGCGGCAGATCGACCTGCCGTACACGGCCGTCGCCCGAGTCCGCCGCCAGCCGCTCGAGGTGGCGTTCCAGCCGGCCGAGCGACGACGCTTCGTCAACCGCTTCGTCCGGCGCCTGGCGCGAGAGCCGGCCGCCTACATCCGCATCGACCGGCGCCAGGACAATCTGGTCGAGCAGGCGGAGCGCCGGCTTGGTCCGCGCTTTGTCGCAGGTGCCGACGTGGTCGTTCCCATCCTCGACGTCGACGAGTTCGTGAACGAGGTGAAGGGCCGGCTGCGCGGTTCGGCGAGCTGATGAGCGTCGCCGCATCCCCCGCCACCCTGCCTCCCAGGGTGGCGCGGATGTCGAGGGCGGCTTGGTGGCGGATCGATCGACACGACCTGTACTGGCTGATCGCGCTCACCCTGGTTGCCGGCATCCTGCGTTTCGGCAGCCCGATCTTCCTCGACATTTTCGCCCACCCCGGAGCGTCGGCGCCGATCAGCGCCTGGGGGATCGGGCACAGCTATCAGGATCCATCCCTTCCCGGGCTGGGCAAGCCGAACGACATCGCGCCCAACTCGCCGTTCATCTTTGACGAGCTGTATTTCGCGAACGATGCGCACCGGGATCTGCTCGGCAAGGACTACTTCGATCCCGAGCCGCCGCTGGCCAAGCTGATCATCGCCGTGGGGATCAAGCTGTTCGGCTTCAACTCCTTCGGCTGGCGTTTCATGCCGGCGCTCTTCGGCACCGCGTTGATTCCGCTGATGTACCTGCTCGCCCGGCAGTTGCTGGAGGTTCGATTCTTCGCCATCGCCGCCGGCGTGTTGACGGCATTCGACGGCATGACGTTCGTCGAGTCGCGTACCGCCGTCCTCGACATCATCCCGATCACGATCGTGGTGCTGGCCTACCTGCTCTTCCACCTTCACCTCAACGCCGACACGGTGTGGCGGCGGCGGTGGACGATCGTCGCCACCGGCGTGGTGCTGGGCCTGGCCGTCGGCGCCAAGTGGACGACACTGGCCGCCTACGGCGTGGTCATCGTCGTCCTGGCGTTTCGGCTGATCGTGCGCTGGACGCGCAATGACCGCAACACGGGGGCCATCGCGCTGCTGAGCCTCGCTCTGCTGCCCGCGATTTTCTACGGACTGACCTTCATCAGGTATCTCACCATCACGCACGACATCACCCGTCTGTCGCAACCAGCGCTGTCGTTTTCCCCATTTCAGCTCAACCTCGGCTCGGCCTGGACCGAGCTGCGCGAATGGCACTGGCAGACCTGGCACTACCACATCAGCCTGACCGCGGATCACATTTTCTACAGCCCCTGGTGGTCGTGGCCGCTCGACTTTCGTCCGGTCGTCTACTACTACAGCAACCAGGGGCTCGGCATCGACCAGTCGACCGGGTCCGCGCTGGTGGCCGAGATCTCCGACCTGGGCAACCCGCTGAGCTGGTGGGCGGCAACCGCGGCGTTGATCGGGCTCGTCCTCGGGCTCCCCGCGCTGATCCAGGACTACCTCGCGCGGCATCAGCTTGACCCGGCGGACGCGGTACGCCGCGACCGCGCCGGTCCGCTCGACCAGCGGCTCTACACGACCATCTTCATCCTGCTCGCCTTCGCCGCCGCCTGGCTGCCGCTCGCGCGCATTCCGCGCGGCCTCTTCCTGTACCACATGCTGGGTGGGCTGCCGGCGATGTTCCTCGCGCTGGCGCTGGCGCTGACCTATCTCCGCTCCCTTCGCGGCGCCCTGCCCGGGATCGCGATGCGGGTCACCGGCGCGGTGCCGGCCTATGCCTACCTGCTGACGGTGATCGGATTCTTCGTCTATTTCTATCCGCTCTGGACCGGGCTGCCACTCACCTCGGACGCGCTCAACAGTCACATCTGGTTCGCGTTCGTCAAGCCCGGGCCCAACTGGTGTCTTTGCTACTGGACCTCCCCGGGCTAGCGCTCGTTGCCGGCTGCCTCGTCCTAGGCCTGGGCCTGGCTGCCGGCGGCCCGCCCTGGCTGATGGCTGGGGAGCGGGTGGTGATCGGCATCGTGATCTCGGTGGTCGGGCTGACCGTCCTTGGCTATGTGCTCGCGCTGGCTGTCGGCGTCACCGCCGGCCTGGTGCTCCTGCTGGCGGCGGTCGGGTGGCTGTCGGGCGGCCTGCTGTTGAGCCGGCATCTGCCCCTATGGCGCCATCAGGTTGGCCGGGCGTCGTGGGGGTTGCTGGCCGCCGTCGCGCTGGTGGCGCTGGCGATGGGTTACCTGTTCACCCGGGCGGTCGAGGTCACGCCCGCCGCCTGGCTCGCCCACTACAACAACACCTGGTCGGACTGGGCGTTCCACGCCAGCGCGGCCACGACCTTCGCTTACGGCCACAATCTGCCGCCCCAGAATCCGCTGTTCGCGGGGACGCCCTTCCGCTATCCGTTCGCCCCCGACTTCGCCAGCGCGTTGCTGATCGGCGGTGGATGGAGCATCCCGGCCGCGCTGATCTGGCCGAGCTGGGCGATGACCGTGCTGGCGCTCAGCGGGCTCGTCCTCTGGTCCCGGCGGCTCACTGGCGGCATCGCCGCCGGTGTGATCGCGGTAACGCTGACCCTGCTGGGCGGCGGGCTGGGCTTCTGGTTCTTCCTCGGGGACGCCGGCCGCCAGGGTTTGCTCAACACCCTAACGCACATTCCGCAGACTTACGACCGCTACCCGCCGCCGGTCAACATCCAGTGGTACAACCCGATCCTTTCCTACTACCTCCCGCAGCGGGCGTTCGTCTTCGGCGCCGCCATGGTGATGGCGGTCCTGCTGCTGCTGACCCCGCCGCTGGCCGCCACGCCGCTCTTCCGCTGGCGCGAAACCTGGTCAACCGTCCAGCAGTCCTGGCGACGGTGGACGCTCAAGAGCGAGGCGGTCGCCTTCATCGTCGCCGGAGCGCTGGCTGGCGTGCTGCCCCTGTTTCACGTGCACAGCCTGGTCGTTGTCGGTCTCGTCACCGCTTGCTGGGCGCTCTTGTTTCCGCGGCCCGCGTGGATCGGCTTCTTCGCGATCATGCTGCTGCTGGCGGTGCCCCGCCTGCTGATAGCCGTCCCCGGCGACCCGGGGGCCCCACCGGACCACCAGTACCCGCGCTGGTTGATCGGCTGGATGTCCGGGACGGATTTCCCGCCCTGGTTCTGGATCAAGAACACGGGGTTGTTCTGGCCGTTACTGCTGCTCGCCCTGCTGAGCCCGCTGGCCTTGAATCGACGCGCGCGGCTGTTGATCGCCCCGTTCAGCCTGGTTTTCCTGGTGGCCAACCTGGTCAAGTTCCAGCCCTGGGATTGGGATAACAGCAAGCTGCTCGTTTTCTGGTATCTGGCCAGCGCCGTGGCCGTGGGTGCGATGCTGGTTCGCACCTGGCGGGCCACGGTCGTCGGCCCGATCGGGGCGGCGGTCGTCTGGCTCACGCTGGTAGCCGCCGGTGCCCTCTCGCTGATCCAATCCCTGCCACCGCAAGGCCCTGCCTATGTCTGGTTTTCTGCCGAAGACATCCAGCTGGCAGCCCAGGTACGCCAGGCCACTCCGGCGAAGGCGATCTTCGTCACCGGCGAGCAGCCGACCAACCCGATCGCGGACCTGGCCGGCCGCGCAGTGTTGATGAGCTATCCGGGCTGGCTGTGGAGCCAGGGCATCAACTACTCGAGACGGGAAGAGGACCTCATCAGCATCTATCGAGGCGGCGCCCGGGCGCTGCTGCTGCTGCACGGTTACCACGCCGACTATGTCGTGATCGGCCCGAATGAGATGGCGACGCTACATCCGAATCTCGACTACTTCAATACCACCTTCCGACTCGCCCTGCACACAGCGAATTACCAGATCTATGCCGTTCCTCGCTGAGGTCGGCAGGACGATTACAATGTCCGCGGCGTGCTGACGCGCTTCCTGATCCACGTGGTGGCGCTCCTCTTCGTGTTCGCCTTTATCTGGCACATCCATGGCGGAATTCTGTTGGCCGCGGTCGTGATGGCGGTGATCCTCGCGTTGATCAACACCATCATCCGCCCGGTCCTGCTGATCCTGACGCTGCCGGTGACGTTCCTGACGCTGGGGTTGTTCGTGGTCGTCATCAACGCGCTGCTCTTCGCCCTTTCGTTCGCGGTCCTGCAAGGGATCATGAGCGTCCACTTCGACGTGGGCTTCTGGCAGATCGTGCTCGGCTACCTGATCTACGTCGTGATCAGTACGGCGCTGACGCACCTCTTCCGCTAGAAGGCCCAGTAGCCTCGACCGAACGCCAGCCCAAAGACAATCTGCGCCACGAACGACGCGCCCACCAGGGCGAGGTAGACCCAGCGGCTGCGGATTCGCCCCACGAGCAGGAAGAGCGGGTACATGCTCAAGAGATAGCGAGGAATGCTCAGCCAGAAGGGCAGGAACGTAACCATGACCGTGAGTACGGTGGCATAGGCGGCGTCTGACGGCCGCAGGCGCAACCAGCTCAGGGTCGTCGTCGCATACGCGGCGATGCCACCCACGATCTCGCCGCCGCCGACGGTCAGCTTCTCCCAGGGGACACGCCAGGTGATGCTGCGGATCGCGGCCGCAAAGCCGACCCAGGGCGCGGCGAGCGAGTGCGACCAGTGGTCGCGCTGAACGGCGACGAAGGCCATCGGGCTGCCCAGCACCAGCAGGTTGGTCAAAAGGTAGGTCGCGAACCCGAGGACGATCAACAGCGGTGGCACCAGTCCCTGCCAGATCGAGCGGAGGATACGCCGGGCCATGAACAGCTCGATCACGATCGCGGGCAGCAACGCCAGGCCGGTGAGTCGTGCCGCCGCAGCCAATCCGGCGAGCATCCCCGACGCGACCCAACGCTCTCGTCGCGCCTGCAGGACGGCGCCAAAGGCGAGCGCGCAGAAGAGCGCCTCCGTGTAGCCGACCATGAAGAAGTAGGCGGTGGGGAAGACAGTAAAGAAGGCCGCCGCCCGGAAGGCCGATTTCTCCTGGTCGCCCGTTCGTGCCAGCTCATATAGCACGATCGCCGCCACCACCCCGGCGACATTACTGATCAGCAGCGCGGCGATCCGCGCCGGCAGGCCGATCGCGGCAACGGCGCTGATCAGGGCGGGATATAGCGGAAAGAAGGCGATCAGGTTTCGGGCATCGCCGGTCGCGGTGTAACCGTGGGTGGCGAGATACAGGTAGTGAGCGGCGTCCCACCGATCCCAGTCGCGGCCGAGCGCGGTCAGCGGATCCGGGCTGGCGCCGTACTCGACGAGGGTCAGCGCGACCAGCAAGCCCTTGACCAGGAGGGCCAGCACCACCAGGTTCAGCCAGGGCCGCAGCCGTTCGGCTGGGGAACGCGCCTCGAATCGGCTTGGCGTAGGATAGCCAGTCGACGGCCTGCCGACCGTCTCACTCAGTGTCCTCACAAGACTGGCTTCCCATTTTCCGCGCCATTGCCGCCGAGGTTCGCGCCGTGATCCCGCCGTTGGCCGGTACCCCCAAAGGACGCCAGGCCGTCGGCCAGGGCGCCGGGGGCGACCAGACTATCTACCTGGATCAACTCGCCGAGGAGATCGTGGTGCGCCACCTGGAGCAAGCCTATCGCAGCGGTTTTCGATTCCACCTGATCTCGGAAGAACTCGGGGACCGTGATTTCGGCGGCGACTCGCTCGTCCTGGCCGACCCGCTCGATGGCAGCTTCAATGCCAAGATGGGGCTGCCCTACTATGCCGTCGTGCTGGCCGTCACTCAGGGTGACCGATTTGCGGACGTCCACCTGGGTTACATCCAAAACCTCGTCACCGGCGAGGAGTTCCACGCGCTGGCCGGCGGCGGTGCGTTCCACAACAACGAACCCCTGCGCAGCGCGCGGCCCGGTTTTGACGGCGAGTCGATTCCGGTGGTCCAGATCGACGCTCCTACCGGTCAATCCCGCCAAGGGGCGTTACCCATCTTCGCGCGGGCGCAGAAGGTGCGGCAGCTCGGCTCCGCCGCGCTCAACCTCTGTCACACGGCACTCGGTGGTATCAGCCTGCAAGTAACGCCGGCTCCGGTGCGCGCCTTTGACCTCGCCGGCCCGCTCCTCGTCCTTCGCGAAGCCGGCGGACTGGCGACGGACTTCGAAGGGCACTCGACGCTCAAGGTCTCGGTACGGCTCGACTCCAGAACAACGTTGCTGGCATCGCTCTCACCGGAGCTGATTGCATACGCCATCCACCTGATGAAGACAGCGGTGGCGTGATGCTCGAGCCCGCGCAGACCATCTTCATTCTCCTATCCTTCGAGGGGCCCGATATCTACTCCCAGGCGGGCGGACTGGGCGTGCGCGTCAAGGAACTCTCGCGGGCGCTCGCCGAGCGAGGCTACGAGACCCACCTGTTCTTCGTGGGCGACCCGAAGCTTCCCGCCGATGAAAGCGCGCTGGACGGCCGGTTATGGCTCCACCGCTGGAGCCAGTGGATCAGCCGGTACCACCCGGTGGGTGTCTATGACGGTGAGGAAGACAAGGTGGCGGACCTCAACCGCAGCCTCCCCGACACCCTGCTCAAGGACTTCATCAAGCCGGCGATCGCGCGGGGGAATACGGTCGTCGTGCTCGGCGAAGAGTGGCACATCGCCCATGCCATGACGCTCGTCTCGGATGCGCTCTACTTCGCCGGCCTGCGCGATCGTTGTCTGCTGCTCTGGAACGCCAACAACCACTTCGCGTTCCACCGCATCAACTGGGGTCAGCTCGGCTTTACCTGCACCCTGCTGACGGTGAGCCGCTACATGAAGCACATCATGTGGCGCTGGGGCGTGAACCCGATCGTCGTCCCGAACGGGATCCCCGGGTCGATGATGGCTAGAGTCAGCCAGGCCCAGGTTCGAGCGGTGCGCGGGGCCGTCAACGCGCCGGCGTTTCTGTTCAAGATCGGACGTTTCAGCCCAGACAAACGCTGGCACCAGGCGATTGCGGCCGTGGCGCAGTTGAAGGCTCGCGGCGTGGCGACCCGCCTGCTAATGCGTGGCGGATTGGAACCGTTCGGCGGCGAGGTACTGGACTTTGCGGCAGAGCAAGGCCTGCGGGTGGCGGCGCTTAACACCAGGATCGAGGACGTCGCCGGCCTGACCCGAACGCTGAGGGAAAACGCCGATGTCGACATCTGGAATGTGACGGCGTTCCTTCCGGATGACCTGTTGCCGCTCCTGTATGCCTCGGCGACCGCGACGCTGGCGAACAGCGGCCACGAACCGTTTGGCCTGGTCGGTCTGGAAGCGATGGCGTCCGGCGGGGTGGCCTTCGTCGGCGCGACTGGCGAGGAGTATGCCGAACCGTTCAAGAACGCGATGGTGATCGAGACCGACGACGCGGCCGAGATCGTGGCCTACGTGACCCACCTGGCGGAACATCCGGAAACCGCCCGCAACCTCCGGATCGCCGCCCAGCGGACCGCTCGGGACTACACCTGGCAGCGGGTGATCGATATCCTGCTGCAGCGGCTGGAGTACGTCGCGATCAAACAGGGCTTGAAGGTAACCGCCGACACCTCACCGCCGCCCGCGGATAGCGCTTTGAGAGGATAGACGCCGTGCCGAACGCGCTCGTGATCTACATGGTGGCGCATCAACCGCGGCGCATCCGCCTGCCCGCGCAGCTGATCCCGCGCGGCACCGCGCCGGAAAAGATGGACGCGCTCATCTTCGACGAGCAGATGGACCGGCGCTATTTCGACAAGGTGGCCAAGTATTGCTACCGGCCGGCCACCGAGCTCTTTCAGTCACTCGTCGAGCGAGGGATGACGATCTCGCTCGGATTCTCGGTCTCGCTACTGTTGCAGATGCGGCGCTTCGGCCCGGACGTGCTCAGCGGCTTCCAGAAGCTGGTCAGCCACGAGAACGTGGAGCTGGTTGCCGTCGAACCCTATCACTCCTTCATCTTCTATCTCGATATCGGTGCGTTTGCCGAGCGAATGGCCTGGGGGAAGCGACAGCTCGAAGAGACCTTTCGGAAACAGATCGCGGTGACCGATACCACGGAGATGTTCATGTCGAACGACATCTATTTCCAGTTGCAGCTCAGCGGTTTCAAGGGCGCCGTCATGGACGGGCGGCCCTGGGTGATGGGCTGGCGGGAACCGACCCACCTCTATCGGTACCCGAACGAAGCCATGCGACTTTTCACCCGTCACTACGAGCTGAGCGACGACGTCGGCTACCGGTTCAGCAACCGGGAATGGAACGGGTGGCCGCTGATGGCCGACACCTACGCCACCTGGGTGCGCCAGGCGATGGGAGAATTCGTCTTCCTCGCCTGGGATTTTGAAACCTTCGGTGAGCACCACCGAGCCGACTCCGGGATCTTCCCCTTCATGCACGCGCTGCACGACGACTTCGTGAAACACAAGATGCGTTACCTGAGCCCATCGCAGGCGATCGCGACCTTCACGGATGCGCACGAGATGCCGCTGCCGGAGTATGGGTGCACCTGGGCTGGTGATGGAGGGATGGACTTCTTCCTCGGCAACGAGGCGCAGCAGGGGATTTTCCGGCTGATGCACCACATCTACAACAAAGCGAAGCTGACGAAGCACCCGCACCTGATGGATATCGCGATGTGGCTGCTGCAATCGGACAACCTGCACCTGATCCAGTGGTTCTCCAAGGCCGGCAGCCAGGCCGAGGTGTCCGCCTACTTCACGCCGGACGAGTGGTGGGAGCTGGGCGGGCTGGGCATCTTGCGCGAGCAGCAGCGGGTGTACGTCAACTTCCTGCGCGCCATGGATGAATACGCCTAGCGGTCGACGTGAGCGTTGCCCCAGCGGAAAGGCATCTTTATACGGTCGGGCACTCAACCCGGAGTCTTGACGAGCTCGTCGACCTGCTGAACGACTACGGCATCACTCAGCTGGTTGATGTTCGCCATTACCCGCGCTCACGGCGGAATCCACAGTTCAACCTCGAGTCGCTCGAACGCGAGCTACCGCCTCGCGGCATTGCCTACGCCTGGGGCGAGGACCTGGGCGGGTTTCGCAAAGGTGGCTACCTCCTGTACATGACGACCCCGGAGTTTGCCCAGGGGATCCAGCGTCTCGAAGCGTTGGTGAACCGGCGTCCCACCGCCATCATGTGCGCCGAGATCGTCTGGTTTCGCTGTCATCGGCGGTTCATCGCCCGTCAGATGGTCACGCGCGGTTACCGGGTAACCCACATCGTGACGCGCGGAAAACCGGGATACGATGAACCCTTGCCCATTGATGCGCACCCCACATAGAATCCGGTTGGAATGGTGAGGTGGGGGCTCCGTGAGGGCGGTGTCCCAGCTCCATTTCCCACGAGCGACCTGCCTCCCATCGTGGTCGCCGACGACGACAAGGATGTACGGACGATGCTCCGGACCCTGCTCGAGCTGGATGGTCATGACGTGATCGAAGCCCGAGACGGCGACGAGGCCTGGAGGCTCTGCGTCGACTGCCTGCCGTCGGTGGTCGTCGCCGACATTCAGATGCCCGGCCTCGACGGTTTGCAACTCTGCCGCCGGATCCGCCAGAGCAAATACTCGCCCAACATCAAGGTCATCGTCTACACCGCCGGGATGGCGACGCCGGAGGAGGCCAAGAAGGCGGGCTGCGACGAGTACTTCCTCAAGACCGACCCCCTGCCGCGGCTTCGCGAGAAGGTCCGCCAGTACACGAGCGCCAGGCCCGCCCGCGGCTGAACGGCCTGACGTCCAACATTCCGCAGCAATAAAGGGCGGAGCCCGCCTCGGCGGGCTCCGCTTTCCCGGTCAGTGCTCAGCCGGTGACGACGATGGTCCCCACCATATGGTCATGGATCCGGCACTGGTAGAGGTAGGTTCCGGGGTTGGGGAAGGAGAAGGTAAAACTGGTCGGGAATCCGCTGGGCGGAGACGAGATGATCCCCGAGGTGGCCACGGTCGTGGCGTCGACGATGGTGGTGACGCCGTTCGGCGCGGGGTTCACCCCAATTCCGGGAACGTAGCACAGCCGAAGGTCAGTGGAGACCCCAAGAGCGGAGTGTCCGGAGTGCCCTCACATTCGGCAGGTGCGTCCGGTGGTGTGAGCGGGTCAACGCCGTCCGATCCCGGCGAGCGCGGGAAGGTCACCGTGTGCGGATCGTGGATGGTCAGCGTGTTCCACGTGACCTGCTGCCCAGCCCGAACCGTGAACGTCTGCGGCAGGTTCTCGGCCACTTCCACGAACTGGGTCGCCGTTCCAGCCACCACGAAGTGGCCGTTCTGAGCGGCGGTGGTCGCCGCAGCCTCGGCGTGCAGCGCATCGGCTGTGTCCGCGGTGTACTGGCTGGCCGCGGTGCTCCCGAACGCGCTGGGGCTCGAGCCTGTTCCCGGCACAACCCGGATCAACCCGCGCATACCAGGGTGGATCAAGCAGAGGTAATTAATGGTGGTCGGCGTGGACGTTCCCAGCTTGATCTTTGCGAAGAAGTCGATCCCCCCGAAGGCGGGAAGAGCACCGGAGTTCACGGTATTGGTCCCGTCGTAGGTGCAGGGGTTGTCAGCGGTCCCGCACCCGTGCGGTGGAAACGCCGCGTCCGGATTCAGGATCGGGTGGGCTTCCCCAGAATCGGCATCAAAGATGACCAATGGGAGCCTGCCCCACGTCTGCAGCGGCGATTCGCTGGTCGGGATCAGCGTCGCGGTGTGCAGGCCGTCGGTGCCGCCCAGATAGTGGAAGTGGAGCACCGCGCCATTACCGACCACGGCCTGCGGATCGGTGGCCACGACCTGGCCGCGCGGGAAGTAATCGACGTACTCGAAGTTATGACCGCCGGACGGGTTCGCGTTGTCGACGCCGATGGTGTACGTTCGCAGCACGGCACTGGCGCCGGCGGTAGTGGAGGTTGCGAGCGTGCCGACGACGAGCGCTAGGGTACCCAGGAGGCCGCCCAGCAGGCGGTGTTTCTTCCCCATACTCCCTCCTCTCAGAGAGCCCACTTATCCCCCCTGGAAAACGACGCAGATTGGGGCGCTGCAAGGTCAGCTCGCGAGGTCGGGTTATACCAGCAGGGGTGCCTGCCTTTACCGTGCCTCCGTTGCCCGCCGTCATCGATCTGTCACTGGTCGCGGTGGCGCTGGGTTCATTGTTGATCCTGCGCCTGGCGCATGGCGCCCTGCCCTGGGGACACCTGATGATCGCGGTCGGGCCCGATGGCCGGCTGATGCGGCCCCGGGTCAAATGGCACCTCTGGTCGATCAGCCGCGGCGAGCCGCCACGGCTGGCGGCCATCGGCGGGTTTGCCTCGGTCACCCTCGGTTGCGCGGCGGCGGCCGCGGTCGCTCCACGGCTGGTCGATTCTGTCTTTCGTCCCGTGAGCTCGATCTGGACGATGATGATGATCTTCACGATCGCGGTGTCGACCATCCTGATCCCACTCGGTCTCGCCGTCCTGGTCCGCGCCATCCTCGACATGGCCGCGCGCCGATCGTCGATGGTCGGCCTGGTGGTCGGCATGCGGCGGGACGCCGGCGTCTTCGGCCGCACCTACCGGATTGCGGTGCAGGCGGGCGATCGGGCGATGGCCAAACGGTTATGGGCTGAATCCTTCCGCGTGAACCGCTCCACCTTTGAACGCCTCAGCCCGGGCGACAAGATCAGCGTCGAGTACTCCCCCCGGCTGCGCTACGTCTACAACACGGTGCTGCCAGAGCCGGTGAAAAAAGCGGCAGTTAGTTAGACTTCTCCCCCGTGACGCGACCCCTGCATGTGGCGTTCGTCTGGCACATGCACCAGCCGTACTACAAGGATGACCTGGAGAACAGCTTCCTGCTGCCCTGGGTCCGGCTGCGCTGCGCCAAGGACTACTACCGGATGCCCGCGCTGCTCGACGATTACCCGACGATCAAGCAGACCTTCAACCTGGTGCCGGCCCTCGTGGCCCAGGTGGAGGACTACGTCGACGGGCGCTTCACGGACGTCTATCTGGACCTCGCCCGCCGCCCGGTGACCGATTTGACGAGCGAGGAGCGCGCCTTCATCACGCGCTGGATGACGGAGTCGAGCCAGATTCGGCGGGTTCGCCAGTATCCCCGCTATCTGGATCTCGTGCGCAAGCGGGAGGAGGCGTGGCCCCGGGCCGCCGCCAACATGGCGACCCTCTTCTCGGATACCGAGCTCCGCGATCTGCAGCTGTGGTTCAACCTCTCATGGATTGACCCGGGGACCATCGCGCAGGATCCCCGGATCGCCGAGTTGGTGAAAAAAGGCCAGGACTTTAACGAAGACGATAAGGAACCGGTACTACAGCTTCACATTGACCAGATCCGCAAGGTGTTGCCCAAGTACCGCGAGCTGCAGCAGCGTGGGCAGGCCGAGCTGGTCACCAGCCCGTATTACCACCCAATTCTCCCGTTGATCGCCAACCTGGACGTCGCCCGGGTGGCGCGCCCCGACCTGGCGATGCCGCGTCGAACCTTTCAGCATCTCGACGACGCAGCCGAGCAGCTTCGTCGCGGCATCGAGACCCACGCCCGCGTTTTTGGGACTCGGCCTCAGGGGATGTGGCCGCCAGAGGCATCAATCTCGGATGACGTCGCCCGGCTTGCCGCCGAGCAGGGGCTCGAATGGATGATCAGCGACGAAGGCGTGCTGGCCCGCTCGCTCGGCAGTCCCATCAATCGAGATAGCGGCGGCCAGGTGGTGCAGCCCGAGCTGCTCTACTCGCCGTACCGGGCGCAGACCGACGGCCCGCCGATCCACGTTCTCTTCCGCGACGGCCGGCTTTCGAACGCGATCGGTTTCGAGTACCAGAGCCTGGCCGCCGAGAAAGCCGCGCAGGACCTGCTCGATCGTCTGCATGAGATCCGGCAGCGCCAGCAAGAGCATGCATTCCTCGCCGTGATCGCCCTCGACGGCGAGAATTGCTGGGACTTTTACGAGGCGAACGGCAACGCGTTTCTGCATGCGCTCTACCGTAGGCTCAGCAGCGATTCGGATCTCAAAACGGTCACCGTGTCGGAATTTCTCTCAGAGTTTCCAGCTGAGCGCTCGCTCGCCCGCATCCATCCCGGCTCCTGGATCAATGCCAACTTCGACACCTGGGTCGGTGACCAGGCCCACAACGCGGCGTGGGAGCGGCTGGCCGAGGCCAGGGCGTTCTTAGGCGAACGCGAGCGTGCCGCCGACGACCCGGGCCGGCTCGCTGCCGCCCGACGGGAGGTGCTGATCGCGGAAGGCAGCGACTGGTTCTGGTGGTTCGGCCGATCCCACGATTCCGGCATGGACCAGATCTGGGACAGCCTGTTTCGGCTTCACCTGCGCAACATCTATATGTCCCTGCAGCAGCCGCCCCCGGCCATCCTCTATCAGCCGATCGTCAAGGATGCCGAGGGCTCAGCCTCCAAACGGCCCGACCGCAAGATCACGCCGAAGCTGAACGGGGTGGTCGACCAGGAGGAGTGGAATGCCGGGGGCTACGTAGACGTCACCGCGCTGTTTGGCGCGATGCACCCGCCACGGGGGGCCGTCCGGCGCCTATGGTTCGGCCACGACGACCGCAACCTCTACTTGCGATTCGATCTGGTCGCCCAAAAAAGCGGCCCTCCGGTCGAGCTCGAGATGCGCTTTTCGGGGAATGGCGGCCCGGCGTCTCGCCTGACCGCTCAGCCGGCGGGCTCGGACTTTGAGCTGAAGCTCAGCGACGCGGGGCCGGGGAGCGGGCAATCGGCGCGCTGGACCGGTCGGGCGAGTGCGGGCCAGGCGCTGGCCTTCGCGGTTCCGTTTGCGGCGCTCGGCCACGACCCGGGACAGACGCTCGAGATGGTGGCAGTCGCGTTCGAGGGTGGCAAGCCGGCGGAACAGCTGCCCCCTACCGGGTCGATCGCGGTACGGGTGCCGGGCGACGTCTTTGCGGGGCGGCACAACGAGCCGCTCAAGATCCTGCTGGTCTCGGCGGAGGTGGCCCCCTTCGCCAAAGTTGGCGGGCTGGCCGACGTTGCCGGCGCGCTGCCGAAAGCCCTGCGTGCCATGGGTCACGACGTCCGGGTGGTGATGCCGCGCTACGGCAGCATCGACGTGGAGAGGTATGGCTTGCGGCGGATCGTCACCAATCTCGGGGTGCCACTGGCGCATCAACCAGTCAACGCCGACGTGCTCGAGGGCCGGATCGGGGACGACGTGCCGATCTATTTCATCGAGAACCAGCAGTTCTTCGGTCGCGAGGGGATGTACGGCTTTTGGGACGATGATGCGCGTTTCATCTACTTCAGCCGGGCCGCCCTCGAGATGTTGCGCCCGCTCGGGTTCCAGCCCGATGTGATCCACGTCAACGACTGGCACACCGCTGTGATTCCCAACATGGTGGCGCGTCTCTATGCATCAGACCCCTTGTACGCCGACATCGCCACCGTCCTCACCATCCACAACCTGGCCTTTCAAGGCGTCTTCGGCTACGGCACGTTGCATCTCGCCGACCTGGAGCAGTGGGGGCTGATCAAGCCGGGCATCCCAGGGCTCGATGACATCGTCAACCTCCTCGGCCGTGGCCTTTACTTCGCCGATGTCGTCAACACCGTCAGCAATCGCTATGCGGAAGAGATCCTCACGCCGGAGTACGGAGAAAAGATGGACCCGCTGCTGCGGGTGTTTCGCGGAAAGCTGCACGGGATCATCAACGGCATCGACTACGAGGCCTTCAATCCGCTCGCCGATGGCTCGATCGCCGCTCGCTACGACATCGGCAGCATCGAGAAGAAGGTGGAGGACAAGCTGGCCCTGCAAAAGGAAGTGGGACTGCCACAGGACGCCACCGTCCCTGTGATCGGCCTCATCTCCCGGCTCTACGACCAGAAGGGCCTGGACCTGATCGCCAACATCATGTGGGGGTTGATGCGGCTCAACCTTCAGCTCGTGGTGCTGGGCGCTGGGGACGCGCGCTACGAGGAGCTGTTCCGAGCGAACGCCCGCGACAACCCGACGAAGGTCTCGGCGACCATCGGCTTCAAGCCGGTGCTGGCGCAACACATCTACGCCGGCTCGGACCTGTTCCTGATGCCCTCGCGATTCGAGCCATGCGGCCTCGGGCAGCTGATCAGCCTGCGCTACGGCACCATCCCGATCGTGCGCGCGACCGGTGGCCTGGCCGACACGATCGACGACTGGGACCCGGTCAGGCAGACGGGCAACGGCTTCGTCTTCACCGCGTACGACCATTGGGACCTGTATGCCCAGGTGGTGCGGGCGGTGGAGACGTTCCGCCAGCCGACCCTCTGGCGCCGGCTGCAGGCCAACGCGATGTCGACCGACGTCAGCTGGGCGAACTCCGCCGAGAAATATGTCCGGCTCTACCGGTCCGCCATGGCCAACCACGCCGAGGCCCGCGAGTACTCAACGGCATCGACCGGCCCCTACGGCTGGTAACCCGCGACGAACCCCAACCTCTAATAGAGGCCAATACTCCAGCCGCAACTCTAATAGAGGTTAATATTTGGCCCGATTTCTTGCTGTCTTGACACCGTTGATGCATGATTACGGCGATTCGGCGCCGACCTAACGCTGGACGCGACCCATCTTTGCCTGGAAGGGAGGTAGTTGACGTACATGGACGGATCAATCGGTAAGTCGAAATGGTTGCGAGTCTCAACGCTCGCCGCCGGCGTCGCGATTTTTGTGGCAGCGTGCGGTAACTCGACACCAGCGTCCACAACCACGAATGGTGGCACGCTGATCTGGGCTCTCGACGCTGATGCGCAGAGTCTCAACCCCTTCGTCGCCGGCGACGTGCCCTCGGTCCGAGCCTACGGGTTCATCTTCCCGAACCTGTATCAATCCGATAAGAACCTGAACGTGGTTCCCGACCTGGCGGATGGGATGCCGTCCGTGTCCAGTGACGGCACGGTGTGGACCGTGAAGCTCAAGACGAACGCCAAGTGGAGCGACGGCACCCCGATCACCGCGGACGACGTGGTGATGACCGTCAACATGCAGAACAACGCGAACCTGGATACCGATGCGGCCTTCGACTGGAGCAAGCTCTCCAAGGTTGAGGCGGTTGACGCCCATACGGTGAAGTTCACCCTGACCCAGCCTTTTGCGCCCTTCCTGGCAAACCAGCTTCTGACCTTCGTCGCGCCAAACGAGGTCTATGGCAAGATCGACCCGGCCAAGCAGCGGACCGACCCCGTCGCCCTCAACCCCACGGTGACGGGCGGGCCGTACAAGTTTGACAAGCGGATCCCCGGCCAGGAGATCGACTACTCCGCCAATCTGAACTTCTATGCGGGCCGGCCGCACTTCGACAAAGTGATCGCCAAGGTCATCACCGACGCGACGGCCGCGGCGAATGCGCTGATCAACGGCGATGTGGCGTGGCACCCATCCCTGGGCGAGGCTGGTTCCGGCGGCATCAGCAAGGCCAAGGCGGCGTCAAATGTGCAGGTCCACACGTATCAGGACCTTGGCTACATCGACCTGCGGATGAACGAACGCAAGGGACGCTTATTCGACAACCTGTTCACCCGGCAGGCGCTGGCCAATACCCTGGACAAGGCGTCGATTGTGGAGGCCGCGACTCAGGGAGCGGGCGCTCCTCTGTGGGGCGATATCGTGCCAGCCTCCTGGGCCTACGACGCGAGCTCGATCGTGAAGTATCCGCTCGACGTCAACAAGGCCAAGTCACTGATGCAACAGGCCGGCTGGACGATTGGCGCTGACGGGGTTGCGACCCGGCCCAATCCATCGGGATCGGGAACGCAGAAGTTCATCGGCAAGATCCGGGTACGGGCCGGCAAGCCGGACCGGATCAAGGCCGCCGAGATCATCTCTGACCAGCTGAAGCAAATCGGGATGCAGTTGACTCCCGATCCAACCGACTTCAAGGTGTTCTACAAGCCGATCATGCAGGGCGATTTCGACGTGTTCATCGCCGGCTTCGGCTTGACGCTCGACCCGGACGACTACACGACCGCCTCCTCCAGCCAGCTCCAGCCGGAACACAAAGAGGGGCAAAACTGGACCGGGTATTCCAACCCGCAGCTCGACTCGCTGATCGACCAGGAGCGGAGCACGGTCAAGAGCACCGATGCCGCCACCAAAGCCGCCCGCAAGGCGATCTTCAACCAGATCGAGAAGATCATCAGCGGCGACCTGCAGACATACATGCTCTGGGCCGACGTGTCGTCCATGGGCTGGTCGGGCAACGTGGGCAACGTGCAGGCCGGCAACGGCGACAACGTGATCTACGTCGACGACGCGCGTAACCCCGAGGTGTTCGGGCAGTGGTTCTCGAAGAACGGTAAGTAGGTAGCGAGCTCGACGAGCGACAACCGGGGAGGCGGTCCGACCGCCTCCCCGGTCGCCCGACGGCTCGGACCCGCCAACCGTTCGCTATGCTTTTAGAGTGAGTTCGGGCGTATTCGGCGGGGGTTGCTTAATCCGGGGCGAAGAATCCTAATCTAGGGCAAGAATGGTGTTATAGGGTGAAGAGGTGACCTTTTATCTCGTTCGCCGGGTCGCCATCGGCATCTTTCTGCTCTTCCTCATGACGGCCATGTTCTTTACCCTCACCCGGGTCACGCCCGGGGCGCCGGTCAGCGTCGGAGAAAACCCCCGGATTCACCAGGCGACCATCACCCTGCGGCTGCACCGGCTCGGTCTGGTCGATGAACTGGGAAAGCCATACCCGATCCCCCAGCAGTACGTGCTGTACATGGGCGCCCTCGTCCACGGTGACCTCGGCGACTCCTACATCTACAACGAGCCGGTAACGACGCTGTTGGTGCAGCGCCTGCCGAACTCCGTCCTGCTACTCGGGGCGGCCCTCGTCGTCGCGCTGGTCATCGGCATCCCGCTGGGGATCTTCGCGGCCACGCACCAGTACTCCAAGGCGGACATGACCACCTCCCTTGTCTCCTACGTTGGCGTGTCCATCCCAAGCTTCGTCCTCGGCATCTATCTGCTGCTCATCTTCGGGGTGTTCTTGAAACAGTCGCCGCTCCACTGGGGGTTTCCGCTGTTTGGCATGCACACGGGCGGCGTCGATGATCCCCTCGACCTCCTGTATCACATGGTCCTCCCGGTGACATCGCTCGCCATCCTGCAGATCGCGATCTTCAGCCGCTTCATGCGTGCCAGCATGCTGGAGGTCCTCCACCAGGACTACATCCGGACGGCGCGGGCGAAGGGACTGTCGACGGAGAAAGTCAACTACAAGCACGCGCTGCGGAACGCGATCTTGCCGATCATCACCCTGGTGGCGATCGCGATCCCACAGATCGTCAACGGCGCCATCATCACCGAAGGTATCTTCAGCTGGCCGGGGACTGGACAGCTGGCCTTCCAGGCGGTCGTCGATCGGGATTATCCGGTCATCCTCGGGGTGGTCATGCTGGTCGCGGTCGGGACGGTCTTCTTCAACCTGATCGCCGACGTGACCTACGCAGTCGCCGATCCAAGGATCCGGTACTGATGGCCCAGGTCCCGCCGATTCCAATCGGTCCGGCTGCGGGTGGCGTCCCCGACCAGCTCTCGGTTGAGACCACCATCCAGCAGGAGCGCGACCTTGCGCAGCCGGGCGTCAAGGCGGATGAGTTTGGCGTCGCCCCCGAGCTCGGCTTCTGGCGGCTGGCGGTCATCCGATTCCTGCACCACCGGGTGGCAACCGGCGCCCTGATCATCCTCGGCGTCATCGTCCTCAGCGCCATCCTCGTGCCGATCATCACCGGTGACCTCTACCGAATTCAGGACTACCGGCACCCGTACAAGCCGCCCTTCCAGAGCTTGCAGCACTTGCTGGGCACCGATGACCTCGGTCGGGACGAGCTTGCCCGGTTGCTCCGCGGCGCCCGCGTCTCGATCATGGTCGGGGTGCTGGCGGTGACCGGCTATCTGATCATCGGGGGAACGCTGGGTGCGCTCGCGGGCTACTACGGGGGCTGGCTGGACAACGCGCTGATGCGCTTCACCGACATCATCATCTCGGCGCCCTTCCTGCTGGTCGTCATCGCCGTCACGGCCGCCACGGGTGGCGTCCGGCTGAGCACCGTCATCATCGTCATCGCCGCCACCGGCTGGTTCGAGATCGGCCGATTGATGCGGGCCCAGTTTCTTGTGCTTCGAGAACAGGAATTCGTCCAGGCGGCTCGAGCCCTGGGGGCATCGAACACCCGGATCATCGTCCGCCACATCCTGCCCAACGCGCTGGCCCCGATCATCGTTTCCGCGACCCTGGGCGTGTCCGGCATCATCTTGCTGGAAGCGGCGCTCGGTTTTCTCGGGTACAGCATTCCGCCCCCGGAGCCGAGCTGGGGCAACATGCTGCAAGAATTCGAGCAGTACCTGCTCGACGACAAGGCCTATCTCGTGATCTTCCCGGCCACGGCGCTGGTCGTCACCGCGCTCTGCATCAACCTCGTCGGCGACGGGATCCGGGACGCGCTGGATCCACGGCAGCGGTGAACGAACTCCTCCGGATTGAGGATCTCCACACCCAGTTTCACGTTCACGGGGGCACCGTCAAGGCGGTCGATGGGGTCAACCTGACCATCCCACCCCGGGCGACGGTCGGTCTGGTCGGTGAGTCCGGCTCGGGGAAGAGCATCACGGCGCTCTCGATCATGCGACTGCTGGAGAAAAATGGCCGGATCACGGCCGGTCATGTCTGGCTCCGCGACCGAGATCTGGTCGCGCTGTCCGACGAGGAGATGCAGGAGATCCGCGGCAATGACATCTCGATGATCTTCCAGGAGCCGATGACCGCACTGAATCCGGTTTATACCTGCGGCGATCAGATCGCCGAAGCCGTCCGACTGCACGAGAAAGTCGATGCGAAGGCCGCCTTCGACCGCGCGATCGAGGTCCTGCGCCTGGTCGGGATCTCCGACCCAAAGCGTCGCGCCAGGCAGTACCCGCATGAGCTCTCTGGCGGGATGCGCCAGCGGGTGATGATCGCCATGGCGCTGTCGACCAACCCCGAGCTGCTGATCGCCGACGAGCCGACGACCGCGCTCGACGTCACGATTCAGGCCCAGATCCTTACCCTGATGCGAAACCTCAAAGGGAAGTTCGGATCCGCGATTTTGCTGATCACGCACGACCTTGGGGTCGTGGCCGAAATGTGCGACAGCGTCGCGGTGATGTACGCGGGGCGGATCGTGGAGCAGGCGCCGACGGTTGAGCTGTTCACCAATCCCAAGCATCCCTACACCCAGGGTCTGCTCGCCTCGATTCCGCGATTGGGGAAAAAGCAGGACCGGCTCCACGTCATCACCGGCAGCGTTCCGAACCCCCTGGCGCTGCCGCCGGGCTGCGCCTTTCGTCCCCGCTGCCCGGTCAAGGCCCCGAAAAGTGACCACGATATTCCGGCGCTGAAAGCGGTGGGGGCGGAACACCTGGTCGCCTGCTGGCAGTACGAATGATCCGGTTGGTTCGGCGCAAGGACAGCCCCGCCGCTCCTGAGCCGAACGGCGCTCTGCTCAAGGTGGAGAACCTCGTCAAGTATTTCCCCGTCAAGGGTGGCCTCCTCCAGACCACCGTGGCAAACGTCAAGGCCGTCGATGGTGTGAGCTTCGAGATCAAGCAGGGGGAGACGCTGGGTTTGATCGGCGAATCGGGTTCCGGCAAGTCCACCGTTGCGCGCACGATTCTGCGGCTGATCCCACCCACCTCGGGCGAGGCGCTCCTCGAGGGACGGAGCATCTTCAAGGCGAACAAGAAGGAGCTGAACCAGATGCGGCGGGAGGTTCAGATCATCTTCCAGGATCCCTACGGCTCGCTCAATCCCCGGATGTCGGTGGGGGAGATCGTGGGCGAGGGTCTGCTCGTGCATGGGATCGGATCGGCGCACGAGCGGGAGCGGATCGTCAGCGAACTCCTCGAGGTGGTCGGGCTGCGCGGACAGTACCGCGGCCGTTTCCCACACGAGTTCAGCGGTGGGCAGCGGCAGCGCATCGGGATTGCCCGGGCACTGGCGCTGAGGCCCAAGCTCATCATCGCCGACGAGCCCGTCTCCGCCCTGGACGTGTCGATCCAGTCGCAAATCCTCAACCTGCTGGAAGACCTGCAGAACGAGTTCAATCTCACCTACCTGTTCGTCGCTCATAACATGGCGGTGGTCGAGCAGGTGAGCGATCGGATCGCGGTCATGTACCTGGGGAAGATCGTGGAGCAGGCGCCGGCCGAGCAGTTGCTGCGCACCCCCCGGCACCCCTACACGAAGGCGTTGATCTCCGTCATCCCGATCCCGGATCCGACGGTGAAACGCGAGCAAACGGTGCTCAAAGGGGAAATCCCGAGCCCGACGAACCCTCCATCTGGATGTCACTTCCGCACCCGCTGCCCGATTGCGACGGATTATTGCGCCGAAGTAGAGCCGCCGCTGCGCGAGGTCGCCAAGGACCAGTGGGCGGCGTGTCACTACGCCTGAGCGCAACGTCCTGAGCGGACGCCGCTAGCGGTTTTCACTGCGCGAGCGAGCGGTGACCCGGCCGAGCCAATCCCCCATGCTCACGCGCCGCCGCAGACTGCGCCAGGTATCGAGCCAGCTGCCGAGAAAAATGATCCCGAGCGCCGCCGCGCCGATCACGACGTCGAGCCGTCCCCGGTCCGGCGGCGTCGTGTTGTAATGCGCCCAATAGGCGAACTCGCTGTCGTTGACGGCTGAGATGCCGATGAACGCGATGGCCAGCAACGACCCGATCAACCAGGCGCGACCCCTGGCGGCAAAGCCGAGCCGCACCAGGCCCATCCCGGGGACCAGGGCCAGAGGCCAGACGTCCCTCGCGCGCCCCTGCTTCGGGTCGTGTGCACGGCTGGAGGCAAAGCCATCGACGGCGACGATGAATCCGATCAGGCCCGCATACCAGCCGGTCGAGAGCAGGTCGACCGGCATGAAGGAAAAATGCAGGCTGGTGAAGTCGTGCGTCGTCACCAGCCAGCTGGCCCAGCCGACCCATGCCGTCAGCGCCAGGCCGGCGGCCGCCAGCGCCTGGCCGTGGTAAGGGCGCGCGCTCTCCATCACCGAGAGCAACAGGCCGAGGGCAACCACCCATGCCAGGGGATTGGTCCAGCCGAAGACCCGCGGTAAGTTCCCGACGGCGATCGCGATGCTCCACGGAGTGAGGAGGCTGAGCGCCGCAAGTCCCACGATCATGAGGTCGCGACTGGAACGCCCGGACAGCCGCAGTGCGAGGGCGCCCACCTGCTGCACGCCGGACGCCATCGCAAAGATCAGGGCCAGCCCGGCGCAGAAGATGGCGATAATCAGCAGCACTTCGGAATTCGGATTGCCCCTGGTCAGGAGATACGCGCCGGCGAAGGGCGCGGCGATCAGCAGCATGCCGATCACCAGATTTCGAACCGAACCCGAGTCGTCTCTCATCGATGCTTCGCCAGTCTACTTCTCGATAAAATCGCCGGATGCTGAGCGGCCGCCTGTGGCGCCATCGCGACTTCATGAAGCTCTGGGCGGGCGAAACGGTAAGCGAGTTCGGCAGCCAAATCACCTTGCTGGCCGTTCCGACCGTGGCTATCCTGGTCCTGCACGCCGGTCCCTTTCAGGTCGGTCTGCTTTCGGCGCTCGAGTTCCTGGCGTTCCCGACGCTGGGGCTGGTTGCCGGCGTGTATGCCGACCGCCTCCGGCGCCGCCCCATCATGATCGCCTGCGACATCGGCCGGCTGCTGGCGCTCGGCTCGATCCCTGTCGCGTTTACGCTGAACGCGCTGACGCTGGAGCAGCTCTACGTCGTGGCGCTCTGCACCGGCATCTTCACCGTCTTCTTCGACGTGTCCTACCAGTCGTACCTCCCGGCTCTGGTGGACCGGTCCAACCTGATCGAGGGAAATACCAAACTCGAAGTCACGCGCTCGGCATCGCAGATCGCGGGGCCCGCCGTCGCCGGTTTCCTGATCCAGTTGATCGGAGGCGCTCGAGCCGTCGCCGTCGATGCCATTTCCTTCCTGGCATCGGCGCTGGCCCTGGCCTTGATCAGGAAGCCGGAGCCCGAGCCGCAGCCCGGCACGTCGTCGGGAGAGACCGGATTCATTCCGGAGATGCGAGAAGGCATCGACGTGGTGTTCAAGAGCCCGATCCTGTGGCGGATCGCGGGAAGCACCGCCACGACGAACCTGGGGTCGAACATGATTTTCGGCGCCGTCTTCCTGATCTTTGCCTATCGCGACCTGCACCTGACCGCCGCTGTCGTCGGCATCATCTTCGGAATCAGCAGCGGAGGCTGGCTGGTGGGTGCCTTTCTTGCCTCGTGGGCAGCGCGCACGCTCGGGTTGGGCGCGACACTGGGACTGTCAATTCTCGCGGGCGGACTCGTGACGCTGGCCACACCGCTCGCCTTGCTCGGCGCACCCGCGATCGTTCTCAGCCTCCTCGGTTTCGTCAACAACCTCATGGTTCCGGTCTACAACATCAACCAGGTGAGCCTGCGGCAATCGATCACGCCCGACCGCGTCCAGGGCCGGATGAACGCGACCATGCGCACCATCGTCTGGGGGACGATCCCGATCGGGGCCTTCGTGGGCGGCATCCTTGGCACTGCGATTGGCGTGGTTCCAACGATCGTCCTCGGCAGCTTGATCTCGGCGCTGGCGTGCCTCTGGATCTTCCTGGGTCCGGTCATCCGTCTGAAAGAGCAGCCGGCGCCGGTGCCCGCGTGAAGGGCCGACTGCTGATCCGCGACGCGTGTCTGGCCGACGGTCACTCGTCGACGCTGCAGGTGGGCGTCAGCCTGATGATCGAAAAGGGCCACGTTGCCTGGGTGCGGCCGAATGATGAAGCCGATCCCGGCGACGCCGACACGCTCGACGGCGGGGGCGCGACGATCGTGCCGGCATTTGTCGATGCCCACAGCCACCTCACGATGCCCGGCGGCAGCCATTGGATCGAGCGGGGCTCCGATCCACCCGACCGGCTGCGAGACGTGGCCCGCCGAAATGCGTCTCGCCTGGCGCAGGCCGGCATCCTCTGGGCGCGTGACGTCGGATCACCAGCAGGGCCCGATGGTCGGGCCATCAGCCTGCAGGTTCGCCAGGAGCTCGCGGGCAGTTCCAGCGCGCCGTACATCCGGGTCGCCGGCACCTGGATCGCGACGGACGGTTACCTGCCTATGACAATCCCCGTCAAGCACGGCGACGGTCTCGCCGCCGCCGCCGTCGCGCAGCTGGACTCAGGAACGGACTTCGTGAAGATCATGCTGGATCCACCGGACCGGACCGGCCAGTGTCCCTTCACAGTCGACGATGTCCGGAAGGCGTGTGAGGTCGTACACCGCCGAGGGCGGAAGATCACGGCGCATGCCACCATCCTCGACGGCGCGCGGGTCGGCGCCGAGGCCGGCGTGGATTCCATCGAGCACGGGATGGAGCTCGATGATGCGATCGCTGCCACGATGCGCGCGAACAATGTCGCCCTGGTGTCGACCCTCTCGGTGCTGGCGAGCTGGGCGACGTTTGAACGGACCACCCGGATCGAGCGTTTCACGGGCGAGGAGGGCAGGCAACGGCTGGCAGCCCGACACGAGGGTGCGTTCGCGGCGATCAAGGCGGCGCGCCGCGCCGGCGTTCGGATCGCCGCCGGCTCCGATTTCGGCGGCGGATCGGTGCGCGCCGGACACCTGGCCTGGGAGGTGGAGCTGCTGGTCGAAGCGGGGCTGGAGCCACACGAGGCCCTCGCCGCGGCCACCTGGCATGGCGGGGAGCTGCTGGGGATCGACCATGCCGGAAGGCTGCGGGCGGGAGACCCGGCTGACCTGGTCCTGGTGCATGGTGACCCGCTCAGCGACCCCCGCGCCCTCTGGCGCGTCTGGGCGGTTTTCAAGGCTGGCGAACGCCTTGCCTAAGAAAAGGATGGTGATCGCGACGTGACACCTCGGCATTTCCTGCCGGCAGCGATAATGAAAACTCTCGCACGCGTCAGGCGTTCTTCTCTCAGGAGCTTTCGGGTTGCCCCAGTTACGGCAGGATTTGATTACCGGGCGATGGGTCGCAGTGGCGACCGAGCGTGCACGTCGGCCCGATTCCTTCACCCAGGCCGCTAAAGAAAGCGTCGCGGCCCGCGACGTCTGTCCGTTCTGTCCCGGACACGAGTCGATGACACCGCCGGAGGTCCTCGCCTATCGCGCGCCCGGCACGGCTCCGAATAGCGAGGGCTGGTGGATCCGGGTTGTGCCGAACCTCTACGCGGCGTTCCGCCTCGAACCCGACGGACAGGAGCACCGCCAGGACCGCTTCTGGCAGCGAGATGCCATTGGCGCGTGCGAGGTACTGATCTCGAGCCCCGACCACCGAGCCCCCACGCCCCTGTTGCCGCGGCGCCAGGTCGAAGAAATCGTGCAATCCTATGTCGACCGTTACCGGCATCACAACGAGAACCCCGCGCTCGAGCACGTCCTGATTCTTTACAACCACGGTCGCCCCGCCGGCGCCTCGCTCGAGCATCCGCATTCGCAGCTCTACGCGATCAGCCTCGTCCCGCCGAGTTTTCTCGAGGAGTTCGAGGGTGCTCGCCGCTTCGGGCAGTCAAATCACGATTGTGTCTTCTGCCGGAGCCTGGAGGACGAGCGCCGGGCCCGGGCGCGGGTCATCTACGAAAACGAAGGATTCGTCGTGTTCGCGCCGTATGCCGCGCGCACGCCCTTCGAGACCTGGATCATGCCGCGCCGTCACACTGCCAGCTTCGGCGACCTCGACCTGAAGAGCGAAAAGCCTGCGTTCGCGGAGGCCCTCCAGCTCACGCTCAAGGCGCTATACGACGGACTGAACGACCCACCGTTCAACTACTTCATCCACAGCGCCCCGTTGAGGAGCAGTCCGGCGCAGCCGTATCACTGGCACCTGGAACTGATCCCGAAGCTGAGCACTGCGGCGGGCTTCGAGATGGGAACCGGGATGTGGATCAACGTGGTCAAGCCGGAGGACTCGGCGGCGTTCCTGCGAGAGCGCATCCGGAAAGCGGTGGGGCAAGTGGCGTGAAGGCCGTCGTGATGGCGGGAGGCGAGGGGTCGCGGCTCCGGCCGCTGACCAGCGGGGTGCCCAAACCGCTGGTGCCGGTCGTCGGCAAGCCGGTGATGGAGCACATCCTCCGGTTGTTGCGCACCCATGGCATCACCGACGTGGTCGTGACGCTACAGTATCTCGGCTCAGCCATCCGAGACTATTTCGGCGACGGCTCGGACTTCGGGGTCGACATTACCTACGTGGTCGAGGATGCGCCGCTGGGGACCGCCGGCAGTGTCAAGAACGCCCAGGAATACCTCGACGAACCGTTCATCGTCATCAGTGGCGACGCACTGACCGATATCGACCTGGGCAAGGTGATGGCGTACCACCGGGAAAAAGCGGCGTCAGCGACGATCGTCCTGACCTCGGTGTCGAATCCGCTCGAGTACGGCGTCGTGATCACCAATCCGGATGGCACCATCAACCGCTTCCTCGAGAAGCCGTCCTGGGGCGAGGTGTTCTCGGATCAGGTCAACACCGGGATCTATGTGATCGAGCCGGAGGTGCTGGACCTGCTACCGCCCGCGACCGTGGTGGACTGGAGCGGCGACGTCTTTCCCAAGATGCTCGCCAACACCATGCCGCTGTATGGCTACCTGGCGTCGGGCTACTGGTGCGACATCGGCAACATTCAGACCTACTACCAGGCGAACTGGGATGCCCTCGAGGGACGGGTCGACGTCGAGATCCCCGGTGAGCGTCGCGACGGCCGCGTCTGGGTCGGTGAAGACGTGGAGATTGGCTACGACGTCCGGATCAACGGTCCGGCCTACATCGGCAATGAGTGCAAGCTCAAAGCGGGGGTCTTCATCAACGGGCCGGTGTGCGTCGGGAACTTCTCGGTGATCGACGAGAACACGAAGATCAGCAACTCGATCATCTGGACCTACTCCTACATCGGCGAAAACTCGCGGCTGCGCCAGGCGATCGTCTGCCGGCACGTCACCATCAAGAACAACTGCTTGCTGGAGGAAGGCGCGGTGATCGGCGATGAGGTCGTCGTCGGCGAGGGCACCACCATCGATGCGGGCGTCAAGATCTGGCCTGACAAGGAGATCGAGCCCGGGTCGAGGGTGCACGAGAGCATCATCTGGGCCGGGCACTACAAACGCGGGCTGTTCTCCTCATACGGATTGGTGGGCCTGGTCAACATCGAGCTCACCCCGGAATATTGCGCCCGGTTGGGCGCATCGTTTGCCGCACTCTTTCCAAAGGGTTCCGCGATCGGGGCGGCCCGCGACGGCCAGCGCCCCTCCCGGATGATCAAGCGGGCAATGATCGCGGGCATGATGTCGTCGGGGGCGAACATCATCGACCTCAGTGAGCTGCCGATTCCGGTGGTCCAGTACTACGCGCGCGACCATCCGATCAGCGGCGCGGTGCACATCCAGATGTCGCCACTCGACAGCCGATCCGCCGACATCCGGATGTTCGACGGCAACGGCGTGGTGCTCGACAAGAAGGCGGAGCGAAAGCTGGAAAACATCTTCTTTCGGGAAGACATCCGCCGGGTTCACTTCTACGAAATGGGCGACATCAGCTACCCGCAGGATGCGATCGATTCGTACATCGATGGGTTGATCACCCTGACGGACGTCGAGGCGATCCGCCAGGCGCACTTCAAGGTTCTGGTCGATTTCGATCACGGCAGCGCCTCGCTGGTGCTGCCCCGGCTCTTCAAGGAATTGAATATCGAGGCGATCCCTCTGAATGCCGGCTTCGACGAGACCTATCAATCGAAGACGAATGAGGCCTTCAACGAAGCCCGGCGGCAATCAGCGCTGATCACGCGCACCCTGAACTGCAACCTGGGGGCCTACATCGACTATGGCTCCGAACGAGTGTTCCTGATCGATGAGAAAGGCGAGGTTCTCGACCACCACGAGGCGCTCGGCGTGCTGGCGATCCTGGCCTTGAAGGCGAAACCCGGCGTGCTGGTGGCGCCCGCCACCGTGCCGCAGACCATCGCCGCGCTGGTGCGGCAGCAGCCCGGCTCCCACTTCGTCCCCGGGAAAAGCGAACCGTCGTCCCTCTTGCGGGCGGCGCAGCAGCACCAGGCCCGACTGGCCTCGGATGCGAATGGCGGTTATGTCTTCCCCGAGCACCTGTTAGGGTTTGACGCGATCTTCACCCTGATCAAACTGCTTGAGCTGCTGGCCGAGGAAGGGAGGTCGGTGTCCTCGGTGCGGGCGGAGATCCCGCGAGCCGCGTACGAGCATCGCCTGGAGGCGGTGCCGTGGGACGCCAAGGGGCGGGTGATGCGCACGATGGTGGAGATGCACCGCGACGCGCCGGTCGACCTGGCGGACGGGATCAAAGTGTTCGTCGATGGCGGCTGGGTGCTGGTGCTGCCCGACCCCGACATGCCCCGCTACCACATCATCGTCAGCATGGACGACTCCGATAAGGCGCGGGCGCTCGCCGACCGGTACAGCGCGCTCGTGAAGACCGCCGTCAGCCCGTCTTCCTGACATGGCCCCTGGCCGTCGTGAACGGCGATTTGTTCGGACGGCGGGTTTCTTTCGAGCCCTGCCTCAGCCGGTCAAGGCCGCCCTCCCGGCTCGATTGAAGGACGTGAATCACCACGTGCGTTCCAGCCAGGCGCAATGGTTTTACGACGACCCACGACTGCATTTCGAAGCCTGGTGGCACGCCAACACCGGACGGCTGGAGCTGGGCCTCCACCTGGAGTCGATGCCCTCCGTCAATGAGCGGATTGCGGCGGGCCTGGCCCGCCACCTGCTCGTGATCAAGGCCCGTCTCGGGGAGCGGCTCGACCTGGAACCGTGGGATCGCGGATGGATCCGGTTATATGAAACTCACCCGGTCGAGGTGTTTGACGCCGCGCGGATCGCCACGACGTCGACGCGGATGGCGGAGCTGATCGGGGTCCTCTGGCCCATGTGCCAGGAACTGCGCAAAGGCGATGCTAGAATCCGGCTTGTCAGGCGGGAGTAGCTCAGCTGGTCCAGAGCGCAACCTTCCCAAGGTTGATGTCGCGAGTTCGAATCTCGTCTCCCGCTCCAGCCCCACCTCTCCCGATTATCTCCTGGCCTGAATGGCGCGCTCTGGCGACGTTGAAGGCAACGCCGACCAGATATCTTCGGGGAACCGCATCAGGGCATCGAATCGGCTGTCCCACGCCGGTGGCGACCCCTCTTCCAGTACACGGTCGATTAGCTGCCGGGCAAGGTCGAGACACTCGCCCACCGCGACGTGCTTTTGCTCTAACAGATCGCGACGCCGGTTGAGGACGGCCTCGATGTCCCCGATGAAGCGATCGGCAAGCGCATCCATCAACCGCGTGGCCGGCACGGGACCCTGCTTGTGCTCCAGCGCCCGCGCCTGGTCGCCCTTGAGCTCCGATAGGCGCCTGGCAAATGGACCGCTCACCGCTGCCAGCTCGTGCAGTAGGTCGTTGATCTCGCGCACACGCTCCGGCCCAACCCGCTCCGCCCAGCGCTTCCGGCTGACGGTGCCACCGAGGACGCATGCGCCATACCAGCGGTGTTCCGTCTTGGCCGTCAGCCTTCCTTCGAAGTGCTGACACGTCCAGATCCACCCAACCGGCCGAGACCTCTCGTCCAGCGTGACCACCTGGCGGGCCTCGTAAGCCGGACATTCCCCAAAATGGTCGGGAAATGGCTTGGGGTACGGGCACTCGTCCAGGGGTCGCAGCCGCGGGCCCTTCGAGCTCCTCCACATTGCGATGGCCCCTGAACGGTCGCGCACTCCGAACACCCGGAATATCTTCTCGAGCTGGTAGCGGATTGTTCGCGACGATACGTTCAACCGAGCCGCGATTTCATGATCGGAGAGTCCGAGTGAGGCCAACTCGAGTATCCGTTGTTGGCGAGGAGTCACCTTTGGAGATCCCGGCGTAGCCGATGCCGCATGATGGCCGCCATCGTGGTGGCGGTATAAGGGCTACGTCCGGCTATCGGGGAATTTGACAGCGTTCATGGGCGGAGTCGCGCTCTGCTCAAGAGGTCGCAGACGAATCACTTTCTGTGCTGCGCAGCTTTGTCGAATGAAGTGATCCGCGAGTGAATTCGAAAGAGGCGGCGCCGCTGTTCGTGGTGTTCGTTCGCCGGCAGTTCACGCAGGAATCCGATCGCGAATTTGTCGCTGATTTCCTGCCGCATCCGAGGTACGCTATACGTCTCGCGTCGCTGAGGCCGGTTGCCGGTCCCGCCGTCCTTTCCAGGACAAGAGGGGCACGCTTATGAAAGGAGGCGCCTGGTAGAAATCAGTTCATCGCGTGTCAGTCGAATGGGCGTAACTGGAATGGACCGCGATGATGCGGCTATGCCGGCGCGAGTGTCCGTGGACGACCATGCGGCACCGGCATCATCGCCGGCAACCACACCATCTCAGACCGAAGTCCGGCGTGGGCTGGATCAGGTCTGGCGCAAGACCCGGGGACCCATCTTCGCCACGATTGTTGTGGCGGCCGCCTACCTGCTGACGAGGAAGTCGGTCCCGATCCCGGACCTCGCTCCTGTCTACCTCGTCGTTGTCGTGGGGATCGCCGTAGCCGATGGCAGCCGCTCAGCGCTGGCGAGCGGACTGATCATGGCCGCTTACGTTGCTTATGCCGATTCCAGTCCCGCCCATCTTTTTAGCTATACAAGGGACAGCCTCCTGCGTCTCGCCATTTTCATCATCGCCACGATCGCTACTGCCGTACTCGCCGGCGCTCCATCGCGTCGGGCCGATCTGCTTCGCAACGAGCTCCTCACCCAACGGGAACGTCTATCGGATGCCCTGAAGTCAAAGAGCGATTTCATGAACGCGGCCGCCCATGAGCTGCGAACTCCCTTAACGGTTATCGCTGGCTACGTCTCGATGCTTCAGGACGAAACATTCGGCCGAATCCCTGAGCGCTATCGTGATCCGATTTCTGCGATGCAGCGGAAGGCTCGGCAGGTCGCCGCCCTCATCGATGAAATGCTCCTGGTCGCCAGGGTCCGCAGCGGGACCGCACCAACCGCGCCGATGCCGGTCGACGTTCGAGACGCGGTGCGAAAGGCGGTCGAACGCGCCGAACCGCGCGTTACGCTGGAGCAGGCGACGCTTTCGTACGAAGTGCCCTCGACAATCGTCGCGGCAGAAGTGGATTCCGACCATCTTGGCCATATCCTCGACAGTCTGATCAGCAACGCCCTCACGTACAGCGACGGGAAACCGTGGGTGAAGATCACGGTCACCGGCGGGAGCGACGCCAGGGTCTTAGTGAAGGATCGAGGCTGGGGCGTACCGGAGGCGATGAGACACAAGGTCTTCGAAGGTTTTGTCCATGATGTCAATCCGGAATACAAGCCAAAAAGCGGAAGGGGTCTGGGACTATCGATCAGTCGCGAGCTGGCCGAACGGTACGGTGGATCGCTGGACCTTGTCCGGACCGAGCCGGGCAAAGGCAGCCTTTTCGTCCTGCGCCTGCCTGTCGCTTCCTCGTGAGTGGTCGCCAGACTGAGGTCCGCACCGAACGGCTGTTGCTTCGCCGTTGGCGTGAAAGCGACCTCGACCCGTTCGCGGCGATCAATGCCGATCCGGTCGTGATGGAGCATTTCTTCCACGGCGTCCGCACCCGGGCCGAGACCGCGGGCTTCATCAGCCGAATCGAGCAGGAATTCGAGCAACGCGGCTTCGGTCTCTGGGCCGTTGAGGTCATCGGCGAGGCTCCGTTTATCGGCTTCGTCGGCCTGCACGCGGCGTCGTTCGAAGCGCCCTTCACCCCCGCCGTCGAGGTCGGCTGGCGCTTGAGCCCCGCCTGCTGGGGTCACGGCTATGCGACCGAAGCAGCCCGGGCGGCGGTCCGCTTTGGCTTCCAGCGGGCCGGCCTCGGGGAGATCGTGTCCTTTACCAACGTGGGCAATCTCCGGTCCCAACGGGTGATGCACCGGATCGGGATGACGCGGGATCCGGCGGGCGATTTCGACCACCCGTCCGTTCCGCCCGGCCACCCGACTCGGCCGCACGTGCTGTATCGCGTTCAGCGGGCACCGGGACGGCGTAAAGCGTAATCCGGGCCTTAATCTGGCGCTTCCTATACTTGCTTGGTGGGGGAGACGCCATTCCAGTTCATCGGGTCGACGGCTGCCGCGGGGTCGCCCCCGTCACTGGCAGACCAAATAGTGCCTGCACAGTTACCGGAGGTCCAATCTGACCCGAGCGCGGCACAGCCGCCCGCCTGGCCGGTTCTCGCTGCAGGGCAGCGACAGACATCGCCGCAGACTCAGCCACGCTACCTCAACCGGGAGCTCTCCCAGCTCGACTTCGTCGATCGGGTGCTGGCGATGGCGGAGGACGTCTCCCTGCCGCTCCTTGAGCGAATCAGATTCCTGGCCATCCTCGGCGAAACCGTCGACCAGTTCTTCCAGGTCCGGGTCGCCGGCCTGAAAGAACAGGTGCAGGCGGCGCTCCCGCAGACCTCCCCCGATGGAATGACCACCGGGGAGCAACTTCGCGCCATTCATCAGCGAGCCGCCGTTTTGCTGGAGCGGAGCACGGCGTTGTTCGCTCACCAGATCGCGCCGGCTCTCCAGCAGCAGGGCGTCTCGATCGTCACCATCGACAACCTCGACGAGGCTGATCGTGCCTTCCTCGCCGCGGAATTCGAAGCCCGCATCTTTCCGGTGCTGACGCCGCTCGCAGTCGATCCAGCCCATCCCTTCCCCTACATCTCGCACCTCTCGCTCAATCTCGCGGTGATGGTTCGCGATCCCGTTCGACACGACATGCGCTTTGCTCGGGTCAAGGTCCCCCCGCTGCTTTCTCGGTTCATCGCCCTTCCCGATAGCCAGCGCTTCATTCCCCTGGAGCAGGTGATCGCACTACACCTCGATGAGCTGTTCCCCGGGATGGAGATCGTCAGCCATCATCCCTTCCGCGTCACCCGCGACGCCGACCTCGACCTGGTCGACGAAGAGGCGGCGGACTTGCTCGCGGCGATTCAGAGTGAGCTCCGCCGCCAGCAGCGCCGGGCCCAGGTCGTCCGCCTCGAGGTCGACATCGCGATGTCGGACGAGGTCCTCGACCTGCTCGTTCGCGAGCTCGAGCTCGAGTCCACCGACGTCTACCGAGTCGATGGTCTCCTTGACCTCGCGAGCCTCTGGGCGATCTATGCCCTCGACCGGATGGACCTCAAGGCTGAGCCCTGGACCCCGGTGACGCAGCGTCGCTTGCAGGGGGTGGGCGCCACCCCGGCCAATATCTTCAAGACTCTTGCGGATGGCGACGTCCTCGTCCATCACCCGTATGACTCGTTCGCCACGTCAGCCGAAGCTTTCGTGGACCAGGCCGCCCAGGATCCGGACGTGCTCGCCATCAAGCAGACGCTGTATCGGACCTCTGGTCCGGTGAGCCCGATCGTCCGCGCCCTGATTCGGGCGGCGGAGAGCGGCAAACAGGTGGTGGCGCTGGTCGAATTAAAGGCGCGCGGCGACGAACAAGCCAACATCGCCTGGGCGCAGGCACTGGAACAGGTCGGGGTGCACGTCGTCTATGGGGTGGTCGGGCTCAAGACCCATGCGAAAGTGGCCCTCGTCGTGCGCCGAGAGGCGGACGGGATCCGGCGCTACGTTCACGTCGGCACGGGAAACTACAACCCCAAGACCGCGCAGATCTATGAGGACGTCGGGCTCTTATCGGCCGATCCGGAACTTGGTTCCGATGTCGCCGAGCTGTTCAACTTCCTGACCGGCTACAGCCGCCAGCGTCGCTTCGGTCAGCTGCTCGTCGCACCTGTCGGGCTGCGCTCGAACATCATCCGGCTGATCCGCCGCGAGGCGGCCCGCCCGGGTGGCGGCCGCATCATTTTGAAGGTCAACAGCCTGGTCGATCCTGAAATCGTCGAGGCGCTGTACGCTGCGTCGCAGGCTGGAGCAGAGATCGACCTGATCGTCCGCGGCCTCTGCAGTCTTCGCCCCGGGGTACCAGGGCTTTCCGATCACATTCGCGTCCGTTCGCTGGTGGGCCGCTTCCTCGAACACTCGCGCATTTTCCGCTTCGGTCCGCCCGGCGACGCGGTCGAGTACTACCTGGGGTCGTCGGATTTGATGCCCCGCAACCTCGATCGCCGGGTGGAAGCCATGGTGCCGGTCGTTGATCGTGGCTTGCAGGCGCGCCTGGGGCAGATCCTCGATATCGAGTTGCAGGACGACGTGCTCGCCTGGGCACTGCATGCCGAAGGCTCCTGGACCAAGGTGCCGACGGTCAATGCCGTCAACGCCCAGCGCACGTTCGAGCAACTGGCCCAGGCCGGGGCGGTGGCCACCAACGGTTCCGTACCGGATGCTTGAGCGCGAGGTCAAGCTCGCGGTAACGCCGGGGTTCCGGCTTCCCGACCTCGACGATCTCGCCGCCGCGGTCGAAGCCACACCGGTCGATGAGCACCGACTCGAGACCGTCTACTACGACACGCCGGACCTGCGCCTGGCTCGTTGGGATTGCAGCCTGCGGCTGCGCCAGGGCGAGGGCTGGACATTGAAGCTCCCCACCACCAGCCAAGGCCCGACGCTCACCCGGCGCGAGCTCGTCTTCCCGGGAAGCGGCGGCCGGCCACCCGAGGCCGCGGTCGCCCTGGTCATCGCCTACGTGCGGCGATCGACGCTGGTCCCGGTTGCCAGCCTGTCGACCTTGCGCCGCCGGGTGCAGCTGAAGAGCCGGGACGAGGCGGTCCTGGCGGAAGTGGTCGACGACGATGTCTCAGTCATTCAGGGGCTGCGCGTGCAGACTCGATTTCGCGAGGTCGAGGTGGAGCTCCGCGATCCGTCTGCCGAGCGGCTGCTCGAGCCGATCCTGGCGCGGCTGCGCGACGCGGGGGCCGGCGACGAGGACCAGGCATCGAAGCTGGTGCGAGCCCTCGGCGCTCGCGCCACGGCGGCACCAGAAGTTGACCCGATCCCGGTTTCGCCCACCGCCACGGCGGGCGAGCTGGTGCGGCACGTCATTGCCGTCTCGGTCGCGAGCCTGATGCGCCACGATCCCGGTCTGCGACTGGGCGACGATCCGGAGGATGTCCATCGTGCCCGCGTTGCCACTCGACGGCTGCGCTCGCAGCTCCGCACCTTCCGCACCTTGCTGGACAGCGAATGGGCGAGTTCGCTGCGCGAAGATCTTCGCTGGCTGGGCGCGGGCCTGGGCAGTGTGCGCGATCGGCAGGTCATGAGCCAGCGGTTCCGCAGCCGCACCACCGCGCTGATCGAAGACGACGCGCCGGTGGTCGCGGAGCTCGCCGATGAACTCCAGGCCGAGAGCGAAGAGGCACGCGCTCGGCTGGTGCTCGATATGCGGTCCGACCGGTACATTGACTTCATCGAGCGGCTGGTCGAGGCAGCGAGGGCTCCCGCCCTGACCGCGGCGGCCCAGCAGCCAGCCGCGACCGCCGTGCCGGTGCTCGCCCGAAGAGACTGGAAGCGGCTGAGCAAAGGCATCGCCAGCCTCCCTCAGTCCCCCGCCGACGTGGGGCTGCACCAGATTCGCATCCTTGCCAAGCGGGTTCGTTATGCCGCGGAAGCCGCGGCGCCCGTGGTGGGAAAGCTGGCGACCCGGTTTGCCGATGCCGCCGCGAACCTGCAGGATGTGCTCGGCGACCACCAGGACAGCGTGACCGCTCAACGCTGGTTGCGCGACGCGGGACAGGGCCGGCGGGCCTTCGTCGCCGGCGAACTGTGCGCCATGGAACGTGATGCCGCGGCCCGTGACCGCGGCGAATGGCCGAAAGTCTGGAAAAAACTTGCCCGCAAACGCCTCAGAAGGTGGATGATATGACCCAAGCCGCGTCGACGCACTCAACGTCGCAGCAACAAATACCGCAAGGGGTGTCCATGGCAGCAAAGATCCTGAATGTCGATGAGGCAAAGCTCGTCAAAGCCGCGGGTGGCGTGGTCCGCCGCAACGGGTCGCGTGGCGCGATGCGGGTGGCGATCGTCCACCGTCCCGGCTATGACGATTGGTCGTTCCCCAAAGGCAAGGTCGACCGCGGCGAGACGCTCGAGGAAACGGCGCTGCGGGAGGTCGAGGAAGAGACCGGCCTTCGCTGCAAACTCATCGTGCCGCTTGGCTGCACCGCGTACGCCGATCACAAGGGTCGCGACAAGGTGGCCTGTTACTGGCTGATGGACGTCGTCGGTGGCCGCTTTCGTGCCGGCAGCGAAGTCGATGAAGTTCGCTGGGTCACCGTCGACGAAGCCCTCGACCTGCTCAGCTATCGGCGCGATCGTGCGCTGCTCCGCGCCTTCGACCTCGAAGCGACCGGCTAAGCCCCGCACGGTATGGCGGCCTATGTCGTCCGCCACGCCAAGGCGGGTCACCGCGCGGAGTGGCAGGGCGACGACCGGCTGCGGCCGCTGACGAAGTCAGGCCGGCAGCAGGCCGACGCGTTGGCCGAGCTCCTCAAGAACGAGCCGATCGATAGGATCCTGTCCAGCCCCTACGTTCGCTGCCTGCAAACGGTCGAGCCCCTGGCGGCGAGGCGCAAGCTTCCCATCGAGCCCCGCAAAGACCTCGAGGAAGGGGCGGGTGGCGAGAGCGTGATCCGCCTCATGCAAGAGTTCAAGGAACAGAACGTCCTCCTCTGCACGCACGGCGATGTCGTTGAGGAGCTCCTGGAACGGTTGATCGAGGAGGGACTCATCGCCAGAGCACGTGCCAGCAACGAGAAGGGCGGCACCTGGGCCCTTTACGACGAGAACGGCACGATTACGAGCGCAAAGTACCTGCCCGCGCCGTAAACCTCAGCGCTAGCCTTTCAGGCCGGCGGTATTGAGGATGGCATATGCCACCCAGGCGGTGAGGCCGGCCGCCGGGATAGTCAGCACCCAGGCGGTGACGATGTTGGCGCCAACGCCCCAGCGCAATGCGGACAGGCGCCGAGAGGCGCCTGCCCCCATCACCGAGCCGGTGATGACGTGAGTGGTCGACACGGGCAGACCGAATTGCGTCGCAAACTGAATGACGGCGGCACCCACCAGCTGGGCCCCCATGCCGGTCGCCGGATCTAGCCTGTAAATCCGCCAGCCGAGCGTCCGAATGATCCGCCAGCCGCCGGCATACGTACCGAACGCAATCGCCGAGGCGGAGAGCAGCACCACCCAGACGGGAACCTGGAACTTTTGAAGATGACCGCTGGCCACCAGCGCCAGAGTCATGACGGCCATCGTCTTTTGCGCGTCGTTGGCTCCATGTGAGTAGGAAACGAGCGCTCCGGTCAAGATCTGGAGGTTCCGAAACGTCCGGTTCAATGGTGCTGGTCGGGCGCCATGGATAATCGCGAGCAGCCCGGTCATGAATATGGCGGCCACGACGAAACCGATCGGTGGTGAGATCACGAGCGACAGCACCGTCTTCCAAAACTCGGCTGCTTTGATCCCAGCCAAGCCGTGGGCGGCCGCGATCGCCGCCCCGCTGAGGGCTCCCACCAATGCGTGCGTCGAGCTGCTCGGCAGTCCGAGGTACCAGGTGATCAGGTTCCAGGTGATGGCCCCGATCAGCGCTGCGATGATGACCACCAGGCCTGCCTTGAACGCCACGATCTTCCCAATCGTGTTCGAGACCTTGGCCTGGAAGAACACCACGGTGATCACCGCACCCGCCAGGTTGAGCACCGACGCAATCAGCACGGCCAGTCGAGGCGACAAGGCACGGGTCGACACTGAGGTTGCAATGGCGTTGGCGGTGTCGTGAAAACCGTTCGTGAAGTCGAAGCCGACCGCGATCAGGATGGTGATCAGCAGCAAGAGCTGATCAGGCATTCTTAATCGAGGTCGCCTCCAGGACGTTGGCCACGTGCTCGCACTGGTCCATGGTGGTTTCGAGCAGGTCGTAGAGGTCCTTCCACTTCACCAGGTCGCTCGGACTCGCACCGTCGGTGAACAGTTGGGCCAGCGCTTCTCGCGTGATCCGGTCGCCCTCGTTCTCCAGGCTATGGATCGCCAGGCGATGGGATGTGAGGTCCCTGAATCCCTCCAGCCCGGCCACGGCCAGTTCGAGCTCCTTGCCCGCCCTGGCGAGCGCTTCACCCATTCGGCGAGCTGAGGGGGTGATCTCCTGAACCCGGTAGAGATCGATCTTGTCAGAGACTTCCTCGGCGAGATCGACGACCTCGTCGAGGGATGAGGCGAGGTCGTAGATGTCTTCCCGCTCGAACGGTGTCACGAACGTCTGGTTGATCAGGTTGTAGATCTCATGGGTGACGTCGTCGCACTCGTGTTCCAGCTCTCGAAGGCGTGGATGCCGAGTCTGTCCCTCGAGCAACCCGTTGCGCAATTGGTCGAGTGACTCGCTCACTAGCTCGCCTTGCCGCTTGAACAGCGCGTAGAATCGTCGCTCCTGGGGAACCAGGCTCAATTTCATTCCGCACCTCCGCTGATGGTCGACGTCCCTCCGCAACCTTAAAGGAAGTAGCCGCGCGGCGCCCGACGAGGATGCGGGCGCCCGATCATCAACCGCTCTCTGACCAATCGTTTACCTGGGCCCGTCATTGTGGGCTGCGGTCAAACGCGTTTCCAATCTCGCCGCTGCCAGGCTCTCCCCCTGCTGGAGCGGCGTTCTTTTCGTCGGGCCTGTGGCATCCTTTGCTAGATTCGCGCTGGGATGTCGCGGCTCTGGCGACGACGACGTGACGAGGGTGGTGGCGGAGAGCCACCGCATGCGGCATCACCGCCGAACGATGCCCGGCAGGCGGGCGAGTACGCCACCTTCCTCGAACATGCCGAAGAAGGCATGGTTCTCATCGAGCGCGCCATCGTCCGCTGGCTAAATCCGGCGGCGCGGCTGATCTTCAGCGCAGTCGAGCACCCGACAGGCCGACCGCTGGTTGAGGTTGTCCGCGACCATCGAATCGAAGCCATGGTGGCCCGAGTGCAGGAGGCGGGGCTCGAACAGGCCATCGAGGTGGAGTCGCCGCTGTCGGGCCGCCTGCTCCAGGCTCGCGCTATGCCGCTTGGTATGGACACGATCGGCCTTCTCGTGCGTGATGTGAGTCGTATCCGATACCTCGAGACGGTTCGCCAGCAGTTCGTGGCCAACCTCTCACATGAGATTCGCACCCCATTGGCCGGCCTTGACCTGGCGGCGCAGACTCTGTCCGGACAGCTCCCCGACAACGGCGACGCACGGATGTTCATCGACCGCATCATTCAGGAATCGCAACGCCTACAGGCCATTGTCCTGAACCTGACGCAGCTCGCTGCCCTCGACGCGGAGGGCATCGAGGTCGAGCGCGCCCCATTCAGCGTGGCCGAGCTCGCCCAGGAGCTGGTCGACCGCTACCAGCCGCGGGCCGCCGCGGCCGGGCTCCAACTCCGGGCGGAGCCGGTCGAGGGTGGCGCCGAGGCCCTGGGGGATCGGGGAAAGACCGACCAAGCGATGCAGAACATCGTCGACAACGCGCTGAAATTCACCCGGGCCGGTGAAGTGGTGGTGTCGGCGCGCGCCGACCACTCGCGGGTCGAGATCGTCGTCCGCGATACCGGGGCCGGCATTCCGCCTCGGGACCTGCCCCGCATCTTCGAGCGGTTCTACAAGGTGGATCGTGCCCGCGGCGGGCAGCCGGGCAGCGGGCTGGGCCTCTCGATTGCGCGCCACCTGGTAGAGCTGCAGGGCGGAACGATCACGGCCGAGAGCACCCCAGGCGTTGGAACGCTGGTCCGGGTGCGGCTCCCGCGGGCCCCGTTAACCTCCCCTTAACCTCCCTCCCACCGCCTGATTACGTCGTGTGGCTAGGATCGGAGATGGATCCGTCGCGTCGCCTCACGACGTCATCTTGCTCGATTTTGAAGGAGGAAGCATCGCCAGCATGAAACGTATTCTCGTGGCCGTGTCCGTCGCCGCAGGGGTATTGCTCGCCGCCTGCGGTGGCAACACGACCGCCGTCACCAATCCGTCGACTGGCGGCCCGACCATGCCAATACCCCCCCAGGCTGCGCTGATCGGCGCGGGCGCGACGTTCCCGAAGCCCTTTTATGACGCCGCGACTTACGCCTACAACCTGAAGTTCAGCCAGGTCTCGATCAACTACCAGGGGGTCGGCTCCGGGGCCGGCATTCAGCAGCTCACGAAAAAGACGGTTGACTTCGGCGCCAGCGATGTGCCGCTCAAGGCCTCCGAAGCGGCCGCCATCGGCGGCAGCGATAAGGTCGTTCAGATCGCCACCACGCTGGGGACCGAGTCCCTCGCCTACAACTTGCAAGGCATTTCGGGCGGCCAGCTCAAGCTGACGCCGGACACGATAGCCGGAATCTTTCTGGGCACCATCAAGAAGTGGAATGATCCCGCGCTGAAAGCCGATAACGGCAGCCTCAATTTGCCGGACCAGGATATCCGGGTCGTCCACCGTTCGGACGGCAGCGGTACGACCTACATCTTCACGGACTACCTGTCTACGGTCAGCGCAGACTGGGCCAGCAAGGTTGGAACGGGCAAGTCGGTGTCCTGGCCGGTCGGTGACGGGGCATCCGGCAACGGCGGCGTCGCCAGCCGGATCACCCAGACGCCCGGCGCGATCGGCTACGTTGAGCTGGCCTATGTGCTGCAGACCAAGATGACGCAGGCGGCCCTGAAGAATCACGACGGCAACTTCGTCATCCCGAGCGCAGCGGGCGCGACGGCCGCAGCCAACCAGTTTATCGCCACCTCGCCGAGCCAGTTTTCCATCGTCGACGCGCCTGGCAAGGACAGCGCGCCGATCAGCGGGTACAGCTGGATCATGCTCTACAAGGACCAGTCGGACAAGACCAAGGGCACCGCCCTGGTCGATTTCCTGTACTGGCTGGTCACGGATGGCCAGCAGTACGCGGTGAATCTCCATTACGCCAAGCTGCCCAGCCGGATGGCGTCCTACGACATCTTCGTGCTGAAAGACGTCTCGTCCGGGGGAAGCGCGCTCCTCAGCGTTTCGTCATAACGAGCGAATGGGCCAGGGGACGGCGGCGCGGGTAGCCCCACCGCCGTTGGTGGTTACAAGGCGCCAGCGGCGCATTTCGGGCGACGGTGTGTTCCGCGCGATTGCGGTGGCCGCCGCCGCCCTCATCCTGCTGATCGCCGTTATTTTCGTGGTCGCTCTCGTCATCCCCGCCCTGCCGGCCGTCACCAGGTTTGGGCTCGGTTTCTTCACCAGCCGGACCTGGGATCCGGTGAAAACCCAATTTGGCGCCCTGGCCGCGATCTACGGCACGGTGGTGACGTCGGCGATCGCGCTGTTGATCGCCTTTCCAATCGGGCTGGCCGCCGGGCTCTACCTGGCCGAAGAGTCCGGGCTGCGCCTGCTCCGCGGTCCGCTGTCCTTCGCGATCGAACTGCTCGCGGGCATCCCCAGCGTCGTCATCGGCCTGTGGGCGTTCTTCATCCTGACCCCGCTGATGCGGGACAAGGTCGACCCGTTCCTCAACCACACCCTGGGTTTCCTCCCGCTCTTCCGGGGATCGGCGAGCGGCTACGGCTACCTGACCGCCGGCCTGGTCCTGGCCATCATGGTGCTGCCGATCATGATCGCGCTCTCCCGTGATGTGATCCGGGCCGTTCCGCGGGCGCTCCGAGAGGCCAGCCTCGCGCTGGGCGCGACCAACGCCGAGACGATCTGGTCGGTCATCCTCCCATACGCCCGGGTGGGGATCACCGGCGCCGTCCTCCTCTCCCTCGGGCGCGCCCTCGGCGAAACCATCGCCGTGACCATGGTGATCGGTAATCGCAACGAGATCAGCGCGTCCTTGTTCGCCTCGGGATATACGCTGCCGAGCGTCATCGCGAACGAGTTCACCGAAGCGGTCGGCAACGTCTACCTCGGCGCGCTCTTTTATCTCGGACTGGTCCTGGTCCTGATCACCATCACCGTCAATGTCCTGGCCCGCCTTCTGGTCTGGCGGTTTACCGGGTCGGAACCCACCGCCGCATGAGCCGCCCACTGGTCCGCATCTTCGTCGATCGCCTGGTCGCGGCGCTCATCGCGCTCTGTGTGGTGGTGGCCGTCATCCCCATCCTCGTGCTCTTGCTTTTCGTCGTGGTCAAGGGTCTACCGGGACTGCTGACGCCAGGCTTCTTTACCGACCCGCCCCACCCACAGGGCGTCCCCGGTGGGGGCGTGCTGAACGCCATCATCGGAACGCTCGAGATCGTGGGCGTGGCCTCCCTCATGGCGGTGCCGATTGGCGCGCTGATCGGCATCTTTCTTTCCGAATACGGACGCAACCAGGTCGGAGACACGGTCCGGTTCATCAGCGACGTCCTGACCGGCCTGCCCTCGATCGCCTTCGGGATCTTCGGCTACACCGTAGTCGTCCTGACCACGCATCACTTCTCGGCCATCTCGGCGTCCGTCGCCCTGGCCGTACTGATGTTGCCCGTGATCCTGCGGGCCACCGAGAGCGCGCTGACGTTGGTCCCCCAGGCGCTGCGCGAGGCCGGCCTGGCGCTCGGCGCACCGCGCTGGCGGGTGACCCTGGAGATCGTGGTGCCGGCGGCGCTCGGTGGCATCGTCACCGGCGCGCTGCTTGCCATGGCCCGCGCTGCGGGGGAGACGGCGCCGCTCCTCTTCACAGCGTTCGGCAACGATCTCGTGCAAACCAACCCGCTGCAGCCGATGGGGGCGCTCGCGCTCACCGTCTTTAGGAATGCGCTCTCTCCGTATCCCAACCTTCAAGATCAAGCCTGGGCGGCCGCCCTGCTGCTCGTCCTGCTCGTCGCCTCTGTGAATATCCTGGCCCGCGTCTACGTGCGGCGGATCCAGCGCTGAGCCTCAATAGTGGGAGAGAATGATCTCCAGCATCACGATGCAGACTGAGGTTGCCCGGCGGCCGGTCGAGGACGCCGATGCCGAAATCAAGCTGGATGCCCGCCACGTCGACTTCTTTTATGGCGACTTCCAGGCGCTGGACGACGCCTCGCTCGCGGTGCAGGCGCGTCGGATCACGGCGCTGATCGGGCCCTCGGGCTGCGGAAAAACCACCTTTCTGCGAATCTTCAACCGGATGCACGACCTCACTCCTGGCACCAGGGCCAGCGGTGAGGTGCTGCTCGACGGCCATAACGTGCTCGATGCCGACACTGATGTCATCCAGCTTCGCCGCCAGGTTGGGATGCTCTTTCAGCGGCCAAACCCTTTCCCGAAGTCGATCTTCGACAACGTCGCGTACGGCCCCCACATGCTGGGCTGGTCCAAATCGCGGATCGACGACGTCGTAGAGGAGAGCCTGAAGGATACCGGCCTCTGGGAGGAAGTGAAAAACCGCTTGCGCCGCTCCGCGCTCAACCTCTCCGGGGGCCAGCAGCAGCGCCTCTGCCTGGCCCGCGCCCTGGCCGTTGAACCCCAGGTCATCCTGATGGACGAGCCGGCGTCGGCGCTCGACCCGATCGCCACGCTGCGGATTGAAGAACTCATGCAAGATCTCAAGAAGCGGTATACGATCGTGATCGTGACGCACAACATGCAGCAGGCGGCACGGGTCTCCGATTTCACGGCCTTCATGTTGATGAACGAGCGCCGCGCCGGCGAGGTCATCGAGTTCGGGCCCACCGACGACATCTTCAATCGCCCGAAGGACAGCCGGACCGAGGATTACATCACCGGCCGATTCGGGTAGGAACTCTGGTCGTGGCCGCCACCCGGACCCTCTTCGATCAGGAGCTTGCCGAGTTGAAGACCGGCGTGCTGCGCATGGGCAGCATGGTCGAGCAGGCGATCGCGGAATCGATGCGGGCGCTGGTCGATCGTGACAACGCGTTGGCAAAAGCCGTCATCGCCCGAGACCAGGACGTCAACGAGCTGCATCGCCAGCTGCGCGAGCGTGCCTTCATGATCATGGCCACCCAGCAGCCGGTGGCGCGCGACCTGCGCCTCATCGTGAGCTTCCAGCACATGGTCCTCGAGCTGGAGCGGATGGGCGATCATGCCGTGGGCATCGCCCGGGCGGCGCTCCGGCTCAACGACATGCCACAACTGAAGCCTTACATCGACCTGCCCAGGATGGCCGAGATCACGGAGTCGCAGGTGCACGAGATCCTGGGCGCCGTGATCGAGGCCGACCAGGACAAGGCCCGCATGATCGCGGAGCGCGACGACGAGGTTGACGTCCTCTACCGGCGGATCTGGCAGGAGCTGGTGCAGTTCATGGTCAACGACCCGCAGACGGTCGAGCGTGCCGCTATCTTGCTGTTCCTCGCCAAGGACCTCGAGCGGATCGCTGACCGGGTGACCAATATCGCGGAGGACGTCGTCTTCCTGCACACCGGCCGGATCGTGGAGCTCAGTTAGCTTGCCGAAGCGCATCCTTGTCGTCGAGGATGACGCGACGATTCGGGACACGCTGACCTTCAACCTCAAGAAAGAGGGCTACGTGGTGACCGTGGCGCAAGATGGCGCGGATGCCGTGGCCCGCGCCCGCAGCTCCCGCCCTGACCTGATCCTCCTCGACCTGATGTTGCCCGAGCTGAACGGCCTGGAGGTCTGCCGCATCCTCCGCCAGGAGAGCAACGTGCCGATCATCATGCTGACCGCCAAGGAAAGCGAGGTCGACAAGGTGGTCGGCCTGCAGCTGGGGGCGGATGACTACATCACGAAACCGTTCTCGCTACGCGAGCTCTTCGCTCGAATGACGGCCGTGCTTCGCCGTAGCGAGCAGCGGGACGTGCGCCCCGAGGTCGAGGAAGACCGGCTCGGCCGGCTCAAGATCGACCGGGCGGGCCGGCGAGCTATGGTCGACGACACCGAGCTGCGACTGACACCAAAGGAATGGGAGCTGCTCGCCTACCTGGTGCGCCGGCCGGGCCGGGTCTTCACCCGGGAGATCCTGCTGGAGCAGGTCTGGGGTTACAACTACCTCGGCGATCGAAAGACCGTCGACGTCCACATCCGCTGGCTGCGGGAAAAGCTGGGCCGCTTCGGGAAGCTCGGCTTCGAAATCGTCACCGTCCGCGGCGCCGGCTACCGGCTGGATCCGACGCGGGAGACCACCAGCGACGGTGAGCGCCTGACCCAGGCGGCCCGCTAGCCGCGGCTGGAACTCGGCCGTCACCCGGCCGTTACCCGACCGCCCAGGTGTAGGCGTTATATCGGGATGAAAGACTTCCGGCCAGCGGGTGCCGGCCTCAGCCGCCGGTTCTTCAGCTGGCCCGGGGTGGCCGCCTTCGCCAGCATTCTGACGGCCGTGCTGGGGTGGCCCTGGCTGACGGCCCAGCGGGCCCCGACCGGGCTCGAACTTCCCCTTGGCGTCGTCGCCGTGGCCCTGATGGTCACCGCCACCTGGTGTATGGCGCGCGAGCGTCAGCGTCTGACCCGGGCTGACGCCGGCACAACCGCCGAGCTGGCGAGAAAGCAATCGATGTTTCAGGACGAGCTCGAGCAACGTCTCCGGGTCCAGCGCAAGCTTCGGGAAAGTGAGGCCCGACTCGTGGCGATTGTCGAGAGCGCTCCAATCGTTCTGGCGGCCACGGACCGGGAGGGTGTCGTCGTGTTCTCAGCCGGGGTCGGTCCGAACCCACTCGGGAAGAAGACCGGCGAGGCGGTGGGGTGGCCGGCCGCCGAGCTGTTTGCCAATCATGCCGCGGTGCTGGAGGTCATCCACGGGGCCCTCTCCGGAGTCGAAGGGCAGGCCATGATGACTCAGGGCGGCCAATCGTTTTCGGTCAGCCTTGCACCATACCGGGACGCCACCGGCCAGACCGCCGGCGCCATCATCGTTGCGGTCGACGTCAGCGACCGGCGCCGCGCGGAGGAAGCCCTGCGACGAACGGTTGACACCCTGAAACAGGTCGATCAGGAGCGGCGCGCGCTCCTCAGCCGACTCGTTCGCGCTCAGGAGGAAGAACGCCGGCGGATCGCGAGCGACATCCACGACGATTCGATCCAGTCGATGTTCGCGGTAGGGGTCCGGCTTCACACCTTGCGAGCGGCGCTGCACGATCGCGCGCAGCTGGAGCAGATCGATCGCATCCAGCAAGATGTGCAGCAGACCACGGACCGGCTGCGCAATTTGCTGTTCGAGCTTCGCCCGGCCGCCCTCGATGAAGGCGGTCTCGCGGCGGCCCTGCGAGAGTACCTCGACGTCATGAAAACCCAGAGCGGAATCGAGGTCCAGCTAGACATCGCCATGGCGCCGAACCCGGCCTCCGAAACCGAAGTAATCGCGTACCGGATTGCCCAGGAAGCGCTTACCAACGTCCGCAAGCATGCCGAGGCACACCGCATCGCATGTGCGGTGTCTACCGAGGATGGCGGGATTTTGACGCGGGTGGCGGACGACGGGGTGGGCTTCGAGGCGCGCACTGGATCGGTGCCCGGTCACCTCGGGCTGGTGGCGATGCGCGAGCGGGCGGAGATGGCGGGCGGTTGGCTTCGCCTGACGTCGTCGGCCGGGAAGGGCACCACGGTGGAGTTCTGGATTCCGGACCGAAGCGAGGAGGTCGAGCATGCCGCCTGATCGGACGCCGATCACGGTCCTGCTGGTCGAAGACCATCTCCTGGTCGCCGAAGGTCTCGCCGCTATGCTCAACGCCAGCGGCGACGTGCGCGTCGTCGGCACGTCGGCGTCAGCGATCGATGCGGTCCAGGTGGCGGCCGAATGCCAGCCCGACGTGGTGGTGATGGACTCGCATCTCCCGGACGGGTCGGGCGCCGATGCGGCGATCCGCCTCCGCGAGCAGCAGCCGCAGATCCCGATCGTGTTTCTCAGCGCGGACGAAAGCGAGGCGGCGATGATCGCGGCGGTCCGGGCCGGGGCCTGTGCGTACCTCCCCAAGTCGCGCGCCACCGTCGACGTGGTCGATGCGGTTCGGCGCGCCGTCGAGGGCGAAATGCTCATCCCCGCCGCGCAGCTCGCGCGGTTGCTCGCGCGATCGCACGAAATGGCAAGAGACGAAGCCGAACGCCGGCGCCTGCTTGACAGCCTGACCGCCCGCGAGCTGGAAGTCCTCGCCCTGATGGCCGAGGGCCTCGACAACCGCGCGATTGCGGCAGAGCTCGCCATCGGGTTTACCACCGTCCGCGGTCACGTCCAGAACATCCTGGAGAAGCTGGAGGCGCACTCCAAGCTCGAAGCGCTCGCCTGCGCCGCCCGATACGGCCTGCTGGACCCCGCCTGACCACCGGTTCGCGCCCTGCATTTGCCGGGGGGGATGCTCCCCTGGGCGCAGGCTGAAATCGCTGCTACATGGCGATAACCTGCTCCACGTTAGTCGCTCGGGTTGGCTTCCTCGCCGACAACTGCGCGGACTCGCCCGCGGGCAGCGTCGAATCCAAGCAGGGGAAGCAACAGCCCGGGGTACCCAGCGCGCCGGCAGTCGGTGATGGTCGCGGCGGTAAGTCGAGGGCAGAAGTCCCCCTCACCAGCCTCGCACGCCGCGCCTCACCACCGGCACCACAGTTACACGGGACTGAACCGCGGGGGTGCGCTGTCCAGCCGCGCCTACCGCGCTCGGGCAAAGACGATGCCCTCGCGTGCGTTGCAGGAGCGGCATTCAGCGCCCGCGCTGATTCGCCCGAAAGGGCGGCTCGCCGTGCGGGCTCGCTGTCCTCCATACGCAGGGGACTGCGTCAATACACAGGCAGCGCGATATCGCGGGTCGAGCTGCGTACGCTGTGGCCGATGGTCACATCCGCTACGCTCCCGCCGCCGCAGAGTCGCCGGACTTTTGCCGGACGCCGGCTGGTCCAGGCGAGCGACCCGCGCCGCGGCGCCCGCCCCATTCAGGTCGCGAGCCGGGTGGTGCGGCGCTGATCAATCCGTTAAGGAGGAACCATGTCGCCCAGGCTCTCATCGACTATCGACGCGCTCCCGTTGGAGGTTGGAGTCCGCCAGCGTTTCGGGTCGCCGCCCGGGCTCCGGCTGCTCACCGGTGGCAGCGCGGAGGCGCGCACGCCGCCGTTTCGACTTCGGGCTTCCCGTCGGCAGCCGGCACCGATCCCGCTGCTGCCAGTCGCTTATCGCGGGAGCTACCTCCGCCGCTTGCTGGCGCCGCGGCGGCCGGTGGAGCGGGCGCTCCTCTCGGTGATCCAGCAAACCTACCTGGCCGGGGGCAGCACCCGCTCGGTTGACGCCCTGGCTGAGACGGTTGGCGTTCCCGGCACCGACCCCGGCCCGGTGGAAGCCCAGGCAATGGAGTGGGATCAACGCGTAGAGGCATTCCGGAATCGGCCACTCCCGGACGACTATCCCTACCTGATGCTGATCGAGATCCCGTCCCTGGTTCGAGAAGCGGGCGAGGCGCAGGCCTGCCAGGTGGTGGTCGCCATCGCGATTACCGAGTCCAGTAACCGCGATGTGGTGGGTCTTGCCATCCGCGCCACCGAATCGCCTGCCAAGTTCTGGGCGACGTTCCTCACCGATTTGCGAGCCCGCGGGCTCCGAAGCCTGCAGGTGGTGACGTCCGACCGGCTCGAGGGCCTGCTGCCTGCGATGGCGGGCATCTTTCCGGGCGCCCGCTGGCAGCGATGCCGGGAACGCTTCCTGGCCGAAGCGCTCCAATCGGTGCCAAAGGACGGTCGGGCGGCGGTGGAGACTGCTGTGCGAGCCATCTTTGTGCAGCCGGACACGGCGAGTGCGCTTGAGGCCCTCGGTCGAGTGCGCGCGCAGTTCGAGTACGCCTTCCCTGAGCTCGTGACGGCCCTCGACGCACCGGTGGGGGCGCTGCTGACCTACTACCAGGTCGCACCGATCCATCGGCGGCTGGTCTCATCCCTCAACGCCCTGGCCCCGCTGCAGCGAGAACTCCGCCAGCCCTGCCAGCTGGTCGGGATCTTCCCGCACCGCCGGGCGTTGTTGCGACTGGCCGGCACCGTGCTCCAGGAGCTCTCAGACGAGTGGGCCGCGCTCCGCCAACGCCAGGGGCGCCGGCCTAGGGCAGCGGCGGCGGTGTCGGTAGGGTCGGCGTTGGCACGGGCGTGGGCAGCGCAGGCGTCGCGGTAGGCAGCGTCGGGGTCGCAATCGGCAGGGTCGGTAGCGGGAGGGTCGGCGTTGGCGGCGGCGTGAACCCGGACGGACTCGGGGACGGCCCTCCCGAACCGCGGGGACTCGGGATTCCCGACGGTCTGATGCCCGGCCCGGATGGGCGGCCCGCCGAGGCCTGGTCGCGGGCGGCATCGCCGGTCACGTCGGGCGACAGCGGCGCCAGCCGCTCCGGGCTTTCCGCGCGATAGTCGGCGACCAACGTTCCGTGCACGCTGGTGGTCAGCCGGCGGATGTCAGGCGACCAGCCGCCCAGGCTGGCCGCGATCCAGAACAGCATCAGCACCGCAGCCGCCGTCGATGTCCATTGCGCCCAGCGACGGACCCGGTTCACGCTGCCTCGTTGAGCCGGATGTCGGCCGCGTGCGGTGTCGGCTTCTTGCCCAGCTCTTCCAGGCGGGCGAAGATTGCCGGCGTCTTCGCCTTGAAGACCTCGACCACAGCCGGATCGAACTGGCGACCGGCCTCGCTCACGATCGTCTTCGCCGCGAACTCGAACGAAAAGCCCTTTCGGTAGGGCCGATCCGACGTCATCGCATCGAAGGCATCGGCGACCGTTACGATCCGGGCGAGCGGCGAGATCGATGGACCTTTCAGCCGGTCCGGATATCCCTCACCGTCCCAGCGCTCGTGGTGGTGGCGAACCGGGTCGAGGCTGGGCTGCAAGAACGGCACATCCTTCAACATCTCGAAGCCAATCACCGGGTGGCGCCGGATCGACGCCCATTCCTCGTCGGTCAGCGGGCTGGTCTTGCCGAGGATCCGGTCAGGGACCCCGATCTTGCCGATGTCGTGGAGCAGCCCGCCGCGACGTAACGTCACGAGGTCGGTGGCAGGCAGGCCCATCGCCTCGGCCAATTCCTGGCTGATGGCGGCCACCCGAGCCGAGTGCTCAAAGGTGTACGGATCCCGCGCATCGATGGCACGCGCCAGGGCCTCGAGGTTGCGGAAGTACGCTTCCTCTCGCTCTCGGATCTGTGCCTGAAGTGCCGCGGACATGTCGTTGAAGGTGGTCGCCAGGTAGGCGATCTCTTCCGGTGATTCGACCTGGACCCGCCGGCTGTAGTCGCCGGCCGAGACGACCTTCATCGAGGCGATCAGCTGGTCGATCGGTTTGGTGATCCGATCCGCCAGCGCCATGCCGATCACCATCGTTCCCAGCGCGATGGCGCCAAACAGCACCACCAGCACCAGCCGGATGGCGAGCAGCGAACCGGACAGGTCGTCGGCAGGGATGGCGGTCCCCATGTACCCCAGGGGGCTTCCCCGCATCGTCCAATCGTTGACGAGGAGGCGGTAGGTGTGATCGCCCTGTTGCATCGAGAGGCGGACCGGGGTGTCGCGCGATACCTGTTGCCGGACGTCGGCCGAGAGGGTGGGCATGCCAGCGAGGGAGGCGGTCAGCAACTGCCCGGTAGAGCGATAGAAGGCGACGTCGATCGTGGTCCCGCCACGCACTGACTCGGTAAGCTCGGCCAGCGATTGACCCAACAGCACGGCGCCCACGACGGCCTGCGGCTGAGACTCGGTCCAGATCGGCGCTACCCAGTAGAGCACCGGAGGCGAGACCTCGGCGGCCAGAAACACGTATTTGTCGCCCAGAGCATCGCGATATCCACGGAGGGCGTGCTGAACGGCCGCTTGCGACCCGTAGGTCGCGCCGTCCGAAAAGGTCTCGACCACGGCCCCGTTGCGGCGCAGGCCAATCACCTGGGTGCCGGTGAGTTTGAGGACCCGCATCACCAGCTGCTCCGGCTGGGCGTTGCCGACGATCGGCCCGAGGAGTCGCTGCAGGGCCGCCGCGTCGTTCCGAGCCAGGGCGCTGTCGACCCCGGCGGTGTCGGCGGCGGCGCGGAGCTGTTGCAGGCGGTCGTTCTCGACTCCCGCCAGCCGGTCGTTGGTGCGTAACGAACTCCGCACCAGACTGTTATCGAGCGTGCCCTCGGCGGCCCCGCCCACCTGGCCGCTGACCACGGCGATGCCCACCACGCCGACGAAAACCACGAGCACGACGAAGGGCAGGACGATCCGACGCCGCAGAGACGGGTGGCTGAACATGATATTGGCCTATTTCTGCGCTGGGGCTTGCCCTTCAAAGCAGAACGCCTGGGTATCAGGGGTCTTGCTAGGTAGGTTTGCCGACAATCGCCTCGGGGAAAGGCGACAGTGCGTTTGCAGGGTCCGCCAGGGGTGCCGGCGCGGGGCGAAAGCCAGGGATGAGGCCCATAGGCTCGAGGCATCCCCTCGTGGAGGTGCCTTTGAACGATGCACAAACTGATCGCGCTGCTGGCAGGCCTCGCAGCCGCCCCCATCCTGGGGGTGGTGGCATTCCAGGCCACCGCGCCGGCATTTGCCGACACACCAGGCGTATCGCCGACTTGCTTCCCGCAGTCAGCGAACCCGCACCCGACCGACCCGGCGGGTTCGACCACCGCGACCCTCTTCTGTTCGCCCACACCAAGCCCGAGCTCGAACTCCAGCACGGGCAGCGGATCAACCGGCTCTGGTGGAACCGGGGCGATGGGCACCGGCGGTTCGCACGGCAGCGGAACGACCGGGGCCGGCACCACCGCCAGCGGTGCTCAGGGCACGCTGGCGTCCACGAATGGCCCGGGAGCCTCGTCGGGATCCAACGGAGCTGGCGTCTGGAAGTCGAGTGGCAAGTCCGCACCGTCGTCAAACAGCAGCTTCTTTGGCGGCCTGGTCGGTTTCTTCAGCGCCACCGGCGGCCTGGTGTTTCTCTTCGCCCTGCTGATCCTGATGGCGATCGTCCTGCTCGCCGTCGCGGTGATCGCTTGGCTCCGTGGCGGGCAGGAAGGCAGCTGGTCGTCGCGCGTCTCGCGTCTGACCTTCAGACCGAAAAACTGACGTTGGTGGTTCGCCGGTCAGCGTCGCTCGCGCTGGCCGGCGAACGCATCATGGATCACACTCCCGGTCAGGGCGATGGCGATCCCGGCGCCCACGCCCATGACCAGAAAGGCGAGCCAATCCGCCACCAGGTGAAGGTACAGGTAGACCCCACTCAGCAGCAGGACAACCGTCAGCACCAGCCAGGTCAGGCGATCCAGCTTCGCTCAGCCGCCGCTGGAGCCGGCGCCCCCGAACCCGCCGAAGCCGCCTGAGCCGGCCGGGACGATGTTGATGCTGTTCGCCTTGATGCTGCCGTCAGCCTGGCGGGTCCCGGTCACCGTCACATTCTGGTTCTCCTGCAGATCGGACGACTGGCCGATCACGGTCTTGCGCACGATCACGCTCTGGTCGAAGGTGACCTTGACGTCGGTATTGCAGCGGGTGTCGTGGATGGTCAGACCGTTGCTGGTCAGGTTGCTCACGGTGCCTGTAGCGCCGCGGCGCAGCGTCGGCCCCGAGGCCGTCGCGGACGCCGACGGGCTCGCGTTCGGACAGGCGGCCACGCCGCGTCCGCCGGCGAAGAGGTTATTACCCGTACGGGACGGCGTGTTGGTGTTGTTCGCGGCGCTCGCGGTCCCGCCGCCACCGATCTTGTATCCACCGTAGAAACCGCCGAGCAGGGCGACGACGACGACGAGGGCGGCGATCGGAAGCTTGATCACTGAAGGACCTCCTTGGGGTTCACTCGTATCGCAGAGCTTCGATGGGACGGAGACGCGCCGCCCGATTGGCGGGATAGAGACCGAAGAAGAGACCGATGCCAACCGAGATGCCGAAGGCGAGGAAGATGGACGGCGTGGAGATCACCGGAGTCGGCAACGCCGAGACCGCGAGCGGAAGCACCCGCGCCAGCCCGAAGCCGACCAGGATGCCCAGCGCTCCCCCGAGACCCGACAGAAACATCGACTCAATCAGGAACTGCACCAGGATGTCCTGCCGGCGGGCGCCGATCGCCTTGCGAATGCCGATCTCGCGGGTGCGCTCGGTGACCGTTACCAGCATGATGTTCATGATTCCGATGCCGCCGACGACGAGCGAGATGCCGGCAATTGCGCCAAGCATCAGGGTAAGGACACCGGTCGTCTGCGAGGCGCTATTCAGGACGTCTTGCTGGCTCAGGATCTGGAAATCCGCCTGAGTCGGATCCGAGATGTGGTGCCGGTCGAGCAGCACCTGGGTGACCTCGGCGTTGGCGGCACTGGTGGCGTCGGCGCTGGTGGCCTCGACGTAGATCTGTTGCACGTTGCGGCCGCGTCCGCCCAGCAGGTAGTTCCACGCCGAGGTGATCGGCACCACGACGATGTCGTCCTGGTTGTTGAACCCGCCCGACGAGCCCTTCTGGGCGAAGACGCCGATCACCCGAAAGCTCTGCCGGTTGATCTTGATCACCTGGCCGATCGGGTCCTGGCCGGCAAAGAGATTCGTGACCACCGTCTGACCGATGACGGCGACCTTGCTGGACGCGTCGACATCGCCGGCGGTGAAGAACTGCCCGCTGGCCAGCTGGTAGTTGCGCACCGAAGGGAAGTCCTGGGTGGTCCCGGTCAGGCTGCTGTTCCAGTTCTGGTTGCCATAGGTGAGTTGTGCCCTGCCGCCGGCGCTCGGGATGGCCGTGACCACGTCCGGTGAGGTCTGCTTGTTCGCGATCGCCTTCACGTCGTCGAGCGTGAGGGTGGAACCCGTGCCGAAGCCTTGCTGAACCCCGCCTGCCCCTCTCGCATTCGACGGAAACACGGTCAGCAGGTTGGAACCCAGCGACTGGATCTGCTGCTGGACGGCGACCGAGGCGCCGTTGCCGACGCCAACGAGCAGGATGACGGCCGAGACGCCGATCAGGATGCCGAGCATGGTCAGGCCCGACCGCAACCGATTGGCGAGCAGGCCGTTGAGGGCGAGTCGCAGCCCCTCGAGGATGCTCACTGCACACGCGGAGAGAACCCCGCGACTCCCTCGAAGTCGGTGGCGACCGGCCGGCGCTCGTCGCTGACGATTACGCCGTCGCGCAGCCGCACGACCCGCTGGGCGAAAGCTGCGATGTCCGACTCGTGCGTGATCAGGACGATGGTGCGTCCCTGCTGGTTGAGGTCGCGCAGCAGGCGCGTGATCTCGATGCTCGACTCGCTGTCGAGGTTGCCGGTCGGTTCGTCAGCCAGCAGGATGGCCGGGTCGGTGACCAGCGCCCGGGCGACCGCGACCCGTTGCTGCTGGCCGCCCGACAGCTCATTGGGAAGATGTTCCGCCCGCTCCAGCAGGCCGACGGATTCGAGGGCGGCCAGCGCCCGCTCGTGGCGTTGCCGGTTGTCCCCGGCGTAGATCAGCGGCATCTCGACGTTGTGAACCGCACTGGCGCGCGGAATCAGATTGAAGGACTGGAAGACGAAGCCGATCTTTCGATTGCGGATCCAGGCGAGCTGGTCATCGGTCAGCGAGGATACGTCGTAGCCATCGAGGATGTATCGGCCGGAGGTCGGCTGGTCGAGACAGCCGATGAGGTTCATCAGGGTGCTCTTGCCAGAGCCTGAGGGTCCCATGATGGCGACGAACTCTCCCTCAGGAATGTGCAGCGAGATGCCGTTGAGCGCCGGCACGTCGACCTCGCCGGCGCGGTAGACCTTGGTGATCCCCTCGAGGGTGATCACTCAGCCTCCGCCGCCCCGGACGATCCCGCCTCCTCCGAGGCCGCCGCCCCGGAATACGTTGCCGCCGGAGGTGGTCGTCGTGGTTCGGAGCGCTGGCAGCACCACCCGGTCGCCCTCGTTGAGCCCGGCCTTGATCTCGGTGTAGGTGTCGCCGACGATGCCGGTGACGACCTCGGTCGCGACTTGCTGGCCGTTCGTCAGCACGGTGACCGTGGTGGTCCCGCCAGTCGTATGCACGGCCGCATTCGGAACCCGGACGGCGTTATCGGCTTCGGCGACGGTTACCGCCGCGTTGGCGGTCATCCCCTCGCGCAGCCGCGGGTCGGTGCGATTGAGGACGAAGCTGACGTAGTAATCGACGACGTTGGAGACGACCGTCGCGCTGGGGCTGATGCTCAGCACGTGGCCCGAGATGGTCAGGTTGGGAATGGCGTCGAAGGTGAGCGATGCCGTCTGATTGGAGGCGAGCCGGGCCGCATCGGTTTCCGCGAACGGCATCACGGCGAGGTAGCTGCTGGTGTCGTCGATCACCATGAAGCCCGCTGACGCGGTCGACCCGCTGGCGCTGCCGGATGACGGTTGGGGGGCGAGCGAGCCCGGCGCCTGCGCGGTCGCGCCGGACCCCCCGCCGGCGACCGACTCGCCGGGCACGCCGTTGATGCTGATCACCACGCCGGAGGTGGGGGCGGCCAGCGTGGTCTCGTTGAGCGCCAGCTGGGCCGCCGCGACTTGAGCCTGGGCCGATGCCACCTGGGCCTGCGCAGACGCGAGCGCGTTCGGCTTGACCTGGGTCTGGACGGCGAGATTGTCACGCGCCGAGGTGATCTGTTGCGATGCCGAGTTGATCCGCGACTGGCCGCTGATCGCGTCCATGTTCTGCTTGGTCTTGTCATTCGATAGCTGCGCCTGGTCCTGGCTGCACTGCAGACCGTTCGGGCAGTCGGCGTTGACCTTCGCCTGGTCATTGGCAACGGTGGTGGCGTCCGCCTGGTTCTGGGCGTTGACCGAGGCGACGGTGTCGTTGTAGCTCTGCTGCGCGGCGCTGAGCTGATGCTGCAGCTGGGCGATCTGGGCGGCGGTGACCGGGGATTGGGTCGCCTGGAGGTTGGCCTGGGCGGAGGCGAGCGAGGTTTGCGCCTGGGTCAGGGCCGCCTGCTGGCTGGTGGAGTCGAGTCGTGCCAGGACGGCGCCGGTCGTGACCTTGTCGCCGACCTTGACGTCGACCTCGGTCAGCGTCCCAGCCGTCTTGAAGTTCACGTTCATCCGGCCCGCCGGCACCAGGGACCCGGTGCCGCTGACCACGGAGGTGACCGTCCCGCGGTCGGCGGTGGCGGTCCGGATTGTGGCCGCGGCCGGCTGGGCAAAGACGGTGTCGCGTGCGATCAAGCCGACCAGGAGAACGGCGACCAGTCCCAACCCGATCATGAAGGCGCGGCTCCCCGTCAACCAGCCCCCACGGCCGGGAATCGGCAGCGGCTTGAGGGTTGGCGTCGGCGCCTGCCGCATCAAACCACCTCCGCCGGATTCGTCGTGGTCGTAGCGGGCGCCTTAGGGCGTGGCCGCTGGTTGGGCCTGGAAATTGCCCAGCGTCACTCCTACGGAAATGTGCCGGCCGTTGCGGCTGATGGAGAGGGTCACATGATCACCGACTTTCTTGGTATCGAGGTACTGGGTGAGCTGCTCGATGGTGGTGATCGGGTGGCCGTCGATAGCGGTGATGATGTCATCGCTGGCATCCGCCTGGCCGCTGGCCTGCAGGCCGGCCTTCGCCGCCGGTCCGCCCGAGACGACATCGACCACCAGCACGCCGGACTTCTCACTGAGACCGAGCTGATCCGCGGTGCCGGTGGTGATCGTCTCGCCACTGATGCCGAGCCACGCATGCTGGATGGCGACGCCATTCTCCAGCGACGGCAGCAGCGTCTCGGCGCGATTGATCGGAATGGCGAAGCCAACGCCGACATTGCCTTCGACCGGGCTCTGGATCGAATCGTTGATCCCGATCAACTGACCGCGTCCGTCCAGTAATGCACCGCCGGAGTTACCCGGGTTGATCGGCGCATCCGTCTGGATCATGCCGGTCAGCGCGCGGCCGTTGGGAGCGGTCGTGCTGCGATTCAAGCCGGAGATGATGCCGGCCGTGAACGACTCCTGCAACCCAAATGGCGTGCCGATGGCGAGCGCGGTGTCGCCGACCTGCAGCGTGTCGGAGTTCCCGACGGCGAGCGGATGTAACTGGTCCTGCGAGACCGAGACCTTGACCACGGCCAGGTCGGCGCTCTGGTCGACGCCTTTGACCTGTGCCGTCGCGGTGTGACCATCGTTGAAGGTGACCTGGAGCTGGCTGGCGCCGGCCACCACGTGCGCGTTGGTCAGGATGTCGCCCTGCTTGTCGGCCACGATCCCGGATCCCTCCGCCTGGCTGAAGGAGCGGGCGCCGCCGCGGGCGATCTCGGTCGAGATGGTGACCACCCCAGGGGCGGTCTGCTGATAGATCGCCGCGAACGATCCTGGCGAGGGGGCTGGCGCGGCCACCCCGGCCGCCGTTATCGCCGGGGAGTTCGCGCTGGCGGTGCTCCGATGGCTGGCAAGCAGGGCGCCAATCGCCCCGCCGCCAACACTGCCGACGACCAGCCCGGCGGCGAGCATGGCCGCTGCCATGCTGCGCGCCGGACGGTGGGGAAAGGAGGGAACCGGTTGGACGGGCGGCGACGACGGCGACGGTGGCTCCGGGGCAATCGGGGGTTCGATGAAGTCCGGAGCGAACTGATCCTGCACGTGTGAGCCTCATCGTGCGCTGGGCCGATGAGCCGCCTATGAAAGTCGACTAAGAGTTCGCTAAGACTTTGGCACCGTTTCGACGGGGAGCTCGACGGTGAAGGCCGCCCCGCCGCTCGGATTGTTCGCAGCATAGACGCGCCCGCCATGCTCGCGTGCGATCCAGCGGGCGATGGCGAGGCCGAGCCCGGTGCCCTCACCGGTACGCGAGGCGTCGGATTGGTAGAAGCGCTCGAAGATTCGTTCCAGGTCTGCGGCCGGAATGCCGGAACCGTCGTCGCTGACGATCAGGTCGGCCGACTTGCCGTTGCGCAGCAGCCGCAGCTGGATGTGGCCTTCCTCGTGGGTGTGCTTGAAGGCGTTGTCGATCAGGATCCAGAGCAGCTGCTTGATGGCATCGGCGTTGCCCTGGACCGTCGCCGGCACGCCGTCGAGCAGCTCGACCCGGCGGGTCGGCTGCAGCGTTTGGGCTTGCCGGGAGACATCCTGCACGATCGGCCGCAAATCGATCGGGGCCTTCTCGAGGTGAAATCCGGCATCCGCCCGAGCCAGCGTCAGCAGATCCTGCACCATCCGACTCATCCGCTCACTCTCGCCTGCGATGTCGTTGAGGGCCGCGACCCGGTCCTCGCTGCTGATGTCCTCGCGTTTCAACAGCAGGCCGATGTTGCCGCGGATCGTGGTCAGTGGAGTGCGAAGCTCGTGCGAGGCATCGGCCACAAACCGGCGTTGGGCGATGAGGGCCGAACGCAGCCTTAGGTATGCATCCTCGAGCTGCCGCAACATCTGGTTGAAGCTGCGCTCCAGACGGCCGACCTCGTCATTCGTTCCGCCCTCGGGAAGGCGGCGGCTAAGGTCCTGCGTCCGCCCGATGTCTTCCGCCGTGCTGGCCATTGCGTCCAGCGGCCGCAGCGCCCGACCAGCCACGAACCAGCTGGCCGCGCCCGCCCCCAGCAGGCTCAACAGTGCGCCGGCAATCAGGAAGAGCCGGAGCCCGGCGAGCTGGGTCTCGACGGCGAACGCCGCTTGCCCCACGATGATGTATCCCGCCGGTGTGAGGTCAGGGCCCACCAGGGCTCGGACATACGCCCGGACCGGCGGGCCGTTAACTGGCTGGATTTCTTTGGTAATGCCATGCTCGCTGGAGATGCCGGCGAAGGTGCTGGACGGCCAGGATGGGTCGATATTGGCTACCGTTCCGGAGGAGGCGAGTGAAGCCTGTTGCGCACTGAAGATCTGGACGAACGGGTCCGAGCTCGTGTTCAGGTCGACCGGTGGGAAGCCTCGGACGAAGCGACCACCTCTCTCGACGAACAACCACACCTGGTCACCGCGTTGGCGGAGGTTGGCATCTTGCTGCTGGACCAGGTTGCCTTGCGCCAAGTAGTAGACGACCAGTCCGAAAACGATGACGGCCACCGCCACCACGGTCGCGCCGAAAAGGGCGATCCGGGCTCGAATCGGGATCCGACGCCGAAATGCCGTCTGGGCGTCGAGCCACCCAACAATTCGACCGAAGGACCGACGAAATGAGGCCAGGCGTGAGGCGGTCGACGAGGGAGCGCCGAGGGAGGAGTTCATTCCTCCTTCAAGATGTACCCAACTCCGCGAACGGTTTGCAGCAGGCGGGGCCGTCCGCCCTGCTCGACCTTTTGCCGCAGATAGCCGACATAAACATCGACCACGTTACTACTCGCACCGAAATCGAATCCCCAGACCGCATCCAGCAGCTGCTCACGGCGGAGCACCTGACCAGGGTTGCGCATGAAGTGCTGGAGGAGGTCGAACTCTTTGGCCGTAGTCGGGATCAGCTGATCGGCCCGGCGGACCTCGCGGGTCGCCATGTCCATCACAACGTCGGCATAGCGAAGGGTTCGGCGGGCGCGTGGCGCGCGGCGGCGGAGCAGCGCTCGAACCCGGGCCAGCAGTTCCTCATAGGCGAAGGGCTTGACCAGGTAATCATCGGCGCCGCTGTCGAGGCCTCGGACGCGGTCCGCGGTCCCATCTTTGGCAGTCAATAGCAGGATGGGCACGTCACCCTCGGCTCGAAGCCGGCGGGTGACCTCGAGCCCATCGATACCGGGCATCATGATGTCGAGGATGGCGAGGTCGGGCATCCGCTCGCGAGCCCGGTTGAGCGCGATCTGTCCGTCGGGCGCGACTTCTACCTGGTAGCCCTCGTAGATCAGGGCGCGCCGGAGTGCCGCCGCAATCTTGGCATCGTCGTCGACCACCAGCACGTGCGGTTGCTCTGCCACCTGTGTCCCCATGAAACCACGGTCTCATGAGAATGACCTAAGAGAATAGTTTGAGCGGGATGAATGCGACGAGCATCGTCACGACGGCCACCGCCGTGGCGACGGTGGCGAAGCCGGTCAGCGCCAGGCTGAGCCGGCCGCTGGCCTGGCGCTTCATGATCTTCCGGTCCGCGCCCAGCCAGACGATCAAGAGCGGCAACGGCGGCGCCACCACGCCGTTGATCACCGCCGTCACGAACAGGGCATGAATCGGATCGAGGCGCATGAAGTCCATCACCACGCCCGCGATGGTGGCCGCCGCCAGGATGACGTAGAAGGTCGGCCGGTGCCGTGGTTTGCTGGCCAGATCGCCGCGAAGGCCGAGGAACTCTTTCAGCGCATAGCTGGCCGAGCCGGCGAGGATAGGGATCGCCAGCAATCCGGTCCCGACCATGCCGAGCGAGAAGACGATGAAGGCGAACGGGCCGGCGACGGCGCCAGGGCGGCCGCGGCCTGGTTGGCGGTCTGGATGTCGGTCTTGCCGTGCGCATGCAGTACCGCGGCCGACGTCAGGATGATGAAGTACATCACCAGGTTCGAGAACGCCATACCGACGACGATGTCCACTCGGGCGGCGCGCAACTCGGACGCGGTCACGCCCCGCCGATGGACTAGCGGATTCGTGTCGGCCCCGGCCATTTCGTCGACTTCCGAGGACGCTTGCCAGAAGAACAGATAGGGCGAGATCGTCGTCCCGAGCACGGCCACCAGCGCCATGGCGAAGTCTTTGGAGAGCTCGATATGCGGGACGAACGTGGCCTTGAGGACATCGAGCAACGGCGGATGAGCAAAGAAGGCCGTGATCACGTACGCGAACAGAGCCAGGGTCAACCATTTGAAGATCTTGAAGATCGCGGCATAGGTGACGAAGACCTCCATGCCGATCACCAGCAGCGCGACCGGAATCACCAGCCAGAGCGGATGGATGACGCCGCGAGACAACAGTGATCCGCCGGCCGCAACCGCGCCCAGGTCGGCGCCGATGTTGAAGGTGTTCGCGCCTAGCAACCCCAGGATGGCGATGCTCACCAGCCACGACGGGAACTTGCGGCGCAGGCTGACGCCGAGCCCGACGCCGGTCTGGAGCGCGATTCGAGAGCAGAGTTCCTGGACCGCGCTCATCAGCGGGGCAGGTGAAGAGCGCCGTCCAAAGCAAGCCATAGCCAAACTGGCTGCCAACCTGGGAGTAGGTTCCGATCCCGCTGGGGTCGTCATCGCTCGCGCCGGTGATGAGTCCCGGCCCGAGAATCTGAAGCCAGCCGACCGGGCCGTGGCGCCTGGCCTCTTCCACCGTCGTGCGGCCGGGTCGCGGCGTCCCGGTATCGGCCAGATCTTTTCTAAACGGCTCGTCCTTGACCAGTTCCTCTTGCGGCGGTTATGGCTCCGGCCTGACGAGCCTTACAATCGGATCCTTGTTCTGCTCCGGTTTGCGGCGTTTTGGGTGGGCGATAGTGTGACAATAACCGTATCACACCCGATCTCGGATAGGCCCGGAATCGGCTATCAGGACAGCCGGGTAACTCCTGGCGCCGCCAGCCGTTGTAACAAGCGACCGCAGGGTCTAGTCAGCTGATACCGTCACTGATAGGATGAAACCAAAGTGCCACAGGGAGTAATCAAAATTGCGCTGGCGATGGCATTCGCCGCGCTCCTCCCCTCGTGCTTCGGCGCCCAGGTGAATACCCGGCCGGTTGGGCAGGTCGTCTTGAGCTACAACTTCACCACGCCGTCACCCAGCGCCACCCCGTCGGTCGAACCATCGGTCACGATCGGACAGGTTGCCGCCAGCCAGGGCAATGTAGAGGTTCGCGGCTTCCATGAACCGGGCGACTGGGCCCACCGCAACTACTGCGGCGCCGGCGCCACCCAGGTCCTGCTCTCCGCCTGGATGACCGACGTTCCCGACATCGAGACCGTCGCTCACGCCTCAAAACTGAACCCCAACCGCGGCGAGTACGGGGCGGACGCCACGAACGCGATCAACGCCTTTCTCAACCCGGTCGTGATCCCGGCCCTCGGGCAGGCGCGCTACAAAGCCGAGCACCTGCTGAGCCTGGATGACGTCCAGGCCCGCATCCAGAACGACATCACCGACCCGCAGGCGATCATGACGTTCGGGCACGGCGTCCCCGTCATGGTGCAAACCATGACCCGGACGATGCCGGGCTGGAACCGGTGGAACGCCACCCACATGATCACGATCTTTGCCTTCGACTTCAGCCACAACGACCCGGCGCTGGATACGGTCACCTACGCCGAGACGCCGTCGCCGCTGGCGGGATACCGCGGTCCGGATTTCCAGACGATTACGGTCCAGGCGCTCTGGGTCGCGATGCAGGCGTACCTGCGCGAGTTCCCGCAGGATCCGATGAACGTCATCAGCTAGGCTTCAGCTGATGGCTCAGACGAAACCGCGCGTGGACGACGCGGTGTCGATGGAAGCGCTGATCCGACACCAGCTAATCCTGCTCGGAGAGGACCCATCCCGCGAGGGGCTGCGCAACACGCCCGAGCGAGTCAAGGAGAGCCTCGAATTCCTGACCCGCGGTTACCGGATGACGCTGGACGACGTCTTCGGCGACGCCACCTTCACCGAAACCTACAAAGACATGATCGTGGTGAAAGACATCGAGATGTACTCGCTCTGCGAACACCACCTGCTGCCCTTCTACGGACGGGTGCACATCGGCTACATCCCGAAGGGCCGGCTGGTCGGGCTGAGCAAGATGCCCCGCCTGGTCGAGCTCTATAGCCGCCGGCTGCAGGTCCAGGAGCGCCTGACCCGTCAGATCGCCGAGTGCCTCCAGAAATATCTCGAGCCGCTCGGGGTCGCCGTCGTCATCGAGGCCGACCACCTCTGTATGAAGATGCGCGGGGTGGAAAAGCAGAACAGCCGGGTCTTCACCAGCTGCGTGCTGGGGATCTTTCAGGCCGATTCGAAGACTCGTTCGGAGTTCATGGGCCTGATCAAGGGCGTTCCCAACATCTAGGAATCGTCCCTGGATGGCGGCGAGCGCCCAGTTGTTCGTCGGGACGTCGGGCTTCTCCTATTCCGCCTGGCGGGGCCGGTTCTATCCGAAAGCCCTCAAGTCCAAGGACATGCTGGGGTACTACGCGCAGCGGCTCGCCACGGTCGAGGTCAACACCACCTTCTACCGGACCCAGCCGGACGACGTCATCACCGGCTGGGCGGCGGCGGTGCCGCCGGCGTTCCGGTTCGCGGTCAAGGCCCACCGGCGGATCACGCACAACCGGCGGATGCCGAACCTGGACGAGGCGATCCGGATCCTGGCGCTGGAGACCGGCGGCTTCGGCGAACGGCTGGGCCCTGTGTTGTTTCAGTTTCCGCCCACGGCATCGTACGATGAGAGCCGCATTTCGCGGATCGCGGCCTTGCTGCCGAGCCACTGGCGGGTGGCGTTCCAGTTTCGCCACCGCTCCTGGCACACGCCGCAGGTCGCCGACCTGATCGAGCGGATGGGCGGGGCGCTGGTGCACGGCGACGGCGAGGCTGAGCCGGGTCCCCTCGGCCGGGGCGCCTTCATTTATCTCCGGCTACGGCGCGAAGCCTATTCGCCGCAGCGGCTGACGGCCTGGGCCCGGCGCATCGCGGCCTACCTCGAGGGCGGGCGGGACGTCTTTGTTTACTTCAAGCACGAGCGGCTCGGCCCGCTCTATGCCGTGCGTTTGGCGGCGCAGGCCCGAACATCTTTTCGAGTCCCGACGCGGGCAGGCTTATAATTCGCGGCAACTCACGCAAAGGAGGCCAGCGCAATGGCCCGGTCCATGTGGCGGGGCGCGATCAGCTTCGGGATGGTGGCGATCCCCGTCCGGATGTATCTCGCCACCGAAGCCCATAGCGCCGTTTCGTTCCGGCAGCTCTGCCCGCATTGCCAGCTGCCCATCAAACAGCAGCGGCACTGTCCGACGGACGACCACGTAGTCGCGTTCAGTGACGTCCTCAAGGGCTACGAAGTTGGCAAGAATCAGTTCGTCGTCATCGAGGAGGAAGACCTCGACAAGTTGCCGCTCAAGACCACCCGGACGATCGACATCGTAGAGTTCGTCGACCGCGACGAGGTTCCGCTGGGCCTCTACGTCAAGAGCGCCTATTACCTCGAGCCCGAAGACGTTGGCGTCAAGCCCTTCTATCTTCTGAAGCGCGCGCTGGAGGATACCAACAAGGTCGCGGTGGCAAAGATCGCCCTGCGCGACCGGGAGCACCTCTCCTTGATCCAGGTGCAGGGCAACACGCTGCTGTGCAACACTCTCAACTGGCCCGATGAGATCCGCTCGACCGAGGAGCTAAACCTGCCGCAAAACGTCAAGATCAGCGACAAGGAAGTCAGCATGGCGACCTCCTTGATCGACAACTTGACCGACAGCTTTCAGCCCGAGCGGTACAGCGACGATTACAAGGCGGCCTTCCAGCAGATCGTCGATCAGAAGATGAAGGGCCTGAAGGTGACCGTCCCGACGCCGACGCAAGAGCCACAGGTGATGGATCTGATGGCAGCGCTGAAGGCATCAGTCGAAGCCACCAAGCAGGGGAAGAAACCCGCCGCCAAACCCGCGGCCGCAAAGGTTAAGGTGGCCGCAAAAACGTCGGCCGCCCGACCGGCAGCGCGCCGTCGCACGGCCTAGCTCCGCGTAGTACAGTCCGCTACGTGCCGGCGCGGTTCCAAACCGTTGAGCTCGACCTGCCGTTCGAGCGCACCCTGCCCGATCGGCTGCGGCCGATGCTGCCCATACCGGCTTCCGCGCCATTCGATTCTCCGGATTACGCCTTCGACGTGGCCTGGGACGGCGTCCGCGCGCTGGCTTCGGTGGATCGGGGACAGGTCACCCTCTGGGGCCGTGGCCTGGCGGACCTCACCAGCCGGTTTCCGGAGGTTCAGGCGCTGGCGGCGCTGGCGCCCGCCGAGACGATCGTCGATGGCGAGCTGATTGTCAGCGACGAGGAGGGCCGGCCCGATGCGGTCGCCCTCGAACAACGGCAGCAAGCCACCCGGCTGGAGGCCGTCGCCCGCGCCGCCAGGGCGCATCCCGTGACCTACGTCGTCCACGACTTGCTCTACCTTCGAGGCCGATCATTGCTCAGGGAACCGCTGGTCCGCCGGCGACCCCGATTGAGCGAGGTGCTCCAGTCCTCAGGACGCATTTACGTGGTGGAACCGGTCGCGGCTGACGGGCTGGCCCTCTTCGATGCCGCCAGCGAGAAGGGCCTCGAAGGGGTGGTGGCCAAGCGCTTCGACAGTCCCTATCGCGCCGGTCAGCGGCATCCGGATTGGCTGGCGATCGACGCCGTGCGCCGGCAGGATTTCGCTGTGATGGGATTTATCCCGGAGGCGGGGGACCAGCTGCTCGAGGCCCTGGTGGTCGCCACCTATGATGGTCGAGGCTTTCAGCCGGCGGGTCGGGTCGGCGGCGGGTTTGACGCCGCCACCTCGCGGCGGTTGCGAAGAATGCTGGATGCCTTGCCAGGCGCGACACCGTCGGGTGATTCCCGCTGGGCCGACGACCGCATCTCGTGGGTCAAGCCTCAGGTCGTGGTGGGCGTCAAGTTCAGCGAGTGGGACCGAAACGGCCAGCTGCGCTTCCCGATCTTCAGCGGGCTCAAGCCGGAGGTCGCGGCCGAGGAATGCGTGCGAACGGCCATCGTCGAACCTCCCGGGCCGGGACGGTCGCGACCGACCGAGATTCCGATGCCTCGCCTGCCGATCTAAGTGGCCTACCCTGATTTCCACAGAGGGGGAGGAAAGGTGAGGCACACGGCCCTCTAAAGTAGGGGCGTGTCAATCGCGGACAGAGTTGCCGTGCGCCTGCGCGTTAACGGCGAGGACATGGCGGTGATGGTGCCGCCGTACAAGACCCTGCTCGAAGTCCTCCGCGAAGACCTGGGACTGACGGGGACCAAGCACGGCTGCGAGTTGGGCGAATGCTCGACCTGCGGCGTGCTGGTGGACGGCAAACCATTCCTCTCCTGCCTTGGGATGCCGCTCGACCTGGAGGGCCGCGAAATCGTGACCGTCGAGGGCATGGCCAGGGGCAACGAACCGCACCCGTTGCAGGTCGCATTTGCCGAGCTCGGCGCTGCCCAATGCGGCTACTGCACGCCGGCCATGCTGCTGACCGCGATGGCGCTGCTCGACCGCGACCCGAGTCCGTCGCGCGAGGCGATCAAGGACGCGCTCTCGGGCGTCCTCTGCCGTTGCACCGGCTACGTCAAGATCTTCGAGGCAGTCGAGCTCGCCGCCTCGAGAAGTGGCCATCGTGGCTGACGAACTCTCCATCATCGGCAAGTCGCTGACCAAGCCCGATGCCTTCGCCAAGGTGAGCGGGCAGACGAAGTTTGCCGATGACATTGCGCCGGCGCGCATGGTGTATGGCCGGATCCTGCGCAGCCCGCATCCGCATGCCCGGATCCTGAGCGTCGACACCGGCCGAGCGCGGGCCCTGCCTGGTGTGCTCGCCGTGCTCACCGGCGATGACCTGCCGGTGAAATTCGGCATCCTCCCGGTGAGCCAGGATGAAGAGGCGCTGGCGCGCGACAAGGTGCGCTATGTCGGCGATCCGATCGCCGCCGTCGCCGCGACCGACGAGTGGATCGCGGATGACGCCCTCGACCTGATCGAGGTGCAGTTCAAGGCGCTGCCCCACTACATGTCGATCCATGACGCCATCGCGGGAGGGGACGAGCCGATCCACGGCCGCTCCAACGTTCACAAAGCGGTCGCACTAGAGTTTGGCGATACCGAGAAGGCGATCCGCGGGTCCGCCTACAGCCGCGAGGACATCGCCTTCTTCGAAGGCAACACCCATCTTCCGATGGAGCAGCACGCGGCGGTGGCCCAGTACGGGGCGGACGGCAAGCTCACCTTGTGGACCTCGTCCCAAACCCCGCACTACGTTCACCGGGCGCTGGGCAAAGTGCTCGAGCTCCCCATGAGCCGGATCCGGGTGATCGCGACGCCCAACGGCGGTGGGTTCGGCGGCAAGAGCGACATCTTCTCGCACGAGTTGGTTGCGGCCAAGCTGGCCATGGTCACCGGGCGACCGGTCAAGATCACGCTGACTCGCGAGGAAGTCTTCTACGCCCACCGCGGCCGGCACCCGGTGCTGATGAAAGTCAAGACCGGGTTCTCAAAGGATGGTCGCATCACCGGCATGCAATTCCAGAGTTTCCTCGATGGTGGGGGATACGGCAGCTACGGGGTCGCCACCACCTACTACACCGGTGCCTTGCAGGCGACCACGTACGCCATTCCCCGCTACCGCTTCGAAGGCGTGCGGCTCTTCACGAACAAGCCGCCCTGCGGACCCAAGCGCGGTCACGGCACGCCACAGCCTCGCTTCGCCCTCGAGATCCATCTCGATAAGGCCGCCGAAGAGCTCGGGCTCGACCCGGTGGAAATCCGCCGGCGCAACCTGGTCGCGCCGGATTCGCGGACGGTCAACTGGCTGCGGATCACGAGCTGCGGTTTGGAGGACTGTATTAGTAAGGTTGTCGAGGGCTCGCGATTCCTCGAGCGCCGCCGGGCTATGCCGTCCGGGCGTGGCCTGGGCTTTGCGATCAGCTCGTACCTCACCGGCGCGGGCACCGCCATCTACTGGAATGACATGCCGCACTCCGAGGTGCAGCTCAAACTCGACCGCAACGGCGGCGTCGCCCTGTTGTGCGGCGCGATCGACATCGGCCAGGGTTCCGACCACATCCTCGCCGCCATCGTGGCTGAGGTGCTGGGGGTCGAGCTCGAGGATATCCAGCTCACCACCGCCGACACCGACCTGACGCCGATTGACCTGGGGAGTTACTCGTCCCGGGTAACGTTCATGGCCGGCAACGCTGCGAAGGCGGCTGCCGAGAATGTCCGCGAGCGGCTGTTCCGCGTGGCAGCAACCGCCCTGCACTGCGACCCGGAGGACCTCGTCGCCCGCAGCCGACGCATCTTCCGACGAACCCTGCCGGAGGAGGGGCTGAGCTTTGCTCAGGCGATCCAGTTGGCGGAAGCCGAGGGCGGTCTGGTGACGGGATCCGGCAGCTACACCCCACCACGGCTGGCAGGACCTTACAAGGGATCGGGGGTTGGACCCAGTCCGGCCTACTCCTACTCGGCGGCGGTGGTCGAGGTCGACTGTGACGCCAGGACCGGAGAGGTGCGGGTCCCGGAAGTCTGGATCGCGCATGACATCGGTCGTGCCATCAATCCCGTGCTGGTCGAAGGCCAGGTGGAGGGCAGCGTCTACATGGCGTTGGGTGAAGCCTTGATGGAGGAACAGACCTTCCGGCTCGGCCTGCACAAGTTCCCGTCACTGCTCGAGTACAAGAGCCCGACCGCCTTGGAGGCGCCGGTGATGCACACCTACCTGGTGGAGACCATCGATCGTGAGGGTCCCTTCGGCGCCAAGGAAGCGGGGCAAGGGCCGCTGTTGCCGGTGATCCCGGCGGTGGCGAATGCGATCTACAACGCCCTCGGGGTGCGCATCGATGAAGTTCCGATTACGCCGGACAAGGTGCTCAAGGCATTGAACGACAAGCAGAAGCGCGTAGGACCGAAGTCCGTGCCCGCCTTCGACTTTCCGCCGCTGATCAAGAGCGACGTTCCCGAGGAGTGGCGAGGCAAGTAAATGCTGCGACTGCCAAGACTCCGTTACTTGCGACCCAGGTCCGTCGAAGAGGCATCGGAGATGGCGGCGTCGAACCCTCGGTCTACCTTCATCGCCGGCGGCACCGACATTGTGCCGAACCTGAAGCGCCGGCAATTCGACGTCTCGGCACTGATCAGCCTGAACGGATTGCGCGGCAGGACGTTGATCAAGGGCGACGCCGAACATGGACTCACCATCGGCGCGGGGGCCACCCTCGACGAACTCGCTCAACATCTGGCGCTGGCTGGCGCGTACCGGGCGCTCGCGCAAGCCTGCGCGCTGGTCTCGACGCCGCAGGTTCGCTGCATGGGCACCCTGGGCGGCAACCTGCTGGTGGACCCGCGCTGCAATTACTACAACCAGACCTACGCCTGGCGAAAGGCGGTTGGCTTCTGCATGAAGAAGGATGGCGACATCTGCCTGGTCGCCCGCAGCTCGCCACGCTGCTGGGCGGTGTCCTCGTCGGATGGCGCCCCGGTGGCCGTGGCGCTCAATGCCGAGGTCACCTTGCACGGTGTCGAGGGCACGCGCCGCATCGCCGCGGCCGACCTCTACAACGACGATGGGATCGATTACACGACCAAACATCCCGACGAGATCATCACCTCGGTGCACCTGCCGGCCCCCGGGGGGCGGCTGACCAGCGCTTACTGGAAGCTGCGCCGTCGCCCGGCGTTCGACTTTCCGATCCTTGGTGCCGCCGTCGCCATCACCTGGGACGACGGCCTGGTGCGTTCTGTTCGCGGCGCGCTGGGCGCCGTTGGGTCTCGTCCCGTCGACATCACATCGTTTCTCGAGGCGCTCAATGGCAGGCATCCGGAGGACAGCCTCATCGCTGAGGTTGCAGAAGCAGCCGCTAAGCCGTCACGCCCGCTCGACAACACCGACCTCAATCACTACTGGCGCAAGCGCATGACCAGGGTATACATCGAGCGTGCCCTTCGCGACGCCTGCGGTCTCGCGCCGCTCGAGGGACGACTTACCGCGCAGGTCAAGGCCGCTGCTGATTAGCGCTCGGTCCAAACTGTCAAGCCGCAGGCACGTACCGCTCCGAAAAAGAGGGCGCCCACCGGGGCGCCCTCTTTTAACGGGAGAGCTACGCAGTTAGGGCGCGCAGTAGAGCCAGACTCCTTTGACGCTGATATTTACGCTGTTGTGGTTCTGGTATTCAAGCTGGGAGACTGGCGGCACCACGGGCTGTCCGTTGACGACGAACTCCGCGGCTGTTCCCTGGAAGACGGTGTCGTTGACGATCGTGCCGGTGACCCGGCCCACGATAAGGCCGCCAGGTTCAAACATTTCGAGCCGGAGGTCGAGCGGATTCAGCGGCGGCAGGGCGCCAGATGTGTCGATGCTGACGAGCGCGAGAACGCTATGGCAGCTCGTCGTATCCAGCCTGGGACCGATGGACGCACCCGATATGGCCACGATGGTGAACGGCCCGGAGACTTGCGTCAGAGTGCCCAGCCGGACGGTCTTCAAACGACCCTGAGAGTCGGTCGGCAGGTTGCCGACGGTAACCGTATTGCCGGTCGGGTCGATCTTGATCGGGTTGGTAACCGTCACCCCCGGCGTGCCTGAAATGCCAACTGTCCAGGAACCACTCTGCTGAGCCGAAACGGTGCCCGCGACCGCGGTCGTGCCCTGGGGCGCCACCGGCACTGGCCGCGCCGTGGTGTTCACCACCAGGACGTCCCGAATCGAGCTGGCGATCGCCGGAGCACTGGTCCCGAGGACGATCCCCGCGACCAACGCCCCAAGCCCGATGGCAGGCGCGATGAAGCTTTTGAGTCTGGTCATCTGATTTTTCCCTCGAGTGCGGGCGGAAGTACAGCGCAGTGCAAGGCTCGCCCAAGCCGGTCACTCGCGCAGAGTGTAGATGGCCCCTGCTGAGTCCATCAATGGGTAATTTTCGGATCATGGGTTGCCACCACGAACTAGGCGAGAGACGCTACGATTATTAATTCCGCTTCCTTAGCGTTTGCTGGCCCCAGGCCTCGGGAGGACTCGAGGGCATGCTCCTGAGCGGTAACCTGACGACCTACATGACGCCGACCGCGCCGGATCTGCTTGACTTCACGGTGGATCGCATCGTGACGCCCAGCACGGTAAGCTCTTTGGGCGTCAAGGGGTGGGCGAGCGTGCGACGATCGGCTCGACCCCGGCAGTCGTGAACGCGGTGCCCCACGCGCTCCGGCCGCTCGGAATTACGCAGATGGATCCGCCGCGCACGCCGGAGCAGGTGTGGCGGGCCATCCAGCGCGGGACCCGCGAGCAAACCCGATGAGGTTGTGCACCTACTCGGTGCAACCCGGGTCGCCCCGGCTGGGCGCCGAATGTGGCGGCGTGGTGCTCGACCTGGCCCGGTACTCCCACCTGCACGACGGGCTGCGATTACCGGCCGATATGCAGGCGTTGCTCGACGCCGGTCCGACAGCTTGGCGTCACGCGGCCGACCTGTGCCGGCGGTTTTCCACGGAAATGCATAGCCACGACCTCGCCCAGGATGCCGAGGCGGGCTTGGCATATCGATCCGACCGGGTCCGATGGCACGCGCCGATCCCGCGGCCGCGCAAAGACGTTTTCTGCCTTGGTCAAAACTATGCGGCCCACGCCGCGGAGTCCGGGAACCCTCCGCCGTCGGCGCCGATCTACTTCACCAAGCCACCGACGACGATCATCGGACCGGGCGAGGCGATTCCATACCCGCACGGCCTTACCACGCGGCTGGACTGGGAAGTCGAGCTGGGGATCGTCATCGGCACGAAGGGTCGGGACATCCCCGAGGCGCGTGCCCTCGGTTACGTCTTTGGCTACACCGTCTTCAACGACGTCTCGGCCCGCGATCTCCAATACCGGACGTCCCAGTGGTTCAAGGGCAAGGCTCTGGACGGCAGCTGCCCGATGGGGCCGGTGATCGTGACCGCCGACGAGATCCCGGATCCGCAACGGCTGCGCCTCCGACTGCTCGTCAATGGCGTGGCCAAACAGGACAGCACGACAGGCGACATGATTTTCTCGGTCGCGCGGATCATCGAGGACTTGTCCGCGGGGATGACGCTCGAACCGGGGGATTGCATCTCGACCGGGACACCGCAGGGGGTCGGCGACGGCCGCAAACCACCTGAGTACCTACAGCCCGGCGACCTGGTAGAAGCCGAAATCGAACGGATCGGTGTGCTGAGGAACCCGGTGCGTTAGGGCTGGAGCTTCCAGGCCTTCAACGTGTCGATCGCCAAGTAGGCTGTCAGGTCGTACTGGACCGGCGTGATCGAGACGTAGCCGTCGCTCACCATCGCGGCATCGGCCTCATCCTTTGGCTCCTGCAAACGAAAGGTCCCGTCCAGCCAGTAGTAGGTCTGATTGCGCGGATCGGTGCGTTTCTCGAAGCGCTCCTCGACCCGGGACTCGCCTTGCCGGGTGATCGCGACTCCCTTGATCTTCTCCTCCGCCAGGTTCGGAATGTTGACGTTCAGCAGGGTCTTGTCGGGCAGGCCTCTGGCGAGGACGGCGGCGGCCAGCTTTCGGGTGAATTTTGCCGCATAGGTGAAGTCGGGGTGGGTAAAGGTCGCCAGCGATACGGCGATCGATGGGATGCCCAGGATGCGCGCCTCCGTGGCGGCGCTTACGGTGCCTGAGTAGATGACGTTCGTCCCGGTATTCGAACCCAGGTTGATGCCGGAGACGACCAGGTCCGGCCGCCGCGGCAAAATCGCCTTGACCGCGATCTTGACGCAATCGGCCGGCATGCCGTTGACCGCGTAACCAAATCGAACGTTGCGCCGCACCACTTCCTTGGTTCGTAGCGGGAGCAGCAGGGTGATGGCGTGCCCGACGGCGCTTCGCTCGGCGTCGGGGGCGACCACCTCGACGTCGCCGATCTTGCGCAGCTCCTGCCAGGCGGCGAGGATTCCCTGGGCGTAGATGCCGTCGTCGTTCGTCAGCAAGATCAGCGGTTTGGCCACGGTTTCGCCCTCAATTCTGCGCCTTCGAGCGTCCTATACTGGACCTGCTCGACGATGGAAGATCCGATCCTGGAATTCCTGCGGTCACAGGCTCGCAACTACCGCTGCCGGGTGTGCGGGAGTAACCACAAAGGCTCGCAGCTTCGCAAGATCGGTAACCACAACAACAAGCTCATCGTGCAAGTGACGTGTGGCCGGTGCCGCGATTCGTTCTTTCTCCATGTCGAGTTCGCCGGATCCATCGTCAACGCGGTCGAAGAGGTGAGCCGCGTGACAGCGCCTTCGCCGCGCGACGCCGAGGAGATCGAGGGCGATCCGCTCACCCACGATGAAGTACTTGACGCGCATCAGCGGCTAGCGGCGTTCAACGGCAAGCTGACCGATCTGCTCGACGGCTAGTCGAGGCTCCGGTAGCCGCTTCGGTAATAGACCAGCGGCTCCTCTTCGCTAGAAACCTCCAGCGCCACCAGTTGGCCGACGATGATCGTGTGGTCGCCCGCTTGATGCGCGCTGTGCACCGTGGCTTCGAGATAACCGGTTGCCTCGTTCAGGATCGGCGAGCCGGTGCTCCCCAGGCGAAAGCTTCCTTCGCGGAACTCAGCCGCCGCCAGCCGGGCGTTGTCGGCGAAATAGCGCGCCGTGCCCTCGCTCCGTTTGCCGAGGATGTTGATCGCAAATGCCCGGCTGTCGAACACGAGCTGATGCATCAGCGTCGAGCGCTCGACGCTGACCAGGATCAAGAGCGGCTCCAGCGACACCGAGGCAAAGGCGCTGACCGTCATCCCGTGCAAGCGGCCCGCGGCGCTGGTGGTCATCACGGTGACGCCGGTGGGGAAGTGGCCCATCGCATACCGGAACGACGGCTTGTCAATCGCCGGAGCGACGCCGGGTCCGCCCTCGTTCACGTCGAAAGGTTACGGGAACGTCGCCGAGATCGGCCCCGACTCCGATATACTTGACGATGTCCGACTAATCCGGTCGGAGATCTATGAGATTTTCCACCCGGTCCGAATACGGCATCCGCGTCATGGTGCGCCTCGGGCGCAGGTACGGCGATGGTCCCGTGCCGCTCAACGAACTTGCCGACCAGGAAGGTCTGCCGCTCTCCTATCTTGAGCAGATCGCCGGGCAGCTTCGCCGCGCCGGCCTGGTCGCCAGCCGGATGGGCGTCAAGGGCGGCTACGCGCTCGCTCGGCGGCCAGAGGTGATATCGATGGCCGACATCGTTCGCAGCCTCGAAGGCTCGCTGGCGCCGGTCAGCTGCCTGGCCGAGGGCGGCGGACCCGGTGAGTGTACCCACGCCGATACCCCGTGCTCGGCGCACGCCTTCTGGGAGCAGCTCCAGGGGACTATAACCGCAACCCTCCAGTCGGTCTCGGTGGCCGACCTGATGAAGGAGGGGCAGCCGGCATGATCCAGACCCGAGCGCTCAATGCCGAAGCCGTCCGCGCCGACTTCCCGATCCTCAGCCGTCGCGTCAACGGCAAGCCGCTCGTGTACCTCGATAGCGCGGCCACGTCGCAGAAGCCGGCCGCGGTCATCGACGCGATGAACGATTACTACCGCCGCTACAACGCCAACCCCCATCGCGGCGTCTACGCCATCAGCGAGGAAGCGACCGCCGCCTACGAAGGGGCCCGCCAACGAGTCGCGCGGTTCATCAACGCCGGCTCGCCGAAAGAAGTCATCTTCACCCGCAATACGACCGAGGCGATCAACCTGGTGCGCTACAGCTGGGGCCGCGCCAATATCGGCGCCGGGGATGTCATCCTGCTGACCGAGATGGAGCATCACAGCAACCTCGTGCCCTGGCAGCTGCTCGCCAGTGAAGTGTCCGCCCGGCTCGACTTCCTCGGTATCGATGACGAGGGACTCCTGGAGCTGGATGCCCTCGAGCGCAAGCTCGACGGCGTTCGCCTGCTGGCCATCACCCACCAGTCGAACACGCTGGGGACGATCAACCCGATCAATGCCATCGCCGAAACGGCGCACCGGGCCGGTGTCCTCACCCTGGTGGACGGCGCCCAGGCTGTGCCGCACATGCCGGTCGACGTCCAGGAACTCGGCGTCGACTTCTACGCGTTCTCCGGCCACAAGATGTGCGGCCCAACCGGGGTCGGCGTGCTCTGGGCTCGCCGAGCGTTGCTGGAGGCCATGCCGCCGTTCCTGGGCGGGGGCGACATGATCAAGCGCGTGAAGCTCACCCAGGCGAGCTGGAACGACCTGCCCTGGAAGTTCGAGGCCGGCACGCCCGCCGTGGCGGAGGGCATAGGCCTGGGGGCCGCGGTCGATTACCTGACGCAATTCGGCATGGATGCCGTCCGGGCGCATGAGCGGACCCTGGTCGACTACGCGATGGAGAAATTGCACGACGTGCCCGGCATCACGCTGTACGGGCCTCGCGACCCCGAGGTCCATGGCGGGGCCGTCTCCTTCACGCTCCCGAACATCCATCCGCACGACCTGGCCACCCTGGTCGATCGCGAGGGGATCGCCGTTCGCGCCGGTCACCACTGCACCCAGCCGCTGATGGACCGGTTGGGCGTGGCCGCCACCACCCGGGCCAGCTTCTATGTCTACAACCGTGCCGACGAGGTCGATCAGCTGGTCGACGGAATTCAGAAAGCCCAGAAGGTGTTCGCATAAAGATGAGCGACGATCTCTACCGGGAGCAGATCCTCGAGCATTACAAGAACCCGCACCATTTCGGGGAGCTGGCCGACGCCGATATCACCCAGGAGGGCGACAATCCCCTCTGCGGAGATGTCATCACGCTCTATCTCAAGCTCGACGACGGCCGCTTGGGTGACGTGCGCTTTCGCGGGCGCGGCTGTGCCATCAGCCAGGCGTCGGCGTCGATGCTGACCGACCTGATCGTGGGCAAACCGGTCCAGGAGCTGAGGACGTTTCCAACCAGGGATCTGCTCGAGGAGCTGGGCATCCAGATCAGCCCGGCTCGGATGAAGTGCGCGACCCTCTCGGTTAACACCTTGCGCGTCGCGCTCAACGGGGATTCTGGCGAGGAGGACTGAATTGGCTTTGATGCTGGATGCTGAGGGTAAGAACAAGACTGCCGTGGCAGATTTTGAGATCAAGGATCTACGGGTCAGCGTCGAGGGCCGCGAGATCTTGAAGGGCGTGTCCCTCTCCGTGAACAAGGGAGAGGTCCACGCGGTGATGGGGCCGAACGGCTCCGGAAAGAGCACGCTGTCCCATACCTTGATGGGCCATCCCAACTACAAAGTGTTGGGCGGCCAGGTCTTCTTCAAGGGCACGGACATTCTGTCCCTGCCGCCGGAGCAGCGAGCCAGACTCGGCATGTTCCTGGCGCTGCAGTACCCGGTCGTCGTCCCCGGCATCACCATGTCGAACTTCCTGCGCACGGCGATCAACGCCAAGCGTGGGTTCGATGGCAAAGACAAGTCCAAGGCGATCAGCGTCAAGGATTTCCGGGCCTTGTTGAAAAACGAGATGGCGGTGCTGCGGATGGACGACTCCTTCCTCTCGCGCTACGTGAACGAAGGGTTTTCCGGCGGCGAGAAGAAGCGGGCCGAGATCCTGCAGATGGCCGTGCTCAAGCCGGAGATCGCGATCCTGGATGAGACCGACTCCGGGCTCGACATCGACTCGATCAAGTTCGTAAGCGATGCGGTCAACAAGATGCGCGGCTCCGAGCTCGGGGTGCTGATCATCACCCATTACACTCGGGTTCTAAAGTTCATCAAGCCCGACTACGTCCACGTTCTGGTAAACGGCGAATTCGTCCGCTCCGGCGGGCCGGAGCTCGCCGACTGGCTGGAGGCAAAAGGTTATTCGGAATGGGTCAAAGAACCGGCAAAGGCGCCGGCGACCCTGGAGGCAAAGTGATGGCAACCGTCATCCCGCGCATCGACGTCGGTGATAACTACAAGGAGAAGTACGGCTTCTTCGACCCGGAGAAGTTCGTCTTCAAGGCCAAGCGAGGCCTGAACCCAGAGGTCGTCAAAGAGATCTCCTGGATGAAGAACGAGCCGGAGTGGATGACGAAGTTTCGGCTGCGCGCGCTGCAGACCTGGGAGAAGAAGGAGATGCCCACCTGGGGCGCCGACCTCTCAACCATCGACTTCCAGAACATCTATTACTACCTGAAGTCGACCGAGAAGCAGGGCAAGACCTGGGACGACGTGCCGGCCGACATCAAGAACACCTTTGACCGGCTCGGGGTGCCCCAGGCCGAGCGGAAGTTCCTGGCCGGCGTGGCAGCCCAGTATGAGTCGGAGGTCGTCTATCACTCGCTGCACAAGGAACTGGAATCGAAGGGCGTGATCTTCACTGACACCGACAGCGCGCTGCGGGAGTACCCGGATCTCTTCAAGCAGTACTTCGGCACTATCATCCCGCCGGGTGACAACAAGCTGGCGGCGTTGAACAGCGCGGTGTGGTCCGGTGGATCCTTCATCTACGTGCCCAAGGGCGTGAAGGTCGAGATCCCGCTGCAGGCCTACTTCCGGATCAATGCCGAGAACATGGGCCAATTCGAGCGGACCCTGATCATCTGCGACGAGGACAGTTTCGTCCATTACATCGAGGGTTGCACCGCGCCCATTTACACCACCGACTCTCTGCACTCGGCGGTGGTTGAGATCATCGTCAAGCGGGGCGCGCGGTGCCGCTACACCACCGTGCAGAATTGGTCGACCAACGTCTACAACCTTGTGACCAAGCGTGCGGTCGCCTACGGCGATGCCACCATGGAGTGGGTCGACGGCAACCTGGGGTCACAGATCACGATGAAGTACCCCTCGATCTACCTGATGGAGCCGGGGGCGAAGGGCGACGTGCTGAGCGTGGCCTTCGCCGGCAAGGGCCAGCACCAGGATGCGGGTGGGAAGGCGGTGCACGTGGCGCCGAACACGAGCTCGAACATCGTCTCCAAGTCGATTTCGAAAAACGGCGGTCGGACCTCCTACCGTGGGCTGGTGAAGGTCTACCCGGGCGCGAAGAACTCGAAGTCATTCGTCCGCTGCGACGCCTTGTTGCTCGACGAGCAATCACGCTCGGACACCTATCCGACGACCGAGGTGGACGAGCCCCAGGTCCGGATCGGGCACGAGGCGACCGTCAGCAAAGTCTCGGACGAGCAGCTCTTCTACCTGCAGAGCCGCGGGATTACCAAGGCGGAAGCCGAGACCATGATCGTGAACGGCTTCATCGAGCCCTTCACCAAGGAACTTCCCATCGAGTACGCCGTCGAGCTGAATCGCCTGATCCAGCTCGAAATGATCGGCTCCGTAGGGTAAATGGCGTTTACAAGAGCGGGGGTGGAGGAGCTCAGCTCCCTCCACCGCGAGCCCGACTGGCTGCGGTCGCGCCGGTTGGATTCATTTGGCATTTACGAAGGGCTGGCGGTGCCGGATACGAAGCGCCAGGAGGACTGGCGACAGGTCGACCTCAAGGGCCTCGACCTCGAGGCCTATGCACCGTTCCAGCAGCCCAACGGGACGGCTCCGTCTGGCACCCTCGAGAATGTCGCGGCGGCGCTTCGCCAGCGGGGAACGTCCCCGGCGGTCGTCTCCATCGCGTCGGAGCTTGCCGAGCGAGGCGTGATATTCATGCCCCTGGCCGAGGCCGCCCGGGCTTACCCCGAGCTGGTTGAGCGGTACCTCTTCACCGCCGTCAAGCCGGAGCGCGACAAGTTTTCGGCGTTGCACGCCGCGCTGTTCAGCGGTGGAAGCTTCCTCTATGTCCCTGACGGTGTCACCATCGAGCAGCCATTGGTGAGCCAATTCTGGTCGGCCGGCTCGGGCGCGGCGGTCTTACCGCACTCCCTGGTGATCGCCGGCAAGGGCTCGCGGTTTCAATATGTCGATGAGTTCCTGAGCGCCGACCGGCAGGAAGCGGCGCTCGCCAGTGGCTCATCGGAGGTGTTTCTGGAGGAGGCCGCAAGTGTGGGCTACGTCGCTCTGCAGCAGTGGGGGATCGAGACCTGGCAGTTTGCCAATCAACGCTTCCACCTTGACCGCGACTCCCATCTCAACATGGTGGACGTCGCGCTTGGCGGTCGCATGGCGCGGCTCCAGGTCGAGGCGATCCTTGAGGGCCCGGGCTCCAGCGCCGAGTTGAAGGGCCTCTTTTTCGGGACGGGCGACCAGGCCTTCGACTTCCGGACCTTGCAGGATCACGTCGGGCCTCACACCACCTCGGACCTGCTCTTCAAGGGAGCCCTGCGTGACCGGGCCAAAAGCGTCTACGTGGGCGTCGTTCGGGTTGAACCGGAGGCCAGGGGCAGCTCATCCAACCAGGCCAACCGCAACCTCCTCCTCTCCGAGAAGGCGAAGGCAACCTCGGAGCCAATCCTCGAGATCCTCAACAACGACATCCTGCGCTGCAGCCATGGCGCGACCGTCGGTCCGGTGGATCCTGAACACCTGTTCTACCTTGAGAGCCGGGGAATCCCACATTCCGTCGCCGAGCGGATGCTGGTCCAGGGGTTCCTGGGTGAGGTGCTGGACCGCATACCGGTCCGACAGGTCCGCGACGTTGTGGAGCTGGAGCTGGCGGCGCGCATTGAATGATGTCAGGGTCGCGGAATTTGCCGCGTCTAGCGTGACGAAGCAGCGTGTCGCGGCGACGAGCGATCTGCCGAAGGAGTCCATGATGCGGGTAGAGGTGGACGGCGTGCCGATCTGCCTGGTCCACGCCGAGGACGACAACATTTATGCGATCGGGGATACCTGCACCCATGAGGAATACTCGCTCTGTGAGGGTGAGCTGTGGGACATGTCCGTCGAGTGTCCGCGGCACGGCTCGCGTTTCGATGTCCGTAGCGGCAAGGTAACCGGCCTGCCGGCCGTGATCCCGGCGAAAACCTACCCGGTCACGATCGAGAACGGCGAGATCTTCGTCGAAGTCTCGGACTAAGATTTCGCTATGGCAGACACCATGGAGACGACCCAGGCGCCGGCCTCTGGCGATCTGCGACAGCAGATCGAGGCCCAGCTCGCCACCTGCCGCGATCCGGAGATTGGGCTCGACATCATGTCGCTTGGGCTGGTCTATGAAGTGAACATCGACGAGGGCAACGTCCTGATCAAGATGACGCTGACCGCGATCGGCTGCCCGTGGGCCCAGGACCTCTTCGACGAGGTGAAAGCCAAGGTCGAAGAAATCCCGGGCGTTTCATCGTGTACGGTCGAGCTTGTCTACTCGCCACCCTGGAGCGCCGACATGATGAGCGACGACGCCAAGATGGAACTGGGCTTCCTCTAGGCTTGGCCTAGAACAAATACGAGGCGGTCAGGAACGCGAGGCCGGCGGCGAGCAAACCAAACCCGAACTTCATCTTTATTCGGCCGCTCAGGGCCTCGAGGATGAAGCAGATAAGGGCGAGGATCAGCAAGATCTTCGATAGCGACATTGGCTACCTCCAGTACAAAGTTGCAAGGGTAATGCGAATTCACCCCCTATTCCTGCGAATTTGCAGTCATGTCACCGAGCGCTACCTGTGGCAGTCGTGCCATGAGCCTGTTACCCGCGCGCAGTCTGGTTCGTAAGGCTCTCTACGTAGCATTCGGCTCGGTTCGCCAATTCGAACGAACTGGGGGTAGACCGCTTGTCGCTGCTCGAACGTATTCAAAAATCCCAGGGCGAGCCCGGAGCGCCGGCGCCGGCCCCGAAGGCCCCCGTGCGGTCGAACCAGCCACCCCCGCCCGTGCCAGCTCCGCCCGCCCCCAGAACGCCGCCACTGCAACCGCCGGCTCGGTCAGCTCCGCCAGCGCCGCCGGCCGCGCGGCCGCTTCCGCCACCTCTTCCCAGGCCGGTTCAGCCCGCCCCGCGGCCCTTCGCCCCGCCAACGCCCGCGCCTCGACCGATCGCCGCCCCAGCCGCGGCGTCCGCGCCGACTCTGGCAGAGCGAGTGGCGGCCGCCCCCAGACCGAGTCCGGCCCTGGCACCGGCAAACGCGAATCTCAGTGATCTACCGGAAGCTGAGCGGCTGCACCGGATCAAGGCCGCCGTCCATGACCGGATCATTGGTGAGCTCGGGGAACGGGCAAACGAACTCGACCGGGAAGCCATCAGCCAGCGGGCCACCGAGGTGCTTGACGCCTACCTCGAGGCGCGGAGGGTCAACCTCACGACGCAGACCCGGCAGCAGCTTCTGGGCGCATTGCTGGCGGACATTCTCGGCTTCGGCCCGCTCGACGTCTTGCTGGCCGACGAGGCGATCTCCGACATCATGGTCAACGGTCCCAACAAGGTCTATGTCGAGCGGGGCAGCAAGATGCAGCGGGCGGCCATCCGGTTCGACAGCGACGCCCACCTGATGCAGATCATCTCCCGCATCGTCACCGGCGTTGGTCGCCGAGTCGATGAAAGCTCTCCGATGGTGGACGCCCGGCTGCCGGACGGCTCCCGCGTCAACGTGATCATCCCGCCGCTGGCGGTCAGGGGAGCATCGGTCACCATCCGCAAGATGCGCAAGGATCCACTCCAGATCAATGACCTGATCAACAATCAGACCTTGACCGAGGAGATGGCCGCCTTTCTCAAGGCTTGCGTCAATGCGCGCATGAACATTGTGGTGGCCGGCGGAGGTTCGTCAGGAAAGACCACGACGCTCAATGTCCTCTCTAGCTTTATCCCGGGCGACGAGCGCATCATCACGGTCGAAGACGCAGCCGAGTTGCAGCTGCGTCAGGTTCACGTGATCAACCTGGAGTCGCGGCCCGCCAACGTCGAAGGGAAGGGTGGTGTCAGCATTCGCGACCTGGTCATCAACACCCTTCGGATGCGACCCGACCGGATCGTCGTGGGAGAGGTCCGCAGCGGGGAGGCCCTCGACATGCTCCAGGCCATGAACACCGGTCACGATGGCTCTTTGACGACCGTGCACTCGAACACTCCCCGCGACACGATCTCCCGGCTCGAGACGCTGGTCTTGATGGCGGGCATGGAGTTGCCGTCCCGCGCCATCCGGGAGCAAATCGCCTCGGCGATCAACATCATCATCCAGCAGAACCGCCTACGGGATGGCACGCGCAAGATCACCTATATTTCCGAGGTGACAGGGATCGAGGGAGATCAGATCTCGCTCCAGGACATTTTCGTCTACAAACAAATGGGATACGAGAACGGAAAGGTGACCGGAATGCTCACTGCCACAGGGGCGGTCCCCCGGATCACGGAAGTTCTCGAGGCGACCGGCAACGCGGTACCCCTCAGTTATTTCGACCCCGCCGAAGGCAGCGGCTTCGTGCGGCCGAAACGCCTGCGCGTCGTCGAGAACGCCGCGTAGCAGGCGGCCAAAACAGCATCGGAACGGTCGTATATTCAGCCCATGCCCGCCAAGGAGGCGACGCCGTTCTCGCTGGCACTCGATCGGCGCGTCGAGGAGGGCGCGCTCGGAGCGCTCTACGAGAAGCTGCCAGACAACCAGGTTCGCTGCTACGCGTGTGCCCACCGCTGCCTGATCAAGGAGGGTCTGCGGGGTATCTGCAAGGTCCGATACAACCGCGGCGGCGAACTGATGGTGCCGCGCGGCTACGTGGGGGCCTTGCAGTGTGACCCCATCGAGAAGAAGCCCTTCTTTCACGCGTTTCCCGGCACCGATGCCCTGACCTTCGGCATGCTCGGCTGCGACCTGCACTGCAGCTATTGCCAGAACTGGGTTACCTCACAGGCGTTGCGCGACCCCGGCGCACTGACCGAGCCGATGGACGTCACGCCGCGCCAGCTCGTCGATATCGCCAGGGGCCAGCGGGCGTCGGTGGTCGCCACCTCCTACAACGAGCCCCTGATCACCTCCGAGTGGGCGGTCGAGGTGTTCAAGGAAGCGCGCCCGCGCGGGTTTTCGACGGCCTACATCTCCAACGGCAATGCCACCAGGGAAGTCCTCGAGTTCATCCGTCCATTTACCGACCTCTACAAGATCGACCTCAAATCGTTCCGGGACAAGAATTACCGGTCACTCGGCGGGAAGCTGGAAAACATCGTCAATGGGGTCCGGATGGTGCACGAGATGGGTTTCTGGCTCGAGATCGTCACCCTGATCATCCCCGGCTTCAACGATAGCGACGAGGAACTCGGTGAGATCGCGCACTTCCTGGCTGGCCTATCGTCCAGCATCCCCTGGCACGTGACCGCCTTCCACAAGGACTACAAGATGCAAGACCCGGACAACACCACGCCAGAGACGTTGCTTCGGGCGGCCCGGATTGGGGAGGCGGCCGGCCTGCAGTACATCTACGCGGGTAACCTCCCGGGCCGGGTCGGGCCCTACGAAGACACCCGGTGTCCAGCCTGCAAGGCCACCCTGATTCGGCGGATTGGCTACCGGATCCTCGAGGACCGCTTGACCGGCGTCGGCCGCTGCTTCCGGTGCGGTCGGGAGATCCCGGGGGTCTGGAAAACCGCATCTGCGACTACAATCAACGCTGGTCGTGCCAACTGAACTCAGCCGCCGGGAGTTTTCCTGGGTCCTAGGCGGCCCCCAGGGGGGAGGCATCAATGCCTCGGCCGAGATTTATGCCAAGGCGTTGACTCGGGGCGGCCTTCACGTATTCGCCAACATCGAATTCCACTCGAACATCATGGGCAAACACAGCTACTATCGGGTCACCGCCGCGCCCGTCCCGATACGCTCCCACATCGACGAGATTCACATGCTGGTGGCCCTCGACCAGGAATCGCTGTTCGGCGACGCGGCCGAACGCAAGCACTACCCCAGCCACACCGGGCACGTGCACCAGGTGGCGCCGGGCGGCAGTATTATCTACGACGCCGACCTGAAGATCGACCCGGCACAGTTCGGCCGCACTGATATCAACCTCTACCCCATCCCATTCTTCGAAGTGCTGGAAGAGGCGCTGAAAGTGGTCGGAAAGGGCGGGCAATCGCGCAAGTACATCGTAATGCGCAACACCGTCGCCCTCGGTGCATCGATTGGGATCTCCGGCTACGATGAACAGCTCATGTTCGAGGCCATCCGGAATGAATTCAAAGGCCGCAAGGCCGAAGCCGCGGAAATGAACGTCGAAGCGGTGCGGGCGGCGGCCGCCTATGCCCGCAGCCATTTCAGCGTCCGTCCGGAGCGCCGCTTGGCGCCGGTCCCGCCGGAAGACCGAAAGATCCGCATGTTGATCAAGGGCTTCCAGGCCGTCGGGATCGCGAAGCTCAAGGCCGGCCTCGGCATGCAAACCTACTATCCGATCAGCCCCGCCACCGACGAGAGTGTGTACCTCGAATCGAAGGGGCCGCAATATCAATGCACGGTCGTCCAGTGTGAAGACGAGATCGCAAGCATCAACATGGCGATCGGGGCGGCCCACATGGGCGTCCGGGCAGCGACCTCGACGGCAGGACCCGGCTTTGCCCTGATGTCCGAAGGCTTCGGCTTCGCCGCCATCACCGAGGCGCCCGGCCCGGTGGTCTTCCTCTGGCAGCGTGGCGGGCCGAGCACCGGGCTGCCCACCCGCACCGAGCAGGCAGACCTGCAATTCGCCCTGCACCCCGCCCACGGTGACTTCCCGCATATCGTGGTGGCCCCGGGCGACATCGAGGAAGCGTTTACCGACAGCTTCGAGAGCTTCAACTGGGCCGATCGCTACCAGCTCCCCGTCATCGTGTTGCTTGAGAAATTCCTGGCCTCGTCGCTCTTCAGCAGCGAGCCGATCGACATGAGCAAGCTGAAGATCGATCGTGGTCAGATCTATCAACCGGCCGATGGCCACGGCGATGGCTACCGCCGCCATGCCATCACCGCCGACGGGGTCAGCCCCCGGACGCTGCCCGGCATGCCCGGCGGGATCTTTTCCACCACCAGCGACGAGCACGACCCTGAGGGTCATATCACCGAGGGCATCGAGAACCGCATCGCCATGATGCGGAAGCGGATGGCGAAGCTGCAGACGGCCGCCCGGGAGATTCCGGCGTCCTCGAAATTCACGCTCCACGGCCCGCGGCAGGCTGACCTCACGCTGGTCGCGTGGGGCGCCACCAAGGGAGCCATCCTCGACGCGATGAGCGAACTCGAGGGCGAAGGCCGCACCGTGAACTTCCTGCAGATCCGCCTGATGCGCCCCTTCCCGGCAGATGCGGTGGCGGCCATCCTGCGCAGTGCGGCGCTGACGGTGCTGATCGAAAACAACTACTCCGCCCAGCTGGGCGCCCTGATCTCGGAGCAGACGGGCGTGGCGCTCGACCACCACGTGCTCAAGTACGACGGCCGGCCGTTCTCGCGCAACGAGATCGTCGAGGGCGTACGGGCCGCCCTCGCCGAGCCGCGGAAGGAGGTCATGGTGTCCCATGCCTGAGACGACCGCCGCTGCCGCCCCGAAGAAATTCAGCCTGCAGCAATACAAGACCGAGGTGCACGTCGACTGGTGTCCGGGCTGCGGTGACTTCGGCATCCTCAGCTCGATTCAGCAGGCGCTTTTCCAGCTCCAGATCCCGCCCTACAAGATCGCGATGATCTCGGGAATCGGCTGCTCCGGAAAGACTCCTCACTACATCGATACCTATGGGCTGCACACGCTGCACGGCCGGGCACTGCCCGTCGCCACCGGCGCGAAGCTGGCGAACAACCAGCTGACCATCGTCGCGGTTGGCGGTGATGGCGACGGCTACGGCATCGGGGCCGGTTATTTCCTCAATAGCGGACGCCGGAACGTCGACATGACCTACATCGTCTTCAACAACGGGGTCTACGGCCTCACCAAGGGGCAGGCGTCACCGACGCTGGCCAAGGGACTGAAGACGAAGTCGATGCCCGATCCATCGATCCAGGAGGGCATCAATCCCATCGCGGTGGCGCTCGGAGCCGGCTACACCTGGATCGGACGCGGCTACGCGCTCGATGTCAAGTCACTGGTGTCCTTGATCGTGCAGGCCATCAACCACAAAGGGACGTCGTTTCTCGATGTCTTCCAGACCTGTCCGGTCTACAACGACCTGCGCACCAAAGAGTGGTATGCGGGGGAAGACATCGGGCGGACCCGGATCCGGCGGCTGGACGCGGACCCGAGCTGGAATCCGGTGGTCGCGGAGCCATCGAGCATGGAGGAGATCGTCGAGAAAAAGACCCGTGCGCTGCAGGCGTCGTACGAAACCGGCGACAACCTGGCGGTCGGCGTCTTTTACTCGATCGACATGCCGACCTACGATGACCAGCTGGCGACCAAGGTGCCAGCCCTCAAAGAGCACCCGCTGGTCGACCTGCCCCTCTACCAACGCGATGTCCAGCCGCTCTTCGACGAGCTAGCCTAACCGGCTCGCCGGATCCCTCCGGTGAACGTCCGATTGCTGGCCGTCAGCGATGAGGTCGAGCCTCAACTGCTGCACGAACGAACCGTCGCCGGCCAGGGTCGAGTCGACCTGGTGATCGCATGCGGGGATCTGCCCGCGGACTACCTCGACGCTCTGGCGACGCTCTACCGCGCCCCGCTGCGCTTCGTCCGCGGCAACCACGATCCGCCGGGGCGCCAGGGTGACTACCCCGAAGACGCGGAGATCGACGGGCGAGTCGTGACGGAGAAGGGGCTGGTGATCGCCGGGCTGGAAGGCTCGATCCGATACAGCTACGGTCCACATCAGTACACCGAGCGGCAGATGATGGCCAAGGTCGTTGCCCTCCGTGTTTGGTTGGGACGCCGCCGCCTGGACGTCTTGATCACCCATGGCCCGCCTGCCGGTGTCAATGAGGGCACGGACGCGCCGCACCGGGGGCTTCAGGCGGTGCGCCGGGCGGTCGAGTGGATGCACCCGCGGCTGCTCCTGCACGGGCACGTTCACCCATACGGCCGCGACATCGCCCGCGAGGCTCAGCTGGGTGAGACGCGAGTGATCAATGTCGTCGGCCATCGCATCATCGACCTGGCGCAATGAAAGAACTCAGGGCCCAGGCCGATTTCGAGACCGCTAGGTTTCAGTCCTTCCTCCGCGACACTGGACGGGTCCTCCGTCGCGATGCGAAGCCGCTGCTCTCCTTCGACGACGTCCGCCGCGCGGCCCGGCTCGAGGGGCAGTCATACGGTGGGCTGAAAGACATCCCGATAGCCGAAATTCGCGGGTCGGTCGGACGCCCGAGTGACTTCGACGCGTCCTTCCTTCCGGTGCGACCCCACATGCGAGAACGCTGGGCGCAACTCGACGCCGCGATGCGGCGAGGCGAGGCGGTGCCACCGATCGAGGTGTACCACCTCAGCAATGTCTACTTCGTCAAGGATGGGCATCACCGGGTATCCGTGGCCCGCCAGCTGGGCTGGAAAACCATCAAGGGCCGGGTGATCGAGGTTCGAACTCGGGCGCCCCTGACGGGCGAGATCGATGCGGCCACCCTGCTCCAGGCGAGGGAATACGTCGATTTTCTCGAGCGCACCCAACTCGACCGGACGAGGCCCAACGCGGTGATCGAGGTGAGCCGGCTGGGACGCTACGACCGAATCCTCGAGCACATCCTTGGCCACCGCTACTTCCTTGGCCTCCAGCAGGGGCGGGAAGTCGATCTGGCGGAGGCCGCCGCCAGCTGGTATGACAACGTCTATCAGCCGATCGTCAGGCTGATTCGCGAGTACGAGATCCTCAAACACTTCCCCGGACGGACCGAGGCGGACCTCTACCTCTGGATCACCGCCCGCTGGCTGGAGCTGAGCCGCAGCGAGCGGCCGGCCGGTCCTGCGGAAGCGATCGCCGACATCCTGTTCGAGACCGAGGGCGTCCCTCGGACATCGCCGCAAACGCTGGCGCTGCTGCGACGCTGGCTCGGGCCCCCACGCCGCGTGATCGAGCTCCCGATCAGGCTGGCGCGGCGCGTCAAAGCGCCGCCTCGGCGGCCGACCCGCCCGGGTTGACGCTCAGACGTCGGTCTTGCGCTTCTCGGGATAGGCGGCGTTGATCTCTGCCCGAACTCGGGACTTGTCCGCGTCGCTCTTGAAGTAGTCGAAGTTCCAGGGGATGAACCGCTTCATCTCCGGCGGCACCTCGTCCTCGGGATAGATCGCCGCCACCGGGCAGGGGTCGACGCAGGCCCCACAATCGATGCACTCGTCCGGGTTGATGTAAAGCATCCGATCCTCGGAGCCGCCATCGATGATGCAGTCCACCGGGCAGACATCGACGCAGGATTTGTCCTTGAGATCGACGCAGGTCTCCGTGATGATGTAGGCCATCTCGTACTGAGAAATTTCACTCTAGCACAGGGTTTCCCGTGGTCAGGCACTCGTGTGAAGAGTCGGGCGCAGCCCGGTCGGCACTCCGCCACAGGACCGTGACAGACCGGTCAGGCGGAAATTGGCACCGGTGGCAAGAGCAGGCTTGCGGCGCGCGTTACCTTCTCGTGGCTCTCCCAAGACCGGCCCCGCAACGCCGGGTGTTCCGGCCGGCCCGCCGGGTCAGTTGGGGTACTCGGATCTTTGCATTTCTCGTGCTCTTCCTGGCGCTGGGTGCCATCGGCGCATTTCTCGAGGTCATGCTGCCCCAGCAGGTGGCGAAACTGGCCCAAATGGAAGCCAGTGAGCTGGCCCTGGCCCGCAAGGGCACGGTGGACGTGAACACATCGGTCACCACGCTGTGGGCCGATGTCTCGCCGAAGGGCAGCATGAGCCTTGCCGATGACCGGATCGCGGCCGACCTGGCCCTCTCGCAGCGGACGGAAAAGGCGGCGGCAGATACGCTCGGCCACGTCCAGGCAGCCGAGGCCTACATGGCGCAGGCCGATGGACTGCCCTTCCAGTTCCATCCGCCGGCCTTCATCGCCACCGATCGGCCGGCGCTCCAGCACCTGGAGAAAGGGCTCGGCGCCGCCGTCAAGCTGGCCCACGGGGCCACCCTGCAACTGACACTCGCCAAGCACGTTAGCCAGGGTTCGCGCACCCTGGTGCAGCTCAACGCGGACGTGGACGCGCGGGCCTGGGCGGACGCCGCGTCGATCGCATCCACCCTGGTCACGGATCTCAGGTCCCAGCAAGTTCCAGTCGCCGACCCGGAAGCGCTCCTGGATCCGCTCTGGGGCAAATGGGTCGACGCGATGGTGGCGGTCACGGTCGACGCTCAGCAGCTCAGCCTGCATTCGGCTGCCAACCAGGCGTCGCTGGCGCAGCAAGACTCCCGGACTCTGGCGGCCGCCCGCGCCCAACTTACTGCCAGCTTCACGGCGGCACAAAATGGCGCCCCAGCCTGGCAGGCAAAGACGATCCAGCCGCTGCTCGATACCTTGACCGCTGAGCTCGCCGCCGGCAGTTAAGAGACGTCTACGTGGTAGGGTCCTGACTTCCACGCGCCGCGTGACTAGCCTTCACCCGGTGGCCGCCGACCCGGGCTTGCCAGGAGCGGTCTATGAGCTCGAGTTTCACATCGGCATGAGTGCGAGCGGCAATCCAACCTTCTTCGCAAAAGCCCACTGCTGATCGACTGAGGGGCGGCCGAAAGGCCGCCTTTTTATATCCGGACCAGGAGTTTCTTGCTGAGCTCGCTGAGCGTCCTGGCCCCGAGCAGGCTCATCGAGACCTCGATTTCGTCGCGCAGCATGGCCAGCATCCTCCGGACGCCGTCGTCGCCGCCCACCGCCAACGCATACAGATACGGCCGCCCGATCAGCACGCCGCTGGCCCCCAGGCAGAGGGCCTTGAGCACGTCGGTGCCGCGCCGGACGCCGCCGTCCATCAGCACCGGCACGGCATCACCCACTGCCTCGACCACCTCGGCGAGCGCGTCGAGGCTGGCGACGGCGTAGTCCAACTGGCGCCCGCCGTGGTTGCTCACGATCAGGCCGCGGGCCCCGGCCTCCACCGCATGGCGGGCGTCATCGGCGCGAACCAAACCTTTGACGATCACCGGTAACGAGGTCTTGGCCACCAGCCACTCGAGATCATCCCAGCCAAGAGTTGGGTTGATCTGGGCATTCACTATCTGGGCGAAGGGATCCGGCCCTTCGGCCGTCGCCGGATTGCGCCTACCGAGGAGGTTGGTGTAGACAACGCCGTCCGGAAGGCTAAACGCGTTGCGGATGTCCCGCTCCCGTCGACCCGCCTTGGGCAGGTCGACCGTCAACAGGATGGCGCCGTAGCCGGCGTCCACGGCGCGCTCGACCAAGCTGGCGCTGACCGCTCGCTCCGGGTGCATGTAGAGCTGGAACCAGCGCACGCCCCGTGCGGCCGCGGCAACCTCCTCAATGGAAATACTGGACAACGTGCTCAGGCAAAAGGCGACACCGGCGTCTGACGCAGCCCGGTAGGTCGCCGCCTCGCCCTCAGGGTGGGCCATCCGGTGAAGCGCCGTCGGAGCCAGGTGCACCGGCATTCGAAAGCGCTGCCCGAGCAGCTCGCAGGTGAGATCCGGCTGATCTGGGGACGCCAGGATCTTGAAGCGGAATCGGTACCGGGCGAATGCCTCCCGGTTACCCCGGAGCGTTGCCTCGTCTTCGGCCCCGCCGGCGATGTAGTCGAAGATGCCCCGCGGCAGGACGGCCTCGGCGGCCGGCTCGAAGTCATCGAGCTTGACCGCAGCGCCCAGCCTGGCCTGCGAGTTGGCCACCAAATCTTCCACCGCCGCCAATTGTGGCGTTTTCGCCCCAGCCTGTGTAACGTTATGTCAGTACCGAAAGCTGGAGGAAGGGAGGTTTCCGCTCATGAACGGGGCCATCGCAATCCTGGCGTTTCATCAGGGCTATCAGCCGATCGGCGACAGCATTGTTGTCTCGGCGATCGTCGCCGGCATTCCTCTTTACATCTTGTTCATCCTGCTGGCGCTTCTTCGTTTGCCGGCGTGGCTGTCAGCGCTCGTGGCGATGCTATCGGCGGCCGTCCTCGCGGCCGCGATCTGGGGGATGCCGCTTGGGCTGGATGTCTCGGCCACAACCGAAGGGATGGCGAACGGCTTGTGGCCGATCAGCTGGATCGTGCTCAACGCCGTCTTTTTCCACAACCTGACCATCGCCAGCGGCGACTTCGACGTCATCCGGCGCTCGCTGACCCGGCTGACTGAGGACCGCCGCGTGCAGGCGCTGCTGGTCGCCTTCTGCTTCGGCGCTCTGATGGAAGGCATTGCCGGCTTTGGCGCACCCGTGGCAATCTCGGCGGCAATCCTGGCCAGCCTCGGATTCGAGCCGATCAGCGCCGCGGTGCTGGCGTTGCTGGCCAACACCGCGCCGGTAGCGTTCGGATCGATCGGTATCCCGGTCGTGACGCTCGGCCTGCTAACGGCACCGATCATCGGCCACAGCGCGGCCGATCAGACCCCGGTAACGCTGGCGCTGTCCGCCATGGTTGGCCGGCAGCTCCCCGTGTTCTCCATCATCATCCCGGCCTTCTTGATCGTTGTCCTCGCCGGCTGGAAGCGAATGGTTGAGGTCTTACCAGCCGTCCTCACCGCTGGGATCGTCTTCGCCGTTGTCCAGTTCCTGGTCTCGAACTTCATTGGCCCCGAGCTGACCGACGTACTCGCCGCGCTGGTTTCGATGGCCGCGGTTGCCCTGTTACTCCGAGTCTGGAAACCGCGGACGCTCTGGGGCTTTGCCGGTGACCGCGAGGCGGTGCCGACGGGTGCGACCCCGAGGTTTCGAAGCGTGGGTGCGGCCGTTGCCCAGGTGGTCGACCCGCCCGGCCGGATCGCCCGCGCCTACATCATGTACGTGATCCTCGTGGTGGTGATCCTGATCGGCCAGATGGGCAACCTGCCGTTCTTCTCCGGCAGTCCACCCGGCAACGTGAAGAATGCGCTGCACACCCCGGCCAACATCACGGCCGACCTCAAATGCGGCCAGCCAATGTTCAAGCTCTGTCCCAATCCGTGGATCGGACCCAGTCCAACCAAGGATGCCAGCGCTTTCAAATTCCCGTTCTGGCGATTCCAGTGGCCCGGCAGCTACACCGGCACGTCGGCCAAGCCGACGCCCCAGATCTACCAGGAACCGCAGATCGTGAAAAAATCCACGCCCTATCCCATCACCTTCACCTGGGACTTCCTGGCGGCCGCCGGCAGCCTGGTGCTCTTCGCGTCGATCGCCGCCTTCATCGTGATGGCGATCCGAGGCGCGCCGCTGAGCCTCTTCTTTACCACCTATGGGCGGACGCTGCGCCAGCTGGCGCTGCCCATCCTGACCATCGCCTTCATCCTGGGGATCGCCGCGGTGATGAACTTCTCCGGGATGACGTCGACCCTTGCCCTCCTGATGGCGAAAACGGGCGCGGTCTTCCCCTTCTTCTCCGCCGTGATCGGCGCGCTGGGCGTCTTCTTGACGGGAAGCGACACCGCGTCCAACACGCTCTTCGGCCCAATGCAGGCGTTCACCGCCAAGCAGATCGTCATCGGTGGGCACCACCTCAGCCCGATCCTGACCGCCGGGACGAATTCCTCCGGCGGGGTGATGGGCAAGATGATCAGCCCGCAGAACCTCTCGGTCGGCGCCGCCGGGGTGAACCGGGTCGGGTCCGAGGGTGAGATCTTTCGCCGCACCATCGGCTACAGCCTGATCCTGACTGCGGCGGTCGGGTTCGTCGCGTTGATCGAGGTCTACTTGATCCCGGGGATCATCCCGACGCTCAGTTAGCAGCTACCTTGAGCGCCCTCCCCCCTCGTGGGGGAGGGCGGGGGCGGGGGGTAGGCTTAAAACGATGGAAGCGGCTGATCGTGAACAGCTCCTCGCCCGAATACGCGAGGTGGTCGGCGAACGCTACGCCTTTGCCGATCCCTATGAGGTTCGGCTGTACCAGTACGATGCCAGCCCGGAGACGGCGTTACCCGATATCGTCGTGATCCCGGGAGCGGCGCAGGAGGTGGCCCAGGTCGTCAAGATCTGCGCCGATGCGAACGTGGCGGTCACCGCGCGCTCCGCTGCGAGCAGCCTCGCCGGGGGGACGGTCCCGGTGGAGCACGGCGTGGTGATCACGTTCGCCCGGATGGATCGAATCCTCGAGATCGACACCGACAACCTGCGCGCGGTGGTGCAGCCGGGGGTGGTCAACCTGGCACTGAGCCAGGCCCTCAAGCCCCACGGGTATTACTACGTGCCGGATCCATCGAGCCAGGGCGCTTGCACCATCGGGGGGAACGTCGGCACCAACGCCGGCGGACCGCACACGCTCCTTTACGGCGTCACCGTCAACCACGTGACCGGCCTCGAGGTCGCCCTGCCTTCTGGCGAGTTGGTGCAGGTCGGCGCCCGGAAGGCCGCGGAAGCGACCGGATACGACTTGACCGGACTGCTCGTGGGATCGGAGGGCACGATGGGGATCGTCACCCGCGTCTGGGTCAAGATCCAGCCGCTACCGCCGGTGCAGAAGACCCTGATGGCGGTCTATCCCGATGTTGAAACCGCGAGCAACGCCGTCTCCGCGATCGTGCGCACCGGTATCCTGCCGGCCGCCATCGAGATGATGGACAAGCTCTCCATCCAGGCGATCGAGGCGGCGTCGCACGCCGGCTACCCGCTGGATGCGGGCGCCGTCCTGCTGCTGGAAGTCGACGGCATCCCAGAGCTTGCCGAAGAGCTGGGCGAGCGGATGGCGAGCGTCTGCCGAAACAACGGCGCGACCGAGGTGCGGGTCGCGCGCAACGAGGCGGAGCGCCAGGCCCTGTGGAAAGGGCGCAAGGGCGCCTTCTCGGCGATGGGCCGCCTATCGTCCGACTTCTACGTGATGGATGGCGTGGTGCCGCGTAGCAAGCTTCCGGACACCCTGGCGAAGATCGAGGCGATCAGTGCCCGCACCGGGTACAAGATCTGCAACGTCTTCCATGCGGGCGATGGGAACCTGCATCCGCTCGTGCTGTTCGACGCGTTCAAGCCCGGTCAGTACGAAGCCGTGCTTCGCATCGGCGATGAAATCCTCAAGCTCTGTGCCGACGCCGGCGGCTCGGTGACCGGAGAACACGGCATTGGCCTCGAGAAGCGAGAGAACATTCGCTACGTCTTCTCGGACGACGACCTCGAGATCATGGATCGCGTTCGTCGCGTCTTCGATCCCCATCGCCTGATGAATCCAGGAAAGGTGTTTCCGGGTGAGGGGCCGACGCCGTCCGCGCTGCCCTATCCGACCGACTATCCACGGCGACAGGCGGCCGGGGTTGCCGCGGGAGACGACCTGTGGGTGTAGAGGCGCGGGTCACGGCCCTCCCGGGACACCATATCAGCGTCGAGCAGCAACGCCAGATGGGCGTCGATGGGCTGCTGCCGTCAACGGTCATGCGACCAGGCGACGCCGAAGATGCGGCTCGCGGCCTTCGGCTGTGCGACCGCGTGCCCGCCGCTGTGATCGTCTGGGGCGGCGGCACGCAGATGCGACTCGGTTCGGTGCCACGGCGGTACGACATCGCGTTCTCGATGGGAGGGATGACCCGGCTGCTGGAGTATGAACCGGCCGATCTCACCTGCCGGGTCGAGGCCGGGATGCGGCTTTCCGACCTACAGGCGACGCTGCAGGCGCAGGGCCAGCGGCTTCCCCTCGACCCGCCCCATCCCGAGCGCGCCACGGTGGGCGGAATGGTCGCGGCCAATGCGAATGGGCTCGGGCGGGCGCGTTATGGCACGGTTCGCGACTGGGTGATCGGTATCGCCGTCGCCTACCCTTCGGGAAAGGTGGCCCGCGCCGGCGGCAAGGTGGTCAAGAATGTCGCCGGCTACGACCTGATGAAGCTGCACATCGGAGCGCTTGGCACCCTCGGCGTCGTTGCCGAGGTGAACTTCAAAGTCCAGGCCCGTCCGGAAGCGGAGGCGACGGTGCTCGGCCATTTCGACGCGGCGCTGCCGGCGATCGGCGCCGCAACCAGGCTGGCGCGCCAGTACCTGGCGCCCTCCGCGGCGATCGTGCTCGACCGGCACGTGCTCTGGGCGTGCGGGTTGACCGCGGACTGGCGCTGGACGCTGGCGCTCAAGCTCGAGGGTTACGCCCGCGAAGTCGACGCGGCGCGCGACCTGGCGGTCCGGTTCGTGCGCGACGCCGGGGGCCGCGTCGAAGGCCAGGACATTCCTGTGGCGTTCTGGGACGCGGCCCGCGATTGGTCGGTGCCGGTGGATGATGTCGTTCTGCTCCGCGGCATCACGCCGGTTCAGAACCTTCCAGCCGTAGTGGCCGCCATTGCTGCCGACGCCCACAGCCTGACCCAGCCGGCGTCCGGGATCGTCGACCTGCGAGTCCCGGCCAGCACCGCGGCGACCGCACTCAAGGCACTCCGCGCCGCGACCGGCGACGAGGGCCAGGCGGTGGTGCTCTCGGCGCCGCCGTCGGTCAAGCCGGCGCTCGACGTCTGGGGCCCGCCGCCGCCCGGCTTCCCGATCATGCGCGCGCTGAAACAGGCCCTCGATCCGAATGGAATCCTGAACCCCGGCCGGTTCGTCGGCGGGATCTAATGGCCTTGCCGCAACCTGCCTTGCTCGACTTCAAGCGACAGCTCGAACGCGACGGTGTGCCGACGCCGGCCGCCGAGATCGACATGGACCTGGTGCGTGATTGCATCCACTGCGGGCTCTGCTTGCCGAAATGTCCTACCTTCCGGGCCCTTCACCATGAAGGCGACAGCCCGCGTGGCCGCATGTGGCAGATCAAGGAGGCCTCGCTCGGTCTGGTCGCGTTTGATGATCCTCGTTTTCAGGCCCACATCTACCAGTGCTTCAACTGCCGCGCCTGCGAGACCGCCTGTCCTTCTGGCGTGCAGTTCGGCGCCGTGATGGAAATGGCGCGAGCGATGACTCCGCCGCAGAACCGACGCGACCGAACCGTGCGCGCCCTGCTCCTCAACGGCTTGTTGCCGCATCCACGACGCCTGCGGGTGGCCGGCTGGTTGTATCGGCTGACCCGCGCGGCGCGGGCGCCGGCGCTGTTGCGCCGCAGCCGCGCCTGGAAGATTCTTCCGCTTGGCAAATTCGCGGCCTTTCCGCCGGTCGGGGATACGGCGCCGCGCCGCCCAGCGCTGCCACGGCTGACGGCAGGGCACACTCCGCGACGGGGCCGCGTCGGCCTGCTCACCGGCTGCATCCAGGACGAAATGTTCCGTGGCACCAATCGCCGGACCGCGCTGGCCCTTGCCGCCAATGGATATGACGTCGTGATTCCATCCGAGCCGGTGTGCTGCGGCGCGCTGCCGTCCCATGCGGGTGAAGCGGACACCGCGGCGCGATTGGCGGCCCGGACGATGGACGCCTTCACTGCGTTGGGCCTGGACGCCGTGATCGTCAATGCCGCCGGCTGCGGGTCGAACATGAAGGAGTACGATCTGCAGCTGCGCCACGACTCGAAACGTCGAGAGGCCGGCGCCGGGTTCTCGCGGATTGTCAAGGACGCCTCAGAGTTCCTGATCGACGGTGGAATGCGGCCGCCCCGGCACCGAATCCGGCTGCGGGTCGCCTACCAGGACCCGTGCCACCTGGTGCACGGCCAGAAGATCGTTCAGCAGCCCCGACTGGCCCTCAAAATGATCCCCGGCATCGCGCTGGTGGAGATGAAGGAGTCCGACTGGTGCTGCGGCTCGGCCGGCGTCTACAACCTGACCCATCCCGATATCGCCGAGCAGGCGCTCGCCTGGAAGGTCCGGCACATCATCGATTCGGGCGCGCAGGTGATCGCGTCGGCCAATCCCGGTTGCATTCTCCAGATTGGCATGGGTCTTCAGCGGGCGGGGCACGACGTGCCGGTCGTTCACGTCATGGACCTGCTCGGTTGGGCGTACGGCGATGAGACTCAGCGACCGCCGGTCGTCCTCCAGGCCATGGGATGACCGCGGCCGCCGTCCCGCGGGACCATGCGCTCGACGACCCATGGCTTGACGGCCTCTCGAGACGAATCTGGTCCAAGCCAGAGTTCTCGATGGTGCCGATTGACGTCGACGAGGTGCCCCACGCGCCGTACAGCGGTCCCCCGCTGGACAAGCGTGGCCTGCGGGTCGTCTTCTGCGGCATTCCCTCTGACTACGGGACCGCGTTCCTGCTTCACCTGATCGAGAAGCGCGTCAACCTGGTGGCGGCGGTCTGTAGCACGCGCTGGCAGCGGACTCATCCGAAGGCGGACCTAATCGCCCGGATCGGGGGTCATCTTGGGCGGCCGGTTGAGGTTACCGCCAACGCGAATGCCGACGCCTTTGTCCGCTGCCTGGCGGCGTACGAGCCTGATGTCGTGGTGATGGCGAGCTTCGACCAGATCCTGAAGGCGGAAACGCTGGCGGTTCCGAGTCGCGGCTGGCTCAACATCCATCCCTCACTCCTGCCCCGGCATCGCGGGCCGGAACCGATCTACTGGACCATCGCAAACGATGACCGCGAGGCTGGCATCACGCTGCACCTCACCGTGCCACGTATCGACGCCGGCCCGATCCTGGCCCAGCGCCGCGTCGCGGTCTCGCCGGACGATACCGCGGGTACCCTCAGCAAGCGGCTGGTCGCGGAAGGGTTGCCCGCGCTGGACGAGACCCTCGTCGCACTGACGACGGGAACGGCGCAACCGATCCCCGCCACGGTTGAACCGGAGACATATGAGCCGCCCGTGCGTCAGACCGGCCTCGACTGGGACCAACCTTTTCGGCGGGTCGAACGGCTGGTGCGGGCCGGGCATCCCGACCAGCCCCCCTATTTCACCCTCCGCGGCCGGCGGCGCTTTGTCTATGGCGTCCGTCACGTCCGGTCGCGCGATGGCGAGCCGCTGGGGGTAATGGCCAGCCGGTTGCCCAACGAGACCCTGGCGGCCGTCCAGGACGCTGTGGTGGCACTGCGCTGGCGACCGGTCGGGCACACCCACGCCGTTCGCCCGCTGGCCAAGCAGCAGTTCCCCTAAGGCCCCGTCATGGTCCCGTTACAACTCGAAAGTGGCCGAACTCGAGACTGCCAGCCGTATAATGGACGCACATGGCTCAAGAAATGATCGATACCCAGCTCATTACGATCAGCGACTCGGCCTTGACTCAGCTGCGCGACCTGTTGCAAAAACAGGGGCGCCCCGAGATGGGGCTGCGTGTCTTTGTCCAGCCGGGCGGCTGCTCCGGCATGTCGTACGGGATGGGCTTCGAGGATTCGCCGGAAGACGGCGATGCCATCACCGAGGTGGGCGGCGTCCGTCTGTTCGTCGATTCGGTCAGCGCCCGCTATATCAAGGGCGCCGAGATCGATTTCGTGGACAGCCTGATGGGCGGCGGCTTCACCGTGCATAATCCGAACGCGGTCTCGAGCTGCTCGTGTGGAAGCTCGTTCGACACCGGCGGTGACGCCGGCACCGCTCACGGCTGCAGCCACTAAGTTCACCGCGCGTCGCGCGCCCTCTCCGTCGATCTCGGAAAACCTGACACCGGCGTAGTGCTCTTGTCCCCAGAAATATTGGCTTGACCCAATTCGGGTTCGGGGATACGCTGATGCCCCGCGAGGACAGCATGCCACCCCAGCCCCGCGTCCTGATGGTCGAAGACCATCCGGATATCGCCGAGCTTTATCAGCTTAAGCTGCAGTTGGAAGGGTACCGCGTCGCCGTCGCGTCGAACGGCGTTGCCGGCCTGGCGTTGACTCGCTCCCTCAAGCCGGATGTTCTGCTGCTCGATATACACGTCCCTCAACTCGACGGCTTGCAGCTGCTCGCCGCGCTTCGCGACGATGAGACGACTCGCGACCAGCTCGTCGTCGTGTTCACCGAAGACGACAATCCGCAGTTGATCCAGGAAGCGGAGCGCCTGCAAGCCGCCGCCTACTTGCTGAAGGCCCGACTCTTACCAAGGCTGCTGAGTGACACCATCGGGGAGGTCCTTCGCAATAATCGAAGCGGCTTGGTGGCCGAGCCCAACCACCGGGACGCCGAGCAGGCGTCCTGACCCAACAAAAGTCTTACCGCCTGCTTAGGCCGCCGTCATCGTTTCGTTAGTTGCCCGGCCCACCATAGGAGGATGGTCACGGAGCCCACGCCGTACGGCTCCCGGGAGCCGGCCACTCCGCTGACGTCGCCCCCGGCCGATCGCGGCTCGGGCCGCCGCCGGATGGCAACCGCGGCGGCGCTTTTCGTGATCGCTGGCGTCGCCGGTGGCGCGGTCAGCGCCGAGATGATCCTGAGCCGGACGCAACCGGCGGCACCGGTAACGGCGAACAGGGCCTCGTCTTCAAAGGCGACCCTCGCGGCAGCCGCGCCGGCGACCTCGGCTTCGGCGGTGTACCAGCAGGCTGCTGCCGGCGTCGTCACCATCTCCACCGTCGCCGGCAGTTTTGGCCGTCTTGGCGAGGGAACCGGCTCCGGCATCGTGCTGAACAGCAGCGGCGACATCCTGACCAATGCCCACGTCGTCGCCCAAGCGGCCCAGATCCGCGTGACGTTCAAGGATGGCCCGACGGCGACCGCCAGCGTGATCAACTCCGACTCGAGCGCCGACCTGGCAGTGCTCCGAGTTTCGGTCGCGGCATCGAGCCTGCATGCGCTGACGCTGGGCAACTCCGACACCGTCCGGGTAGGCGACGCCGCTTATGCGATCGGCGCGCCCTTCGGGCTGGCGGAATCGATGACTGAGGGCATCGTGTCGGGTCTCAACCGCACCGACCAGGCGTCCGGCCTGACGGGATTGATCCAGACCGACACACCGATCAACCCCGGGAATTCCGGTGGTCCGCTGCTCAACGCCCAGGGCCAGGTGATCGGGATCAACGATTCGATCGAAAGCCCGATCGCCGGCAACGTGGGCGTGGGATTTGCCATCCCGATCAACGTCGTCAAGCAGATGCTGGGCTCACTGGTGAGTGGCGCCAACCAGTAATCGGGAGAGCTGGCGCGATCCGGCCGGCGCGATCGGCCGGCTAGGGTTCGAGTACGTGGACGGCGGTCAGATTTCGATAGAGCTCGTTGTAGTCGAGCCCGTAGCCCACGACAAAATGATTCGGGATATCGAACCCCTTGTACGCGATCGGTACCGGCTTGATGCGGCGCTCTTCTTTGTTCAGGAGGACGCTGAGCTTTAACGACGCCGGCCGGTGGCGTTGCACGTGCTCGAACAGGAAGGCCGTGGTCAAACCAGTGTCGATGATGTCTTCGACCATCAGAACATCGCGTCCGGCGACATCCATCGTGAGGTCTTTGAGGAGTTGGACGTGCCCAGATGATTCGGTGCCGACACCGTAGCTGCTGACCGCGACGTAATCGAAATTCACCGGCACCGTGAGGTTCCGGCTGAGGTCGGTGGCAAAGCAGACCGAGCCCTTGAGAACCGGCAGCAGGATCAGTGGCTGGTCGACGCCGGCATAGTCGCGCGAAATCTCGGCGGCCATCTCGCGGACGCGACGCTGGATCGCATCGGCGCTGACCAACTCCCGCCCCAGCTTCAACTCAGTCGTAAGAATGGCATGAAGTCTAACCGGTCGGGGCGACTAGGAAGATCCAGATATCCCAGGCGATGTGGCTGATGATCAAGGGGGTCAGCCGCTGGTCGCGAGCATAGAGCGCTCCCCAGAAGAGCCCGGCCGTGGTGGCCGCCCCGGTGAGGGTGAGGTTCTCGGAAACCAGGTGCACGGCGCCATAGATCGACGAGGCAAGCAACCATCCTCGCAGGCGGCCGAATCGCCGATGTAGGTTGTGCTGCACCAGCCCGCGCCAGAAGAGTTCTTCGCCGGGACCGATGACCAGCGCGAGTGCGGTCGTGATCGCCGCGCGCGGCGCGGCGGTGCGCAGCTCGTAGATACTGCCGATCTCGCGCTCCCCGGCCGGCATGATCCGCCTTGCCATGCGGTCGCCAACCAGGAAGATGCCGTAGAGGGCGGCGGCGGAGCCCAACCCGCTGACGACGTCGCGGAGTCGTGGTCGCTCGCGTCGCAGCGCGGGCTCGGTCAACAGCGCATAGACGCCGAGGCCACCCACGCCGAGCGTCATCCGGATCCAAAAGCGCGAGCGGCGGCCACGAAAGGCTGCCGTCCAGACCGCGCCGGCCAGTCCCAGGCCGGCGATGACCCGCTTCAGCGGAGTGCGGATCCGGCGACCAGCCCGACCAGCAGCAAGGCGCCGAAGGCGCTGTGGAGGCGGGCCGTCATCAGGTCGATCATCGCGATCGCGCGCAGGTGGCCCTCCGCGCCCCGCTCGGCGTCCCGCAAGATCCAGGCCGTCAGCGGCAGGCTGAGCAGGGTGAGCAGGGCAAGCTTCGGCAGCGCCCCAACCATCACCGCCAGGCCGACGGCAACGTAGGCACCGAGGATGAGCATGACGTAAACCCAGTGGGCGGCGTCGCGGCCGACCTGCGCCGAGAAGGTGGTAAAGCCGTGCCGCGTGTCCTCCGCGACGTCCCGCCACTCATTGCCATGGAGGATTGCCGTGACCAGCAGCCCGACCGGGATGGAAACGACGATGAGGCTCGGATCGAATCCGCCCGTGACCGCGTAATAGGAGCCGATCACCATCAGCGGGCCCATCAGGACGAACACCAGCGGCAAACCGAGCGCTCGGTATTTGTACTGAAACGGGGGGGCAGTGTAGAAGTAGCCGCCGATGAACCCGATCAGACCGAGCAGCACGATGGGCCAACCGCGCTGGAGCAGCAGGAAGATGCCCATCAGGAACGCCAGGATGAATCCGGACCAGGCGACGACGAAGGCGTTGCGCTCGCTGATCCGGCCCTTCAGGATCGCCATCGACATCCGCGGTGAGGTGATGGCGTCGATCCCGTGCCGGACGTCGTAGATCTCGTTGATCACGTTCGTCCCGATGTGGAGGCCGAGCGCACCGAGCAGCGCGGCCAGGAAGAGCGGCCAGTGCATCCGGCCCTGGCCGAGCGCGATCGCGCCGCCGACCGAGACCGGGAGCAGCGAGGCGGTGAAGCTGAAGGGTCGCACGACCTCCCAGGTCCCACGAGCCTGGCGGGCGATTGAGGCCCCCACTGTGCGGGGGGCCAGGCTGCCGGCTGGTGTCGCACCGCCTGCCGGTTTGATGACGCCACTGGGTGCCGTTCCGTAGAGGACGGCGGCGTCGAGCACCGCATTGACCTGCGCCTCTTCCTGGAGGACGGGCTGGAGCAGCGGAACGTCCATGCCCGCCTCGTCATGGTAGGCGGCCGCGCGCGCAGCGATTTCAGGAACGGTGCCGCACAGGATGAAGGCATCGAGCAGTTCGTCCGGAATCAGCTCTCCGGCCCGGTGATAGTCCTCGGCGCGCCACGCGGCCGCAACCTGGGTGCGCAGTTGAGGGTCGAATCCTGCCCGCTTCATCGAGATGTCGCTCAGCACGGAAATCATGTAGATAACAAACGGTTCGCGCTTGGCGCGGTTGAGCGCCTCGCGCCGGCTGTCGTCGATCAGGCACAACAGGTAGCCGCGGAAATCGATGTCGCCGGCCGCGCGTCCGTTGGCCGCCGCGGTTTCGAGGACGCGGGCGCGCATCTTCCGATAGGCGGGGAGGGATTCGGCGGGCCGGCCGAGATAGCCGTCGGCCTTTTTGCCGCAGAGGTCGAGGAACGGCGTCCGGTACGCCGCGACGTAGATCGGGATCCGGTGGGGCGGCTGAAACATCGGCTGCAGCGGCGGAACCTTGTCGTTCAGATGCAGCGGTTCGCCTCGCCAGAGCTGGCGGATCTGATCGATCGCTTCCGACACCCGCGCCACTGTGTCGTCGTAAGGGATGGCCATCTGGGAGAGGCGAAGCGGCAAGCCGCTGCCCAGCGCCAGGGTGCAACGGCGAGGCGCCAGGTCGTCGAGCGCCGACATCGTCATGGCGAGCACCACCGGGTGCCGGGTATAGGGATTGAGCGCGCCCGCTCCCAACCCGATTCGACGGGTGACCTGTCCCATCGCGGTCAGGTAGGTGATCGGATCGCGCTCGAAATAGCTATCGTGAACCCACACTGAGTCGAGGCCGAGCTCCTCGGCCCGCCGTGCCCACTCGGCGGCGTCTTTGACGTCACCCCGGGCGGCCAGCCCGAGCCCGACCCGGCGCGCTAGGTCTGCCATCCGGCTATCACCGTACTCCTGACGACCGGAGCGGGCAATCGGGGTCGCACCTGACGTGACCGGCGGCAGGCCCGCAAACGATAATCGTGATCGTGGGGCAGGACGCGCGGGCCGGGCAGATTCGCCAGATGTTCGACGAGATCGCGCCCCACTACGACGCCCGGAACCGGCTCTTTTCGGTCGACCGGGATCGAGCCTGGCGCCGTCGCGCCGCCCGGCGTGCGGGTCTGCGGCCGGGCCAGACCGCCCTGGATCTGTGCACGGGCACCGGGAAGCTTGCCCACGAGCTGGTTCCGTTCGTTCGGCCTGCCGGACGCGTGATCGGCATCGATTTCTCCGGATCGATGCTCGAGCTGGCACGCCGGCTCGAGCCGGAAATCGATTTTCGGCAGGGCGATGTCAGCCGGCTCAGTGAACCCGATGCCAGCGTCGACGCGGTCACCATCGGATTTGGGCTGCGAAATCTCATCGATCGCGAGGGCAGCTTGCGAGAGATGTTCCGGGTGCTCCGTCCGGGCGGCCAGCTCGTCATCCTTGAGTTTGCGCCGCCCACTGCTGCCCTGCTGCGCGGCTATCGTTTCTACCTCGATCGCGTGATGCCGACCGTCGCCGGTCTGTTCAGCCGGGTCGATGGACGGGCCTATCGCTACCTGGCCCAAACCGTGGAGGGGTTTCCGCCGCCGGCAGCGCTCGCCGCGCTCCTGGAGGGGATCGGGTTCAAGCCCGTGACCATCGAGCGAATGACTTTCGGCATCGTCGCGCTCCACATCGGGAGCCGGCCGGGCTAGCGTCCGCAATGCCATCGCTGCTGGCGGCGCCCAACCTGCTGAGCTTCTCCCGCATCCTCGCGGCGCCTGTTCTCTACGCGCTGGTCGTCTCCGGCGCTCGCTACGGATTCCTGGCGGCCGCCATCGTCTTTATCGCCGCCTCCGTCACGGACACCCTCGACGGCGAGATTGCCCGTCGCCGGCACCTGGTCTCGCCACTGGGCATCTACCTGGACACCACGTCGGACAAGATCCTGATCGCCGTGTTGCTGATCGCACTGGCGGTCATGCACCTCGCGCCCGGCTGGATGGCCGCGGTGATCATCGCCCGCGAGTTCCTGGTCACTGGGCTTCGTAGCTATGCCGCCGCGCTCGGAATCGTCATCCCCGCCGGCGGCTGGGGCAAGGCGAAGACGTTGATCACGATCGCCGCCCTGCTACTCGTCCTACTCGAGGGCGATGCCCGAGCCAGGGGCTGGCTCTCCAGCCAGTCCGCACCGGGGAGCTGGCTCCTCAGCGCATTGGGACCCTTCACTATCTCCGTCTGGGCGCTCTTCGTTTCGGTGATCTGGACGGTGGGTTCGGGCGCTGAATACATCCGGGAGGCGATCCCGCTGCTCGCCCGGCGGCCTGCAACCGTCGTCAGCGGCGCGGCCGATGAGCCCTAGCCCGGCGTCGCGGGCATGAAGTCGACTGGCTCCTCGCGTCCCTGCCAGGTGACGACCTGGCGGGCCGGCTCGGTCCGGGCGACGATCTTTCCCGCCCGGATCACGAGGCGCCGTGGCGCGATCAGGCGCACTGCATCACTCTCGCTGGGGGCGTCGAAAAGGACGAGATCCGCCCGGCATCCCGGTTCGAGTCCGTAGTCAGTCAGGCTGAGCGTCTTCGCGCCGTTGACGGTGATCATGTCGATCAGGGTTCGGATCTCTTCGTAGCCGGACATCTGGCCGTAGTGGGCCAGGACGAACGCCGCCTGCAAGGGGTCCGCTTTCCCGAGCGGATACCAGGGGTCCATGACCGAGTCATGGCCGAGGCAGACGTTGACGCCGGCCGCCAGCAGCTCCTTGATTCGCGTATGACCGCGGCGGATGGGGTAGTGGTCGAAGCGGCCCTGCAGGACGGCGTTGTCGAGCGGGTTGGTGACCATGTGCAGCCCGGCGCGGCGAACGTTGACGATCAATCGCCCGGCGTAGGCATTGTTGTATGAGTGCATCGCCGTCGTATGGCTGGCCGTCACGCGACCCTCCATGTTGAGGCGGATGGTCTCGGCGGCGAGCACCTCGAGGAACCGGGAGTGCTCGTCGTCGGTCTCGTCGCAGTGAATGTCGACCGATCGGTTAAACTCGTGCGCCAGCGCGACGGCAAACTTCACCGACTGCTCGCCGTACTCGCGGGTCAGCTCGAAATGCGGGATGGCCCCGACGACGTCGGCGCCCAGCTCGACCGCCTGCCGCATCAGGGCCTCCCCGTTCGGGAACGACGGAATGCCTTGCTGCGGGAAGGCCACCAGCTGGAGTGTGATCTGGTCCGCGAATTCTCGCTGCACCTCGAGCAGGGCTCGGAGCGCCGTCAGCCGCGGATCGCAGACGTCCACGTGGCTGCGGACGAACAGTACGCCGTTGGCGACCTGCCAGCGGAGCACCTGGGAGACCCGCTGCTTGACGTCGTCGGCGTTCAAGTCCTTGACGCGCTCCCCCCAGATGGCGATCCCCTCGAAGAGCGACCCGCTCAGGTTGTGTCGAGGCTGGCCCACGGTCAGGACGGCATCGAGGTGGATGTGCGGTTCGACCAGCGCGGGGGTCAGCAGGTTGCCCGCGGCGTCGATTCGTTCCTTCGCGGCGGGCGGCTCGTTCCCAGCCGGAAGGGGGACGATCCGGCCACCCTCGATCCCCACACTGGCCGGCGACGCCACCCGGGGCAGGCGGGCGTTGCTGATGAGGAGATCGAGCACGCAGGAAGTGTAAATCGCGTGCTGGACAGCGAGTGATCCAGTCCCTAGAATTCGGCTCGAAGCCGGCAGCCCGAATAGTGGGGGATGGGAGAGGATCGTGGCCACAACCAGCGAGGTAGACGCGCAGGTTCCCGTGCGCGAAGGGGAATACGGCTCGAAGGTCACCGCCGTGGAGCCGGGAGGTATCGAGTACATCTCTGATCGCGAGCGGCACGGCAATCCGATCCAGCTCTTCTGGACCTGGATGTCGCCGAACATGGAGTTCGCAACGGTATTCGTGGGCGTCCTGCCCATCGCGGTCTTCGGCGGTGGCTTCTGGCCGACTGTCCTGGGTGTCACACTCGGCAGTCTGATGGGCTCCATCACCCACGCCGTCCTGTCGACGATGGGACCGCGGTTCGGGGTTCCCCAGATGGTGGAAGGGCGGGCTTCGTTTGGCTTCTTCGGCAATTTCCTGCCCGCCGGGCTAAGCTGGCTGACGGCGAGCTTCGGCTGGTTCATCGTGAACAGCGTCAGCGGGACGTTCGCCCTGGTCACCCTGACCTCGGTGTTGAACAAGAATGCCGTGCTGAGTTTCCCGCTCGCGTTCGTCATCGTGGTGGTCGTCCAGGTCATCGTGGCCTTCATCGGGCACAACATGATCCACCAGTTCGAGCGGATCATCTTCCCCTACCTCACGGCCGTCTTTGGACTCGCCACCATCGTCATCCTGGTCCAGGCACACCCAGGAGTTGGGTTCAACGCGAAAGCCCCGGTAGCGTTCGGCGGTGCCTCCGGTGCCTTCATCCTGGCCGTCTTCATCGCGTTTGGCTATGCCATTGGCTGGAACCCATTTGCTTCCGACTACAGCCGGTACCTGCCCAGGAGCTCCAACCCCAGGCAGGTCGCCCTGGCAGCCGGCCTCGGCGTCTTCGTCTCCTGCACCGTCCTCGAAATCGCCGGCGCCGCCGCGGCGACGATTTCGCAGCTGGGCAACAATCCCACCCAGCAGTTCACCAATCCGCTACCGGTCTGGCTTCAAGTCCTCGTTCTGCTTGGCATCGCGTTGGGAGCTGTCGCCGCCAATGTCCTGAACATCTATTCCGGATCGATGGCGTTCCTCACACTGGGGATCAAGCTCGCGGTCGAGAAGCGGCGCGCGATCTCGGCGCTGGTCTTCGGGGCCATCGGCCTGGTGATCGGATTGGCGCTCCAGGCCAACGTTGGGCCGGGAACGAAGTACGAGAACTTCCTCCTCCTGATCACCTACTGGATCACGCCGTGGCTGGCCGTGGTCATCACCGACTTCGTCCTGCACCGCGGCCAATATCCCGAACGGGTCTTCTACGACACGGGCTGGGCGAACTGGAAGGGGTTTGTCGCAATGCTGGCCGGGATCGTCGCGACCATCCCATTCTGGGACCAGGGCGATCCGATCCCGCTCGGCATCGTTCCGAAGAATTATCCACAGTTCGGCGACCTCAGCTTCTTCGCCGGCGCCATCGTGGCCACGGTGGTCTACCTGATCCTCTATCAAATCGGTCGGAGGCCATCGCAGGCGCGAGTCGCAGCCTGATCTCAATCAAGCCAAGACTTAGGCGAGAACGCTAGAGCCGGATCGCTGTTCGGAGCAGGGCCTTGAGGCGATCCGGCTGACGGCGGTAGCGCTCCCACTCCGCCGGTAGCTTTGTGGACTGTTCCAGGATGGCCCACAGCACCGAGTTCACCGGCGTCGGTACGTCGTAGCGCCGGCCGGCATCGACCACGGCGCCGTTGAGATATGCCGCTTCCGTTTTCCCTCTGCCCCGGCTCAAGTCCCACCAGAGTGAGGGCATCTTGCCGCCACGCGCGCCGCCGAGCTGGGGCTCCAGCAGCATCTGGGCCAGCAGGGGCGGGAGGCTCATTGCCCACCGCAGGGCCGGTGTCGGCAGGCCGGGCAGCGCGACCACCGCCAGCCGCATCCTCTGCATCACCGTGACCGCCTCTAAGAATGCCGCCCGCTCGTAACGGAAGAGCTCGCTGTCGGCGAAGACATGACTGGGTGGCAGGTCGAGGATCGCGCTTTGCGCGTTGCCCAGTAGGTTGAAAAGCAGTTTCGACCATTTCATCGCCCGAAAGTCGGTGTATCGGCGGGCCTTCAACCCTGCCTGTCGCAATTTGCGGACAAGGGGCGCGACGTTGACCTCGGGCGAGACCGGCGCGAACGCCACACCGCCACTCCGCGAATGGAGCTGGATCGTCCCCGGTTCGTCGAGGCTGACCGGAACCGTGAGGCTCCCCGCCACGAGCGCCTGGTCGGGAACGGCCGCCGCGATCGCCTCCTCGTTGCCGACACCGTTCTGGAAACTCCCCAGGATGGTGCCGGGGTGAAGCACCGGCTGGAGCTGTTCGATCGCATCCAGCGTGTCGTATCCCTTGACTGTCAGAAACACGTAGTCAAACGGGCCGCCCGCTTCGGCGATCGTCGGCCGCGCGGCGAGCACGGATTGGTTGCTGACCTTCCCGGCCGTGACCATGCGGACACCGCCTTTCGCGACCGCCTCGACATGCGGCGGCCGGCCCACGAGAGTCACCTCGCAGCCGGCCTGGGCGATCCGGGCCCCCAGCAGGGACCCAACGGCGCCCGCCCCGAAGAATAGGAATCGCAGGGGCGGCGGAGCCGCGGGGCGTTCCGGCATCAATGGGTGGTGATCTTCAGCTCACGGCCGGTGGCGAGCCGCTCGATGTTGCCGCGGTGCCGGTACAGGACCAGGCCCACCAGCGCGACACCGAGAACAATCACCGACCACCCCACGGGGCGCCAGGCCTGCCAGCCGGCGTAGTGAAGCGCAATCAGACTGACGAAGGCGACCGCAACCGCGATCAGCGAGGAGAGTGATGCCAGCCGGGTCAGACGAACGACCAGGAACCAGCTGAGGAGCGCGATCACCAGGGCGACCGGAGCCAGCGCCAGCACGACCCCGCCCGAGGTGGCGACACCCTTGCCGCCGCGGAAGCCGAGATAGAGCGGCCAGGTGTGGCCAAGCACGGCAGCCAGACCGATGGCGGCGAGCGCGATCTCCTGGTCTCCCAGACCAAGCAGGATCCCCAGGACCACCGGGATGAAGCCCTTGAGCCCATCCGCGACCAGGGTGGCGGCGAAGGCGCCTGGACCGCCCGCGCGGAACACGTTGGCAGCCCCGATATTGCCGCTGCCCAGCTTGCGGACGTCCTGGTTGCGGTACACCTTCATGACCACCCAGCCGGACGGGACCGAGCCGAGCAAATAAGCGAAGGCCACCAGCAAGAGCACTTTTGGCATGGGGGCAGTCCCTACGGACGCCTCAACTATAGATCGCAGCCTTCGCGGACGTCACACCCCGGCGCTATCACGTTTAGGCAATTCGAGTGCGAACTCGCTGCCGGCCCCGGGCCGGCTGTCTACCGTGACCCGGCCGCCGTGGGCGCGCGCGATCTCCTGCACCATGTAAAGCCCGATCCCAAAGCCGACGAGGTGGGCGCTCGCCTCCGTTTCGATCCGGGCGAACCGCTTGAAGAGCTGGCCGTGATTCTTCGGATCGATCCCGAAGCCGTCATCCAGAACGCTGACACTCCAGTTGTTGTCCGACCCAGCGACAATGACATCGATCCGCCCGGTGGGGCCCGGCCGAAAACGCACAGCATTGTCGAGCAACTCCCGGATCGCGAGGTGCAGCCAGTAGCCGTTTCCTCGCACCGGTGCCGCGAGCACGTCGAGCCGGAGGTCGATCGCCAGGTCGGCAAAACGTCGCTGTAGCTCCTTGACCATCGGTTCCACCAGCCTGACGAGATCGAGGTCCTCTTTCACCATCGACGGTCCAAGCTCGTCGAACCGCCCGACCAGGCTCATGTCCATGATGAGGCGACTCAATTGCCGGGCTTTCCCGTAGATCCGGGCGCCGGCCAGCTTCTGGTGTTCTGGGCTCAGGCCGCCCTGCGCGAGCAGCGACCCGTATCCGAGGATTACGCTCAACGGCGTCCGCAGCTCGTGAGCCGCCAGGTTCAGGAACTCCGTCTTAGCGGCGTTCGTCTCGCGCAGGCGCGCCACGTCCAGGTCGAGCGGCGCCGCAGGCTCGGCGACCAGGCCGGTAAGAAGGTGGCCGACCGATTGAGCCTCGCCTTTCAGCGGCTCGATGAACCATTCCCAGGTCTGGCCGTCGATGACGACCGTGGCCGCAATCGCCTGGCCATTGGCGCCGACCGAGCGGTACGGGCGGGGGTCTGAGAGCGGATGCGATGGTGGGAGCAGTGACGAAATCGTGAGCCCGGCGGCGTCGGGCCGATGGAAGAGCTGGGCCATCAGGTCGTTCATAGCGAGCACCCGCAGATCCCGGGCTTCCACCACCCCGAGAGGGATCGGCGTCGCCTGCAGGATCTCGATGACGGGCGTGGCGAACCGCTCCGAAAGCGCGGTTTCGAGTAACTGCGCGAGCGCCTCCGAGCGTCGGTCCAAGATCGGGTGTCCTCAAAATCGGCTGATAAACTGGTCGGAGGCCGTGCAAGACCCCGACAAACTCAATGATCAAACCACATACCAGCGGTGTTTTGCCTGCGGCCACCAGAACGAGTCCGGCCTCAAACTGACGTTCCATCGGGACGGTGATCGCATCGTGGCCGATTACCTGCCGGCGGAACGCTTCCAGGGATTCCCCGGCGTCCTCCATGGCGGCGTCCTGGCCACCATGCTCGACGAGACGATGAGCCGGACGGGCGCCCTGCGGCGCGAGTGGTTGATGACGGGAAAGCTCGATATCCGCTATCGCCGGCCCGCCCCGATCGATCAGCCGCTGCGAGTGTGGGGGGAGATCGCCCGCGAGCGAGACGGCGCCATCGATGCCGTCGGCGCTGTCGAGCTCAAGGATGGCACCGTCGTCGCCGAGGCCCGCGGGATGTTCCTGCGCTTGCCCGAGCAGCTCGCGACGGAGACAGTCGGCCAGTACCCGGAGTTCATCAACTACTGGCGAACGTAGTGCCACGCTCGCACCTCTTCGGGCCGGAGCACGAGGAGTTTCGCGGCACCATCCGGCGCTTCATCGACAAGGAAGTCCGCCCTCACGTCGATGAGTGGGAGGCGGCGCAGCAATTTCCACGCGAGCTATTCAGCCGCTTCGGCGCGCTCGACCTGCTCGGGCTCAAGTACCAGGAGCAGTACGGCGGGACGGACGCGGGTGTCATCTACGAGGCGGTGTTGTTCGAGGAGCTCGCTCGCTGCGGCTCCGGCGGGGTGGCGGCCGGCATCGGCGCCCACGTCGCGATCGCGACGCCGCCGATCAATGACTTCGGCACCGACGCACAGCGCAAACGCTGGCTGGGGCCCGCTATCAAGGGCGAGAAGATCGTTGCCCTTGGCGTGACCGAGCCATCCGGCGGTTCGGACATCGCGCACGTTGAGACCAGCGCGCGCCGCGAGGGGGACACCTACGTCGTGAACGGCACCAAGATGTTCATCACCAATGGCGTCCACGCCGACCTGGTCGTCGTGCTGGCTCGGACCAAGCCGGAAGGCGGTCACCATGGCCTGTCCCTCCTCGTCGTCGAGCGGGATACGCCCGGGTACAGCGTCGGACGGAAGCTGGACAAACTCGGCTGGCGGGCATCGGACACGGCGGAGCTGGTCTTTCAGGATTGCCGCGTGCCGGTCGAGAACCGGCTCGGCGAGGAGAACAACGGCTTCCGCCTGGCGGTCGGCAACTTCCAATGGGAACGGCTCTGGATCGCGATCGGCGCGGTGGCCTCAGCCCAGCGGAGTCTCGAGCTGGCTATCGAGTACGCGGCCAACCGGGTGCAGTTCGGCAAGACACTCACCTCGATGCAGGTGATCCGCCACGAGATCGCCGACATGGCGCTCTTGATCGAACAGGCCCGCCAGCTGACCTATTACGCCTTGTGGCTGCATTCGCAAAAGCTTCCCTGCACAAAAGAAGTCTCGATGGCGAAGATTGCCGCGACCGAGGCTGACGTCAGGGTGGCCGACCGCGCGTTGCAGATCCATGGCGGCTACGGCTACATGACGGAGTATCCGATCGAGCGAGCCTGGCGCGATGCTCGCATTGGTCCAATCGGCGCGGGCACCAACGAGATCATGCGCGAGATCATCGCGAAAGAGCTCGATCTCTAAGTCGCTCCCGAGGCGGCCGGTCGATAGGTTGCGAATACGACGCCGGAGGTCGTCGGCTTGGTGTCGACGAGCTGCAGAGCGATAGGTCGACTGCTATCGCTGAACAAACGGCGTCCCGACCCCAGAATCAGCGGATGAATCAGAAGGCAGTATTCGTCGATGAGGTTGCGCCGCATCAACGACCGGGCCAACTCACCGCTGCCGAGGACGACGCGATCTTTGCCAGGCTGCTCCTTGAGCCTGGCAACGGCGTCCCCGGCGTTGCCATTGAGTAGGATCGAGTTCATCCATGGGAGCGGCTCTTTTAAGGTGGTCGACGCGACGTACTTCTGGCTGTTGTTGAGAACCTCGGTGTAGGGGTTGTCGGTCCGTTTCGGCCAGACGGAGAAGAAATCCTCGTAGGTCCGTCGTCCGAGCAGCAGGGCCCCGGATTTCGCCATGGATTCACCGGCAAGGCTTCCCATGACCGAATCGGCGTACGGTATGGCCCAGCCGCCGTGCTCGAAGCCGCCACGGCGGTCCTCATCGGGCCGGCCCGGCGCCTGCATCACCCCGTCGAGCGTCAAACTTTCGAACGCAACGAGTCTCATGAGAAGGTTCCTCCTGGAATCGACACGACGTCTTGCGTCAGTCAGATTGTTGGCGTGTAGAGGTGCAGCTCATGGTAAACGCCAAGCGCCCGTGCCTCATTCGGTCGAGCTGACAGCGTGGGAATCTCCGCCAAAGTGCGGGACTTATAACCTCGACGGAGGCGCCCCGTCAGCCGGGAAGCCTCGGACGCAGCTCCCTCTTGAGGATCGTGCGACTCGTCCGCGATGAAGCCAAACCCGCACCGCTCGTGCGATCCAAGACTGTAGGTGTTGGCGCCGCGAAGGTTGCGCAGGATCTTTTCCTTGCGTTTCAACTGGTAGATGTTGAACGCTGGTCTGGGTCTTGTCCCAGGGGACTTCAGGCAGGTGCGAGTCGGTGACGAGGTAGACATAGAGGCAAATGGTGTACGAGACGTCAACAAGGACAACTGTCGTGAAGGGGCGCAGCTTACGTTGTTGCCTGGAGACCTCAGGTTTCCGCCTTGTGGATCGTGGCTAGACTCTAACCGTGCCTTTCGAATTGACGCTGCCATTTAGCGCGCTCGTCGGCCAGGAGCAGATGAAGCGCGCGTTGCTGCTCAATGCCGTCGATCCGGGCGTCGGTGGGGTGCTCATCCGCGGCGAACGCGGCACGGCGAAATCATCGGCCGTTCGTGCCCTGGCCCGGCTGCTGCCGGACTACGAGGCGGTCGGGGGCTGTCCGTACCGCTGTGATCCTGCCATCCCATCCCGGTTCTGCGACGATTGCCGGCGTCGAGCGAAGCATGGCTCCCTGCCCGTTGTTCGGCTGCCCATGCGGATCGTCGAGCTGCCGATCAACGCGTCCGAGGACCGGCTGGTCGGCTCGATCGACATCGAGGCGGCGGTCCGCGCGGGCGCCCGCCGGTTCCAGCCAGGGATCCTGGCAGAGGCGAACCGCAACCTTCTCTATGTCGACGAGGTGAACCTGCTCGACGACCATCTGGTCGACGTGCTCCTCGATGCGGCGGCGATGGGGGTCAACGTGGTCGAGCGCGAGGGGATGTCCGTGGTGCACCCGGCCCATTTCATCCTGGTCGGAACGATGAACCCGGAGGAGGGCGAGCTTCGGCCGCAATTGCTCGACCGCTTCGGTCTCTGCGTTGACGTCGAGACGCCCAGCGACATTGATCAGCGACTCCGCGTGATGGAGCTGGAGCGGGAATTTCTCGAGGATCCCCGGATGGTGCAAAAGGCGTTCGGGGCGCAGGAAGCCTCCCTCCGCCAGCAATTGCTGGCTGCCGCAATGCGCCTCGACGGCGTGAATCCTCCCGACGCGATCCGCGCCTTGATCTCCCGCCTTTGCCTGGACGGTTCAGTGGCCGGGCACCGCGCCGATCTTGTAGTTGCCCGGGCCGCTCGGGCGATCTGCGCCCTGCGCCAGGGATCCATCGTCGAACTGCCCGACGTCCTCGAGGCGCTGGAGCTGGCGCTGGCGCATCGGCGTCGCGAGCTGGCCTCGGACAAGCAGGTACAGGCACAGGAGCTCGCATCGCGCGCGGCGGAGCAGTTGGCGCAGATCCAGGCCAGCGCGCCAACCGAGGCGGCGCAAGCCGTTCGAGGGGAGGCGACGCAACAGGAGGGCGCCGCAGGCGGTGATGCCAACGAAGGTTGGACCACAGCCGAGTCACGTGAGTCCCCCAGCAGCGAAGCCGTCGAGACCGAGCCGGATGTCGTTATCCAGCTGCGCACGTTCCCGGTCAAGAAGCTCGACCTGCCCCGCGAGCGGCAGGCGCGGCGTGCCGCCGGAAAGCGCACGTCGACCAAAAGCGAGACCAAGCGGGGGCGTTATGTGCGGAGCTCTCAGGCCGAGAAGGTCACCGACGTCGCCTTTGATGCCACGGTCCGGGCCGCTGCGCCACATCAACTCCGCCGGCGCCAAGCGACGCCCGACGCCCCCAATCAGCTGCAGCTTGAGAGTCAGGACCTCCGACAGAAGGTGCGCGAGCGAAAAACGGGCAACCTGATCGTTTTTGTCGTCGATGCCTCGGCCTCGATGGATGCGGAGCAGCGGATGCTCGCCACCAAGGGCGCGATTCTCTCGCTCTTGCGCCACGCGTACGTCCGCCGAGACAAGGTAGCGCTTGTGGCGTTCAGTGGACGAAACGCCCGCGTGGTGTTGCGACCAACCTCGAGCGTTGACCTGGCTGAGCGTCGGCTGGAGCGGCTCAACATTGGCGGCACCACCCCGCTGACGCACGGGCTGATGACCGCCTTGAAGCTGATCAAGACCGAGCGGTTGCGCGATCCACACGTCTACCCTTTGCTGGTCCTGATCAGCGACGGCCGGGGCAATATCAGCCTGTTCGGCGAGGAGCCGCTGCTCGAGGCCCAGCGGACTGCCGGTCAGATCAAGCAAGAGCGGATCCGCGCGATGGTGATCGACTCGACGCGCGACTTTGGCAGCCAGCCGGGATATCCGCGAAACCGCGTCACAAGTCTGTATGGCGCCTACGCCTTCAATGTCTGTGGCGACCTGGCAGAGCGTCTCGGCGGTCGCTACTACGGGCTCTTCGACCTGTCGCAAAACGCCATCGTTGATAGCGTGCAGCGTGAGATGCTAAGGACGGGTTCGGCCTGATGGAGCGGTTTGTTTACCCATTCAGCGCGATCGTCGGTCAGGACAAGATGAAGCTTGCACTGGTCCTGAACGCGATCCATCCGGCGATCGGCGGCGTGCTGATCCGCGGCGAAAAGGGGACCGGTAAGTCAACCGCCGTGCGCGCACTGGCCCGCCTGCTGCCGGAGCTCACCGTCGTCGCCGACTGCCCGTATCGTTGCGATCCCGATGCTCCCGAGGCGCTGTGCTCGGATTGCCAGGATCGCCTGGCACGCGGCGAGACGTTGCCCCGAGCTCGCCGCCGGATGCGTGTGGTGGAGCTGCCGATCAATGCCTCCGAAGACCGGGTGGTGGGAGCGATCGATATCGAGGCGGCCATCAAGAGCGGCGAGCGGCGTTTCGAGCCCGGCGTTCTCGCCGAGGCCAACCGCAACATTCTCTACGTCGACGAGGTGAACCTGCTCGATGACCACCTCGTCGACGTGCTGCTCGACGCCGCCGCCATGGGGGTCAACGTGGTGGAACGCGAGGGCATCTCGATTTGGCACCCGGCCCGCTTCATCCTGGTCGGAACCATGAACCCGGAAGAGGGCGATCTGCGTCCGCAACTGCTCGATCGTTTCGGCCTGACCGTCGATGTGGAAGGGATCAAGGACATCGGCCAGCGAGTGCTGATCGTCGAGCGCCGCGAGGAATGGGAGTCCGACCCCGCCTCCTTTAGCCAGCGTTTTGCCGACCGCGATGCCGAAATCGGGACGCGGATCGCGGAGGCGATCGCGCGTTTCCCCAAGGTCGTCATGCCGGCGGGGATCTTACGGGCGATTGCCGAGTTGAACGTCAGCCTGCAGGTCGATGGCCATCGCGCCGACCTGGTGGGCCGCAAGGCCTCCCAGGCGCTGGCCGCCTACCGGGGAATTCCGGAGGTCGGCGTGGCGGAAGTCAACGAGGTGGCCGACATGGTGCTGGCGCACCGGGTCAAGGCGGCGGGAGGCCGTCGGGAGCTCGGGGCGATCCCCCAGAGCCTTCCGAGCGCCTCCAGGGCGTCGAGAAGCTAGCTGAAGTTCGCCCACACCCGTAGTCTCCGCCCTCCCGCTCCAAGGGAGAGGGGCTAACTTCGGTGGTAGTCTAGGACATGACATATTGATATCAGTACACTCATGTGATAGGGTAGGTCTGCGCTAATTCCGCGCAGGGAGGTGACCGATGGTCAAGGACCCGTCCCTCGAACGCGAAGACATCGGCGGCGGCGAACCGATGGGCGAGCCGGCCGAGACCGACCCGCAGACCACGCGAGAGCGAAAGGACCGAGAGCTGGAGGCCCCGGACTTCGCTCCTGACGTGCCACCAAAGAGGTAGGCGAAGCGACACGGAAGGCCGGCCCTCGAGGCCGGCCTTTTGTTTTGCGACCGATAAACTCCCATGGTGTCCACGCCGACCAGGTTGATCCGTGCCATCTCGGTGATCGCGCACGTCGATCACGGGAAGACCACCCTGTCCGACCGGCTGCTCGAGTACACGGGCACCGTCGCGCCCCGCGACATGGTCGAGCAAGTGCTCGACCAACTCGACCTGGAACGCGAGCGCGGGATCACGATCAAGGCGCAGGCCGTCCGCATGCTGTACAAGGCGGACGATGGCCAGACGTATCAGGTCAACCTGATCGATACACCCGGCCATGTCGACTTCTCCTACGAAGTCTCTCGGGCGCTGGCCGCGTGCGACGGCGCCATCCTGGTGGTCGATGCGTCGCAGGGTATCGAGGCCCAGACGCTGGCGAATGTTCACCAGGCCCTCGATCACCATCTCAAGATCGTGCCGGTCATCAACAAGATCGACCTGCAACAGGCGAATCCCGAGCTAGTTCGGGAAGAGATCGAGAAGGTGATTGGCCTGCCGGCGGAATCTGTCATTTTGGCCAGCGCCCGCCAGGGAATCGGCACGAAGGAGATCCTCGAGGCCGTCGTGCGCGAAGTGCCGCCCCCGACCGGCGATCCAACCGCCCCGCTTCGCGCCCTCATCTTCGACGCCAAGTTCGACGCCTACCGGGGTGTCGTCACCTACATCCGCGTGCTGGAAGGCACGCTTCGCAAGGGCGTCAAGGCTCAGATGATGCAGACGGGCAAGTCATTCGAGGTCGACGAGGTCGGCATCTTTCGCCCGGACCGCACGCCGGTCGACGACCTCTCCGCCGGCGAAGTCGGATACCTGATCGCCAACATTCGGAATGTCCGCGACTCCCGAGTGGGCGACACCGTGACCGACGCGGCCCGCCCAGCGGCAACCCCGCTGCCCGGCTATCGCCACGTCACGCCGATGGTCTTCGCCGGCCTGTTCCCGACGGACAGCGACCAGTACCAGCAGCTCAAGGATGCGCTCGAGAAGTTGCAGCTCAACGACGCGGCGCTGGTTTACGAACCGGAGACCTCGGCGGCACTGGGATTCGGCTTTCGCTGCGGCTTCCTGGGCCTGCTGCACATGGAGATCGTCCAAGAGCGGCTCGAGCGCGAGTTCAACCTGACGCTGCTCGGCACGGCGCCGACGGTGGAGTATCGCGTGAAGCTGCGTAACGGCGAGGAAATCCCGGTCGACAATCCGGATCACCTGCCCGAGCCAGCCGAGATCGAGGCGATCAGCGAACCGATGGTGATCGCCACCATCGTGGTGCCGAGCGCCTACGTCGGCAACATGATGCAGCTGAGCCAGGAGCGCCGCGGGCAATACCTGAACACGGTCTACGAGCCCGGCGACCGGGTGGTCATCACCTACCGGATGCCGCTCGCCGAGATCATCCACGACTACTACGACCAGCTGAAGTCGCGGAGCAAGGGTTATGCCTCGCTCGACTATGAGCTGGTCGGCTTCGAAGAGGCAAATCTCGTCAAGCTCGATGTGCTGGTGGCCGGCTCGCCCATCGACGCGCTCTCGATGATCGTGGACCGCAGCAAGGCGCAACAGCAGGGGCGCCGCCTGGCGGAAAAGCTCAAAACCCTGATTCCGCGCCAGCTCTTCGAGGTCCCGATCCAGGCCGCCATTGGCGGCAAGATCGTCGCGCGCGAGACGGTGCCGGCGATGCGCAAGGATGTCACGGCCAAGTGCTACGGCGGCGACGTGACCCGGAAGCGCAAGCTGCTCGAGAAGCAGAAGGAGGGGAAGAAACGGCTGAAGCGCGTGGGCAATGTCGAGATTCCACAGGAAGCCTTCATGGCGGTGCTGAGCCTGGACTGATGGAACGCATTCACAGCCTTTATCTGCACGTGCCGTTCTGCACCTGGGTGTGTAAGTACTGCGACTTCAACGCCTATGCGGTGCTGGAGGGATTGATTCCTTCCTACGTCGATGCCCTTACCCGGGAGCTCGATACGGCCGCCGACACGCTGCCGATCGGGCCGATCGACACGGTCTTCATCGGTGGTGGGACGCCCAGTCTTCTCACGACCGACCAGCTGCGCCTTCTAATGGATCATGTCCGTTCGATCGGGCTGGCGGCCGGCGCCGAGGTCACACTCGAAGCGAATCCGAGCAATGTCACGAGCGAGCAGGTAGATGACTGGCTCAGGGCAGGCGTCAACCGGATCAGCATCGGCGTGCAGAGCCTGCGGCCTGACGCGTTGCGCTTCCTGGAGCGGCTCCATTCCGGCACGGACGCGATCGCGGCGATTCGCACGGCTCGCGCCGGCGGGTTCGCGAATGTCAACGCCGATTTGCTGTACGGGGTGCCGGGGGTGAACCTGACAGGCTGGCTCGAAACCCTGGACGCGGTACTGGCCGAAAGGATCCAGCATCTGTCGGCCTATGAGCTGACCGTTGAGTCACGGACCCGGCTAGGTCAGGAGGTGCGGACGGGCGTGGTGCAGATGCCGGGCGCCGATGACCAGCTCGAGCAGTATTGGGCGGCGGCGGCGAGGTTGGAGGCGGTCGGCTATGCCCACTACGAGATCTCGAACTGGTCCCGCCCCGGATTTGCCTGCGGTCACAACCTGGCGGCCTGGCACTATCAGCCCTACCTGGGCTGCGGGGCTGGCGCGCATTCGATGTTCCGCGGCAGTGATGGGAGCACGGCGCGGCGGTGGAACGTGAAGGGACCGCAGGCCTACATCAGGCAGGCATCCGGCTCGGGTCATGCCGTTGCTGGCAGCGAGACCCTGTCGCCAAAGCGCGCCCTGGGGGAGGCGGCCATGATCGGCGTACGGCTGCTAGACGGCACCACCGCAGCGCGTGATTTCCCCGCGCAGCGGACTGAGCTGGTCGACGCCGGACTGCTGGCCGAAGAGGATGGCGGGGTCCGGCTCACGCGAAGGGGTATCGAGCTGGCCAACCAGGTCGGTGCCGCGTTTCTGAATTAGAGCTTCGGCTCGCGTCTTGGCACTTCCGCCTTGGCCATCACCCGTTCGAATAGCTCGTACGGCTGCGCGCCCATCACCAGGTAGCGGTCGGCGATGACATGGGCCGGGATGCCGTTGATCATCAACTCTTCAGCCTCGGAACGCCGGGCATCGAGGTAATCGCCGAACCGGTTCGCGGCAACGGCCGCTTCCATGCCAGGCGCATCGACACCCGCCCGTAAGGCAACCTCGCGAAGCACCGCGACATCCGAGACGTCGCGCCCTTCATCCCAGTACGCCTTGAACAGCTCGTGATGCATCGCGTCGAATCGGCCCTGCTCCCGAGCGAACTCGGCGGCCTGTAGCGCCGGCCGCGAGTTGATCAGCCGGTCGTGCAAACGCAGCTGCAGCCCGACTTGCGTGGCGAGCCGGTTGACGCCTTCTTCTGCCCTTGCCCGGTAGGCTGGGGGCAGCACCTCGTCGCGGGGCCGGCCTTCCGGCGGAATCTCGGGATGCAGCTCGAACGGCAGCCACTCGAGCTCGACGTCGTATTCGCGCCCCAGCCGCTCGACCCTGACCGAGTCGATGTAGCAGAACGGTCAGACGTAATCCGAATAGATCCGTACGGGCGTCGGCACAACCCGAGAATAGCCGGTACAATTCGAGTTAGCACTCTCGATTGGAGACTGCCAACATGCTGGAACCCTCTCTCCTCGACGAGCGCAAACAGCAGATTCTGAAGGCTGTGGTCGCGGACTATACCGTGACCGGGGTCCCGGTCGGCTCGCAGGTCCTGGCGGCCAAGTATTTCATCGCCCTCTCGTCCGCTACGATCCGCAACGAGCTGGCCGACCTGGTCGGCAGCGGCCACCTGCAGCAGCCGCATACCTCGGCCGGTCGCATCCCCACCGACCGCGGCTATCGCTACTTCGTCGACTTCTTGATGGAGCCGGAGGCGGCCACGCCGGGGGTGCGCCGGACCGTGCGGCAGGAGTTCGAAAGCGCGCCGCGCAGCGTCGACGGGATTTTGGAGAAGGCGGCCATGGTACTAGCCCAGGTCACCGAAAACGTCTCACTGGTGACCGCCCCGGAAGTCAGCGAGGCACGCATCAAGCACATCGATCTGGTGTCGCTGGAGCCGCAGGCCGTGCTGATCATCCTGGTTCTGGAAGGCAACCTGATCAAGCAGCAGGTCGTCCATCTCGAACGGGCGACGTCGCAGGACGACTTGAGCCGCATGGCTGCCATGCTGAACCGCAAGGTCAAGGGCCAAACCGCCGAGGAACTCTCCACCCGCCTATCCCAGCTCGGCCCGGATCGGGGCGAGCAACGTCAGATCATCGAGCGGCTGGTCGAGTCCATCACCATCCATCAGGCGCAGCGGCAGACCGTCGTGCTGCACGACGGGGTGCGCAACCTGCTGCGCCACCCCGAGTTCGTCGAGGTCAGCCGTCTCGAAGAGCTGCTGGAGCTGCTGGAGCAGGGCGCGCAGCTGGCCGGCATTCTGCAGCAGGTGGCCTTCGAGAAGGAGGTCGAGATCATCATCGGACGTGAAAACACCAGCAGTGGCCTGCGCGAGTGCAGCCTCGTCCTCACCACCTATAAGATGGCGGACCGGGTGCGCGGCACCATCGGGGTGATCGGGCCAACCCGGATGCACTACGGCCAGGTGGTGGCGCGGGTGCGGCTGGTCAGCCAGGCCACCTCCGAGGTGCTGGCCCACCTCGGGAACTGATTCGGGCCGGACGCCGATGGGTAAAAAGCCAAACATGTCATCGAAGCATTATTCGCCCGACCAGCCGGGCAACGAGACCCGCCAGGGTGTCGTCGACACCAGGGCGAGCTCGACCGCCGACCCCGGACCGGAGTCAGCCCGAGAGTCCGACCAGGCGGTCGACCCTGAGCTGCAGGCGGCCCGAGACGAAGCCGCGGCGACCTTTGCCCGCTATCAGCGGCTCGCCGCGGATTTTGAGAACTACAAGCGCCGGACCCGGCAGGAACTCGCGGATCGGACCCAGTACGCGAACGAGGAGCTGCTCCGGAAGCTCCTGCCGATCCTGGATAACTTCAAGCGAGCGCTGGACCATGCCCCGGAGGGCATCGACCGGAACTGGTACGAGGGGATCAAGCTCGTCGCCCGGCAGTTTGACGAAACCCTCCAGGCTCAAGGGCTATCGGCCATTCCAGCGGTTGGCGAAAAGTTCGACCCGACGCAGCACGAGGCCATCGCCAGCGAGGAGACCGACGAACACGAGGAAGGTACGGTCGTCGAGGAGATGCAGCCCGGCTACCGGCTGCACAACCGGGTGCTCCGGCCCACCCTGGTAAAGGTTGCCCACCCGCGCGCGTTAAAGTCCTAGCGACTGATGGCGATCAAGCGGGACTACTACGAGGTGCTCGGCGTCGGACGAAATGCGAGTGCCGAGGATCTCAAGCGTGCCTATCGAAAACTGGCTCTCCAGTATCACCCTGACCGCAACAACGGTGATCCGCAGGCGGAGGCTCGCTTCAAGGAGATCAACGAAGCCTACGAGGTCCTGAGCGACCAGTCGAAGCGGCAGCGGTACGACAGCTTCGGCCACGCCGGCACCCAGGGCATGCCGGGTTTCGACTTCGGCGGGGCCGGCTTCGGCGGCATCAACGATATCTTCGACATGTTCTTTGGGGCGACGGCGGCGGGCCGCACCCGCAGCGGACCGCGGCGCGGGTCGGACCTTCGCCTTGACCTGCGACTGAGCTTCGAAGAGGCGGTCTTTGGCGTCGAGCGCGAGCTCACGATCCCGCGAGCGGAATCGTGTCAGGCCTGCCAGGGCACCGGCGCCGAGTCGGGCACCGCGCCGCAGACGTGCCCCCAATGCCGGGGCAGCGGCCAGGTGCGGCGCGCTACCCAGTCGATCTTCGGGCAGATCGTCAACGTGACGAGCTGCCCGCGTTGCAACGGGGAGGGCCGGGTGATCGAACGACCCTGCCGGACCTGCAGCGGAACCGGCCACCGGCCCGGCGAGAAGAAGGTGCGGGTCAACATTCCGGCTGGGGTCGACAGCGGCTCCCAGATCCGGCTCGCCGGCGAGGGCGAAATCGGCCCCCGTGGCGGGGCCGCCGGTGATCTCTACATCGTCATCAACGTGAAGCCGCACCCGGTGCTGAAGCGCAACGGCACCGACCTGGTCTACGAACTGCCGTTAAGCGTTGCGCAGGCCGCGCTCGGCGACACCGTCGAGATTCCGACCGTTGACGGTCCGGAGAAGATCGAGATCCCGGCCGGCACCCAGTACGGCAAGACGATCCGCATCCACGGCCGTGGCGTTCCGCACCTACGCTCCGGACGTCGAGGCGACCAGATCGTCTACGTGCGCGTTGTCATTCCGACCAGCTTGACCGAAGAACAAAAGCAGGCGCTGCGCGCCCTGGGCGGCGTCAGCGGCAAGCCGCAACACATCGAGAAAGGCTTCTTCGACAAGTTCCGGCACGCCATCGGCCTCGAATAGCGAACGCTCGCTGTTCTCTACACTAGCCCCGTGTCGACGGCGTTCCGCATCGTGCTCGCGATCGCCGCGGCAGGAATCGTGCTGGCGCTGCTGCTGGGGCCGGCCTGGCGAGGGAGTTTTTACCGCAGCTGGCTGCGACCTCGGTTGATTGCATTGGGGATCCTCGTCGCGCTGATTGCGGCCGGTGAATACGTCTATCGCGTGATCAACGCGATCAAGAGGCACTGATGCCGCGATCGTTTCGGGTGACGTTCGTCAAGAGCGGAAAGACCATCGAGGTCGCCGAAAACGAAGGGATCCTCGGAGCGGGACTTCAGGCCGGGCTCAGCCTGGCTTTTGATTGCCGTAAGGGCCGCTGCAAGACCTGCATGGTGCGGGTCGACGGCATCATCGACCAGTCGGACGCCTGGCTGATCAGCAATGAGGAGCTTGCCGAGGGGTATGCGCTGATCTGCGTCGGTAAACCGCGCAGCGATCTGCGGGTGCATGCCTGATGCGATTCACGATCATCGACCTCATCATCCTGATCGCGGTGGTCTTTGCCATCAGCGGCGGATATCGCCGTGGATTCTGGCTCTCGCTTGCGCAGTACGCCGGGCTCGTTCTGGGCGTCGTGATCGGCGCGGCCCTGGCCCCGTTGTTGATGGACGCCCTCAAGCTGGATGGGGCAGCGATCCGGTCGCTGGTCGCGATCATGATCCTGATCGTGCTCGGTACGGTTGGCAGCAGCATTGGTTACTGGGTCGGGGAGCCGATCCGCCTTCGGTTGCTGGCCCAGCCTCGCGGCGGGGCGATCGATAGTTTTGCCGGCGCCGTTTTTTCCGCGCTGGCTGTTCTCTCGGTGTCCTGGTTCCTCGGCCTCAGCCTGGCTCGGGTCCCGAGCCCGCCGCTGTCAGCGGCCATCCAGCGGTCGGCGGTCTTGCGGGCGCTGGATCGGATCGCCCCCCGACCGCCGGCCTTCCTGGCGCGAGTCGAGACGATCATCGCCGGCGTCAACTTCCCCTCGGCCTTTTCCGGGCTGGAACCGGTGGGCCCATCCGCCCAGCCTCTACCCAGCTCGATCAACACTCCTGGCGTCCAGGCAGCCGAAGCCGAGACCTTGAAGATCCAGGGCTACGGCTGCGGCGGGGTCGTGTTCGGCAGCGGGTATCCGGTCGGGCCCGGTCTGGTGCTCACCAACGCGCACGTCGTGGCCGGGACCCAGGGAACCACGGTGCGAAGCGCCAGCGGTCGCAGCCTGGGCGCGCGGGTGGTGCTCTTCGATCCGGAGCGTGACGTCGCGATCCTGTATGTGCCGAGGCTGGCGCTGACCCCGCTCAGCGAGGCGGCCGCGCAAGCCGGCACCCAGGGGGCGGCGATCGGCTACCCGGGCGGCGGGCCGGAAACGGCCGAGCCGGCGGTCGTGAACGGCCAGGTGCAAGCGGAAGGTCGCGATATTTACGGCCAGAACCTGGTGGTGCGCAGCATCTGGATCACGCAGGCGAAGGTGCAGCCGGGCAACTCCGGAGGTCCCCTGGTCGACCTCACCGGAAACGTGGTCGGCGTCATCTTCGCCGCCTCTACCAGCCAGCCGGGCAAGGCCTACGCCCTGACGGACGCCGAAGTGCAGCCCGATATCGACCAGGCGCAAGGCCGTACCAACGCCGTTGCCGTTGGTCCCTGCGCCATGTGACACGCGGGAAATCCCGCGACCTCTCTTGTCGAGCGGCCGGTCTGCGAGACTGGCCTCATGGCGGGCCACGAACAGGGTGGACAACTGACCAGGGCCTGGCGCCACCTCGAGCGCCCGGTGCGGATCCTGGTTTACCTGTTGATCGCGCTCACCCTGGTGATGCTCTATCACCAGAGCGAGTACCTGGTCGTCCACCTCTTCAATGTCCTCCTGCTGTTCGTCTTCGCCGCGATCATCGCCTTGCTCCTTACGCCGCTGATCGACTGGATGGGGACATTGCCCATCCTCAAGGGCCGGCGTGTCTTCGCAGTGCTTCTCGTCTACGTCGTGATCATTGGTTTGGTCGCGGTGGCGATCGCCCTCGTGACGCCGGTGCTGATCGGCCAGGCCAAGCAATTACCGGCGCTGGAATCGCGAGCCATTGCCTTCGTTCGCTCCCTGCAGAGCGCCATCGATAGCGCGGGCATTCCGCTCAAGCTGAGTCTGCCGAGCGGGGCCGGTGGCATCAGCACCGCCGTTCTTGGATCGGTCCTCGGCGTCCTGAGCGGCACGCTGGGGACGCTGATCGATGTGCTCCTGGTGGTCGTGATCTCGATCTACCTTCTGGTTCAAGGCCGCCAGCTGATCGCCAGCATGCGCAACCTCTTTACCGGGCGCGAAGATGTCTATGACTTCACGCTCCTCGCCGTCGGCACGACGGTCGGCCAGTACGCCCGCGGCCAGCTGATCATGTCGTTTGTCATGGGGACGTACACCGGGCTTGCCATGACGCTGATCGGGGTCCCCTACGCGGTGGTGCTCGGAATTTTGACCTTCTTCCTCGAGTTCCTCCCGCTGATCGGCGCGCCGATCGGGATGGGTCTGGCGGTGGTGATCGCCCTCGTGTTCAAGGGACCGTTCGTCGGGCTCCTAGCCCTGGTTGCGGCGCTCGGCGGCCACGCCATCGAGGCGTACATCCTTGGGCCTCGCGTCACCGGCTCGGCAACGCGCATTCATCCACTGGTCGCCATGGCGGCGCTACTGATCGGTGCCGAGCTGGGCGGCATTCTCGGTGCGCTCTTCGGGGTGCCGATCGCCGCCCTGGGCAACGTCTTCCTTGGTGCGCTCTACCGGGCGCGACGTGGTGAGGACGCGCTCTCCGCCAGCCCGTCTGGGGAGGTGCACGCCGAGGCCCTCCCCCGCCTATCCGAGGAGATCAGCGAAGCGGCTGCGGAAGGTCCAATCGAGGACACGCCGGTGCCGCACATCGCCGGCGAGGGCACGGTCTCGCGGGGCGCAGGCAGCTGATATAACGCCTTGCGGAGGTCATAATGCAACGGACCTCTGCGAGGAGACCGGCACGCTGCTATCCGGCACCAGACCGACGAGCTTCGTGCCCGGCCCTCGCATTTCGCCTTTGAGCAGTGATGGGGATCCAACGGCAAGACCGGTGATGGAGCATCAGCCCACGCGGCGGCGAAGTTCTGCGAGTACCTCCTGGGGTCGGAATCAACAAACCGGAGGTGGTCATGAGCGTCGCGGTGGAAATTGACATCGGACCGTACAAGCACGCGGTCGCCGTCTGGGCGGGCCAGTGAGCGGGAGGCGGATCGGCGGACCGTTCAGATTGCGGCCGACCGCATCGGCTTTCGGCAGCTGGCCGCTGAATGGAAACGCTCGCCGAACCCGGGTTGGGTTCGAGATGCGACTTGCAATTGTCAGACCCTGACAATCTCGGCAATGGGGCGGTAATTCGATGATACCGGGCGCGAGATCTAAGCTACCGCCAAAAGCCCCCACTTAGTGGTAACCGACTGGCCTGGTTCGAGCACGAGGAGGCCATCCCCCGTTCGGAACGCGTTCGGCGCACACGTCATGGGCTCGATGCCCAGGCCCCGGCGCCGGCGATCAGCCTGGGCGATGGTGTCGCCGGTAAAGACCATCAGGAAGCGGTAGGCGGCATCCATCCAGAGGGTCAGGCCGCGCCCGCTCTCGGGCGCCCGCATCTCGACTCGAGTCAGGCTGTCGGCGCCAGGCAGCAGGCTGCTGAAGGCGGTGTCGAGCTGGGTCGCGCCAATCGGCCGGGGCTCCAGGAAGTCGAACGGGGTGCCCTTCACCGGGATGAGCCGCCCGGTCGGGATCTGGCGGTCATCGACCTCGAGACGGAGGAGCGCCGGCACCCGCAGGACGGCGCCATCGATCCGATCGGTTCCGACGGTCAAGTAGGGATGATGGCCGGCGCCGTAGGGGAGAGGCTGGGGGCCGGCGTTGGTTGCTGTCGTTCCGACGGATAACCCGTGTTCAGACAGGCGATACTCGATGCCGAGCGACAGCGTGAAGGGGTAGCCCTCCTGCGGGTGCAGCAACAGCGTCATCACCACACGGTCGGCGTCGTGCTCGGCGGCGCTCCAGTTTCGCCATCGAGTAAGACCGTGAATCGCGTTCTGTTTCGCTGGCTCCGTCAGGGCCGTCTGGTACGTGACGCCCCCGAAGTTGTACCGGCCGTCCTGCAGCCGGTTGGGCCAGGGCAGTAGCGGCGCCCCTCGGGCGACGGTAGACATCTCGTCCTCGCCATAGCCGTCGAGCAGATCCACGTCAGCGTGGGTATAGGTGCGCAGGCTCGCGCCGACCTCCGTGATGACTGCCCGCTGCGTACCGTAGCCGATGGGGTATTGGCGACCTGAGGGTGGGATGGCAGCCATCGCGCTCCGGATAATAGGATGGTGGCCCGCCTGAAGCTCGGTCTCTACGGTACGCCGCGCGATGAGCTGGCCAGCACCGTCGACGGCGATGTTCCTGACCGGATCGAGAGCCTTCACGCGAGCTACGGAACGACCGCCGATCGCGCGCCGGCGAGCGCGTCCGTTCTCGCCCTTGCCGAGTCGCTGGGTTATTGCTTGCGCAAGCTCTCGGTATTGCTCTCCAAGATGGAAGCGCTGGGCTGGTCGATCAAAAGGCGCCAGTGGGACCTGGTCGCCAGCACCGACCTCAACAAAACCGCCATTCAGGCCAGCTGGAGGCCGCTGGCGTCTGGGTGATTGCCCGGCTGCACGCACCCGTCGACAAGGACGGCGACGTTCGCTGGTCCCATGGGCTGGTCCCATAGCTGAGAGGCCTACCGTCCTGTCAGAGGACGCTGCTGATCCGGATCCGATCACCCAGTTCAACGCGTGGTTCAACGACGCGATCGCGGCAGGGGAGATCCTCCCGGAAGCCGTAACGGTGGCGACCAGCACCCGATCGGGAGAGCCATCGGCGCGAATGGTGCTGCTGCGCGGGGTCGATGAGCGCGGCTTCGGATTCTTCACCAACTATGAGAGCCAGAAAGGCCATGAGTTGGCGGAGAACCCGCGCGCCGCGCTGGTCGTCTACTGGCCGAAGCTGGGCCGCCAGGTCCGCGTTTCGGGCGCGGTGGTCAAACAGTCGGCCGAAGAATCGACCAGGTACTTTCATAACCGGCCGCTTGCCAGCCAGCTCAGCGCCTGGGCCTCGCCGCAGAGCCAGGTGATCGCGAACCGTCACGTCCTGGAGGATTCGGTACAGGCGCTGGCCGCGAAATACGAAGGGGCAGCCGTGCCGCTGCCACGCAATTGGGGAGGCTACCGGGTCATTCCGCAAACCATCGAGTTCTGGCAGCATCGTGAGAATCGCCTGCACGACCGGATCCGCTACGCGCGGCAAGCCAAGGGCGGCTGGCGGATCGAACGGCTCGCGCCCTGAACGAGAAGAGCCCCGGCGGGTTGCCGGGGCTCCTTGGGAAGGGAGGAGAACTACTTGTTGCGATAGGCGACGAGCGCCGCGTCGAAGTTGTGGCTGGCGTCGTAGCTACCGGCGGCGAGCAACCGCATCCCGGCATGAATGTCGTTCAGTGAGCCGGCTTGCCGCTTGCCCCTCGAAATGATCTCGAAGTACTTCGTGTCGCTGTTGACGGTCAGCCGCACGTCCTTACCATCGCGTGTGCGAATCGTGATTACGTTGCCGCTGACACTCTCGACCTTTCCGGCAAGGTGTGCGGGGCCGATATGAACCCGCTTGGCATAAAGCTTGCCATCGCGCTCCTCGAAGCGGACACGAACGTGGCTATTGACCTCGATCTCGGACCAGCTTGCCTTTTCATTGCGGCCCTTGACCACCACCGTGGCATCGGTCCGCAGGAAGGTCTTGCTGCCCGCCTTCGCGTTCTTGACGGTCAACTGGGTGTCGCTGATCGCGGTCACCGTCCCACCAAAGACGTCCTTCGCCGCCGGCCGCTGCGTCTTCGCCGGGCTGGCCGTTGATGTGGCCGCCGGGGCCGCCATGGCACCGGTGGCGAGCAAGCCCGCCAGCACTCCCGCCGCCGCAATTCCCGCGAATACCTTGCCGAACATTTGTGAACGACCTCCTGTGTTTTCGACGATTTCGACAAGGCCCATGCTCGCGCCCCCGCCTGAGTGAATCGGCAGCGAAGCCTTAGAGGCGGCTTAGAGCGCCGTTAACGATCCTTTTCCACGCCGATACGGAGCCCAGCTGTGGCTGCGACCGAATTGCGGCCATTGGCTTTTGAGACCCGTCACGTTGTGTTACGTCCGCCGTAGCTTTGCGGCCGTATTCTCGACCGCATGGGGTCGACGGTCGCCTTCCACCTGGCCGATCTCGAATCCTCGAGCGACGGCGAGGAGCCGAGCCTGGCTGGGCGCGACTACGGGCCGATCACGCCACTGCTCAACGACGACACGATCAGTGAGGTGATGGTCAACGGCCCGGACCAGGTCTACATCGAACGCAAGGGCCAACTGATCGTCTCTGATGTCAAATTCGCGAGCGAGGCTGAGCTGATCCGCGTGATTCGTGAGATTGCGGCCTTTGTGGGCCGGCGGATCGACGACGAGTCGCCGATGGTCGACTGTCGCCTCCCGGATGGATCGCGGGTCAATGCCATCATCCCACCGCTCGCAATCGATGGCGCCTCGCTGACGATCAGAAAGTTTGCCAAGGATCCGTTCACCGTACAGGACCTGATCAGCTTCGGGACCCTGACCGCCGAGGCCGCGGCCTTCCTGGAGGGCTGCGTCAAGGCCCATTTCAATATCCTGGTCGCCGGCGGCACCGGTTCGGGCAAAACGACCACGCTGAACGTGCTATCCTCGTTCATCCCGGACAACGAACGGGTCGTGACGATCGAGGACGCCGCCGAGCTCCAATTGCGCCAGCCCCACAAAGTCCGGCTCGAGTCGCGACCAGCGCGCATCGATGGCACCGGCCGGATCAGCATCCGCGACCTGGTGGTCAACTCGCTGCGGATGCGGCCCGACCGCATCGTGATCGGCGAGTGCCGCAGCGGCGAAGCGCTCGACATGCTGCAGGCCATGAATACCGGTCACGACGGCTCACTGACGACCATCCACGCCAACTCCCCGCGCGACACGCTGGCGAGACTGGAAACCCTGGTGTTGATGTCAGGCGTCGATCTGCCGCAGCGCGCCATCCGGGAGCAGATCGCCTCGGCCATCCACCTGATCGTGCAGCAGTCACGGGTGCGCGACGGCGCACGCCGGATCACGAACATCACCGAGGTGGTGGGTCGCGAAGGCGACACCATCACCCTGCAGGACGTCTTCCTCTTCGAAGAGGCGGGCGTCGACGGGAACGGCCGCATCCAGGGCAAGCTCAATCCCACCGGAATCCGGCCAAATGCGATGGCGAAGATCTATTCGAAGAAGGTGGCGATCTCACCGGCGCTCGCTGCCCTCTTTCCCGACCGAAAGGCGCCGGACTTTACGCTGGGGGTACGCCGATGATCGTCCAAAAACCGGAGCAGCTCGACACGGAGATTCTGCGCGACATCGCCGCCGACATGCGAGGGGAACTCGACCGCGTGGAGGAGCAAATGGCCGAGCTGACCCGCGAGCACAAGCGCGCGCTCGCCCTCAAGCAGATTTTCGGTGTCGATCCGCTGACCCGCGACCGCTTCAACCACCTGCATGCCAACATCGACCAGTACCCTGGGAAGATGGCCGAGTTGCGGGAAGAAGCGCGATTGCTAACCCGCTGGCTCGATCGCTGCCGGGACCTGCTCGACCTGAAAGCTGCGTGACCGAACGACCGCGTCTCGACTAGATCTCGAGCGCGCGGACGATGAAGTCGCGGCTGCCGTCCCAGGTCCAGCAGGTCTGCAAGGTAAGCGTTGACGACGACGTGGCGCCCAGCGGCCAGAGCTGCGTGTTGCTCACGATGGTCGTGAAACTGACTCGATAGGTGTGCACCCGGCCGGACGGATCACCGTACTCGACGATGTCTCCCGCACGGAGTCCGAGGATCGGCGTAAAGGTTCCCGGGTTGTGGGCCATGATGTAGGTGTTGTTCGCGCCGGCGCAACTCCAGCGCCAGGTGCCCCAGTGGGGCACCGCGGCCCGGCCAAGGCAGTCGCTGTACCAGCCGACCGGCAGGCTGAGGCCAAGCCGGGGGATGACGATCGCATTGGCGCGAACGGCCGGCGCACCCGTGGCGGGTTGGGGCGCCCAACCGGTCTGCGGAGCGTACGCCGGGGGAGCAGGCACCACCGCGGCAGCGGAGGCGGCAGCCGCCAGCGCCTCGGACGCGGCGATGGCGAGTTGGGTTTCGCGAGCCACCTGCCGGACGAGCAGGCGGTCGCCGGCCTCCACGTCCGCCGGCCGGCTGCGGTGGGCGGCGGCGAGCGTGACCGGCGCGGGATGTGCCGTGAGCAGCGGGAAGCTCAGCAGCCAGATGGCGATACCGCCGAAGAGGGGAGCGCGCCAGTGGCGCACAAACCCTGCCATGCGTCGCGCAACGCGGACGCGGCGGCAAGGTTTGCGCCGTTTACACGATCGTTACCGGACCGCGAAAAGCGGCGCCGAGTTCATTCGATCTTGCCGTCAGCGGCCTCGAGCTCGGCCAAAATGAAAAGGGCCCGGCGCCGGCCGAGCCCTTCCTTCGTCGAGAGTCGAACGTTACTGAGCCGCCAGCGCTGCCACGAAGCGGTCGGCGCGCGGAGAGCCGAATCCGGTGGTCAGGTCGTAGCCCGGCGTCGCGAAGAACGGCGGCGCGGGGTCGGTCCACTGATTGTTGTTCAAGACGATCGTGGTGCCATCCGGGCCAACGAAGGTCTGGGGCACGATGTCCCGGAAGAAGCTGCTCCCGGTGCCGTCGAAGCTCGCGTCAGGCGCGGCCGCATCCGCGTTGCCGAGCGCGTAGAGATGCGGGCCGAGGTTGCCCAACGGCGCCTTGCCCGTGTGCGAGCGCCATTCGTTCGCCAGGGCAATTACGCCGGCCATCTGAGGGCTGGAGGCGCTGGTCCCGCCCGTCACGTGCCAGCCAGGCCTGATCGCGGTCGGGTAGGCAGTGATGTAGACGAGCACGCCACCATTGACCGCCGCATCCCAGGAGAGGTCGGGGATGGAACGCATGCCTTTGTTGACCGATTGCTGGCCGCTCTGCCAGGACGGGGCGCCGAAGAAGCTGCTGGTCCCGCCCCCTGTCACGCAGTTGCCGCCACCAAAGATGTTGCATTCGGTCCAGAGCGGCTCAGTATTCGTTGCACTCGGTGCATAGGCAATAGGGTTGGTGGCCGTTGGGGCCAGCCTCCAGCCGAGCATCAGTTGCGTGCCGCCGACCGCCGTCACCAGCGGGCTGACGGCCGGGAAGCCGACCACATTGAACGAGTAGATGCCGCTCAGTTTGTGGTTCTTGCTGTTGCCGCCGTTGCCCTCGTCACCGGACGAGGCAAGGAAGCTGTCGCCATTGTTGATGCCGTTCTGGTAGGTCTGTCCGAAGGCCTGCATCTGGTTGAGCGCTGCGCCGCCGAAGGTCTGCTCGCCAAGGCCGAAGCTCTGCGAGAACACGGTGCCTTTGGGGAACCTGTCGATCGCCATCTGCATGGCCTTGAACATGTTGGGCAGGCCAGGCACGCCGAGCGTTTCGGCTGGTGGCGTCGCCAGCAGAACGATGTGAGCGAGCGGGGCCATCGCATAGGCCCACTCGATGTCGAGCGTCGCCTCGAACGACCAGCCCGCGGCCGAACACGGCCCTGATAGGCCCGCGGACTTCGTGCAGGTGAAGTTCGCGGTCGGATTGCCAAATGGATACCACTCCGTGAAGTTCGGACTGGGCAGACTCGGGAAGTACGTGTCGTGGAAGAACTGGATGTCGTTGGCGGCCGTCGGGCTGCCGTAGGAATCGACCAGGACGATGGTCTGGTCCTCTCCCATCAAGCCCGCGTCATGCAGCTTGTCGACGCCATAAGCCCCGGCGATCTGCGCGGGCGAATAGCAGTGGAAGAAGGTATAGGTGTGGATCGGCGCCGGACTGGTGCACGCCTTTGGACCAGCGGCGGCGTCCGACGCGGTTTCCGGGGCGACGACGGCAAGCGGAACGAAGGTCGCGGCCGAGCTCGCCGCCGGCGCACCGCCGGCAAGGGTCGCGAGCAGTAGGCCTCCTGAGGCGACGCCGCCCGCAAGTGTTGGCAATCGACGAAACATGCTTTCCCTCCTGAATCTGGTTTCGGGCTGTAAGCCCATGGCAAACCGGTGTTAAGCCGGCGAGAAGATTGTCCGGGCTCTCGGGCGATGTGTCAAGTCGCCGCATTCCGGCGGCTCTCCGTCACGCTTACGCATTCTTGACAGGGTCAGGCTCACTTGTCTAGCGTGAGGAGGTAACCGATTTCCGGCTCATCCAAAGGGAGGAAACCGTGCTCAAGGCATCCATCGCCTCGTGGCGTGCGGGTGTTACCAGGCGGTTCGGAGTACCCCTGGCGCTCATCGGACTCGTGACCGGCTTCTCGCCGCTGACCTCGACGGTTGCGGCCCATGGCGGCACGATGCAGAACTACCTCGTCCTCTACAGCGCCTCCGCGGTGCCCGCGGATGCCGGCGCCAGCCTGGCAAGGGCAGGCGGCACACTCGTCTACAGTTATCCGCAGATCGGCGTCGCGATTGCCAGATCCGAAAGCGCGATGTTTGGATCGGACGCCAGCAAGGATGGCCGCGTGGACGGCGTCTCGGCAACGGCGGCATTTGCCACCAAACTCACTGACGATGTCAGCCCCGCCGATGATGCCGCCAGCTCGCCACCTGGTTCATTTCCGAACGCTCCGTCTGGCGAAGGCGCGCTTTTCCCGCTTCAGTGGGACATGCGCCAGATCAATGCCGACCAGGCCCACAAGATTACCGGCGGAAGTCCAGCGGTGATTGCGGGCGATATCGATACCGGGCTCGACTTCACGCATCTCAACCTCGCCCCCCATGTCGACTTCGCGGACAGCGTGTCCTGCATCGGTGGCGTCCCGAATCAGGCGCCGAGCGCGTGGAATGACGACAACGGCCACGGTACCCACACCGCCGGAACGATGGCCGCCCCGAACATCGGCTTTGGAATCACCGGTGTTGCCCCGAACGTCAGGATCGCGGCGATCAAGGCTGGCGACGCCGCCGGGTTCTTCTTCCCCGAGGCCGTCGTTTGCGCCTTCGTTTGGGCGGGCACCCATCACATCAGCGTGACCAACAACAGCTACTTCGCCGATCCGTTCCTCTTCAACTGCAAGAACGACCCGGTGCAGCGCGCCATCTGGAAAGCCGAGCAGCGCGCCATCCGGTTCGCTATGCAGCAGGGGACGGTGGTGGTGGCCGCCGAGGGAAACCAGGCTGACGACCTCTCGCATCCGACCCAGGACGTCACGAGCCCGGACAACACCACCCCCGTGGTCCGCCCGGTTCACAACGACTGTGTCGTGATTCCGGTCGAGATCCCCGGCGTCATCGGCGTCACCGGCGACGGTCATGACAGGCAGTCGACCGGCGGCTTCCTGAAGTCGTTCTTCTCCAGTTACGGCGTGTCAACGGCCAGTGTGGTGGCGCCCAGTGGGGATAGCCGCTTCGGTCGCAACGCCGAGGCGCCCAACGGCCGCGTGCTCTCGACCTATCCCGCGAGGTTCATTACCAACATCGCTCCGTCCCGCCGGGTTGAGAGCTGCGACCCAACGGCCCCGGCCGTATGCGCGTTCTACGCTTATCTACAAGGGACCTCGATGGCCTCGCCGCACGTCGCCGGAGTAGCGGCCCTCATCATCAGCGAGTTCGGTCCGCTGCCGCCCGGCACGGTAGCGGCAATCATCGATCAGACCGCCGATCCGCAACCCTGCGCCAGCGCCGCCGAACAAGCCATGCTCACCGCGTCGTTCCCCGCGATCGACAACGGCGCCCCGCAGGTCTGCCAGGGAGGCACCGGCCACAACTCCTGGTATGGGAGCGGTCAGGTGGATGCCCTCAGCGCCGTGACCCGTACGCCATAGGCGAAGACCGGCGATCCGCAACGGCCGGGCCGGTGCCCGGCCGTTACTTTTTTTGTTAGGCGACCCTGGTCTGCTGCTGAGCCGGGCCGACGTATCGCTCGACCAGGGTGATCAACTCCTCCAGCTCGTACGGTTTGGTCAGGCACTCGGTGCAGCCGGCGGCGATCGCGGTCTCCCGGTCGCCGACCATGGCGTGGGCGGTGATCGCCACCACCGGGATAGGCGCCAGCGCCGGGTCCGCCTTTAGCGCCCGAGTCGCTTCCCAGCCGTTCATTTCCGGCAACGAGAGATCCATCAGGATCAGCCCCGGCTTGAGCTCGGCCGCCATCGCCACCGCCTCCCGGCCGTTGCGAGCCAGCTCGCAGGTAAAGCGGCGTGAGCGCAGGATTTTGAGCGCCATCCTTTGCATCGTCGCGTCGTCTTCTACCACGAGGATCAGTTGACTCATGCGGCCGCTCCTTGCGATTTACTCTGACCGAGCAGCTGGCGAACCGCATTGGTCAGGCCCTCCGGTTCGATCGATCCCTTCGCCACGAATCGCTGGACATGTCCGTTAAGCGTCAGCACGTCTTCTGCCGTCAATTCCTTGGCGCTGACGATCATGACCGGGATGCTGGCCCCCAGCGGCTGCGCGCGTAACCGGGCCACCATCTCGAAGCCGCTCATCCCCGGCATCATCAGGTCCAGCAGCACCAGGTCGGGCGGCGCCTGCGCGATCATGCTCATGGCTTCGTCGCCACTGGCCGCCAGGACCACCTCGGCCCGTTCCTCCTTCAGGATCTTGGCGAGCATGCCGCGGGCTTCTGGATCGTCGTCGACCACCAGCACGCGCTTGCCATCGAGCCGAGGCAGCAATCGACGGATCTTTGCGATCAGGGCGCTGCGATCGTAGGGCTTACCCAGGTAATCGGACGCGCCCAGGGCGAAGACCAGCCGCTGATCCTCGACGATGGTCACGACCAGCACCGGAATGCCGGCGGTCCGTGGGTCCTCTTTCAACTTCTCGAGCACCCACCAGCCGGACGCGTCGGGCATCATGATATCGAGCGTGATCAACATCGGCCGGCTCTCGCGGGCCAGCTGCAGGGCGTCGGTCGCATTCGACGCCTGCACCGTTCGCCAGCCTTCCTGCTCCAGATGGCGGGCAATCAACTGCCGGACGCTGGGGTCATCATCGACCACCAGGATCGCGGTCCCTGGCAGGCCCTGATTGGGCCGCCGCAGCGGGCGCGGCCGTGGCGGCGAAGCGGCCGCCTGGCCGGATGCCCAGGCGGGGACCGTGAAGGTGAAGGTGCTCCCCATCCCCGGCTCGCTGACCACCGTGATGGCACCGCCGTGCATCTCGACCAGTTTTCGCACGATGCTGAGCCCGAGCCCGGTGCCGCCATGCCGGCGAGTGCTGCTGCCGTCCCCCTGGACGAACTCTTCGAAGATCAGTTTCTGGGCTTCGGTTGAGATCCCAATGCCGGTGTCCTTGACGGCAATGCGGACCATGCGGCCGGACGGTTGCGCGATCACCTCGATGTGACCCCGGTCGGTGAACTTCACGGCATTCGATAGCAGATTGATCAGGATCTGTTTGAGGCGCGCGGCATCGGCCTCGACGGCGGGCAGCCCCGCCGGGAAACGGGTGTCGATGCGAAGCCCTTTCTCCTTGGCAAGCGGACTGATACTTTCGAGGACCGCCGTGATCAGCGCCGGGAGCTCCACGCGCTCGAGCGAGAGCTCCATCTTTCCGGCCTCGATCTTGCTCAGGTCGAGAATCTGGTTGATCAGTGACAGCAGGGATTCACCGCTCTTGTTCACCTGCACGATGTCCTGGAGCTGTTCCTCGTTGACCGGTCCATCGATGCCGTCGAGCAGGATCTGGGAAAACCCGATGATGGCGGACAGCGGCGTACGCAACTCGTGGGACACGTTGGCCAGGAACTCCGACTTCAACTTGTTGGCCCGGGCGAGCTCCTGGTTTGCCGCCTGCAGCTCCGAAGTCCGCTGCGAGACTTTCTCCTCCAGCGTGACGTAGGCCCCACTCAGCTGGCGAGCCATCTGGTTGAAGGTCTGGGCCAGCGCGCGGAGCTCTTTGGCGGCGAACCGCTCGCGCACCACGACCGGGGTGACGAAGTCGCCCTGGGCGATGCGCCCGGCCGCCCGGGTCAGTTCGACTACCGGCCGCGTGATCCAGGCCGCCGCCAGGAAGCCCAGCAGCAGGGCCAGCACGATCGCGACCAGCAGCCATTCCAGGGTCGTCACGATCAAGGGTGTTAGCTCGGTTCGGAGGTCAGCGACGGGCTGTGAGATCCAGACCTTCCAGCCCACCACCGGTACCGTGGCGAAACCGGCGGCGCGAGGGACGTTGCCGTCCAGGTCGGTGTACCAGCTGACCCCGGTCTCCTGGCCGAGCGACTGCTGGAAAATCGCTTCCCCGGACAGGTCTTTCGCTTCCAGACGCCAATCGTCCCGCGGATGAGCGATCACGCGACCGCGCCGGTCCACGACCACCGCCTGACCGTTCCCGCCGATGCGGCTGTAGTTGGAGAGACGCTGGACTTCCGACAGGTCGACCGTGCCGGCGAGGAACCCGATCAGGTTGCGCCGGGCGTCCACGATCGGAACCGCGATGATGACGGCGGATACGCTCGCGTCGCCCTGGGATCGGACGACGTCGGAGTACTTGGGCCCAATCCGTCGTGGGTTGAGCACCTCTTTGACGTAATTCCAGACGCTGTAATCCACGCCGACCCCGGCGGGCGGCGCGGCGGCGACCGCACGGCCCGCCAGGCTCCCGACGTAAAGCTGGAGCAACGCCGGCTGCGCCGAGTGGGCGGCCGCCAGGTCCGTGTTGAGGTGCGTGGGATCGAAGCCGGGCTGGTTCAAGCGGGCCAGGCTGGTATTGTCGGACTCCAGCTGCGACGCCGTGCTCTGCAGCGCCGACGTCTGGTCGAGGAGGTAGCCGTAGATCGCCTGCGCCAGGCTCACCGCCATGGGCTCGTGTTTTTGCTGGATGCTCGCGTTCTGGGTGACAAAGAGCGACGAAATCCGCTGTGCGCCAAAAAAGATCAATGGGACAACGCCGACCAGAAGAAACCCGACGCTGATGTACCAGCGAAGGCTGTGGATGGACGCGTGGCCGCCGTCGCTCGAAGCCGAGCCCACACCGCAGTAACGGCTCGATCTGTCCAACTTTGCGCGGCCTTCAGGTCCGCTCCGTTACCGAAACGTCTCAAACGCTCGTATGGCAGGTTACGTCTCAAACGCTCGTATGGCACTGAAGCGCCACTCGCGTCGGGCGACGGCCTGGAACGTCACCGGGGTTAGGCTTGTCGATGTGCGGGCTAAGGAACGCGCCCAGCTCGCGGTGGAGCGGCTCAAAGCCGTGTATCCGGCAGTCTCGGAGCTCGAGCACGCGAACCCCTTTCAGATGCTGATCGCGACCATCCTCTCGGCGCAGACCACCGACCGCTCGGTGAATGCCGTGACGCCTACCCTGTTCGCCAGATACCCCGATCCGGCGGCGCTGGCCCATGCCGATCCGCGGGCGGTCGAAGCCATCATCAAGCCCACGGGGTTCTTCCATACCAAGGCGAAGACCATCATTGCCACCAGCGCGGCTCTGGTGGAACGCTTCCATGGCGAGGTGCCGCCTCGGCTCGACGACCTCGTCAGCCTACCCGGGGTGGGCCGGAAGACCGCCAACGTCGTCCTCGGGGTCGCCTTCGGCATCCCCGGATTCGCCGTCGACACGCATGTCATCCGGCTGACGCGCCGACTCGGTCTGACCAAGAGCACCGACCCGGTCAAGATCGAGGCCGAGGTCACCAGGATGATCCCGCCATCCGAGTGGACCGGCTTCAGCCTGCGCTTGATCCTGCACGGCCGCCGGATCTGTCTGGCCCGTGCGCCGGACTGCCCGGAATGCCTGATGAACGACTTCTGTCCCTCGTCCACGGTCCGGCCAAAGCGCCGCCGGCGCCCCTTGACACCCAGGGCCACCGGGGTAAGGTTGACGCATGCCAGAAGGGGCACCGCCAAGCGTTCCGGTCGCGTCCGAGCCCGTCGTTAGCGAGGTCTCCAGCCAGTTGCCCTCGAGCCTGCCCCCGTTCCGATTTCGCCAGTCCACCCTGCTGGGCGGCCTGCTGGTCCTGATCGGCGTCGTCCTGCTGATCGGCCAATTCGTGCGCGTGGACCTCGGCCGTTACGGCTGGCCATTCTTCATCATCGTGCCCGGCATCGCGCTCCTGGTCGTGGCGCTCGCGGGGCGGGGCGTGATCGGCGAGGGCCTCGCGGTTGGGGGCAGCATCGTCACGATCACCGGGCTGGTCCTGCTGTACCAGAACTCCACCGATCACTTCGAAAGTTGGGCTTATGCCTGGGCCCTGATCGTTCCGGGCGCGGTCGGCACCGGCATGATCCTGTACGGGCTTTCGGCCGGCCGGCCGGGCAATGTTCGGGCCGGCAGCCGGCTGGTCGGGATTGGCGTCGTCCTCTTCCTGCTGGGTGCGGCCTTCTTCGAGGGCGTGATCGGGATCGGCAGCTACGAGTTCGGGCATTCGACCGGCCTCGTCATGGGGGCGGTCATCATTCTTCTGGGAGCGCTCCTGCTGATCGCGAATCTGACATCGGGTCGACGGAATCCGAGGTAGGGCCCCGTAAACTAGGCCTCGTGCGTATCGGTGTTCTCACCGGCGGCGGCGACGCGCCGGGGCTCAATGCCGCGATCCGGGGCGTGGCCCGCCGCGCCTTTCAGCGCGGATTCGAAGTCACCGGGATCAAGAACGGCTGGGCGGGCCTGCTCGGCGCCGGCGACCTCGAGGACCTGACCGTCGGGTCAGTGCGCGGCATCCTGCCCCTCGGCGGCACCATTCTGGGCACCTCGCGGACGAATCCCCTCAGGGAGAAGGGCGGAATCGGGAACGTCATCAACCTGCTCCGCGACTCGGGCGTCGACGGCCTGGTCGCGATCGGGGGCGATGACACGCTCTCGGTCGCGGCCGCGATGAGCGACGCGGGCTATCCCGTGGTGGGCGTCCCGAAGACGATCGACAACGACCTGTCTGTCACGGAGTTCTGCATCGGTTTCGATACGGCGGTGGGAGTCGTCGTCGAGGCGCTCGATCGGCTGCACACGACCGCGTCCGCGCACCACCGGGTGATGGTGGTGGAGGTGATGGGCCGCGACACAGGTTGGGTCGCGATGGTCGGAGGCCTGGCCGGTGGCGCTGACATGATCATCATCCCGGAGTTTCCGGCCGAGCTCGAGGCGGTCGTCGCGCATCTGCACCACCGTCGCGGCGAAGGCAAGGACTTCAGCATCATCGTGGTCGCCGAGGGCGCGAAGATGCGCGCGCTCGAGCCGGCGATCGCCGTGGCCGCCGGCGCAGGGAAGCGGGATGCCTTCGGGCATGTGCAGCTGGCCAAGCAAGGGGTCGGTGATGCGCTCAGCACCCACATCGAGGAAGCGACCGGTTTCGAGACGCGGGTGACGGTGCTCGGTCATCTGCAGCGGGGCGGCTCGCCATCGCCGGTCGACCGGATCTGGGCCACGCGCCTGGGCGTGGCGGCCACCGACCTGCTCGCGGACCACAAGGCGGGTGTCATCCCGATCCGTCGCGATGGCCAGATCGCTGTGGTCCCGCTGCGGGACGTCATCGCGGAAACGCGGCGCGTCCCCCGCGAGCTCTACGAGCTGCAGCAGGTCTTCGGCTAGGCCGGCCTAACTCGCCTTCCGCTTCTGTCGGTAGAGCGTGGCGTCGGCCGATGCCAGTAGCTCCTCGGCGGTGCGGCCGTCCCCGGGAAAGGTCGCGACGCCCAGGCTGACGCCGGGAATCTGGAGCAACTCCCGCCCGGCCATGAAGCGGTGCCGCGCGATGCCTTCCGAGATGCGCTGCGCCACGCTCGCGGCAGCAGCGGCCGGCGTGGCGGGGAGCAGCACCGCGAACTCATCGCCCCCGTAGCGGGCCACCACGTCCTCGCCGCGGACCGCATCCATCAGCGAGTTCGAGACTTCGCGGAGCAGCGCGTCGCCGGCGAGGTGGCCGTAGGTGTCGTTGATCCTCTTGAGCTCGTCGACATCGAGGAAGACGATGGAGAAGCTCTCGGCACTCGCGCCCGCGCGAGCGATCTCCTGCTCGAGCCGCTCGAGGAACAATCGCCGGTTGTTGAGCCGGGTCAGCGGGTCATGACTGGCCTCGCGTTTCAAGCTGTCGTGGAGCTGCGCGACCTCCAGGGAGGAGGCGAGCTGCGAGCCCACCGCCGACATGAGCGCGACATCGGCCTCGGAGAATGCATCCGCGTGCTGGCTTTCGGCGTTCAGCACGCCCACCACACGACCCCGGCTGATGAGGGGGAACGCCAGTTCCGCGCGGACCTCGTCATCGAGCCCGATGTAACGTGAGTCGGCCCTGACGTCGGGAATGATCTGCGGAACCCCATGGGTGAACACCCAGCTGGTGATGCCCCTGCCGATGGGGATCGTTAGTCCGGTGATATCGATGGCGTAGCCGCTGTGGGCGCCCACCCGCAGCTCGCTCGCCTGCTCGCCGGGCAGGAGAATCGACACCATGTAGTAGCCCATCACATCGCGGATGATGTTGACGATCCGCTTGAGCAAGGTGCCGAGGTCGAGGACCGCGGTGGTTTCCTGCGCGATCCGGTAGATGATGCGCAGCTCGCGTGAATCAGCGACGCCGAGAATGTCTTTTGGACCGGCGGCGGTGGTCGCTGTGGAGGCGAGCAGCGCGTCGAGCATCTCCCGGTACCAGGTCGCATGGGTCGATTCGCCGTCCCGGCACATGGTGACGAACGCGTCGGTCATGGCCGGGTCGAGGTTGATGCCCGAAAAGCGGCTGAGCTCGGCCAGTCCTTCGGGCACGGTTGCCTGCGTCTTGAACGGCAGATCGAACGTCACGTTGAAGAAGGCGTTGACGACCGAGATGATCCTGGTCTCGATGGGGATCGCCTCGCCCTTGAGCCCATCGGGATAGCCTTCGCCGTTGAACCACTCGTGGTGCGATCGCACCAGCGGGGCCAGGTCGGCCAGCGGCGTGAAACGGGCCAGCAGGTCCCCGGCGACGACCGGGTGCGTCATCATCAATGCCCGCTCTTCGGAGTCGAGCCGACCACGCTTGCTCAGCATGGTGTCCGGAAGGCTGAGCTTGCCCAAATCCTGGAGCAGCGCGGCATAGCGCACCCGGCGGCGTCGAGCCGGTTCGAACCCGATATGCTCGGCAAACAGCTCGGCGAGCGCGGCGTGTTCGCTGGCCCGGCTGTGCATGGCCTCCCGGAGCTGGATCGCCCCGGCGAGCGTCAGTACGGTTGCTTCCTCCATCCGACGGGACTCCTCGAGCAAGCGCGCCGTCTCCAGGGCGGCCGCAGTCTGGTTGGCGAACGCCATTACGGCCGGCAGGTCGGCCTCCCGCAGTCCCGGACCCAGGACGGTAATGGCGCCGATGGCCTGGTCGCGGACGATCAATGGCGCCGCAATCAGGGTGCGGAGCTGCAGCATCTCACTCAGCTGGCGGGCGTGGACCGCGGCGGCCGGGGGCATCACGGCGGCGACCCGACCAACCAGTTCATCGGGATCATCGATGTAACGCGGCCGGAGCGTCGTGCAAACGCCATGCAGGACCGGAATGCGCTCGAAGGGCAAGACGGTGCCGAGTGACTGGTGCCCGGTGAGCTTTAGCAGGTCGGCGTCGGCCGGGACGGTGTGGCGGGAGGCAACCGTCAGACCTTTGCCGTCCGCAGCCGTAAGAAAGAAGTAGGTCGAGAGCCCGGCACCCGCCAGGCGCAGTCCGACAGCGGCGAAAATCGCGTCACGGTCGACGCGCTGGAGGGCCTGCAGCCCAGCCTCGCCCAGCGCCTCGACGAGCGCGCTCGCCGCTGGCGAACCAGCGGCCATTGGTTCGGCGTGGCCGCCGGCCATCTGTGGCACGAATTGGGTGAAGCCCGCCTCGGCCAATCGCTCCGGCCTGAAGAACCAGACGCGGCCGATCTTTTCCGCCGGGAGGCGGCCGTCGCGGGCCTGCCGGCGAACGACCTCCGGATGACGGCGGATGGCCGCGGCCACCTCTTCGACGGAGAGGAGGTTCGGCAGTTTGAGGGCGAGCGGGACGGACGGTTGTGTGACGCGACGCTTCACTGCTCCCTGCAACGAAGGAAGGTCTCGCTTCTTACGTCTTACTTGCCGTGGACCCGCTGCCGTCCGGACCGATGCCCGAGCGCCGGACCATCCTGGTCACGGACGACAGCAGTGCTAATCGCGATCTGCTTTGCGGGCAGCTCTCCACGCTCGGCTTCTGGACCGAGGCAGCGACCAACGGCGAGGAGGCCATCCAATCGGCGCGACGATTAAAGCCGGACCTGATCCTGATGGACGTCGAGATGCCGGTGATGAACGGGCACGAGGCCTGTAAGCGCCTGAAGTCGGATCCGGCCACCGCCGAAATCCCGGTATTGATGATGACCGGTTTCGACCCACGGCCGGAGCGATCGAAAATGGTGGAAGCCGGCGGCGACGACCTGATCGTCAAGCCGATCCCGATGCGCGACCTGCAGGTACGGGTCCGCGCGCTGCTTCGCTTGAAGGAGCTGCGCCGCGATCTCCAGAGCACCCAGGAAAGCCTGCGGGAGCTGGTCAAGAAAGAGAACCCGACCGAGTCGAAGGCGCCCTTCGATGACAGCGTCGCGTTGACCGCCCAGGCGCTCGCCCGGCTGATCGGCCTCGATGCCGAGGACCAGGAGGTGGCTTTTCACGCCGGCCTGCTACATGACATCGGGCAGATCGGCTTGCCTGAGGAACTGCTCAACAAACAGGGCGCCTATACACCTGAGGAATTCGCGCAGATCCAGAAGCACACGATCCTGGGCGCCGAGATCGCCGGTCCCTTCCGGCCGGCGTCGGTACTGGCCCCCGCCATTCGCCATCACCACGAGCGCTGGGACGGCACCGGCTACCCGGACAGGCTACAGGGGCCGGCGATCCCGATGATGGCCCGCATCGTCGCCGTTGCCGACGCCTTCCATGCCATGATCACCGATCGCCCCTACCGGCCCCGCTATACCGTTGCCAGGGTGCTGGAGATCCTGGCCGCCGGTTCCGGCACCCAGTGGGATCCCCGCTTGACCGCGGCGTTCGCCACGTCCTCGCTGCCGCAGCGGATCGCGGGTGCCGAGGGCGACGAAGCCAAGATCGCCTGAAAACGGTTCGGCCGGCCCGAAGGCCGGCCGATCGTCTGAGGCTATCGAATTCCTGGTTAGTTGTAGCGGCAGGCCGCAACGTCAGGGACGAGTTGACCGTGTATGGTGCCGTTCGGGCTGGCGTTGTAGGTGAACGCTTCCGTCGCGGGCGGTGCCTGGTGCAGCAGGTTGGCACCGGTAAGCTCGGCGATGTTGACGCCTGCGGCAGCGGCCGGGGTGGCCGTGTCGCCACCGGTGACCGGGTACTTGCCGGTGTTGTTGTAGTAGATGTCGGCGGCTCCCTGGAGCGTCGCGCCGTCGGTTTTCATCGCGTTGCAGGCCGCGCTGGCGTTGACACCCGAGATGTTAAAGAGAACGATCGCCGCGAGGATGCCGAGGATGGCGATGACCACGAGCAGCTCTACCAGCGTGAAGCCGCCCTGGTTGCGGTGCGTGCGCTTGCGCGCATCTTGGAGAATGGCGAGAAGCATGTTTGTCGTTTACCTCCTTAGTCTCTGTCGAGATTAGGGCCGCTTTCTTGCGAGATTCGTGAACGTGGGCTCAGCGGAGTAGCAGTTGTGTGACGGCGACGATCACCGCCCCGACCGCCAGCACGACGGCCACGAGCGCCACCAGTGGTCGGGTGCGACCTGGCCGCCGCGGCTCGGAGAAGTCAACGGCGACGTCGGGAGCACGATCAGGCCGCGACACGGACGTCACCTCCCTGCGACGGAGTGAGGCGATTGTGCCACCGGCGCTGCTGGATCATTCCAATCCCGGCAAAGTGGGCTTCCAATGGAAAACCGGGCGGGACCGTGAACCGCGGCGCGGGGAGGGTAACCCTGAAATCGAAGCGCTGCTCGGCCCGCTGGACGCCGTCAGGGAGGAAGCTGAAGCGGCCGCCGAGAAAGAGGGGCGTTGCGGACGTGACCGGAATGTCCGACGCGGCCCCACGAATGAACTTGACGAGCGCGTTGAGCGAGAGCGCCAGCTCCTCAAGCTGGGCGTCAACATCGTCAGCCGGGGCGTCGAGCAGGAAGGTTCGAAAGAACCGCGGCCGCCCCTGCGCCATGAGCACCAGCGTGGCGTCCGCCGCTCCCCACTCCAGGAGCAGCCCATCGGCCACGCCCATCCCGCGCGCCAGGGCGAGGGGTTTGAGGTCCATCCGGTCGACCTGCAGGCCAGCCGCACCCACGGCCGCAAGCAGCGCATCGATCATCTCTCGCCTGGCGGCTACCAGGTAAACCGCGTAGCCATCCGCATCGCGAACCGCATGCCAGGCGAAGTAGACGTCGGCGGCCGCCATCGGCACCTGCCGGCGGCCCTCGAACATGACCGCACGACTGAGCTCGCTATTTCGAAGGGCGGGCAACCGGAAATCTCGGAAGGCCGTGCCGGTTTCCGGGATGGCGACGCGGGCATGGGTCGAAGTGAACCCACCGAGCTCGACGGCGCCACGAATCGTCGCCGTCAGCAGTGGCGTAGGTATGCCGTCACTGAGGGCGCCCTCGGGGAGGAGCACTTCCGCGTGACGGGTAAGGCGGATCCCGTCGGCCTCCAGCAGCTTCAGCTCCCGAGCACCAAGGTCGAGGCCGAGGCGCGTACTCACTGGATGGCTTCCCAGGTTACGATCGTTGTTCCGTTGCTGGCCTCGGTCACGAGTGCGGTGAGCGTGCGAGTCGTGCCCGTCGCCGTCACCGTAAGGTTCCAGGTCGCGCCGTTGCCGTGGCAGGGGACGCCTTTCTTGATCTTGGTCGTGACCGTGATGACACCGCTCGGGTAGTTGAGGGTGAGCGCGCTGGTGCCGGGTGCGTTGCAACCGTTGCCATTCTTGTCATCGATGACCTGCATCCCGTAGGCGAGGCCGGCGTCGAGCGCGTAGGTGCTCCGGGTATCGGCCACCACGTTGGCGAATCCCAGGAAGGCCCCGCTGGCCAGCGCGAGGGCCGCCCACAGGATCAAGAGGAATGCAGCGAGGAAAGCGAGCACCAGGAGCAGGGCCTGGCCGCGCTGGCCGCGCAGGCCCCCGCCCGGACCCTGCCCCAGCCGGGGATGGCATATGAGACGCATTAGAAGCATCCTCCTGGGCGGTTGCTCACGTTCAGCGTCACGGCAGCCGCCCCGCTTGCTGACGGCTGGATCGTGACCGTCCCATAGCAGCCGCCGGGGACCCAGTTGATCGTGACGCTGGTGATGCCTCGAGCGGCGACCTGTGCTGTGCCGCTATTGAGGGTGCGGAGCAGGTTGTTGTTCGCGTCCACGCTGTAGGCGACCGCCGTCGCCCCGGCGCCATAGGTAAAGGTCAGCGCCGGATTCGAAAAGGCGATCGTCCCCGCCGGAAGGGGAGCATCGGCGGTATTCAGGTCACGCGTGAGCCAGATACTCGTTTCGCTGCCGGCGATGTCGGCGGAAATGGTGCGCGCTTCGTTGTTGATCGAGCGGTAACCCACATAAAAGGTGCTGGCCATCGCCAGGCTCACGACGGTGAAGATGGCCATGCCGAGCATCGCCTCAACCAGGGTGAAGCCTTGCTGCCCCCGTCTCATGGCGACTCCTTCAAGAAATCCAGCTGTTCCGTGATCCCGTTCGGCCCGGTGACCGTCAGGACGATTTCTTGCAATCCGGTATCGGGATTCGTCGGCCAGAACTGAGGATTGCTGTTTTTGTTGTAGTGCTGAACCGTGTAGTTGAAGGCGTAGCCACTCACCGACCATTTGGGATAGTTGGCGTTAGGATCGTAGAGCTGGCTCTTGACGTACTCTGCATAAGAACGGGTGAGCCGGTCGAGCGTCGTCTCCTGCTGGTGCCGGGTCGTGGCAATTGTGGTTGCGGAGAACCCACTGAGCACCGTGATGACGATGACCGCGAGAAGCGTGATGGCGACCATGCTCTCGATCAGGGTGAACCCGCGTTGAGACCTCATTTGAGCGCTCCAACCAGGCCGTACATGGCCGAAATCAACGACACAGCGATAAAACCGACGATGACGCCGACCGCGACGGTCATCACCGGCTCGATCAGCGATGTCATCGCCCGGATCCGATACTCCAGGTCTTCTTCGTAGAACTCGGCTGCCTGTTCCAGGTACGTGTCCAGCGTTCCCGTTTCCTCCCCGACACGAACCATCTGGGTCAGCATTGGTGGAAAGAGGTGCGTCCGGATCAGCGGCCCGGCAAACCCCTCACCGCTCGTCATCTGCTCTTTCACCGTGGTCAGTCCTCGCTGGAAGACCCTGTTACCCGTACTGGCGATAACCGCTTCGAAGGTCTGCCCCAATGGCACGCCCGCCTTCAACACCATCGCCATGGTCCGGGCAAAGCGATTGAGTACGGCCGACAAGACGATTGGCCCCAGGATCGGCGTCCTGATGGCGAGTTGATCTTTAACGTAGACCCCGCGTGACGTTCGCAGTGCGAGGGCGATGCCGCCGGCGGCCGCGATGACGACCGCTCCGATGACCAGCCCCCACCGGCGAATGAAATCGACGATGCTGATCAGGATCCGTGTCGGCAATGGCAGCTGCACTCGGAACTCCGCGAAGATCCGCACAAAGGCCGGCAGAGCGAAGAAGACAAGGATGATGACGACCCCCGTCGCTACCACCAGGATGACGGCCGGGTAAATCAAGGCGGCCTGAACCCGGCGCACGGTGTTCAGGTCGCGCCGCAGATAGCCCGCCAGCTCGGTCAGGGTGGCCTCGAGGTTACCCGTGAGCTCGGCAACGCGCACCAGGTCGATGTACAGGGTGGGGAAGACCTTGGGGTGCTTCACCAGCGCCTCGGAGAGGTTCTGTCCGCGCTCGAGGTCATCCAGCACGGCCAGGATCACCCGTTTGAACAGCGGGGACGCGGTCTCCTGCGCGATGGTTCCCAGCGCCCGGCTCATTGGCACACCGGCGCCGACAAACGTCGCAAGCTGCCGCGTGAACAGGATGATGTCCGCCCGGGAGATCTGGTAGAGGGATGGAAAGTAATCCGCCATCGTCTTCTTCGGTGGCGCCGGGCGGAGCTTGACGATTTTGAGCCCCTCCAGCCACAGGGCTTGCTCGGCGGCAGACGTACCCTCGGCATCGATTCGCCCCTCGCGCCGATGTCCGGCCTCGGTGTAGGCCAGATAGGCATAGCTAGGCATCGATCGCCTCACTCAGGTGCACGGACCGCATGACCTCACCGATGGTGGTAAGGCCCTCTTCGATTTTCGCCAGGCCGGACGAGCGGAGCGGCGTCATGCCCTCGGCAATGGCCATCGTCCGCAGGACCTCTGGTGACGCGTTCCGCAACAGGAGCCGTTTGATTCCGTCGGTCATGCGGAGGACCTCGAAGACGCCGATGCGCCCATGGAAGCCGGTATGCGCACAGGAGGCGCAGCCGTTCCCGCGGTGGAAGACCGCGCCCTGCCCGCCGACCGCGTGATAAAACTCCAGCTCCTCAGGAGCCGGCTCGTAGGTAACCGCGCACTCTGGGCAGTTGCGGCGAACGAGTCGCTGCGCCAGCACCCCGATCACCGCCGACGTCACCATGAAGGACTCAATGCCCATCTCCAGGAACCGATAGATGGCGCCGACCGCGTCAGTCGCATGCAGGGACGAAAGCACCAGGTGACCGGTCAGCGCCGACTGCACAGAGATCTCGGCCGTTTCCTTGTCGCGGATCTCACCGACGAGAATCACATCGGGGTCCTGGCGGAGAATCGCGCGCAAGCCGTTTGCAAACGTGATACCGGCTAATCGATTGATCTGAATCTGGTTGACACCCTCGAAGGTGTATTCGACCGGGTCTTCGATCGTCATGATGTTCTGCGCGTTACGGTTGAGCTCGTTGAGCGCGGCGTAGAGCGTGGTCGTCTTGCCGCTCCCGGTCGGCCCGGTGACGAGGATCATGCCGTAGGGTGACTGGACCAGCGCGCGGAACGTCCGGAGCGATGCCGGTGAAAAGCCCAGGGTGTCGAGGCTAAGGATGGATCGCGATCGCTCCAGCAGGCGCAGAACAACTTTTTCGCCCCAGATGGTCTCGATGGTTCCGACGCGGATGTCGAGCGGCCGGCCATCGACGGTCGTCTGAATCTGTCCGTCCTGGCTGTGGCGGCGGTCGACAATGTCGAGGTTGGCCAGCAGCTTCACCCGTGAGGAGATTGGCGCCGCCAGCGTGGCCGGCAACCGGGTGGCATCGTGCAACACACCGTCGATCCGGAAGCGCACGCGCAGATGGTCCTGCTGCGGCTCGATGTGAACGTCCGAGGCTCGCTCTTCGGCCCCCTGGGCAATGATCAGGTCGACGATCTGCACCACGGGCGCGTCTTGCTTGACCTCCGCCAGCCGACGGGTTGCCAGGGTGGGCCGAAATGTCTCCTCGAAGGAGCGGACGTTGCGGTCGACCCCGGTGCGCAGCTTGTAGGCCTGGGTGATCGCCAGCTCGATCTGCGACCGCACCCCCAGCACCGGCTTGATGCGCTTTCGAGTAAGCACTTTCAGCTCGGCGAACAGCGCCAGGTCACCGGGGTCAATCGTTGCGAGTTCAAGCTCGTCCTTGTCCACGCGAAGCGGCAGGATGGTGTGCTCGCGGGCGTAGGACTCCGAGATCAGGGCGAGGGCCTCATTCTCAATCCGCAGTCGGCTGAAGTCGACTTGCGGTACGTTGAAGTGCAGGCTGAGCACACCCGCGAGCGCCTTTTCGTCGACGAGGCCCTGGCCGAGCAGGATTTGCCCCAATGGGCGCCGCTGGCGCTTTTGCTCAACTAGGGCGGCCTCCAATTGCTCCGCGGTCAGTAACCCGTTTTCGAGCAACAGCTCACCGAGGCGCTTTTCCTGGCGAAGGCCAAACCTCCCGGCGGACTGACGCTCCACCGCGCTCACGAAACCGCCTCGCGGATCGGCCCTTCGAGCCGGCGGCGCATCTCTCGGAGTGCCTCTGGGGTGAAGCGTAGGTGCCGGCCAGGAGTCCGGAAGGCGGGCTGAATATCACCGCGGTTTACGGCGCGGATTAGCGTCGACTTGCTGATCCCGAGCCAGCGCGCCGCCTCGCTTGTCGACAGCGCCGGCTTCATGACTGTTCAATCGGAGCAACCGCGTCAAGTGGGCCAAACCTGCGACTATGCCGCGAGGCGACGCAACTCTTCCGGATGCTGCGCCCGGGCCGCGGCGGCGCCAAAGTCGACCAGCCCGGCCTTGATCAGCTCGCCGAGGCTTCGCTCCATCGTGTTCATGCCATCCTTGATGCTGGTCTCGAGGACGTTGCGCAGCTGACGCGTCTTCCCTTCCTTGATCAGGTTCTGGACCGCGATGGTGTTGAGCAGAACCTCGAAGGCTGCCACCCGACCCGGTCCTTCGCGGCGCGGCAGCAGCTGCTGGTAGATCACCGCCGCGAGCGTATTCGAGAGCTGCACGCGGACCTGCTGTTGCTGCTCGGCGGGAAAGACGTCTACCATCCGGTCCACCGCTTGCGTCGTGTCGTTCGTGTGCAGGGTGGCGAGCACCAGGTGGCCGGTTTCCGCGATCGTGATCGCCGCCGAGATGGTCTCGAGGTCGCGCATCTCGCCGATCAGGAGCACGTCGGGCGTTTGCCGAAGGGCGGCGCGCAGCGCATCCGCGAACGAGGCGACATCAGCGCCGACCTCGCGTTGCTCGACAATGCTGCGCTGGTGGCGGTACACGTATTCGATCGGGTCCTCGATCGTGATGACGTGGCAGGGACGGGTGCCCACGATGTCATTCACCATGGCGGCCAGGGTGGAGGACTTGCCGGAGCCGGTCGGACCCGTCACCAGGATCAGCCCCTGGCCGAGACGGGTCAGTCCGCGAACGACGATCGGCACGCCAAGCTGGTCGAAGTTGGGGATCTGATACGGGATCAGCCGCAAGGCCAGGCCAACGGACCCGCGCTGCTTGAATGCGTTGATCCGAAATCGGGCGTGGCCTTTCCAGTTGAAGGAGAGGTCGAGGTCGCCCTGCGATTGGAAGCGAGCCCAGCGCTCTGGAGAGAGCACCTCACGAGCCATTTGCTCGATCTGGTCCGGACGGAGGAGCTCAGCACCGATCGGCACCAGGGCGCCGTCCCTGCGCATGGTCGGCGGTGCGCCGGCCGTGAGGATCAGGTCAGACGCCGCCTGCTCCAGCAGGATCTGGAGGTAGTCGTCGATGATCATGGGGTGCTGATCGGCGAACTGGCCCGGAGGCGCCACTGATTGCTTGACATCCTGTGCAACCTGCTGGGCGCAGCCTTCTTGCTTCCGCTGGGAATGGCCCTGGGCAGCTTTTTCGAGGTCGTCCTCGATCGCGTGCCTAAAGGTGAGTCGCTGCTTTGGCCACCCTCGCATTGCCGCACCTGCGGCCATCGCCTGACCGTCGACGAGCTGATCCCGGTGGTCAGCTACCTCGCCCAGCGCGGCCGCTGCCGTGCTTGCGATACCCTGATCGGGCGAGGCCTGCCGATCCGCGAGGCGCTGAGCGGTCTGGCTCTAGCCGCACCCTGGGCCCTGACCGGGTGCGCCCTGCCGATCCCGGCCTTGAGCACGGGCATCGGCCTGCTGGTTGCGATCTGGATCGGGTATGGCGTGATGCACGCACGGGCTTCTTCGGCTGGTCGCAAAGGCAATTAAGGTCACGAGATCGCGTTGCCTAGGTACTTGAGACTCACGGACCCGCTGCTGCGAGGGGCGCTTGGCGTACGCCGGGTGATCGGCCTGGCGTTGCTGCTGGCGGCGGTGTCGGCGGTCGCCTACCTGGAGCGGTCTGTTGGCGGCAACTTCGACCTGCGCCTGTTGTACTTCCTGATCGTTCTCAGCGGAGCGATTCTTCTCCCGCGGCCGTTGGCGCTCGCGGTTGCCGCCGCTGTCGCGATCGTCAGCGTGGGCGTCACTGGCGCCGAGGGCGTCAGTCTCGTGGTCAACGGCCTCACGCACCTACTGATGTATGGCTACGCGGCGCTGTTGACCAACAACTGGGAGCAGGAACGACGGCGGCTGATGCGGATGAGCCGGGTCGACGAGCTGACCGGACTGCACAACCTGCGCTCCTTGAAGGAACAGCTGCCCACCTGGCTGGGACCGGCGGCGCGGACGGGCCGCCGGATGGCGCTGATGATGATGGACATTGACGGCTTCAAAGCGGTGAACGACCGGCTGGGACACGGAGTTGGCAACGAGCTGCTCAAGGAGGTCGCCAACCTGCTTCGGTTCGCCGTCCGGGTAGGCGATGAGCCGTTCCGATTCGGCGGGGACGAATTTGTGCTGCTCCTCTCGGACGCCGATGGCGCCGGGGCATTGGTCGTGGCGCAGCGGATCCAGGACATCTACCAGACCATGGGCCAGACGCTCCGTGGGACGGACGTCGCCGTGACGTTCAGCATCGGCATCGCCGTCTTTCCGCAAGATGGCGCCACGCCGGAGGCGCTGATGGAGCGCGCCGACGCGGCGCTGCTCGAGGCGAAACACACCGGGCCGGCGAAGATCGTCCGCTACGTGGCAAACGCCGCCTGAGGGGCGGATGCCGGCGTGGCTAGCGGCAGGTGTATGACTGCGGGGCCACGGCAAAGCCCGGTGTCGTAAACACGAGCTGCTCGCTACCATTGCTGGCCGGGATCCACTGATCCGTCGCCACGCTATGCGCGGCGGTGTCTCCAACGGCCACCACGATCGACTGCGATGGTTGTGCGATTGACCCATTGCTGTCCGTGCGAATCCAGTGGTAGGTCACGGTTCCCCCGACGCCATTGGTGCGGAAGCTGCCATTGGCGGTAATCGTGTCGAGTTTGCACTTGTTCGATCCATTCACCTTCCACGCTAGGACCTCAGTCGGAGCGCCGGTGAAGGCGAATGGAGCCGGAGTAGGGGTTGGGGTGGGTGTTGGTGCCGGCGTCGGGGTCGGAGTTGGGATTGGAGTTGGAGTTGGCGTCGGCGAGGCGCTCGGGCTGGCCGAGGGTGACGCGCTGGGGCTAGGCGAGGGTGACGCGCTCGGGCTGGCCGACGCTGAGGCAGACGGACTTGCGCTGGGAGACGCAGAGCCGCTCGGGCTCGCGGAGGGCGAAGCACCTGACGATGGGCTCGCGCTCGCCGAGGTGCTGGCGCTTCCCGACGGCGATGGGCTGGCGGAGCGGGTTGGCGCGATGGCGACGATCCGCCCGGTCCCATTTGGCCGGGCGGCGAAGAACCGCGGCGGCAGGTTGAACGTGGGGACCAGCAGCCAGAACGGGGCGTGCGGATCGTCCGCGAAGTAGAGGCTTGCTGACGTCTCGGCAGCGCTCCCACTGGCATCGATCCGGAACGGACCGATCTCCCAGTCAGCGGGAATCGCGCGCACCAGGAAGAAAACCAGGACAAGCGCGCCGAAGAACAGGATAAATCCAAACCGGCGCCGCCGGTGATCGTCAGGCTCAGCACCCAAGCTAGCGGCCGGAATCGCGGGCACTGCGGCTATGACGGGTTCCGAATTCGCCGACGCTGTGGCGACGACGGGTTCTGCAGGCGCCGCCGGAGTAGTGGAGGCGGCAGCCTGCAAGGCCGGCTTCGACTCGCTGCGTTCGGGCTGGATCGAGGCACTCGCCTCGGCTGCGGCTCCCCCTCCGGTCAGCCTGGCCAGCCGCGCTTGCAGCTTTGCCCGATCGGCCTTGGAAGCCGAATCCGGTTGCGTGGCATGCCAGGGTAGAAGGCGCATCTGCGCCCCACCCTACCGCCGCCCGGTTACGGCTCTTGTTGCGCGCGTGGCCGTTCAGCTATGCCGCTGTGACAGCCTTGTCGCAAGAGATTTACAACTCAACCCTGCCGGTGCCGGGCTAGCCGGGTGGCCAGCCGATGGCCCGGCCGCCGAGGAGATGCAGGTGCACGTGATAAACGCTCTGGCCGGCCTGCGGACCCTTGTTGAACACGATCCGGTAGCCATCCCGATCGATTTTGCGTTCGTCGGCGATCCGGTTTGCCACCTCGAACATCCGGGCCAGCATTGGCCCGTGGCCGGCGGTCAGATCGTGGACGGAGGGAATATGTTCCTTCGGGATCACCAGCACGTGGGTCGGTGCCACAGGGCGAATGTCCTCGAAGGCGACGATCTCCTCATCGCGAAAGACCTCTTTTGCCGGAATCTCCCGCGCGAAGATCTTGCAGAACAGGCAGTTCTCAACCACCGGCCAAGCTTACCCGCAGAGTAGGCCGTCGTCGGTCGGCGTCAGCGGCCGGACCCGTGCCAGAGTCCCGAGCTGTTGGCCATGCGCTGAGGCGTAGACGGTGATGTAGTTGTCGCTGAGCCCTCGTACCAGCTGCGGCAGCCGCCGATCCCAGACGACCTCGAGGTCGCGATCGATGAATCGAGCCTCGTAGGCTCGGCGCTGCATCGCAGCCTGCGTCTGCAACCGGCGGCTGCGTTCGCGGCTGATCGGATCGTCTACGGGGAGCCCGAGGCGAGGCGCAGCCGTCCCCGCCCTGGGCGAGTAGCGGAAGACGTGCATGCCGCTCAACCCGGCATCGGCCGCGACCGACGCCGTATCGGCGAAATCCGCCTCCGTCTCACCGGGAAAGCCGACGATGACGTCGGCGGTCAGCGCGACGTCGGGGGATTGGTTTCGCAGTGCGCCAACCAGCGTGAGGTAATCACGACGGCGGTAGAGCCGGCCCATGCGCTTCAATACCCGATCGCTGCCAGTCTGCAACGGAATGTGGAGATGCCGGCAGAAGCGCGGCGACGCGGTCAGCTCGACCAACTCGGGCGTGAAGTCATTGGCGTTGATCGAGCTGAGACGAAGCCGGGCCGGGGCGATCGCCGCCAGCAGGCGTCGAACAAATGGTGCCAACCCGTACCCATGCTCTCGGCCGAAGGCGCCGAGGTCCACCCCGGTGAGGACGATCTCGCCGTGGCCGTCGGCGACCGCCTGCTGGGCGCGTTCGATCAACGGCGCTTCGTCGTCGCTGCGCGACGCGCCTCGCGTTCGCCACACGATGCAGTAGGTGCAGCGGTGGTTGCATCCGTCCTGCACCTTGAGGAAGAACCGCGATCGCGCGAAGGTCGTCGAGCCGCGTTGCCCGGCCGGCGCGAAGTTGGCGGAGACGTAGTCGAAAATTTCGCGCTTTCGGCCATTCGGAAATGCGACATCGACGCTGGGAACGGCGGAGACGCGCGGATTCGGGTTATCGACGTGACAGCCGGTCAGAATCAGATGGGCCTGCGGGTGCCGGCGTCGCAAGCCATGCACCATCGTCCGGAGCTTGCGGTCCGCCTGGGCAGTGACGGTGCAACTGTTGATGACGCAGACATCGGCACCCTCCTCGCTGTCCGATACGGCGAAGCCGGCGCGCGCCAGCTGGTCACCAAGCTCCGCCATCTCGGCAAAGTTCACTTTGCAGCCAAGGGTTTGGATGGAGACGTTCATGGTTGCTGGACGAGGATAGCAGCGGCCACGATCGGCGCCAGTCGCGCCCGAAGGATTCGGGGGCCCAGGTTCACCGGGACGCCACCGCGCTCGCGTAGCGTCGACAACTCGCTGTCGGTCCATCCGCCTTCGGGGCCGACGGCGAGGGCATAGCCGCGCGATCCATCGAGCGCTCCGGCTAGCGGCATCGCAGCGGTTGGCTCGAGGACGAGCAGCCGAACGTCGGCCACGTGCTCGAGCGCGGCCGTCAGGGACGTGGGTCCGGCCACGTCCGGTACCTCACCCCGGTGGCTTTGCTCCGCGGCCGCTCCCGCGATCGCCTGCCATCGCGCCAGCCGGCCGGCGGGAGGCCGGCCCACCGAACGCGCCGCCTGTACCGCGATGAAACGACGGATCCCCACCGCGGTCCCACTTTCAATCACGGCATCGAAGTCGGGATTCGGTAACAGCGCCTGCACCAGCGTCACCGCCGTCGCCGCTTCCCCTCGCACGGGTCGATCTCCCAGAATCCGGCCGACAACTCGCCCACTCCCGGCCTCGACCACCTCGAGCTGGTACTCGCGGCCATCGGCGACCGCGACCCCATGCTCCCCGGGATGCACCCGGAGAACCCGCGCCAGATGATGACCCTGCGGGCCTGCGACCGTGACCAGGCCGCTTGCGATCTGGACGCGATCGACGAAGGTCCAGAACATGTGGGTCATCGTATCCGGCCCCCCGAGCGGGCGCTGGAAGGCCGGACCATAGCCGTTGTATTCGCCAGCATGACGACCCGCGGTCCCGCCTCCCTGCAGCTGCATCGTGCGACCTTCAAGGTGGCAGCGATCTCGTTCTGGGGGCTGTCGACGATTGTGATGGCCACCGACTATCTGGGAAGCAACCTGCAAGTGAACTATCCAACCGAATGGGTCATCGCGGTGCTCGCCTGTGCAGCCGGCGTCGTCTGCTGGCTGTTGCCATGGGCGCAGATCCCCGCTCGGCGATTCGTTCCCGTAGTCTTTGCCGGGCTCGCCATGCTGACCGTTGGCGTCTTTGCCACCGGTGGCACCCATTCCCACCTCACGGTGCTGTACCTGGTCATCGTCGTTTTCACCGCGTCGGTGCTCGAGTTCCAGACGGCGGTCCTTGTGCTGATCCTCGCGATCGTGGCATCGGCGCTGCCGCTTCTGATCCAGGGCTGGGATAGCTTCTTCGCGCGCGCGCTGGTCTTGCTAGCGGCCTCGATGGTGATTTGCGCCTATATCCCGGCCCTGGTGCGCAAGGCGTTGCGCACCGAGAACGAACTGGCCGAGCAGCGTCGGCTGGAGCTCGAACAGAGCTACATGTCGACCATCGCCGCCCTGGCCGCCGCCCTCGACGCCAAAGATCGCCACACTGAAGCGCACTCTCGTGAGACCGCGGCGCTGGCCCGCGCCGTCGGCGCTCGCCTGGGTCTCGACGAGGAGGCGCTTCGATTCCTCGAGTACGGCGCGCTGTTGCACGACATTGGGAAGATCGGCATCCCCGGCTACGTCCTCAATAAGCCGGGTTCCCTCGATGAGGAGGAAACGGCGCTCATGCGGGAACACCCTGTCATCGGCGAACGGATTGTCGCGTCCGTCCCCTTCCTGCATCGGGTTCGGCCCGTGGTGCGCGCCGAGCACGAACGTTGGGACGGTGCCGGCTACCCGGATGGTCTCAAGGGCGAAGAGATCCCGATCGAGGCCCGCATCATCCACGCCTGTGACGCCTTTCAAGCCATGTCCAGTGACCGACCCTACCGGCGGGCGCGGCCGCGCGACTGGATTCTCAAAGAGATCGCCGAGCAATCGGCTAAGCAGTTCGATCCGCAAGTGGCGGAAGCGTTGCTGCACGTGGTCCGGTTCGAGAAGCTCGCCGTGAATGGAACCGCCGAAGGCGCCGTCCACGAAGACCGTCGTTTACCTGAAGCCCACGCCTGGACCCAGCATCTCGACGCGATCCAGCAGCTGGGCGCCAGGCTCTCGAGCGTGGTCAGCGTTCCCGAGATTTGCGAAACGATCGGGCAGACGATTACAACCCTGCTTCCCTACGACCAGTGCCGCATCTACCTGCTAGAAGACGATGGGCATACGCTGCGGCCGGTGTATTTCAGCGATACCAGGCGCGCGGAGTACGACGGGGTGAACGCTGAGAGCCTTGCCATCCAGGTTGGCGAGGGTCTCACCGGCTGGGTGGCGGAAACCAAGCAGGGCGCCCTGGTCGGCGACACCGAACGGCACCCGAAAGCGGTTCACATCCCCGGAACGACCGAAAGCGATGAGTCGATGCTGGCGGTGCCCGTCATTTTCGAAGATCGGTTGATCGGTGTGATCGTCAATGTCAAGGTCGGCTTGCACCAGTACACCGGCGACCATCTGCGGCTGATGACCATCCTCGCCAACCAGGCGGCGGTGTCGATCCAGAATGCCCGGCTGATCGAGCGCCTGGCCGCCACCGCGCGCACCGATCCCCTGACCGGCCTCAAGAATCGCCGCGCCTTCGAACACGCATTGCAGCAGCGGTTCGCCGTCGAATCGCCCGAACCGTTCTCCGTCATCATGCTCGACGTCGACGGCCTGAAACAGGTCAACGACGCCCGCGGTCACGCCGCCGGCGACGCGGTGCTGAAGCGGGTGGCTGGCGTGCTCAGCGCCAACCTGCGAGACGCAGATGTGGTGACCCGCTGGGGCGGCGACGAATTCGTCCTCCTGCTGCCCGGGATGGACCAGGTCGGAGCGGTCTCGCTGGCCCGCCGGGTGGGCGCCACGTTGCGGGATCCGGATGACGCGGCCGGCGCCATCTCGGTCTCGATCGGCACGGCGTCGTTTCCAGCCGACGGTAGCAACGCCGACAGCCTGCTGGCCTCAGCCGATCGGTCGATGTACGTCGACAAGCGCCAGCGCGTCGCGTGAGACCCCCTCCCCAACCCTCCCCATGAGGCACAGGGGAGATTCTCAGTCCGCGTCGATGCGCGCCCAGTCGTTGATGTTCCAGGCCAATCGACTCGGCCCGAGTTCGGCTCGGACCACGTAATCCAGGGCATCCGTCTTGAGACCCCGATCAGCCAGCTCGCGTTCGCCACGGCGCGAGAGGATGATGATCGGAACGTGCCGGACGCTCTCCGTGGCGCGCAGGCGTTGCAGCGTAGCGGACCCGAGGTCCGCAACCTCCCCGAGGTCGAGGTAGATCATGTCCGGGTTGAGCGTTGCCGCCTCGGTCAGCACCTGGTCATCATTCGCGGCGACCGTCACCTGGTAGCCGTCAAGCTCGAGCTTGAGTTTGTACATCTCGGCGACCGCAGGGTCATCCTCGATGAAGAGGACACGAATCGTGTCGTCGGCGGGATGTGGGGTCGAGGTCATCGGCGTCCCTCCGCTCGAAAACCGGCTGCCGCCAGCCGAACAAGCCTAGGCGCGTTGGGGCGGAGTGTCAATCATGAGTTTGCGTTGTCGTCCTTCTCGTAAGGCTGCCGAACCTCTTCGGGAAGCTCGTACCAGCTCACCCGATCGCCCACCCTGGCGCGCAGCTTCCACTTGAGCGACTTCGGCTGCGCGTCGATCCGCGTCCAGACCTCGTCGAGACGCTGGTTGACGCAGGCGGCATCGACGTCGAGCTCCTTGGCGGCGTCGCGGACGCGCGCGGTATTGAGTTGCAGGGTGCGGTGCAAGCCCCAGTCCTCGGATGTGAGCTTCCCGAGATATGAGGCATTGATCGCGTCGTCGTCATGATCGGCAATCGGGTGATCCAATAACAGCGCGATCGTATCCACCAGGTCTTTCATGTTGACCTCGTACACCTGTAGCTTGCTGAGCAGCAGGTCGGCTGGAGTCAGCGTCGGGCCGTCGTGGCCGAGCCGGTTGGCCAGCTCGATGACGTGGCACATCTTCATGCGATCGATGAAGACGTCGATCTGCCGTCCATTCACGCCGTCGATGTAGAGCAGCCGCTGGTGGCCGTTGAGGGTGTTGAAGCGCTTCTCGCCTTCGTAACCGAGCGACTCGAACAGCTTTTGCACCAACGCCTGCTGCTTGGAGGACGCCACGAAGTCCAGGTCGCCGTACTTACGCTTGAGCGGCGCCTGCCGGGCACTTGGCGAATGCAGGTTGACGGCTGCCCCGCCGACCAGCTTGACCGCGACCCTGGTCTCGCGCGCCGCGGCCGCGATCCGCTCGGCCTCGGCGATGACATCGGCGACGGGGACCTGAGTGTTGGTGGCCAGCTCAGTGCTCCTGGACGTCGACGATGATGGTCTTCAAATCGGTCATCTGCTCGATAGCACGATGGCCGCCCACCCGGCCGATGCCGCTCTCCTTGCCTGCCCGGCCGCCAAAGGGGATATGCGCCTCCCAGTAATTCGAGGACTCGTTGATGTTGACCCAGCCCGTCTCGAGCCGCTGGGCAAACCGAAGGGCGCGGTCGATATCCCTGGTGTAGACGGAGCCCAGCAGGCCATAGGGTGAATCGTTCGCGATGGCGAGCGCGTCGGCCTCGTCGCTGAACCCGATCAGCGGCGCGATCGGACCGAACGTCTCCTCGCGGCTGACCCGCATGCCGGGTGAGACGTCGCGAAGGAGGGTGGCCTCGTAGTAGAGGCGCGTCGGAAACCCCTCGGCCCGGTGGCCACCGCTCACCACGGTCGCGCCTCGGTCGAGCGCATCCGCCACGTGCTCATCCATCTTGGTCGCCACGCCTTCGTTGTTGAGCGGGCCCATCGTCGTGCTGTCGTCGAATGGGTCGCCCAGCCGGATGGTCGTCATCCCGTTGGCGAGCTCGGTCAGGAAGGCGTCCTGAATGCTTCGCTCGACCAGGATGCGCTCTCCCGCGGTGCAGCTCTGGCCGGCACAGAGGAAGCAACCGGTGATGGTGCCTTCGGCGGCGCGCTGCAAGTCGGCGTCCTCGAAGATGACGATCGGACCGTTGCCGCCCAGCTCCAGCATCACGTGCTTGCCGGCGGCGCGCCGGGCGACCGACCGCCCAGTTTCCGTCGATCCAACGAAACCGACCCCCGCGACCAGCGGATGACCCGCGATTTCGTCGCCGACCACCGAGCCCGGGCCGCTGATGAGGTTGACGGCGCCGGGCGGCAGGTCCGCCTCCGCCAGGCACTCCATCAGCTTCACGGAGATGGCCGAGGTCGAGCTGGCCGGTGCCCAGACGATGGGGTTGCCCCCGGCGAGCGCCGGGGCGATGACCTCCGTCGCCATCGTCAGCGGCCAGTTCCAGGGGGTGATCACGCCGTAGACGCCGCGCGGCACCCGCAGCGTGAAGACGAGCTTGTTCTTGCTCATCGACGGGATCACGTTCGTCTCCAGGCGCTTGATGTCCTCGGCCGCGATGCGGAAATATTCGACGGCTTCGCCGACCTCGCCGAGCGCTTCGGCCTTATACGGCTTGCCCTGATCGAGGGTCAGCCAGCGGGCCAGCTCCTCGCGGCGGCTTTCCATCACGTCGGCCACCCGATGGAGCAGGGCCGCGCGCTCGAAGGCGCCGAGTGCGGCCATTGTCGGGCGAGCCCGATGGGCCGCCTCGACCGCGTGCGATGCATCGGCCCGAGTGCCTCTCGGCAGGGTGGCGATCACCTCGCCGGTCGCGGGGCTTAGCGCGTCGAAGGTCTCCCCACTCTCGGAATCGACCCAGCGCCCGCCGACGAACATCTTGAGCGTTTGCGTTTTCTCGACGACGTTCATGAATGTGGCCAGCCTCCTCAGACTCTCGCGTGCAGTATCGCGTCTTTGCGGACTTCGATGAATGCCTTCAGCTGGTCATCGACGCCGGAACCGATGCCCGGATCCTGGTAGTCGGCCAAGAGCTGCTTCCATTTTTCGTTCGCCACCCGGTCTGCGGTCCGCGATCCCATCCGCTGCCAGCGATCATAATTTTCGGTGGAGGAGATCAGCGGACGGTAGAACCCCGTGCGGTAGTGGCGCATCGTGTGCTCAGAACCGAGGTGGTGACCGCCGGGGCCGACCTCACGGATCCCGTCCATGGCGAAGCCTTCGTCATCGAAGGGAATGCCGCGGGTCAGGATCCATTCGAACATACGCAGCGCCTCGACATCGATGATGAACTTCTCGTAGGAGGCGAGCAGCGCGCTTTCCAGCCAGCCGGCGGCGTGCAGCACGAAGTGGACGCCGCCGAGCACGGTCGGCCACATGCACATCATCGATTCGTAGGCCGCCTGGGCATCGGGTGTCTTGGATGAGGTCAGCGCGCCGCCGCCGCGGAACGGAATCTTGTAATGGCGGGCCATCTGGGCGCTGGCGAGGATGCCCATCGCGGACTCCGGCGTGCCAAAGGCCGGGCTGCCCGACTGCATGTCGATGTTGGTCAGGAAGGAGCCGTAGATGCAGGGTGCGCCCGGGCGGATCAACTGGACGAGGGCGATCCCCGCGAGCGCCTCGGCGGTCTGCTGGGCGAGGGTGCCCGCCAGGCCCATGGGCGACATCGCGCCGGCCATCAGGAAGGGCGTGACGATGACCGGCTGGTTGGCCTCCGCATATGTCATCAGCGCCCCGAGCATCCGATCGTCATAGCGGAGGGGGCTGTTCACATTGACCAGGGCCAGCAGGGCAGGAGTCTTCTCGATGTTGGCGCGACCGCCGAAAACGATCGAGGACATCTCGACCGAGTCGCGGGCGCCTTCCTCCGAGATCACGCTGCCCATGTAGGGCATGTCCGTCCAGCGGATATGCGAGTACACCATGTCCAGGTGACGAGTCTCCAGCGGCAGGTCTTCCGGCTCCACGATGGTGCCGCCGGCACAGTGGATCTGTGGTGTCGCCTGCGCCATCTTGTCGAAGTTCGTGAAGTCGGCGATGGAGGGATTCCGGCGGCCGCGGTCGAGGTCGGTGATGAAGGGCGGGCCGTAGACTGGCGCGTTGACCATGTGGTTGCCGCCGATCGTCACGGTGTTCTTCGGATTTCGCGCCTGTACCTGAAAGGTTTCCGGAACCTTCTTGATCTGCTCCTCGATGAAGGCGCGCTCGAAGCGGATCCGGTTGTCCTCCGCTTTCAGCCCCGCCCTGGCGAAGGTGTCGATCGCGCGCGGATGGAGAAAGTCAACGCCAATCTCCTGCAGGATCATCATGGCCTGGTCGTGGATCTGCTGAACCTCCTCCTCGGCGAGCAGGTCATACCGCTGAAGCGTGTTGGTCCACATGGTGCTCAGGAGCCGGCGTGCGCCAGCTGTCGCGTGACCTTCCGATGGCGGCCGGCCTCAAAGGCGCGGGCGTAGATCTTCTCGTAGTTCCTGGCGTCGACGTCGCGCGGATTGCCGATCGTTTGTGAGTCGGCCTCCGCCTTGCGAGCCAGCAAGGGGATCTCCTCTTCCGAGAAGCCGAGCTCGTTCAGGGATGGAATGTCGAGGTCCTCGGTCAGCTGATAGACGTATTCGACCGAGAGCTCGGCTGCCTTCCAGAGCGTTTTGTTGGTGGTGTCAAGGCTGAGCGCCTGGGCAATCCGGGCGAAGCGCTCCGGCTCGCCGGCGTAGTTGTACTCCATGACGGGTGCGAGCAACCGGCCCGTCAGGGCGCCGTGCGGGGCGTCGTGTACGCCTCCGGCTGACTGGCTCATCGCGTGGGCGGCGCCGGCCGAGTCGGTGCCGTAGGCGAGGCCGGCGAGCATGGCGGCCATGCTCATGTGGTAGCGCGCCTCGAGGTTGTGGCCCTGGGAGTAAGCGACACGCAGCCAACGCGCGCAGTACTCCATCGCGTGCAGCGCCACCGCGTCGGTGAAGGGCTGGTGATAGGCCATCGTGTAGCACTCGATCGCGTGGGTCAGGGCATCCATGCCAGTGCCGGCTGTGACGGCGGCTGGCAGATTGACGCTGAGCGCCGGATCGATCAGGGCGACCCAGGCCGCGATGTTCGGTGTGCCGCCGACGTTGAACTTCAGCTTGCGGTCGGGGTCGGTGATCACTGCCCAGAGCGTGACTTCACTCCCGGTCCCGGCGGTGGTCGGCACCGCGACCAGGGGCGGGATGCGCGAGTGAATCGGGTCCTTCCCCCACTCGTACTGGGCGATGCTGCCGCCATGCACCGCCACCACACCGATGCCCTTGGCGGTGTCGATCGAGCTGCCGCCGCCGATGGCGACCAGGCCGTCGCAGCGCTCTGACTTGTAGCAGCGGACGCCGGCGTCGACGAGGGCGATGCCAGGGTTGGCGCGAACCTGGTCGTAGGTCACCGGGTCGAGTCCGGCGGCTCGCAGCGGCTTGACGGTCTCCTCCAGAAGACCGGCTTTGACGATGCCCTGGTCGGTGACGATTAGCGGCCGTTTGACGTTGAGCGCAGCGACCTCCTGGCCCAGCGAGGAGATCGCGCCGATCGCATGCACCATTCGCGTCGGGGACTGGTACGCCTTTAGGACACTGTCAAGCACGGACAACGCTCTTCATCCTCCTCTTCCTGGCTGGGGGGCGCGAGGGAACGCCTCCGCCATTTTGTCTAGACCAAAAGTCTCGTTCGTGCCACCGACTCTGTCAAGGGCCGTCACGGCGCCTCCTTCAGCCAGCCGGCAAACGGGTCCGAGTCCATCACGGTCACCGCCCGCTTCCAACGGCTGGTGTAGTAATCGGTGAAGTCGAAGTCGATCGTGGAGATCTTGGCCTGGATCGCTCCCCAGAGCGTCCAGCCGACGTCCGACATCAAGGCGAACAGGTTCATTCGGGCGAGCTGCCGGCGGTCGAGCCGGCCGAAGTACGCCTCGCAGAGGATAGCGCGCAAGTTGTTGTCCAGGCTCGCCTCCTGCGCCGTGTTGCCCAGGTCGAAGCAGGCGTCGTTGTTCCCGCTGAGCTCGTAGTCGACGATCCGCAACCACCGGCCGTCGTCGATGAAGTTCTCGCAGAGCAGGTCGTTGTGGCAGGGCACACTCGGAAGCGCCCCACTCCTGACCGCCCGCTCGATCTCCGCCACGAGTGGCAGCCGCTCAAGGTAATCCGTGGGGATCTTCACCTCGTGTTGCTCGACGATCCGGAGATAGGTTTCGATCAGCCGGAACATGTCGAAGTCCTTGAGGAAGCGAGGCGCGGCATGCAGGCGCTCGAATGATGCGGCCATCCGCCGCACCATCGGCTCCGATTGCAGCGCCGCCGCCGACATTGTCGGCCCGGGGATGAACTCGAGCACCATCACGTCCAGCTCCGGGATGTGCCCCAGCACCCGCGGACCGATGCCGGTGGTGGCCGCTGCCCTCGTGTTGTACACCTCATTTTTCCGGTCGATCGAGAGCAGCTCGGTCGAGGCTCCGGGAATGCGCATGACATAGCGTTCGCCGTCAGCCTCGACCAGGTAGTTCTCGTTCGTCAACCCGCCCGACAGTGGCGCGACCGTAACTTGCCGGCCACGCCAGAGCGAAACCCGGTCGACCGCGTCATCAACGTGCGGCTTGTTTTGCACCATGGCCAACCAGTGGCTCACGCGTTAGCACGGCGTCGGTAGTGACCTCGGTCGGCACCCGGCGTCCGAACACCTCCACCTCCACGCGCGCACCGGGTCCAAGTCCGACCGGCAGGTAGCTGTAGGCGATGTTGCGCCGGACCGTGAATCCGTAGGCGCAGCTGCGCAGCCGTCCGACCAGCGCGCCCCCGGCGTAAACGGCCTCCCCACCATAGATGGCGACGTAGTCCTGGCCGCCCACCAGCAGGGTCCGCAACCGCCGCGCGATCCCGGCCGCCTGTGCCGCCGACAGCGCCTCCCGCCCATTGAATTCGCCCTTGTCGAAGCGGACGCAGAAGGCGAGCCCGGCCTCCAGCGGATTGTCGAGCAGGGTGAGGTCCGTGCCGTAGTAGCGGTACCCCTTCTCCATCCGTAGCGAGTCCAGCGCACGGTAGCCAATCGGCCGGATGCCAGCCACGCCGCCGCGGGCCATCAGCCGGTCCCATACCTGCTCCGCGACATCGGGCGCGACGTAGAACTCCCAGCCCAGCTCCCCGACGTAGGTCACGCGTTGAGCGAAGACCTCGAATCCCTCGATCCGGATGTCGCGAGCCTGCATGAACCGGAAGCCATCCTCCGAGACGTCGTCCTCGGTGATGGCCGCGAGCAGCTCACGGGCCTGCGGCCCCCACGTGCCGATGACGCTCAGCTCCTCGGTCGTCTCGCGGATTTCGACCGGCCCATCGTCGTCGCGTTGCTCCAGCCGGAGCCAGCCCAGGTCGCTGTTCACGTATCCAGCGCCGGTGACCAGCCTGAACCGACGGTGAGCGAGGCGGGTGATCGTGACGTCTCCAGCGATCCCGCCGCGCCCATCCAGCAGCTGGGTGTAGACGACGCTGCCCACCGGCCGGTCGATCAGGTTGCCCGCCACCCGCTCGAGCAGTGGGAGTGCTCCTGGACCATCGAGCTCGATCTTTCCAAAGGAGGTCATGTCAATGATGCCGACGCGTTCGCGGACCGCACGATGCTCGTCGGCCTGCAGCTCGAACCATGGCGGCCGCGTCCAGCCAAAGCGGCGCTGGTCGGCGCCGGCACGGCGCCAGGGCCGGCCCGGCTCGAAATGCTCAGGGCGTTCCCAGCCATGCTTGGCGCCGAAGACTGCGCCCAGATCTTGCAGACGGTGGTGCAGCGCGCTCGTCCGGCGCGGCCGGCCCCATTCGTCCGCATCATACGGATAGCGGAGGAAGTAGTAATAGCGGTACGCCTCTCTCGCCAGCTCGGCGACGTAACGATGGTCCCGATGCACCGGGCCAAAGCGCCAGGGCCGATAGGCATACAAGTCCAGCTCGGTCTCTCCCGCGGTGATCAGCTCCGCCAGCGATTTCCCGATCCCGCCAGCCCCGCCGAAGCCATTGAGTGACAGCCCGGCCGCCAGGAACAGCCCCCGGACACCGGGCATCGGGCCGACCAGGGGATTGGCGTCTGGGGTCATGGCGTCTGGATGGCAAACGAGTTTCACGATCCCCGCCTCATTGACGAACCGGAATCGTCGCGCCGCTCCTGCGAGGAGCGGCTCGAACCGATGCTGGTCCGGCGGGACGGAGGTGCCGGCGTGATCCCACGGCACCCCATCGATCCATCGCGCATGGGGGTCGAGCTCGTAGCCGCCCAGTACCATCCCGCCCGCCTCGGCCTTGCCGTAGACGAGGTTGTCGGGATCGCGGAAGCAGGGCATGTCGCGCGGCAGCTCGGCACCCTCGACCGCGAGCAACGCGGCGTGCTGGTGATCGACGGGCGTGGACACGACAAACGCGCCGGCCATGGCAGCTACCTGCGGCGCCCAGATGCCGCAGGCGATCACCACCACCTCGGCCTCGATCCGTCCGGCCTCGGTTTGCACGGCCTGCACCGCACCTCGGCTCGATAGCTCCAGGCCCGTCACGCGCGTTCCGGTCAGCACCGTAACCCCCAGCTGGCGCGCCGCGTTCGCCAGCGCGAAGGTGGCCGTATGCGGATCGAGACTTCCGTCGCCGGGCACCCAGACCGCCCCGAACAACGACCCGGTGCTGATGGCGGGCATCAGCTGCACAGCCTGCTCGGCCGAAACCACCTCTACGTCGAGCCCGATCGCTCGGGCGCGACTCGCGCCCCGCTGCAGCTCCATCAACTGCTCCCGGCTGGAGGCGAAGCGCAAGCTGCCCACGGTCTCGAAGATGCCCAGGTGGCGATACAGCTCGACGCTGTAATGGCGGAACCGCATCATGGTCGGCGAAGGGTTGAACTGGGTCACCAGCCCGGCCGCATGACAGGTTGAGCCGCTGGTCAGCTCGGCCTTCTCCAGCAGCACGGTGTTCTGCCAACCGGCGGTGGCCAGGTGGTAGGCGACGCTGGTGCCGGTGATGCCGCCCCCGATGACGACGGCGCGCGCACGACTCGGTACGTCGGTCATGCGCACGCCGCTCCGGTCAGAACCCGAAAGGTCTATTCAACCGGGATCTCCCGGTGAATGCGGGCCAGGTCGATGCCCTGCCGCTTGCGCACCACGCGGGCGACGACGTAGATGGCGATGGCCACCAGGTAGGTGACCGCGAAGTAGATCGGCGACGAGGCGTTGACCGAGAAGGCGGTGCCGTAGATCGCGTTGAACGACCACTCGGCGATCATGAACACGATGAAGATCGCGCTCACCACGCCCGTGATGGTGATCACCGGGATGCCGGCGATCTTGAAGCGGGCAATCGGCGAGTTCTCGAAGATATCCTTCCGCCGCCAGGGCATGATGGCCGCGGCGATGACGGTTCCCAGGAACGTGATCGCGATCACACCCGTGGCCCACAGGAAGATGCCCTGGAAGCTCGGACGGAACGACCAGATGGCGCTGACCACGAGCGAGGGCACGATCATCAGGACCAGCGCGCCATAGGGAACGCGCCGCTTGGACGAGATGTTGGCGGCCCACTCCGGCAGCACGCGGTCGAAGGCGGCCGCGAAGATCACCCGAGTCGACGACAGGAAGAGGGTTCCTGCCCAGCCGAAGAACCAGAGTCCCATGACCGCGATCAGGAGCGCCTGGAACAGGTGGTTGCTGACCAGCCAGCCGGCGAGCATCACCGGGTAAGGCCAGATCGCCACCGGCGGCGCCGGTGAGCCGGCGACGAAGATGCTGTTCCAGTAGGACGCGTTTGCCGCGTAATAGAAGTCCCAACCGATCGTCTTGACGATTAGCAGGATGATGACGGCCACCAGTGCCACCGTCACCCACAGGCCCCAAAACATCGCGTTGAAGACCTTGCGGTACTCCTTGGCACCGCGCACCTCACCGTACAGGGTGGCTCCCCAGACCGGCCAGAGCAGGTAGAACGCCAGGAAGGGGAGGAGCAGCAGGCTTGAGCCAATGCCGAAGCTGCTAAAGGAAACGCCCGTCGTGCCGCCCTTCGCGGCCGCCTTGAGCGTGTTCTGATAGGCGTCCCCGGAAGCGCCGAATAGCGAGGCCGCCTCACGATTGAACGCGTTCACGAAGTCGTTGTGAGTGAAGAAGAGCAGCAACCCGAGCATGACGACCAGACCCACCATCCCCAGCCAGAAGCAGAACCGCTGGATCTTGGCGTAGCCCTCCATGCCGAGGGTGATGACCCAGCTGACAAAGGCGAGCACGATCAGGCAGCTGACAAAGACGCCCGTCTGGCTGCTGAAGAAGGTGGCCACACCGGTCGCGCCCAGCGTATAGGCCAGTGGCGCGAAGAATTGCACCACCAGGATGTTGGCGTAGATCGGGGTCCAGAGCCAGAGCGTGAACCACCAACCGGTGATCGCCAGCACGAAACCCACCCCACCGCCCAGGATCCGGCTCTGCCACGCGTAGTCGCCGCCGGCGCGCGGCATGGCGCTCACCAGCTGGGCATAGGTGATCACCAGAAAGGTGACGAGTACCCCGGTGAGCAGCACCGCCGCCAGGAGCTGTCCGTCCGGGATTGCATACACGAACGACATGCCGTAGAGGCCAAGCGTCACCAGGTTGACCGACCAAAATGCATACAAGAAGGCATCGAACGTCGACCACGCTTTGACGAGCCCGGTGGCGTTGCGCAAGAACAACGTTTGCCGCGGCGCTTCCGTCGTTGTCGCCATTAATTTCCTCCTTCGAATTTGATCCGGGGCGTCGCCACACGCGAGCCGCGCGTAGTGCGATGCGAGCGTTTGAGACGTCTTTGTCTTAGGCCTTCACCTCCTAGCCGTTGACCAGCTGGTAATTCTTGATGCCCTTCTTCTGGTCAAGCTCGATGATCGCCGCGAGCAGCATCCCCTCTTCGTAGGCGCTGCCGGGGTTGATCGCCAGAGTCTTGCCGATGCGGGTAATGCCCTTGCCTTCGTGGATGTGGCCGTGCAGAGAGAGCATCGGCTGGTACTTGTCGATCGCCTCGCGCACCGCTGTCGAGCCGACGTGACGAAGGGCGCGGCCGCCGTGAAGCGGCTTCAAATTTTCGTCCAGCGCGGGCGCCTCGTCGAGCGCGGTGCCGTAGGGCGGTGGATGGAAATTGAAGATGGCGCGGCTCATCTCTTTGATGTCGCGGAGCATCGGCGCCATCCGCTTCGTCAGCTCCTCTTCGGGGGCCTCGCGATAGGTGTGCCAGGGTGTGGGGTTGGCCCAGCCCGAGGAGATCATCTCGTAGCCACCGATATCGATGGTCTTACCCTCCGCCAGCTCGACTCGGGGCGCGTTCGCAATCACCTTATCGATCTCCATCTCATCATCGTTACCCGGGGCGACGAAGACGCGGACCTTACTGTCCTTCAACTTCTCGGCGGCAAGCTGCATCCAGCGCTCGACCGTCTTGCACATCTGCTCGGTGAAGAGGGTCTGGACCTTCTGCGGATCCTTCTCGAGCTCCGCCACCTGAGAGGAGGTCATCCGCACCGGGTAGTATCCCTTTCGTGAGATCTGTGTCTCCCAATCGCCGACCTCGTCGCGGCCAACCCGCTGCGAGATCCCGGAGAGCGTGAATTCGTAGCTGTCGTGGTCCTCGATGAGGGGGATCATCGCCTTGCCGGTCATGTCGCCACCGCAGATCAGGACGTTGGCGTCGTAGAACTTCGCCGCGTTCAGGAATTTCCGCCAGCAGACTTCAGAGCCGTGCAGGTCGGTCGCGTAAAAGACTCGCACTCTTTTCCTCCTACAGAACCTTGCGGATGGCTTGCTCGAAGCCCGTGACGTGTTGCCGCATGACCGACTCGGCCTGGTCGGCATCGCGCGAGACGATCGCATCGAGCAGCCGGCGATGCTCTTCAACGGCGGCCTTGAGCCGAACGCCGCGGTCCAGACCGAGGAACCAGATGCGCAGGCTCAGGTTGAAGCTTTCCTCCAGCATCGCCTGCAGGAACGCGTTGCGGGTCGCCTGGTAGACCTGTCGATGAATCCGCTGATCGAGGCGCATCAGGCCATGCACGTCGCTCTCGTCGATGGCGTCCAGCTCGGCCATCAACGCCTCCATCAGGCCCCGGTCGCTCGCGCTGCCGCGCTCGGCGGCCAGCCGGGCGGCGTAGCCCTCCATCTCCACGCGCACCTCGGTCAAGCGGTGGAGATCCGTCAGGTTGATATCGGTCACGAAGCTTCCGCGGTGGGGGACGAAGCTGACCAGGTTCTCGTGGGCCAGGCGCTGGAGCGCCTCCCGGATCGGGGTCCGCCCCAGGCCAAGCTCCTGCCGCAGGCGGGCTTCCTCGATCACCGAGCCCGGCGCGAGCTTGAGGGTGACGATCTGGTCCCTTATCAATAGGTAAGCGCGCTCACCCTGCGAGCGGGCAGAGGCGCTCTGGAGAACCACGGTGTGCAAGGGCGTATCAGCCTCCCTGCGTCGCGGCGCACGCGCGGTCGCTGCTTCGCCCGCCAGTTCCCCTCCGTATATCGACCGTACATCAGCGATATATCGGCCTGCGGCGAACGCTAGCACGCCTTCCGAACGGGGTCAAGACCCGAGTGGTCGAGCGCTAGCCTACCTCGGCCTGCTATGAAATGGCTGATGGCTACCCTTCGGTTCCAGGTCGTGAGTGACCTCGCCCCACCGTCGGTGCTGAATGCACTGGTCGATTTCAGCGATCGGCGGCCGGACCTGTATCGAAACATCGACCGCTCGCATTTTCGGGTGCACGCCCAGGGGCCGGGGTGGGCCGACGTTACCGAAGGCAATGTGCTGGCCTGGGAGCGGAACCGTTATGAGTGGGACGCGGCGGCCGGCTCCGTGACGGTGAAGACGACGGAGTCGGACAGTTGGTTCCCTGGCAGCCGGTGGGAGTATCGATTGCGCCCAACGCCGGCCGGCGGGACGCAGGTCGATGTCACGGTCGTCCGGAACGCGCGCACACTACGTGGCAAACTGATCGCGATTGGGCTCCCTCTAATGGGTGTCCGCGTCCTGCGCGCCGATTTGCAAAACGTGCTGGCCCACGCTCGCTGACCTCAAGCGGCGACGCGCAAACCAGAAGGGCGCGTTGAGGGCTGATAGAAAGACGATGGCGAGCAACGCGCCGCTGGCGATGTACCACGGCCACGGGCCCATGAAGTTGAGCAGGGTGCCGGCGGCGGGCTTGACCCGCAAGTACATGTAATTCCCGTTGGTCAGCAGATCTGCCAGCCCAGCGAACGCGGTGAACGCAATCGTGATGAGGAAGACTCGCCGGGTTGCACCTGGCCGGGGAGTGATGCGAAGCCCGGCCACCAGGAAAATCGCTGCCGCCAGCACGCCACCGTGCGAGACGTAGAAGCGAAAGTAGGCTGGGTCGGGAAAGTGTTGCTGGAAGTCTGGCGTGGCCAGCGCCTGCAGAACTGCGCCCAGTCCCCAGAAATAGGTGAGCTCAACCAGGACGGCCTTCGGCCACCATAGCGCGGCAGCGGCGACCAGTTCGGACGCGTTGGAGAGCTGGAGGGGGAGGTCGTAGCGCACCGACCAGGTTCCGTGCATGATCTCGCTGACCCAGTAACTGGGCTCCGCCCCCGCGATCATGACCGCGAGGATCCGGGACACGACCGTGATCCATCGTCCGGGGCGGACCCGGGCGGCGATCGTCAGGCCAACCGCGACGCCGACCACCACCGCGATCGCGCCGACGTGCTCGACTGTCAGCAACGTCAGCCTGGAACCTACCACAAGCGGCCGCGCTCCTAGCTATGCTGTGGACCTACGCGTAGAGACAGGAGGGGTTAGCAATGAGCAGCCTGCCCACGCAGGCCCGGGTCGTCGTGATCGGCGCCGGGATCGTCGGGAACAGCGTGGCCTACCACCTCGCCCGCCTTGGCTGGAAGGACATCGTATTGGTCGACAAGGGCCGGATGCCCAATCCGGGTGGATCGACGGGACACGCATCGAACTTCATCTTCCTTACCGATCACTCGAAGGAGATGACCCTGTTCACGCTGGACAGCGTCCGCCAATACAAGGAGCTGGGGGTCTTCACCCAGAGCGGCGGCATCGAGGTCGCCCGGACGACTGAGCGTATGCAGGAACTGAAGCGCCGGATGGCGTCGAGCAAGGCCTGGGGGATCGATGCCGAGCTGGTGACGCCGACCGAGGTGAAGCAGCTGGTCCCCTTCATCAACGAAGACGTCATCCTTGGCGGCTTCAGCACCCCGGGCATCGGCACAGTCGATTCGCTTCGAGGGGGCACGCTGATGCGGGAAAAGGCCCAGGCGATGGGCGCGCTGACGGTCGCGGCGAACACCGAGGTGACTGGGATCGATCTCGAGAATGGCCGGGTCAAGCGGGTGCGGACCGATCAGGGTGACATCGACGCGGAGATGGTCGTGATCACGGGCGGCATCTGGAGCCCCCGCCTCGCCCGGATGGCCGGGGCCACGATCCCGCTGAGTCCGGCGGTTCACCAGATGATCAGCGTCGGGCCGGTACCGCTCTTTGCGGACACCGTGGGCGAGATCAAGTACCCCATCGTCCGCGACATGGACACCAACGGATACGAGCGGCAGCACGGGAGCGACATGGAGGTCGGGTCGTACGACCACCGCCCGATCCTCTGGGACCCGGACGACATTCCGTCTCTCGAACAGTCGAAGCTTTCCCCGACCGAGCTGCCCTTCACGAAGGAGGACTTCGACGAGTCACTGGAGCATGCCCTCGAGCTGATGCCCGACATCCTGGGCGACCCGAATGTGGGGATCCGTCACGCGATCAATGGATTGCTCTCGCTGACGCCTGACGGGTTTCCACTGCTGGGCGAGACGCCGGAAGCCAAAGGCCTCTGGTCGGTGGCGGCGATCTGGATCAAGGAGGCGCCGGGCATCGCGCGCTGCATGGCGGAATGGATGACCTCCGGCGTACCCGAGATCGATCCCTCCGGGTCGGATATCTCCCGCTTCTATGACCATCAGAAGACGAAGGCGCACATTCAGGGGCGCAGCGCCGAGGGATTCAACAAGACCTACGGCATCGTCCACCCGCGCGAGCAGTGGGAATCGAACCGCCGGCTGCGCGTCAGTCCGTTCTATGAGCGAGAAAAAGCGCTCGGCGCGTTCTTCTTCGAGACGGCGGGCTGGGAACGGCCGCACTGGTACGAATCCAACAAGAAGCTGCTGGCCGAATACGGCGACCGTGTTATGCCCCGCCGCTACGAGTGGGATTCGCGCTGGTGGTCGCCCATCATCAACGCCGAACACCTGGCGATGCGTGACCGGGTGGCCATGGTCGACCTGTCGGCCTTCGCCGTCTTCGACGTCGCCGGCAGTTGCGCGCTCGACACCATGCAAAAGCTCTGCGTGGTGCAGATGAACGTGCCGGTCGGGCGCGTGATCTACACCTCGCTGCTCAATCCGGCCGCGGGCATCAAGGCCGACCTGACCGTGATGCGTCTGGGCAGCAATCATTTCCGGGTCGTGACCGGCGGCGCCGACGGGGCGCGCGACAAGAAGTGGTTCATCGATCATCTGCCGGACGACGGTGCTGTCCAGCTGACCGACCTGACCTCGAGCTGGGCGACGATCGGCGTCTGGGGGCCACGCGCGCGCGACCTGGTGACGTCGATCACCGATGCCGATGTGTCGAACGAGGGCTTCCCGTTCGGGACCTGCCGCTTCATCGATCTTGGTCCGGTTCATGCGCTCGCGTCGCGGATCTCTTATGTCGGCGAACTGGGCTGGGAGGTCTACGTGCCGTTCGAGCAGGGGGCGCGACTGTGGGATGCGATCTGGGAAGCCGGCCAGCCGCTGGGCATCGTCCCGGCGGGCATCGGTGTGTACGGCACCACGGGCCGGATCGAGAAATGCTATCGCGCCTATGGGATGGAACTGGAGCAGGAATTCAACCTGGTGGAGACCGGCCTGGCGCGTCCCCAGGTGAAGTCGCAGGACTTCATCGGCAGGGAGGCCTACCTCAAGCAGCGCGCCGAGCCGCCGGCCGCCATCCTCTGCACGCTGACGGTCGATGACAACATCTCGCGCTCAGGGTTCAAGCGCTACCTGCAGGGGCGCGAACCGGTTCTCACCCAGGATGGCAAACGATTGGTGGACCGGCACGGTCGTGGTTCGTATGTGACCAGTGCGGGTTCGGGCCCGTCGGTGGGGAAGACGATCCTGATGAGCTTCCTGCCGCCGGAGCAGGCCAAGGTCGGCACCAAGCTGCGTGTCGAATATTTCGGCGAACAGTATCCGGCCACGGTTGCCGTGGCGGGGCCGACCCCGCTGTTCGATCCGCAAAACACGCGCGTCAAGAGTTAGTAAAGGGCGATCCCCATGAATGTCCTGGTTTGCGTCAAGCGCGTGCCGGCGACGGCCGGCCACATTGCGCTCAGCGCGGATGGTCGGGAGATCGACACCCGCTACCTGGGATTCACCGTGAGCCCGCACGAGGAATGCGCGGTCGAGGAGGCGGTCCGCCTGATCGAAAAGCACGGTGGCAGCTCGACCGTGCTGACCCTCGGACCCGAGGCCGCGGTCGACCAGCTGCGCGACGCGATGGCGCTGGGCATCGAGCGGGCAATGCTGCTTGAAACCGACGGGGGCGAATGGGATCCGGTTGCGACCGCCTCGGCGATTGTCGAGGCCATCGAGGCCGAGCGCGCCGCTGGGCGCAGCTACGACCTGGTGATGTTCGGGAATGAGTCGGCCGATAGTGCGGGATATCAGGTGGGCGTCCGGGTTGCGGACGCGCTCGATCTTCCATGCGTCACCGGGATCAAGGCACTGGAGATCCGCGACGGCCGCGCGATGGTTCGCCGCCAGACGGAAGCGGGCTGGGAAACGGCAGACGTGCCGCTCCCTGCCGTACTGACCGTGAAAGAAGGTATCAACCTGCCACGCTATCCCTCGCTCCCCGGGCGATTGAGGGCGAAGAAGAAAGAGATCGAACGGATCAAGCCACAGTGGCAGGATGGCGGGCTGGAGAAGATCCGGCTCAAGCTGCCGGTGCAGGTCCAGCACACGGTCGAGATACTCGGAAAGAATGGCGATGCCGGCGCCGAGGTCGTCGGGCTCTTTCAGCGTTTGAGGTTGCTCTGAGCATGGTTCTGGCCTTCATCGAGCACGTCAATGGAGCGCCGACCATGCTGTCGATCGAAGTGCTCACGATGGCTGGACGCCTGGCGCGCGGGATCGGTGTGCCGCTCGAGGCCGTAGCGATCGGGCCAACAGGAGCGTCGGCCACGGCGATCCTTTCGACTTACGGCGTGAGTACCCTGCATGTCGTTGAGGACGCGCGGTTAGCGGAGTACGTGCCGGCGGCCTGGGCGCACGCCCTCACCGAGCTTGCGGATCAGGCCCGGCCCGAGGTCGTGATCGGAACGGCGAGCGACCGCGGCGGCGAGGTCATGGCCCACGTCGCAGCCCGGATGACTCTGCCGATGGCGGCCAACTGCACCGAGATCTCGCCGGGTGATCCGTTTGCCGTGACGCGCCAGCGCTGGGGTGGCAGCCTGCTCGAGGATGCGCACCTCAAGGGCCGCATTAAGCTGTTGACCCTCGCGCCCCACGCCCTGACTGCCGAGGCGTCGCCCAGCCGGACGGAGGTCACGACTCGTCCCTTTGCGCCCGCGCTTGACGACAAGGATTTCCGCGTGCGGCTCGTGCCGCAGGTCGAGGCGGATACCGGGAAGGTCTCGCTCGCGCAGGCACGCGTCGTTGTCGGCGGAGGCCGAGGGGTCGGCAGCGCCGAGGGATTCGCATCCCTGGAAGAACTCGCCGGCTTACTCGGCGGCGCGGTCGGGTGCTCGCGCGCCGTCACGAGCTTGGGCTGGCGTCCGCATGCCGACCAGGTTGGGCAGACTGGCATGCGCATTGCCCCCGACCTCTACATCGCTTGTGGGATCAGCGGCGCCATCCAGCATATGGTTGGGTGCCGGGCCGCCAAACACATCCTCGCCATCAATACGGACGCAGCGGCACCGATCGTCGAGCAGGCGGACTACGCGGTGATCGGCGACGTGCAGAAGGTGCTTTCCGTCGTGAACGCCGAGGTCAGGCGGGTCAAGGCAGGCCAGCCCAGCCCGACGCCATTTCCAGAGTCACCGATTCAAGCGCGCAAGACGTAAGTGGATTGCCGGCTATAACCGGTGATGGCTCGTCATCGCAAACGAAGCGGTCACACCGACCCTGACCCCGAGGGTGTGGAGGATACCTCCGAAGTAAAGCCTCAGTTGCCCGAACCTCCAAAGCCGAGGCGGAAATCGAACAGGCGGCTGGGGCCGCGCTGGAATCCTATGAACGCCGTGTACGGCGATTCGGCCGCGCCCGACTTTCCCAAGATCTCCTAGCCCTTCGCAAGGCCGGGTTTCTCCACAGCAGGCTGCCTTGCGGCAGCCAATGGATCAAGCTATACTTGTTGTGCCATGAGCACCGGTTTTGCAACGCGCAACAAGGTGCAGTCCCTGGATCGAGCGCTCGACATCCTGAAGCTACTCGGATCCGAGCCGGAGATGCGGGTCACCGATCTCGCCCGGCGCCTCGAGGTGCACAAGTCGACCGCCTTCCGGCTACTGTCGACGCTCCAGGAGCACGGCCTGGTAGAACAGAATCCAGTCACCGAGAAGTACCGCCTGGGGTATGGACTCGTCCGGCTTGCCTCATCGGTCGTGGGCGAGATCGACCTCGCCAGAGCATCGCGACCGGTGCTCGAAGAGCTCGCTACCCGCACCTCCGAAACCGTCAACCTGGCCATCCTCCAGGGCGATCAAGTCATCAACATCGACCAGATCGCGGCTCCCAACCTGGTCGTCAATGTCAACTGGGTCGGCAAGCAGACCCCATTGCATTGCACCTCGAACGGCAAGGTCCTCCTCGCTTTTCTGCAGGGGGAGGAGCGGCGGCGCCTGCTCAATCAGCCACTACCGCGCTTCACCCCGCGGACCATCACCGACGTCAAAACCCTGGAACGGCAACTGAGCCGGGTCCGAGAAGACGGCTGGGCGTTCACGCTCGAGGAGCTCGAGATCGGCTTGAACGCGGTCGCGGCGCCGGTCCGCGGTAGCGACGGCCAGGTCAGCGCCGCGGTGAGTGTGGCCGGTCCCTCATATCGCGTCACGCCGCAACGGCTGACCGAGCTCGGCGAAATCACGAAAGAGGCCGGCGAGGCGATCTCACAACGGATGGGCTATATCACGCACGCGGGGGAAAACCCGCGATCCCCAACACATGGAGGAGGAAAGGCATGAGTCGCGAGGAGGAGATCCGGCAGGAGCTCTTCGATCACACGCTGAACGGACACGCGCCCGAGGTCAAGGCGCTCACCGAAGAGGGGCTGAAGCTCGGGATGGACCCGATGGACATTCTGTTCAAGGCACTGATCCCTTCGCTCGAGGAGGTAGGGCGGCGGTTCGAGAAGGGCGATTTTTTCGTCCCTGAGATGCTGATCGCGGCGCGTGCCATGCAGGGCGCGCTCGTCATCCTGCGGCCGCTCATTGCTGAGACGGGTGCCAAGCCGATCGGGAAGTACGTGATTGGCACCGTCAAGGGCGACATTCACGACATCGGCAAGAACCTGGTCATCATCATGCTCGAAGGCGCCGGCTTCGAGGTCGTCGACCTCGGGGTCAACTGTCCGCCGGAAAAGTTCGTCGAGGCGGTCCGAGTGAACGAGCCGCATATCGTCGGCTTCTCCGCCTTCCTCACTACCACGATGCCGATGTTCAAAGTGAACATCGAGGCGCTGAAGAAAGCAGGGCTCCGCGAGAAGGTCGCCGTGATGGTCGGTGGGGCGCCCGTGACCGAGGAATACGCCAAGCTCGCCGGCGCCGACCACTACGCCCCGGACGCGTCGATCGCCACCCGGATGGCCAAGCAGATCGTGGGCGCGGCCCAGGCCGCGGAGAGCGCCGCGCTGACCCAGGCCGTCGAGCTGATCGACAAGACGCTGCGGAAGGGTTAAGCCGATGACGGTTGCCGAGCGCCTGGTGCTCGCCGTCGAGAAGCCTCTCAAAGAGGCGATCTGGGGCTGCCAAATGTGCGGCCAGTGCATCCTGCATTCGACCGGCCTGAGCTGCCCGATGCAGTGCCCCAAGAATCTTCGCAACGGACCCTGCGGCGGCGTTCGGGCGAACGGCAACTGTGAGGTCTATCCCGAGAAGCGCTGCGTGTGGGTCGATGCCTGGAAGGGCTCGCGGCGACTGCCGCTCTGGCGCGATCACATCGAGCATCTGCAAAAGCCAGTGGATTGGCAGCTGCAGGGGACCTCGTCCTGGATCAACCTCGTCAACGGTCGCGACCGGGTCGCGCCCAAGGGGTGGGAGCCGAATGGCAAGCCCTAGCCGCCTGGCCGGCTTGCTGCGCGACGGCCGTTTCGTCGTCACCGCCGAGCTGTCCGCCGCCAACAGCGCGGACCCGGAAGCGACCTGGCGACGCGCCGAGGTGCTCCGCGGATCGGTCGATGCGATCAACTGCACGGACAACACCGGCGCCCACGTTCATATCTCATCGCTCGCGGCCGCCCGCCTGCTGGTGGAAAAGGCGCTGGAGCCGATCATGCAACTGACGGTTCGCGACCGGAACCGGCTCGCGCTCCAAGCCGACCTGCTCGGCGCCGCGGCTCTCGGGGTTCGCAACATCGTCCTGATGAGCGGTGACGATGTCACCGCGGGGGATCATCCTGAGGCTCGCCGCATTTATGACATCGACTCGATGCAACTCGTCGAGGTCGCTGCCGGGATGCGCGATCGGGGGACGTACCTCAGTGGGCGCAAGCTGGAGCAGGCGCCGAGCTTCTTCATCGGCGCGGTCGAGAATCCGTTTGCGCCGCCGCTCGAGTTCCGCCCGCTGCGGCTGCAGAAGAAGGTGCGGGCCGGCGCGGACTTCATCCAGACCCAGCTCGTTTTCGACGTCCCGATCTTCGCCCGATTCATGGCGATGGTCGGCGACCTCGGCCTGCTGGAAAAGGTCTTCATCATCCCGTCGATCGGCATCCCGCGGTCGGCTCGCGGCGCCCGCTATATGAAGGAGAAGGTGCCCGGCCTCCATGTGCCGGATTCGCTCGTCGCCCGCCTGGAACAGACGGCGCCCGCCCGGCAGGCCGATGAAGGTGTTCAGATCGCGGTCGAGCTGGTCCGGGCCGTGCGCGAGATCCCGGGCGTTAACGGCGTCCACCTCATCGGCATCAGGTGGGAAGAAGGCGTCGTGCAGGTGGCGGAGGCCGCGGGGTTGCTGCCGCGACCCACACTGAGCCCGCTCGCGACGGTGGGAAGTCGCGGCTGATGGACACGGTGCTCCGCTCCCGCTCGAAAGAGGTAGTCGTCTCGGTCGACCGGCCCTTCGTCATGATCGGCGAGCGGATCAATCCGACCGGCCGTAGGGTGCTGGCCGCCGAGATGAAGGCCGGAATCATGGATCGGGTCAAAGCCGATGCCGTCGCCCAGGTCGAAGCCGGTGCCCAGATGCTGGACGTGAACGCCGGCGTTCCCGGCATCGACGAGCCCGCGCTGCTGGTGGCCGCCATCAGGGCCGTCAGTGAGGTCACCGACGTGCCCATCTGCATCGACTCGTCCGTGATCGAAGCGCTCGAGGCGGCTCTCGCCGTCTACGAAGGCAAGGCGCTCGTCAACTCGGTGACGGCCGAGGGGGAGCGGATGGACCGCATCCTGCCGGTGGTCAAGAAGTACGGCGCGGCAGTGATCGGGATGAGCAACGACGAGACCGGTATCACGATGGTGCCGCAGGAGCGCCTCGAGATCGCGCGGCGGATCATCGAGCGCGCCGCCTACTACGGCATCCCGCGCGAGGACGTCATCATCGACCCGATCGCCATGACCGTCGCCGCCGACCCGCAAGCCGGCCTTGTCACGCTCGAGACCATGCGGCTGGTCAAGGAGCAGCTCGGCAACAACATGACATGCGGAGCCTCCAACGTCTCCTTTGGTCTGCCCGACCGGTCGGTGCTCAACGCGGCCTTCTTTCCGGTCGCGACGCATGCCGGCCTCAGCTGCGCCATCACCAACCCGCTGATCCACGAGGTGCGGAAGGCAGTGCTGGCATCGGATTTGCTGCTGGGCCACGACGAGTACGCCATGCGATGGATCTCGGTTTTCCGCCAGGAACAGAAGAAGGCGGCCGCCGTCGAGTCGGCGACCCGGGCATGACACGCGGGAATCCCGCGACCCTAATCACATGATCCAGAAGAAGCTCGAGGTCCGCTACCAGCCCTTCGACAAGATCACCCGCGTCCCGCCGGGCACGACGCTGTTCAGCGCGGCGCACTGGATTGGGCTGCCAATCGACTCGACCTGCGGCGGGCGCGGCACCTGCGGCAAGTGCAAGGTCCAGGTCGTTGAGGGCGGCGCCGAAATCACGACGGCCGACCGGAAGCAATTGCGCCCGAGCGAATTGGAGGCCAGGTGGCGGCTCTCGTGTCAGGCGAAGGTCTACGAGGATACGACCGTCACCGTGCCGGAGCTGCTGCGGGTCCCGAAGGCCGCCACCATGGGTGTCAACCGGCTGGTGCTGCTCGACCCGAACGTGCGGAAGGTGTTCGTCGAGCTAACCGAGCCGAGTCTCGAAGACCAGCGGAGTGATGTCGAGCGATTGCGTGATGCCCTGACCGCCGAGGGCTTCGATATGAAATCCGACCTTCGGGTGTTACGGACGCTGCCCGCGATCCTGCGGGCCGCCGAGTTCAAGGTCACCGCGGTGCTCGGTGGCGATCAGTTGATCGCCACCGAGCCGGGCGATACCCGCGCGGAAAGCTACGGCGTCGCCTTCGACCTGGGGACGACGACGGTGGTCGGGACGCTGATGAACCTGCGCACCGGCATGGCCGAGGCCGTGCGGTCGGCGCTCAACGGTCAGGCACCGTTCGGCGCCGACGTCATCTCGCGGATCAGCCACGGGATGCAGGGTGAGGAGGCGAAGGCGGAACTGCGCGAGGCGATCCAGCGAACGATGAATGGCATCCTGGTCGAGCTCTACGAGTCCGCCAGCGTGGACCGAAATCGCGTGTACGAGATGGTTATCGTCGGCAACGCCACGATGCTCCATCTCCTGCTGGGCATCGACGCCACGCCAATCTCGATGATGCCGTTTACTCCGGCATTCCGTGAGCCGTTGTACCTGCCGGCACGTGACGTCGGGCTCGACATTCATCCCGGCGGTTATGTCCAGACGTTGCCGGTGATCGGCGCCTACGTAGGCGCGGACATCGTCGCCGGCGTGATCGCCACCGGGCTGGCCCGAGAAGAAAAGCTGCGGGTCTTCGTCGATGTCGGAACGAATGGCGAGATCGTGCTCGGCTCGGTCAAGCGTGTGCTCTGCACCGCCGCTCCCGCCGGACCGGCCTTCGAGGGCAGCCAGATCCGCTGCGGAATGCGCGCCACCGACGGCGCCATCGAAGGCGTGACGCTGACCGACCGCGTCGAGCTGCAGGTGATCGGCGGCGACATCGCGCCCAAGGGCATCTGCGGCTCCGGGCTTGTGGACACCGTCGCCCAGCTTCGACTGGCCGGGTTACTGGATGCCGGCGGCAAGATGCGAAGCCGCGAGGAAGTCCCTGAGCACCCGCTCTCAGACCGGCTGATCATGGTCGACGGCGTCCGGGCGTTTCTCCTCGCCGAGAATGTCTACCTCAGCCAGCGCGACGTGCGCGAGCTGCAGTTCGGCAAGGGGTCGATCGCCACCGGCATCAAGGTCTTGATGGACGTGATGGGGGTGACCGCCGCCGACCTGGGCGAAGTGTTGCTCGGCGGGTCCTTCGGCTCCTACCTCAACCCCGAAAGCGCGAAGATCATCGGCCTTGTCCCCCCGGTCGAGGTCGACCGGATTCTGTCGGTCGGCAACACCGCCGGCGAGGGCGCCAAGATGTCGCTGCTCTCGTTTCGCGAACGGCAGGTCGCCTTCGAGCTGCCGGAGAAGATCGAGTACGTCGAGCTGTCCGGCCGTTCGGACTTCAACGACTCGTTCGTGTCCGTGCTGGCGTTTCCGGTGCTGGAGTCGGTCCGATGAAGCCCGTCGCCCTCGTGATTTGTGGGGCGCTAGGAAAAGAGGTCAAGACCATGGTCGACGAGCACCGCTGGGACGTCGATATCTATGGGGTACCGGCGATGCATCACTTCTATCCAAAGAAGATCGTCGAAGCCGTGGAGCGCCGGCTCGAGCAACTATCCGGCCAGTATCAACGGGTGGTCATCGTTTACGGCGATTGCGGCACCGCGGGCGCGCTCGATCCCGTGCTGCGGCGGCATGGCGCCGTTCGGTTGCGCGGTCCGCACTGCTACGAGATGTTCGCCGGCAAAGACTTTGACAGGCTCGCCGAGGAGCAACCGGCGACGTTCTTCCTGACCGACTGGCTGGTGCGCAATTTCGAACGCGCCGTGGTCCGCGGGTTGGGGCTGGATCGGTACCCGGACCTCAAGCCGGTGTATTTCGGCAACTACACCGACCTGTTGTACCTGGCGCAATTCCGCAACGACGAGCTGGTGGCAAAAGCGCGCGAAATCGCCCAATATCTGGCCCTGCCGTTGGAGGTTCGGTTCGTCGGGTTCGGTGAACTCGAGACCCGGCTGGCTGAGCTGGTGGAGGCGGCGTGATGGCGAAGTACCAGGTCATGTTCTGGAAACACATCCCGGCCCAGGTTAAAGCCTGGGACGACAACGGCGAAGTGAAGCGCATGCTCCCTGATCGTTTTCAGGCGGCGATCGACGCCTACGCGATGAAGGACGGCTCGACCGGGATGGACAGTTACCTCGAAGCCTGGCACTGGGGCGATGCGCAGGAACGCGCCGGCTCGGCGGAGGATGTCGCGAACGCGCTCGTCAGAGAGCTGGACGCGGCGAACCCACGATCCACGCTGATGAATCCTGCGACGGAGGAGGGAGCATGAGCCAGGCAGCGAAAACGCTCGACGTTACCCGGCCGACGCGCCTACGACCCGTGATGGAGGTCGGCAAGGAGTTCGGCCTGCTGGAGTCAGAGATGATCTCCTACGGTCCGCACAAGGCCAAGATCAGCCTGGACGTCCTAAAGCGGCTCGAGAGTCGTCCCGAGGGTCGCCTCGTCGTCGTGACCGCCATTACACCGACCCGCGCCGGCGAAGGCAAGACCACCAGCGCCATCAGCCTGACGCAGGGGCTAGGGCGGATCGGCGCGAACGTGGCGCTTTGTCTGCGCCAGCCCTCGACCGGGCCGCTCTTCGGCATCAAGGGCGGGGGTACCGGGGGCGGGATGGCACAGATCGTTCCCATGGAAGAGATCAACCTGCATTTCACGGGCGATATCCATGCCGTCGAAGCGGCCCACAACCTGTTGGCGGCGGTGATCGATGCCGCGATTTTCCACGGTCAGCTCGAAATCGGCCCCAGCTTCGTAACCTGGCCCCGAACCCTCGATGTCAACGACCGCGCGCTGCGGCATATCGTGACGGGGCTGGGTGGCGACGAGCACGGCGTGCCCCGCGAGTCGAGTTTCATCATCGCCGCCGCCTCCGAGATCATGGCCATCCTGGCGCTGGCGAGCGACCTCGAGGATCTTCGTCAGCGCATCGGGCGCATCATCGTGGGCCAGCGCAAGGACGGTAGCTTCATCACCGCCGAGGACCTTCGCGTGGCCGGCGCGATGACGGTGCTGCTCAAGGACGCGCTCCTTCCCAATATCGTGCAGACGATCGAAGGCCAGCCCGCGTTGGTACATGCGGGTCCGTTCGGGAACATCGCCCACGGCAATAACTCTCTGCTTGCCGATCAGATCGCGCTCAAGCTCGCCGACGTGGTCGTCACTGAGGCCGGCTTCGGCGCCGACCTCGGCCTCGAGAAGTTTGCGCATATCGTGGCTCGCTACGGTCATCTGCGCCCGGCAGCGGCGCTGCTGGTCGCCACGGTTCGCGCGCTGAAGTCGCATGGTGGGGTCCCGCTGGCCAAGCTTGGCAAGGAAGACCTGGATGCGCTGAAGCGCGGAGCCGAGAATCTCGCCGCGCACGTTGACATCGTTCGGGCCTTCGGCATGCGCTGTGTCGTTGGTGTCAACCGCTTCCCAACGGACACGGACCGCGAGCTCGAGCTGGTGACCGAGCTGGCCACGCAGTTCGGTGCGGATGCCGCCGTCGTCAACGATGGCTTCGGGCGTGGCGGCGATGGGAGTATCGAGCTAGCCGAGGCGGTGCTCGGCGCCACCAAGAACGGTAGCAACTTCGCGCCGCTCTACGGACCGGAGACTCCAATCCGCGAGCAGATTCAGACTCTGGCGCGCCGGGTCTACGGCGCGGCCGACGTCGAGTTCCTTCCGGAGTGTCAGAAGCGCATCGACTGGCTGACTGAGCGCGGAATGGGCACACTCCCGGTCTGCATGTCGAAGACGCACCTGTCGCTCTCGCATGATTCATCGCTGAAAGGCCGGCCTCGCGGCTTCACGATGCCAATCCGGAACGTGTATCCCTCTGCTGGGGCAGGCTTCGTGGTCGCGCTGGCCGGTGACATCCAACTCATGCCCGGTTTGGGGAAGGAGCCCGCGTACACCCGTATCGACATCGACGGCAAGGGCACTATCACAGGACTTACCTAGCGGTTCCGCCTTGTGCTGATCAGCCGATGATTCGAGCGGACCCGAAGCCGGCTGCCAGCCGCCGATCAGCCTCGAACCGGCTAGGATGGAATTGGCGAAGGCCATCATCGAAATCCTTGCCTAAGACCAACCCGGCAACATGCCTTCCCAGGGCCGGTGCCAGCTTGAACCCGTGGCCGCTGGTGCCCGCATCCACGAAGATGCCAGGTGCCACCTCGCCAATGACGGGCTGCCAGTCGGGGCTCACGTCGTAGAGGCTTGCCCAGCCGCCGCGCGCGTCGGCGAGCGCCAGCGACGGAATCCTATCGGCGATGCCCGCTGCCATCCGTGAGACTTCCTCGGCCGTCACGGAAGCGCTGTAGCTGTCGGGATCGGCCTGAGGCTCGCTTGTTAGCGGGCCGACCAGGAACAACTCGGATCCCTCGGGCTTCATGTAATACCCAGCCGGAACGTCGCCGAGCACGTAGGGGAGGGCCGGCGCCTTGTGCCAGCCGAAGGTGGCGACATAGTGACGCTCGACCGTGAGGGGCAGCTCGACATGCACCTGTTCAACCAGGCGTTTCGTCCAGGGCCCGGCGGCGATCAGCAAACGGGCGCACTCGATGCGTTCCGATCCGGACGTCACCACATAGGCGCCGCCTCCCGGTCTGGGCTCAATGCCGGACACCTGCGTGTAGAGCCGCGGGGTTAGACCGAGCTCAACAGCTCGCTGAAACAAGCCTTGCGTGGTCGCGACTGGATCGGCATAGCCGGCGTGGATTTCCCAGGCCGCGATCGCGATACCGTCGAGATTCATCTCGGGGTGGCGTTGCGTCAAAGCCGACGGCGTGAGCAGTTCGACCTGGGTTCCCACCTCGGCCAGCATGGCTGCCGTCTGGTGCACGTGCTCGAGATCCTCGGGACCCAGCAGGTAGAGGTCGCCGGTGCGACGAAATCCGGCGTCGCGCCCGCCTGAGATCTCGGCGAAGGCCGTGAACATCTCCAGGCTCTCGTGGGCGACCTGGGCGATGAAGCGATTGGTGTAAAAGGCGCGGCAGATCGCGCTCGATCGGCCGGTCGGGCCACCCGCCGGCGCCCATCGGTCGACGAGTACGGTCTTCACGCCCATCCCGGCCAGGTGGTAGCCGGCACTCACGCCGTGGATGCCTGCACCGATGATCCCGACGTCGGCGATTTCCAGGGTCAACTGGCCATCGGGAGGCGAGGCCCAACGAGCGCGTCCATGTCGTGGAGGAATCGTAGCTTGCCGTTGGGTCCGAGCACCTGCCTATTCGGTATGGCCCTATCATTCATATTTGGATCGACCGCGCTGTCGCCACTGCGAGAGCATCGACCGCGCCGCCTGAGTGGGCCGTGCCGCCCCATCGAATGCCATATATAGTGGTATGGCAACCCCGAACCCGGACTGGTGGCGAACCTGGTTCGGCCCAGGCTACCTCGAGCTCTACGACGAGGCGTTACAGGAGCGAACACCGGTCGAGATCGATCAGCTCGAACACTTCCTACAACTTCGGCCCCCGTTGCGCATCCTCGATCTTCCGTGCGGCCAGGGCCGCCACGCGATCGAGCTGGCACGCCGCGGCTACGACCTGACCGGCATGGACCTGTCGCCCTACCTCCTCGACGTCGCAAAAGCGCGTGCGAAAGAGGCAGGCGTCCGGGTTGAGTGGCGGCTGGGTGACATGCGGCAGGCGATTGGCGGCGATGCCTTCGACGTCATCATCAACCTCTTCACTAGCTTTGGGTACTTTGCCGACGAAGCGGACGATCGCCTGGTGATGCGGGCCGCTGCCTCGATGCTCAAGCCCGGCGGGCGATTCCTGCTCGAGGTGATCAACGGCGAGCGAATCATGGCCAGGTTTGAAGAGCGTGAGTGGTTCACGGTCGGACAGACGGCGGTGATGGAGCGGCGATCGCTCGACACCTCCGCCCGTCGCATGGTGGTAGAATGGACGGTGAGCTCGAACAGCGGCACTGAGGTCAACGTCCACGCGCTGCGGCTTTATGGTGGCCGCGACCTTCACGAGATGCTGACCGCGGAGGGCTTCGAGCGGGTCGAGCTCTACGGCGACTGGAATAGCGAGCCGCTCATGCCCGACAGCCTGCGGGTGCTCGCCGTCGGCACCAGGGCGGGTGGGTCCGAAGCCCGAACTTTTGGTTGACGCCTAAAGTCGAGCGCGGCTATACTTCAGCCCAATATGGGCTCCGGTCAGAGGGGGTGCAATCCAATTGTCGGAAATCAAGGTCCGGGAGAACGAGACCTTCGAGAGCGCCCTTCGACGCTTCAATAAGAAGATCAAGCAGAACGGCGTCCTCTCCGAGGTCCGCCGGCGAGAGCACTACGAAAAGCCCAGCGTGAAGCGCAAGAAGAAGATCGCGGCGGCGCGTAAAAGGCGGGCTCGCACCACGTAATCCGACCTCGCCCGCACGCGGGGGGATCTCTCAAGAATTGATGAGACAGCGGGGCTCGTTGGCGATCGAGCGACTCCGGCGACGCGGGCGCCTGTTCGCGCGCGATCTTCGGCTTGGCCACATTGGCGGGCGTCGCTGGCCGCCTTACCTTCGTTCGGCGGCCGTCACGCTGATCCTGGCACTGGCGACCGCCCTGGTGGTCGCGCAGAACTTCCTTCCCAACCGGCTCAACCTGCGAGCCGGCGACGTGTCGAGTCAGGACGTGGTTTCGCAACAATCGGTCCGTTACGAGAGTCAGACCAGGCGCGATGAGGCGCGCGCCGCGGCCGCCGCGCAGGTGCCGGACCAGTTCGACAGCTCAGTCAGCATCCAGCAGCGACAGGCGATCGACGGGCTCGCGACCAAGGTTGCCGACCTGCGCCAATCGTCGAGCTCCGGACCTGATCGATCGGCACAGCTCAGCCTGCTGGAGCCGCAGCTCACCGATGCGCAACGCCAATACCTGCTGCAGGCCGACGAAGGAACGGTGGCCAGCATCTTCAAGAGTGCGGGCGACATTCTGCAGCAGCTGGAGAGCAATGGCATCAAAGCTGACACCTTGAAGAGCGCGCAGGACTCTGCTCAGACCCGGGCCGCGGCTTTGCATCTCGATGCCACTGGCGCCTCAGTCGTCGCCACCCTGGTACGCGCTCACTTGAAAACCAACTTTCTGCCGACCGAGACGACCGCCAAGCGACAGCAGGCGAGCGATGCCGTGCCGCCGGTGTTCGTGAATGTGGCTCAGGGCCAGACGATCATCCGCTACGGCGACCTGGTCACCCCCTTCCAGCTGGAAGAGGCGCAGGCCGTTGGTCTGCTCGCGCCGAAAACAGACTGGGCCCGAATCCTGGCGGTCTTCATGCTGGTCATCATCCTGTTCGCGGTCGCGCTCGGCTACCTGATGCAGTTCCGGCCGGCGATCCTCCGTGACCCGCGACAGCTGGGCACGCTGGGCGGGCTGATGCTGGTGCTGCTGGTCTTCGCCAAGCTCGCCATCCCCCTCAATCCCGTTGCCCAGTACCTGGTGCCGATGGCCGCGGTGCCGCTGCTGGTCGCCGCCTTGATGGACACCGGTCTCGGCATCATCGTGGCCCTGGCGGTGGGCCTGTTGACCGGCATCATCGCCGACAACGTGCTGCCACTGACCCTGGTTGGGTTCCTCGGCGGCGCCATCGGCGCGATCTACGTGCATCGACTGGAGCGGTTGGGCCAGTGGGTTACGGCCGGCATCCTGGTGGCCGGGGCGCAGTTCGTGACGCTCGTCTCGCTGTCCCTGATCGAGCGGCACCAGTCGCTCGACGAGATCCTCTCGATCGGCGGACTCGCGCTGATCGGCGGCCTGCTCTCCGCCCTGATTGCAGGCGGGTTGCTCACCTTCCTCGGCGAGATCACTCAGGTCATCACCCCGATCAAGCTGATGGAGCTGATGACGCCCAACAATCCCCTCTTGAAGCGGCTGATGATGAGCGCGCCGGGCACCTACAACCACTCGATCGTGGCCGCCAACCTGGCGGAAGCCGCAGCCGAGGCGGTCGGCGCGAACCCGGTACTGGCTCGGGTGGGCTGTTACTTCCACGACATCGGCAAGATCCGCCGACCCCACTTCTTCGTGGAGAACCAGGCGGACATCGGCAACATCCACGAGAACCTCTCGCCGACGACCAGCTCCGACATCCTGAACGCCCATGTCACCGAAGGCGTCGAGCTCCTCAAGCAGTATCACTTCCCGACCGCCATCCGCGAGATCGTTCAGCAGCACCAGGGCACCACCGTCAAGCGCTACTTCTACCGGCAAGCACTGGAGCAGGGTCTGGACGTCCGTGAGGATGACTTCCGGTATCCGGGTCCCCGGCCTAAAAGCAAGGAGGCGGCGATCGTCATGATCGCCGACACGGTTGAGGCGTCGGCTCGAACGCTCAAGGATCGGAGCACGGAAGGGATCCGCGACCACGTGCACCGAATGATCCAGGGGTTCACCCGCGACGGCCAGCTCGATGAATGCGACCTCTCCTTCCGCGACCTCCGCCTGGTGGAGGAGGCGATGGCCAACATGGTCGTCAGCATTTACCATGCCCGGATCGAATATCCGGCCGCCGTGGCCGAGACCCCGATCGCGGGCACCGTGGTCGACACCAGCGGCGGCGGCCACGACGGCACGCTCGACGCCGAGGACAAAACGATCCCGCTGCCGCGGCCCTCGACCCGGCCTCGTCCCAGTCCGTCCTAACCGCGCCGTTGCGGCATCGGGCGGCCTGCTGGGGAGCCGCGCGGTGCAATTTTGCGAGCCTGGCTGCGATATGTAAGTAGTGCTGCTTTCGGGCTCCGTAATCGTGCTTGCCTACGTGGCGGCGGCCGCCGTGATCGTCCCGGCGGTCTCGATGATTGGGTTTGGAAAGATCCCACGCTTTCTGCGCCAGGGCGCGGAGACCAGCAAAACCCGGACGCGGATCGAGGGCATCGGGCTGCTCTTGATCGGGGCCTTCATCCTGACCGATGCGCTGGCGGCTGACCTGGGCCGGCGGTCAGAGGTTCCGCAGGATTGGATCCTGCTTGTGTGGGTGCTGCTGGCCGCGGGGCTGATCGGGATCCGCTACCTTGCCGGGCGCGCCGACATCGCCGTCCGGGCCGACCGCAAGCCGCACGACCCCGCCGCGTAACCGAAGCCCCGGTTACGATACACACCGTGCTCATCCAGATGAGCCGTTGGGGTCCCGCATCCCTGGCCTCGGGTGTCGATCTGGATGGGTTGAAGGATCTGCTGCAGACGGCAGCACGAATCCTCAACCTCCCGGCAGAAACGGTTACGGTCCTGACCCTCACCGGTGATGAGCACCTGCGCGAATACAACCGTCGCTACCGCGGCCTGGATGAGCCCACCGACGTCCTGGCGTTTGCCGCTCAGGAGACGCCCAAAGACCAGCGATTCCAGGCGCCGCCCGGAACCGAGGACTGGTTGGGTGACATCGTGATCTCGTTGCCGCGCGCCCGGCGTCAGGCGAGAGAGGCCGGCCATCCGGTGAATGACGAGGTCCGTCTGCTCGCGGTCCATGGCTTCCTTCATCTACTCGGCTACGATCATGCCGAGCCGGCCGAGGAGGCGGGGATGACCGCGCTCACCAACCGGATCCTTGGATCGTCACCATGACGCCCCGCTCCGACGCTGAGTTCGAAGCCGAACGGATCGGCAGCCCCAGCCGGGCTCGCCGGATCGACGTTCGCCGCACGCTCTACAGCTTTCGTCATGCCGGACGTGGGTTTGGTTGGGCGCTCACCTCCCAGGCGAACTTGCGGGTTCACATTGCCGCCGCCGCCATCGTCCTGATTGCCGCACTCCTGCTGCGCTTTACGCCGATCGAGTTCGTCGGCCTTACCCTCTGCTTCGCGATCGTCATCGCGGCCGAGCTGTTCAACACGGCGCTCGAGGTGTTGATCGACTACGCCTGGCCGGAGCATCACCCGATGATCGGCCGTGCCAAGGACGTGGCGGCCGCGGCGGTCCTGACCGCCGCCGTCGGCGCGGCGATCGTGGGCGCTCTGCTGTTTGCACGCCACCTCTTCCACCTGGCGTGAGCGACGCCGCGAAGGTGGTGATGGAGGCGCTCGACGCCCTGCAGGCGCGCGACTGGGAGGGACTGGCCCGGCGGTTGCATCCCGACGTGGTCCATCGCACGCCGGGGGTCGCCGAGCCGATCCTGGGTCGCGACGCATTCGTGCTCCTGAGCCGCCAGGCGGTAACAAAGACCCCCGACGTGGCGTTCGAGGTGGAGCGCCTGGTAACAGAGGGTGAGACCGTGGTCGTCATCGGGGAATGGACCTTCACCGGCCCGGAGGGCAAGGTTCGGCAGCCGTCGGTGAGCGTGGTGGACCTGCAGGACGGGCTCATCGTGCGCGACCTCGAGTACGTCGGGCTCGCGATCTGAGACCGCCGAGCCTGAGTCTCCCCACAAGGGGGGAGGGGATTTGGGACACGAGCTCGAGGCCAAAGTTCGCGCGCTCGAACTTGGTGCGGACGAGTATCTGGTCAAGCCGGTTGGTCGCGCGAGCTGCTGGCGCGCCTTAAGGTCATGATCGATCGGGCGGAGCGCTTGCGACAGCAGGGATCCCACGCGCGTGGTCGGCTGACCTTCGCCTGCTGCCCGGCGTTCGTCGGGACTCGAGCTACCGCGACGTGCGGCCGGAGGCCGTTAGCAGCCTCGCCACCTCGCTTCGAGGCCTCGGTGAAACCCTCGTCGTCGACCTCGGGAATCAGCCCTCACCATTCGCGCCGCCACTCCTGCGCGAGGCGAATGTCATCTTGATCGTGGTCGAGCCCGAAGTCATCTGCCTGGAGTTGACCGGACAGTTCCTCAGCCGGCTGCGCGAGACCGGGATTCTCAGTCATCGAATTCGCCTGGTGATTTCCAATCCGCACGGGAGCTTGCAGCTCAGCCGGACGGAGGTCGCCACCGCCCTGAAGATGGAAGTGGCCGCGATGATCCTCTATCAACGCGATGAATTTTCCGCGGCGAGCTAACGGCGGCTGCCGATCGTGATCCAGCAACCGCAGGCGCCGGTGGTCGCCCAGTTCAAAGAGCTGGTGCACGCTCTGTCTGCCGTCTGAACCGGCACCGGTAAACTGAGCGCTATTCGTACTCCTCCTTCTGCCGTCGAGCCACGCCGTCCCGCGCTTCTGCAGACTTCCGCCCTCCAGTATCCCGAGTTCCAACGCTATTTCTTCGGCCAGGCCGTGTCGGTTGTCGGCACCTGGATGCAGTCGGTGGCCGCGGCGTGGCTGGTCCTCCAGCTCTCACACAACTCCGCCTTCGCGCTGGCCGTGTTCGGGGCGTTCAGTTACGGTCCCGTGCTGCTATTCGGCCTCTACGCCGGCACACTGGTGGACCGATTCGCTCATCGCGACGTGCTGCTGGTGACACAGGTCGTGTCGCTCGTTGGGGCGGTCCTGTATGCGGTCCTCACTGCCACCCATACGATCACGCTTCCGATTGTCATGGTCCTGGCCGCTGTCCTGGGGCTGAACCAGGCGGTGTATTTTCCGGCGCGGCAAGCGACCGTGTTGGAAATGGTGGGGCGGGGCGAGCTGGCCAGTGCGGTGGCACTCAACTCGACGGCGTTCAACCTTGCCCGCATCGTCGGCCCGGCCGTTGGTGGGATTGTCATCGCGACCCTCGGGGTCGCCGCCTGCTTCTGGCTCAACGCGGTCAGCTATCTCGGCGTCATCGCGGCCTTGCTGACGGTGCGGCGCCGTCCATTAACCGGCGGCCCGCCGCAAACCGCGCTGCAGCTGATCGCGGAAGCCCTGCGCTACGTGGCGCGCACGCCCACCCTGGCCGGCCTCTTCCTGCTGTTGTTCGTGGCCGGGACTTTCGGCGCCAACTTCAACCTGGTGCTGCCCCTGTTCACCCGGGTGGTCCTGCACGCGAACGCCGATACGCTCGGCTATCTGTTCGCCGCGCAGGGTCTCGGGTCGTTGATCGGTGCGCTGACGATGGCCACCGCCGGTGGGTTCCTGCTTGAGCCGCGCCGGATCGTCATGGGCGCTCTGCTGTTTGCGGTTGCCGAGTTGTTGTTCCTCACCGTGCCAGGCTTCACCCAGACGATCGTGCTCTTGCTGGTGATCGGATGGTCATTTGCCCTCTACTCCATCGGTACCAATACCGTCGTGCAGTTGCGCTCGCCGGATCGGATGCAGGGCCGCATGGTCAGTCTCTACTCCGTGCTCTTCATCGGGGTCACGCCGATCGGCAACGTCTGGGCGGGAATCGTCGCCCACTTCTTCGGCCCATCAGCTGCGGTGTGGTTGGGCGGCGTCCTGACGGGGGTGGCCGGGGTTGCGGTCCTCGCGTACTTCCTGACTAGACGCGATTGAAATCGGTCATCGCCCGCTCGAGGCCATGCTCGACGGCAACCTCAACCGCGTCCGCGACCCGCGCGACGATGTCCGGCAGTTGCGCTCGCTCGGATTCAGTGAACGGGCTGAGCACGTAGTCGACGCCGTTCCCGGGTGGGCGGCCGATGCCGACCCGGAAGCGGACGAAATCTTTCGTGCCAAACGACTCGATCACCGAGTCCATGCCGTGATTGCCCGCCGAACTGCCGCCCCGGCGGATCCGCAACCCGCCAAACGGTAAGTCGAGGTCGTCGTGGACGACGAGGACGCGATCGAGCGGGACGCCGTACTTCGCGCGCAGCGCTTTGGCCGCCAGGCCGGAGAGGTTCATCATGGTCTGCGGCTTCGCCAGCACCAGCTCGCGGTCGCCCACCCGAACTCGCCCGGTGAGCGATTTGGCGGCCCGGTCCGTGATCCGCCTACCATGGCGGCGGGCCAGCTCGTCCGTGACCAGGAAGCCCATGTTGTGCCGGGACCGCTCGTACTCGCGTCCGGGATTGCCAAGCCCGATCACCAGCCAGAGATCGGTGGCGGCGAGCGGCGCCGATTTGCGGCGGAACATCGCCCCGTAGCGTAAAGCACCCAAAAGGCGCCCTCGTGGCCGCCGTTGCACTCTCGCCAGCCGTGAGTTTCCTGCATCGTCCGATGAGCGCTCGATCGATTCGCGCCCTGCTCTGGGTGGCGGGCCTGGCCGCGTTGGCTGGTGCGGCGACCGCCTGGGTCGGGCCGGCTCGACCTTACCAGGCGCCCTGGGCCTGGATCAGCTTCATCGCCATGTGCGTGATCGACGACTTCGTGCTGGGGTCGAAAGAGGGGGCCGATGTGAGCGAGCTGCCGAAAGTTGCCCTCTTCGCCGCGGTCATCGTCTTTCGCCGTCACCCCGAAATCACCGTCCTGGTGGCGCTCACGGCCGCCCCCATCGGCAGCCTCCTCAAAGGTCAGCCATGGTCGACGCAGGTGACGGCAACGGCGCAGTGGGTGCTGGCCGCGGTGGCTGGCGCGGCGGCTTTCAGGCTGGTGGGGTTCGAAGATACGCTGCACTTCCTGGTCGCGACCGGCGTCCTGATGGTCGTCTATCTCGCGCTCGGGCCGGTTTTCAGCGCCTGGCTCGAGGCGAGATTCACGGGCGAGGCCTTCGTCGCGACCTTCGCTGAACACCGCCGGTTGGCGATCCCGCTGGAGCTCTCCGGCGCGCTGCTCGCCCTGGCCTGGCGGACGGCGTGGCTCGAACCGGCGGCGCTCAAAGTGGCCGACGGCGCGCTGGTCACGGTGGCGGGGATCTTTGTCGGGTTCCTCCTGGGCGGACGATCGAGCCGCGTGTTCGCGCCCGGCACGCCGATTCCGCTGCGCCCGCTGGTGGCGGCCGGGGCGGTCCTGCTGCTGAGTGAAGCGACTGCGTCGCCATGGTCCTGGCTGCTCCCCCTGGGTTTCGCCGTCGTGGCCGGGATCTGGGCTAGCTGGCGCCGGATCTATCCAGTCGCGTGCGGCGCTCTCGGCGCCTACTGCAACGAGATCGTGCGGGCGGCGAACGACGGCAAGATGCCGGTCGACGGGTACGGCGTACTGGCCGCCGTCGGCAGCCGCGCGGACAATTACGTCCTTGCCGGCGGGCAGACGAACTTCGCCTGGCTCGATGACCGATTCCATCTGCCCCCGCCGTTCCCCGGGATCGCGAGCGCGGGCGACATCCTGATCGCAATCGGCATGGCCTGGTTCGTCGCGTCCTTGATGTTGCGACCGGCGTCGACCTCGGTTGATGAGGTTGCGGTCGACGAGGGATCAGAGCAGGCTGACGCAGCCCCCGCTACCGACGCGGCCGCCGCCTGATCGGACGACCAAGCCAGGCTCGCGACGAAGATTGGGCCGCGGGGCCCTTGTGTGGCGGTGACGCCCATGGTTTTTTGGTCGATACATGCAGATCTGGGCGCTCATCCTCGCGTTGCTGGCACCGATGTCGACCATGTGGGGGCTTGCCGCGACGGGCGTGCCATCGCCGGCGGTCGAGGTCTTCGAGCTGGCCGGTCCCGCGCCGGCGGTTCCCGTCATCAAGGCACGAGCCGCCATCCTCCTGGATCTCGACACCGGCAGCCCGCTATACCAGCTCGACCAGCACGGGCGTCACGCGCCGGCCAGTCTGACCAAGGTCGTGACCGCGCTGGTTGCGTTGGACCAGCTCGGGCTGGATCAGGCGGTGACTGTCCCCGCATCGATCAACCAGCTGCCGTGGGACTCGACCCGGATGGGGTTGCGCGCCGGGGAGCAGGTGACCGTGCGCGAGCTAATGGAGGGGTTATTCCTCAATTCAGGTAACGATGCCGCCATCACGCTGTCGGAGGCCGCCATGCCGCGCCCGGCGTTCATCGCTTTGATGAACGCGAAGGCGGCCGCACTCGGGATGGTCGACACGCACTTTGTCAACCCGATCGGACTCGACGATCCCGGCCACTACACCTCGGCCGCCGACCTGGCGAAAGCGGCGATCGAGCTGGTGTCGCGCTTCCCGGCCGTGGCGGCGATGGCGGCAGTACCGAGCCTGACGCTGCCGGCGACCGCCTCCCACCACGCCTACGCGCTCTACAACCTCAATCAATTGATTCGCACCTATCCCGGCGCTACGGGACTCAAGACCGGGTGGACCGGCCGAGCCGGTGGGTGCCTGATCGCGACCGCAACCCGCGATGGCCGGCATCTGCTGGTCGTCGTTATGGGGTCGCCACGCATCTTCGAAGAAGCCTCCGCGTTACTCGACTATGGATTCGCGAGCCCGGCGTCGTAAGGTGCTCTATCCGATCATGCTGGCGGGCCTGCTGGCAATCATATGGGCGAGCTACCGCAGCTATGCCGGCGTGGCTGGGGCGCCAGCCGAGAAGCCGTTAAGTGACCTGTTAACCGCGCTGGATGAGAAGCAGGTGGCCAGCGGCACCTTTACCAATGAAGGGGATCGGGTCGACTGGGTTGACATCCAAGGGCGACAGTACCGAACGTTTATCACGGCCGGATATGCGGCCACGTTGGTCGACAAGTTCCATGAGAACCAGCTGCCGCTTGGCGTAACCCAACCAGCAAGGTCGAACCTGTTGCTCGAGGTCCTTCTGCCAAACGTCATTCTCTTCCTGGTCATCGGAGGCTTCATGTGGTACCTGCTTCGACAGACACAGACAAACCAGCGTCGCCTGTCGGCCGAGAAGCCAACGACATAGCGGCGCCGAGGCCGACATTTGATCGCGTTTGACGCCAGCATGTGGTGGTAAGCTCAGCTAACACGCCCCGGCTCGGTGCCGCGGGCGCATTTTTGCGTGGCTCAAATTTCATGACGGACACCCTTCTCGAACTCATCGACCGCCTTCCGGCTCACCAGCGGCTGGAGGCCTGGTGGAGTGCGCCCGCCGCTCGTCTCGACGCGCAAGGACTGCCGGCCAGCGCCCTGCCGGTCTTCGCCGTCTGGCTGGCGATGCGTTCGCACCGGCCGGTGCTGGCGCTGGTCCCGGATCCCGAGGGCGCATTCCAGGAGGCGGGCGCCTGGTTTCGCGAGGAGGCACGAACCGTTGTTTTCCCGGCGGTCGAAACCCTCCCCTTTGACCGGCTCGCGCCGGACGAGGAGACCGTGCGGCGTCGACTGCAGGCGATTGAAGCACTGCGGAGCGGCGGGCCGCTGGTGGCGTTCAGCTCCTGGACCGCGATGACGCGGCCGACGCTGCGGGCCGACGCGTTGGCGAGCTGGAGCTTGACCCTCAAGCCCGGCGAGAATTACTCGACCGAGGATCTCCTTCGCCGCCTGACCACGATGGGGTATCGGCGGGAGCCGCTGGTGCAGGCGCGCGGGGAGTTCAGCCTCCGGGGCGGCATCCTCGACGTTTTTCCGCCCGACCGGCGGCGCCCGTTGCGCGCCGAGTTCTTCGGTGATGAGCTCGAATCGCTGCGCGAGTTCGAGGTCGAGGGCCAGGGTTCGGTCGGCAGCATCGTTGAAGCGCGCGTCCTTCCTGCCGCCGAACTGATTCTTACTGACGAATCGGTTACCGGCGCCGACGCCGCACTGCGCGAGCTCGACTTCGGTGGCACGCTGCCCGAGGTGCGCGATCAATGGCTGGGCGACATCGAGCGGGTGCGGTCAGGCGCCTACTTCGACGGCATCGAAGGATTCCAGGCGTACCTCGATCCGTCGCAGCCGACCCTCCTCAGCCATCTTCCGGCCGACGCGTTGATCCTGTCGATCGATGGCCGGCGGTCGGTCGCGCAGGCCGAGCAGCGCGAGCGGGAGCTGCACGATCTGGTTGAGGTCGAGGTGGAACGCGGCGAGCTGCCGCAAGGGCTGCGGACCGGACTGGTGCCGATCGCTAGCTTGCGCCAGACGGCGCAGGCGTGGCGCACCATCGACGTCGCGCGGGGCGGCGGCGACCAGGGGTCCGTTGATCTGGGCTTCGAGGCGGTCGACGCCTACGCCGGACGGATCGACGCCTTCTCCGATCGCGTCCGGACCGATGCCCGCGAGAAGTCGCGTGTGCTGATCGTGACTCAGCAAGAGCCGCGGCTGCGCGAGCTGCTCGAAGACCGGGACGTGTACCCGGCCGGGGGCGTGTTTGTCTGGTCGCAGACGCCACTGGTCCCGGGCTTGGTCGTGCTCGGCAACCAGCCCGTGGCCCAGGGATTCCGGCTGCCCTCGCAGCGGCTCGAGACCTACGGCGACACCGATCTCTTCGGTGGGTTGCGCCAGCGGGTGCGGCGCGGCGTGGTGCGGGCGCGCGCCGCCAGCTTTCAGCTCGAGTTCGAACCTGGCGACCTGATCGTTCACGTCGACCACGGCGTCGGCCGGTTCGTCGGCATGCGCCTGATCGGGGAGGACGGCCAGGAGCGCGAGTACATGCAGCTCGAGTACGCCGAGGGCGACAAGCTGTTCGTGCCGGTCGAGCACCTGGAGCGCGTGCAGAAGTATGTCGGTGGCGGCGACGCCGCGCCGAAGCTGCAGCGCCTGGGCTCGGGCGAGTGGGATCGGGCCAAGCGCAAAGTCCGCGAATCGGTCGAAGCGGTGGCGCGGGATCTCCTGGATCTGTATTCGAGGCGTCAGCTCGTCGAGGGCCACGCCTTCTCCGAAGATGGTCCCTGGCAGGTGGAGCTGGAGCAGTCGTTTCCCTACGACGAGACGCCCGACCAGATCCGCGTGCTGCAAGAGATCAAGGCGGACATGGAGGACTCGCGCCCCATGGACCGGCTGGTCTGCGGTGACGTGGGCTTTGGCAAGACCGAGCTGGCGGTGCGGGGCGCGTTCAAGGCGGTGATGGATGGCAAGCAGGTGGCGATTCTCGTGCCGACGACGGTCCTGGCGCAGCAGCACTTCCTGACGTTCCAGGACCGGTTCCAGTCATTCCCGGTGAAGGTGGAGATGCTGTCGCGATTTCGCTCGGACGCCGAGGCGGTCGACATCCTGCGGCGGCTGCAGGTTGGCGAAATCGACGTCGTGATCGGGACCCATCGCCTGTTGCAAAAAGACGTCCGGTTCAAAGACCTCGGACTCGTGATCCTCGACGAGGAGCAGCGTTTCGGTGTGATGCAGAAGGAAAAGCTCAAGCAGCTGCGCGCCTCGGTCGATGTGTTGTCGCTGTCCGCGACGCCAATCCCGCGCACGCTGCACATGTCGCTGGCGGGGATCCGGGATCTTTCGGTGATCCAGACGCCGCCAGAGGAGCGGCTGCCGATCAAGACGTTCGTTACCGCCGACGATGACGACCTGATCAAGGAAGTCATTCAGCGCGAGCTGCAGCGAGGCGGCCAGGTCTTTTACGTCTACAACCGCGTGCAGACGATCAAGAAGGCCGAGGAGCGGGTGAAGAAGCTGGTGCCGCAGGCTCGCGTGCTGGTGGGTCATGGGCAGATGCCGGAGACGACGCTGGCCGAAGTGATGATGAAGTTCGTCAAGGGCGAGGCCGACGTGCTGGTGTGCTCCACGATCATCGAATCAGGATTGGACATCCCGAACGCGAACACCATTGTGGTGGTCGATTCCCATCGGATGGGACTGGCGCAGCTGTATCAGCTGCGCGGCCGGGTCGGACGCGCCGGGCAGCGCGCCTACGCCTACTTCCTCTACAACCCTCTGAAGTCGCACTCGGAGAACGCCGACAAGCGATTGGACGTCATCTCGGAATTGCACGACCTCGGGTCAGGGTTCAAGCTCGCGCTCAAAGACCTGGAGATCCGCGGAGCGGGCAACCTCCTGGGTGTCGAGCAGCATGGTGCCATCGCCGCCGTTGGGCTGGAGCTGTACAACACCATGCTGCGTGAGGCGGTGGAATCGCAGAAGACGGGAACGCCGGTCGAGATGCCGGCGGGTCTCACGCTCGATCTGCCGATCGAGCATTTCCTGCCGCGCGAGTACGTGCCGGACGAGAAGCTGCGGCTGCAGGTCTATCACGACCTCGCCGCGGTCGAGGACGAGCAGGGCCTGGAGGCCGCCGAACGCAATCTCGCGGATCGCTTCGGCAAACCGCCCGCGCCTGTCCGCAACCTTCTCTATGCGTTGCGCGTGAAGCTGCTGGCCCGCACGGCTGGCCTGGCGGCGATCGAGACCGACGGCGATTGGCTGGTGATGCGCCTGCCGACCGGGTGGAATGGCGACGAGCGCCGGCTCGAGGCCCAGTTCCGATCGATCCTATACGTGCGCTTTGGCAAGGTTCGGATCTCGCTGACCCAGGCCGGCGCGCAGTGGAAAGAACGACTCGTCGACGTGCTCGGCGAGATCGAACGGCTGGGCAGGGTGCCAGCCAGCCGGCCGACGCGAGTGGCCCTTTAGTGCCATACGAGCGTTTGAGGCGTCGCCGTCTAAAGTGAGTCGGTTGGAGACACGGCGCGTCTACACGACCGGGCGCAAATGGGAGCGGATGGTCGGGTATGCGCGCGCGGTGCGAGTTGGCCCGACGATCGAGATCTGCGGCTGCGCCCCGACGGCGGCGGACGGCTCAACGGTTGGTGCCGGCGACGTCTACGAGCAGACGCGCCAGTGCTTGCGGGTTATCGGCGAGGCACTCGCCGGCGTCGGCGTCGGCTTCGACGATGTCACGCGCACCAGGATCTTCACCACCGTGCCGCGACGGTGGCGCGAGATCGGTCGGGCCCACGGCGAAGTCTTCGGCGCGATCAAGCCGGTCACCTCGCTGGTCGGCGTGCGCGGCCTGCTCGACCCCAAGTGGCTGGTAGAGATCGAGGCCAGCGCCTATCGTGTCGGATAGACGGGCGCGACGTACCGCACTCTGGGGCGTCATTGCCACCGTCTTCCTGGTGGGCACCGGTGTCGGCTCGGTGCTGCCGATCCTGCCGCTGTTCCTGCGTGAACGCGGCGGATCCTATGCCATGGTGGGCGTGGTCGTGGGCGCAAACCTGGTGGCGCAGTTTGTCGGCCAGTATCCGGCGGGTCGCCTCTCCGACCGCTTCGGCCGGGCGCCCCTGATGATCGGCGGGCTGGTGCTCGCCGGCGCCGCGATTGCCGCCTTCGCCCTGCCGCTGTCGATCGGCTGGTTGATCGGCCTGCGCGTGATCCAGGGCTTTGGGGCGGCGGCGTTTCGACCCGGCTCGCGGGCGGTCGTCGCCGACCTGGTGTCGGAAGGCGAACGCGGCATCGCGTACGGCTGGCTGTCAGGGGCGGACATGGGTGGCCTGATCGTTGGCCCGGCCGTGGGAGGAGTCCTCGCCGTGTTCGGAAGGGCGATCGTGTTCGAGGTCACCGGGCTCGCGATGTTGCTCGCCGCCGTCGTGGTGGCCTTCGCCCTCGATGCCCAACGACTCCCGATCAGCGGAGATCTGATTACGGTTCCCGCCAGCCGCAGCAAGGCGCGCCACGCCGGAGCCGCCGCGGTGCGAGGACTGGTCATGCTGTCGATCGGCATCGGGTTCCTCTACGGCGTCTACAACGTGGTCTGGAGCCTGTTCATGAAGACGATCGGCGCCACCGACTGGCAGGTCGGGCTGTCCTTTTCACTCTTCGCGCTGCCCCTGGTGCTCACGGCGCCGCTAGCCGGCTGGGCCTCGGACCATTTCGATCGCCGCTGGCTGGGCGCCAGCTCGACCGCCTCGACCGCGATCATCGCGCCGCTCTTTCCTTTATTGCACAACATTCCTGCCGTGATCGGCGTGGGCGTGGTCGAAGCGTCGACCGCGGCGTTTGCCGAGCCGGCCATCAATAGCTTCCTGATGAGCTCGGTCGCACTCGATCAACGGGGGCGAGCCGCCGGCACGGTGGGCACGGCGGAAACCGCCGCCAAGGCGGTGGGCGCCGTCGGCGGCGGCGGACTGTTTGGTCTTGGTGTCTGGGTCCCGTTTGTGGTGTCGTCGATCGCCGGGCTCGCCTTCATCCTGCTGGGGCTGCCGTGGCTGCGCGCGGCCGGACGGGATGCGGGTGTGCGGCCGGCGCTGGCGGTGGCCGGGCATGGCTGACGACATCGGGCGGCTCGCCGCGCTCGTCGACGTCGTCCGGCGGTTGCGGTCGCCCTCGGGCTGCCCCTGGGATCGGGAGCAGACACACGCCTCCCTCCGGGCCACGATGCTCGAGGAGGCGTACGAAGTCCTCGAAGCCATCGACGAGCGCTCGATGGTCAAGCTGCGGGAGGAGCTGGGCGACGTCCTATTGCAGGTTCTGATGCAGGCGGAAATCGCCACGGAGGCCCAGGAATTCTCCCTGGGTGACGTCGCCGACACGGTGCGCGAGAAACTGGTCCGCCGCCACCCACATGTGTTCGGCTCGACCACGGTGAGCGGTGCTGAGGAAGTCGTTCGCAACTGGGAGGCATTGAAGGCGAAGGAATACGGCCGGGAGTCCGCGCTCGACGGCGTGCAGCGCTCGCTGCCGGCCTTGCAGTGGGCCTGGTCGCTTCAACGGCGAGCTGCCAACGTTGGGTTCGACTGGCCCGATGTCGAAGGCGCTCTCGACAAAGTGCGCGAAGAGCTGGACGAACTACGGCAGGCGCCTACGGTCGAGGAACGGGAGGCGGAATTCGGCGACCTGCTGTTCACCCTGGTCAACGTCGCCCGCAAGCTCGGCATCAACCCGGAAGACGCCCTGCGGGGGACCACCGGGCGGTTCGAGGCGCGCTTCCGCATGATGGAGCAGCAGGCCAAAGTCGAGGGAAAGGCGCTCAAAGACCTGCCGATCGATGAGCTGGACCGCTACTGGGAGGCCGCCAAACGCAAGGCGTGACGGTCGCCGGGAAGCGCTCCGAGCGCACTGGCGGCCTTGCCAACCCGGGGGACCCTGCCTATAATCTGTCCGTTTTCGGGCCGGCTTGACTATCAAACGATCCCAGATCACGTCTTGAGCACTTCCGAACCCAAAGCCTCCCGCGCGAAGGTCCACCTCGCCGCGCCCGATCGGCTGATCTGGCTTGTCGTCGGGGCGATCGTTCTCTGGGGAGTGTGGGCATTCGGATCGGAGCTGATGCTGAACCTGCGGCTGAATCACGAGGTGCAGAGTCTGCGCGACGGCAATGCGCAACTGGCCGCCTCGAACGATCAGACGCGCAAAGAGCTATCGGTGGCGGCGTCGCCCGCGGCCATGGAAGAGGCGGCTCGCAAGGCCGGCTTCGCTCGGCCTGGCGAGCAGGTTTATGTCATCGTTAAGCCAAGTGACTCGGCAGCAGCAGCGGCCGTTGGGGAAGCGGCCACGCCAAGCCTCGTGCCGAGTGCGGTGGCGCGGAGAGCGACGAAGCACGGCGGCGGCGGTGTAATCGACGCAATCGAACAATGGTGGAGGAATTTATGGCATTAGGAGGGACCGCGGGTTAGGTGGCAGTGACGCCTGGGACGGTGGTGGAAGGGACGGTCGTCGGGATAACTAATTTCGGGGCATTCGTACAGATCGAGGGAGCGGGGACGGGCCTGGTTCATATATCCGAGATCGCGAACGAGTACGTTCGCGATGTCAACAACCACGTCAAGATGAACGAGAAGGTCAAGGTCAAAGTCCTGAATGTGGACTCGAGCAACGGCAAGATGGACCTGTCGCTGAAGCAAGCCGCTGTGCCGGATGGTCCGGCCGGGATGTCGGCGCCGGTGCTGCCGCGCTCGTATCGACGGGGCGGCCGGGGTAAGCGAGAGCTTCCGGAGGGGGCCGACCCGGTGTTCGAAGAGAAACTCTCCAAGTTCTTGAAGACCAGCGAAGAGCGTCTGCTCGACATCAAACGCAACCTCGAGGCGAAGCGAGGCGGCCGCTTTAAGTAGCGGAGATAGCGGCACCTGGGTAATTCTCCCTCCCCCGTTTACGGGGGAGGGTTGGGGTGGGGCCGCAACGCCTTGACGGACGCGATCCGGCGCGCCTAGAATTACCGTCTCGCCTCCCATGAGGCTGCGCGCGGCGTGGAGCAGTGGAAGCTCGTCGGGCTCATAACCCGAAGGTCGCGAGTTCGAATCTCGCCGCCGCAACCAAGCGAGTAACAGAGGAGCCCCAACCGGGGCTCCTCTTCCTTCAATCCGTCCCTGACTCCGCGGCGGCGGTCCGCGCGGTAATGAGGGCCCACTCGGACCGCTGCGTCAGGGTCGTGGAACGACCCTGGGCCAGCAGCTCCTCAAGTCGCTGCAGCCCCAGGCGGTATTCCAGTGGCGGCAGCATGCTCAAGGTCGAGATATACCGCCCGCGCACGCGATCGACCACCTCCGCGAGATCCAGGTGCCGAACCTCGTCGCGCATCTCGACCCGCACCTGGTCGAACCCGGCGCGACGCAGTTCCAAGGCCAGCACCTCAACCGCTGGAAACCTCGGGCGATCAATCATTGGAATGCTCGGAAAGTACGGGTTCAAGTAAAAGTCCGCGACGTGCCGCGGCGTGAAGGTCCACAAACTCAGTCGCCCGGCCTCCCGCAGTACCCGACGCGCCTCGGCAAATGCGCGACCCCGCTGGCGCAGCAGATGCACCACCATCACCATCACAACCAGCGCCGCTGCCTGATCAGGCAGCGGCAGCCGGTAGGCGCTGCCGCGCATCCACTCCACGCGACCGGTCGCATCCTTTACCCGCGCCACCTCCAGCATCCGCGCCTCCGCGTCAACCCCCACGACGCGCGCTGGCGTCAGCGCCGCCAGCGGCAGCGTCAACCGGCCGGTGCCACAGCCGACCTCGACAATCAAATCGCCGGCCGCCAGCCGCGCATCACGCAACATCCCCTCCAGCCGCGCCCGGTCCGCTGACGACAGCGGCCGGAGCGCGTCATATCGCGGCGCGATCCGAGCGAATGATGGCGACATCCTTGTAAACTAACCGATGCTCTGGGCGGAGTAGCTCAGTGGTAGAGCAACCGGCCCATACCCGGTATGTCGCAAGTTCGATCCTTGCCTCCGCCATGGCCTCCGCACCCGTGATGCTTCCCACTCGCGTCGCCATGGCGATCAGTCTGCATCGCATCTTCGAGCCGGGCGAGCGTGCGCTCGTCGCGGTTTCGGGGGGGCCCGACTCGCTGGCGTTGCTCTCGATCCTGCGCGAGATCGTGCCGGTACTCCCGCTCCACCTCACCGTCGCGCATTTCGATCACGGCTGGCGTGCCGATAGCACGGCCGACCTCGACTTCGTCGGCTCGATGGCAGCGAAATGGGGCTATGACTTCCACACCGCGCGGGCGGCCGCCGACACCCCCTACACCGAACAAGCCGCCCGGACCGCCCGCTATGCCTTTCTCCGTCAAACCGCGACCGCCACCAACAGCACGGCCATCGCACTCGGCCACACCCAGGATGACCAGGTGGAGACCCTGCTGCTACACCTCCTCCGGGGCAGCGGCGCACGCGGCCTGGGCGCGATGTGCCGTCGAGACGGCGACCTCGCCCGCCCGCTGCTCGACATTTCCCGTCGCGACATCGAGGCCTACCTCGCTCGCCTCAATCTGACGCCACGGCGAGACCTATCCAACGACGACCCGCGCTTCACCCGCAACCGCCTCCGCCAGCAACTCCTTCCAGCGATCGATGGCTTCGACCCGGCCGCCCGCGAACTGCTCGCCCGCACCGCCGACATCCTCGCCGAGGAGGATCGCTTCCTCGAGCAGCAGGTTGCCGCCCTGCCGGACGGCATCGCGCGCAACCGCGAGGCCTTCGCCAAACTCCCACCTGCCCTTCAACGCCGGATCGTGCGCCGGCTCGTCCCCGACGCGGGGTTCCTCGAGGTCGAGGCCATGCGCCAGGCCGACGGGCCCATCCCCATCCCCGCCGACCAGCCCCCGATCACGCCCTCGACATCGCAATCCGCGCACGTCGCCGTCACAACCTGCAGCTGCGACCCCGCGACCTTCAAGGCCCGCGATCCGGTCGGTCACCTCGACGCCGACCTCGTCCGCCTGCCGCTGACCGTCGCCACCCGCAAGCCCGGCGACCGCATGCGCCCACTCGGTCTCGGCCACAACAAGCGCCTGCAGGACATCCTGGTCGACGCCCACGTTCCGCGACATCTTCGCGACAACTTGCCGGTCGTTTCCGACCGCGAAGAGATCGTCTGGATCCCGGGCGTAACGGTCGCCGAAAGCAAGCGCGTTACTCCCACCACCCGCCGTCAGATGCATCTCGAAATAGAGCGCCGCTGAACTCGTTCTACTTCGTGTTGGCTAACAGGATTCTTAAAAACCCGGTGTTAAGATAACGTGGCCATGAGAGGCCGAAACCGCAACATCTTTTATTTCATCCTGCTCGCTGGTTTGCTGGCCATCATCTGGGCAAGTTATAAGAGCTTCAACAACATCGCCGCGCCGGCGGATAAGACAACCTTCGAACTGATCCAGGCGGCCGACGACAAAGAGATCAAGCAGGCCACCATCAAGAGCAGCGGCACCGAGGTTGATTGGACCGACACCAGCGGTAAAAACTTCAAGACGACCTTCCGCGACACGTACCAGATCGAGTCCAAGTTCGTCGAGGATGGCGTTAACTTCAGCACCGAGCAACCGAGCTCATCGAACCTGCTGCTCTCGGTCATCCTGCCCAACGTCATCCTCTTCCTCGTCATCGGCGGGTTCATGTGGTACATGCTTCGCCAGACCCAGAGCGGTAACAACCAGGCGATCTCCTTCGGCCGCAGCCGCGCCCGCCTGCTGAGCGGCGACAAACCGGCCGTCACGTTCAACGATGTCGCCGGCGTGGAGGAGGCCAAGCAGGAGCTCACCGAAATTGTCGAGTTCCTGAAGTTCCCGGAAAAGTTCACCGCCCTGGGCGCGCGCATCCCCAAAGGCGTTCTCATGGTGGGCCCGCCGGGCACCGGCAAGACCCTGCTCTCCAAGGCGGTCGCCGGTGAGGCGGGCGTGCCTTTCTTCAGCATCTCGGGCTCCGAGTTCGTCGAGATGTTCGTTGGCGTCGGCGCCTCCCGCGTGCGCGACCTCTTCGACCAGGCCAAAAAGAACTCACCCTGCATCGTCTTCGTCGATGAGATTGACGCCGTCGGCCGCCAGCGCGGCGCCGGCCTGGGCGGCGGCCACGACGAGCGCGAGCAGACCCTCAACCAGCTGCTGGTCGAGATGGACGGCTTTGAGACCAACACCCATGTCATCGTGATCGCGGCCACCAACCGGCCGGACGTCCTCGACCCCGCGCTGCTCCGCCCCGGCCGCTTCGACCGGCACGTGACGCTTGATCGTCCCGACATCCGCGGCCGCCGCGCCATCCTCGAAGTGCACGCCCGCAACAAACCGTTCGATGGCCAGGTCGATCTCGAAGTTCTCGCGCGTCAGACGCCGGGATTCAGTGGCGCCGACCTCAGCAACCTTATTAATGAGGCGGCCATCCTCGCGGCGCGCTCCAACAAGAAGGCGATCGGTCAGGCCGAGCTCGAGGAGGCGATCGCCCGTGTGATCGCCGGCCCAGAGCGCAAGTCGCGCATGATCACCGAGTCGGAGAAGAACGTCATCGCCTACCACGAGATTGGCCACGCGCTCGTGGCGAAGTCGCTGCCGAACGCCGATCCCGTGCACAAGGTATCGATCATCTCGCGTGGCATGGCGTTGGGCTGGACGATGCAGCTGCCGACAGAGGACCGCTACCTGGTCTCGCGCAGCGAGCTCAACGATGACATGGCCGTCATCCTCGGCGGCCGCGTCGCCGAGGAGCTGATCTTCGGCGACATCACCTCGGGCGCCTCCGATGACATCGGCAAGGCCACCAAGCTGGCGCGCCGGATGGTGACCGAGTGGGGCATGTCCGAAAAGCTCGGCCCGCTCACCTTCGGCCACAAGGAAGAGCTCGTCTTCCTTGGTCGCGATCTTGGCGAGCAGCGCAACTACAGCGAAGAAGTCGCCGGCGAGATCGACCAGGAAGTCCATCGCCTGGTCGATACCGCCTACCAGCGCGCCAAGAAGATCCTCACTGAGCGACGCGAAAAGCTCGTCCAGCTGGCCGAGTACCTGAAGCAAGAAGAGACGATCGAGGGCTGGCAGATGGATGCCGTCATCAACTCACCCGACGGCAAGGTGCCGCCGGTGCCCGAACGCCCGAAGGCCGAAACGCCGCGGGCGCCGCAAGCCCAACCCAAGACTGACGATCGCGGCCCCGAGATCCCGCCCGGTCGCTTGGAGCCAACGCCCGCGTAAACGAGGGCAGGGGGTGCCATTCTTCGGACACTGGTTCGCGATTATCGCTCTCGTTTTCTATGGCGTCCTGATTGTGTTGGCGGTGTGGCTCGTACTCTGGGCGATTCGCGTTGCTCCGCGAGGAATCCGGCCCGATAGTGCGCTCAGCATCCTGAACGAGCGCTTCGCTCGCGGCAAGATCGATCAGCAGGAATACGAAACGCGAAAGGCTGCCCTACTTCGTCGCTGAGCCGAGGGATGGCCCTACTAGAGCAGTGGGACAACCACCCGCCTCGGCGTTATATTGGATGTACCCGCTTGGATCCTTAGCGACCGAGACGGAATCATGCAAAAACCGACCATCGCCATCGTCGGACCCGGCCGGGCCGGGTCGGCCCTCGGGCGCGCCCTCCACGCGGCCGGCTACACCATCGCCGCGATCGGTGGCCGCAACCCGGACAACGTTCGCAACCTGGCGCAGGAGCTGGGCGCCCAATCCTGCCAGAGCCCGGCCACCACGATCGACCTGGCCGACCTGACCATCCTCGCCGTTCCTGACGACGTCATCTTCCCGCTCGCCACCGATATGGCCGATTCGCTCTGTTCGGCGGCGGGAAAGTCTGTCGTCCACCTGAGCGGCGCCCAGGACCGCTCAGCCCTGCGTCCCCTGGCGCAGCAGGCCAGCCTTCGGACCGGCGTCTTCCATCCCTTGCAGACGTTCCGGCGCGGCCCCGAGGCGGTGGCCAACGTTGCCGGGACCTACTTCGGCATCGATGCCGATCCCCAATTTCGCGACCAGCTGATGGAGCTGGCACGCGACCTTCGCGGCTACCCGTTCGACCTCACCGGCGTCGACCGCGCGCTCTACCATGCAGCCGCGGTCTTCGCGGCGAATTACCCGATCACGCTGCTCGCGGAGGCTATTGCGCTCGGCGCCCAGGCGGGACTTGACCCGGAAACGGCCCGCCAGGGGATGACGAACCTGCTTGCGGGCGCAGTCAACAATCTTCGGGGCCTCGAGCCGGCAGACGCCATTACGGGCCCGGCGTCACGTGGCGATCAGGGCACGATCCAACGGCACCTCGACGCCCTTCGGAATGACCCGGAGCTCCAACGGCTCTATCGACTCCTCGCCGACCGAACCAGAGATCTGGCGCCGAAGAAAAAGGAGGACGCGGCATGACCGTTAACGTCCGCGACTTGCGCAAATGGAAGACCGAAGGCAAGAAGTTCAGCATGCTGACCGCCTATGACTACACCACGGCGCGCTGGCTGGATCGCGCCGGCATCCCGGTGCTGTTGGTGGGCGACAGCCTGGGCAACACGATGCTCGGGTATCCCGACACGCTGAGCGTGACGATGGACGACATGATCCGCCACGCCTGCGCGGTCGTCCGCGGCGCTTCCAATGCGCTGGTCATCGGTGACATGCCGTTCATGGCCTACCACGCGTCGTCGGAGGACGCCATTCGAAACGCCGGCCGATTCTTGCAGGAGGCGCGCGTACAGGCCGTCAAGATGGAAGGCGGCGGCCGCGTCATCGAGTACACCAGGCAATTGACCTCGATGGGAATCCCGGTGATGGGCCACCTCGGCCTGACGCCGACCTTTGTCAACCAGTTCGGGGGTTATCGCGTGCAGGGCCGCAGCGATGAGGCGGCTGAGCAGATTCTCGAAGATGCAAAGGCGCTCGAGCAATCAGGCGCCTTTGCCGTGGTTCTCGAAGGAATCCCCAGCACGCTCGGCCAGCGCGTGACGGAAGCGTTGACCATCCCTACGGTCGGCATCGGCGCCGGCCCGCACTGCGACGCCCAGGTGCTGGTCATCCAGGACGTGCTGGGACTCAACCCCGACCACGTCGCGAAGTTCGTTCGCCAGTACGCCAAACTGGGCGAGGCCATCGAAGCCGCCGCCAGACAGTTCGACGAAGACGTGCGAAATGGCGCCTTCCCGACCCCTGAGCACGAATACTCAGCCCGATAAATCGCTGATCATCGAGTCGGCGATCGCCATTCAGGAGCAGGCGATCGCCTGGCGCCGTGCCGGGGACGATATCGGCTTCGTGCCGACCATGGGCGCCCTGCATGCCGGTCACGACAGCCTCGTGGCGCGAGCGCGGAAAGAAAACCAGCGCGTGATCGCCAGCATCTTCGTCAACCCGGCGCAGTTCGGGCCCGATGAAGACTTCGACACCTACCCGCGCCCGTTCGAAGCTGACCGGACCCGCCTCGAGGCGCTTGGCGTCGACGCGATCTTCCATCCGCCGGTCGACCAGATCTATCCGCCGGCCTTCAAAACAGGCGTCGACCCGGGGCCGCTGGCCGAGGTCCTCGAGGGAAAGAGTCGCCCCGGCCATTTCGCCGGCGTCCTCACGGTCGTGCTCAAGCTCTTCAATTTGACGCAGCCGAAGCGCGCCTATTTCGGCCAGAAGGACTTCCAGCAGGTGGTCCTCGTCCGCCAGTTGGTCCGCGACCTCGGCCTTCCGATCCGGATCGTCGTCTGTCCCACGGTTCGGAACTCGGACGGCCTGGCAATCAGCTCGCGCAACGCCTACCTCAACCCGGCGCAACGAGCCGCGGCGCCGGCGGTTCATAGCGCCCTGGATGCGGCCGCAAACGCCTTCCACGCCGGCGTAACCGACCCTCCTGAGCTCGAGTCGGTCGCCGGCTCGATGCTCGAAGGCGTTCTGGGATTGACCATTGAATACGTCTCTGTGGTCGATGAGGCCACGCTCCGTGCTCCGAGTCGAGCCATCCCGGGCAGTGTTTTGGCGGTCGCTGTTAAACTTGGATCAACAAGATTGATCGACAACGTCGTATTGGGAGCGGAGCGCCTCTGAGTTCAGACCGGCGCTCAAAGGCGAAGGGGCGAGCAACAACTTCAAAGGAGGCGAAGCCGACCGCGAAGTCGGCGCGCCAAAAAACCGCGTCTGCGGCCGCAAAGAACTCGTCGGTCGCTCGCAAGACGGCGCCGGCGAGCCGACCGGCTGTGAACCCGTCGTCGCAGCGTAGCCAGCCTCTGGCTCAGCCGGCCGCAGTTGCGCAGCCGGCTGCGGCTCTGCCCGCCCCCGTTCAGCCGCCGCTCCCGCCGGGCGTGCCGGTGATGCCCTTCCCCCGGCCCACAATCCTGGGGCTCGGCTCCCCCTGGCGTACTGCCGGTCGACCGCCGGGAATGCCGCCGCGTCCGGCCCCGGTCCCACACCCGACACCCGCGCCGCCGCCCCGACCGGCCGCCGTGCCGGTCGTTACGATGCGCTTTCCGATGAGCGCCGTCGACAAGCTGATCAAGGAAGCGCTCGCGGAAGATGTTGGCGACGGCGACCTGACGACGCAGTCGCTGTTTCCTGGAAAGGTCAAAGCCCGCGGCAAGTTGATCGCCAACGAGGAGGGCGTTCTCGCCGGCCTTCCCATCTTCAAGCGCGTGTTCGAGCTGGTCGACAAGAACATCACCTTCGAACCGCGCGCGACCGATGGGATGGCGCTGGCCGGTGGCCAGCTGGTCGCCCGTGTATCCGGTCCCGCGGTCAGTGTGTTGCAGGCCGAGCGCACCGCGCTCAACTTCCTGCAGCATCTGTCTGGCATCGCCAGCCAGACGGCCAGGTTCGCCAACGCGGTCAAGGGCACGAAGACCCGCATCCTCGATACCCGTCGCACCACACCGGGACTGCGCTTTCTAGAAAAGTACGCGGTCGAGGTCGGTGGGGGCGTCAGCCTGCAGAAAGGCCTATCGGATCGGCTGGTCGTGACTGAGTCGCACCTCGCCCTCAGCGATGGAGTCCCCAGCGTCGTCCGTCAGCTGCGCAAGGCCCATCCGGGCAAACGCATCGAGCTGACCGTCACGAACATGCAGGAACTCGACCAGGCCCTGATGGCCAAGGTCAACGTCTTGTTGCTCGAGAACTTTCCACCGGGTCAGGTTCGTCAGGCCATTGCCCTGGTACAAGGCCGCGCCAAGGTCGAGGTAACCGGCAAGGTTGGCCTCGATAACGCGCGCGCCTACGCTCTCGCCGGCGTCGACTTCATCTCGGTCAGTCAGCTGACCCAGTCCGTCAAGGCGTTCGACTTCAGCTTCCGCGTCTCTCGGTAGTTCGGCTTCTTTCTCCCCTTGTGTGTAGGGCCACGGAGGGGTTGCATGGAGTTTGCCGACATCCTGAAGAAGCGTCGGATGGTTCGTCGGTTCTCGACCGAGCCAGTTCCAAGGGAGGCGCTCGAGCGAATCGCTGCGGCGGCCAAGCGAGCGCCGAGTGCCGGCTTCAGTCAGGGCCAGCGGCTCGTAATTGTCACGGACCCAGGGCTCATGGCGCACGTGGCCGAAGGAGCGGACGAGGCGGCATACGCAGACATCGGTTACTACCGTTGGGTCAGCCAGTCGGGTGCGCTGTTCGTTCCCTGCGTCAGCGAGCAGCTATACCACGAACGCTACCAGCAACCCGACAAGCTGGAAGACGGCAAAGAGATAGCCTGGCCGGTGCCCTACTGGTGGATGGACATTGGCTGCACGGTGATGCTGATCATTCTCGCGGCGATCGATGAGGGCCTGGCCTGCGGGTTCGCGGGGCCGTTTCCGCATCCCCAGGGGATGGACCTGGTCCGCTCGACGCTGGGGATCCCTGCCCAGTTCACCCCGGTGGGGATCATGCCGGTCGGCTATCCGTTGCCGGACCCGCCGTCGTCATCGCTCAAGCGCGGCGCCGTCAAGCCGCAAGACTTCGTTCGCTGGAACGGATGGTAAGCCGCGGGCTAGTGGTAAGCCGGCGCTACGGTCGGCGCCAGCTCCGGCACGCTCTGGCTGCGCTTTCCCCGGCTATCGAGTATCTGCGCGGCATATCGGTACCCCTCGTCCAGGTAGAACTCCGTCGCCCCGAAGTCCATCGAATGCCGGAGAAATCCGGCGTCCGGACGCAGATGGATGATCTCCACCGACCGTCCCATCTGCTTGATCGTCCAGCGCGTGCGGTGCTGGGCGGCGATCTGGAAGGTGTGGTCGACGATCGCGTTCATCGAGCCGAGCGGCGCCGGCAGCCGGCCGGCATAACCGGAGTCCAGGACATACACCCGGCGGGCGCCCAGCTCGATGGCAGTGTCGAGGCCGGTGGGGTCGACCAGACCGCCATCGACATGCTGGCGGCCGTCGATCAGGACCGGCGGGAAGATGCCCGGGATGGCAGACGACGCCAGCACCGCGGGCGCCAGCGGTCCGTGCGAAAGGACCGCCTTGGTGCCCATCGTCAGGTCGATCGCGACCGTGTGCAGCGGCACCGCCAGGTCCTCGAAGTTGTGAACCTGCAGGTGCCGGGCGACAAAGCGCGACAAGCCGTTTCCCTCGTAGAGCGAGGGCCTGCGGCGCACCATGTTCCGGGCGGCCCGCCACCAGACCAGGTCAAGCGTCCGGCGGGTCACGTTTCGCCAGACCTCCTCCAGCTTCATGACCCAGTCGAGTTCCGGCCGATGCGCCAGCCAGGCGCCATTCCAGGCCCCGATCGACACGCCCACCACGAAGTCTGGGGTAATGTCCCGCTCGATGAGCGCCCGCAGCATACCGACCTGGGCGGCTCCCCTGGCCCCTCCCCCGGAAATCGCAAACGCGGTCCTGTCGCGCCGCCAGTGCAGCATGACCCTTTAAGTGTATGCAAGCATCGGCCACTCGTCTATTCCCAATTTCGCTTTGCGGCATCACGACGAACGCCGAGAACGCATCAGGCCGGTTGCTATACTTCGATGTGACTCGCGCTCCTGCCCACAATCTGACGACCAACGAGTTCCAATAACACAAGGTGGTGGCCTACTGGATTGTCTGATTTCGAGCTTTCCCAGGACTCGTCCGACTCGCAAAATGGAACCGCGACGATGGAGGAGTTCCTCAACCAGGAGGAGGCTTCCACTAAGCGATTAGCCCACGGCGACATCATCGATGGCGTCGTCGTCCGGGTCGATCCCGACGAGGTCCTGGTCGATGTCGGTTCGAAGTCGGAGGGCGTGATTTCCAGCCGGGAGCTGGGTACCAAAGAGGCCGGGACGCCCGATCTCCAGTCCGGTGACCGCATCAAGGTCTTCGTCCTGCAGCCTGAGAATGAGGATGGCAACGTCGTGCTATCGCTTCGTCGCGCCCGCGCCGAGTCGGTCTGGCTGAAGGCGCAGGAGCAGCAGCTCTCCGGCGAGATGATGGACGCCGAGGTCCGCGAGCAGAACAAGGGCGGCCTGATCGTCAACATCCTGGGCCTTCGCGGTTTTCTGCCGACCTCCCAGGTCTCGCGAACCTATAGCTCGAGCCTCCAGGAGCTGGTTGGCCAGCGGATCGGGGTCAAGATCCTCGAGGTCAACCGCAAGCGCAACCGCCTCATCGTCAGTCAAAAGGCTGCCTTCGACGAGGACCGGGCGCGCCAGCGCGGCGAGCTCTTCGAGAAGTTGAAGATCGGCGACGAGATCCAGGGCAAGGTGTCCGGGCTGACAACCTACGGCGCTTTCGTCAACCTGGGCGCCGCGGACGGCCTGATCCATATCTCTGAGCTCTCCTGGGACCGGGTGGCCAACGTCGCCGATGTCCTCCAGGTCGGCCAGGACGTCCGGGTCAAGGTGATCAAGCTCGACCCCGACACCTCGCGCATCTCCCTCAGCCTCCGCCAGCTCGGGCAGGATCCCTGGGATCACATCGAGAAGCGCTTCCCGCCGGGCGCCATCGTCGAGGGTGAGGTCACGAAGATCAAGAAGTACGGCGCCTTCCTGCAAATCGGTGATGGCATCGAAGGCCTGCTTCACATCTCGGAGCTGGCCTGGGAACACGTCGAGCACACCGAAGACGTCGTCCAGGTCGGCCAGAAGCTACGGGTCCGGGTGTTACAGGCCGACCGCAGCCGGCGCCGGATCAGCCTGTCGCTCAAGCAGGCCGAAGAACCACCGGCGGGCGGCCGCGTCGAGGAGGCTGAGGTGTCCGACTACCCCGACGAGATCCAGCGGGTGCCACAGACCGAACGTCAGCCCGTCTATGCCGAGGTGAGCGCTGGCCCCCAAGAGTAGCGTGCGGTAATTTCTCCCTCTGGGGAAGGGTAGGGTGGGGGCTTTCCGTTAAGCGATTATTAGAGTCCGACGCGTATTCACGCTGAATTTGCGCTATGCTTCCGAGAACGATTGTTTAGGCATACCCGCGGAGTGGTAATTCCTTAACGTCTCAGCAGGCGGGCCGCCCCGCAGTTCGAGTACGAAAGTCTTACACGAAATCCGGGTATCGTTATAAGTAGCAGAGAACTTAGTCGGAGGATTCTGGTTGTACCCCTTTGAACGGTTTACGGAGCGAGCGAAGAAGGTCCTGACGCTGGCCCAGGAAGAGGCCGAGCGCTCGCACCATTCCTACATCGGCACCGAGCACCTGCTCCTTGGGTTGCTACGCGAAGGCGAAGGCCTCGCCGCCAAGGTGTTGAACAACCTCGGTGTCGAGATCAACAAGGTCCGCGCCACCATCGAGTCGGTGCTGGGCCGGAACGAACGCATCATCATCCAGCAGATTATCCCCACCTCGCGGGTCAAGAAGGTCATCGAAATCTCCTTCGAGGAAGCCCGCCGGATGGGGAATAACTACGTCGGCACCGAGCATCTGTTGCTCGGCCTCTTGATCGAGGGCGAGGGCATCGCCGCCCACGTGCTCGAGGATCTCGGCGCCAACCTGGAGAAGGTCCGGGGTGAGATCGACCGGTTGCTGCACGAGAGCGGCCTCGACGAAGAGGCGGCGACGGCCAAGAAGCCGTCCAAGACCCCACTGCTCGACCAGTTCTGCCGCGACCTAACCGACCTGGCCGCCAAGAACACGCTCGACCCGGTGATCGGCCGCGAGACCGAGATCGAGCGAGTGGTGCAGATCCTGTCGCGCCGGACAAAGAACAACCCGGCCCTGATCGGGGAGCCCGGCGTCGGCAAGACCGCGATCGCCGAGGGCCTGGCGCAGCAGATCGTACTGGGAAATATTCCCGAGTCGTTGCGCGGCAAGCGGGTGCTGACGCTCGACATGGGCGCTCTGGTCGCCGGCACGAAGTACCGCGGCGAGTTCGAGGAGCGCCTCAAGAAGATCCTGGATGAGATCCGCTCCAGCCGTGAGGTGGTGCTCTTCATCGACGAGCTCCACACCCTGGTCGGCGCCGGCGCCGCCGAAGGCGCGATCGATGCCGCCAACATCCTCAAGCCGGCACTGGCGCGCGGCGAGATCCAGTGCATCGGCGCCACGACGCTCAACGAGTACCGCAAGTACATCGAAAAGGACGCCGCGCTCGAGCGCCGCTTCCAGCCGGTCTTCGTGGACGAGCCAACGCTACTCGAGACGATCTCGATCCTGCACGGCGTCAAGAGCCTCTACGAAAAACACCACCGGGTCACTGTCACCGACAAGGCGATCAAGGCCGCGGCCGAGCTCTCGGTTCGCTACGTCTCGGATCGCTCGCTGCCCGACAAAGCCATCGACCTGATGGACGAGGCGTCGGCACGGGTGCGCATGAAGCTCACCACCACGCCGCCCGAGCTGAAGGCGATGCAGAAGGAGATCCGCGAGCTTCAGATCAAGAAGGAAGAGGCCATCGCCAACCAGGATTACGAGACAGCCGCGTCCTTCCGCGACAAGGAGAAGAAGCTCAAGGATAAGTACGTCAAAGAAGAGATGGAGTGGCGCGACAAGCTCGGCGCCACGATTCCTGAGGTCGATGAAGAGAACATCGCCGAAATCGTCAGCGCCTGGACCGGCGTTCCGGTCTCGCGGCTGGTCGAGGAGGAATCCACCCGCCTGTTGCGGATGGAAGACGACATCCATGCCCGCCTGATTGGCCAGGACGACGCCGTCAAGGTCATCTCCCAGGCGGTTCGCCGGGCGCGCGCCGGTCTCAAGGATGCCCGCCGGCCGATCGGGTCGTTCATCTTTCTCGGGCCGACCGGGGTGGGGAAGACGGAGCTGGCCCGCCAGCTGGCTCGATTCCTGTTTGAAAACGAAGACGCGATCGTCCGCCTCGACATGTCGGAGTTCATGGAGCGCCACACGACGGCGCGGCTGGTCGGCTCACCGCCCGGTTATGTCGGCTACGACGAAGGCGGCCAGCTGACCGAAGCGATCCGCCGGCGGCCGTACTCGGTCGTGCTCTTCGACGAGATCGAGAAGGCGCACCCCGAGGTCTTCAACATGCTGCTCCAGATCCTCGAAGACGGGCGGCTCGCCGATGCGAAGGGCAAGCAGGTCAACTTCGCGAACACGATCGTGATCATGACCTCGAACATCGGCGTCATGAACCTGCAGCAGGCGACGACCTCGATGGGCTTCCAGCCGTCGATGCCGAGCACCAGCCAGGAGGAGAAAGAGCACGGCAAGATGCGCGAGAAGATCATGGATGAGCTGAAGAAGACCTTCAGGCCTGAGTTCTTGAATCGGGTGGATGCAGTGGTCGTCTTCAAGGCCCTGTCGCCGGCCGAGATGCGGCAGATCGTCGACCTCCTCGTGCTCAAGGTTGCGCAGCGGCTCGAGGAGCACGAGATGAAGCTCGAGGTCACCACCGAGGCCAAGGACTATCTGGCCAAGGAGGGCTACGACAAGATCTACGGCGCGCGCCCGCTGCGGCGCGTGATCCAGCGCTTGATCGAGGACCCGTTGTCGGAGACGCTGCTGACTACGAAGTTCAGCGCCGGCGACTCGGTGCTGGTCGAGCTGGTCGACGGCCAGATCAAGCTGACGCCGATCGCCAAGCCACGCGAGCCGAAGGCCGAGAAACCAGAAAAACCCGAGAAGCCGCCGAAGGAACCGGTGGCCGGCAAGGGCAAGGGCGAAAGCTAAAAGCCGAAACGAAGAACCCGCCGGGATGATCTCCCGGCGGGTTTTGTTTTCCCACCCTAAAGTGTGCGGTGGCATGATCGATCACGCTTCCGGACTGCGCGATCGCCTGGTCGCTGGTCTCAAGGCGGATGGCAATCTTCGAAGTGATCGAGTAGAGGAGGCCTTTCGTGCCGTGCCCCGACACGTCTTCCTGCCTGAGGTCGGCATTTCAGACGTCTACGCCGATCGGGCCTTCCCGACCAAGCACGCGGGCGGGAGGCCGATCAGTTCGTCGTCGCAGCCCGCGATCATGGCCATCATGCTGGAGCAGCTCGCGCTTCAGCCCGGTCAGCGCGTCCTGGAGATCGGTGCCGGGACTGGCTACAATGCCGCGCTCATCGCACAGCTCGTCGGCCAGGACGGTCACGTCGTCACGGTCGACATCGACGAGGACATCGTGCTGTCGGCGCGTGAGCATCTTGCCGCGGCAGGGTTCGATCGGGTCGACGTCCTTTGTGCCGATGGAGGCTTTGGTTATTCGCAGGCGGCGCCCTACGATCGCATCATTCTCACCGCAAGCGCCTGGGATATTGCCCCGAGCTGGTTCGAGCAGCTCTCCCTGGGTGGCCGGCTCGTGCTTCCTTTGAGCTTGCGGCAGGTTCAGCAGTCGGTGGCGTTTGAGCGGCTTGACGATCACCTCAGGAGCGTGTCCGTCAGAGATTGCGGCTTCATGCCCCTGCGCGGGGCGTTCGTCGGACGGGAACGCATCATTCCATTGGGAGAACCTCCGGCGCCGTTCCTCGCCATGGATGGTGACCGTCCGATCGATCCGGATGCCATGGTCAGGGCCCTGAAAGCCATACCGGTGGAACTGCCGACCGGCATCAACGCGACACGTCGAGAGGCATGCGGGACCCTGAGCTTGTGGCTGGCGCTGCAAGACTCCAACTCTTGTTTATTGAGCATCTACGCGGACCCCTCGGTTGTCGACCGGAGCGCCGTTCCGCTCCTGGTCGAATGGGCCGCCGGCGACAAGAAACAACGGTCGACCCGAGCCCTTCTCGGAAATGAGGGACTGGTGGCTTTATCGCGTCCGCCAGACGCCCGGGTCGGGGATGGGGAAACCTCCGCGCCGCTATCGATCGTGAGCCTACGGGCTCAGCCGGAGCTCGGAGAGCGAATGCGGACGCATCTGCTCGCCTGGGATGCTGCCGGTCGCCCGCGAACCGACGCCCTGCGGATCTCGGCCTACCCGAAAGCTCTCCGGGTTCTGGCGCCGCCGGACGCTTCCGTACTCGAGAAGCGCTGGACCACCCTGGTGGTCTCGCGAACCTTCCACGAAGCAGGCTGCTCTTGACAGCCATGGCCGTCAGTCTATAGTCGGCCTGAGGAGTGGTCAGTCCGGCCTGGGCGCCGGGCGCGAGCCCGATTGGGCTCAAAGGAGGAGTCATGGCAGAAGCCGGAGTAAAGCTCAGCCTCGACCAGAAGATCCAGCTCGTTCGCGACGCGTTCGCTGCCTTCCAGAGGGGCGACATGAAAGCCCTGAGCGACGCGTGGAGCGACGATTTCGTCTGGCACTCACGCGGGAGCGTATTCGGCGGCGATTTCAAGGGCAAAGACGCCGCAATCGCGGCCATTGCCAGGTACCCGCAGGAGTTGCAGGACATCAAGCTCGACTTCCACGACATCCTGGCCAACGACAAGCACGTCGTGGCGCTGGTGAACAGCTCGTTCAAGCGGGGCGGCAAAACCTACCAGGACCAGATCGTTTACATCTTCCACATCAACGACCAGGGCAAGACGACCGAGGGCTGGATCATCGCCGACACTGAGATGGCGAAGAACGCCATCGAGGGCTGACAAAGGAGGCAAGGTATGGCCGAAGCTAAGACCACGCTGACACCGGCGCAGAAAGTCGAGAAGGCGCGCAAGGCGCTCGAGGACCTCAATCGTGGCGAGGTCAACCCCGAAGCTTTTGCAGAGGACGCCGTCCTCCACGGGGTCCTGGTTGGAGACCTGCGCGGGCGTGACGCGATAGTCTCGGCGCTGGAGAAGCAGCGCGCGTCCTACGATGAATTCCGGCAGGAGCCTCACGCCATCCTCGCCGACGAGGACCACACCGTCGCCCTGGTCAATGTGACCATGCGCAGAGGCGGTCAGGAGATCAAGGCACAGCAGGTGCTGGTCGTCCACGCCAACGACCAGGGGCAGATCCGTGAAGTCTGGGCGATGTTTGACCCGGACGCGACGAAGAAGTTGGCCCGATAAATCAGCCACGACAGCGTAAACCCGCCGGTCGCGCGCCGGCGGGTTTTTTGTTGCATAACCGTCACGGAAGTTCGGCCCGCTCGGTCCGATATAGCCCTATGGCGGTCTGCAAGAAGTGCGGCTGCGCGATCCCGCTCGGAAGCAAGAGCTGCGACATGTGCGCCGCCGTCGGCGCCGTCGCACCGGCCTACCAACCCCCCGTGTCGCGTCCGCCCGCTCCGGTGGCCTTCACCCCACCCCCCGCCGGCCCCTTAACCCCACCTCCGGCCGGCTGGACCTACGCGACGCCGCCGCCGGTACTCCCGGCGAATATTCAGAAAGCGGAGAAGGAAGTCAAGTCGGCCTGGCACTACCTGGTCTTCCTCGGCGTGCTCTACATCGTCCTCGGAGCCGTCACCGGCCTGGGCTACATGGATGACTTGAACGGGCTCTTCGGCTGGCTTGCCCTCGCCATCGGCGCCATCTTCCTGGTGCTGGCCTTCTTTGTTCGGCAGGGCTCAGTAGTTGCCCTCGGGATTTCCATCGGCGTCTATGCCCTGTACACGGTCGCGTTCTTCCTGTCGGGCGCGTTCGCCATCTTCCGCATCGTGATCCTGCTCTATATGCTGCGGTCACTCGGCGCCATGAACGCGATGCGCCAGCACCGAAAGATGCTGGCTCAGCAGCAGCCGCCCGAACGGTCGCGCGCTGCCTGACGAGGTTAGCCGCCGCCAACGATATCGACCAGGGTATCCGGCAGCCCGAACAAGAACCGCAGGGTCGGGCCGCTGAGTTCAGCGGACTTGCTACTCCCGCGTAACCGGACGCCGACCAGCCGCCCGGAGGCATCCTTCTGCAGCACGTCGATGCCCAGTAGCCGATCGCCGACGTCGTCGCCGTTATCTCGCAGAATGGTGGCGGCGCCACTGGCGGAGAAAGGGCCGACCTGCCAGGTGGGGGCACGGTCGAAGGGGTCGCTGATACCGGTGAGATACCCGAGGTGCGAACGGAGCTGCGGGCCGTGGTTCCAGGTGACGAAGCGGTATTCGCTGCTTTCGGTGTGTCCGCCGTCGGACGCCATGTAGAACGCCGTGATCAGCTGACCCTGGTAGGTCAACACCTGGCCGTGGGTTCCATCAACCGCAGCGCTCGATTCCGCCCGCTGATCCGTCAATCCGCTATAGGCCTGGTCGGACTCACTCGCCCGCAGGTCGAAATCGCCTCCCTGGCCCAGCTTGTGAATCGCAAACGTCCGGCCGGCAATCGCCTGCGCCTTCAGCGCCTCGACGCCCCAGTAGGGCGGCATTTCCGCCGGGACCACGCCCTTCAGGTAGTCCTCCATCGGGAGGACGTTGACCGGAAGGATGGCGGCACCCCCCTTCGGGATGATCTGGAGCACGCCGGCATAGCGACGCTGCTCCGCGCCACTGCGAAAATCGCCGCCCATGATCTGCATGAGGTTGGTGCGAAGGCCGGCGGGGTTCGCGGTACGGATCGTCAACGTCTGGGCGATCACCACCGGCGGCCCGCCAGACCCGTCGGCGCCCACCACGAATACGGTCGGCTGGCTCGCGGCGTTCGCGTCGAAGCCGAGCGCGGACCCGGCGGCGACCTGGAGTTGGGGCGCCCCATCAATCGTTAGCGGACCGGCCACAAAGGCCCGCGGTCCGAAAAGGTGCGGCCAGGGACGCGCCAGGTCGAGCGGGTCGTCGGTGAGCGCCACGCGGACCACGCCGGAGGTATCGCGCGTTTCGATCCTCGTGCCGGCGTAATAGGTCGCGAGGATCTTCTTGTAATCCTGGCCGGCCGCGGCCCGGCTGCGAGCGCCCCACTGGCTCAGGCCCAGTCCGTGGCCGTTGCCGCGGCCCTTGAACAGGAACCCGCTCAGATGAAAGTCGGTTGGAGCGCCGATCGGCAGCCGCGTGCCATGGCTTTCGAGTTCGACCGTCAGTGTGAAGTCGCCGATCGCGGTCGGTGCCAGCGTCACGAGCGTGAGCGACACCGTGGCGGCGCGCGCCACCGGCTGCCCCAATGCGCGGCTGTCCTCGGTGACAGTGTTGCCGCCGCTGCCCTTCCAGGTCAGGTGAATCGGGTCGGTCGCCGCCCATGCGCCTGTCGTGTCGTTGCGGACCTGCAAGTCGAGCCGAACGATGCCATCCATCGGCGGATCGTGCGGGATCACGGTGCCGGAAACTAAAGTCGCCACGTCGCTCGCCGCGGCTGCCCGCCCGGGCATGATCGCAATCATGGTCAGTGTCATCCCGAGGAGCGCTGCGATCCGCACTGGAGCGCGCAGCGAGCGTCGACTCACCAGCGTGATTATGCCTTCCCGGCGTATAGTCGCTGGCGAGCCTGGTGACCGAATGACTACCGTGGTCGCGATGCGAACACCGCTCTGCCTCGAGCTGGGCATCGACTACCCGGTCTTTTCGGCGGGCGTCAGCGGCGCCGCCGTCGCGGAGCTCGCGGCAGCGGTTTCCGGCGCGGGCGGTTTCGGTGTGCTCGGCGCCAGCTGGCTGGATCCAACCGGCATCAGGGGCGCGGTCGCCGACATTCGCCGGCGGACCGAGCGACCGTTCGGCCTCAACATCATCATCGACGATCAGGATGCAACCGAAGAAGATCGAAAACTGTTACGGCAGAAGGTCGCCGCGGCGGCCGACGAACACGTGGCTGCCGTCGTATTGTTCTGGGGCGATCCTTCGCCGTATGTCAAGCTGGCGCACGAGCACGGTACTCGTGTGTTTATCCAGGTCGGTTCCGTTCGCGAGGCGGAGGCGGCCGTCGCGACGGGCGTCGACGCCGTCATCGCCCAGGGCATTGAGGCCGGGGGCCACGTGCGCGGGCGTACCTCGATCTGGGACCTTCTTCCGGTAACCATCAAGGCGATCACCCCAGTGCCCGTGCTCGCGTCCGGTGGCATCGGTGACGGCGCCGGCCTGGCCCGGGCTCTGTCGCTCGGGGCGCAGGGCGTCTCGTTGGGAACACGGTTCGTCGCCAGCGACGAGGCCTGGGCGCATCCCGCCTACAAGCGGCGGATCGTAGAGAGCACGGCCGCCGACACCGTCTACAACGAGCTCTACGACATCGGCTGGCCGAATGCCCCCCACCGGACGTTGCGAAACAGGACATTACTCGAGTGGGAAGGGGCGGGCCGGCCCGCCGGCAGGCAGGCGTCCAGGTGAGGGAACGTTCATCGGCAAGCGGCGGGTGGGGGACCAGGTCCGAGACTGGCCCCGCTATGCCAGCGGCATCGCGACCCCCGACTTCGACGGCGACATCGACTACGCGCCGCTCTGGGCCGGGGAGTCGTGCTCGGTCGTGAACGACATCAAGCCGGCCGCTCAGATCGTACGCGATCTCGTTCGGGAGGCCGAAGCCGCCCTGGCGGTGTCCTCCGGCTAGTATCCGAGGCATGGTTGGCCGCGCCACCCGCGCTGTAGGGCTGGCGCTGACGCTGCTGGCCACGTCGTGCACGTCCGGATCCGTGAACCCATCGCCATCGGCATCCAGCCGGCCTACCGGCGTCAGCCACCTTCAACTGATCGAGGCAGAGGACGCGCAAACGCTCGATCCCGCGTTGATCGACGATCCGACCTCCCTTGCCATCGGCAGCGAGATCTTTCAAGGGTTGACCCGGTTAGACGCGACCCAGCGACCGGTACCGGCCCTCGCCGAGCGCTGGGAGGTCAGCGACGCCGGCCGGACGTACACGTTCCACCTTCGGAACGCCCGTTACCAATCGGGTGCGACGGTGCAGGCGCAGGATGCGCTGACGGCGTGGAGTCGGGCCCTCGCCCCCCAGACCGACAGCCCATTGACCATCTTTTTCTCGCCGTTCGGCGCCCGCTACCCTGGCGACCCACTCAACGGCGTTCAGGTCGTCGACCGCAGGACGTTGCGAGTGCAGCTACCCGAGGCAAACAGCGAGTTGCTCACGCTGCTGGCGCTGCCGCCATACTGGTTGGTCGATCCGAAGCAACCTACCTCGGGCGCGGGCCCGTATCACCTCGACAAATGGGATCGCGGGCATGCCCTCCAGCTCGGTGCGTTTGGGGAATACTGGGGACCCACGCCCTCCGTTCGCAAGGTTGATATCGAGATCGAGCCCGACAACATCAAACGCCTCGACCGCTTCACCAGCGGCGGTGCGGACATCGCGCACGGCTTTGGCGGCTCCCAGCTGTTGGCCTTCGACCGAGATCCCCAGCACGCGGCGGAGCTCCACAAAGTCCCGAACACGCGCACTACCTGGTTGGGCTTCAACACCGTGGCTGGAAGCGGCTACGGCCCAACCGACCGGTTGGCAATCGCCCAGGCCATCGACCGGGCGCGCGTGACGGACCTCGCGCTATTCGGTTCGATGCTCGCCGTCCCGGCGACGGATTTGCTGCCACCAGGAGTACCCGGCCATCTCAATCGGCAGCTCCCCGGCTATGATCCCGCCCGCGCGAAGACGGCGCTCGATCAGGCGTCCTTCCCATCGCGGATCGATCTCTATTTCTCGACAAACGCCACGGTCGGCCGGGTCGCCACCGATCTACAGGATCAGCTCAGCACCGCGACCGGTCGTACCGTCGTGCTCCATCCAACCGGCGATTTCTTCAATCAAGCGGCGCTCGATAAGCTGCCCTTCTTCATCGATACCTGGAGCGCGGACATTCCGTTCCCATCCGACATCCTCGAGAACGTGCTGCGCGCGAACAGCCAGTTCAACAATCTCCGCGTCTTCGATCCCGACATCGAGCAAGCGCTCGACCAGGGACGCGCGGCCCCCAGCTGGGACGACGCGCTGAGGGCGTATCAGCAGGCAGAGGCGGTGGCGCTCAGCCAGAACCGGCTGATCCCGCTGTACAGCGGGGTCGAGCCATACCTGGTGCGCTCCCGGCTGCACGTTCCGTTCATCGGCGGTACCATCGCGTACCACTGGGAGGATGTTCGTTAGCATCGGGTTGATGGACCGAAGCTCGCATCGGGCGCGCGTCCTCCGGTATGGCAACGAGGCTGGCGCTCGGGTCGAGGATCAACTGGCGGCCGAAGAGCCCCTCGAAATCCGCATCGATGGCGCTCCGCTGACCGTGATGATGCGCACCCCGGGTCACGAGCGCGAGCTCGCGCTCGGCTTTCTCTTTGGCGAGGGGATCATCCAGACCGCTGAAGATGTCGCCGCGCTGCGCATCCTTCCGAACGGCGAGCATCCGGATCTGGAGAACGTCCTCGATGTCGAGCTCCGCATATCTGCGCCCGGGGTCGACCAGCGCTGGCAGCGGAACTTCCTGTCGGCGACCAGCTGCGGCCTTTGCGGGGTCAGCACGATCGAGGCGATCCATCAGGCCGCGCCGCCGTTGCCCGATACCGACCTCAGCGTCGACCCCGAGGTGATCTACAGACTCGACGCCCGCCTGCGCGCGGAACAGGCCGTCTTTGCCCGAACCGGCGGACTCCACGCCGCCGGCCTCTTTACGGCTGAGGGCGAACCGCTCGCCGTGCGCGAGGACATTGGCCGGCACAACGCGGTGGACAAGGTGATCGGGCACGCGCTCGAGCGCGGGCTGATCCCCCTGGAGCGGCACATCCTGATGGTCAGCGGCCGGACCTCGTTCGAGATCGTGCAGAAGGCGCTCCAGGCCCGGATCCCCATCTTGGTGGCGGTGTCGGCGCCCTCCAGCCTTGCCCGCGACCTGGCCCAGGCCTCGAACCAGACGCTGATCGGCTTCCTCCGCGGCCGCAGCTTGAACGTCTATGCCGGCCGGCAGCGCCTTACCCCTTTACAGTCATGACTTTCCATTGACCGCTTGCGGCCTGACGTAGACTAGTCACCGCGACGCCGCGCGAGACATCCAAGGAGGGACCGGGGACGGGGCCGTGCGCTGGCTGGCGGGCGAGTTTCCTGAACTGACACCACGCCTTTCCCCCGACCAAGTGCGGGCGGTGTTGCGTGTCGGCATCATTCTCCGCTGGGTCGCGGTCGCCTTCGCCGGTCTCGCCGGATTGCTGGCCCCTCGCACTCCCCAGTTTCTGACCGGAGAGATCCTCGCCGCCGTCGTCTATAACGGCGTCGTCATGGGGACCGCGAAACGGGCCCCCGACAACGCACTGCCGACCCTGGCGCTGGTCACGACGGTGGTCGACCAGCTCTTCTGCTTCGTCTTCATCGGGATCTACAACGTTCTGCCCGGCAGTCATCAGGTAGCTGCCTATATTCCCGCGATGATCGAAGCCGTCACGCTCTTCGGCATGGCTGGAGCGGTCCTTTCGACCGGCTTCTTCTTCGCCGCGCTGATCCTGGTGCAATCGACCGGGGTGGTGCTGGGCTGGGGCGCGTTTGACGGCATTGGAGTGTTTGGGGCGACGATGATCGTGGTCCTCATCGGGGCGTGCCTGGCGGGCGTCAACCAGGCACTAACTCACGCCGCCACTGACCCTGCCAGCTACACAAGTTCCGCACCGACTCCGGTCCCAACCTCGTGGCCTGAGCTTTCGGGCCGCGAGCAGGAGATACTGCGGCTGGTCGCCCAGGGGTGCTCGAACGCCGCGATCGCTGCCCGCCTCGGCGTGAGCGAGCGCGCCATAAAAGCCACCCTTGAGCGGCTGCTGTCTCGACTAAAAGCGCGCAATCGGGCCGAGGCGGTCGCCGCCGCCTCGCGCCTTCGGCTGCTGTGAGCAGGCCGGACATGCCGGGACTGATCACCTGGCTTGCTGAGCTGCTCCCGCAGTCAACCGCGGTGCAGGTCCGCCGTCACCTGCACCTCGGCATCGCGCTGCGCTGGGTCCTGATCGCGGTGATCGCCGCCGGTGGCATGCTCACCCCCCGCATGGCGGGGTTCTTGCTCTACCTGTTGGCCGCCGCCGGCGCCTACAACGGGGCCATCATGGTCGTGCTGGCGCGGGCTCCGGCCGCCTGGGAGCGGCGCATCGCGCTTGCCGTGACCTCGGTCGATCAGCTGTTCTGCTTCACCTTCCTCGGGATCTACTCGTCTCACGTCGCAGGAAGCCAGCCGCTGGGCGGCTACGCCATGGCCACCATCGAGGCCGTCGCCTACTTCGGCGCCTTGGGCGCTATCCTGTCCGTCGGCATCTTCGTCGTGTGCATGCTCACCGTGATCGTCCTGGCCTTGCCGGTCTTCGGTCATCTCTTCGATGGGCCAGGCGGCCTGAATTCAGTCCTCCTGATTGGCATGATCGGGGTCGTCCTGGTCGCGGTTCTGCGCACTCGCCTGATCGCGATTGAACCCTCCTCCCATGCGCACGTCGCGCCAGCCTCGGCGGCCAACGGCGACGGGACGGTTCGTCTATCGAGGCGAGAGCTCGAGGTGCTCCACCTGGTTGCCGAGGGCTATTCGAACACGATGATCGCGAACCGCCTACGTCTGAGCGATAGCACCGTCAAGGGGTATGTCGAGAATCTGCTCTTCCGTCTCAACGTGAAGAACCGGGCGGAGGCGGTCGCGGCCGCCTCCCGGCTCAACCTTCTCTAGGTGACGTAGCAGTAGTAGCAGGTCTGGCACCAATAGGTGCAGCGGATGGCGGCGTAACCGCACAGCAGCAGGATGCACCCCACGCAACTTGCGTACCCGGTCCATGGCCCGATCAGACAAGCAGCTGCGCAGGGGGCGCCGCAGATGTCCGCCGCGCAAGTCCAGTCGACCCCGCAGGGACTCATTCCTGTCCACTGCCAGTACTCCTGCCAGTTCCCCCAGGCGTCATAGCAACAGCTGTTGTAGCCGCCACAACAGAACCCGTAATAGCCGGCCTCTGCGTCGGTCACGCCCAGCGCCTTGCTCACCTCGGCCACGGCGCCGCTGGGCTGAGCGCTTGTTGGTTTCGCGGTCGCGGGAACGCTGCCGTTCAGCGTGTAGGCCGTGACTCGGCCGATTTCGGTGTCGGTCGTCACCACCATGCTCATCGACGTGAACCACTCGAGCCGCCGATCGACGCTCGCATAAAACAGGGCGTGCTTCTCATCGATGATCCAGGTGCCCACCGTCAGCGTCCGGCCCTGTGCATCGATCTCGTAGCCGACCTTCCCCTGGGGCAGCGCTCCTGGATCGAACCCCGACGCTTTCGCGACGTGTCGGACATCATCGCTGGCAAGGATGGCTCGAGGCGCCGACTCAATCGCGTCGCCCGTAGGCTCGGCGTGCCGCACCGGCCTGAACTTCGACAAGGGATGACCTTCGGTTGACGGGCCGGCGGCCTGGGCGAGGCTGTTGCGCGCGCTACCCAGCTCCGGCAGGAGCCGAAGACTCCACGCCGACACGGCGAGGCCCATCGATCCGAGCGCCTTGAGGAACCCTCGCCGAGGCAGAGGACCCAGTTTCGGTGACATCGTTTTCCTCCTTTCAGATTTCCCTGGTGACCGGGCTCAGGGGTGGCATTGTTCTGCGGCTCTGGGGCCTGACTGTCGCCGCACGAGGCACGAGGACGGCGGCCGCCGCGAGCGAGGCGACCAGGAACGCTTGCGCCGCGAGCGGGAGCCCGGCGATTCCCGGTTGAGTCAGGCCAAATCCTCCGATTACTGCGAGCATTCCGACGAGCGCGAGATTTCTGAAAACGACCCTCCAGGAAAGCTGCTCGCGTGCCCAGCGTCCAAAGCAACCACAGTCCGGACGCTTCCCCCGCGCCAGGGTCACGGCCGCGCCTCCCGTGATCAGCACCAGGACGGTGCCGCCCAGGGCGATGCTCAGCACACCCCCGAATCCCAGCAGAAGTGCGGCGCCGGCCAGTAGCTCTAGTGACGCCAACCCAACCGCGACCGCCCCCACGAGCGGCGCTGGAATCAGCCCGTACGCCTGGAGCCACTTCGTCCGCGCACCGCTATCGCCGAGTAGCTTGCCGGCGCCTGCCAGCGTAAGGACGCCGCCGACAAGCAGTCGAACGGTCAGGCCCGCTACCAGGCCGATCATGCAAAGCCCTCCACGAGCATCGGCAAGCTCCGCTCGTTCCCGAACATAAGGCACCTCCCTGTTGTGCATCCGACCTTCGCCGGTAACTGGCGTGCCCGATGCTAGGCAGGAACCTGTGAGCCCGCTACCTCCAAATGGCGGGGGCCATCACAGCCAACCGGCGGGGGCCGTCGCTAGACGAGTGCCGGCATCACCGTGTCAACAAACTCGTCGAGGCGCCCCTGGCCTTCTGACGGCCACTCCGCGATCAGATAGCCGAATCCCGCGTTGCGCAACTGCTCGGCACGCCGGCGCACCTGTTCCCACGGCCGCGATAGCGATAGGGAGGCAGACCGGAGGATGTGCTTGGGATCGCGTCCCGCTCGTTCCGCGAGTTGATCCAGCAACCGTGACTTGGCGGCCATGGTTTGTTCCGAGCCAAACGCATGCCACGCATCGGCCTGGCGCGCCACGATTGGCAACATCAATTGCTCGCCGCCCGCGCCGATCCAGATCGGTGGATGCGGCTTCTGCACCGGCCGCGGATGATAGCTGGCGTCGTGCAGCTCGTAATGCCGTCCCTCAAATCTGGCGCGATCCTTCGTCATCAGCAACCGCATCACTTGTACGCCCTCCTCCAACCGGTCGGCGCGCTCCTTGATTGCTGGGAACGCGATCCCCAGCTCTTCGTGCTCAGGCTGGTGCCAGGCGGCGCCCACACCGATCTCGAGCCGTCCGTTCGAGATGTGGTCGACGGTGATGGCTTCGGTGGCGAGGACCGACGGGTGCCGGTACGTGATACCCGTGACCAACACGCCCAGCCGGATCCGTGACGTCAACGCGGCCAGGCCGGCGAGGACGGTCCAGCCTTCGAGACAGGGCCCGTTCGGATCACCATAAAGCGGCTTGAAATGGTCGAAGACCCAGGCGCCGTCGAAGCCCGCGGTTTCCGCGAATCGCACGCGGTCAACCAGTTCGGACCACTGGAGTTGGTGCTGGGCAACATCTAGACCGATCCGCATTTTCCTGCCACAATACAGGGCGGTCCGCGCCGTGGCTTAACCGAACGTTCATTTGGCTTTCGCCAAAGCTTTCCGTTTGACGACCAGAGTCCACAGGGGAACCTGACCAGGGAAGGAGGGAAGATGAACCTACGCCCAGCGTTCGGACGCTCGATAGCCCGCCTGATGGCGCTGGCCCTGCTGCCGGCCAGCATCGCCGGGATCACTGCCGTCAGCGCCGTAAGAACGGTGGCTGCCAGCACCGGCTGTCAGCTCCAATCGGCTGGCGGAGCCATCAAGCACGTGATTTACGTCCAGTTCGACAACACACACTTTTCGCGCGACAACCCGAATGTCCCTTCCGATCTCGAGCAAATGCCGAATCTCCTCAACTTCATCAGAGGGAACGGCACCTTGCTCACCAACCACCACACGCCCCTGATTTCGCACACGGCGACCGACATCCTAACCTCGTTGACGGGTGTCTATGGCGACAGGCATGGCGTGCCGGTTGCGAATAGCTTCCGATACTTCAACCCGAACGGAACAAGTAACCTCGGCGTCTCGTTTGCCTACTGGACCGATCCGCTGTTCGACCCAACCACCAGCACACCGACCGACACGACGCCGAATATGCTGACAGCTCAGGGCGTCAATGCGCCGGCTCCGTGGGTGCCCTTTACGCGGGCCGGCTGCGACGTCGGGTCGGTGGCAACGGCCAACACCATCCTCGAGAACATCCAGACGGACATCCCCACCGTCTTCGGGTCTGGCTCGCCACAGGCCCAGGAGGTCGCAACCGACCCTGGACAAGCCTTCGCCGACTTCGTCGGCATCGGCGTCCACTGCGCCCAGGGCAGCGCGCTCTGCTCGCCGGCGAATGGTGCCGCGGCAGACAAGCTGCCGGCCGAGCCGGGTGGGTACAACGACTTCTCGGCGCTCTTCGGCCACAAGTATGTAGCACAGGCGATGGGGCCGCTCGATGACATCAACGGAAACCAGATCCAGGATCCGCAAGGACATGTTGGCTTCCCAGGCTTCGATGGGATGTCTGCGGCGGTTTCACTTGGCTATGTGGCCACCATGCAGGAGCACGGCGTGCCGGTGACCTATGCGTACATTTCCGATGCTCACGACAAGCATCCGACAGGTCCAGCCTATGGGCCGGGTGAGGCAGGTTACGTGGCGGCCTTGAAGTCCTACGACGACGCATTTGGCAACTTCTTTAGTCGGCTGGCCAACGACGGGATCAACCAGAGCAACACGCTCTTCGTGTTCACGGCGGATGAGGGCGACCACTTCGGCGGCGGCACGCCGACTCCAGCCGGCTGTGATGGGGTAACCGTCCCCTGCACCTATAGCCACGTCAATTGCCCGGCCACCAGCCCACCGTCCTGCCCGGCGAACAACGTCGGCGAGACCAACGCCAACCTTGCCGGCTTGCTAGCCACTCAACAGGGCATCACGACGCCGTTTAAGGTGCACTCTGACAGCGCTCCGACGGTGTACATCACCGGAAACCCTGCGCGAACCGACCCGACGACAAGAGCCTTCGAGCAGGCAGCCGGCAAATTGATCGGAACGAATCCCCAGACGGGAAGCTCCGAACCGATTACCCGAGCGATGGCAGACTCCGTTGAGATGAAGCTCCTGCACATGATCACGGCCGACCCGCCGCGGACGCCGACTTTCACCTATTTCGCCGATCCTGCATATTTCCTGTTCGCCGGGGCGCCCAACTGCAATTCGCCCTGCGTAGGCCAGCAGTTCGGCTTTGCCTGGAACCATGGCGATTTTCAGCAAGAGATCGTGAACACCTGGCTCGGCATGGCCGGACCCGGCGTCGTGAACCTCGGGGTCGACGGTCAGATCTGGTCGGATCATACGGATATCCGGCCGACGATCCTGGCATTGGCCGGGCTGCACGATGACTATGCGCACGATGGGCGAGTGCTGGTCGAAGCGCTCGACCCGGCCGCGCTGCCCCTGTCAATGCGCATCCACATGGGAACCCTGGTGCGGATGGCGCAGACCTACAAGCAGATCGACGCTCCGGTTGGCCAGCTGGGCCTGACGACGCTTGCTCGGTCGACGACCGCGCTGAGCGGCGACAACGCGACATACACGAGCATTGAGAATCAGCTCAGCGCATTGACCGACCAGCGCAATGCTGTGGCCAGCCAAATGATCGCCATGCTGGAGGCTGCGGCGTTCGACGGTCGCGCGATCGACCAGAAGACAGCTCAAGCGCTGATTGCCCAGGGCCAGGCGCTACTGTCTCAATAGCCAGGGGCTGAACAAGACGGAGGCCGGCGCGTTCGCCGGCCTCTCGTCTTCTCGTCACCCATTCGTGACGAATCGAAGCCTTGGCGGGCGTACGATGGCGCCGATGGCGATGCCAGAGCCGACGATGGGCGGGGCCGCAGTCGCGAGCCAACAGCGGAGGTCCTGGATGGCCTGGCTTCTCTGGATCGTGGTGTCGGTAATCGGGGCGGTTATCGCCGCGTTGATCGGCTGGCAAATTCGTACGCTCGTGGCCCGTGATTTCACCGACGCGGCGACGGTCGTGAGCGCGGTGATCGCCGCGGGAAGCCAGTGGTTCGTCCTGCGGCGATATCGACTCGATGTCTACTGGTGGGTACCGGCCACCGTGATTGCCAACCTGATCAACGCGATCATCGTAGTGCCAAGCGTGTTGAACCGATTCATACCTGCGCCGAACACCACCTTGAGCACGGGAATCGTCGTGTTCGTGGGTGCCCTGACGCTTGCGGCGGGCGGGCTGGTCGTCGGCCTCGCCCAGGCGATCGTTCTTCGCCAGTCCGCGCGAAATATCGCGTGGGCCTGGGTTCCGGCCACGATCGTCGGCGGAGCGGTGACTGGGGCCTTCACAAGTTCCTTCGCTGGAAGCTTCCTCGCGTTTCCGTACGTTGTGGCGCTCAGCACGATCGCTGCTATCGGCGCCCTCCTCACCGCCGCGAGTCAAGTGCCGGTCTTGCTTCGCGTTCTCCGCTGAACGACCGGTCTTATCCCGACAGGCACCTGTCACAACCCGGCCCTATAGTTACTGCCGACGTGAAGACGGTAAAGGGGCCGCGCACCATCTTTGCCTGCCAGGAATGCGGCAACCAGTCGTCCAAGTGGTTGGGTCGCTGCCCCGACTGCGGTAACTGGAACACCTATATCGAGGAGCAGGTGCGGTCGGCGCCCACGGGCAGCGCCGCCGGCGCGCGCCGCGTCAAGCTGTCAACCGCGTTGGCGTTGCCCCTGTCCCAGGTGCACTTCGCCCAGGCCAACCGGCTCCGGCTCGCCATGCGCGAACTCAACCAGGTGCTGGGTGGCGGCATCGTGCCCGGCTCACTGGTCCTGGTCGGCGGAGATCCCGGCATCGGCAAGTCGACGCTGCTCCTGCAGCTGGCCAGTGAGGTGGCGGCCACGTTCGGTCCGGTTCTCTACGTCTCCGGCGAAGAGTCGGTCCAGCAGCTCAAATTGCGTGCCCAGCGACTTGGCGTCGAGGGCGACCGCCTCATGGTGCTGGCCGAGAACGACCTCGACGCCATCGTCGAGCATCTCGAGACGTCGCGGCCGATGCTGGCCGTCATCGACTCCATCCAGACCGTATTCTTGAGCGGCGTTACCTCAGCGCCTGGGAGCGTCAGCCAGGTGCGCGAGTGTGCCGGCCGCTTGATGCTGCTGGCCAAGAGCAGTCACATCCCGATCTTCCTCGTCGGTCACGTCAACAAGGAAGGCGCCATCGCCGGGCCGCGCGTGCTCGAGCACGTCGTTGACACCGTGCTCTATCTCGAAGGCGAGCGGCACCACAGCTTTCGCATCTTGCGCAGCCAGAAGAATCGGTTCGGCTCAACCGATGAGATCGGCGTCTTCGAGATGCGCGACAGTGGCATGCACGAAGTCAGCGATCCCAGCCGTGCCTTTCTCCAGGATCGGTCGCTGAGCGAGATTGGCAACGTCGTCCACGTCGCGCTCGAGGGCAGCCGGCCGCTGCTGGTCGAGTTGCAGAGCCTGACGACCTCGAGCCGCTTCGGCGCGCCACGACGGTCGGTCAATGGGATCGACCTCAATCGGCTTCACATGCTCGTGGCGGTGCTCGAACGGCGGGCTCACCTCGACCTCGGCGAGGACGACGTTTGCGTCAATGTCGCCGGCGGTGTCCGGCTGACCGAGCCGGCCGCCGACCTGGCTGTGGCGCTGGCGATCGCTTCGAACAAGCGAAACCGGGCCGTTGGTGGAGACCTGGTCGCGATCGGCGAGCTGGGCCTCAGTGGCGAGGTCCGGCGGGTCAGCCAGCTGGAGCGGCGGTTGCTCGAAGCCCACCGCCTCGGGTTCAAGCGCGCAGTTATCCCGGCAGGAGCCGAGATTCGCGATCCTGAGATCAAGGCCATGGATCTGCGTTCCGCCGAGACCGTTGCCGACGCGATTCGCCTCTGCTTCGGCTAGCCGCCTGGGCAGCCGGCGACTCGCATCGCCACTGGAATTAGCCGCACCGACAACGGCGAGCCACACGACAGTCGGGGTTGGCGGTGAGCCACGGCGAGCTTGCCGCGAAACGGCTCGAGGCACAGCTGGTTGATCTCATTCGCGACGTATTCCTCGGTCTTGCCCCTGGCTCGCGTGAGGATCCGCTGCATGCAGCGCTGCTCGTAACTCGTCACATGCGCAGCTTGCGGTGCGGTGGTCGGCGTGGTTACTAGCGGCGTTGGCCGGGGAGTCTGCGCGGGCGCCAGGGCAAGGGCCAGGGCAAGCGCCAGGGCCAGGAGCGCGGCGACGAACCAGCAGGTCAACTCGAGGAGACGGGCGGTTCGCGGTGGACGCAGAGACCAAAACGCCGGTAGGGTTTGGGTTTTCGTGCTTTAATTAAGGCACGATGGCCGTTCTCTTTGCACGTCTACGCCAGCTTGCCCCTCCCATCCTGAGGAAAGGAGGTGATAGCGATGCGCGTGGAACGCGTCTTCCGGCTGCTGGGCCTGTTGCTTGGACTCATAGCGGGCGTCGAGTACGCCTCATTCATAATCCAGGAAGCCAAAATCGACGGCTACACGCTGAGAGCGGTGGTGCTGATGCTGACAGCATTGGCCGGCGCGCTCTTCGGCTTCTTCGGGCTCCCGTACGTCACGACCAAGCCCTTCTTTTGGCTCGAAAATAAGCTAAATGTCACCCCGCTGCCAGATCTGGTAGCGGCGACCGTGGGACTCCTGGTCGGGCTACTGCTCGCGGCCCTCGTCGGCCTGTTTCTGGCCAAGCTGCCCTGGTATCTGGGCTTTGTCATCTCGCTGATCGTCGCCCTGGTCTTCGCCTATTGGGGCGTGACCCTCGGGCTCAATCGGCGACATGAAATGATGGCGCTCGTCCTCGGCCCGGCACGCGCCACCGGCGCCATCGAGGGCCGAGTTGTCGACACTGGTGTGCTTCTGGATACGAGTGTCATCATCGACGGCCGCATCATGGATATCGCCCAGACGGGCTTCGTGCGTGACAAGATCCTGGTCCCGCATTTCGTCCTCGCCGAGCTCCAGTACATCGCCGACTCGAGCGACGCGCTTCGCCGCAACCGCGGTCGCCGCGGACTAGAGGTCCTCAACCTGCTGCAGAAGGAGCCGCTGGTCAACATCGAGTTCATCGACGAGGACGTGCCCGACGTCACCGAGGTCGACATGAAGCTCATCAAGCTGGCGACCAAGCGGAACGCGGCCATCATGACGAACGACTACAACCTCAACCGGGTAGCCCAGCTGGAAGGGGTGAGGATCCTCAACCTCAACAACCTGGCCAACGCCCTCAAGCCGGTCGTCATCCCCGGTGAGGAGATGAATGTGCAGGTGATCAAAGAAGGCAAGGAACAGAACCAGGGCGTCGCCTACCTCGACGATGGCACGATGATCGTGGTTGAGAACGGCCGGCGGTATATCAACCAGACCATCGGCGTGATCGTGACGTCCGTGCTCCAGACGGCGGCTGGTCGGATGATCTTTGCTACTCCGGTGGGCGAGTCGACCATGGGGCGGCCGAAACCACTGCGGAGGATCCAGGGCGGCGGAACCGGTCGCTGACGTTGCCGTCCTGACGATCGAACCCGGTCCAGCCTTTGTCGCTCGTCTTCGCCACGCCCTCGACGCTGCGCCGGACGCGACGCGATACCTGATTCACACCGTTTTCCCTCCCCCGTTTGCGGGGGAGGGTCAGGCTGGGGACCTCAAATTCCCTCCCCCGCATGCGGGGGAGGGTCAGGGTGGGGGCGTCACCGTTGTCGCCGTGCCCGTGAGCGACACCTGCAAGGAAGTCATCGACGGCCTGGTTCGGCGCACGCTTCCTCGCGACTCAATGGTCGAGGTGCGCGGTCCCTGGATTTTCAGCCGGGAGGTACTGACCGATGGGTTGGCCCGGATCCAAGGGCGCGAGCGCACCATTACGCGCCTCGTGGACTTTTGTGAGGCCGCTCGCCTAAAGGTCCGGGTAGTGCTCGGCGAATGACCGCAGCCGCCATTATCGTCGCGGGTGGGGAAGGGAGCCGGATGCAGGCCCGCGTCAACAAGGTCTTCATCGAGATCGAGGGTCGCTCGATCCTCGAGCGCTCGCTGCAACTCTTCCAGTCGAGTCCCCTGGTCGATGACATGGTCCTGGTGGCACGCCAGGCCGATCTGCCGTCCTGCGAGTCGCTTCGCGGCCGCTTTGCGAAACTGAGCGCGGTTGTACCGGGTGGCGACGTCCGGCATCGCTCCGAGTTCGCCGGCCTGCGTGCGCTCGCGGCTCGAATCGACGCCGGCGAGATCGACAAAGTCCTGGTCCACGATGCGGTTCGCCCGTTCGCGAGCCATCGCTTGATCGAGCGGTTGCTCGCGGGTTTGAAGCGCGCCATCGGCAGCGTGCCTGGACTGCCGATCGACGCGGTAAACGTGGTCGATGGCTGGATCGCCGGATATCCCAGGAACGTCTGGGCCGTCCAAACGCCTCAGGTCTTTCAAGCCACCTGGCTGCTTGAGGCACATAACAAGGCGGCCCGGCAGGGATTCGTCGGCACCGACACCGCCTCGGTGGTCGAATGGGCCGGCGGCGACGTCGCCGTGATCGAGGGCGAGCCTGACAACATCAAAATCACCACGCCCGAGGACCTCGTTCGTGCCCAGCGGATCGCAAATTCGCAGGTATGATCAGCGACTGCGATGGATCCCTACGTTCGGCTGAAAGAGGCCACCAGGTGGATGTGGGCGCTCGGCGATTATCGCGAGCTCGCCAATCACCTCGAGCCGCACGCCCAGGAACTCGCCGTCGCCGCCTGCGTCCAGCCAGGAATGAAGGTGCTCGATGTCGCGGCCGGCAATGGTAATTTCGCGATTGCGGCGGCGAGCCGCGGAGCACACGTCACGGCCACCGACCTGACCCCGAAGATGATCGAGCTCGGTCGGTCGCGGACCGAGGCCGCCAACCTGGAGGTCGAATGGCGCGAGGCGGACGCCGAAGATCTTCCATTTGAGGCCGAGCGCTTCGACCTTGTGGCGTCCGTCTTCGGGGCGATGTTCGCGCCCAGGCCCGAGCGGGTGGCGATGGAGCTCTTTCGCGTGGTCAAGCCGGGCGGGGTGGTGGCGATGGCCAACTATGCGAAGCCCGGGTTCCTTGGCAGCTTTACCGATCTGCTGACGAAATTCTCGATGGCCCCGCCGGGCGGCCTGGAGCTACCGTCGCCCTTTCACTGGGGCGATCCCAACGAAGTCCGGCGTCGGTTCGGCGTCAAGACCTCGTCTTTGCAACTCGTGCGTCGTTCGGTGACTTTCTCATTCCCCTCGCCTGAGGACGGATGGATCGCTTGGGAGCGGACCAACCCGCCGTTGATCGCGCTCAAGTCGATGCTGCCCGCGGACCGCTATCAGGAAATGGTTGAGCAGGGCAAGCGTCTGATGCGAGAGATGAACGCCGCGGGCGACGGCCGGTTAGTCCTCGACTCCGAATACCTCCAGGTCGTCGCCCACAAAGCGCCTTCGGTGAGTTAGTCCGCGTCGTCCTCGGCTCGTGCTGGGAGGTAAAGATAAAGCGGTCCAACCGTATACTTCAACCCACCAAACCGCAAAAAAGGGGTGACCAGTGCAGGTACAGGCCATCATCCCGGCAGCCGGGGCCGGGCTTCACCATGGGGAGTCAAGTGCAAGGGTTCTTCTGCCGGTGGGAGGCCGGTCGCTCATTCGCCGCACGATCGAGGCCTTCGATCGCTGCCCCGAGATAAATGGCATCACGCTGATGATCTCCCAGCGCAACCTGCTGGAAGTTGCCCGCGAGCTGGAGAGCGATGGCTGGCGGAAGGCGATCGACATTCGCCTCGGTGGTGAGCGCCGTCAGGACTCGGTTCGGCTTGGGCTTCAGAGTCTCGCCGCGGACCCGCCGGACTTCGTCATCGTCCACGACGGCGCGCGGCCGCTGATCAGCGACGGCTTGATCCACGCCGGCCTGGAAACCGCACAGCGGTTTGGCGCCGCGACCGCCGCCGTGCCGGTGCGGCACACCTACAAGCATGTCGACAGCTCGGGCTTTGTGCGGGGCACCGTCGAGCGCTCGGACCTGGTGCAGGTTCAAACCCCGCAAGTGTTCCGCTACGACTGGATCCTGGAGGCACACGAAAGAGCCGTCGAGGAGCGGATCGTGGTCGAGGATGACGCAGAGCTGATCGAAAAGCTCGGCAAGCCCGTAAAGGTCTTCTCGGGCTCCTACAGCAACCTCAAGGTCACCACCCGCGAGGATGCGCTGATGGTGGAAGCCCTGCTTGCCGCCGACCCCTTGTGCGTGTAGGGAGCGGCTTCGACGTTCACCGGCTGGCCGTGGGTCGCCGGTTGGTGCTGGGGGGCGTGGAGCTGCCGTGGGACATGGGGCTGCAGGGTCACAGCGATGCCGACGTCATCTGCCACGCGTTGATCGACGCGCTGTGCGGCGCGGCCGGCATCGGCGACATTGGCACACTGTTCCCGGACGACGATCCTCGGTACAAAGACGCGCGCAGCCTCGACCTGCTACGCGAGGTCACCGACCACTGCCGCCGCGCGCGCTGGCTGGTCGAGAACGCCGATGTGACGCTATTGGCCCAGGTGCCCAAGCTTGCGCCTTATCGTGAGGAGATCCGGAACAACCTGGCTGGTGCCCTGGGTGTCGACCCGGCGGCTGTCGGGCTCAAAGCCACGACCACCGACCACGTTGGCGCCATCGGCTCTGGCGAGGCCCTTGCCGCCCAGGCCGTGGTGCTGCTGAAAGAGATGCCATGACGCCGCTCCGCCTGCACAACACCATGAGTGGCCAGGTCGAAGAGTTTGCCCCGCTCGAGCCGGGACACGTTCGAATGTACACCTGTGGCCCGACGGTCCACGACTATGCGCACATCGGGAACTTTCGCACGTTCCTCTTCGAGGATTTGCTGCGGCGGGTCCTGCTACAGCAGGGTTACCGGGTGACGCAGGTGATGAACCTGACCGATGTCGAGGACCGCATCATCAAGAAGGCCTCCGACGCCGGAATCACCATCGATGAGTTCACCGAGAAATACATCGAGGCGTTCTTTCAAGACCTTGATACCCTGCGCATCGAGCGTGCGGAGCGCTACCCGCGGGCGACCCGCCACATCTTCGAAATGGTGGGGCTGATCGAGGTCCTCAATGAGAAGGGCCATACCTATGTCAGCGATGGCTCGACCTACTTCCGGATTGCCACGTTTCCGCCCTACGGTCGGCTGTCGCACCTCGATGTCAGCGGGCTCAGGGCGGGCGCCCGCGTCGACGTGGATGACTATGGTAAGGATGACCCGCGGGACTTCGTGCTCTGGAAGGCCCGCAAGCCCGGCGAACAGGCCTGGGAGACCTCCTTGGGGGCGGGGCGCCCCGGCTGGCACATCGAGTGCTCAGCGATGAGCATGGAGTACCTGGGGGAGAGCTTCGATATCCACACGGGAGGGGTCGACAACATCTTTCCCCACCACGAGAACGAGATTGCCCAGAGCGAGGCCGCGACTGGCAAGACATTCGTGCGCTACTGGCTGCACGCCCAGTTCCTGCAGGATGCCGTCGGCGAGAAGATGTCGAAGCGGCTCAAGAACTTTTCAACCTTGCGGGACCTCCTGACCGAGGGCTACCAGCCGCTTGCGATCCGATATGCGCTCTTGACAGGCGCCCACTATCGCAGCCCGCTGGCTTTTTCTCCGGAGCTCCTCAGGGCGGCGGACAGCGCCGTCAAGCGGCTGGATGAGTTCGCCGTTCGCCTCGGACCGACTCAGGGTGGGGAGCCTCCCCCTGCTGACGTCCAGCAGCGGTGGGACGACGCCCTGCGCGACGACCTCAACCTGCCGGCCGCCGTCGGGCACCTCTTCGAGTTCATCAAGACCTTCAACACGCGTCTCGAGTCCGGCCAGGCCACGCCCGATGAGCGCGCCGCCGCCATGGCGATGCTCCGGCACGCGAACCGGATCCTGGATGTCATCGAATTCCCGCAGGCGCTCGATGCCGATGTCGAGCGGCTGATTGCCGAACGCCAGGCGGCGCGCGACCGTCGCGACTTTGCCCGAGCGGATGCAATCCGTCAGCAACTGCTGGCGATGGGCATCCAGCTGGACGATACGAAGGACGGCACCCGCTGGAAGCGGGTTCGCTAGCACGATCATGCCGCGTCCCCCCGACATCATCTATGGACGCAACCCCATTCTGGAAGCGTTTCGCGCCGGGCGGCCGGTGAAGCGGCTGCTGCTGGCCGAGGGCCTGCGCGATGAACCGAGATTGAAGGAGCTACGCCAGCTGGCCGCCGCCCGCAAGATTGCGATCGAGCCAACCGATCGACGAAAGCTCGACGACATCGCCCATTCGGAGGCGCATCAGGGCGTCGTCGCCTATGTCGGTCCGCGCAAATATTGGGAGCTCGAGCCGATGGCTCGGGCGGCGCTCGCGGATCGGGCTGACGCCGTCTTGCTGATGCTCGACAGCCTCCAGGATCCGCAGAACCTGGGCACCATCAGCCGAACGGCGGAGGCAACCGGCGTCGGCGGCATTGTGACCTCCCATAACCGCTCGCCCGAAATCACGCCGTCGGTGGTCAAAGCCTCGGCCGGCGCCGCGGAGCACCTGCGATACGCGCGGGTCGCCAACCTGGCCCAGGCTACCGACACCCTCAAGGACCTGGGGTTCTGGATCGTCGGGCTGACCGGCGACGCCCCGATGCTGTACACCGTGTTCGACTACCGCCGCCCCCTGGTGCTCGTCATCGGTGCGGAGGGGGAGGGGTTGCACGAGCTGCTCCGCAAGAAGTCCGATGCCCTCGTCCGCCTGCCGATGCTGGGCAAAGTCAGCTCCCTCAACGCGGCCGTTGCCGGCTCGATCCTGCTCTACGAGGTGATCCGTCAGCGACGGTAACGGTCGGTAGGCCAGAACGCCCAGGCGCAGGTCGTCGCCAGCAGGCTGAGCCCAAAGAGCAGCGCAGCTCCTAGATAGCGCCCGGTAATAATGCCGCCGATCCCGAGGACGGCCAGGACGCCACCTTCGGCGGCGAGAATGCGGCCTCTCATTGCTGACCGGGAGAACGCTCGCGATGCTCCTGAAGAGCGGCCTCGTATTCCTCGAGCGACTGAAACTCCTCGGCCTCGAGGAGCACGCGCTTGGTGGCCGTCACCCAATCGCGAGGCAACGTCTTGAACACGGGCAGCCCTCGCCGGCGCCGGTACATGGCGAACAGGCCGATCGCCGCCAGCACCCAGAGTGGACCGACGATCCTGGCGTACTGGTGCGTCAACAGGACCATCACCAGGAAGAAGAGAACGCCCACGAACCCCAGCACCCCCAGGACCGGGAACCAGACCTGGTTGCCCTTGTAGGTGATGCGGATGTTGAGCGGCATCTTGTAGGGACGGGGCGTGAACGGATCTTTGAACCGCAGCACGAACAATGAGATGAAGACCAGCAGATAGCCGGTAGTCGCGCCGAAGGCATAGAGATCGGCGAGGACGTCGATCGCTGCGGTCTTTCCTGGTTGCCCCGGGGTAAAGAACGCGAAGATCGTCTGCAGTAATGCCACGACGCCGAAGACGACCACAGCGCGCGCCGGGGTCGCGAATTTCCGGCTAACTTTTGCAAACCAGGCCGGCAGCAGATCGAACTGCGCCATCGAGTAACTGAGCCGCGAGGAGCTAACCACGCCTGAGTTAGCAGAGATGAAGACGATCAGCGCGCCGATGGCGGCGGTGAGGGGGGCGGCCACCGCCCCGATGATCGGGATCCGGCTGGCGATCAGTGCCACCGGATCGCCCTCATGGCCCCGGAACTCGGTGGGGTGGACCAGGCCGACGGCCAGCACCGAGAACGCCATCGCAAATAGCAAGACCGACAGGACCAGCCCGATCGAGGTGCGCGGGATGATCGTCGCCGGCCGGCGCGTCTCCTGGGCAACCTGCGAAATGGTCTCCAGCCCGACGAACGCGATGATCGCCAGCGAGGATCCGAACGCGAACTGGCTTAGCGACGGGCGATCGAAGAGGAACTCGTGCGACACGATCTCCGGGCGCCACACGAGCACGAACCCGGCCAGGACGATCACGGTCTGAGCCACGATCGCGATTGTCCCGATAATCTCATTGAAGTTCGTCGACACTTTGATGCCGCGAACGTTGAGCCAGATCAGGAGCAGAATGCCGGCCACGGATTCGACCAGCCACAGCCAGGCAAGGTGAACCTGGCCCAGGCTGATCGTGAAGTCGGTGACGTGATGGCCGAAGGTGATCCACGGCAGAAAGTAGTTGAAATAGCCGATCGCCACCACGGTGAAGAGCGAGATGTCGATGGTGTAATCCAGGACCAGCGCCGCCCCGGCGATCAGCCCGGAAAAGTCCCCCAATCCGCGCAAGGTGAAATACTGGCCACCGCCCGCCAGCGGATAGGACGACGCGAGCTCTGCGTAGCAGAGGCCGACGAGGGCGAAGACGAGGCCGGCGGCCAGAAACGCCAGCGGCGCCAGCCCGAGAGCCGCCAGGGTAATGATCCCCAGCGCGGTGTAGATATCGGCGCCGACCGCTGCGTAACCCCACATGTAGGAGCCCCAGACGGAGACGTCCCGGCGAAGCTCGCTCCCGGCGACGATCTCTCCCGGGCGATGGCCGTCGGGCGGGATTTGCATTTTGTGCCCAAGCTAGGACCTCCACGCTTAACCGCTCACCGTACCCGGTACGGATTGATGTACGGATGCCCACCAATTCCGTACACCGTGCACATCCGCCCTGGGTACGGGCCGCGGGGTAGGATGGCATCCGAAGGGACCATGCCGATAAGCCGCACCACCATCGGCGCCCGACTGCCGCGCTCGCTCCCAGGGCCGTATGGGCTGGCCGGGCGGCGCGAGGAGATTGCCGCAGCGGCCGGCTGCATTGGGTTGCTGTTGCTGATCTTTCTCGGCGATCTCGTCACGCCCGTGCAGGTTGCGCTGGGGGGGCTGGGCCTGATTCCGCTTCTGGCGGCCGCCTGGCTACTCTCCGACCGCCTCGCCTTAGCGGTTGGTCTCGTGGCGGTTGGCCAGCTCGTGCTCACGGCGGCCCTCGGCGCCCTGAGTGTCCCGACCGTCATCGCTGAAGCGACAACGTACCTAGTTCTAGGCCTGGTGGTCCGCCTTTATGCCGGCACTCTGTCGGAACTGCTCCGGCGTCAGACCTCAATCAAGCGAGCCGAGCTCACCGGGCGCACCGGCGTCGAAGCGCTGACCAAGCGAGAGCGCGAGGTCGCGCAGCTGGCGGCCCAGGGCTATACCGCTCGCGAGATCGGCGAACATCTCCACATCGGCGAGCGAACCGTCGAAACGCATGTGGCCAACGTCTGCAGCAAGCTGGGGCTGAAGGCCAAGGTCGAACTGGTCCGCTCGGCGGCCCGACTCGGCCTATAACGAAGCCGATGGAGCGCCTGATCGTCGACGGCTACAACATCATCTTTGCCTGGCCGGAACTATCGGCGCTCAAGGACGTCAAGCTGGAGGATGCTCGCGACCTGCTCGTGTCCATGCTTGCCGACTACGCGGCCATGACGCGCCAGAAGGTGACGGTTGTCTTCGACTCCCATCGGCGGCCGGACGCCGAGGCTTCCCAGCAGACGGTCAGCGGCGTTCAGGTCGTTTACTCCGGGCGCAAGACTTCCGCCGACCATGTCATCGAGAAGCTGCTCTTCGAGGCGAAACCCAACGAGGAAGTCACGGTCGCTACCTCCGACGCCCTCCAGCGCGACCTCGCCCTGGGCCGCCAGATCAAGACCGTGTCGGCGCTCACGCTGAAGAGCCAGGTGGATGCCGTCCTGGCCCGCCGCGATCAGCAGATGGGTGATCGCCAGGCGCGCTCGGATATCTCGCGCCGGCTCGAGGATCGGCTGGACCCCAAGACACGTGAGCGCCTGGACCGGATGCGGCGCGGCGAATCGCCGCCGAAATGAAAAGAGGGCCGCGCGATGCGGCCCTCCAATCTGCAGGAACTAGCAGTGCGGCAGTCCGGGGCTGAACCGGTTGAACGCCGGGGTCGTCGTGTAGTAGTCGGTCACGTAGGAGCCGTCGCTGAGGCGGTCCCAGATACTCGTGCCCCTGATCACGCTGGTGGACCGCACCTGGCAGACGATCATGATGCGCTGGCCGGCCGGCAGGATACCCAAGGTGCGAAACCCGGCGCCGGGACCAGACCGTTGCCGGATCACGTCGGTCGTGCGATACGGATGTCCCGCAGGTTGCGCGGGCGCCGGCGTCGTCTGCGATACGGGCTGCACTACTGCGCCCACGAAATGGATGTAGCGGTGCGCCTGCGTCGTGCGCTGACCATATCGCAGGTAATTCGACCAGTTGTACTCTTCCACAGTGGCATTGCCCGCGTGGTCGACCGCCATCACGTACGCCACGTGTCCGCCCGTCCAGGCACCGTCCTCCCCGCCGTGCCAGACGGCCACGGAACCAACCGTCGGGTGCGTGTCGACAACGTAGCCGATCGAGGCGGCGGCCGCATCCCAGCTTCCACCGTTGCCAAAGAAGGCCGTCTTGCCATTCGGCCCTTTGAGCGAGGCCCCATGGAAAACGATACCTTCCTGGCTCAAACGAAACGCGACGAATGACGTGCAGTACCCGGTGTAAAAGCCCCACGGATCGAGCTTGTTGGCCGTCCCTCGATAGGGATAGTCATCGAGCCCCGCGGCGCTCACTGTCAACGCAGGGATTCCGACCAGAAGTACCGCCGCGCCCATCGCCGCCGAGAACGCCTTGCGCCAGCTGAACCTGTCGCGATCCATTGGGCAGATGCCCCCTCACCATCGCGCGCGTCGCGCGGAATTTGCCTCCCCGTCCGCTGCCGATACAACGGACGGTCCGCCTGGATGGCATCGCCCCGTAGCCAATCGTTGTCAAGTGGTGGCAGCGCTGTTGGCGGCCGTCACCGTCTTACCAACAGATCGTGATAATTCCCTCCCACCAGTTTTGGCCGCGCCCAGCGGAAGACGAGCAACGCCCAGCTCCACCCCAATAGCAGCCCGGCAATCACGTCGGTGGGATAGTGGATCCCGAGATAGACGCGCGACCCGGCCACAGCGAGCCCGATCAGGACGGCGAGCATCATGAGGACCTGGCGCCAGCCGCGGTTCAGACCCAGCGAAAGCAGGATCGCGATCGTCAGGTAGATGGCGGCCGCCTGCGTACTGTGCTCAGACGGAAAACTGAGCGACGTCAGGTGGCTGAGGGGCTCGATGGTCGGGCGCGGCCGCGCGACGATCAGCTTGGCAACCGATGGCAGCGTGGCGCTGCCGGCGGCGATGACCATGAGGGCGATGTCGTCGGCGGGGCGCTTCCAGCGGCGGAGGAGCACCAACGCAATCGAGAGCGGCGCCAGCAGGACGAACGATCCGGCGTCACTGACAACCTGTGCGACTGACGTAGCTGCGGCGCTTCGGTGCGCGGCGACGGTCTCCAGGACTTGAATATCGAACCCGGGAGCCCATGCCTTCACGCGCAGTCCCACGAGAGCCGTGACGACCGCGAGTCCGAGAAAGATGCCAAGCACTCGTACGGAGAAGGCCGCCAGCGCCGACCGATTATTGATGGTGGTCTCTGAAGCCTGCCGGGGTGATGACCTTCAACCCGCCGGGGACGATTTCGAATCTGCCCGGAATTTTGCCGGCGATCTCACCGTCCAGCGTGACATCCATCGGATCCGGTGTCTGTACCGTCAGGCTCGAAACCCGCGAGATGCGGAATCCCCGGATACTGCGGTGCAACCCGATGGCGGGATAGAGGGCGGAGCGGATCAGTCGCCGCATCGGAAGGTGTTCCACCATCAGGACATGCAGCGACCGGTCGTCCGGAGCCGCACCCGGAATCTTCAGGTCGAGGAAGCCGCCGAACACCGGGGCATTGATGACCGCGAGGTGCACGAGTTGTAAATGCTCACGTGTTCCTTCGTGTTCGACCTGGCAGGAGAAGACGGGCCGTTCCTTAAGCGCCAACGCGGCGGCCACGGCGTAGGTCAACCGGCCAAGTCGCTCGCGGAGATCCGCACGTGTCGCGAAGCGGGCAAACTGCACATTGAGACCGGCGGCGGCGGCGTGGACAAAATGCCGAGCCGGCTGCCCGTCGCCCGTCAGCCGTCCCGCATCCACGCTCGATACCCGCCCATGGGTCAGGAGCCGGACGGCGTTCTCCACGTGCATCGGGATGGTGATCGATCGAGCAAAGTCATTCGAGGTCCCCAGCGGAAGAATCCCAAGCACCGCCGGGGTTCCGATGAGGGCGTTCGCGACCGCGCCGACGGTGCCATCGCCCCCCGCTGCAACAACGATTGGCGCACTGGAGTGGGCGCGCTGGAGCATACTCGGCAGACGCGGAAGGTCACCCACCGGGATTTCAGAGGTGACGTCCAGCCCCGTTGCGGCCATCGCTTTCCGAGCCCGGACGAGCATGCGCTCGTGACCGGGGTGCGGGCTGACAACCAGGATTAGTTGATTCGTCTGGGGGCGCTGGCTTGCGGGAACTGGACCCAACCCGTCCCACCATTGGCGAGTGGAGCGAATCAGCGGCCCACTGACGAGCCCCATCGCGGTGCCAATGGCGGCGCCCGCCAGGACATCGAAGGGATAGTGCACGCGCAGGCGCACCCGCGAATAGGCCACGCCGGTGGTTAACGGCAGGATGGGCAGGAGCATCCGTGGGTCTTCCACGGCAACGCCCGTGGCGAAGGCGAATGCCGACGCCGAGTGACCCGACGGAAACGAAAAACTGCCCGGCATACTGATCGGCAGGGGCCGGTCGCTGCGCCGTCTCGCGGGTCGCTCGCGCCGAGCGAGGTACTTCAGCGGCAGGTTGACGAGGGTTGACGTGATCGCGATCGAGACCACGCCCCGAAGGGCTGCCCGGCGCGTGCGGGTGCCACCGAAGATCGCCATCACGCCGGCGATGGAGAGCCAGAGCAGCGAACGATTCGCGCTGTTGCTCAGACGCCGCAGACTCAGATCGGCGATGCGCCGCTCCTCCCGGGTCAGCCGATCGAATAGGCGTCGATCAAGTGCGTCGAGCGCGGCGAACGGGCGGAACAGTCGTTCCATTTAACGGCAGATGTAAACCCAGCCGCGCGCCGTTTGCACCCAACCGCAACGGGGGATTGGCGCCGGCAGTCGTCTCGCCGCGACGAGCACGGGTGCCGCTGGCGGCCTGGGCTGGTAGAACTCGACCACCTCGCGGGGATCGGTCGGCTGGACCGGCGTCCCTGCCGCCAGCAGCTCGCTGACCGTGACGAACCGGAAGCCCCGTTGCTGTAGCGCGGGGACGATGAGACGCAGGGCCGCGGCGGTGCCTGGAGCGTTGGCGCCTCCCTGCAAGTGCATCACCACGATCGACCCTGGCTTGACACTCGACAGCACGACTGACGCAATCTGCTGCGCGTGCGGATTGAACGCATCGATGGAGTTCACATTCCACTGGACGGGGATCAAGCCTGCCGCGTGCACGAGATCGAGGGCCTCTCGGTCGTAGCACCCACCAGGGAACCGGAAGTAAAGCGGCGCGACGCCGGTCACCCGTTGGATCGCCTGCTGGGCGAAGCTGATTTGCTGCGCTTGCTCGGCTCGGCTCACCCAGCTCAGGCGGTAACAGGGAGCGTGAAAGGCGGGGTGTGAGTAGCTGTGGTTGCCGATTTCAAAGTCCGGATCACTGGCGAGCCGCCGGGCGACGGCAGGGTACATCTCGGCCCACATCCCGGTCATGAACAAGGTCGCGTGGATCTGGTTGGCTTGGAGATAACCGATCGCATCCGTGTTGATCCATACCGCGCCGGTGCGGGCGACCGCGGCCATTTGCGGGGTCATATCCAGGTCGAACGTCAACGCGACCAGCGGCTGCGCCGTGTTCGCGGCCAACACGATGCGCAGCGCCGGCGGCGGTTGGGCGGCGGCCGGCGGTCGGATGAAATCGGCGGCGGAATCGAGATCGACGGCGAGCTTCGCGACGAGTGGGCGGATGATCGCCGTGCCGCCCGGCGGGGGAACGGCGTCCAGCGCCGCCAGCAGCAATGCTGGAATCATCAGGAGGGCCCCTCGCCGCATTTCCTTTCCGGCTACTCGGTCGCTGCGGGCGCGATCGCAGCGACCAGTGCGAGGTCGCCTGGCCTGACGGACTTCGGATCGAACTTTCGGACGTTGGCTGCCATCTTCGTTAGCGCCTCCGCCATCGACATCGGCGGCGCGGCGTCCTTTTTCCGCGAGGGCGGCGTGAAGCGGACTGGATTGATCCGCGCCACCACCACGGCGCGCAGATAGGGACTCTTCATTCCCATGGCCTGCATTGTTTTCAGGTGGGCCGCAACCCGGTCGTCGATGTCCATGATGCGGACCGCCCACTGCTCCCGCTGACGAAGTGCCGCAGGCAGGGTGCTGTCGAGAAAGCGATCGACCTTGTTGAGGACGGATTGGTACGACGAGCCGGCGAAGCGCGAGCGCTGCTCATAGGCGACCCCGAGCGTGAGGAAGGCGGGCGATTCGAAGGTGACCGCGTGCTCCGTCTCTTTGGAGCGGGGCTGCTCTTTTGCGAGCTGGCGCGCCATCCGGATCACCTCGAGCGAGCGATCGCGCAGGTTGTGGGCTTTCTCGGTGTTGAGCGCGAGGATGCGAAAGGCCAGCTTCTCATCCGGGACGAGCAACGCCGTCACGGTGCGCATGCCCAGGCGTCGCGCTGCCTCGAGCCGATGCCGTCCGTTTGGCGACCAGAAGCCGTCTTTCGATGGAACCGCAATCACTGGATCGAGGAAGAGCCCGGCTGCGCCGATGGCGTCGGCCAGGCGAGTGGCGTGGGTTCGGGAAAGGTCGCGCTGAAAGGGGGTGGCCACTACCTTCTTGATGGGGAGGGAAGCCAGCACCAGCGCCTGGCCCGCGAATGGATCCCGATATGCGCCGACGACCACGCCGCCCTGCTTTTCTACCTGGGCGGCAAGCTCGGAGACGTCGTTGCCCTTGGGGTCGACGATGCTTTCGCGCGGCTCCGGACCACGTGCCGCGGCGGGCTTCCGCGAGCGGGTCGCCCTCGTCGGGGCCTTCGCTTTCGACTTCTTCGCAGCGGCCATATCGAAAGACTACGGTTTCAGGCCACGAGCCTCGTACAGCAAAGAATTGGAGCCCACAGCCGGGGTTGAACCGGCGACCTTCGCCTTACCAAGGCGACGCTCTACCACCTGAGCTATGTGGGCTCGGGTATGGGCAGAGGAGGATTCGAACCCCCGAAGGCGCTAGGCCAACTGATCTACAGTCAGTCCCGTTTAACCACTTCGGTATCTGCCCGACCGGGTGATTTTACCGACAATTGCCAGGTGGGGAAACGCCGCTGGCTCCTTTGGCAGGGCTTGATCGTGCCGAGCCTGGAACGCTTCATCCTGAGCGCCACGGCGAACGGATTTGAACTCAAGGGGCTACTTCTGCAAGCCCACAAGGACGCGCCCTTTGTGGCGCACTATACGATCCGCGCCGATGCTGGCTGGCGGACCCGTGAGGTCGAGGTCGAGCTCCAGAACGGTGGCCGGACAAGCCTCAGCCTTTCGACCGACGGTGCCGGTCACTGGACGCGTGACGGCGAGCGCCTGGGTAGCCTGGACAACTGCTTGGACGTCGATTTGGAGTGGTCGCCGTCCACGAATACGCTGCCGATCCGCCGGCTTACCCTTTCGCCTGGCGAATCGAAAGCGGTCAACGCCGCGTGGGTCCGGTTCCCATCCCTGGATGTGGAGCGCCTCGAGCAGACGTACGAGCGGCTCGATGATCGACGCTACCGCTACCGCTCAGGTCGCTTTACGGCGGAGCTTCTGGTGGACGACGATGGGCTGGTCTCCCAGTATGGTTTCAACTGGAAGGCCGTCGCCACCAGCGGAGAGATGGTTAATTAGAAGAGCCGCATGCTACACTATCAATATCAACTTACAGGTATGTCATGCTACCACTAAGTACGCGTACTGTAAGCGGTACGGAAGGGAGGATGTCCGATGCCACGCGGAGCCAGTCCGAAGCGAGAACGACAGTACGAGCACATCAAGCAGAGCGCCAAGAAATCCGGGCGCTACGGTAGCCGCGCCGAGGAAGTTGCGGCGCGGACGGTCAACAAGATCCGGCGCGAGACAGGGGAGACCAGGTCGCAGCGATCGCGTCCGAAGAAATCCCCTGGCCGGTCGAGAACGCTAAAGTCGCGCGCCGGCAGCTCCCGGACGAAGTCCCGGACGCCTTCGCCGTCGCGGTCGCGCCGGCCGTCCGCCACCTCGAAGACCCGAGCCCGCCGCCGGGCGTCGGGGTCGCGCCGGACTTCTACCGGCCGAGGGTTCGCCGGCATGAGCGACGCGCGCCAGCGAGCCATCGCCGCCGAGGGCGGTCGGGCGGCCCATCAGCGGGGAACCGCGCACGAGTTCTCGAAGGCAGAAGCGCGTGAGGCGGGACAGAAGGGCGGTGAGGTCGTCAGCAAGAACCGCAGCCACATGGCCGAGATCGGCCGCCGGGGAGGCGAGCGCTAGACCCGACTAAACTTGCCGCATGGCGACGACGGTCGAGCGCCCTACCCCGGCGCCACCGGTCGTGACCGTCCCTGACCGGTTCAATATCGCGGACTACCTCGTCGATCGTCATGTTCGCGAAGGACGTGGTGGGCGGACCGCCATCCTCTGCGGCCGTGAATCCATCACCTATGCCCAGGTCGCGGATCGATCGAACCGGATCGGCAACGGCCTTCGCTCCCTGGGCGTCCGTGGCGAGGAGCGGGTGCTGCTTTTGCTGCTTGATACGCCCGCATTCGTCTACAGCTTCTTCGCGGCGCAGAAGATCGGTGCGGTCCCGATCCCGACGAACACGCTGCTGAAGAGCCAGGACTATCGCTATATGCTCAACGACTCGCGGGCGAGGGTCGCGATCGTGAGTGAAGCATTGCTGCCGCAACTGGCCGCCATCCCGCGGCATGAGCTGCCATATCTCGAGCGCATCGTGATCGACGGCGCGGCCAGCGGGGAGTTGAGTGGCCTGGACCAGTTGCTGACCGGATCTCCGGCGCTCGACCTGGAACAAACCAGTAAGGATGATGCGGCGTTCTGGCTGTACTCGTCAGGCACCACCGGGTTCCCGAAAGGCGCGGTTCACCTCCACCACGACATCCTCTACACCGTGGTCTGCTATGCGCAGGGCGTCCTCGGCATCACCGCCGCCGACCGCACCTTCTCGGTGGCCAAGCTTTTCTTCGCCTACGGACTGGGCAACGCGTTGACGTTTCCGTTTGCCGTCGGCGCGACGACGATCCTCTGGCCGGGCGCGCCCACGCCGCCTAACGTGTACGCGCAGATCGAGCAGCACAAGCCGACGCTGTTCTACTCAGTGCCGACCAATTACGGGCAGTTGCTGGCTCATAAGCGAGAGGGCGGGGACTTCGACCTATCGACCATTCGACAGGCGGTCTCTGCGGGAGAGGCGCTCCCAAAGGCGCTCTATGAGCGCTTCAAGGCGCGCTTCGGCGTCGAGATCCTCGACGGGATCGGCAGCACGGAGATTCTGCACATCTTCATCTCAAATCGACCCGGTCAGGTGCGTCCCGGCTCGGCCGGGAAGCTGGTGCCTGGCTATGACGCGCGGATTGTCGATGAAACTGGGGCCGATGTCCGGGATGGAACCGTCGGCAACCTGCTGATCAAGGGCGACAGTACCTGCGCGTATTACTGGAACAAGCACGAACGGACCAAAAGCACCATCGAGGGACACTGGATCCGGACCGGCGATAAGTTCTCCCGCGATCCGGATGGCTACTTCTGGTATGCCGGTCGCGCCGATGACATGCTCAAGGTCGGTGGGATCTGGGTCAGCCCGGTCGAGATCGAGAGCACGCTCGTCGAACACCCGGCGGTGCAGGAGGCGGGCGTGATCGGGCGGCGGGACGCCGACAACCTGGAGAAACCGATGGCGTACGTCGTACTGGCGGCCGAATACGTGCCGTCGCCGGAGCTGGCCCGAGAGCTGCAGGATTTCGTCCGGTCGAAGATCGCGGAGTACAAGCGTCCCCGTTGGGTCGAGTTCGTCGAGGCGCTGCCCAAGACGGCGACCGGCAAGACGCAACGCTTCAAGCTGCGCGAGACCGCCGCGTCAGAGCCGGTCTAGCGCGGAGTAGCATTTCCGTCCCTCGTCTGCGGGGGACGGAGGGGTTGGCGCCCTACTTCTCGACCTTCACGCCGTGCCAGAACGCCACGTAGTCCTTGATCTCGGCCGCGGCCGGTTTGGGGGACGGATAGAACCAGGCCGCGTCCTTGTTCGTCTGGCCGTCGACCGCCACCGTGTAATAGCTGGCTTCTCCCTTCCAGGAGCAGATGGTGTGGGTCGCGCTCGGCTGGAAAAGGTCGCGCTTCACCGCGTCTGGTGGAAAGTAGTGGTTGCCCTCCACCACGATCGTCTTGTCGCTTTCGGCGAGGGTCGCGCCATTCCACACTGCTTTCATTGCCCTAGGAACAACCTCCTCCGGCTGTCAACTTATTCCCCCAGCGGCGGCGGGCAGAACCTGCCGGTGGGCGTCGAGCGTATACACGTTGTACGCGTGGCGGATGACCGGCTGGGCGACGTTGCGGACCGGGATCCCGGCCGGGGTTCGACCCTTCTCCGTGCCGTGATGGGCGTGACCGTGCAAGACCAGGTCGGCGCCCGCGTTATCCACCGCCTCCGCCATCAGGTAGCTTCCGAGGAAGGGATAGATCTCGAGTCGCTCACCTTCGAGCGTCGCCTCGATCGGCGAATAATGCAGCAGCGCGATTCGGAGGTCGGCTTCCAGCGCCGCTAACGCCTGCTCGAGCCGGTCGGACAGCATCTTGGTATGAGCAACGAACGCCTTCATCTCAGGCTCGCCGAAGTCGCTGCCGTGGGCCCCCCGAAAACCGCCGCCGAATCCCTTCGTACCGGCGATACCGACCCGGACGCCATCGACATCGATGGCGACGGCATCGCCTTCGAGAACCTTCACCCCTGCGTGCTCCAGCACCCGGCGGACTTCGTCCTCCCGGTCGGCATGATAGTCATGGTTGCCGAGTACGGCCACCGCGGGGATCGGCAGGCCGCGCACCTGGTCGGCGAGAACCCCGACTTCTTCCGGTCCGCCGCACCGCGTGAGGTCGCCCGCGAGCAGCAGGATATCGGCGCGATCGGGGAGATGCTGGAGACTGGGCCGCAGGATGTCCTGGGAGCCGACGCCGTAGTGAAGGTCGCCGACGGCCGCGATCCGGATCATGACACCGGCTCCTCGCCGTCAGGCTCAGCCGCGGAGACGACCGTCGTCTCATTGACGATTTCGTAGCCGGGAAGCAGCTCGCTGGCCACGTCCGTGATGGTCTGACGCAGCTCAAGGGTGGCGACATTCCCTCCGAGCATCACGCGATGCTCCTTCACCTCGACTTTGAGGTCCTGCTCAGAGACGCGCGGGTCATGGATCAATTTCTCACGGATGTGCTCGGGAAGATAGTCGGCTCGCGTTTCGCTCACTGCGCGTAGACCTCCTCGTACAGACGACGTACGACCCAGGACGGCACCAGGATGTCGTTGGACTGCGCGTAGATCAGCAAGGCCAGGATCCGGCGAGCCCCGACCCGGGCGCGGCGGAGAAGATAGTTCCAATCGAGGTCGGCTCGACCGAGGATGGCGAGCGCGTCGAACCAGTGCCGGGCCGTTTCTTCCCGGTGAACAATCCCCTTGATAACGATCTGGTCTTCGGCGCTTGGAATCCGCAAACGCAGGCCCTCGTAGTCCCGCTCGATCGACCGGCTCAGCATCTCGTCGTCGAGGTAGATGCCGCCCAGCACCATAAAGATGATGTCGACCATTACATCGCGCTTGAACCCCTTGTAGATCCAGACCGGGTCCGTCTCTTCGGTGCTAAAGCCGGCGACTCGAAGCACCGCGAGGACGTCGCGGGCGTCGTCCGGCCGGACCATGAGATCGATGTCGTGGGTCCAGCGCGGGCGCCCCACCAGGGACGAGGCCAGGCCGCCCAGGACCAGGAAACGATACCCGGCCTGGCCGACCGCCTCGACGGCTTCGCGCAGGACGCTCGCGAAAGCGGCCTCGGCGTCCGCCTCCTGGCGCCTGACCTTCAGGATGTCACCCTTCGAGATAGTCGCATTATCTCCCCTCCCCCCTTTTGGGCGGAGGGTCGGGGAGGGGTCTTACGACTTGGGGATCGCTTTCTTCGGGTCGATGAAGGGCTTCGGTACGACCCGGGCGGCGAGATCGCCCCAGGGGGTTGCGACTGTCAGGCTGGTCCCCGGCTCCGCGAGCGCCACCGGTACCATCGCGTACCCGACATTCTTCTTCAAGCGTGGCGAGTGGATCGCCGAGGTCACCTGCCCCACCTGAGCATCGCCATGGCTGACCACCCACTTGGTGTCGTTGAATTCGACTGGCGGCCCCTCGATCTCGATGCCGGCGATCTTCCGCCGCACGCCCTGGGCCTTGATCCGTTGCAGGACCGCCTTGCCGACAAAGTCATCCGCTTTATTCAGGTCGACCGTCCAGCCGAGCCCGACTTCATAGGGGTTGTCGGCGAGGGTCATGTCGGCGCCGTAGTTGAGGATGCCGGCCTCGATACGGCGGATGTCCGATGGACCGGTTGGCCGGATCTGATACGGCTTGCCGGCGCGCATCACCCGCTCCCACAGTTCATCGCCGCGGCTCCCGTCGCGTAAGTAGATCTCGTAGCCGACCTCGCCGGTCCAGCCGGTACGCGTCACGACGACCGGGACGGAATCGAGCGACGCCTCACTGAAGTCGTAGTAGGGCATCGAGGCGATCCGGTCGCCGAACAGGTCGGCGACCAGCGGCTTCGACTTGGGGCCCTGCAGCTGGAGGGGCCAGACATCGGGTTCCTGGATCTCGACCCGCATCCCGCTGTTGACCGCCACGCCTCTGGCCCAGAGCAGAACGTCGCTGTCGGCGAGTGAAAGCCAGAAGCGGTCTTCGGCGATGCGCAGCAGCACAGGGTCATTGATGATGCCGCCGTCGTCGGCGGTGATCAGCACGTACTTGCCCTGGCCCACCGCGCATCCCGATAGGTCGCGGGGCGTCAGACGCTGGGTGAGCGCGAACGCGTCCGGCCCACTGATCTCGACCTGGCGCTCGACCCCGACGTCCCAGATCGCCACATGTTCGATCAGGTGCCAGTACTCGGTGACAGGGTCGTCGTAGAAGCTGGGCAAGAACGTGTGGTTGTAGACCGTGTAGGCGCGGCAACCATAGCGCTGGGTGGCCTCGAAGTAGGGGGAGCGGCGCAGCCGGGCGCCGCGCTGGATGAGCTGCATGTCGAACGGCGTCACGACCATGCAGAGATGTTACGTCCCCTGGTCAGCCTCACTCGACCAGAGGTAAGCCGCCGACTGGCCACTGATATAGAGGAAGGCGACCACCGCCAGCCCCGTGCGCAGATACCACGTGACGTGCGGCGTCCCGATCACGATCAGCACGGCGGCGAGCAAGCCGCCGCCGATCGGGATCACCCAACGCCAGAGCCGTCGAAACTCCTCCTTCGCTCTGCCGGCGACAAATTCCCTCACTGCTTGTGGGGTAGGGTCGGGGTGGGCAATCATCGTCAATCTCTTTCCCACGCTACCGACTGCAGCAAACACCCGGCCGTGATCCCGTTTCCTGGTCGTCCCGGGCGGCTTGACCGCGAGTTACCGCTTGACCGCCGGGATTGCCGCCGCCTAAACTGACGTTTTCGGATTCCTGAGTTTGTAGATCTAGATAGTCAACTATATGTCAAGTACAGCTACCGAGCTGCCTCTATACGATCGCACGGCGCGCAGGGCGCACCAATGGACGATGGTCGCCCTGGTCGCCGTGGGGCTCATCCTGCAGGGAACGGCAGGCGGCGCGCTCGTCGCAATTGCCGGGGCTATCATGCTCGCGGGCCGCTTCTGGTGGCCGGCAGACGTCGTTCGCCAGCTCGTCTGGCGAGCCCTTGAGCCGGCCGGCATCCTGAAGCGCGACGACGTCCACGAGGACCACGAGACCCGCCGGATCGCGCGCACGATCGGCGGTATCCTCTGGCTGATCGCCGCCGGATTGCTCGTCGCCGGCGACTCGGTGCTGGGCTGGGTGATCAGCATCCCGATTGTCCTCATGGTGGCACTCGATGCGAGCCTGAATTTTTGCGCCCTCTGCTTCGTGGTGGCGCAACTCGACCAGCGCGGCATCCTCCGCCGGGCGTAAACGGATGAGCGAACGTGCCTTGGTCCTCGCCGTCTTCGCCGCCTCGGTCGTGGTCATCGTCGTGGTTGCGCGCGCGTGGTCGGCGCGTCGCCTCATCGCCCTGCGCGCTCGAGGGCACCAACGGTTATGGTCGGCGCTCGGCGAGACGCCGGACGGACGGCCCTCTCTCGTCGTCTTCTCGACCCCGAGCTGCACGGCCTGCCGCGCCGCCCAATATCCGGCGGTAGAGGCGGTCGCCGCGCGCTTCGGGTCAGCGCTGCGGGTCGTCAAGATTGACCTGGCTCGGCGACCGGCAATCGGCCACGCGTTCAACGTGCTGACCGCGCCCACGACCGTCGTGCTGGCCGGCGATGGCCGGGTGGGCAGCTTCAACCACGGGTTCGCACCCGCCGACCAACTGTTCGCGCAGGTCAGCGCGCTCGGCGTCTTGCCAGCGTCGCCTCGGTAGCCGACGCCGCTAGGGCAATCAATTCGGGTGGCACCTGGGTCGCGCGCCCGTCGCTCAGACGCACCCACACCCATTCGGTCAGCACCTCGGCAAAGAGCTCGCCGTCGGCGGCCCGACGGATGGTGGTCCGCCGCACGCCGCGGGCTCCTCGTACCAACTCGACTCTCACGGTGAGCTCCGCCTCGTCGCCGTAGACGGCCGGCCGGTGATAGGTGATCTCCGTGCGGCGGATCACCCAACCGCCGCCGTGCCGTTCCGACCACTCGCGGCCGTACCCGGCGGCCTCCGCATGGGCGGTGGCGATCTCCTCGGCCCAGCTCAAGTAGACGGCGTTGTTGACGTGGCCGCGGCTGTCCAGCTCGTAACCGCGCACCGGCCAGCGCATAGTGAACTGCAGCGGGTCAGCGCGCGGCAGTTCGGCAGGCACCCTCGTATAGTTTGCCCTCTCTCTATCCTGATCGTTGGAGGTTGATGCCAATGCACGTCAGAGAACTGGGCCACTTGGTCCTGTACGTCAGGAACCTCGATCGCTCTCGGCGCTTCTACCGCGATCTGCTTGGCTGGAACGAGATCACGGTTCCGGGGAAGGAGCTCGGCTTTCCGGCCGCGGCGTTCTCCTCCGGCCGCACCCATCACGAGCTGCTGCTGATCGAGGTCGGCGAAGACGCGGCGCCGATCCCGCGCGGGCGCAGGGTCGGCATGTATCACTTTGGCCTGAAGATCGGCGAGACGGACGACGAGTTGCGCGAGGCGCGCGACCAGCTGGTGGCCGGCGGTGCTCGCCTCGTCGGCAGTGCCGATCACGGCGTGACCCACAGCCTCTACATCGAAGATCCCGACGGTAACGAGATCGAGCTGTACATCGACGTGCAGCCCGCGGTCTGGAAAGAGGACCCAGCGGCGGTCTTCGCGCAGCCGCGTCCCCTTCGGCTCTAGCGGGCCAGATCGTCCGCGCCCACCGCGCAAGCTCGTGCCGGGAGTGGCGTTCCACCTCTATGGGTCGCAGCAAGCGGTCTGATCGGGTTGAGTCCGCGCTTCGGCACGCCGATGCCACACTCGAAGCCTGGTTTCGCCGGAGCCGCGTCACCACCCGGCAGGCGTCCGTGGTGTTCGCCCGCCTTCTTCGCCGGGCCAAAAAGCGCAGCGCCGGCGTCCTTCGTCAGCAGGTCCACGAGTTGCAGGGGGGTCTCAAACACCTGAGTTCCGGGCTCGAGCAGCTCGAAAAGGACCGCAACCCCGCCACGAGGAAGCGCCGTGAGCGTCCCGCGCCCATAGGGCGGACGGCTAAGCGCCCCCGCAAGGCGAAGAAAGCCGCCTAGTCTCGGGCGAGAGCCTCGCCGGCACGGCGCTCCTAGGCGAGGTTCTGCTCCACAGCGTACCTGGTGGCGGCGCTCCGCGATTTGATGCCCAGCTTCGCATAGATCGATCGCAGGTGGGCATCGATGGTGCGAATACTGAGACCGAGCCGCTCGGCAGTCTGCCGATTCGTCATGCCGGCCGCCACTAGCTGGAGGATCTCGACCTCCCGCAGCGTCAGGCCGTCAGTCCGGCCGAGCCTAGTCAAGGCTGGCGAACAAGGTGCATTGCGCTGGCAACGGGATTATGAGAAGGTAAGTGGACATTTTCTGTCTCGATCATTGCTAATCATAGCAGTCACTGGAGAGCGCAATGAGCGAAAAGCTGCTCAACACGGCCGAAGCCGCGGCGTTCTTGCGCGCCAGTCAGGCGTCGGTGCGGCGCTGGGCTGACGGGGGTCTGCTGGCTGCCAGCCGCATCGGTCGGCGTGGGGCCCGCCGTTTTCGCGAAGAGGATCTGCTTCGGTTCATGGGTCGGAGCCCGGTCGGAGCCTCGCCCGCCGTTCCAGGGTTGCCCCGCGCGCTGCTGTTCCAGGGCATGGCGGTGCGATTGGGCAGCCACCTGGCCTGCCTTTATGGGACGGACGCGGGACGGCTGCGCGTTGGCCTGCCATTTCTGCGAGAGGGGCTGCTCGCCAATCAGACCTGCTTGCTCTACGCGTCGGGCGCCTTTAAAGATGAGTACCTTCGGGCGCTCAAGAGCGAAAAGGTCGACGTCACGGCCGCGATCAAGGCCGGGCTCCTCGTGCTCATGGCGGTTCGCCGCACGACGATCGATGACTGGATCGCGGAATTCGAGCGCGTAGTCGCGGAGGCTTGCCGCGATCGACCGGGTCCTGTCCGCTTTGTCGGAGACACCACGGCCGGAATGCGCAGCGTCGGCTCGGCCCGCTCACTGCTGCGGCTCGAGCAAGAGTTGACGGCCGTCGTCAAACGACTCCCGGTCGTGATGCTGTGCCCCTACGACGCTCGCGCCTTCGACGGCGTGCAGGTGATGGAGGCCCTGAAGCATCACTTCGACACGTTTGATTACCAACTGGGGTATTTCCTGAGCTAGGGTGCCAGTCGCGGCGAGCGACTGTATCGGCAAGACTGCCTATCTTTCGATCTCGACGCGACCCCCTCGGCGGTCTGGCATGCTTGCGGCATGTCAAACACCTTTACGCCCACACTTCATCCTTGGATCGAACGTCGCATGAAAGAGGGGCCGGTCAAAGTCGCCGACCTGATGCGAAAGGGCACGAGCCCGATCAGCCGTTTCAACACCTGGCTCGCGGTCAAGGTGACGAACGGAGTCGGCACCATGTGGTGCGCCTACGCTTTCGCCGCCCTGGCGCTTGTCTCGCTTCCCGCCGCGATCGCTTCGCGTAACCCCGTCGTGCTGGTGTCGTGGATCAGCCAGACATTTCTGCAGCTTGTCTTGCTGAGCATCATCATCGTCGGCCAGAATGTCCTCGCCGCTGCGTCCGACAAGCGGGCTGAGGCCACCTATGAGGATGCGGATGCGGTGTTGCACACCGCGCTGCAGATTCAGGACCACCTGGCGGTACAGGACACCGAAATCGAGAAGATCCTAGAACAACTGAGATCGGTCCGCCCGACCTGAGCTTCGAGTCGGGATCGGCCGGTCGCGGGTCTCGCATCCCGCCACCCCTGTACGCCCTGGGTTCGATCGCGTCGGTCCAGCTGGGTGCGACCCTTGCCCGGCGCCTGTTTGCCGAGCTTGGCCCAACCGGAACGGTTTTCCTCCGCGTCGGGTTCGGGGCCCTCGTCCTGCTGGCGATCGGTCGACCGCGCTGGCGGAGGTTGCCCGCCAATCAGTGGCGCCCTGTCGTCCTCTTTGGCCTGATCATCGCGGCCATGAACCTGTGCTTCTACCAGTCGATCGCGCGCATCCCGCTGGGTATTGCGGTCACGATCGAGTTCATCGGTCCATTGGGCGTCGCGATCGCTGGCTCGCGCAAGGCCCTCGACTTCGGCTGGGCGACGACGGCGGCGGTCGGGGTGGCGTTGCTTTCATTTACCGGACGGAACGTGGCGCCACTCGGCATTCTCTTCGCTCTCGGCGCGGCTGCCGGATGGGCATCCTATATTGTGCTCAGTCAGCGAGTCGGGCGGTTGGTGGCCGGACCGGACGGACTTGCGCTGGCGCTGACAGTCGGCGGGCTGGCGCTCGCTCCATTCGGGATTGCCGACGCCGGCGCGAGGCTGATTAATTTTCGCAACCTCGGCAACGGCCTCGTCGTCGCGGTGCTGTCGTCCGCCATCCCGTTCTCACTGGAGTTCGCCGCGCTCCGCCGCCTGTCGAGCCAGTTGTTCGGCATCCTTATGAGCCTCGAGCCGGCGATGGGTGCGGCCGCCGGTTTCTTTTTCCTCGGGCAGCGATTATCGCTTCGCGATTTGCTGGCGATCGCGCTCGTCATGGTTGCTAGCGCGGGCGCCACTTTGACGGCGCCCCGGCCTCAGGCGGCCCCCGACGTGCCCTAAGTGCGGTCGGCGCTCACATCGTGTTGAAGGTTTCGTAAAGCACGGCCTTGCGACCGCTGCGCAGCAACGGGCAGCCCTTGGCGATCTCGGTGGCTTCGGCGAGCGATCCCGCCTCGAGAATGCTATAGCCCGTCGGCGTGGGACCGATCGCTCCGTCCTGCGCGCCATTGGACGACACCGTCCTGGTCGCGCCGGTAAAGGGAGCGCCACCGTCGGCGAGGGCCTTGCCGAGCTGCCGATACCAGGCGGCCATCGCCTGCATGCCCGCGGCCCGCTCCTGTTCGTTCTCCGCGGCCTGTCCGTGGTACAAGAGCACGTATTTCATGTTTCCCTCCTGGTCCGTGATCGACCGTAAGACGCCGGGCGCTGACAGTTCGCCGGGCTGTCAGCGTGACGCGTCCTACGGAGGAGAGCGTTGACGCCATCAACCGACGCGCCGGTCGCCGACGGCGATCTCCTGCGAGCACTGGCCGACGGAGAGCCGGAGGCGGTGGCGCGCCTGTTCGAGCGATACGGCTCGAAGATGATCGCCTTTGCCAGGCGCTATGTCGGGAATGAGGCGGATGACGTGGTGGACGAGTTGATACACCGCTGGCTGGAACAGCCGCCCCGCCCGCGCGAACCGGGGCGGATCACCTCGTTCCTGGCGGTCAGCGTCTACCACGCTGCGATCGATTGGATCCGCCGGGAGCGGGCCGCGCAAGGCCAGCTACCGCGCGCCGGCGCCGTCTTGTCCGAACCGCCCAAAACCCCTGCCATCATGCCGACCATCACCACGGACTCGCGCAAAGCGCTCGAGGTCAAGCTCGCTGCGGCGCTCCAACGTCTGTCCGGCTCCGACCGGCTGCTACTCGAATCCCACTACGGGCATGCACTGACGGCTGATGAATGCATGGCGCTGCTCGGAATCAGCCGTCCGGCCTTCCATCAGCGTCTGCATCGAGCTCGGAGCAGGCTTCTCGGCCTGCTGGAGACGTCATGAAGGATCGCTCCACGATCGAGACGCGGCTCGATGCGCTCTTACAGGCCGTCCCGTTCCCGGTTCGGGCGGAGACGCTGGAGCGGGCATGGCACCTGACACCGGCTGCACCATCAACCGAGATCCTGGTGATCGTTACCTTCCGAGCGACGTCCGGGCATATCGACGATCTCGAGCAGGCCGCTCGCGAGTTCGTCGCCGCGGCGAGCCAGCTCGAGGGCGGCCTATTCTCGGCGCTGTACCGCTCCCCTCAGGATCCGCTCATGCTCACCCTGGTCGAACGATTCGCGGACCAGTCCGCCCTGGACCGTCACATGCAGGCGGCGTATTTCCACCGCTTTCAGGTGGCCCAGCGTCAACTGCTCAGCCAGCCCGCGGAGGCTGCTGTGCTCCATCGACTTCCTGTCGATCCGTCGTAGGCATCTCCCTCAACCTCTGGCTAGCGGGGAAGGTGGCGAGGCTCAGCCTGGCTGTAGCGCCGGCCGAGCGTGCCCGACTCGGACCAGGACCGTCGAGGCCGCGATAGTGATGACGACGGACGCGAGGATCGCGGCATACAGTTCGCCTGGGATCAGGCTGTGGCCGAGACCGATGGTGGCCAGGACAAAGCTGAACTCGCCGATTTGAGCCAGGCCGATCCCGACCTGGAGAGGTCTTGCGGACACACGGGCGAACCGCGCCAGCGCGTAGACGGGAATCAGCTTTGCCGCAATCAGGAGCGCGAGCAACAAACCCAGCCATCCCAATCCCTTGAGCAGCGCGCTGGGATCGATCAATGCGCCAATTGCCACGAAGAACAGCACGGCGAACAGGTCTCGAAAGGGCAACAGCCGCTCGCGAGCCTCGGCCGCCTCGCGGCTCTCCGTGATTGCCAGGCCCGACACGAAGGCGGCGAGCGCTAGCGGGATACCGAAGACGACCGAGCCGATGCCTGCCAGCCCCAGTGCGCTCGCGATAGTGAAGATAAGAAACAGGTCGTGCTCATCGTGCAGCGCCCGGAGTAGCGGAGGCAGCAGTGCGGCGGCGACCACAGCGATGGCCATGTAGAGGAGGGTCAGGACGAGCGCGACGGGACCTGAGCGGCTCTCGAGCCCAAGTGAGATCACCGCAACGATGGCGATTGCGACCCCGACCATATCCTGAACGACGCTCCAGCCGAGCAGGACCTGATCGGTGGCGGCGTCGGTTGTCCGGCGACGGCTTCGCGTGATGTTGACGACCACTACGCTCGATGAGAGCGCGACGCAGAGACCGAGCAAGACCGCGCCCGCTGGACGAAGACCGGCGACAAGGCCGAGGGCGCCCGCCAGCAGTGTCGAGAGCACGACCTGAGCCGGTGCCACGAGAAACAACCGTCCCCGCTCACGCCCGATCTCGAGCGGATCGATTTCGATGCCAACTTCGAACAAGAGGAGGACGACACCGACATCGGCGAAGAGCTGCAGCTGATGTCGGTCGGCGACATATCCCGGCGTGAACGGCGAGACGACCAGACCAACGGCGAGATATCCGAGCACCGCCGGGAGCCCAACTCGGCGGGCCAGCCACCCACCGACGGCGGCCAGCAATAGCACGAACCCGATGTCGAACACGGCCGGAGCGGTCGATTCCATGGCGACTCCGCCGAATCCTAACGCGGCTTATCGGATGGTCGCGCACCTCACTACGTAATCGGCCGCCGAAAGCAGCGCCCCCTGGCCTTTCAAATCCGCACTTGTCGACCCGGCCAGCACGATTGCTGGCAGCTCGGGCCGATGCACCGCCTCGCGGACGTCCCGGAGGATGTCGAGTCGCTCGGTCCGACCCGGCGGCAGCTCGAAAAACAGGATGTCCGGCCGCCGCGCTCGAGCCGCCGCGACCGCGTCATCGAGACTCGCGATCCGCACCCAGTAGCCATCGAGTTCGAGTTTCAGTCGGTACATCTCGGCCAGATCCAGATTATCCGCGATGAAGAGCACCTCGAGGCTATCAACCTCCGCGCCCAGCATGTTGACCATCTCGAGACCTCCTCAGGGAATGGCTGGTGCCTCCACCTTGAAACATAGAGATGAGCGCCGGCTAACAGCCGGTTATGAACTTGGTAAGGGACCGATGAATTTTGCAGCGATTGGGGTCTAGATGGATGACCAAGACCCAAGGAGGAACCTTCATGACCATTCTCGATGTACCCCGGATCGGCCGGCAGCGGTTGTCGACGAACTCGCGATGGCTGTCGCTGATCATTCTCTGCGTCGGTTTTCTGATGATCGTGGTCGACGTCACCATCGTGAACGTCGCGCTGCCATCGATCCGGCGCGACCTTGGCTTTTCGCAGGCCGACCTCGCCTGGGTCGTGAATGCGTACCTGATCGCCTATGGCGGCTTTCTGCTCCTGGCCGGACGGCTCGGCGACCTGATCGGTCGCAAGCGCATCTTCCTGATCGGGCTGGCGATGTTCACCGCGGCCTCGGTGCTGTGCGGGCTGTCGTTCAGCCAGCCGGTGCTGATCGCGGCTCGGTTCATCCAGGGGGTTGGAGGCGCGGTGAGCTCCGCCGTGATCTTGGGAATGGTCGTGACCATGTTCCCGGAACCGGCTGAGCGCGCGCGGGCCATTGGTATCTTCGCCTTCGTCGCCTCGGCCGGCGCCTCGATCGGTCTGCTCTCAGGCGGCATCATTACCCAGACGGTCAGCTGGCACTGGATCTTCTTTGTCAATCTTCCGATCGGGGTGGCGACGGCGCTGCTGGCCGCGCGACTGCTCGAGGACGACCGCGGGATTGGGCTTGGCGAGGGGGCCGATGTCGCAGGCGCGCTGCTGGTGACCGTAGCGCTAATGCTGGGCGTCTACACGATCGTGGAGTCGGCGCAATACGGCTGGATTTCGTCGCACACGCTCGGCTTCGGCGGCGTTGCGGTTCTGCTGCTCGCCGCCTTCATCTGGCGGCAGGCCACCGCGCACAACCCACTCCTCCCGCTCCGCCTCTTTCGGTCGCGCAACCTCTCCGGAGCGAACGTGATTCAAGCGTCGATGATGGCGGGGATGTTCGGCTTCTTCTTCCTCGGGTCTCTCGACCTGCAGCGAATCCTGCACTATGGACCTCTTGCGATTGGGCTCGCCTTCCTGCCGAACGCGCTGGCGATGGCCGCGCTGTCGGTGGGCGTATCGGCCCGGTTGATCATGCGGTTCGGCGCCCGCTCGGTGTTGCTGGGCGGCCAGATCCTGATCGCGGTGTCGCTCGTGATGTTTGCGCTCGGGCCGACGAATGGCCAGTACCTGCGGGATTGGTTTGTGCCGATCGTCCTGCTTGGAGTCGGCGCGGGGTTGGCCCTTCCGGCGTTGACGATCCTGGCGATGGCCGATGCCACGCCCAGCGACTCCGGGCTTGCGTCGGGCCTGCTGAACACCACGACGCAGGTCGGCACTGCCCTCGGCCTGGCGGTTCTCGCCACCCTGTCGACGAATCGCACCAACCAGCTGATCGCGGCTGGTCGGGGCACCGCGTCGGCGCTGAGCGGTGGGTATCACCTGGCATGGGCTATCGGCGCCGGGCTGGTCATTGCCTCGATCGCGCTGGCCGCGATACTCCTGAGGTCGCAACCGGCAGCCCAACCGGAAAGCTCCTTTGAGGAGGAGGCTACGGCTTAGACGCTGCGGAGCTGACCAAACCGCTCTCGGGCCCGTGCGGCCAGATCCTCGGGCGACTCGTCCACCATCGCCTGCCAGTGCAGCCGTTCGTAGTAGGTCGCGTCCGACCGATAGAGCGGCTCTGGATTGGACCTGGCGACCAGCCGCAGGTTCAGCATGAACCCTGAGATCGTGGCCGGGGCGCCGTAGAGGGCCGCGTTGAAGCTCTGGATACCGAGATCCGCGTAGAGGTTCAGGGCCGCGGCGAGACCCTGACCCAGTGCCTCGACCTGCTCGGCGCCGAGCTCGGCGGGCGATGACAGCCCGGGGATGAAGGCGCGGAGTTCGTGGAAGCCGATCGGAGCAAAGCTGGCCAGCCATTCGATGCCTGCGATCTCTGCGACGTACCGTTCTCCAATCTGGCGCTCCGCTTCGAGGTAGTCCTCGAACTGCGCTCGGCTGACCTGCGACAGGAGGCGCTGGAACGTGGTCGGGTAACGATCGACTGACCCCTGGGTGTGCGGGTGGAACAACGAGCTGCCGGAGGGCGGCATGTGGTTGGCGTTGATCGAGGCCCATTGCGCTTCGGGGTCGGCCTTCATCACGGCCGAGAGGAACTCGACCTGAGTATGCAAGTTGTCCGCAACGAGCCGCGGTGTCATCCGATCGAGGGGAAGAAAGTGAAGGTCGGGACTGTAGACCGAAACCGAGCTGTATTGCGAGTAGCTGACAATGTTCGGGAACAGAACCGCTTGGCCGTGGCGGATCCGACCGCCAGCATCAATCGCCGCTGGCAGCCGGGGCGTCGCCTGCTCGATCCGGTCAGGGCAGAACAGGCAATTCTCCCGGGTCTGCGTCGCGAGAGCCTCCAGGTTAAAGGAGCTCGCCGGCAGGAGCTTGACGCCCCTGACGATTCGGCTGGAATGGCCCGTCAACGGATCCCAGCGAACCTCGACGTCCGCGCGCACCGGCGTGAAGTCATGCCCGGGGTGAAGGATCTCGCTGCTGAGGAGCTCCCGCCGGAACTCAACGGTCATGACATAGTATTTCCCTCCCCCGCCTGCGGGATAGGGTCAGGGTGGGGGCATTAACGGGCTGGGACGAGGAGATCGCGGATCTTGAACACACCCGCTTCGTGGGATGGCAGGGTCGGCTGCCAGGTCGGATTGTTGCTGAGGTAGGACTCCGGATCGTGGCGCACGATTCCGACGATGACCTCCGCAACGATGCGACCGCCCACCTCGCCGAGGTGGTCGCCGCCTCCTCGGACAGCCGCCTCTCGCAGGATGTAAAGCCAGAGTGGCGTTTCGTCAGGCCAGCTCCCAAGCGTCAGCTCTCTGCGCGTCAGCGGCTCCACCCCCATCGCACCGGCGACCGCCTCGCCGGACGGCAGCCCGGTGCCCACGCCGCGCTGGAGGTCGCGGGCGGCGAGCGAGCGATAGGCGCTGATGTCGACGCTCCCCGTGATCGATTCGGGGAGGCGGATCAGCGATGCCGGCAGCGTTCCATCGATCGGCTTGGCATGTTGCGCGGGTTCGTGACCGGGAACATCAAAGAGCCGGCGCCAGTCGATGACGTGCTCGGGAGCGAGCGGACGGAACCCCGCCAGGTCGGGAAAGACCGGAAACCGCGGACCCCGCTCCTGGAGCTGGTAGTCGCCCTTGATTTGAGAATGACCGTAGCGGTAGGCGGCGTCCGCAAACTCGACCGGGATGTACGGCTCGCCTTCGGGACGGTAGAAGCGCGGCCCATCCTCGATGACGCTCGCCGTCATCTCGTTGCCTACGAGGTTCGGCAGAAGATCGTGAAGGATCACCCACTGGTAGTGCCAGTTGAGCGCCAGTCGGGCGTCCTCGAACAGCTCCGATTCCGCGACGCCGTCGGCCCGCAATCGGTCGACCAGGCGATTGTGTGCGCGGATGAAGGCGACGTGGAGGCCGGTCATGAAGGCGTGCACGTCGTTTCGCGGGTCGCCGATCAGCGCGATGCCCTGCCGGTTGCGCGGCAGATCACCGTCGGGGATTCCAAGCAGGAGCTTGGCCGGGTCGCGCTGATCGAACAGATAGGGTGAGCCGACCGGGCCGCCGCCGTACAGCGCCTCGAGGTTGGCGCGTGGCGACCGGACGTTGCGCAGAGCGTTGATGTCCGCGTGCGTCCGCAGCGGCGACCGGTCGGCGGTGATGTCGTGCGCGAGGTATTGCCCCAAGAAGGGTTGGCCGGCTTCGATATGGCTCTCGGTGTCACACGCACCGCCGTCGCAGATGCCGCCGTCGACCCCGAGCGCCAGCAGCTGCTGCTCGTCGAACGCCGCGGCCGGCAGGTTGGGAAACATGCGGCCGTATCGGCCACCTTCGACGATCGGTGCGTCGATGGTGCGGCCCGGCGCGAGGCAGAGGTCGCGGGCCGGATGGGAGACCCGGACACGGGTCGCCGATGCTGTTGCCGCCATCACCGACACATACCAGCTACCGATCGGAATCTCAAATATCGATTTGAGGGAGGCCTGTGGGAGACGCCGAACTCCCAAGTTGACGCGGATGCTGCAGTTGGGGATAATGAACCACTTCACTATGGAGCAACCCGACATCAAGTGGGATTGCCGGTTCAATGGTGCCCTGGCGACCGATCGCGCCGGACGCTTGTACGATTCCCGCTTCCGGCAGGCGATCCATTCCGCGCGACGGCCACTGTCGGAGAAGGAGATGCGGGCCGTCGAAGCCATGACCGCCTTGCGGATCACCGCCCGGCTGACCCGCCAGTTGATGGATCGCTGGGCGGAGACGCACGGCTTAAGTGAGGGTCGAATCCATGTCCTGTTCCAGCTGGCGGCCGCGCTCGGCCACCAGCTGCCACTCGGCGAGCTGGCAGAGCACCTGGATGTCACGCCGCGCAACGTGACCGGGCTCATCGATCACCTGGAGCGGGACGGACTCGTCGAGCGCGTCGACGATCCCGACGACCGTCGCTCGACGTATGCGCGGCTGACGGTGGCGGGCGGAAAACGCCTCGACAGCATGCGGGGCGAAGGACTGCACTGGCAGATGAAGATCGCCGCGGGCCTGTCCACGGAAGAGTTGGAGCAGCTCCGACACGCCTGCCTGAAATTGATCGAGAACATGACCGGGGCGTCGGTCGCCACAGGGAGGACCGTATGAGCCAGCAGCCCGAACGCGAGACGACCGGACAGGCCGATACCGGCGGCCATCTTACGGCAGGCCTGTCACGGTGGGCGACCATCGGCGTGGTGGCGGGCACCATGATGGCGCTGCTGCTGGCGGCGCTCGACCAGACGATCGTCGGCACCGCGATGCCGCGGATCGTCGCCGAGCTCAACGGCCTCAACTACTACTCCTGGGTCATCACCGCTTACCTGGTGGCGTCCACCATCATGGTGCCGATCGCGGGCAAGCTGGGAGACCTCTTCGGCCGCAAACCGTTCCTGCTCGCCGGCATGATCGGCTTTGTGGCCGCGTCGGCGCTCTGCGGCCAGTCGCACAGCATGCTCGAGCTGGTCACCTTCCGCACCATCCAGGGTTTGTTCGGCGGCACCCTATTCGCCACCATCTTCGCGGTGATCGGCGACCTGTTTCCGCCCACGCAACGTGCCCGCCTGGCCGGCCTGTTCGGTGGCGTGTTCGGCCTCTCGTCGATCATCGGCCCGACGGCCGGTGGATACATCACTGACAACTGGGGCTGGCGCTGGGTCTTCTACGTCAACCTGCCGGTCGGACTCGTGGCCATCCTCCTCGTCCTGGCCACCATGCCCTACATCCGCTCGTCGGCCTCCATCCGCGACATCGATTTCCGCGGGGCCGGTGCCTTGATTGCAGGCCTCGTTCCGCTGATGGTCGCGCTCTCGATCACGCGCGACCATGCCTGGACCTCCCCGGAGGTGCTGGGCCTGCTCGCTGTGGCTGCGGTCATGCTGGTCGTGTTTTTCCTTCTCGAGCTGCGCTCTGACCATCCGATCGTGCCCTTTGGGCTCTTCAAGAATTCCACCTTCAGCGTCTCGATGATCGTGGGCTTCTTCAGTGGCTTCGGCATGTTCGGCACGATCGTCTTCGTCCCACTCATCTACCAGGGGGTGCTCGGCGTCACCGCCACCAACTCCGGCCAGTTGCTCACTCCGATGATGCTCGGCCTGATCGTCGCCAGTACGCTGGTCGGCCAGGTGATGGTGCGGATCCGCTACTACCGCTTCCTGGGAACGGCTGGTATCGCCGTCATGCTGTACGGCATGTGGCTGCTCTCGCAGGTCACCGTGGAGACCTCGCGCCTCGAGGTGGTTCGCGACATCGTGATCGTCGGTGCAGGGCTCGGCACGACATTCCCGCTCTATTTGACGGCCGTCCAGAGCGCCCTGCCGCGCAACTTCCTCGGCGTGGCCTCGTCGCAAGTGCAGTTCTGGCGGCAGATCGGCGGGACCATGGGTACCGCGGTGCTGGGTTCGGTTCTTAGCCAACGCCTTCCGGTCCACATCACCGAGCAGGTGAAGAGCCTCCAACTCCCGTCCCGCGCAACGCGATTCCTTGGAGGCGGCGGGGGAAACCCGCAGACGCTGTTCGATCCCGCCCAGATCGCGGCGCGCCGAGCCCAGGCGGTGGCTGCCGCCGGCCCACAGGGCGCGGCGATCTTCGACCAGGTGCTGCACGCGATTCGCGCGGCCCTCGCGTCCACTCTTCACGAGGTCTTTCTCTACGGCGGCGCTGTCCTGATCGTGGCACTGATCGCCTCGGTCTTCCTCAACGACGTGCCGCTCCGCGGGCGGCAATCGGCCAAGGACGACGCGGCGCCGGTCGCCGCGGCGTAGCGCCGCTCGCAGCCGACGGAGATCGGACTCGACGATCTAGGCTGTATCCAGCATCATGCTGCGCGTTGACGGGCACGAGATCACGATTACAAACCCGGACAAGGTCCTCTTCCCGGATGACGGCATCACCAAGGGCGACCTCGTCGATTACTACCACCGCATTGCTGACCGCATGCTGCCCCAGGTTCGGGACCGCCCGCTGCACATGAACCGATACCCGGACGGGATCGCTGGGATCGTCATTCAGCAGAAGCGGGTGCCCGATTCCTTCCCGCCCTGGATCAAGCGGGTCACGGTCGATCTCCACAAAGGTGGCACCATCACCCATGCCGTGATCGACAACGCCGCGACCCTCGTGTACCTGGCGAACTACAACATGGTCACGGCGCACGTCTGGCTATCGCGCATCCAGGCGACCGAACAACCCGACTTGCTGATCTTCGACCTCGACCCGTCGGACGAGGATTTCCGCCTGGTGCGCACGACGGCCTTGACCTTGAAGACCATGCTCGAGGCGCTGCAGCTCGTTCCGTTCGTCAAGACGACCGGCTCGCGCGGTCTCCACGTGGTCGTTCCGATCGTGGTCGGTCCCAGCTTCGAGGACGCCCATGTCTTCGCCGATTATGTGGCGCAGCGTCTGGCCGCTGGCGACCCCGACCACCTGACGACTGAATTCATCAAGCAGAAGCGGGAAGGTCGTCTGTTTATCGATGTCAACCGCAACGCTTACGCCCAGACCGTCGTCGCGCCATACGCCGTCCGGGCGCGCCGGCGCGCGCCGATCGCGGTGCCAATCGCGTGGACGGATGTCGAGAACGACACGCTTCGCCCGGACGGCATCACGATCGGCACGATCTGGAACTGGTTGCGAGACCATCACGACCCCTGGAAGCCGATGGAAGGATCACGGCGTCCGATCCCTCAGCTCGCCGGGTCGGATCAACCAGATCGGTCGGGCCGCCGTAAAGGGGTGTCCCGCCAGGAGCGCGCTCGTCCGTCAAAAGATGTCAGTGCTTGACCGCGAGCTCGAGGGCCTTGACCACAAGCAGCACGACGGCCAATACCAGAACGAGGGCCTTGAGAAATGACCGGCTATCGCCTGAAGCGCGGGGAGGGATCGACTTACAACCTGGGGATCGATTTCACCGTGAAAGCCGGTGAGTTCCAATCAACGAACGGCGCGGCCGTCATGGAGTACGTCACCCGGAAGGGCGACGAGCCGGATGAGCACACCCATCCGACCGAGGACGAGATGTTCTACATACTCGAAGGCGAGCTAACCTTTCACTGCGAAGATCAGCGCTTCGACGTCGAGGCCGGCGGCTTCGTCTTCCTGCCCCGCGGAGTCAAACACAGCTATGCGATCCGCAGTGACGGGCCCGTCCGCTTGCTCGTTGTCACAGCGCCACCGCGAGAGCAGAGCAAGGGTTGGGGTGGCTTCATCGCTGACCTCGAGTCGAGCGCGTGACCGACGAACTGGCGCTCACGAACGTCAGAGCCTCGTTCGCGAGCCGCATCCAGTCCAAGGATGAGCTCGGTCGAAGGGCCAACCACTCCTTCATCAGACGGCCGTGTCCGGGATCGAACCGATGGCCGTCGCCGGAGGCGATCAGTTCGTCGATACGCCGCGTCGGCAGCTTGACGACGAACTCACCGCGCGACGACAGCAGGGCAAAGATCCTGTCACCAACCTTGAGCGACGTCGAGCCGAAACCTTTGCCGTCCTGGGTGACTCCAGGCTTGCGGACGAACGCCTTCACCACCGCGGCGTAACGCTCTTTCGGGTTCACGGTCAGTCGCGCTCTGAGCGTGGGCTACGAACTAACCCACGACCAGATTCGGCTGGCCAGTTCGACCGGAGTCACTCGGGCTTTGACCAGGTAATCCTGGGCGCCGAGCTCGAGGCCGCGTTTCCGCATCTCGTCTGATCCGTAGTTTGAGAGGATGATCACGGGCAGGGCGGCCGTCTTCGGATCCTCCCGCAGCCGGGCGAGCACCTCGAATCCGTCAAGCTTCGGCAGCTGGACATCCAGAAAGACGATGTCGGGCATGACCTCGCGCGTCAGTTGCAGGCCGGCTTCGCCATCCGCAGCCGTCCACACAGTGTGCCCATCTTGCTCGAACTGATAGCTGTACATGCTGGCGATGGTCGAGTCGTCCTCGACGAGGACGATACGCGGGTCAGCGGCGGCGGTCTCCTCGGTCATTTCCCCCTCCTCTTCGCTTCGAACGGTTGGTTAGCCGGTGGCTTCGAGCACGGTCAGCGGCACTCGCGGTGTGGGCAGCGACTGTTGTGTCGGGTTCGCCTGGGGCAGGCTCAGTGTGAAGGTGCTGCCCGCGCCTGGGATCGAATCGACGCTGATGTCGCCCCCCTGCTGCCGAGCCAGCTCGCGGCACAGGTAGAGGCCGAGCCCGGTCCCAGTGACGTGCTCGGTCCTGGGGTTGGACAGTCGGCTGAACTTTGTGAAGAGGCGGGGGAGATCCGCAGGGCCGATTCCCACGCCGAAGTCCTGGACCGAGATGAGGACCCGACCATCCTGCGTCCGCACGGAGCAGCAGACCTCGCCACCGTCGGGGGAGTACTTGACGGCGTTGTCGATCAGATTGACGAGGATCGTGCCCAGCCGCTCGCGGTCGGCGCTGACCCGCATGAGTTCGGCGCTCGCGTCGACGACCAGCCGGTGATGCGTCCCCGTCAGGGGGCGGACCACATCGACCGCGCTTCGGGCCGCTTCGCCGGCGTCGACCAATTCTGGCTTGAGCGCGAGCCGGCCTTCCTCCAGGCGGGCTGCGTCAAGCATCTGCTCGATCAGCATATTCATCTCCAGTGCCTTGGCGGACAGAATGGCGATCGCGTTCCTGCCGGCTGGCGTTGAGGCATCCAGCGAGCCTGCCTCCAGCATCGAAAGGTAGCCGCGGATCACCGAGAGCGGGGTGCGGAGTTCGTGTGAGGCCAGGTTGAGGAACTGGCTCTTGGTCCGGTCCAGCTCTGCCATTCGCTCCGTGATGCGGACTCGGTCCAGGCCAGCGGTGATCATCGTGGCGAACTCTTCCAGCCGAACCATCTCGTCGGAGTCGAAGAGCGGCATGAACGCATTGGAGACCGCCACGACCGCGCCGCGGCCGTCGTCGAGCGCCAGGGGCACCACCACCGCGCTCTGCCACTCCCTGTCGAGTTGGACCACCCGGCCGTGCGCCGCCGCCGAGGTGGTGGAGACCAGCTCGCGAGCCAGCTCGGGACGGATGCCTCGGATCGCCAGGACGCTCGTCGCATCGAGGATTGCCCCGCCCTCGGCGCCGATGCTGCGCAGACCCCATTCCAAGGCTCGTCTTGCCAGCGTTGCCCGGTCCGAGCTGAAAAGCAGCAACTCCCGCACTGCCCCTCGGAACGCCACGTCCTCAGACTCGCGCCAGGCTCGCTTGAGCCAGCGCGGCGGGCCAAGGCTGGCGAAGATCAGGGGAATCGAGAGGAGTGCCAGAACCTGAAAACTTACTTGCACGATGGGTATGGCGTTCAGTCGAGTCCCACCAACTCCGGCGATCACCAGGATGAAGATGATCGCGGCAAACCCCGCGGACATGACCCGCAGGCGGCCGCGCTGCACGGCCGGCCGGCCGCGCGAGGCCAGCCAGAAGCGCACCACCGGGTCGCCCACCATGCTGCTCCACACCACAATCAGGGCCAGCAGCGCGACCGATTGCGTGGCAGACATCTGGACGGTCCCAGGAGGTGGAGCCACCACCAGGAAGAAGGCGGTGGTCGCGGCTGCCAGCACCGCCACGAGGACCCGAGTCAACAGCCGCAGTCGAATGAAGGTGCCCCGGAACATCAGCAGGGCGTAGCCAGAGGCCATAAAGAGGCTGACGACCACCGGCGTGGTGAGGTTGGCGAACCGGTACCCCGTTGCGACATTGACCCGGCCAGAGAGTGATACCAGGCCCAACAAGCCGATCGCCAGGGCCAGGTAAGCCCGGCGCTGCCCGCGGTGGCGGAGCCAATCGGCCACGCTGAGGATTCCGAGCACCACAAAGCCGGACGTGACCGACCACTGGAGGGCGGTAAGCGCGCCTGCCACCACTGCTACCTTAGCCGACCAAGCTCAGCAAATCGAGCATGGTCTTATGCGAAAGCTTTGATAGCCGGACACCGACCTGGCGCTCAGCAGGGCAGAAGACCGAAACCCTGCTTCTCCCGGAGGACTCTCAAGGCGGCATCGTTCACCCGAGCAAGCAACGCGGGGTCCGCCGCGGCTCTCGATCGGACGGCCAACACCATCGCGTGGGTCGCGTCGGGGGTCTTCGAGGTGACCAGGTCGCCACCGGCCGAGAGGAACGCCAGGGCGCGATCGCCGGCTGGAATGATGGCGACCGCCGCCGTCGCCCCCCGGTCATCGGAGACGATCACGCCCTGGAAGCCGAGCGTGCCTCGGAGCATCTGGTCGATCACGATCGGCGAGAAGGCCGCCAGGTGTGACGAATCGATGCGCGTATAGGTCGCAATCGCCAGCATGACGAAGTCCGCCCCGCTGTCGATGCCCTGTTTGAACGGCTGGAGGTAAGGATCGTCGATCGTCGTGATACTGTCCATCGCCGGCGTGTAGTCGGTGTTGCCGGAGACCCGACCGAGGCCGGGGAAGTGCTTCAGCGTCACGGCCTCGCCGGCCTGGTGCATGCCGCGGAGGAAAGCCGCCCCATGGCTCCCCACCGTCGCCGGGTCGTGCCCGTACTCGCGCTGCAGGACACCGATCGGCTGGTTCTGCGCGTCGAATCCGGGCGGGACCACATCCATCACCGGAGCGAACTCCATGTTGACGCCGGCGGCGCGGAGTTCCTGACCCCAGGTGGTGGCGCGGCTCTGAAGGGTCGAGGTCGCCAACCCGCCCTGAACAAGGGCGCTGGGTATCACGGAAAATCCCGCGCCCTGCAATGCCTGGATCACGCCGCCCTCCTGGTTCGCCGCCACGAAGAAGCGGACATTCGCCGTTGCCGGACCGGACACCTGGGCCTGAACCGCATTCGCGACACTGCGGATCGCCGCTGCGCCGGCGGAGGTGCGGTCGACGAACCAGACCGAGCCGACGTGGTCCGCCTGGATCTCATTGACTTCGGCAGGCCCCAGCTGGTTGGCCCCGAGGCCGAGCAGGAAGAGCTGGCCGATGCGCTGGTCCTCGGTCATGCCGGCGAAGACGCGATCGGCGCAAGAGGGGAGAGGTGTTGCCGATGCGCTCGGAGAACTCGTCGGCGTCGTGGACCGACGAGGCACGCCGGCCGCCGGTGTCCCACACGCGGCGCAGAGGAGGAGCGCCTCAAGCCCTATCGCTACGAACCGGCTCCGACGGCTACCGCGGCCGATCAGTTCCGGTCGACAGAGGGAGCTCGACATTTTGTAAACGGACCTGCCCTCGAGCGACCAGCTTGCCATCATCGGCCCGCATGATGTTGACCTCCCAGAGTTGCTGGGTTGATCCTTGATGGATTGGTTCGGCTACGATCCGAACCCGACCCTTCACCATCGGCCGCACGAAGTCGGTGATGTTGTTGACGCCGACCGCGAATTGGCCTCGCTCCAGGACCGCGGCCGATGCGCCCACGCTGGCTGCGCTCTCAATCGCCGTCGTGTAGGCGCCGCCGTGAACCACGCCCCAGGGTGTGTGCTGGTCGAGGCCAAGCTGCAGCCAGGCGACCACCCGAGTCGGCTCCACCGACTCGAATTCCATGCCGAGCGCCGCCAGGAACGCTGCCGGGCGCTCGAAACTGGGAAGCCGACGTTCCCCCGAGGGGGCCGTGGGCGTCGTTTCGCCTGATTTACGATCCATCATTTTGAAGAGTTGGGCCGCCCGCCGCGCGTTCCAAAAGTGACTCTACTTCACGACTCGGTAGGTGAGGTGCGTGACCCCTGGCGCGTCCACGACCCCAACGAGCTCAAGGTTGATGTTCTCAGCGTCGAGCCCATCGAGCAGGCGGACGCCGCGACCGAGCACAACGGGCACCAGGTGAATGGTGAGCAGGTCAAGCAGGCGGGACCGCAGGCACTGCTGAACGATCGACGCCCCCATCACGCTCACGTCCCTGCCAACGGCGGCGGCGCGCGCTTTCTCGACCGCCCGCTCGACGCCATCCGTCACAAAGGTGTAGGGCGGATCGCCGGCCGGTACATGTTCCGGGACCCGATGGGTCATGACGAACAGGGGGACTCCAGGCAGTGGTCCTTGCCCGCCCCACCCGTCGGTTACGTCATAGGTGCGGCGCCCGGTAATGACCGCACCGTGCCGACTGGCGAACCCATCGAAGAACATCGCGCTCACGGCGGACATCCTGAACGTGGGATAAAACCGGCTCGGCGTGTCGCCATCGCTGAACCAATCGAAGAGTCGGTCGCCGCCGACGCCTAATGGCTGCTCCGGACTGTCATCGGCGCCGGCGATGAACCCATCGAGGGACGTGGAAAGACCCGTCACGATGGCTGTCATTTCGTCTCTCTACCCCCGTTTCGGCTCGTAGATGAGGATCACGACGCCGTCCGACCCCACCTTCTGCGCTGAAATGAGCTGAAGAGATTTCGTGCCCCCGTCGGTGCCGAAGAGACGCTTGCCGCTTCCCAGCACCACCGGGAACACCATGAGCCGGTACTCGTCGACTAGGTCGTGCTCGACCAGCGCGTTGACGAGCTGACCGCTGCCGGCGACCAGCATAGGTCCGCCGGGCTGTTGCTTGAGCTTGGACACGGCACCCGCGATATCGCCCTTGACCACCGTTGAGTTGTTCCAGTGAGCGGTTTTCAGCGTGCTGGAGACGACGTACTTGGGCATACGGTTCATCTTGTCCGCGAAACCGATGTCATCGCTTCGGGACGGCCAGGCCTGGGCGAAACCTTCATACGTCCGGCGTCCCAGCAACAGGGCGTCCGCCTCGCGGACTTCGTCGAGCTTGAACTTGTCCCCCTCGGGTCCGCGGTTGAACTGAAAGGCCCAGCCACCCCGAGCGAAGCCTTCAGCTCCGCCTGGATCTTCGATCACGCCGTCTACCGAGATGAACTCGGAAACCACGTTCCTTCTCATTCCAATCCTCCTTTATGTGGTTCGACCCAGTCCGATAGGAATCTCATCGGTCAACGTCTCTTTCCCTCGCTTGCGCGGGAGGGTCGGGGTGAGGGCCCACGAAGTGAGGCCCGATGAGTTTTCCACCGCGCGGTCGTCTAACGAGATGGCCACATCATGCGGACGGACAGGCGAAGCACGACGATCTTCGCTATCAGAGGCCCGATCGCGCCCGCGGACTTGCCGGGCCTCTGCGCCCGTCTGTGCGCCCTCCTGCAGCGTGGCGGCGCCGCCGTCGCCTTTTGCGACGTGCGGGGGGTCAACGCCGACGCGGTGACGGTCGATGCGCTCGCGCGCTTGCAGGTCGCTGCCCATCGCCGCGGCTGTCAGGTCAGGCTGCACGGGGCGTCGGATGAACTGCGCGACCTGGTGGCCTTTATGGGCTTGCGCGACGTCCTGCCCGACTGACGTCAGTCGATGTGGGCCGGCAGCCCAAACAGCGGGAAGATCCGTTTGGTGTCGAGGAAGAACGTGAATTCAACGATACCGTCGGCGGCCGTCTCGAGGACAACGAGAGCCCACGGATCGCGGCCGCTCCCAGAATCGCTCGGCTTGTATTGGCCGAACGCCACCCGGCCGTTTGCCCCGGCCGTGGGCAGGAGTCGCGAATCGCGACAGCCGCTGCCCGGGCCGAACCACCAGGCGAAGATATTTTCTCGGCCGCGCAGCCACATGTCGTACGGCGGCATCGACTGCGTGGCGTCTTCCCGGATCAAGGAGGTAAGCGCTTTGATGTCATAGCGCTCGAAGGCCTGAACGTACCGGGCCAGGAGCTGGCGCTGGGCATCGTCCATGGGAGGCGCTGGATCATCGGAGGTGACGCCGCTCGCTTCGAGGGTCGCCCGCGCCCGCTGCAGCGCGCTGTTCACGGACGCAATGCTCGTTTCCAGGAGCTCGGCGACCTCTTTCGCCTTCCAACGCAAGACCTCACACAGGATCAGCACCGCTCGCTGACGGGGAGGAAGGTGCTGCAGGGCGGCCACGAAGGCGAGCCGGATCGATTCCCGCTTTACGGTCAGCTCCGCCGGATCGGCCCCGGTCGTCACCAAGTTGTCCGGGATCGGCTCGATCCAGGTGACTTCCGGCAACGCATTCAGATTTTCCACAACCGGCGCCTTGGCGGGTCCAAGATCCATCGGGCGTGCCCGGCGCGCCCGGCCCTCCAGCATGTCAAGGCAGACGTTGGTCGCGATCCGGTACAGCCACGAGCGGAGGGACGACCGTCCCTCGAAGCGAGCGATGCCCCGCCAGGCCCGCAGCAGGGTCTCCTGCACGGCGTCCTCCGCCTCGAACGGCGAGCCCAGCATCCGGTAGCAGTACCCGGTCAGCTCCGATCGGTGCTGCTCGAGTTGAGCCTCGAGTTCACTCGGGGCGATTGTTAGGGACGTTGCTGACATGACGCTCATGGTAAGCGAGTCAAACGACCGCCCGGTCGTGCGAACTCAATCGGCCTGGCGCACCTCGGCCTATGCCGCGCCGAGGGCCGTGGTGACGAGCTGGCTGAGTTGGGTTGCGGTATTGAAGTCGGGGGTCAACCGGTTCTTGGTCACCGCGAACGCGATCCCCGTCGACCTGTCCGCATAGGCGAAGCTCCCGCCGGCGCCGCCGACGCCGAACGAGGTCGGCGAGTCCTCGGGGGCGGAACCGAGACGGCCGATGCTGTAGCCCAGCGCCCAGGCGGATGGCATCAAAAAGACCGCGTCGACACCGCTCATCGATAGGGCGGTTGCTTCGCGCAGCCGCTCAGGGGAGATCAGCCGAATACCGTCCACCTCGCCAAGCAGCGCGGCATACATGCGGGCGATGCCCCTGGCGGATGTCTTTCCGCCCGCCGGGATGTCGGCGCTGAGGATGTCCGGCCGGTTCCCGAGCGCAGCCATCGGCATCAGTGTCATCGGAGCAGCCTTGAACATCGGAAGGTCCGGTGGCATCTCGGGCATCGTCCCGGCGGGCATCGGCGCGTCCTCCAGGCGAGCGAGCCGCGGGTGCTCCGACCGCGGCATCCCAAAATACAGTTCGTCGCCGACCCCAAGTGGCCCGGACACCTCTTCTACAAGGACCTGGGAAATCCGTTTGCCGGTGGTTCGGCGAACGATTTCGCCCACCATGTAGCCGAAGGTGTAGGCGTGGTACCCGACTTTGGTTCCTGGCTCCCACCACGGCTCGGCATCGGCGATCGCGGTGCACATCTTGTCCCAGTCGCAGAGGTCTTCGGCCGTGGTGCTGAGCGGTATGCCGGGTACGCCGGCCGAGTGGTTGAGGACGTGACGCACCGTTACCTTCTGCTTGCCATGGGCGCCGAACCCCGGCCAGAGATCGACCACCGGCGTGTCGTATCCGAAGAGGCCGCGTTCCGCCAGGATGTGGGCCAACGTCGAGGCGGCGCCCTTGACGATCGAGAAGTTATAGAACGGTGTGTCCGAGGTGACCGGACGTCCGGTTGTCGGGTCGGCGATGCCCGCGACGGCATCGATCACTGGCTGGCCACCCTGGTAGACGGCGACCTGGATACCCCGCTCGGCTCCCGACTCGACCAGCTGGTCGATGACTTCCTGGACTTGCTTCTGAGCCGTGCGGTCTGTCGTGATCGTCTGCTTCATTCTGCTCCTCCTTTCGCGGGATCCACGCCAGACGGGCACCTGTCCTTTAGACGGCGTTCGCTCCATAAACTCATCGGTCCCGCACGGCCTGGCGACGCAACAGGAGAACCAGGGTCGCCAGGAGCAGGACCAGAAGGCTGCCGTGGTAGACCAGGTCGCCCGGCCGCGCCACCGTGGCGACGAGGACGAACCTGAGGCCCACAAGCACGCCAACAATCGCAAACACCGTTGCCGCCAGTGCCAACCACCGGGCTCCCGCCCAGGGAGTGAGGAGGCTGATCGCCCCAACCGCGAGAACGACCGCGATGATCGCCTCGGGGATCCTGGCTCCCGCAAACGGATCATTCAGGGTCACGATGCCGAATGAGATCACCACCCCAAAGTGAACGATCGAAGCGACCGCCAGGGTCAGGGCCTCCGCAAGCATCAGGCCGGCGATCAGCATCGCAATCCGTGGCGGCGGGCTAACACCGGTCGGGTCGGGCGGCCTGTTCGCGCTGAGGGGCATCTTTCCACCATACGAGCGTAGTCACCTGAGCCGTATCACAGCCAAGGGCGGCCAGCAAGTTCCAGATCGGGCCGGCCTTCGTCAACAGCTTCCTCCGCCTTAGTTTCGGATCGCACTGCTCAGGCAGCGCACCAGTGACTCAAGCCAGGCGGTCAGCGACGCTTTTGGCCCACGCGGCGGCCCGATCAGTTTCGCCCGGTTCCAGCGCTGGAACGCCGCGGGTCACGAAAAAGCTCTCGGGGGAAGCGAACATTCGGACCCCGGCGCGCCGGAGTTTCCTGGCGATCGTCTTTGCGGCCGAGCCGGAGATGGCGGCCGGCATCCGGAATCGGGTGTCGAAGGTCGCCGCGGCCATACTGGTCGTCGATCTGGTCTCCAACGACTCGACGAATTGCCGCATTCGCGCGCTGATGCCGTGCGCCTGCGTGGGGCCGCCGACGACCAGCAGGTCGACGGTGCCCAGAGCCTTGGGCGGCAGCTTATCGAGACCGAGGAGGCGGACCGGACCGTGCGTGCTCAGTCCATCGGCGACTGCCTCAGCGATCTTCCTGGTATTCCCGAATTTTGAGTCGTAGACGACGAGGGTTTCCATGCGCGTCCTCCTGAGCCGAGAACTGTTCAGTTCATCCTCGCGCTAACCTCCGGACCTCGGCAGGGCCTTAAGTCCCGCGACCGAAGGACCTACGTCCCTACTCGCTCCTTCGTCTTCAGCGCCTGATAGGCTTGTCCGCCAGCGTGCAGCGTTTCCTCAAGGCGGCACTGCTAGCGGCTGGCGCTACCCTCGCGATCAGCGTTGGTGTCGATGCCCATTCACTGGTGCGCGTATCGGACCCTCCCGACGGAGCCACGCTGGCGCACCCACCGAGCGTCGTCATCATCACCTTTACCGAGGCACCGGATCCGAAGCTTTCGCAGATCCAGATTCTGGATACGGCCGGACGCCAGGTGGCCGGCGGGCCGGCGGCCGCGGTATCCGGCGCGCCCACGACCGTCGCCGTCGCGCTCCCACTCCTTGCCGATGGCGTCTATACGGTCAGCTGGCGCACCGTCTCTGCGATCGACGGTCATGTCGCGACCGGTGTCTTCGCCTTCGCGGTCGGCGCCCAGCCGGTGCCGCCCATTCCGCTGGCCGTCGCCCCATCCGCTGCGCCGCCGTCACCGCTCGGGGTCACGGGTCGATGGGGTCTCGATGCTGGTTACGGGCTTCTCCTGGGCGGCGCCTGGGTCGATCTCCTTGCCCTCCAGGATTTCTCGCTCGCGGTGCTGCTCGTGGTTGGTGTGGGCGATCTGCTGGCTCTGATCGGCGCCTTCATGGTCGCCGAGGCCGCGCGTGAGAATGCCGGCGTTGACTGGTCGCTTTTCCTTGGCACCTCGCTTGCGCATGGGATGGAACTGGTGGTCCTGCCGATAATCCTGGCGGGCCTGGCTGTGCTCGCCGCCTGGAGGCTGCGGGATACCCCTCGGCGGTTGGCGCTCGCGACCTGTGCTGCACTCAGTGCCCTCGCCATGGTGGCCAACGCAACCGTCAGCCACGCGGCCTCCAGTCCGCTCGCCTGGCTGATGATCCCCGTTCATTGGTTGCACGTATCGAGCTACGCGGTGTGGATCGGCGGGCTGGCGGCGGTGCTCGTCGGAATCCGCGGTCTGCCAACCATGAAAAAGGCACGCGCGGTGCGCCGCTTTTCCCTGGTCGCCGGCGTGGCCTTTGCCGCCATGATCCTGACGGGACTCATTCGCGGGATCGACGAGGTCGGCAGCTGGTCGAAGCTCTTTGGGACGACCTTCGGCTGGTTGCTGATCGCCAAGACCGCGCTCTTCTTCACCATTGCACCGCTGGCAGCGACGAACCGCTGGCGCTACGTGCGCATGGGCGTCAGCGGCATTCCCCGCCTGCGCTGGATATCTCGAGGCGAGCTGGTGCTGGCGGCGGTGATCATGGTAGCGGCGGCGTTTCTTACCACGCTGCCGCCGCCGAGTTTCGTTCGGGCGGTAGCGGCACGGAATTTCCCACATCTCGTCGTGGAGGGCGTCGACCACGGCTCCGCAGTCCGGGCCAAGCTGGATGTCGCCCCGGGGTACCCCGGCCTGAACCGGTTCAGCGTGACCGTTCGCGACGCCAAGACGGGAAGGCCGGTTAGCGGAGCCCGCCTCTTCTTGTTATTTGATCTGCCTGCCCGCCCGGAGATCGGCGAATCCGTCCTGGAGCTGCGAGGCCTTGGTGACGGCATCTACACGGCGGAGGGCACGAGGTTGTCGCTGGCTGGAAGCTGGACCGTGACCGTGGTGGTCGAGACGGCCATCACCTCGTATGACGCCGTGTTGCCTATCAAGACCGCCGAGCGCCCCTAACAAGAGGCGGGACCTTCGTCCTGTCCGGGTCAGGACGCCTGACCCGTTGGGACGCTGACCGCACACCGGATACTCGCTCCATTCCGACCTAAGGAGTGTTCGTATGAAAATTCTGTGGATAACACCCCGCGTCTCGGCGCTGGCGTTGGTGGGCGCCCTTGCCGTCCTTACTGCCTCCTGCGGTGGCTCGACTGGATCACCCTCCAGCGGGAGTGCTGCCGGCCTGCCAGGTACCGCAACGGTCACCATCCCAAAGGCCGATCGCTTTGAGCCATTCCTCCTCGAGATCGCGCAGGGTGGGACGGTGACCTTCACCAATCAGGATGCCGATGCGCACACGGTCGTTTCCATGCCGACCGACCCGGTCGATTTCAAGCTGTTTGTTGGGTCGGGCACGTCCGTCAAACAGACATTCAACCAGCCCGGGATCTACGGGTACTACTGTGACGCTCATTCTGCATACGATCGGACGACCGGCCTGATCAAGGCCAACAAGGGTGCCGACGCCTACCCGATCTCGATGTACGGCATCATCCTGGTCGGTGGTGATAGCCTGCCTCTCTTTGCAGGGAAGGCGAAGATCGTAATGCCATCCGCAGACCGCTTCGACCCGTTGGCCATCGCCGTTAAACAAGGTACCCAGGTTACCTGGACGAACCTTGATACCGATGCCCATACCGTCCTCACCGACCCCGGTGAGAGTCTGCAGTTCAAGTTCGTCGTCCCGGGCGACGGCCATACGTCCTTCACCTTCGATCATGCCGGCATGTATCCGTATTTTTGTGACGCGCATGCCACCTGGAACAGCGAGCTCAAGCGTGTCCAAGCCAGACCGGGAAGCTCGGAGTATCCAGCGGCTATGGAAGGCGTCGTCTTCGTCCTCCCCTGACCCCTGGGCGTCTAATCAAGGAAGAGAGGGCGGCGCTCCGAGCGCCACCCTCTCTTGTATCTGGCGGACTTCGATCTAGCCGACCGCTGCCCCGACCAGTTCCTTTTTGACCGCCTCCGGCACGCCGACGGCCTCGATCGCGACATCGACCCCGAGGGCAACGGTCATGGACATCACCTGTGCGACCGGATCGCCGGCGGTGTTGTTGATGGTGACATCTGCGCCGAATTCCTTGGCCTTCTTGAGCCGCGCGTCAGCGAGGTCGATCGCGATGATCTTTCCAGGTGAGAAGAGGCGGGCCGGCAGGATGACGGCCAGGCCGATGGGACCGGCGCCGACTACCGAGATCGTGTCGCCCGGTGAGACCCTTCAGTTGAGCACGCTGACTTCGAAAGAGGTCGGCAGGATGTCGGAGAGGAACAGGACCTGCTCGTCGCTTAATCCCTCGGGGATGTTGTAAACGGACGTATCCGCGAATGGGACGCCCACATAGTCGGTCTGGGTCCCGTTGATGGTGTGGCCAAAGACCCAACCGCCGCCGCCGCTGCAGGCGCCGTAACGTCCAACCTTGCAGTACTCGCAGCGGCCACAGTGGTTCCGACCGCCTCGTGTCCGAGGATCGTCCCCGGCTTTGTCTCGGGGACGTCCCCCCTTAGGAATGCGTTCATGGTTGCCTCCCTAGTGGCATCGAATCGGTGAAGTCGTCGGGATAATGGAGGTGCACCTAGAGGGCGATGAGGCTGATCCAGAGCCCCAAAGACCCGCGTCTGCTTTTCACCCGAATAGCTGGCTGTGCCGTGCAAGATAAGCGGCCGCCTCGGCGCGTCGCGCCACCTCCAACTTGGCGAGGATGCTCGAGACGTAGTTCTTGACGGTTTTCTCGGCGAGTTTCAGGTCCGTGCCGATCTGCCGGTTCGTCTTACCGTCGGCGACCTCGCCGAGAATCCGCTCCTCCTGAGCGGAGAGCCGGGCAAGTCGCTCGTCCGCGAGCAGATGCTTGCCCTTGCGGAGGCGGTCGAGAACGCCTTTGGTTACCGCGGGATCGAGCAGGTTCTGACCCGCTCCGACGGCCCGAATGGCCCGCAGCAGGTCACCGCCCTTCACCTGCTTGAGCACGTAGCCGGCGGCCCCGGCCATGATCGACGCAAAGAGGGCCTCGTCATCCGCGAAGGTGGTCAGCATCAAGACCTGGGTGTTGGGGAGCCGGGCGCGGATCTCCCGGGTGGCGTCGATCCCGCTCCCATCCGGAAGCCGGATGTCCATCACCACGACGTCGGGCCGCGCCCACTCCGCCCGCTCGATGGCCTCCCGCACGCCTCCCGCTTCGCCGGCGACGGTAATGCCCGCTTCCTCCGCCAGCAACGCTTTGATCCCGTTGCGAACCAGCTCGTGGTCATCGACGATCATGACCCGCAGCGGTACCGGGGCGTCGAGGGCCGCGTATGAATGCATCTCGAGATCATCTTTGCCCCCGACGGGATAGTCAGATCAGGGCCGCAGGTCCCGAGATCAACGGGACGTTACCGTCACAGCCCAAATCCCTCCCCCCTGTGGGGACGGTCAGGGTGGGGGTACTTAGAGCGGAATGGCGATCTGGACCGTTGTGCCCACTCCCGCCTTGCTCTCGACCGAGACCCGCCCGCCAATCGCGATCCCCCGGTCCCTCAGATTGCGCAGGCCGAGGCCGGACCGGGGTGCTGCGGGGTCGAACCCCTGCCCGTCGTCGTCGATCTCGAGGATGGCGTCGTCACCCTCTCTGCGCAGGCTGACGCGACAGGTCGTCGCCTGTGCGTGCCTGCCGACATTGGAGAGCGCCTCACGGGTCAGCTGAACCAGGTCGGCCGCCCGCGGCGCCAGCTCAGCGGCGACCGTACCGTCGATGTCGGTCACGGTCGTCACGCCGGTCTTTTCCTCGAACTCTCGGGCCAGATCCCCCAAGGCCTGCTCCAGCTGGCGATCGGCGAGGATTCCTGGGCGAAGACCAAAAATGTAGTTGCGCAGGTCACGAATGGCTCGATCGATCTCCCCGACTGCCGACTCAATCCGCGACTCGACCTCGGGATCGCCGCTGCGCGTCGCCGTCGCCTGCAAGCCCATCCCCACAGAAAACAGCGACTGGATGACACCGTCGTGGAGCTCGCGACCGATCCGTTCGCGTTCATCGAGCACGCTCAGGCGATTCAGCTCTCGCTGGGCTCGACCGTACTCGAGGGCAACCGAGGCCTGATCGGCGAACGTTTCGACGAGCCGGATAGCTTCGTTGTCAAAGGGAGCGCCGCCGACGGCGTTGGCTACAGTCAGCGTCCCAAATGGCCGACCGCGAACGACGAGTGGAACGAGCACCATCGGGCCCATGTTGCCGATCGCGATCATCGGCTGATACGTTCGGTCGTCCTTTGACGCATCGGCGAGTGCGGTTGACTGGCCGCTGTTGATGACATCACCTGAAACCGATCCCTGCATCGGCACGGACAGCCCTAGCAACTCGCCCGCATGCGCGCCGTCGGCCACCGTGATCGTCAGTGAATCGCGCCCGCCGTCGGCTGCTGGCGAAACGATGGTCGCAGTCGCCGCGTCGACCAGCTCCCGAGCTCGGCGGGCGATGGTCTCAAGCACCCCGTTGATTTCGGCACCAGCGAGGATCGCCGAGCTGATCTCCCGCACCGCCTCCAGCCACTGACCCCGTCGCCGGGTCTCCTCGTAAAGCCGGGCGTTCTCGATCGCGACGCCGGCTTGGTTCGCGAGTACGAGCAGCGCGGCTTCGTCTTCCGCATCGAACTCGACCGCGCCTTGCTTTTCGGTTAGGTAGATATTGCCGAAGACCTTCCCCCGCGCTTTGACGGGCGCGCCCAGGAAGGACTCCATCGGCGGGTGATGGAGTGGAAAGCCCACATGGCGAGGATCGTCCCCGATGCGCCGTAACCGCAACGGTCTGGCTTCCCGGATCAGGACCCCGAGGATCCCCTCACCGACAGGCAGTGGTCCGATCGCCTGACGCTCCTCGGGCGAGATGCCGGCAGTGATGAAGTCGCGGAGCCGGCCGTCTGAGCCAACCACTCCCAATGCGCCATATCGCGCGTCCGTCAATTTGACCGCCAGCTCGATGATCCGTTGCAGCACAACCGGAAGCGACAGGTCCGATGAGAGGATGAGCGCGGACTCGAGCAGTTGGTCCCTCCGATCATTGCCGGCTCTCATCAAGGTGCCTTGTACCCCCTTCGCTTGAACATGGACCAACCCGTCCTGAAGCAACCGGGACCTTCGTCCGGTGCGCTAAGGAGGGGGCGAGCCCACACTCATGATATGGAGTTCTTCGTGCGCTACTTCGTCGAGTTGGACCTGCTGATGGCGGCCGTGGAGACCGGCCTGGACCGGCTCCCGGCGCAGTGGCTCGCGGCCGCCGCCAACAAGGCGCACGCGCGGGCGCTCGGCTTCATGCTCGAGGCCGATCCAAATCTCGGCGCTGACCTGGCGGGGACTGTCGTCGACCTCGGAATGGAACCGGCTGCGCGGCGGGGATCCACCACGATCCGCACGATGGCCTGGGCTCTGATTGGGCCGCAATCGGCCAGACCCTTGCTTGAGGCGGACCTGGAGCTTGGGTCGCTGGGCCACGGTCGCTGCCAACTGGCGGTCGCGGGCCGCTATTACGTGCCAGGCATAGGGACGAACCGACGCGTCGATCGGGGCACCGCACAGCGGGTGGGCGAGGCCACCATCAAGGAGTTTGTCGACGGGCTCGCCAATATCGTCGAGAAGCTCGCCCTCGAAGGTCCCGGACTGCGGCCGCGACTGAACGTCTTCGGTGGGCTGGCTCCCGCACGTGGTCTGAGCGGCCAAGCTTAACGAGCGCCGATCGGTTGCCGCGGAAGGGGCATTTCCAGGCGAAGTCGGGCATCGACCACGACGGCGCCGTGCTGGCCGACGATGACCGGGTTGCAATCGAGCTCGGCGATTTCCGCGTGGCCTTCGATCATGGCGCTGACCCGCAGCATCACCTCCTCGAGCGTCGCGACGTCCGCCCGCGGCGCGCCACGGTAGCCGTCGAGCAGCGAAAAGGTTTTGAGCGACCTTACCATCTCGTGCGCGTCAAGATCGGATAGCGGTGTGATCCGGACGGCGATGTCTTTGAGCAGCTCCGCCGTCGTACCGCCCGCGCCGCAGGCCAGGACTGGTCCAAACAGCCGGTCATGTACGACGCCGACCAGCATCTCGACGCCGGCGGCCACCATCGCCTGAACCTCGAACCCACGCCTCGTGGACCTGGGCCGCATGGGAGTCCCGATTCGGTCGGGCCCTTGTGCCCTGTCTGCCGATGGGGGATGTGGGTATCTTCGCGGCATGATTCGGCGGGCCGTCGATTCGGGTGCTGCCATGGTGTCGCGCTCGCTCTGATCGGCCTGCTGGCCGGCGCGGCCGCCTGGGCGTTGGGATGGCGGTCGGCGGCCGACCTCGCCTGGGCGGTGACGACGGCCACGGCTCTGCCGCCGGTCAGCCTCTCGCTCGTGCAGCGCCTGCGCCGAGGCGCCCTCGGCGTCGATGTGATCGCCCTGCTTGCCCTGGGAGGCGCGCTTGGATATCGGCAGCACCTGGCGGGGGCGCTGATCGCGTTGATGTTCGCGACCGGTCAGGCCCTGGAAGCCTACGGCGGCTCGCGGGCTCGCGCAGAGCTCACGGCCCTGCTCGCGCGCGCACCACGGACCGCACACCGTTATGCGGGCGCGGCGGTGAAGACGGTGCCGGTTGATGCAATCGAGCCCGGTGATCGGTTGCTGATCACGGCTGGCGAAGTCGTTCCCGTCGACGGGGTCGTGCTGGCGATCCCCGCCGTGATCGATGAGTCGGCCCTCACCGGCGAGTCGGCCTTCGTCCGCCATGAGCCTGGCGAATCCGTTCGAAGTGGCAGTGTCAACGCCGGCGCGCCATTCGACCTGCGGGCGACGGTTCCAGCCGCCCAGAGTACCTACGCCGGCATCGTGCGGCTGGTGCGAGAGGCCGAGGCGTCGAAGGCACCCTTCGTGCGGCTCGCCGACCGTTATGCCGTGGTATTCCTGCCGCTCACATTGCTGGTGGCCGGACTCGTCTGGCTGGTTTCGGGCGATCCCATTCGGGCACTCGCGGTCCTGGTCGTCGCGACCCCCTGCCCGCTGCTCCTTGCCGCGCCGGTTGCGATCGTGTCGGGCGTATCGAGAGCGGCGGCCGCCGGGATCATCGTCAAGGGCGGAGGAGCCCTGGAGACATTGGGGCGTGCCCGGCTGCTCTTGCTCGACAAGACCGGCACCGTGACCACCGGCATCCCGGCCCTCGGTGGAGCCATGCCGTTTGCAGACCCGGATGCCGATACGATCCTGCGCCTGGCGGCTTCCTTGGAGCAAGCGTCCTCACACGTGCTGGCCGGCGCGATCGTGACCGGGGCGCGAGAACGTGGTCTACCGCTGACGGCTCCGCTTGCTCTTCAAGAGGACCCTGGCTTTGGCATACGCGGCCGGGTCGATGGGCGACTGGTCTCAGTGGGACGGCGCAACTGGGTCAGCTCCGGCGAGGTGACGCTTGAGAAGGCGCGCGTTGCCCAGGAGTGGGCTGCGGATCAGGGCGCGTCCACCGTCTTTATCGCCGTCGACGGAGCGCTGGCGGGGATGCTGTGGCTGACCGATCCCATCCGCCCGGATGCCGCGGCCACGATCCGGGCGCTGCGGGCTGCCGGTGTGCAGCGTGTGTCGTTGTTGACCGGCGATCACACCGGTGTTGCCCGGCGGATCGGCGCGACCCTCGAGGTGGACGCCGTCCTGGCCGAACAGTCTCCAGCTGCCAAGATCGAGGCGGTGCGTGCCGCCCGGGCGCAGGGAACCACCGTGATGGTGGGCGACGGTATCAACGACGCACCGGCGCTAGCGGCGGCGGACATCGGCGTGGCGATGGGAGCACGCGGGGCAACCGCGTCGTCCGAAGCGGCGGACGTCGTGCTGCTGGTCGACCGGCTGGATCGGCTGGCTGTTGCGGTGGGGATTGCTCGTCGCAGCCGAGCGATCGCGGTTCAGAGTGTCGTCGTAGGAATGGGTCTCTCGATTGTCGCCATGGCGATCGCCGCGGCGGGATTCCTGCCGCCGGCACCCGGCGCCCTGCTGCAGGAGGGCATCGACATCGCCGTCATCATCAACGCCTTGCGAGCCCTTCAGGGCGACGATGACCGAGAGCGCGATTTAGACCGCTCATTACCCGGCGCCGAGGAGCGCCTTCGCGTTGCCTGAGAGCTAGAAGACGGGCAGCATCGCCGGCTGCCGAACCCCGCCGAATCGGGACTTCGCCTCCACTTTCACCCTTACCGCGGCTGGAACAATCACGACCGGGATTGGGCTGTGGTGGGCGACCTCGTGGCTAACGCTTCCCAACAGGATCTCGGCCACCCTGTTCAGACCGCGCGAACCGACAACAATCATGTCCGCGCCCTCACGCAGGGCGAACTCGGTCAGAGCCAGTCCGGTCGGCGTGCCTTCCTCGATGACGGCACGAAAATGAACGCCCGACTTGCGAAGCGGTGCGCACCATTCAGTGGCGAAGGTCTGCTGGGTTTCCGCCCGCTGCTCCGGCGTCTCCGCCGGGGGCGTGAGGCCCATTGGCGCCGGGATGTAGGTCGGCACGCTCTCGATGTGCACCGCCATGATCTCGGCGTCGAGCTGCTTGGCCACGTCGATAGCCCACTCCAATGCCTTGGCTGACCCGGCCGATCCGTCGAGTCCGATAACGATCCGCGGCGCGCGCTGATCGCGTTCCATGTGAATTCCTCCCTGGGGATCGTCGAAGCCGGTCCACCAGTTCAACGCTAGCCCCAGAACGATCGCAGCGATCCGGCCGATAGTCCTGCGGCTTGAGGGCCTCCCGCACCAAGCTTCACCTGAAGCCCGGGGAGACAGGTTCAGGACCCGGGCGTTTTGGTGTGTCGCGCCAGGTAGGCGGCCGCCTCGGCGCGACGGGCGACCTCGAGCTTGGAGAGGATGCTGGTGACATAGTTCTTGACCGTCTTCTCGGCCAGGTGCAGTTTCTGTCCGATCTCCGAGTTCGTCTTGCCGTCAGCGATCAGCTCGAGGATCCGCTCTTCCTGGGCCGAGAGGCGAGCCAGCCGTTCGTCTTTGAGCAGATGCTTGCCCTTGCGCAACCGGTCGAGCACGCCCTTGGTGACGGCGGGATCGAGCAGGCTCTCACCGCGTCCCACCGTTTGCACGGCCCGCACCAGGTCGGCGCCCTTGATCTGCTTCAGCACGTAGCCCGCGGCGCCGGCCATGATCGAGGCGAAGAGCGCCTCGTCATCGGCAAAGGTGGTCAACATCAGCACCTGGGTGTTCGGCAATTTGGCGCGAATCTCCCTGGTGGCCTCGATCCCGCTGCCGTCCGGTAAGCGGACGTCCATGATGACCACGTCGGGGCGCGCCCACTCCACTCGGGCGATGGCGTCCTTGACGGTGCCGGCTTCGCCCACGACGCTCACGTCCGCCGTCTCCTGGAGGAGGGATTTGATCCCGTTGCGGACCACCTCGTGGTCATCGACCAGGACGACCCTAAGGGGCATGGTGCTCAAGACCAGGCTATCTTCGCAAAAAGCGATGCTCAACCAGTCCGGATCGGTCCTGCGCGAGGGGGGACCATCGTCCCTGTGGCCCGTGACGTCCACGCTGTAGCGTCACCACCATCTTCATCAGGTATTACGTCGAATTGCCACACCCACGAGCAGCCCTCGAGAAGGCGCTCGTTTCCGTGCCCGACAGCCTGATCCCGAGCATTGCCAGTTTCGCCGACGATCGGGGTCAGCATCTCCTGGCGGAAATCGGGTTTCCGATCGACGGCCACCGGCTTTCCAAGAGCGTCGAGATCAGCGTCGGCAAGCCGATCGCCGGTGCCAGTCGCACCTGGATCCCGATCTCATGGCGAGCTACCGGAGCGTCCAGCCTGTTCCCCGTGCTCGAGGGAGAGTTGGAGCTGGCGTCGCTGGGGACCGAGATGACACAGCTTGCCCTCAACGGGCGGTATCAGCCACCACTCGGGCTGATTGGCAAGACTATCGACAAGGCCCTGCTCTCCCGGGTCGCGGAGGCGACGATCAAAGACTTCGTCGACCGGCTTGCCCGCGCGATCGAGGCCGCGATTGCGCCCGTCAACTAGGACCAGGCACGGCAGCTAGCGCGGCCCGGGTAACGAATGACTCCGGGAACCAGTGTTTAGGGGTCGTTCGGCGTTCGAGAGCGGTTTCCCTTCGACTACCTTTCGGCCTTCTCAGGTTTTCAGTCTTTTGTGCCGATTGACTCTTTTGCAGAGGTTTCCGGAGTCGAGTTGAGGGTAATGCTGGTCGCCGCGCGCGAGTAGTGCCGGACGGCCCCATGGTTTCGGGACTCATTGAACGGCCTGCCGAGCTCGGGTCGTTCGCCTCATGATCGGGCGACCCCCCTACCGTGGGTCCCGCTCACGAGGGAGGACATACGAAATGGAAAGCCTCGCCATCTATCACTCACAGTTCGGAAACACGAGGACCCTGGCCGAGATCATCGGCGGGGCGCTGGAGGTACACGGCCGAGCTCGTGCCGTCAGCGTGGCCGGCGAGCAGGCGGTGGCCAGCTCCGACCTGATCGAGGGCCTCTAGCGCTTGCTGCAAGTACTCCACCAGCAAGCCCAGGAATGTGTTGACGACCGACGTGGCAACGCGCCGAAGGAACATCGAGTCCGTTAGTTCACGTAGGGACGCCGGGGCATCGATACTGCGCCGTGAGAGGGATCCGCAAGTTGGGCACGAAGATGGCTGCCATCGTGCGACGCATCCTGGGCGAGCGCAGCAAGCGTCTCAGGACTGAGGCCGGCCAGGGCCTCCTCCAGCGATTCAACCGGCAGTGGCAGCGTCGCCGTAGCCCGAACCCACATCCAGGCTTAACTCCCAACTCCAGCGAACTGCGCCGACCGCTGCAACGGCAGGGGCTCAGGCTTCGCTTGCTGGACCGGCGCTGGGACCACCGCCAGGCCGCGTGGCGGATAAGCCCGATGTTCCTGGCGTTCGATCACCTCATCGCACCCGGCTCCGCGCTCGCTCATCTCGAAGAGCGCCCATACGTGGGCCGCTGGATCGGTCCCGTCGAAGACGATCGGGTCGAAGCCGCGCAAGCGGAGGCCGAACGTGGCAAGCTCGGACCTCGCTTCGGTGGTGAGGTCGCACCCGTCGGGCCAGTCGTGATCACGAACCGGTGGAAGCGTCCCAAACAAGACCTTGTAGCCGACCAGACCGGCGGCCGCAGCCGAGGCCGGCGTAGGGGCTTCATCCGGATCGGCCTCACAGGCGGCGACATCATCGAGGGCGATGAGGACCTGGAAGAAGGGCGTGTCATCCAGCCGGTCACGGCGCTGGTGGAGCTGTTCGGCCATTCGGAAGATGCGATCCTGCGTTTCGATGTTGTGGCGGATGCCGTACGAGCTGTTTGCCCAACGGTCCGCGTCTCGATGGGCGAGCCGGTAGCCCTCCACCCAGTGCGCTCGCCGAATCGCCTCGGCATCCTCGACCTTCATGCGGCGGAATCCAGGCGGCGCATCGTACTCATGAACGTCGTGCGACTGATCTTGCCTCGGCGCGGCAGGACGACGACCTGGTCGTCACGGTAGGGCTTGGCCAGTTGGCCGGGGTCTCCGAGAAGAAGCACCGGCTTCCCGGCTGAGAGGTAGTAATGGATCAGGCGGCGGCCGGGTGTTCGCTCCCGGGCGGCGTCTTGGACGAGTCGAAGGTCGAGCACCAGCACATCCGAGATCTCGACCAGTCCGCAGGACTGTCCGCGCTGCCCCAAGCAGACCATTCCGGCACCGGGCGGTCCGGGGCAGTTGATCACGCCGTAGCCGGAAGCTTCGAGCCATGACCCAAACTGTTCACGCTCGCCGGCATCCGGTTCGACCAGGAGGACGAGCCACTCGGTCTTCGGCAGCGTTCTCGGCATCGCGATCATCTCCCTTGGCTCGAGCATGCCTCCGAAGGTGGACGATCGGGAGGGCCGATGGTCCCTCCATGGCCGGGCCATCGGTACGGAGCCTCAGTGAGTCGTGGTCCGTTGAGGCGCCGAGTCGATCAATTGCCAGCGGAGCCCATACGAGCCAAGGCTTGTGGCGCATTGAGCAAGCTCGCGCAGATCGGTTGGTCTTTCCGGCACGGTGCCACTCTTGGGGTCCGTCGCGGTCCTGGCAGGAAGGGAAGATGCCATGCCGACGACGCTATCGGGAGGCCTTTTCAAGGCGTAGGGTCCAGCGGCCCCTCTTGAGGGGGCCGCTGGTCCCGAATGTCTATGCTTTCACCGCCGGCAGCTCGGGCCTGGTCACCTCGATCGGAATCGCCTTGGCCCGCTGCTTCTTGGCCTCGGCGACGAGGACCGCGCCTTTGAGCACGATCTGCAGGACGCCCTCCTTGTAGGTGGCCTTGACGGCATTCTCAATCAATGGTCTTGGGGATCGGGAAGTGCCGCTCGAAGGTCCCATATATCCGCTCGATGCGGTAGTAGTCGGCCTCCGTGTACTCCTTCTCCTTCTTCCGCTCGCCGGTCACGACGAGCTCGCCATCCTCAAACGTGATCTTGAGGTCCTTCTCCGGATCGATCCCAGGAAGGTCCAGATGGATCACCAGGTCGCCGCCCTTCGCAAAGACGTCGGTTGTGGGTACGGACGGCTTCTGCACGGCGACGGGCCAGGTCGGAAGCAGGAAGCGCCGAACCGGGAGCGTCGGAAACGCACCAAACGTCTCGTCGATCTTCCGATTCGTGTCATCGAGTCTCATCCCAAATGCTCCGCAGCATGCTGAACACCTCCGTTAGTGGCGGAGGGTCCTGCGGAAGAGGGGACCTGTTTCCCGTTGCAATGCCTGTTGCTCCGAGTTACCGTAGCGCCTATGGACCAACCTGCTGGCTACCTTCACTGGGGTTTCATCCTGATTTCGTGGCCGAACCTGATCCTGATCGGACTCATGGTGGTCTTGTTTGCGCTCGCCCTCGTCCTCCCGTTCCCAGGGCACGGCCCATCCGTCGAAGAGAAGAAGAAGCCATGAGCAGCCAGGTCACCGACAAATCGAAGGGGAGTTGGACGGCGGCCGCCCGCCGCTGGGTGGAGCGGCGCCTTCCCTGGGAGAACCTGCTCCCCGATCGGCAGCCCTATTACGTCGGCTCCTGGGTCTACGTCTTCGGCGTCGTTACCATTGCCGCCCTGGTCTGGGTCGTGCTCACCGGCACGGTCCTGGCCCTGTTCGGACCCCAGTGGTGGCACCTGTCCAGTGCCGGGCGCTTCTTCAATAGCCTTCATTTCTGGAGCGTCCAGGTCTTCTTCGTCTTCATGGTGCTGCACCTCTGGGGTCAGTACTTCATGGCCAGCTGGCGCGACGGCCGGGTCCCGACCTGGATGATCGGGGTCGTCACCTTTGCGGTCAGCATTGTGGCGGCCTTCACCGGTTACCTCTCGCAGCAGAATTTCGACGCCCAGTGGATCGCGATGAACGCGAAGGACGCCGTGAACTCCACCGGTGTTGGTGGCTTCTTCAACGTCCTGAACTTCGGGCAGATGTACGGCCTGCACGTGATGCTGTTACCGATCGGGATCACCCTCCTCGTCGTCCTGCACATCGTGCAGGTCCGGATGCGCGGCGTGGTACGGCCGATCGGCTATGACCAGAAAGCTGCGGTCACCTGGGACTTGCGCAAATGATCAGCGAACGCTCCGCCGCCCAGTCCTATTACCAGGGCATTCGGACGGCCCCCTACGACCTCGTCAAGGAGCTGGCTATCGCCATGGCGGTCTCCCTGCTCCTCGTCCTGGGGCTCGCGGTCTTCCTGTCGTCGCCCGATGTCCCGTCGGTCACGATCCAGAGCTGGGCGAAGGCGGACCCGGTGGACTTCACCATGACGGCGAACGATGAATTGGCCGGGGCGAGCGTCACTGCGAATTACGGGCCCCCGTATAACAACGGCACCGGCTCGGTGCAGTCGTGGGGGCCGTTCGCGCCGCAATCCTGGGCCGGCGTGCATGCGACGGTGGACCAGCCGCATGACTTTGTCATCAACCCGCTGAAGCAGGCAGCTAGCAACGACACCCAGCTGAGCGGCGAGATCAGCACCTGGGAGGCCGGGTCGACCGACCAGCAGGGCAAGTGGCACGACGCCTACGCCAAGGCCTTGAAGGATGCCAAGGTGGCGGACGGCGCGGTCACGGTCGCCGATGGCGATTACGGCCCGGTGCCGGCCATGCTGGCACGTCTCCTGCAACTGTCGCAGGCGGGGGCGATGGACGGGCTGCTGCTGTCCAGCAACCACTTCTATCAGACCGATTACACGAAGCCCCTGCTCTTCATGAACGACGGCGGCTACGTGTCTGGGCTGGCCACCGACCAGCATCTGACCGGCAACCAGTGGGGCATGATGAACGAGACCGGGCTCTACCCAGGCCAGACCTGGCTCTGGCTCTATACACTCTGGTACCAGCTCCCACCGTTCAACCAGGTCCCCTACACCGACCTGCTGGTGGTGCTGATGATGGTGCTGCTGACGGTGCTGCTGGTGCTCGTGCCGTTCATCCCCGGCTTGCGCGACATCCCGCGATGGATCCCGATCCATCGGTTGATCTGGCGGCGGTTTTACGCCGACCAGAAAGCCCGCTAAGGAATCCCCCGACGACCCATCCGGGTGCGTAGGCGGCGCATCAGCCGGTCCTCGAGCGTATAAACGTCGTCCGTCAGCTTAAAGACACCCGCGTAGGTCTCGAGCCGTGGATCGCGAACTCCGGCAATGATCGCTGCCCAGCCCAGCTCCGTCGCGCGGTGCCCGCAGCCGGACGGTACATCGGTATGGCCCCGGAGCTGCAACTCCTCGATCTCGCCTAGCAATTCGTCGGCCAGGTTGAGTGCCCGTTGGGCGAGTCGTCGCTCATCCGTATAGGGGGTCGGCTCGCGAATCTCGACGTTGGCGCGCGCCAGCGCGTCTTCAGGGTGTGGCCCACGTAGTCGGCCATGGCGCCATGATCGCGGTGGTGGGCTGAGCCAGGGAGGGCGCAAGGTCCCGTCAAATCCGGGCCATTATTCCCTGAGGCCCGAGGAGCGCTGCCGTACGATGCGCTCGAAAGCGGAGGACCGCCTATGCCGGGCATGAAGCCGATCACGACGATGCTGCGAGGCCACGCGCTATTACGCGAGCCGCTCCTGAACAAGGGCACTGCGTTCAGCTCCGAGGAGCGGGCCGCGCTCGGCCTGAGCGGCCTGCTGCCGCCACAGGTCAAGACGCTCGACCAGCAGGCGGCCCGGGCCTACGGCCAGTACCGCCGGCAGCCCGACGACCTGGCCAAGAATGTCTACCTAACCTCGCTGCATGACCGCAACGAGGTGCTGTTCTACCGACTGCTCACTGACCATCTACCCGAAATGCTGCCCATCGTGTACACGCCCACCGTGGCCCTGGCGATCGAGCGCTACAGCCACCAGTACCGGCGGCCGCGCGGAGTCTTCCTGTCGATCGATCATCCCGAGCTGGTGGAAGCGTCCTTCCAGAACTGCGGGCTCGGACTGCATGATGTCGACCTGATCGTGGCAACCGACGGCGAACGCATCCTCGGAATCGGTGACTGGGGGGTCGGCGGTATCGATATCTCGATCGGCAAGCTCGACGTCTACACGGCGGCCGGCGGGATCGACCCGACGCGGGTGATCCCTGTCATCCTCGACGTTGGCACCGACCGGGAGGAACTGCTAGACGACCCGCAGTACCTCGGCAATCGGCACCGGCGGGTGCGCGGCGAGGCTTATGACGCCTTCATCGACCTTTACGTCCAGACCGCGAGCCGGCTCTTTCCTGATGCCCTCTTGCACTGGGAGGATTTCGGCGCCGAGAACGCCCGGCGCATCCTGTTGCGGTATCGTAACTGCCACCGCACCTTCAACGATGACTTGCAGGGGACTGGGGCGGTGGTCCTGGGGGCATCGCTCTCTGCGATGCGTCGGCTGGGACAGCGCCTGGCGGACCAGCGTGTCGTGATGTTCGGCGCAGGGACGGCGGGGATCGGGATCGCTGACCAGCTGCGCGACGCCATGATTCGCGATGGGCTGCCGGCCGCGCAGGCGATCCGGCGGTTCTGGTGCATCGGTCGCCACGGTCTGATCACGAGCACGATGGCGTCGTCGCTCCGCGACTTTCAGCTGGCGTACGCCCGCCCCGCCGAGGAGACGCGCGGGTGGCGCACGGACGAGCCTGGCGCGATCGGATTGGGCGAAGTCGTGCGGCAAGTCAAGCCGACGGTCATGATCGGGACCTCGACCGTCGCCGGTTCCTTCACTGAACCCATCGTTCGGGAGATGGCCGCCCACGCTGAGAGGCCCATCATCTTCCCACTGACGAACCCGACCGCGCTCAGCGAGGCCGTGCCCGCCGACCTGCTGGCATGGACGGAAGGGCGCGCCGTGATCGCCACCGGCAGTCCGTTTGTGCCCGTGACGTATGCGGGGAAGACGTACACGATCGCCCAGGCCAATAACGCGCTGATCTTTCCCGGGCTCGGGCTGGCCACCATCGTGACCCGCGCCCGTACGGTGAGCGACGCGATGCTGGCCGCGGCGGCGGAAGTGGTGGCGGAATTAACCGACCCCGCGGGGCCGGGCGGACCAATCTTGCCCCCGGTGGAGAACCTGCGCGGGCTGTCGGTCGCGGTCGCGAGTGCCGTCGCGCGGACGGCGATTGAGGAGGGGTTGTCCGGCGTGGGGCTCATCGACGTCGAAGCGGAAATTCATCGGGCCATGTGGCAGCCGGTGTACCGGCCCGTGGTAGCGGCCTAGAGCGGCCTACCAGGTTGCCGCTTCGCGTAACACCGCGCGAATGGCCAGAAGAAGGGATTCACGCCCGGGATTCGGGCGAAGCACGAAGATCTGCTCGGGACGAAACGCGGATTTGCGATACCGGTCGGCGATGACGACCACGGGCTTGCCGCGCTCCAGGTAAAACCGAATCAGGCGCCATCCGGGCAGGCCTTGCGTGGAGATGCCAGGCAGCCGGCGCACGTCGAGGACCGCCACGTCGGCAACGTCGACCAGCGGGCAGCTCGCCCTGCAGGTTGCCAGGCAGGTGAAGTCAGGCTGGTGGGGCCCGGGGCAATTGATCGGGTCGATCCCGGCGGACTCGAGCCAGGCGCCGAAGCGCTCGCGCTCCTTTGGGTCCGCCTCGACCAGGAGTACGGTGGTCCGGGTCGCCGTGGGCGGACCGGGGTGCGTCATACCTGCGAGGATGTCGCTAGCCTCGCTAGCGCCCTAGGGCCACAGGTCCCGAGACTTCAGGACCAGGGTCCCTAGGTTCGCGGCCGGCCCTCACCCATGCTGGTGGCGATGGCTGTAGCGCTTCGACCCATCGCATTGGACGAACTCGAAGATGGGCGGCTCGCCTGGGTGCGCCGGTACCGGCAGCGCTACCCGGCGGCTGATCTGTGGGCGCGAGGCCTGCGGCTTGTGTCGCACTCGATCGAGACGCAGGAGCGGGTGTTTCGCATGGCGGAGCAACTGGAACGCCGCGGGGTCGACGGGACTGACGTCTTCATGGCGCTCGAGGAAGCCGACCGCTGCGTCGCGCTTTCGAACAATCCGCACGTCGCGGTCGAAGCCGGCCACTGCGCGATCGGCCAGCTGCTATCGCTCGACCCGCAGGCCATTGTGATCTGCGCCGAGCAGCAGACCCGCCTGCAAGCGCTGGGGTTCGATCCGGTGGCCTTCGATGGCCATGACCCGGCAGCCTATGCGTGGGTGATGTTCGAGTTGAGCACACGCGCTGACGCTGAGCGGCGTGCCCGGTGGCGCCGTGTCGGCCGCCCAGGCTCATCGACGCCAACGTCGATCGGGCTGGCTCGCCTGTAGCGTTACGGCCGCGGGACATAGGTCCCGGCCCAGCCAAGATCGGGTCATAACGAGGTCGGGACCATTGGTACTGAAGATTTCAGCAGTCCTGCCGCAGGATGAGATCGACACCTGGAGCGTTCGACCAGGAAGCAAATTGCGAGGCAGATTTCGATGGAGGTGTTTCAAATGACAGCGACATTGCGGTGGCGAGTGTTGGTGCTCCAGGTCGGCCTGATCGGCATCCTGGCCTTCTGCGCGGGATTCCTGTTCTGGGGGAATTCCTTCATTCACAACCAGATTTCGACCGAGTTGACGGCGCAACAGATCTACTTCCCGTCGGCGAATAGCGCGGCGATCACGGCTCTCCCGGCCGCTGACGCGACGGCGATGAATGTGTATGGCGGCCAGCAGCTGACGACGGGCGAACAGGCGAAGGTCTACGCAAACAGCTTCATCGGCGTTCACCTGAGTGAGGTGGCCGGTGGACAGACCTACTCGCAGATGAGCGCGAAGGCGATGGCAAACCCGACTGACCAGAAGATAGCCGGCCAGGTTGCCACGCTCTTCAAGGGCGAGACGCTGCGGGGGCTGTTGCTGAACGCCTACGGCTGGTGGACGATCGGGACGTACGCTCTCTATGCCGCGATCGGATTGGCAGTGGCCGCGTTCGCGGTCCTGGTCGCCTTCGCGATCGAGATCTACCTCTGGATCCGGCAGCGGGCGAAGGTGACGGTGCCATTCGCGGCTGCACCGAAGCCGCAGCGGATTCCGGCATAAGCTAGCACCAACGTTGAGATAGACGTCCCTCGCTCGCAAGCGAGGGACGTTCTGCATACCGGAGATGTGATAAGCCAGCCAGGACCGGTGGCCGAGCGGTCGCTACCGCCGGGAACGGGCCGCAGCGGTACTGAGGCGGCTGCCGATTTATCTCGGGGTGGTCAATGCGCTGCTCGCCTTCGGTCTGCTGAGGCTGGTGGCCGCGCATTCCCCGGTGGTCGTCTGTACCGAGTGGTTTCTCTTTCTCGGATCGACGGCGCTGCTTATTCTCTTCGTGGTCAGATCCCCGGGGTGGTTCTGGCGGGGCCCCCGGCCAAGCTGGACTCTGCTGCTGGCTCTTGGCGGCTGTTTTGCCCTGACCGCCGGCCTTATCAATCTGCCGGAAACCCGAGATCTGCTCGGCTTCGCGCCGCGTCAACTGGTCGACCCAGCTCGTGATCGAAGCGTACGGGCTGGTCTACCTGGTCCTCGCCGATCTCATCCAGCGCGCTTATCACCGGCACGTTGTCGCGCCTCGCCCGGCGTCGCGGCCGGTCGCCGGCCGTGGTTACGTTATGCAGCGTCGGGCACGATGCCCTGGATCCGCATGCCCGGCTCGTACCGCTGGTACCGAGCCCTTCCTTTTGCCTTGGCCGTGCGCAGCGCGAGATCCGCGTTGCGGAGGAGGTCACTCCCGGTCTCCTGTCCTCCGACGAGCGCCGCTCCACCGACACTGACGTGCATAACGACGTCGGTCTCGCCCGCGCGGAACGGCGCGGTGAATCGGTGCATGATGCTTTCGGCCAGAATGCTGGCCTGCCCGATGGTCGTATTCGGCAGAAGGATGGCGAACTCGTCACTCCGTAACCGAGCCGCGATGGCGTCCGCCGGAATGATCTGCTCCAATCGGGCGCCCACCGCACCCAGCAACTGATCGCCCAGCTCGCTGCCGAACGTTTCATTGACGGACTTGAAATCGTCGACATCGACGATCAGGACTGAGATGCTACGGCTGGGTTGGAGATGTCCACGGGCTTCGTCGAGGGCGGCTCGAAAGGCCGCTCGGTTGGCGAGGTTCGTCAATGGGTCGTGGCCGGCCTGATGGGAGACCTTGTCTTCGAGCTGTTTCCGATCACTGACGTCGCGGATGTTCACGACCAGCCCCTCGACGCTCGGCAGGTAGAGAAGGTTTGTGATCGTCACCTCGCAGTGCGTCCAGATACCCAGCTTGTGCCGAAGACGGCAGGTGACCGAGGTCGGATGCGCGGAGGCTTTCAGCGCATCGCTCAGACAGTTCAGAAGGGCAGGTCGGTCGTCGACAAAAGCCAGGTCCACGAGTCGCGTTCCAACCAGCTCTCCAGGGGCAAACGCGAACAGGCGCTGTACGGATGCGCTCTGAAATCGGATGACGCCGTAGCCGTCCGCGAGCGTGGCCGCGTCAGACGAGTGTTCGACGAGCGAGCGCAAGTGCTCCTCACGCCTCTGCAGAGCGGCCGTTTGCTCCCGCAACCTGTCGTTGAGGTTCAGGTTGTCGGAGAGCATCATGAACTGGCGGATGACCACCAGTACGATGACGATCACGAGGTCGAAAAACACAAATTCGTCGACGGCGCCGGTAATCACGGCGTCGATGCACGAGACCAGGACAGCCGCCGTCATTGGAATGTACGGCAGGAATAGCTGCCACACGCTCTGGGCTTGGTCCCTCGATTGTGGTGGGTCGACGGGAATCAGCCAGGCGCGAAATCCGGCCAGCGCGATCAGCAAATAGCCTGCCACCCACCCGCTATCGATGGGTTGCGCAGGGCCGTACGAGTTCACGGTGGTGAGGTAGGCAAATCCGCTGTCGGCGAGCAGGTTGGCGAGCAGCCCGGCGGCAAGCAGGGACAGGCGCAAGCGATCCCGGGCACGGACCCGGCCGGCCAGGAGGAGCAGCAGCATCGTCAGGATCACGACGTCGCTGATGGGGTAGGCCAGGCTGATGGCCTGTGCGTAAACGGTGTCGGCGCCGTGTCGGTAAATGGTCTCCAGGACGATGGTCCAGCTCACCGCCAGCAGCGAACCGGCGATAATCAGGCCATCCAGCACGGTCGCCAGACGAATGACGGCCCGGCGCCTCGCGGCCGTGAAGAGCAGAATGCCGGCAACGGCGAGGGGAACGGCCCCCAGGAATCCCGCATCGGCGAGGGAAGGGAAGGGGACCTGCCTTCCGAGCCCCACCTCGTAGTACGACCAAATTGCCTCGCCCATCGTCCAGGCGAAAGCGGACGCCGAGATCAATAACCAGGCCAATCGACTGCGCCCGACGTGCCGCCAGGCAGCCGCTCCACAGGCGATGGCAGCCGCGAAGGCGGCCCCCGCCTGGCCGAGATCATCGATTCGCTCCGTGAGGGTGACTCCGCCGAAACGAAACGTGAGCCAGAGGCCGAAAGCGCCCGCTGACAGCAGCGTGACGATCGCGGCGGCGATGAACCGCCGGTTCGTTCGTTTCCGCGCGAGCAACAAGCTGTTTGACCTCCGTCAGGAAAAGTCTCGCTCTTAGCCGTATTGGCGGGAGTGGCAGAGGTGTATCGGGGCCGGGCGCGTGGAAGCTGTGAGTCGGCGGCAATCAGGCCAGAGACGTTGCAAACCCGTTACCCGCCCAGAGAGCCCGTGCCGATTAACGCCGCCGTCCGGTTTGACCGGCGCCACGCGGCTCTATATAGATATAGGTATCGACCGGCCCTGGATCAGATGCGTTTCTTGGTTCCCCGGCTCGGCGCCGTGCTCACCGGCTTTGGCGCCTGTCTGCCGGATGCCCACAGGTAGAGGCTGGCCAGGCTGCGGTTGGGGCGCCATTTCTCCCCGATGGCGTCGACCTCTCCCGGAGTGGGGAGGTGGTCCAGCCGGTAGAGGCGCTGAACGGCGGATCGGATCCCCAGGTCTCCGATCGGCAGGATGTCCGGACGTTCCAGGTTGATCAGCAGAAACATATCGGCGGTCCAGCGGCCGAGGCCCCGGCTGGCCGTGATCTGGGTTCGAATCTCATCGTCGGTGAGCTTGTCCAGGTGGTCGATGTGCAGCTCGCCCGAGACGACGTGCTCGGCCAGCGAGCGGAGGTATTCGACCTTCATCCGGGAAAGCCCGACGCTCTTAAGATCGGCCGGGTCCATGGCAAGCAGCTCGGCCGGGAACGGCATCCGGCCGCCGAACCGCTCCTGCAGACGTCCGGCAATGGCCCGAGCCGCGTATCCCGAGATCTGCTGGCCGATGATCGAGTAGACGAGCACACTGAAGGCATCGTCGAGTGGGCGGGCTCGGCGCCACGCTTTGGCATCGACGGGTTCGGTCGCGTCAATCAGCCGTGCCAGCTTTCGGTCACTGGCCTTGAGGGCAGCCAACGCCTGATCGCGACGTGCAGCCGTCTTTAGAGGAGCGATCGGCTCATCGTATCTGGAATCTCCGCGGCTCTCTTCGGGGCTTCGGCGCGTTGTCGGATACCGCGGAGCATCTTCTGCGTCATGATGAAACTGATGGCCTCAACCGGCTCGACCAGGAGCGCGACCCGCCGCTGGAAATAGGCGTATCGCTCCCGCGCCAGAAGTCGTGTCGTCCCGTCCTCCTTCTCGTCCAGGATGAAAGCCCAGCTGAAGTCGTAGGGGGGCGACGCATCGCCCATCGGCACTGCGCCGCGAAGGACGAGAGCTCGGTCTCGCTCCACGGCGGCTACGCGCAGAGCGACGTGGGGCGCCAGGTTGACGGCATCACCAACCTTGATGTCCTGCCACTCGGGGACGATCCGGTCGGCGCTGTGGATGTCACAGCCCACCAGGTTCTCTAGTGTGTCGTAGCTGTAGAACCCGCCCCGACCCTGGCCGAGCTGCGCAATCCAGGGCCAGACCTGCGCCGCCGTGGCGTCAATGGTGATGGCCCGGGTGGCGGTGAGATGAGGCGCGGTGATGAGCTCGTCCCCCGGCAGGGCAGCGCGGACTTCTGGCTCCGTGGAGTGCCATCGAAGCTGCCAGTGCCGGAAGCCGAGGAAGGAGGCTGCGCCGGCAACCGCGGCAATACCCACTCGTCCCCCAAACCGTGCCATGCATTAACAATGACGGGCGGTGAGCTCCCTGGTCAGAGGCTTCCGGCCCACCGCTACCGGGACCGCTGTCCTGAAGGGGAAAGGCCTTCAGCTACCTTGCGAGACGCGGCTGACTCGAGCAGGTAGGTGTTAAAGGCGGGCTCCTTCGCCGCATCGACAGCGGTCCAGGCCAGGGCCAGTCCGCCGCCCAGCATCGCCTGGTAGGCCTCATTGGTATCGGCCTGGTCGGCGGCGTTGCCTTGCTGTTCGCCATGATCAGCCTGAAGGCGCACAGGTAGCGCAAACCTCACTGGCTTGGGTCTGGACCAGGCCCTGGAATCGCTGCGCTCAGGTATCGGGGGAGATGCCTTGCCGTCCCATCTCCTCGATCATCATGCTGACTATGCCGCGCATCAGCGGCGGAATCGAGTCGCTTGCCCGGGCGATCGCCGCCCCGCCGGCGGCGGCGCCCACAAGCCCAACCAGGAGATAAACAGGCAGCCGGCTCTTCATGGCTAGATGAAGAGCGTCGCAGCGCCCTGCGCGGCAACCAGTGCCGTGGTGGCACCGGCCGGTTCCTCCAATCCGTCGATCAGGTCCTCGCGCTTGAGGCCCATCATTTCCATGGTCATCTGGCAGGGGATCAACTTGACGCCCATCTCCTTGGCCATCTCGAGCAGCTCCGCCGGGCTGGCCACCTTGTGCGACTTGGCCAGGCTATTCATCATCGCCGGACCTGCACCGACGAAGTTCATCTTGGAGAGCTTCAGATGATCGATGCCGCCGCGGTTCATCATCGAGAGCATCTTCTGCATCCAGTTCTCGCCCGTAATGCGTTTCTCGTTCTTTAGCAGGGGGAAGAGACCCCAGAACGTGAAGAACACCGTGGTGTCCTGGCCCATCGCGGCGGACGTCGTGGCCAGAATCAGGGTCGGCCAGATCTTGTCGAGCTCGCCGCTCCAGGCGAAGATCACCAGCTTCTTCGCTGTCTCCGGTTGCTGCATCGCTTCTTCGATTCCGACGCTTGGCTTCTCGGTCGGGATTGCCACGCTCATCGCTCTCTCACCTCTTCTTCAGGACGAAACGGTAGATGCCGCCATCCTGGCTTTGCTCCACGATCGGGTTTCCGGTGGTCTTGCTCCACGCGGCGAAATCCGGCACCGACCCCGGATCGGTTGCTAGCACTTCGATCAGCTCGCCGGAGGTCATCTGCTTCATCTCTTTCGCGGTCTTCACGATTGGAATCGGGCAGTTGAACCCTTTGACGTCGAGCCGCCGTGCGATCAATTCAGTTGCCATTGCTGTTCACCTCCTTCAGGCCACTCGGCCCTGCGGAACCGTCACCCAGTAAGCCCGGTTGAATGCCCACTTGGCGTAGTGCCACAGCGGGGAGGGCCTAGGGGAGACTGGGGGATGCTCGTAGTCGAAGCGAATCGTGGTTGCCTGCCGGTGGCCGGTTTCGAGGAAGCACATCACCCGACCGCCGTAGTTCTCCTTGGCAGTCGTTCCCCGGATCCGCGCCGCGATCTGGCTCGCCACCACCGGTGCCTCGAAGTGGGCGGTCGAGCCGCTCTTCGAGATCGGCAGGTTGGTGGCATCGCCAATCGCGAAGATCGTGTCGAACTTCTCGTGTTGCAGGGTGGCCCGACTCACGGGGACCCACCCGCGCTCATCGCCGAGCCCGGAGTCCTCGATGACCTTCGCCCCCCGATGCGGCGGAACTAGCACCAGCAGGTCGTAGGGAAGCTCCTCGCCTTCGATCGACGTCACGACGTTCTTGTCAGGATCGACGGCCTCGACGTTGAAGAAGGTGGCCAGTTCGATGCCACGCTGCTCCAGGATTGGCTGCACCAATTTCGAGGTGGTCTCGATCGTGAACGCCCGATTGAGCGGCGAGGCGAGCGTGATCGTGCTCTTTCCCCGGATGCCACGTTTGTGGAGGTATTCCTCCAGCATAAAGACGAATTCGACGGGCGCGGGCGGACACTTGTACGGAATGCCGGCGACCCCCATCACGATGCGACCGCCTGGAAAGCTCCGGAGCGCTTCGCGCAGCCGGATCGCGCCCTCCAGCGAATAGAAGTCGTGGGAGCCCTGGATCAGTCCGGGGATCTCTTCCCGGGCCAGCCGGGAGCCCGTGGCCAGGACCAGGTAGTCATAGCCAAGCGAGCCGCCACGGTCGAGGGTCACGGTGCGTTGCGCCGGGTCGACTCGGATCGCGCGGTCAATGACCATGTCCACCTCATCGCGCAGGAGATGCCGTTCGTCCTGCGCCAGCCAGCGGCCATTGGCCTGCCCGAGCGTCACGTAGAGGAAGCCCGGCTGATACACATGCATCCCGCTGGGGTCGACCACGGTTACGTGGCCATCGGAGCCGAGCTGCTTGCTGATCAAGTTGGCGGCCAGGGTGCCACCCACACCGCCACCGAGCACGATGACCCTGGTCGCCATGGTGGTCACCTCGCCTTCCTGACCGTGAACTTCGCGTATCTGGTGTCCTCAACGACGGAAACCAGCTCCTGCTTCGCCTTGGCCACCCACGCCGGGATGTCGGTTCTCGAGCCGGCGTCGCTCGACCACGCTTCGATGACATCGCCGACCTTGCCCTGCCGGATGGCGCCGATCAGGGCCATCAGCGGCCCGGGGCACGCCATTCCTCTCGCGTCGATCGTCTTTACGGGTTGAACAGCGATCATCAGTATTTCCTCCTTTCAGATGAACACCATCGGTCCGGTCGCGTCGGCCATGAAAGCCGCCACGCCCTCTACGTTGTCGACCAGCGGATCCAGGTCGTCTTTCTGGAGCTTGAAGATCTCCATGGACAGGGCGCAGGCGTGAATCCCGACCTCGCCGACGTCCTTGGCCTGGCTGAATAGGTCGCTCCAGTGGTTACCCTTGTGGCTCCGCACTGCGGGAGCCTGCTCCGCGGTCGCTTCCGGCGACAGCTCGTGATCGGCGTGATTCTTGCTGGCCCGGAAGGCGTCCAGCGCGTAGTACTGGAGAAAGACATTGACCGGCCGTCCCATGGCGGCCGCGCCGACCGCCAGCACAGCGGCGGCGTTCAGCTTGTCGTCGGTCCCCGAGAACAGGACCAGGGAAAGCGGTTTCTCTTCCTCTTCCATTCGCATACCTCCTGACGATCTCAGTCTTGCGCGATCGGACGAGCACCATCAGGGACGGCAGTCCCCAAGCTCACAGGACCTTTGTACCTGCGTATTTGAGGAGTTACAGAGCTAGTCTTCAGACGTGGGAATCGACATGATCGAAGAGGCGGCGCACCGATTTGCGCTCCTGGGTGACCCCACGCGGTTGCGCATCCTGCATACACTGATGGAGCACGGCGAGCTCTCCGTGGGTGCCGTGGCCGAGACGACCGGAACCTCTCGATTCAATGCCTCAGCCCACCTCAATCGTCTGGCGCAGGCGGGGCTCTTGGCGCGCCGGCGCGAAGGGACGACGGTCTTTTACCGGGTTGACGACCTCAACTTGCCTCGCATCTGCGACTGGATGCGTGACTCGTTACGCACTCGCGCCCGCAGCATGGTGGGCTAGCCACCTCCAAAGAGTCGCTGAACCTGGCGACGGAGCTCCTCCGGCGGGATCGCCGGCTTCGCGCTTCGCATCTGTTGGTAGATCGCCGCCATCGACCGGTAGAGCTGCGGGCAGGAACGGCAGGTCTCGATATGGCTCAAGAGGGCGGCACGCTCGTCCTCGGTCAGGCTCTCGTCCAGCAAATCCGATGTCATCACTCTGGCTTGCGCGCAGGTCAGACTCATGCAGGACGCTCCATGTCCGATTGGCCGAGCAGGGTGACCATCGCCATCCGCGCTCGGCGCAGGTGTGACTTTACCGTGCCCAGCGGTAGCTGCAGATCGTCGGCGATTCGCGACGCGGGCCAATCGGCCGCGTCATGAAGGACGAGGACCATCCTCTGGCTAGGGCTAAGGCGGTCTAGGGCGGCTCGCAGCCGCTTGCCGTCTTCGGCTCGGGTGATCACGAGCGATGGATCCACGGTGTAGTGCTGATCCCGCCAGAGCGCATCAATGCGGGCGTCATCCAATGCCTGTCGGTCACGCGCTCGGTCTCTGATCCGGTCGCGGCAGACGTTCACGCAGATCCGGAACACCCAGCTGGGCAGGGCCGCCTCCCCGCGAAAGCGATCGATCGATCGGATCGCCCGCATTGCCGTCTCCTGCACCGCGTCTTCCGCTTCGGTCGGGTCTCGCAGCATCTGGAAGCACAACCCATACAACCGGGTCAGCTCCGCCTCGAAGAAGCTGGCCAGGTCGGCGGAGGTGGCGGCGCCGGTCGGATCGGCCACGCTGTTGTCAGGATAGGCGCCGCCAGCCACCTGGTTGAGCTAGCTCTGCATCGCCTGCCGGCCGTTGAAGGGCCCGCCGAACAGTGGCGCGAAAATACAGTAGTTGAGGGCTCCGGCCAGAAATACGACCGCGCCGACCGTGATCAGGACGATGGTCCAGGCACCCGCGGCCAGATAAACGCCTACCGCCGCGATCGCGACACCAGCGATAACTCGAGCCCAGCGTCCGGTTGGGTGGGCCATGAATTTGACGAAGGTCATTGGAGTTCCTCCTTGCGTGTGGTTTGCCCTCTTAGACTCGGGTCACACGCAAAAGGATGCAGGTCAGATGGTCCTCTTTTAAATGGTTATTCGGGACCGCTGGGCCCGTCCTGGACAATCGTGAAGCCTGCCTCGATCCGGCAGCCGCCCTGACCCAGCTCGATGGTGGCGCTGACGGGGGCAAAGCGGTGACCCGCCATCCCTACTCTGCCAGCCAGACGGCATTGCGGCCTTCGTCCGCGCCCAGGTCGAGGGCTCGCCCTGGCTTCAGCCCGCTGACCTCCTCGACCAACAACTGATTGGGTCGTTCTGTCCAAAGGAGAGTCGCGCCTCGATGGCGCGCATCCCAGTCGGGCGCGTCCATCCACACTATTGTTACCCAACATCGAGCCAGTTGCCCCGCCCTGATCGTGCAGTTACGGGCTAAATCCAGCGTCGGACCCGGAGCCGGTACGTACGGTATTCGGAGCCGAACTGCTTCTCCAGATAGCGCTCCTCACGCTGGATGACCCCTGATCTACTGCCACCAGCACGCCGGGCAGAAGAAGCAGGGACCAGCGGCCCCCAGTGAGCACGGACAGCCCAGCATAGGTCAGGGTCAAGCCAACATACGCGGGGTTCCTGGTGCGCCGAAAGGGTCCCTCCGTTACCAGTGCGGTGGGTGCTTCCCGTGGATCGATGGGAGTGGCGGCGCGCCGCATCGTCGCGAAGAACCAGCCACCCAGCGCGATGCCCGCCGCGGTCAGCGGCAGCCCCACGAGGCGGAGGCCAGGCGGGAGTCGGGGCAGCGGCAATAGCCGGTCGAGGAGCAGCCCGCCGATCCACGGTCCCGCGTAGAGCACGGGCGGCGGGGCAATGATGTCAGGGCCCCCCACTCTGGTTCGTGCGTCGGGAGTCAGCGCGCCACCAGGTGCAGGTCGACGATCGGCGCGCCGGGCTGCCTGCCTAGCACGATCAGCGCGGTTCCTTCAGCCGGTCCAATTGTCAGGGTTGTCGTGTTGTTGATGAAATTCTGGTTGCCGCCGAGTCTTCCCTCCGCGTAACCGGGCAGGCCCTCGACGGCCTTCTGCTTCTGACCCACCGATCCAGCCACGGTCAGGTTGCTGTCCGTGAACGGAACTCGGATAGACGCGCCGATGCCGATCGCGGCGCTGAACAGACTCAGCAGGAGACCGATCGTGAGGACTACGAGAACGGATGCGCAGCCGGCTCCGCATCCCCGGCAGCCTGGTCGGAACCCTCGTCGGCGATCCCTGTTGCCGCTCACGTTCGGAAGCGTATACCTTGGGGCCCAGCGACCTGAAAAGCCGCGCCTTACCCTGTCAGACTATAAGCGGGTGTCATATCAGACGACCGTGGGCGGCTAGCACGATAGGAGTCAGCGCTGCTGGGGTGCTGCTCGTGTCATCGCAAGCGTCGGCGTTCACCTGGTTGCTTGCCGCGACCGTCGTCCTTCTCGTCGTCTCCTTACGTAACACCTGGGACCTGCTCGTAACCGTTGGAGACGTGACACTGGGCGGGGAAGCTAAAAAGGATTGAGTACCGTCACTTGCCAGATCTCGATCTCGCTCGACGGCTTCGTCGCTGGCCCCAACCAGAGCCTTGAGAACCCGATCGGCGAAGGTGGGATGCGCCTGCACGAGTGGGTGTTCGAAACCGCGAGCTGGCGGGGGCAACACGGGCAGGCCGGCGGCGCCCGCACAGTCGACTCAGAGGTGCTCGACGAGGTGGTCCAGAATGTCGGCGCCTACATCATGGGCCGCAAAATGTTTGGCGGTGGCGACGGGCGCTGGGACGAGACCTGGAAAGGCTGGTGGGGCGACGACCCGCCCTACCATGTGCCGGTCTTTGTCCTCACCCACCACCCGCGCGCGCCACTGTCGATGCAGGGTGGCACCACGTTCAACTTCGTGACAGAAGGGATCGGTTCGGCGCTAGAGCAGGCCCGGTCGGCCGCCGGCGGGAAAGATATCGTGATCGCGGGAGGAGCACGCACGGTGCAGCAATACCTGGCGGCCGGGCAGCTCGACGAGCTCTACCTGCACATCGTTCCGATCATCCTTGGGGCAGGTGAGCGGCTTCTGGAAAATGTCGGCGATCCCACCCTCGAACCCGTGAAGGTGATCGCCTCACCGGCCGTGACGCACGTCAAGTACCGCATCGTTCGCTAGCGACTTGGTGGCGAGGAACCTGACGGCGAAACCACCAGCAGAGCGTCGCGTGCGCACATCGGTGACCGAAAGGCGGCCGAGCTCGGCCTCCAGCTGACCGGGCCCCATCATCCGCAGGCTGTCGCGGTCGTCGTGGTGAGCATGCCGGACCGGTGCCGCGTGAAGCAGGTCATACCCGACGAGACGCCCGCCAGGCCCAATCACACGAACGGCCTCGGCTGCCGCCTGCTCCCAGTCGATGACATGGTGGAGCATCGCGAACGACAGCACGACGTCGAAGCGGTCATTGGGGTAGGGGAGGGCGGTGGCGTCGACCCGTTCCACAATCGCTCGTTCGCCGAAGGGCGCAAGTGTTCGTCCCGCACTTGTGACCATTTCGGGGTCATAGTCGGTTGCGACGATGCGTAGCTCCGGAAATTTGCGCAGCAGCTCGGCCGCCATGGCTCCGCTCCCGGTGCCAATCTCGAGGGCTAGACCGCTCAGGGTAAGCCCCTGGAGCGCCCACGGAAGCACGACCCAGCGGGCCAGGGCGCGGTACGGGGAGCTGGTGCAGAACACCTTGGCGAGCGCCGACATCTCCGGCATCACGATCATCCTGCCACGTTGGAGTTCTGGGACAGTTGAGGTTGGAATGGCGCAGGAGTTGATAGTCTGCCCAGGTTGCGGCCTTTGGCTCCCGAGCCTCGGCCTGGACTCTGATCCAAAGGCCAACGCTTCCGGCGAATGCCGGAGCTTGATGAATGAGCTGTCGTATTACACCCTCGGCCATGGCGATCCCGCGTTTATCCACCAACACCTGGTTGACGCCTACGGCGCCCAGCATGTTCGTCGCTCGAAATCCACCATTGGGGCTGCCTTCGCCCTGGCCGGTCTTTACCTGGCTGTCGAACGGGGATTTAGCGGCCGCCAGGTTCAGAAGATGCACATGCGGATGGCCAGGACGTCGAAGCAATGGCCTCGCTTCGAGCCACCAAAAGACGTCCGGCCGCTGACGGTGGCCGACGTCCTGGCGATGCAGCCGGGGCGGCGCCGCGACCAGGAGCTGATGCGTTGGTGCGCCAGCGTTTGGGCTGCCTGGTCGCCGGAGCACGCCCGGGTGAGAGCGATGGTCGGGACGTTTCTCTAGAGGCCCGCCATATAGTTAGTCGTAGGTGCCAATGAGCGGAGACAAGCTAAAGCGCTTCCGTGCAGAGAAGGACCGGGTGTTTGGCGAGGACCCGCACTCACCGTTGACGCTCGAGCAACGTCGGGGTTTCCGGGGGTTGGCCTACTTCGACGAGAACCCGGCACTCGTCATCAAGGCGACCGTTGACCGCGACGTAGAACCGGGTGAGGTGCGGATGGCGACCAGCGCCGGCGACGAGCAGGTCTACCAGCGTTACGGCATCGTGCGCTTCCGGGTCGACGGTGAGGCGGCCCAGGTCGTTCTGTACTCATCCGACGACTCGGACGAACTGTTCATTCCGTTCCGCGACACAACGTCGGGGCGCGAGACGTATGGCGCCGGTCGCTATCTCGAAGTCCACACGCATCGCGACGACGTCACGATTGACTTCAACTACGCTTACAACCCCAATTGCGCATACGATCCAGCCTGGAGCTGTCCCCTCCCGCCTGCTGAGAACTGGCTCAAGGTCCCGATCCGTGCCGGTGAGAAGATGTTTGCGAGCGGTCCCGAGCACCGTAGCGTCCAACCCGATCCTGCCTAACCTATTGGTAGATGACTATGCGTCTTGCGGTTGAGATCTCCGCGGCCGACCACGTGCGCGGCAGCCTGACGGCACCCGCACGCCTCGTGATCTACGGCGACTACGAGTGTCCTTACACCCGCAAGGCGCTGATCAGCGTGGCGAGACTGCGCGAGGACCTGGGCGATTCCCTCGTATTCGCCTTTCGAAATTTTCCCCTTACCGAAATCCATCCGCATGCTCAGCATGCCGCGCTCGCGGCCGAGGCCGCAGACGCACAGGGAAAGTTCTGGGAGATGCACGACCTCCTCTTCCGTCGCCAGAACTTTCTGGAGGACCGCGAGCTGGTGGCGTATGCCGGATTGCTCGGGCTCGACCAGGAACGGTTCCGCGCGGATCTCGAGGCTGAGACCGGCCTGCCACGGATCGAGGCCGACATCCGAAGCGGCGAGCGCAGCGGAGTCGATGGAACGCCCGGGATCTTCGTCAATGGCCATCGGCACCTGCAGGCTTACGACCCGAAGACCCTAACCTCCGCGCTTACCGCTGTCGCGCGATAACGACCGCGAGTCGGCCACCCATGCAATGGCGAAGAGCCGACTGGGAAGTCGGCGCGTCACATGAACGGCATCAGCTCAGGGGGCATCACAACGAAGGGCCGCATCATGTCGCGGTCTTCGTGCTCGAGGATGTGGCAGTGGTACATGTATCGGCCGGCAAAGGTTTCGAAGCGCACGACAATGTCGACGACCTCGCTCGCATTGACCCGAACGGTGTCCTTGCGGCCGAGCTCATTCGCATCGAGAGCGTGGGGAATGCCGTCGTCGATCTGTCGACCGATCCGCACTGTGGCGCTGGTAGTCGTGTCGGTGATGCCGCCATCCGGTACCTCCACAGCGGCCGGTAGCCGATCGAGGACTTGAAAACTCTCGAGATGAACGTGGATCGGATGGGTATCGCCAGTCAGGTTGATCAGACGCCAGATCTCCGGCTGGCCGAGCACGGGGAAGAAATTGGTCTTGTCCTCGAATCTGGTGGACACCGTGCGCCAGCGGCTGATCTGGTCCCTCTGATCGGCGCCCGCTTCGACCATGGTTATGACCGGTCCGTCGGTCGCCGCGTCTTCGGCGAGTTCCCGCATCGTCAACGTTGAGGGCTGCCCTTGGTCCCGGCTCTCCTGCTCCACCAGCGCGATCGCCCGCACCACACAAGCCTTGAGCTGCTCTCGGTCCACTCGCTGAAAGTCGGTGGCAAGCACCGCTGGTGGCCGTCGGCTTTCCCGACGTCCATCGATCACGCGAAAGCGCAGCACCTCCGGATAGGGCAGGAGACCCTCAAGGTCCGCCGTCCCAGCGGTCGCAGGATCGGCGAAGGCGCCGTTGAAGGGCGCCGCCGCGTTGTTCCACATCGTGAGCTCGGTTCCAGGAGAGAGATCGGAGAAGTCGATCAGGATGTCGGCTCGCTCGGCCGATGCGAGGACAAGACCCTGCACCGGCATCGGTACTGGCCCAACCAGCAGCCCACCGTCACTGCCGATCTGCGTGATGCGCGCGTGATCCGGGTGGCCTTCACGGGTGAGCACCAGACGGAAGGTCCTGGCGTTCGACCCGTTCAAGACTCGGAAGCGGTACGTTGTGGGCTCGACCTCGACCCGCGGCCAGATCACGCCGTTGACGACGGTGAAAGGGCTGAAGCACTCCATCACGTCTGGGTCAGTCTTGTGAAGTAGCACGCCGCTAAGGCTGCCGTCGGACGCGGTATCGAAATTTCGATCGGTCAGCATCAGTGGCAGCTCATAGGGCGGGCCCTCGGGGAGCTCCAGCTCGCGCTCGCGGGCGTCGCGCACGATCCACAGCCCTGCAAGGCCGGCATTGAGGTTGAAACGCGTGATCCCCATCACATGGTCGTGGTACCAGAGCAGCGCCGCGCGCTGATCGTTCTCATAGGTGTCGAGTGTCCGTTGGCCCGGCGCGATCAAATTCTCGGTCCAGCCGTCGCTCGTCGCGTGAGTCACCGCCCCGTGCAGGTGCACTACCGCGTATCCGCTGAGCGCTGCCGCGTTCGGATCAACCGCGCCGCCGGAGCGGCCCGGGAGGCACTGCACCGGGACCCCATCCACGGCATGAACGGAGGATCGGGTGACGATGACCGGGAGCCTGCCCGAGAGGCGATTCTCCCACTGCACCTCCACCTGAATTCCGCGATCGACCTCGATCGTCGGGCCTGGCAGATGGCCGTCGTAGGCCCAGACGCGCGACAGCGCGAGATCGCGATGGAAGCGGTGGGTCGCCGTTTCCAGACGGACCGTCAGCCGGGTCGACGCCGTGACGACGCGGCGTGGCGGGATCGTCAGCAAATCTACGAAGGGGCTGAGCGGTCGCGTAGAAACCAACACGATACGGACCAAGTTACGCCAACCATCGCCGGCCCGCCTCCCTAATCGAATGAGCCGTTCGGGTCGGTCATGGCTCCGCCTGCGGGCGCTCTCGGACGACCTCTTTAGCCGGTTTATCGGTTCGCAGCCCCAGAAATCGCGGATGCCGCAATTTCCCGTCGTGCGTCCACTCGGTGAACCCGATCTGGGCGACCAGGTCGGGCTTGACCCAATGGGCCCCCTTCTCTTTGACGTCGTCCTCGGTAAAGGGTGAGCGGCTGGTGGCCCGTGCATTCAGCCGGCGCCTCAGCTGAATGAGGGTGGCTGAGTCGAAGCCAGTTCCGACCTTGCCGGCATATTTGAGCTTGCCCCGATCGTAGTAGCCGAGGAGCAGAGCGCCGAAACCCACGCGGCTCCCGGCAGGATCAGTGAAGCCGCCGATGATCAGCTCCTGTTCGTTGATGCACTTGAACTTCAGCCAGTCGGCGGAGCGGCCATGGGCGTACGGGCTGTCTCGGCGCTTCGCGATCAGTCCCTCGAGACCTTGCTGACAAGCTTCCCGATAGAACGCTTCGCCGTTCGTGTTCCGGTGAACCATGAATCGCACGGGTGTCCGAAACTCCAGGGCCCGCTGGAGCAGATTCTTCCGGTGCTCGAGTCCGACCCCGGTGACGTCGAAGCCGTCGACATACACGAGGTCAAAGATGTAGTAGAAGACTGCGATCCCGCTCCGACGCGCCTCCTCAGGATCCTTGATCCCGATCCGGCCCTGGAGCTTGGCGAAGCTGGTTCGGTTCCCGTCGAACGCGACGATCTCGCCGTCGACCACCCAGTCGTGCTGGGTCTGGCGCTCGAGCGCCTCGGCGACCTCCGGGTAGGTGTCGTTCAATCGCTGCTTGTTCCGGGATAGGAGACGGACCGCCCCGCCGCGCCCGAATGCGAGGCATCGCTCGCCGTCCAACTTGTGCTCAAAGATCCAGTTCGGATCCGAGAACCGCCGGTCGGTGAGCGTGGCCAGCATGGGATCGATCCACGATGGCTGCGGGATCCGCCGTGCACGCTGGCGCTCTGCCGCCGGCAAGTTCGCGAGAATATCGGTCATGCGCCGCGGTTCCCCCGTCCATTCTGACCCTTGAGCGCTCAGAGCGCCGGCTTGCTGCTGTACCGGCAGCGGGGCGGGAAGCTGGAGGTGCTGTTGGTCCACCCGGGCGGTCCCTTCTGGCAGAAGCGCGACGACGGCGTGTGGTCGATCCCGAAGGGTGAGGTTCCCGAAAATGAAACCGGCATGGAGGTGGCCCGCCGCGAATTTCAAGAAGAGCTCGGGGTTCCGCCGCCCGATGGGGAAGGGACCGCCTTGGGCACGGTCCGACAGAAGGCCGGCAAAGTCGTCGAAGCGTGGGCTATGCGAGGGGACCTGGACGTGAGGCGATCGACGAGTAACACGTTTGTGATCGAGTGGCCGCCCCGCTCGGGGAAGATGCAGTCGTTTCCGGAGGTTGATCGCGCCGGCTGGTTTGACCTGGACGCCGCGCGCCGGAAGCTGCTGCCCGCACAACGAACATTCATCGATCGCCTCGAGGCGTTGCTGTGACGTTCTCGGAGCTAAGCGCCTACCTCGACCGGCTGGAGTCGACCAGCAGCCGGAACGAGCTGGTGAAAACGCTCGCCGAGCTCTACACGAAGGCATCACCCGACGAGATTCAGCCAATGACCTATCTGATCCAGGGGCGGCTGGTTCCCTTCTTCGAGCCGGTCGAGATTGGGCTCGGCGAGAAGCTCGTCATCGCGGCGATCGCTCAGGCCTTCGCGACGCCGGCCGACGAGGTTGCGAAACGCTTCGGCCGGATCGGTGATCTGGGGTTACTGGCCGCGCAGCTCTCCACCCACGGAATGAGCACGGGGCTGTCGGTCAATGACGTACACGCACGGTTGATGGAGATCGCCGGCGCGGCCGGCGCCGGATCGGTTGAAAAGAAGCGCTCGCTGTTCGCAGCCTTGCTCAAAGCGGTCGACCCCATCTCCGCCAAGCACCTGGTGCGTATCGCGCTCGGTCGCTTGCGGCTCGGGATCGGTGATCCCACGGTGCTCGATGCGCTGTCGTTCGCCAGCAAGGGCGACCGCTCCCTCCGGCCGGTCCTGGAAGGCGCGTACAACCGGGTGTCCGACCTGGGGCTGATCGCGAAGACTTTCTGGTCAGGCGGGGAAAGCGCGGTCAACGCGCTGACAGTGACGGTCGGACGGCCGATCCGGAGCCAGCTCGCAGAGCGCTTGCCCAACCCGGAAGCCGTGATCAAGAGGCTGGGAATGGTCGCCGTCCAACCGAAGTACGACGGCATCCGAGTGCAGATCCACAAAAACGGCGCAGAGGTGCGGGTCTTCTCACGCAACCTCGAGGACTACACCCTGATGTTCTCGGAGCTCACCGCGGCCGCTCGAGAGTTGAAGGACGAGACGCTGATCCTCGACGGCGAGGCGATCGCGTACAGCAAGGAATTGGAGGAATACCTTCCGTTCCAGCTGACCGCGAGCCGCCGGCGGCAGCACGGCATCGAGCAGGCCGCGTTGGAGCTCCCGCTCGTCGCCTTCATCTTCGACATCCTCTACCGGAACGGCCGCGACCTGACCGACCTGCCGTACGAGCAACGGCTGCAGCTGGTCGACGAGGTGATTGCTGGCTCCATCGTGCTGCTGCCGGCGCCGATCATCAAGACCGACTCGGTCGAGGTTCTCACCAAAACGCTGCTGGACAACATCAGCCAGGGCCTGGAGGGAGTCGTGGTCAAGCGACCGGACTCGAAATACCAGGCTGGTGCCCGCAACTTCAACTGGGTGAAGCTGAAGCGGCATACCAGCGGTGAGCTCAGCGATACGGTCGACCTCGTCCTGCTCGGCTACTACTTTGGAAAAGGTAAGCGCGCCGAGTTCGGCGCGGGCGCGCTGCTGGCGGGCGTTTACGACGCGGAACACGACCGATTCGCCACCATCACCAAGCTTGGCACCGGCTTGTCGGACGCGGAATGGCGCCAGATCCGCGAGCGCGCGGATAAGCTCCAGGTCGATCAGCGGCCGGCGCGGGTGGATTCCATCTTGGTGCCGGATGTGTGGCTCGAACCCGAGGTGGTCGTCGAGGTGATGGCGGACGAGATCACGCCCAGCCCGAGGCATACCGCCGGCAAGGTCGGCGAAGAGCCGGGCTTTGCGCTGCGGTTTCCTCGGGTGGTCTCCTTCCGGGGCGCGGACAAGAGACCGGAGGACGCGACGACGGTCAAAGAGATCGCCGAGCTGTTCCATCAGCAGCGCGAGCGCAAGCAACCCGCCTGAGCGGTTGCTACGAGGCGACGCCCGCTGCCACGCGCTCCCTGACTTCGTTCAGCCGCCCGGTCTTCACGTCGTAGATGAATCCGCGCACCCCATCTTTCTTGGGAACGAAGGGGCTTGCCTTGATTCGAGCTATTGACTGCCGAACATCGTCTTCGAGGTTTGAAAATGCCTCGAGGGCAAATGGGGGTCGGATGCCGGTTTCCTTCTGGATCTGGGCCTTCACCGCGTCATCGGTGAATGTCAGCACTCCGCAGTCCGTATGGTGGATCAAAATCACCTCTTCCGTCCCGAGCAGGCGCTGAGAGATGGCGAGAGACCGGATGGCATCGTCCGTCACGGCGCCCCCGGCGTTGCGGATGACGTGCGCGTCTCCCTCGTTGAGGCCAAGGATCTTCGAGACGTGGAGGCGGGCATCCATGCAGGCCACGACGGCCAGCTTTTTGGCGGGTGGAAGGGGCAGCTGACCTTTGTCAAATCCCCTGGCGTACGCCTCGTTGTTTCGTAGAGCTTCGTCGGTCGCGCTCATGACACCCTCCTGAACACATGCTCCGTTGCCATCGGCGTGATTGAGAGGTCATTAATGTTGACATTTCCGATTTGATTAGTCAAGAATCGAGTCAATGGCGAACGGCGAGGAGCATCGAATCCCAGGGTCCGCTCAGCTTCGGATGAGGTACCGCACGTAAACCACGCCGTTGCTGAACCGCCGTTCGTCCAAAAGTTCGAGCTTCGTGTGGACTTCACTGGGGAGGGCTTGCTTGCCGCCTCCGACCAGGATGGGAACGAGAGATAGCTGAAGCTCATCGATCAGCCCGGCCTCGAACGCCTGGGCAGCGAGCTCAGGGCCGCCCACGCTGATGTCGCGTCCGGCTGCCGCTTTCAGCTGCCGAACCGCCTCAGGATCGAAATCTCGTTCGATCCGGGTCCTGGCGGTGGGGACCGTATCAAGGGTCTTGGAGTAGACGATCTTGTCGGCCGCTCGCCAGATGTTCGCGTAATCCTGCACAAAAGGAGGTTGGTAAGCGACGGCCGGCTCGGTCTCCCAGAACCGCATCACCTCGTACATCCGGCGTCCGTAGAGGTAGATCCCGATCGGCCGCTCGCGGTCGTTGACAAACCTGTGGACCTCCTCGTCCGGCGCGGCCCAGTCGAAGTTACCCGTCTCATCCGCGACATAGCCGTCGAGTGACGCGATTGCCGAGTAGATCAGCTTGGCCATCGGGCAAAAAAGGACTGGCCCTCCCTCGAAAACGGATGGAATTGTTCGGGCGTTGGCTGCATGGCCTTGTGAACGTTAGCCGGGTTACGAAGGGCAGGCCAGCCGACTTTGAGCTCGGAGAAGGGCAGGATGAGAACGCCCTTCATCCCATGATGATCGGTGGGCGGTCCATCTTCCGAACGATCTGGTCATAGTGGTCGACGATCTCAGTTACGCCGAGGTCGGCCACCTTGTCGGGGTTACGACGAAGGTCCTCGATGCCCGCTTCCGTGCCGGGCCAGGTCGCGGCGATCACCTTGTAGCCGTGGCGCTGTATCGATCGATCCAGCGTTCCCAGCTGAGCGGTGTCAGCCACAGGCCGTGAATCAGAACAATGGTTTTCGGTGTGGTCTGGCCGGAAGTTCCAGGCATAGGCTCCTCCTTGAAAAGAAGCTGACGCGTTGCTTCGATCGCGGGCGCATCACGGACCAAATCGCCATCGCATTGCTGGCTCACGTCACCACGGCGACCCTGCCGGAGAGATGAAGATCCATCATACGTCCGCTCTCTCCAGTTCGAACGCCCCGGGGGCGCCGTCAGGTCAGATGACTGAGAACATCTGGAGAAGGCGGCGCTCATCGCTCTGTATCAGGATGTCGGCTTACGCTTGAAGAGATTCGATCTCTACTGCCTCACCGCGACTCCACACGCCAGCGCTTGGAAACGGTCGCATACGCCAAAGTTCAGGAATTGGATGAAACTATCCGGAAAGCCCAGGCAGCGAGGCGCCTCCTCAACGAGACGATCGAGTGCCGGTGCGCGCGACTGGATGGTTGCTGGCTGGTCGTTGCGGCCGGAGAACGGCGCCGTGCCCGCCGGGGATCGCGCCGCCGCCTCATTCCAGTCTCGAGATGGATCCGAGCCAGGCATGCGCATCACCACCGTTCGTCTCGAACGCCGAGGGCTGGATGTAGTTGACACGCCAGCCAGCACGAAAGACGGACCGGATCTCGGCCTGGGTGACGCGGCGCGGTCCCCAATCGCCGGGCTCGTGCTCGCTGAAGCACATCAGGAAGTAAGAACCGCCAGGCCGAATGACTCGCCCGAGGCTGTCTCTGAAGCGGAGACGTTCTTCGTCGGAGAATACGTGGAACAAGCCGGAGTCAATCGCGGTGTCGAACTGCTCTGGCATGGAAAGGTCGAGGGCGTCCCCAACCTCGAACCGAACGTCGAGTCCACGCTTTTTCGCTTTGGCACGCGCCTTTCTGATGGCGGTTGGCGCCCCGTCGACTCCCGCGGCGGCAAAGCCGCGCTCGGCGAGATACAGGACGTTTTCGCCAGTCCCGCAGCCGACGTCGAGGACCGACCCTGCGATCTGGCCGGTGTCGGCGAGCCTCACGATTGCCGGTTGCGCACGGCCAATGTCCCACGGAGGCGTTCCGCGGTAGGCGGATTCGAACCGGCTTGCGGGGACACTCATCGTGCGTCTTCCACTGCCAGACGCTCGACAGCTTTCAAGGCCAACAGCAGGCGTCTGCCTCTTTGGCGGCGACTCGAAAGTCGAGCCCATGCTGACGCGTCTTGAGTTCGCTCGGCGCGGGCCGCAAAAACCTGCGCCGGTGTCGCCACCACCTGCCGAGTCAGCCTGAGGGTTCCGTGAAGTAACTGGCGTGTGTGGTCGGTAATGACCTTCACTGATTCAATTCTTGACCGTACACGCCGTGGCCGATAGGGTCAAGAGAGAGCTCGGACAGGGAGGGCTCGGACAACCAGTCATCGCAACACATGATCGCCGAAGACCGCATCACCACGCAGTTTGGACGTGACTCGACCGCCGAAGCGGTCAGGGGCAACGACCCACGGACTGATGGTTGGGCCATCTTGCCGTGGTATAAAAAGTGATGGCGGCTACGACAGGAAGTTTGGAGGATGCTATGTCAGAGCAAAACAAGCGTCTTGTTAGGCGAGCCCTCAACGAAGTCTTCGCGGGAGGAAACCTCGGAGTCGTCGACGAGATCTTTCACCCGGATTTCGTCAACCATGAGGCAGGCCCGCGGACACCAGCCGGACCAGAGGGCTTGAAAGTCACCGTTCGATGGCTGAGAGACTCCTTCAGTGATCTTCACTACGACATCCAAGATGAGATCGTTGAAGGCGATAAAGTCGTCGTCCGGGTGGTCTCCAGCGGCCGGCAGACTGGAGAGTTCATCGGTTTCAAGCCGACCGGAAAGACGTTCGAAGCCCAGCAGATTCACATCTACCGCATCGCCGACGGAAAGATCATTGAACACTGGGCCAGCCGCGACGATCTCGGCCAGGGGATCCAGCTCGGTCTCATCCCGGTGGGAAAGGCTGGCGCCGAGGCAGCCACGGCTGCGGCTGAAAAAGCAAACCGCTAGTCAGAGCCCAACATACACAGATATAGGTGTCGTCATTGGCGAGTCTGGCCGAAATCGAATACCGAGCTCTCGCCAGTCACGTCGTAGACCTGCTGACCGAGCAAGCTGTTCGCGATGATGGCGCTGCGCCAGGCCATCAGGCTCAGGTTGGGATCCGCCACCCCACGCATGTGCCGGGCGGCATCCTGCGCGTAGATCCGCAGCTCCGGTGGTCCATCCCACTCGACCGAGAAATCCGGGCGAACGGGGAAGCCGTCCCGATCCCAGCTCATCCGGTCCGCTAGCGGCTGCATCGCCTCAGGCAAGGCGTAGCTGGAGCCAGTACCCAGCACGATCACGTCGGCGCGGACCGTCTCGCTTGCGCCCCATCGATCGGAGAGGGCGAGGTCGCAACCAGCGGATCCGTGCTTCATGTCGACGACCTCATAGCCCGGCAACAACCGGACGCGGCGCCCCGCCGATTCCAGAAACTCGAGGTCGTAGAGCCGATCGTAAATGCGCTGCAATAGCACCTGCGAGACGCCGTCGCTCGCCAGCTTCTGCTCCTCAAGGAGGAGGCCGCGCTGCTCCGGAGTAAGGCTGAAGAAGTAGTCGCTATAGACCGGGTTAAAGAGCTCGTTCGTGAAGGGCGACTCGTCCAAAGGGAGAAAGTTCGGCCGATGCGAGATCCACACCAGCTGCGCTGGCAGGTGCGCGAGATCCAGTAACAGGTGCCAGACCACCTCGGCGCCACTCTGACCGCCTCCAACCACGGCGACAACCCGACCCGTCGCGTCGATGGGATGGCGCAGATACTCGTTCGAATGGAAAACGTCGTTGCCGAGGTATGGGCGAGCCCACGGCGGAATATTCGGCACAAGTCCGGTTCCGAGCACGATGTTCTTTGTGCGGAGCATCCGGCGGTCGATCTGAACGGAAAAGCTTTGCTCATCGAGGGCGACCTCATGCACTTCCGCGCCAAACTCAACATTTGCCAGGCGGCCTGCCACCCATTGCAGGTATTGATTGAATTCCCTACGACTGACCCGAATCTCCGTCCGGTTGATAAACCGGTAGAGCCGCTTGTGGGCGCGAAGGAATGCCACGAAGGAGTACTGACTCGTGGGATCGACCAGTGTCACGAGGTCTTTCAGGTAAGAGACCTGGATGGTGGCTTCAGGAAACAGCAGACCGGGGTGCCATTGGAAGTCCGCGCTCCTATCGAAGAAACGGGCCTCGAAGCCAGTGGGTGCGAGCAATGCGGCGAGGCTGAGATTGAAGGGACCTACACCGACCCCGACCGCATCCAGCGTCACATCAGAGTCCATAGCTTCCCCGTTCAGGCGTTCCCACCAACGGTATAACAGGCTTCCGACCAGCCGCGGGCCTGCGAAGGGGGAGAGTTCGGCTTCGCACCGGAACGATTAGAGCATCTAGCCGAGGTCTGATGCGCTGGTCGGGTAGGCAAAAACCGTGTACTTGAGATCGGTCGCGCGTATCCCGGTACGGATCGCGAGGCCGAATAGGTTGATTACCTCTTCGGCGTGCAGACCCAACAGATGGGCACCCAAATCCGCCCGGTCGCCTCCTCGACCAGCGTCTTGAAACCCATGTGTCGCACGGCTACCCGTCGTGAGGAATATCGGTCGGACGTGTCTCCATGGTTTGTCGCAAAGCGCAAGCCCTCGGCGTCGGGCCGCCTCTTCGGTAAGACCCACTCGTGCCAGTGGCGGAGTGGTGAAGACGACACTGGGGGTGCCGGCGTAGTTCGGGGTTCGGTGGTTGCCCTTGAGTAGGTTGCTGGCCACGATGGCTCCCTGCATCCCGGCCACTGGCGTTAGGGGAAACCCGCCGATGGCAACCGCATCACCCGCCGCATAGACGGCCGGGTTGCTCACGCTTTGCAGGTAGTCGTTCCTCTATCTAACGGGGAGTCATTAGGTGACAACTTGTTGAGCGCGCGGCACGAGTTTCATCGTCGTGGATCGCGCCTCAGTGGTCAGGACGCTGTTTAGGATGCTTCCGGCATATCGACGGTATTTAGCCCGGTAAGCAGCGTCGACTTCGTCGTCGATGTCGTGGTCGGCGTCCACGAAGGTGACATCTTTCTCGACGCCGCCGGCCAAGATCCGACCTTCGTGCCTCTCCTGGGTGCCACGGAACCAGGCGGCGGTGCGCCCGTTAACGGATCGGACGTAGAGGCTGTCGTCGTGGCGTACCACCCAGATGGTCACTGGCTTTCGCACCGTGCCGTCGAGCCGGAGTGACGCGATCTCCAGCTCTTCTGATCTTCCGATCTTGGTCAGCTCGTCCCTCGTCCACTGGGTCATCGGCCTGTCTCCTTCTTCCCCATCCATATCAGCGCCTTGATCGCGCAGCGTTCATCCATGGCGGCGTACGCTTCCGCCATGCCGTCGAGGTTGGTCTCGAAGTCGAAGACGCGCCCCGGATTGATGCGGCCCTCCAGGACATCGTCGAGTAGCTGGGGGATGTAGGTTCGCACCAGCGTCACGCCGCCGCGCAACCCGATGTTGCGGAAGATGACGGTCTCGATCGCACGATACCAACTACCGTTGGGTTCCGCCTACCCTGGCAAATCGCAAGCGAGCCCGCCTTGAGTGACAGGCTGGGCGTTCGGTATCCATCCCGCCAGGACCAATCGCCGATCACGAACGCCAGATTCTGGTCCAGGCCGAAGACTATTGCGGGGGGCGCCGGAGGCCTCGACACAACCTTACATATTGCACATCTTTCGAAGCTTCTGAGGGCTTGCAATTTTCATCTGTATAGGTATCGAGCGGTTATTACAGCGCTGAAGAGGAGCGACCCGGACATGGCCGTCAACATCGCGCACGAGGACCGGGAGCTTGGCCAGTTGGAGCGCCTGAGACATGCGGCCGACACTCTCTTCCAGGCCACGTGCGGTCTATAAGCATTACGAGGAGGCCGGGGGAACGCCGACAAACCGGCCTCGGTTGCTCGGCTTCCGTAGCGCAGAGGATGTTGACGAAATCTGCCCAGTCCATCGCGAATCCCACGTTACCGTCTAATAATGGTTGCTGAAATCGGGAGAAATGGCGATACCGCGCTTACGTTCGTTTCTCGTCGAGGGTGCAGAATAGGCTTAGCCAAGCGCGTCGAACAGCCGGAGTGACGTTCATCGCTTCGTCAACAAGCATGAGGAGGCAATCTATGGCGGAAGCCAAAACTGCAGTCGCTAACAAGCCGGCGTGGGTCGACCTGTCGACATCCGATGCCGCGGCGGCCCGCGAGTTTTACTCGAAGCTGTTTGGCTGGAAGATCGAGGTCAATCCTGATCCGCAATACGGTGGCTACGGAATGGCGAATGTCGGGGGCAAACGGGTGGCGGGAATTGGACCCAAGATGTCACCGGAAGGCCCGACGGCATGGTCGGTTTATATCGGCACCGATGATGCCGATGACCTGGCCAGGAAGGTTCAGGCTGCTGGCGGCAGGGTGACCGCGCCGCCCTTCGACGTCGGGGACCAGGGCCGTATGGCTGTCTTCCAGGATCCCACGGGCGCATTCCTTTCCGCGTGGCAGCCGCGCGCCATGAACGCCGCCATGCCCACGGGCGAACCCGGCACGTTCGGTTGGGCCGAGTTGAACTCACGCGGAGTCGACAAGGCGATCCCGTTCTATCAGAAGGTGTTTGGATGGACGCCGAAGACCAGCGAGATGGGCCCGGATGCACCTCCGTACACGGAGTTCCTGCTCGGAGGTGAGAGCATCGCCGGCGGCCAGGAAATGAACAAGATGGCTCCGGCCGAGATGCCCAGCTACTGGCTGGTCTATTTCGCGGTCGGCGACGTCGACAAGTCGTTCAAGGCCGCCACCCAGGCCGGCGCGCGCGAGATGATCGCGCCGATGGACTTCCCGGGCGGCCGTTTTGCGATGCTCAGCGACCCGCAGGGCGCAGCGTTCGGGCTTCTCAAGATGGCGCCGCGCTAGACGAAGCTCCCCGGCGTGGGCCGGCGCCGGTGCCGGCCCACTCGGGACGGGCTTTAGAGGATCTCACGGGTTATACCCGCACCCCCAATGACCTGTCGGTAGCCCGGATCGACTCGGTAAAGGGCGTCAAACGCATCGCCGCCAAGCTGGCGCACTTCGACGATGCCTACCTGCGATTCGTCGGTGACATCGAGATCTCGCGGTATCGCGGTGGTGGCTGGTCGAGAGCCACAAGGATGACGCGATCTGGGAACTAATGTATTTCGGACATGCGCGCGACCAGTAGCGCCCAGCAAATCCCTGGTGCACTGGGTCAACTCCTACCTTAAGCATGCGCCCGGCGCGCCGCGGCCGCCACCCGAAGGAGCCCGACGGCCTGCGTCGTTATGGATATTGAGATGGTCGACACTCAGGTTGCGCAATCAGGATGGTTCGATTGGCTGCAGCAAGAAACGTCATTTGTACCGGAGAGGGCGGAAGATCTTGTCGTTACCTCGGTCCGGGTCTTGCAGCTCAATGGACGCTTTCTTTACCTCAAGGCGACGACTGACCTGGGCCAGTTCAGCGCCGGGGAGAGACGAATACTGGAGGCGCTGACTCATCAAGGGGACACGGTGTTCGTCGCCGTCAGTCCGGATCCAGGGCACATCCGCCTCTCGTACAGGATGCCCGACCTGGAAAATGCAGTTGCCTTCGATGCCGACGGCCTACGTGGCCTTATCCGGCAATGGGCCATCTGGGCGAGTGCCACCGAAAGCTCAAGCGAATAAAATCCGCACTACTGCGGGGCGGCCGCGTCTCATTAATTGAATTCGGCCACGAATTTTGGCTTTCCATAGATTCGCGACGCGTCCATTTGAGTGCTATCAAGTCCATCGGGTTGGCTACAGAATTGACTACAGTGAACGGGCCGACAGGCGGCCCCGTGAGATCGGAATACCCGATGAGATGACCCAGCGCGCGGTCAACGTCTTACCCTTAGCGACCGAGGCGTCTGTAAGCTCAAGGCGTGCCTGACCAGTCCAGGTCTATGTTGCGCGCCGCTGACAACCTGAACCGAGAGCGACAGCTTCGGATCGCGGCGGAGGCCTTCAGCGCCGCCGCGCTCTTCGGTAGCGCCGTGTCCGTGCGAGACCGCGCACGCGGTGAACCGCTTGGCATCCGATTGCCTCTCTCGGTGCCGGTTGCGCTCCTGCTGGGATGGGGAGCCGGCCTGGCTGCGCCCTGGCCCATGCCAGTAGCCGCTCTCATTGCAGCCAGGAGGTATCGAATATCGGGTCGCAGCCGCGCAGGGCTCGTATGCGCCGTACTCGGAGGCGCTTGCATCGCCGGTACCCTCGTTGAGCCTGTCACCCGCCGCCCGTCTACATGGACCCGCGCAATTGGAGTGGCAATCCTTGCCAATATCGCCACCTCGGTGGGAATGATCGCTGCCGGCCTCCGGTCCGTGCACCATGGTCCATCCCAGTGACAGGAATGGCCAAGGGCCATCTTAGTCACAATTACCGCGATGTCTGAGCCCCCGACCGGCACTGTCACGTTCCTGTTCACTGACATGGAAGCGTCCACTCGGCTGTTGCAGGAAATCGGCAGCCAATACGCCGACATCCTCGAGAACCACGCCGATATCATCCGGGCCGCCATCTCCGCCTCCAGCGGCGTGGAGGTCGGCACGGCTGGCGACTCATTCTTCGCGGCCTTCCGCGAACCGCTCGACGGGGTCCGGGCCGCGGTGAGGGCCCAGCGAGACCTCGCGGCGCACCGTTGGTCGCACGGCGCGCCCGTGCGCGTGCGGATGGGCCTGCACACCGGATGGGGTGAGCTCGGCCGCGATGGGTACGTCGGCATCGACGTCCACCGCGCCGCCCGCATCGCCGACGCCGCGCACGGAGGCCAGGTGCTCCTCTCGGACGTCACGGCGCGCATGGTGCAGGAGGAGCTACCGAGGGGGGTGCGCATCCGCTTTCTCGGAGAGCACCGCCTGAAGGACCTCGCCGATCCCGAGCGCCTCCACCAGCTCGAGATCGAGGGGCTTCCGTCGGAGTTCCCGCCGCCCCGGTCCCTGGAGGCTCGTCCGAACAACCTCCCCGTCGAGCTCACCTCGTTCGTCGGGCGGAACGCGGAGATCGCGGAGGTGGAACGGCTCCTCGAACACGCCCGGCTCGTCACCCTGACCGGGGCGGCAGGCAGCGGCAAGACGCGGCTCGCGATTCGGGTTGCGTCGCGGCTCCTCGGGTCGTTCGCCGCCGGTGTGTACTTCGTCGACCTGTCGAGCGTGGCAGACCCGGCGGTGGTGGCCCCGACTATGGCGAAGGCGCTGGGCGTCCCGGAGGAGGGAGGCCGCCCGGCGCTCGAGGCGCTGAAGGACCATCTTCGTGACCGGGAGGCGCTGATCGTGTTCGACAACTTCGAGCAGGTAGTGGACGCGGCCTCCGTCGTCGAGGAGCTCCTCGGGGCGGCGCCTCGCACGAAGGCGATCATCACCTCACGCGTTGTCCTGTCGACTCGAGGCGAGCAGGAGTTCCAGGTTCCGCCCCTCGCGCCACCCGATCCAGCATCCCTGCCGGACCTCGCGACGCTCCGAGACACCGACGCGATGCGTCTCTTCGCGGACCGTGCGCGGGCCGTCGTCTCTGATTTCCAGATCGACGAGGCGAACGCGAGCGCGGTAGCGGCCATCACTGCTCGACTCGACGGGCTGCCCCTCGCGATCGAGCTGGCCGCGACCCGCATGAAGGTCCTGACTCCTCAGCAGGTCCTGGACCGGCTGGCCGATCGTTTCGCCCTGCTCTCGTCGCCCTCCCGAACGCTGCCGGAGCGCCAGCGCACGCTCCGGGGCGCGATCGAGTGGAGCTACGAGCTCCTCGACGAACCGGAGCGCCGTTTCTTCGCCCGAGTCGCGATCTTTAGTGGGGGATGGACGCTGGCGTCTGCGGACGCCGTCTGCGATCCGGCGGGGATCGGCCTGGACGTTCTGGACGGCCTCTCTTCGCTCGTCGACAAGTCGCTGGTTCGAAGCAGCGAGGGGAGGGGTGGGATTCGGTTCTCCATGCTCGAGTCGATTCGGGAGTTCGGCCGCCAGGAGCTCGGGCGATGGGGAGACCTGGACGCCACGCTCGAACGCCATGGCGTGCACTACCTGGACCTGACGCTGGAGGCGGAGCCACATCTCGTTGCGGAGGACCAGGCGGACTGGCTCGATCGATGCGATGTCGAGCACGGGAACATCCGGCAGGCGCTCCACTGGGCCATCGAGACAGGCCGTGCGGAACGGGCCCAGGAAGCCGCCGGCGCGCTGTGGCGCTTCTGGCAGCAACGCGGCCACATCGCGGAGGGCGCCCGGTGGTTCGCGGAGATCCTCGCGCTTCCCTCCGGAAGGAGCGCGACCGCGGCGCGCGCCAAGGCGCTGATCGGCGCCGGGGGGATCGCGTGGTGGCAGCGCGACCGGGAGTCGGCAGGCCGCTTCTACTCGGAGGCGGTCGATGTCGAACGGCGGCTCGGCGACCCGACGGGCATCGCCGAGGCGCTCTACAATCACGCTTTCGTCGTGGCAGGCGACGACATCGACGCCGCCGCGCGACTGTTGGACGAGGCGCTTGAGCTGTTCCGCGACGCCGGCGACGAGCGCGGCGCGGCGAAGACGCTCACCATGCTGGTGATCCGCGACGCGCGGTCCGGGCTATGGGCTCGGGTAGCGACCAGCCTGGAGGAGGTCGTGGCGATCCGCCGCCAGGTGGGCGACCGGCTGCAGTTAGCATTCGATCTTCTGTGGCTGGGCTTCGCCTACGGCCGCGTGGGGCGGGCGGAGGACGCCAGATCCGCCGCCCTCGAGTCGTTGCGATTGTTCGAGGCAGGCGAGAACGCGACGGGGATCGGGATCGCCCTCAGCAACTTCGCCTTCTTGGCGACCTGGGAGGGCAGGCACGAGGACGCCATCCGGTTTGCCGCGGCGGCCGCGAGTGTGAAGGCACGCGTGGGAGGCCCTCCGGGGGGGTTCGCCGGGATCCTGGAAGGCGATCCGGTCGACGAGGCGAGTTCCCACCTTGATCCGGACGCGGCGCGGCGGGCGTGGGACGAGGGCTCGCGGATGTCGCTTGAGGAGTCGATCCGCCTCGCAGAGCGGGGGAGCCGTGTGCCGTCGAACGGCTGAGTCACCTTATACTCAGCGGACGGCCGGTCCGTCGGGAGGGTGAGATGATCCTTGAGGGCTCGTGTGAGTGCGGGGCGATCACGTTCTCGGTGTCGTCGTCGGCGCCCTATCCATATCGGGTGTGCTACTGCCGCCGCTGTCGCAAGCTCGGCGGGGCCATCGGCGCCGCCATCAATGTGATCGCCGACGCCGCGACCCTGCGCGTGCATGGCGACCTGGAGCCGACGCGGTACGAGACGAGCGAAGGCCCTGTAACTTCGTTCTGCCCGCGATGCGGGAGTTCATTGTTCCTGGAAATGGCCGCGTGGCCCAACTGGGTCTATCCGTTCGCGGCTGCCGTAGACACACCGCTACCGTCCCCGCCGCATCATATCCACGTCCGATGGGCCGACCGCCTGCCGTGGGTACCAGCCATCGGCTCCGCCGGCGACCCCCGATTCGACGACAACACCGATGAGTCGATTGTCGAGTGGCACGCTCGGCTGGGCCTGGCCGAGCACTGACGGTCGAGTGCGGTATGGGCTCGGAGCTTCGGGTTGGCTACAGAATTGGCGACAGAAAATGCGTGCGATCGACTCGATCGGCCCCCGCCCAGCTCAGAGGCCAACATCATCGAGGCCGGCGCCAGCTCGACTCGCGCAACCAACGGGTCAGATCGGCCGCGGGGATCGGCGAGCACATGTAATTCCCCTGGGCCAGGTCACAACCCAAGGTCACGAGCCTGTCCCAGGTTTCTCGGTTCTCCACTCCTTCGGCAACGACCTGGAGACCCATGTTGTGACCCAGCTCGATGATGGGACGCACGATCGATACACTCGCACTGTCGTCAACCATGCCGATAATGAAGGACTTGTCGATCTTGATCTCTTTCACCGGCAAGCGCTTCAGGTAGGCCAGGGAAGAGTAGCCGGTACCGAAGTCGTCAATAGAAAGACCTACGCCGAGGGTGCTGAGGCGCGTGACGGTCTCGATGGCGGAGTGCGCCATGATGCTGCTCTCGGTGATCTCCAGCTTCAGCCTGGCAGGCTCAACCCCGAAGCTGTCAAGCAGGTCCGACGTCATGTCCGGAAAGTCTGGATCATGGAGATTCCACGCCGACAAGTTCACGGAGAGGTCGATATCCAGTCCGGCATCGACCCAGCGGCGCAGCTGGCCGAGGCCCTGACTGAGTACCCACCGGGCCAGCGGTTGAATTAGCTCCGTTTCTTCGGCAGCGGGAACAAATTTGTCCGGCGGCGTGAGGCCATGCTTCGGGTGCCACCAGCGCACCAGCGCCTCCACTCCAATCGTCCTACCGCTGGCGAGTGCAACCGTTGGCTGATAGTGGAGCACCAGTTCGTCATGCCCGATGGCGTGACGTAGCTCACCGATGAGTGCGAGGTGAGCGGCCGTGTGCTCGTCGTGCTGGGGAGCGTAAACGGCACACCCTCGCTTGGTTCGCTTGGCCACGTACATCGCTACATCCGCGTGGCGCAAGAGGGTGTCGGCCTCCTCGCCGTGTTCAGGGCAAACGGCGATGCCGATGCTCGCCCCCACGTCGATGTTTCGGCCATCGACCAGGAAGGGTTGTTCCAACGCGTGAAGGATCTTCTTCGCCGCCTGGGATCCTCCACGAAGGTCTGTCCCAGCGGCGGGCAGCACCGCGAACTCGTCTCCACCAAGACGCGCAACCGTGTCAGATTGCCTGAGCGTCGCCGCGAGGCGCAACGCGACCTGCTGCAAGAGCAGATCGCCTATGTGGTGACCGAGGGTATCGTTGACATCCTTGAAGCGATCCATGTCCATGATGAGGAGCACCAGCGATCTCCTTTCCCGGTGGGCGACCAGGATGCCCTGACGCAGCCGGTCGTTGAAGAGGGTTCGGTTTGGCAGGCCTGTCAGCGGATCGTGAAGGGTCTGATATTCGAGCGCGTCCTTCTGAGCCCGCTGCTCGGAAATATCGTGCAGGATCCCCACAAAGCGATGCTCGGCGCCGATGAACATCTCGCTTGCGCGGAATTCCATGGGAAAGGTGGACCCATCCTTCCGTTGTCCCCACAGCTCACGGGACCCAGAGATCGAGACCTGGCTCTTGCCTGGCCGCAAATAATTGTTGAGGTGGCTTACGAAGTCATCGCGGTAAGGTTCGGCCATGAGCATCTTCGCATCGTGGCCATGCACCTCAGCCAGCGAGTAGCCGAACAGTCGCTGCGCCGCCCGATTGAAAAACTCGATTGTGCCGCTCTCGTCGGTGGCGATGATGCCGTCAGCAACGTTGTCCAGCACCCCGCGAATGCGCTGCGCACCCACTTGCAAGGCAGCCTCTACGCGCTTCCGTTCAATCAATTGCCCGAGCTGGCTTCCGAGGTCGGCCACCATCATCAGGAGACCCTGATCCGGCTGGCAAATCTCGCGGCTATAGAAGTTGACAACCCCGGTCACGTCACCGGCATTGAGGATCGGGAAGCCAAACGCTGCGTGCAGCCCTGCTGCGACGGCCGCGGCAGGGGAGGCCAAATTGGGATCGTTCGCGATGTCGACGATCCACAGCGGTGCGCGGTCAGCCCATACTTGACCGGGCAAGCCGATTCCAGGGAAAGGACTCGTTTCCAGGTCGACCCTCGTGGCCTCAGCGAGCTCCAGCGAGGCGTCGTGCCAGGAGTCACGCAGGCGGAACACCTCATCGTCGCGATCCCGGATCCAGAGCTGACCAATATCCCAGCCCAGATCCTTACAGAGACCCTCCAGGATTCTTCCGTAGGCACCGTCTCCGGAAACGGCTTCCCCCAGCCTGCGGGTCACGGCAAAGGAAGCGGCGCGAAGGCGTTCGATCTTTTGAGAAGCGCTGACGTCATCGATTCCCAGGATGTAGTGAATCGGCTGGCTCCTGGAGTCGCGTAGAAGCGAGACGCTTACCACAGCCCATCCCAGGTGGCCGTCGGCATGGAGGTAGCGCTGCTCGGACTGGAATCGGCTGGTCTCACCGGCCAGCAGCTCCCGGGTACCGGTCAGCAGCCGCTCGACATCGTGAGGATGGGTTATGGCCGCGACGCTGGTGAGCAACAGCTGCTGCTCGGAGTATCCCAGCAGCTGGCAGAGGGCGCGGTTAACTTCTAGAAAGCGTCCATCCAGCCCAGCCAATGCGATGCCGATCGGAGCGTTCTGGAACGCGTTTCTGAAGCGTTGCTGCGGCTCCCGCAGCCCCGTCTCCGCGCGTCCGCGGCCGATGGGTCGATTGATGGGCTTCGCCAGGGTTGCCTAAGAATGGGGCCACCCGACGCAGTTGTCATCCTCCGTTCGAATGAGCCCGGAGCGAGATCTCTCAGGTTGGTATCAGAGCATCTGCCGGTTCGCTGCCGACTCCCCGCCGAAGCCGCTCTCCAACAAACCAGGCTGCCACCTGCGCGCGCGACCGAAACCCGAGCTTGGAAAGGATATGGGCGACGTGAGACGAGACGGTTGCCGGACTGACCTTCAAGTGTTGCCCGATAGCGGCATTGGTAAACCCCAAGGCCAGTAGTTCTGCCACCTGGGCTTCCCGTTCGCTCAGCCTCCCGCCGCCACGGTCAACCCGCGTGTCTGGAGCGATGCCGAAAATACGCAGAACGCCCGATGCCTCCTCCCGGCGGCGATTCTCCGCCTGCCGATCCTCCTTCGAGGTCGCGCTCCTCCTCGGGTTCGGCTCGCTGACGTCCAAGATGACATTCAGCAAGTGCGTCACATCGCCAGTCGGGCCGCTCAGCGGATAGATCTCCCAATCCCAGCGGCTGGTCTCGCCGCGCTTGCCCCGCTTGACCATGCCAAGTTCACGGAACTCGAAGCCCTTGAGATGTTTGGGCTGGGCGGTCGCGCAAACCTCCCGCATGAGCTCGAGGACGCCGGCCCGGTCAGCGCCGGGAAAGAGATCTCCAAGGGGTTTGCCCGTAACCGGCAGCTTTTCGCGTCCGAGCCAGCGTTGCCACACACGGTTGGCGTAAACGATGCGGAACCCGCCGCCACAATCGCTGACGTGGAAGCCGATGGGGAGGGAATCGAGCAGCCGACCGAGGACGACGAGGGCGTCCGACTCAGGCGAGGCCTGAAGCACGTCGGCGAGCGCCTGCAGTGTCGATTCCGACTTTGGCACGAGCTTAAGACCTCTGGAACTTTCCGATCTCATCTTGCACCGAGATCAGCCATCTCTGCAACCAAAAATTGATGCAATATCCACATGGCTGGCCAGGGAGAGGTAACCCAGCCCGAACCAGGAGTGGCCCGAGTCAGGCGGTCGCTTGGGCGAGCGAGGGGATGAAGCGGTAGCCACGGCCCGGAACCGTAGCGATGAACCGTGGCCGCCGCCAATCGTCCTGCAGTTTGATCCGCAGATTACGGACGTGACGATCAACAACATTGCTCTCGGCCGCATAGTCGAGGCCCCAGAGGTTGTCCAGGATCTGCTCGCGGGTGACGAGTCGGCCGGCGTTTGCCGCCAGCAGGTAGAGCAAGCTCTGCTCGATCGAGGTGAGGTGCAGCTCGGTCGATCCAGCCCGCACACGGCGGTGGAGAATATCCACCTCCAGCTTACCGAGCTTAATCACTGGAGTGAAAGCGATGGCCTCGCGATAAGTCCGTCGCATGATCGCCAGCGTGCGAGCAACGAGTTCCTCGGGCGAGAACGGGACGACGAGAATGTCGTCCACGCCTCGGTCGAAAGCCGCCAGCTTTGTGCGCAAGTCGCCGCGCCGCGTAAGGGCGATGACCGGATACGCCCCACCGGCGTCGGGGCGGCAGTCAGGCGGTCCAGAAGCTCACCTTTCCCGACATCCATATCGATGATGGCGAGATGTGGATGCCATTCGCCGAGTATTGCCATCGCCTCAGCCTCGTCACGCGCGATGCGAGTCTGGAACTGGCCATGACTCAACGCCAGCCGGACAACTCCGGCAAGGAAGGGTTGGGCTAGAACCGTCAACACCCGGGCCGGGGCCCGGAGCTGACTAAGATCAGTGCCCTGCATTTCGGTGCTGGTGGTCGCCGCGGCCACCCTCCCGAGGCCAGTATAAAGCCCAGAGTTTGTCCCTTCAGCCATGTTATGTCCCAACCATGATGGAACTTCATGACAAGGCGAATCCTGACCGCCAGACTGGCTGGGAGGCTTTATGTCGTGATAGACCACGCAGCGCTGGTGCATCGTGTCATCGACGAAATATGGAACGCGGGAAACATCGACCTCGCGGACCAACTGTTCGCCCCGACCTACATCAATCATGGGGGTCTCATCCCCGATCTCGTTCGAGGCCCCGAAGGCATCAAGTTGAGCGTCGCGCTTTACCGGTCCGCCTTTCCCGACCTCCATGTCGCTATAGACGACTTACGCGTCGACAAGGATGCCGTGACCTTGTGCTGGACCGCCGGCAGCCAGGGCCCCGATGATCGCACTGGTGCCGTCTCCTCACGCCTGAGGGGCAAGCTCACCGGCGTAACGAGCAGCCACGTGGTCAATAACCAAATCCAGGAGAGCTGGACCAGCTGGGACGCGGCACTCGCCCTGCAGCGGTTGGGCGTTGTCGAAGCCGTACATGGCGAAACTTCATGAGCGGAGGCTCGACCGTATTCGGCTTCGTGACGTTCATGTACAATGGCCCCCCCGCGGCGGCTGTCAGGTAGTTTTCTCCTCCACCCCGCAGTATTTGGAGCCCGGCGTCGGCGGGCTCCGACACGCCCGGCCAACCCTTCGGCTGCTATTCGAGAAATGCGAGAGTAGCCGCGGCGAACAATGGCGAGCTGAAGATGTTGTAGTGGGTTAGGCCCGGCAGGATCGCCAGCGCATGCCCGCCCTTTGACCGGCCCTCGCCCATCCAGCCGCCGTCCTTGAGGCCGCCACCGAGAAGTTTGAACACCTCTACGTAGTGACTCGGCGGCGCCATGTCGGCATCCGCAGCGACGATGAGCGTCGGCACCTGAAGGCCGCGGACCTCTTCAGTGAAGTCGAAGTCCTTCGGCATGGCCTCCCCGATCTTGGTCAGTAACCTGGGGAAGTTCTCAGGCTGTGGCGCGACCCGTTGGTAGAGCTGGTACATCGGCGTGTCTTTCATGAACTCGGCGGCGGCTGCGTTCACTTGGCTCTGCTGCGCCCGCATCTCCGGATAAATCGCGTCGGGTCGGATATTCGCCGAGACAACGACGAGACGTCGGATCTTGGAGGGGTACTTCACCGCTGTCTGCAGCGCGACACCACCACCGAGCGAGTAACCGACGACGTCCGGGTTCGCCAGTGCGAGGTGCTCGATCAGTGCGGCGATGTCGCCGGCCATGAGGCCGGCGTCGATTGGTCGATCGATGTCAGCAGTACGGCCATGTCCTTGCAGATCGACCGTGACGACCTGGTGGCGCTCCGCGAGCAGTGGAAGAACTGGCCCGAACATCTCGCCCGACCCAAGACCACCGTGCAGCAGGATCAGGGGGCGTCCCGCCCCGTGAGTCTCGTAGTAGAGCTTGATCCCGTTAACGTCTGCGTACTGACCAGTGCCCTTAACGTCAGTTGTCCAATCGGTCTTCATGGTTGTCCTCCCTCATGCTCACCGGAAACTCGTGCCGAAGATCAAGACTCTGTCCGCGGCTCGAATTCATCGGAGCCGCTGGTCAAGCCATGTGGCAACCTGGCGCCGTTAGCTACTCTGGTTCGGGCGGACGCTCATCGACGAGGGTTGTCGCGTAAGGGAGAGCCTCCAAGCGTTCGATTGGAATGGGCTTGCCCGAGACTTCACTGAGTCCATACGTTCCCTGTTCGAGACGCTCGAGAGCTCGATTGATCCGCGCGAGTTCCTCCCGATCCCGGGCATTTTCGCCGATTTCTGCCTCCCGCTCGTAGATTAGGTCGGCCTCGTCCTCGAAATCGCCGACGCCGGACTCTTCACGCACCGTCTCCTGAATGCCTCGTCTGTTGGCGGCGATACGCGACTCGATGGCTTCGCGATCCGCCTTGAGTCGCTCCTTGAAGCGGCGAATATCTTCTGAGCGCAACATTTGTGACCTCCTCCTGCCCAGCAAATGTTACCTATCGTCGAGCCGTTTCATCGACAGCCAATCCACTTGTAGGCACCGTTGTTCAGGCCTTCGGCCCCAACCCGCCTCGGGCGATCGCTGCCCACCAAGCGGTGCTCGTGCTGGCGGTTTATTTCGTGGGACTAATTGTCGTTGCCGCTGGACTGCTGCGGCTGACGGACGTCAGCCAGGCTCCATTGCGGCCTGACGTGGGGCGCGCCGTCGGCGCGGCCCCAGTGGGCAGGTAAGCTCAACCCGCAAGTGACACACCCTCCGATCATCGAGGCAATCCAGCGGGCACAGCCCGCGCCTAAGGGGGGTTATTAGGGACGGACATTTGACCCCATTGTTTCCGTTGGGCAGAATTGGTCGCATGTCGAAACAAGAGGTTGACGAGTTCTTGGCGAATCTCGATGAGCCCAAACGGACCGCCCTGCAACAGCTGCGTCAGACCATTCAGAGCATCGTTCCAGAAGCGGAAGAGGGCATCTCGTATGGGATGCCGGCGTACCGACTCCGGGGCAAGGTCATAGCTGGATTCGCCGCGTTCAAGAACCACCTCAGCTACCTGCCGCACAGCGGTTCCGTATTAGCCGAAATACCTGATGACGTCGCCGGGTACGTGACATCCAAGGGTGCGCTGCAGTTTCCGATCGATCGGCCGCTCCCCAAGGCTCTCGTCAAGAAGCTAATCGCCATCCGCCTCAGGCAGGTAGGTCAGCGGTGAACACGACCGCCTTTCTGAGCGACCAAAGCTAAGCCAGCTGGGCGCTGACGCGCGGCAGCTGCGGACGCCAGCACGCGTCATGTCCGTTATGGATCGGCCCGTGCTTGCGGAGGTGATCCGCGTGGCCCTGAGCCACGGCCCGTTCCACACCCTTACGTTCGAGACGAGGTGCAGGCGAAGTCGGCACGCAACGCAAGTCTGGTCCAGCGGGTCATCGATGAAATTTGGAACGCCGGAGATGTCGATCGAGCAGACGAGCTCTTCGGCGCGACGTACGTCAATCACGGTGGCTCATTCCTGACCTGGTTCCTGGTCCGGAGGGCGTGAAGTTCAGCGTGGCCCTCTATCGGACGGCCTTTCCGATCTCCATCTCTGCTCGGTAGCCGGTGGTCAGATCGTCGAGAGTTGGACCAGTTGGAACTCGGCGGAGGTTTTGGAGGAGCTGGGCGTCTTCGAGCGAACGGATGACGAAACTTCATGACAGTCCGCCAGGGAGCGGTCAGACTGGGCAGCGAAGAGTTCGCGCCCGTTTCATTGCGCGGTGGTACCAGCCCAAACCGGCTCACGGGAGGTCAGATCATGATCGACACGAAGTCGACGGCCAATGGCCCCGCGCCCCCGACCTTGCAGACCCCGGTTGAGGCGAAACTGAAACCCACTGATTTGGCGGGGTCTCGCATGATGTATTCGAGGCTGATCGGAGCGCTGTTTCTCTTGGGGTTTCTCTGTTACGGAGTGGGCTCCGCCATTGCGACTTCCCTGGTCGGCGGCTCCAACTTTCTCTCGACGATCGCCGCAAGTCAGACCATCTTGATCATCGGAGCGTTTCTGATGTTCCTGAACACCGGGGTGGATGTGGGGAAGGGGGTTCTGTTCTTCCCGATCCTGGAGAAGCACAGCAAGAGAACCGCGCTCGCCTACCTTGCCACGATGATTGTCGAAGTCGTCCTGCTGGCCATCGGGGTGCTCGCTCTGCTCCTGATCGTTCCCCTGGCGAAGCACGCTGGTGAGGCCGGGGCGCAAACCCTCGGGTCGATTCTGGTCCAGACAAATGCCACGGCCTACCAGATGGGGGAGATGACGCTCGGAGTCGGGGCCGTATTCCTGTGCTTGCTACTGTTCCGGACCCAACTGATCCCCAGGTGGCTGGCGATTTCGGGCCTGATCGGCTATCCGATTCTCGTAGCGGGGACCATCGCTGAAATCTTCGGCATCCACATCGGCCTCTATCTCACGGTCCCCGGGTTCTTCTTTGAGCTGGTGCTGCCATTCTGGCTATTCTTCAAAGGTTTCCAGCCCGAGGCTTACTTAGGGCGGCCCGTCATGGGATCAGCCGCATGATGATGGCCTTCCCACCGCATCACGTTTTCCCTGGCAACAACCGTTCATCGTGGGAGTTCTGAACAAATGGCTGCAATGCCCGTTGTAAAAGTTGGATCCGGCGAACTCGACCCTGCTCCTTCGGGGGGCTTGATGAAGGCGATCGTGCAAGACACGTACGGCGAGCCTGAGGCGGTCCTGGGACTTGAGGACGTCGCCAGGCCGGCGGTCAAGGATGGCGAGGTGCTGGTACGCGTTCACGCGGCGTCGGTCCATGTCGGTGACTGGATGCTGGTTACAGGCGTGCCGTACATCGCACGCCCCGCCTACGGACTGCGCAGCCAAAGAACCGTGTTCCGGGAACGGATGTCTCGGGAAGAGTCGAGGCGGTCGGCGCGGGCGTCACAGAGCTTCGGCCGGGCGATGAGGTCTTCGGCTGGTGCACGGGCGCCTTTGCCGAGTACGTGTGCGCTGCGGCCGACCACTTCGTGGTGAAGCCGGCAAATCTCACGTTCGAGCAGGCCGCGGCCGTCGGGGTGTCCGCATCCACCGCCCTCCAGCTTCTTCGTGATCAGGGCAAGGTCAAGCCAGGTCAGAAGGTCTTGATCAACGGTGCGTCGGGAGGCGTCGGGACGTTCGCGGTGCAGATCGCGAAAGCGTTCGGCGGCGAGGTGACCGGCGTGTGCAGTACAAGGAACGTCGACATGGTCCGCTTCATCGGCGCTGACCATGTCATCGACTACACCCGGGAGGACTTCACCGAAGGTAGGCTGCGCTACGATTTCATCCTCGACAACGTGGCGAACCATTCGTTGTCAGCCATCAGACGCGCTCTCACGCCCACCGGGAAGCTGCAGTCCAACAATGGAACGTCGGGCGGTCGCTGGTTCGGCACGATGGGTACCGTTATCAAAACGGCCGCAGTGTCGAAGTTCGTTCGGCAGCAGGCCGGCCCGTCGATCAAATTCCCGAACAGAAAGGACCTGGTCGCCCTGAAGGGACTCATCGAAGCCGGGAAGGTCACACCGATCATCGACGGAACGTACCCACTGAGTGGGACCCCGCAAGCGATCCGTCATGTCGGACAGGGGCATGCGCGAGGAACCGCTGTCATCACCGTCTGAGGCGAGAGCCCTGGCTGACAGACTCCCGATGGCCGGCAAGGTCGTCCTGATCACCGGCGGCACCGGGGGAATCGGCCAGGCCACCGCGATCGGGCTCGCCACGATGGGCGCCCGGGTCGGCATCACGGGTCGCGACCTCGCGCGCGCGGACCAGGCCGCGGCCGACATCCGTGCGGCTTCAGGAAACCCGGCCGTGAACCCGTTTGCCGCCGACATGAGTTCCCAGGCCGAGGTACGTCGGCTCGCCGTCGCTGTCCTAAACGCCTACCCGCGGCTGGACGTGCTCGTGAACAACGTCGGCGGGTTCTGGGCACACCGACACCCGACCGTCGACGGCCTCGAGCATACCTTCGCCCTGAACCACCTTGCGCCGTTCCTGCTCACCAACCTGCTTCTTGATCGGCTCAAGGCCAGCGCACCCGCACGGGTCGTCACCGTCTCGTCAGGCGCACAGTCGATGGGCCGGATCGCGTTCGATGACCTGCAGGGGACTCGCAACTACTCCGGACAGCGCGCCTACAACCAGTCCAAGCTCGCCAACATCATGTTCACCAACGAGCTGGCTCGCCGCCTCGAAGGCACCGGCGTCACAGCCACCTCTGTGCACCCTGGCGTTGTGCGCACCAACTTCGGCGCTGAAGACCAGGCCTGGTTCTTCACTGCCATCAGTCGCGTGGTCCGCCCGCTGCTGAAGACCCCGGCGCAGGGCGCCCAGGCGTCGATCTATCTGGCCTCATCACCCGACATGAACGGCGTCACCGGCCAGTTCTTCGCCAACCGCAAGCCCAAGACCGCCAACAAGGTCGCCGACGACCCCGACATAACAGCCAGGCTCTGGCAGGTCAGCGCCGACCTGGTCGGCCTGACACCGGCGAATCCGTGACAACCCTGGAGGCCCCGCGTGAAAGGAATCCTGGAGCCGATCACTTTGCCGGTATCCTGGTCGACAGCGCGAGTGCGGCTGCGGGCCCGTCCACCTCGCCGACGGCAATCGCGCGATTACCCCCGTCGCGTCGCACCGCGCAGCCCAGCGGCCTTCGAGGTCATCGCCTTGCGGTCGCTGGGCTTTCGCGTCCGTTAGTGCAGGAGGTTTAAGGTATTGGTCCCATCGTCGACGAAGTAGACGCCGTCCTGGTTTCCCGTGACGGCGATCCCAAACAGCGTCCCGTTTCCGTTGGGCCCTGGAGGGGCGGGGCTGGTATCGAGCATCTTGACAGCTACCTGTGACCCGGATGGGGTTGTCTCGACGAGGTTCCCATCGCCGCCGTTGGCGGTGAGGATGTCGCCATTCGGTGCGATGGCCAGGCCCAAAGGATCATTCAGCGCACTGCCAGCCGAAACGGTCGTCCCGCCAGTGCTTGTCGTCCGGTGCAGGGCATTCGGGATCGCAGCAATGCGATTCGCCGCGCTATCGGCTACGTAAAGTGTTCCATCGCCGGCGAGGCCAACGCCCGTCGGGCCCACCACAAGCGACGACGGGTCAGTGCGCTCTGCGAAGCCAGTCCCGACGGCGGTCTCCGAAGTCACCTCTGGTGCTGTACCCGCCGAAACACTGAGTCCGAGGCGGACAACTGTGCCTTGATTGACGGTGTTCGGACTGGCGGCTACGGTTCCGTTCAAGACATTGGTGACAAAGAGCGTCGCGCTGGAGCCGTGGTCGATCGCCGTCATATCCCAGGGGCCGTTGATGGCTCCACCGCTGATCGTCTCGACAACCGTCCCGTTCCGATCAATCACCAAAAGACAGCCCGCTTGCATGGTCGCCGAGGTTCCGTCTTTGGTCGGCAGACTGCCAACGATCACCCAGCCGCTACTCAGGGCGACCAGGGCAGTGGTGAATCCAAGTCCACCCGGACACGCACCGGGTAGCTTGTTCGGATCCGGGCTGGCAAAGAGGCTGACTGAACCGGACTTTGAGATTTCGACGATGGTGCTGCCGGTGCCCTGCAAATTCCGGTGGTTGTTAAAGTTGCTGATCAGGGCATCACCGGCGACAAGCCGGCCCGCCGTGGAGGGAACGACGACGAGGCCATAGGGATTGACGTCGCCGTTCTTCGGCACTGTGGATGCGATCGTCATCACGTTATTGAACGGTGCGATGAAGGCACCACCCGAGGCCTGGGCGGCGACAGGCAGCGCGGCCATAAAAGCAGCGCACGCGACGCCAGCAGCAGCTTTGAAGCGGTCCATCTGTCCTCCTCCTGATGATGTGGCCGGCTTCCTGTGATTACCGGGCCTGGTTACACTCCCGCGGCATTTGCTCCCGTTTGGAATTTGTAACCAGGCTACGTACGGAGTTCGTAGTTAGCGGGGTCTCGCCGCGCGGATGGAACCCGCGGGGAGGAGCGCGGTGCATCACCAGCATGCTGGCGATCGTTGCGGCGCTAGACTCTGCCGCTGTCCTCCTCGACCTTTACATCGGCAGAAGCCGGACCTGCCGGCGGTCGTCATCTCCTCGAGCCCGGACTGGGCGTTGGTCCAGGCGTGCCTCCACCTGCGAGCCACTTTTCTGGCGAAGCCGTTTACCCTCGGCGAGCTTCTGGCGGTAGTGCGCGCTCGGTCCGCTGGACCAGGTTGATGATGCGCCGTTGGGGGGAAAATCGGCGTCCTCGCCACCTCGACCCATTGAGCAATCCGCTTGCCACCCCGCCGAACGCCGAGACGATGGCAGAATCCGGACCGATTCTGGCGGGGATGCTCGGTCGCCCTGTGCCCTCCCGAATCCATTGCGCAATCTGACGTTCCAGACCGGTCAAGAATCGACGTGACGGGATGCCCGCTCCCGGCCGCATCCCCGACAGCAAGGCGGCTGCTTGCCGGGCATGAAGGCCGTGCTCGTTGGGACACGCCCTGCTTGGGCGCCGGTCCGCGAGCAGCTTCTCGGCATACCGATTCAGTCGGTCACCTTCCTGATCCATACCTGGCTCTCTCAAACCCCTGATACGGACGGGTGTTACGTAAGGCCGCTGTCGGCCGGGGGCGTAAGCAGCGAAGCCAGATGGCGGCAGCAATAACAGGGCTGTAACGGGACCGCGTAGAGGAAGGACGATGAGGAACCTGGCCTCGAAGCCTTCCCTCGTCTCGGTGGCGCTTGGTGCGCGTGATGGCCATGCCGTCGTCCGCTGCGATCCGCGAGCCCGCGATTGATGAACCCTGTCGGCCACGAGCGGATCGCGGTTACGCATGACTACCTCGACCAGTACGGCGGGGCCGAGCGCACCGTCCTTGCCATCTGCCAGCGCTTCCGCTCAGCACCGCTCTACACCTCCGTCTACGACCGCGCTCTGATGCGACGGCTGGGCTTCGTCGAGCCGGCCCAACGGATCTTCGTCAGCTTCATCCAACGCTGGCCGTTCCGACGACGCGTCCCTCGCTACTACCTCACCTGGCTCTATCCGCTTGCCTTCCGGACTTTCGATCTGCGTGGGTACGAGCTGGTGCTGTCATCAGCGAACTTCGCCGCCAAGGATCTGACGCTTTCGCCTGGTGCCATCCATGTTTCCTACTGCTACACGCCACCTCGCTTTCTCTGGGGCTTCGACAGCGATACCGCCTGCCGGGCGATGCCGTTGCACGAACGGCCTCTCGCGACGCTGGCGAAGGCCACGCTTCGCCGCTTGGACTATCGAGCCGCACAACAGGTTGACCTGTTCGTCGCCTGCTCGAACGCGGTTGCCCGCCGCATCCAGCATGCATACGGCCGGAGTTCCGTCGTTGTCTATCCGCCCGTTGAGACCGGGCGTTTCGACCGCCATCCACTACACGACGAGGGGTTCTTCCTGGCAGTGTCGCGCCTCAACGCCTACAAGCGGATTGATTACGTCATCGAGGCGTGCAATCGGGCCCGGCTACCACTCGTCGTTGTCGGAACTGGACCGTGGGAGGCCCGTCTGCGCTCTCGTGCGGGGCCGACGGTCAAAGTCACAGGACACCTTCCGGATGACGAGGTCGAGCGGCTGATGTCGCGCTGCCGCGCTTTCGTCCTGCCCGGCGAGGAGGACTTCGGGATCGCCGCGGTCGAGGCGATGGCGGCCGGCAAGCCAGTCGTGGCGCTCCGCCGAGGGGGCGCGGTGGAAACGGTGATCGATGGCGGCACAGGTTTGCTCTACGACGAGCCGACGGTTCAAAGCTTCCTCGATGCCGTGGGTCGATTGCCCGCTGCACGATGGGATGCGGGCGCGATTCAAGCCCGTGCCCGCAACTTTGACACGGCCCGCTTCACCGAGCGGCTCGACGGGGCGATCGCGCACGCGATGCACCGGGGATCATCGGTGGTCCACTGATGATCGAGCCGGCGCAATTCGTTCCGGAGCCAACCCCCGACGCTCGGTGGCGCAACCAGACGGTGGACGATACGTTTGGCCGGATTGCAGCGCCGACGTCCGCGAGCGAGGCTCTGCGACGGGCCATCCTCGCTACGCTGATCTACGCCGACCTCTTCGACCACGCGCTAACCCGCGATGAACTCCACCGCTATCTGATCGGTCAAGCGGCCTCGGCGGTAGCGGTCGTGGCGATGCTTGACAACGATGGCGAACTGGGCTTCCACATCGCGCAGACCCAGGATCGGTTTCACCTGAATGGTCGAGCCCAGCTCGCCAATCTCCGGCGGGAGCGAGCCGCCGTATCGGCCCACCTCTGGCCGGTCGCCAAACGGTACGGTGCGCGGATCGCCCGCCTCCCATTCGTACGGCTGGTGGGCGTGACCGGCGCCCTGGCCATGAACAACGCTCGCCCCGATGACGACATCGATTTGTTCATCCTGGCCCAGCCCGGCCGGCTCTGGCTTTGCCGGCTGCTCGTCCTGGGCGTGGTGAAGCTCGCAGCCCGACAGGGGTACGTGTTATGCCCCAACTTCCTGTTGAGCACCGACCATCTTTGGCTCTCGGAGCGCAATCTGTTCACGGCGCACGAGGTCGTTCAGATGGTCCCGCTCGAACGGAATCCCTGGTATCGCGCCTTCATCGAGGCGAATGGCTGGACGGCGGACTTCCTGCCCAACGCGTTCGCCGGGCAGACGGCGGAGGCGCGGCCGGGTTCCATGAGACCGATGCCCGCTCGGCTCGTCGCGGGCCTCCTCTCAGCCCGGGTCTTCGATCCGCTCGAACGGTGGGAGATGCGGAGGAAAGTGCGGCGTCTCAGCCGGCGCTTCGAATGTGAGGGTGGCAGCGTCGCGTTTTCTGAAGACGAGTGCCGCGGGCATTTTGCTGCGCACGATACGCGCATCCTTGCCGCCTACCGCCAACGCCTTGCGGAATACGGTGACGGGATCCAATGAGCGACGTCCTCTTCGGCCAGTCGTACTTTTTGCGCTTCGATCCCAAACTCTTCGAGGCGATGCAGCCCTACCCGCCACTCGGCACGTTATACGCGGCGAGCTACATCCGACGCCGCAACTACGAGGTGGCCTTGTTCGATGCGATGCTGGCAGATTCCGAGATCGACTGGGCAGCGGCTCTCGATCGCGAACAGCCGCGTTTTGCCGTCATCTACGAAGACAACTTCAATTACCTCTCGAAGATGTGCCTCCTCCGGATGCGGCAGGCTGCCTTCCGCATGATCGAGCTGGCACACGAACGCGGCTGCCTCACCATCGTCGCCGGCTCGGACGCGACCGATCGTGCGGGGCTGTACCTGGCGCGCGGCGCTGACTTCGTGCTCAACGGCGAGGGCGAGGCGACCCTCGGTGAGCTCCTGGATCACCTCTCTGGCCGGACCGAAGCGAAGCCGCGGACGATTGCTGGCCTGTCGTTCCGTCCCGCAAATGGCGACGACATCGTCGTCACCCCTCGCCGACCGGACATCACCGACCTCGATGCGCTGCCCCTGCCAGCGTGGGACCTCGTCGATGTTGGCCGCTATCGGGACGTCTGGATGGCGCGCCATGGGTACTACTCGATGAACATCGCGACTTCGCGTGGCTGTCCCTATCACTGCAACTGGTGCGCCAAGCCGATCTGGGGTCAGCGCTACAACGTTCGCAGTCCCGAACATGTGGTGGGCGAACTCCGATGGCTCAAGGAGACCTATCGGCCCGGCCATATTTGGTTCGTCGACGATATCCTCGGCCTCAAACCTGGTTGGATCCAACGCTTCGCGGATTGCGTCGAGCGAGAGGCGATGCAAACCCCGTTCAAGAGCCTTTGTCGAGTGGACCTGCTTCTTCGGGGTGACACGATCGACGCCTTACGGCGTGCCGGCGCCCAGGTGGTCTGGGTCGGCGCCGAGTCGGGCTCCCAGGCGATCCTCGATGCCATGGACAAGGGAACCCGCGTCGAGCAGGCCGTGGAGGCCACCCGCCGTCTGCATGCCGCCGGGATTCGGGTCGGATTCTTCCTGCAGTTCGGCTACCCTGGCGAGACCCGCCGGGACATTGCGGCGACGCTCCAGCTGGTCCGGAATTGCGGGCCGGACGATATCGGCATGTCGGTCTCCTATCCCTTGCCAGGCACCAAGTTCCACAAAGCCGTCAGCGAGCAGCTCGGCCTGCAGCAGAACTGGGTCGACTCCGGGGACCTTGCCATGATGTACCGCGGGCCGTTTGGCACCGCGTTCTATCGCAAGCTCCACACCCTGCTTCACCACGAATTCCGGATGCGCAAGGCGTGGACGGCGCTGACGGGCCACCCTCGCCAAGCGTCGCGATCGTCTTTGCAACCCGGCAAGAGACGGCGGAGCCGCCGGCTGCGCTCGCTGGCCGCCGTGGCTTTCCATGGCGCCGCCATGCCAGTGGCCCGGCTTCACCTCGAGATCCTGGCTCGCGTCCACCATCCCGGCCTGCCGCCGCTGCCGCGTTTTATGACGTCGGAAGCGGCAGCCCGTCCGACACCGCAGCCGGACGCGTCGACCCGCTCGTAACGGCGTATACCGTCAGGACCTCGTTCCCGAAATCTTTGCCGACGCTGGGCCGGACGACGAGGCCGACCGACGCGAGCGCTTCCAGCATTGCCCGCCATTCGCCATCACTCGAGAGCACGATGCGGGCCTGACCACCGGGGCGCAGCACCTGGCTAAGGCCGCCGGCGAACCGCTCGATCACATCGGGCGCGCGCCAGGCCTGATCGAGCCCATCGGAAGGTACACCCCGAAAAAAGGGCGGGTTGAACACCACCAGGTCGAATCGTTCCCCTGCAACAGGCGCGAACAGGTCGCCGGGATGGATCTCGATCAGCTCATCGAGGTGGTTGAGCAGAACATTCATGCGCGCGCATCGCACCGCCTCGGGATTGAGGTCGACTCCCACCACCTGATAGCCAAGACGCGCCGCGAATATGGCGCCGATGCCCGAGCCGGTCCCCACGTCCAGCGCTCGCGGCCGGATCGAATCTGGCGCCATGGACGGGGCTGGCGCCGGCAGGTTGCGGGCAAGGAAGACGCCTGACCGCAGTAAGACCGGGTTGAAGACATCCGGGAAGATCACGAGCTGCACGCCGTCGACCCGCTCGAGGACTAGCCGCCGATAGCGGCGGCCAATGACCTGGTGACGCAGCCGCAACCAGGCCCGCCATAGCCCGCGCCGCAGAGGCCGGGGCGCTCGTCCCGTCACGTCGCCCGGCCCCTCATGCTCCAGACGCCGAAGCTGGCGGGTTGCCGTCGCAACTTTCGCCCGGCGAGCCAGCGTTTGAACGCCCATCCGGGTCCGCCTCGGGACGGAATACGTTGAAGCATCAGGCCGGCCTCCCTGGCGGTTCGCGCGAGGCCATCGACGGTGAGATAACCGGCGCCCCATGCGACCGGTCTGCCGATCCGATCTGCGAAGCCCTGCTGCCGCTTCGCCAACATCTGCTGGCCGTCTGCGTCGCTGACGAACACCGGGGAATCCATGACGACCAGCGCCCCGCCGTCCGCCAGCGCCCTACGGGCATATCGGAGGGTGGCCATCGGGTTCGCCGAGTAGTGAAGTGATGCGTTGAAGATCACCGCGTCGAATTGCCCGCCAACCAATGGGAGGTGGTCGAAGTCCGCCTGCAGCCTGGTGAACGCGGTGGGATAGTGTCGAGCCGCGCCGAGTCCATCCTCGAGGTCGTCGAGCCAATCGACCGCCACGCAGACGTGTCCGAGCGTACTCAAGCGGTGGCAGAGCCACCCGTTGCCGGCGCCCAGGTCGAGCACCCGCAGGGGCCGGCGACCCAGCGCACGCAAGACGGCACGGACGAGGTGACGAAAGCTCTGCTGCCGGATCCGCCACGCCGCGTACTGCGGATCGTCGCGCCCAACGCGGGGGAGGGCTCGGTAGTAGGCCGCCGCAGGTTGCCGATAGCCGTCCAGCTCCCGCACCCGCCGGTATTGCGCGATCAAGGGATCGATCTCGGCGAGCCGTGTGTCGGAAAGGAAGCGGATGATGCCTCCACGGCAGGCGGCTTCCGCGTGACACGACTGGCAGGTCAGCGGACCCCCCGAGGCGATGGTGAGCGGGACCAGGGTCGATCCGCATCGCGGGCAGGCGAGCGCGGGCGTCCAGGCGGGCTCAACCACGGCGCTCCATCACCACCAGGAAATGATCACCCCAGCGGCGAAGCGCCGGCCAGCCGGCGACCCGGTCCTCAATAACCTGTAGCCGGGCCACCAGCTGAGGGTGCCGGTCGGCAAAATCGATCGCGTAGGGCGGAGGCACCAGGAGTCCCAGCGACCGCAGCGAGCGGAGACGGAAGCCGGCCGCCGCGAACGTCGACCGGAACTCGGAGGGCGAGTAGTAGCGCGTCCAGACGGTGCGTCCAGCCAGCGGCACCGGGACCGCCCCCCTCGACCGTCGCGCCGCGACCCGCCGCCAATCGCGCTTTCGCGCGAAGATCGCCAGCTCCCATGGACAGACGCGGCCGATGACGGAGGCGATCAGCGCGCCGCCCGGGCGCAACCGCTGCGCAATCGACGCCGCGGCCGCGCCGAGGTCGGGGACGCAGTTCATCGCCCCGAGGTTCGAATAGGCGCCATCAAACGTACCGGCAGGCAAGCGCCCCAGCTCGTGGATGCCGATCTGGTTCACGGCGACGATCCCGTTGTTGCCCGCCTGCGCGGCACGGTCCCGGGTCTGCCGCACCATGTTCGCCGACCAATCGATCGCCGTCACCCGGTACCCCTGCCGCCCGAGCGCAACCGCATCCAGGCCGGTACCACACCCGAGATCGAGGAGCGCCGCGCCAGGGGCCACGGAGCGGGTGACTGCGGCCAGTGTTCGGGCTCGCACCGCCTGGACCAGCGTGTTGTTACCCAGTGAGCCGTCGTAGCCGGCGGCGACCTCGTCGAATGCGCGCTGTGTGTCCGCCAGCTGCCCAGTGTTCATCGCAGCGACCGGGTGACAAAGACTGCCGTCAGGCCGGCCCCAAACAGTTGCCGCAAGAGCACCGCGATGGCGATCCCGACGGCGCCATAGCGGGGCGCCATCAACAGACCTACTGCGGCGAAGAAAACCAGCTGCAGCACATCCCCGCCGGCGATCCAGCGTGGCCTGCCCAGCGGATAGAGGATGAAGGCCGCCGGCTGCGCGTTGATGCTGATCGCGACGCCGACCAGGAGGATCCCGAACGGGATCACGGCGCCGGCGTAGGCGCGGCCGTAGAGGAGCGTCACCAACAGCCCGGAGAACGGCAGCACCAGGAGGAAGCCGATGGACGCCAGTCCTGTGAGGCGCAGGGTGCGGGTCACGTAAGCGCGCAGATCGGCGCGGCTCCGGTAGCGACACGCCTCCGGAAACGACGAGGTCAGAATGGCGTTCTGCACCACCTCGAACTTTGCCAGGAGCGCCAGGGCGGCGCCGTAGAGCCCGACCTCGGCGGCCGGCCGGAAATGTCCGAGCAGCAGCACGTCCAGGCTGAGGAAGATGGTCGAGGCAACGGCGGCGACCGCGATCCAGCGGCTGAAGCGCCAGAGCCGCGCGAAGTGGGCGCCGAGCGAGCCGAGGAGGCGCGGCCGAAGCGCCGGCGGTAACCCATGCTGGCCGATGGCGAGCAGCGCCAGGGGCAGGACCACTTCGATGCCAACGAGGGGCCAGAGCGCGAGCCGGCCCGTGAGAAACAGGGCCCCGATGGCGCCGGCACGCAACAGCGCCTGCGCCATGCTGATCAGGCTCAAGGCGCCGAACGTCTGACGCGCCTCGAGGAGCGTTTGTAGATAGTTGAGCAGGCCACCGGTCAGCAGCGTGAGCGCGGCCAACCGCACCAGACCGGGCTGCACCGCGCCACCGTACCAGCCACTAACGATCCAGCCGGCGAGCCCCGCCAGGAGGACTGCCGCGAGGGTGCCGAAGACGAGCTTTGCCATCAGGAACGATCGCGCGACCGCCTGGGCTTCGGAGGGCGTGGCGGCGCCGGCGATATAGTTGACGGCGGCGTCGCGGAAGCCGAACTCGGCGACGAACGAGAAGAGGCTGACCAGGCCCATCGCGATCGCAAATCGACCGGCGTCGCCGGGTCTCAGCGCACGGTAGGTCAAGGCGGAGGCGACGAAGCCGAACCCGAGTTTGACGACGTTCCCGGCGAGGAGCACCGCCGTGTTGCGCGCCGGGCGGAGCATCGTGGCGAGCTCAGCGGACACGCGCCACCATGGTCAGGTCGGCTACGGTCTGGGCAATCGCCCGTCGATGCCAGTGATACCGCGCCGATGCCAGCGCGCTCCGCCGGCGAATACGGCGGGCCAGGGCGACCGAGGCCGGGCGATGCGAAAGACACCAGCGGAGAGCCTTGTGCGTCACACGCAGATTCGCCGCATAGATCGATCCCCCAGGCGCCCGGCTGAAGCTGTCGGCGGCCATCCCGACGTCGATCACGGTCCGCGGAACATGCACGCCATCGACCCGAGCGGCCAATCGCAGCCAGTAATCCCAGTCTTCGGCGGGGCTGCAGTGCGGATCGAGCACCCCGACCACGCCGAGTAGCGAGCGGCGGAAGAGTACGGCGCCGGTCACCAGGAAATCCGAGTCGAGCAAGCGATCGAAGATATCACCGACCCGCGGCACGAGTGGTCGAGGACCGGGATCCGGCTCGTAGTCGCCGTAGGCGAAACCAGCCACGGGCTCCGCGTCTAACGCGTCGGAGAGGTCCTTCAGCGCGTTGGGCCGCAGGGTGTCGTCCGAGTCGAGAAAGCTGATCAGCTCGCCGCGGGCGCGGTCGAGACCGGCATTGCGCGCGACCGCGGGGTTGCCCGAGTGCGGGATCCTGACCAGCTGAATGGGTTGGTGAGCGAGGACCTCGGCGGTCCCATCGGTCGAACCGTCGTCGACGACGATGGCTTCGACAGCAGCCGTGCTCTGCGCAAGGACGCTGGCGAGCGCGCGTTCGACCAGCGCTCGCCGTTGGTAGGTGGTGAGGATGACGGAGATCACCGTCGGAACTACATACGGTCCGGGGTTTCGAGGGCAGGCGAACCTGTAACGCCGGTCCGTAACCGCATCCGGGGATCGCCACCCAGGAACCGTTCCGGCCCGGAGGTGTGATGAAGCTCGTCCTCTACAACCCCAAAAGCAACGGCTCGGGCAAGCGCATTCTCCCGCTGTCCCTGCTGGCGCTCGGCGCCGTGCTCGAGGGGCGGCACGAGTACACCATCATCGACGGCAACGCGGAGCGGGACCCGCTCTCGGTCCTCGACCGGGCGGTCGACGATTCGAGGGCCGGCGTGCTGGCGATGACGGTGATGCCGGGGCCACAGTTGCGCGACGCGGTGCCGATCGCGAAGGAGCTCAAGCGGCGGCATCCCGGCGTAGCGATCGTGTGGGGCGGATACTTCCCGACCCAGCATCATGAGGTCTGCCTGCGCGCGCCGTACGTCGATTACGTGGTCCGCGGTCATGGCGAGATCAGTTTCCTCCAGTTGCTCGATCTCCTGGAGCGCGGCGGCTCGCCCGCGGGCGTGCCCGGGCTGGCATATCGCGCCGATGCCGACGCGGTGGCGTCGAACCCGATGCCGCCGATCCCCGATCCGAAGGAACTGCCCGATTTTCCTTACCACCGGGTGCCGGTCGCAAGCTACGCGCGAGACAGCTTCCTGGGCAGGCGAACGCTGCCCCACCACTCGAGCTACGGGTGTCCGTTCTTCTGCAACTTCTGCGCCGTGGTGAACATGGTGGGCGGCCGCTGGCTGCCACAGACGGCCGAGCGGACCGCAGCTGTTGCGCGCTACCTGCACGACCAGCATGGCGCGGATGCGGTCGAGTTCTACGACAACAACTTCTTCGTGCACGAGGCCCGCACGGTGGAGTTCGCGGAGCGGATCCAGAACCTGGGGATCGGGTGGTGGGGGGAGGCGCGAGTCGACACGCTGCTGCGCTACCGTTCTGCCTCCTGGCAGGCGATGGCGGATTCCGGTCTCAAGATGGTCTTCATGGGCGCTGAATCGGGATCCGACGAGACGCTGAAGCGGATGAACAAAGGTGGGACCGCCGCCGCGGAGAAGACACTGGAAATGGCCGGCCGGATGCGCTCCTACGGGATCGTTCCCGAGTTCTCCTTCGTCCTTGGGAATCCGCCCGATCCAGACGAAGACACGAACCGAACCATCGAATTCATCCGCAAGGTCAAGCGGGTGAACTCGCGGGCCGAGATTGTGATGTACGTGTACACGCCGGTGCCCCTAAGCGGAGACCTCTACGACGCGGCGCTCGCGCAAGGGTTCAAGTTTCCCGAATCGCTCGATGAGTGGGTGTCGGCGGACTGGTCCGAGTTTGCCCAGCGAAAGGGCGCGCAGATTCCGTGGCTGCGCGATGCGCTCCGCACTCGCGTTCGCACCTTCGAGCGGGTGCTCAACGCCTATTACCCGACGGTCACCGACGCGCGAATGCTGCGCGGGCCTCTCTGCTGGATCCTGCGGACCTTCAGCTCGTGGCGGTACCACCTGCGACGCTACGAGCTCCCGGTCGAATTGCGCATCCTGGAAAAGCTCGTCGGGTACCAGCGGCCGGAGACCCGGGGCGCCTAGGCCTTCAGACGGCCGATGCTCGAGGCATACGACGCGGCGGCGCCCGACTACGACCGGCAGGTCCAGGGCGACAGCTGGATACGGAACGTGCTCTGGGATCGGTACGCGCGCCTGTTTTGCGCCGGACAGACCGTTCTCGACCTCGGCTGTGGCACGGGGATCGACGCGGTCTTCCTGGCGCAGCGCGGCATTCGCGTCATGGGGATCGATGCCTCTCCGGCGATGCTCGAGCAGGCCAGGGCCAAGCTGGCCGCCGCTGGGCTCGAGGAACTGGTGGATCTCCGGGTGATGGACATCGTTCGCGTCGGCTCGCTGCCCCCGGCCGCTTTCGATGGAATCATTTGCGCGTTTGCCGCTCTCAGCACCACCGCCGAGCTCGATGAGTTCGCGGGGTCGGTTGCCCGCCTGCTCGTGCCCCGGGGAATCCTGGTCGTGCACCTGCTGAATCGCTGGAGCCTCTGGGAATGGTTCGGTCTGCTCCGCTCCAGCCGCTTTGGTGCGGCTCGCCGGCTGGGCCGTAACCCGGTGCGGAATTTCATGATTGGTGGTCGCACGGTGCCGCACTACCTGTATCGCCCGGGCGCGGCCTACGCCCGTTTCCAGTCGCGGTTTGCGCTTCGCCGAGCCTACGGGATCGGCATCCTGCGCCCGCCGCACACCGTGCAGCGGATTCCCTCTGCGATCGTCGGGGGACTCGACCGCCTGGAGCGGCCGCTGCGCGGCCTACGGCCGATACGCGATTGGGGCCGCTTCTTCGTGCTGGAGCTCGAACGGCGGTGACGGGGCCCGTCGCGCTCGTTAAACGTCGGCTCACCCTGTCGACCGATCGGATCTACGCGCTGCCCGTCGTGGTCTTGATGCCGCACAGTGCCTGCAACTGCCGTTGCGTGATGTGCGACATCTGGCTGGCGAACCGGAACAAGCGCGAGTTGTCCCGCGAGGACCTGATACCGCACCTGCCCGCGCTCCGCAAGCTCGGCACTAACCACGTGGTGCTTTCTGGTGGCGAGGCCCTGCTGCACTCGAACCTCTGGCCGCTCTGCGCCCTGCTGCGCGAGGCCGGCGTCGCCAGGATCACCGTACTATCCACGGGGCTGCTCCTCGCGCGTCACGCCAATGCCGTGCTTGAGCACTGCGACGAGGTCACGGTTTCGCTCGACGGCAGCCGGTCCACGCACGACCGGATCCGAAACATCCGCGACGCGTACGAACGTCTCGCCGGCGGCGTCCGCGCCCTCAAGAGCCTCGCGCCGGATTTTCGGGTGACCGCCCGCTGCGTCATCCAGCGGCAGAACTACTTCGACCTGCCGAACATCATCAACGCCGCGAAGGAGATCGGCGTCGATCAGATCTCGTTCTTTGCCGTCGATGTCTCGAGCACGGCGTTCAACCGGCCGCAGGGATGGGCGCCCGATCGTGTCAGCGACGTCGCGCTCAGCCCCGACGAGGTCAAGCGCTTTGCTCGCGTGGTCGAGGAGACGATCACCACGTATCCGGACGAGTTCGCCAGCGGATTCGTCGCCGAAACCCCCGCCAGGCTCCGCCGGCTCCCGCGCTACTTTGCGGCGCTCAATGGCGAGGAGAGCTTTCCCGAGAACCACTGCAACGCCCCCTGGGTGTCGACGGTGGTCGAGGCGGACGGAACGGTTCGCCCCTGCTTCTTCCACCGGAGTCTTGGCAATATCCATGATCGCCCGCTCGACGAGATCCTGAACGGCGCCGAGGCGATCGCCTTCCGCCGTAAGCTGGATGTTCAGCGCGACCCCATTTGCCAGAAATGCGTCTGCACGCTGTACCTGGCACCGGGAGCCGATTGATCGATATCGATCGCGCCTTGCGCCGCCGGGAGCTGGCGCCCGAGACGGACGTGTCGCGCCGTCCCGCCGACTCTCGCACCATGGCTCGGTGGTTGCCGTTTGGTCCCGTGATCCTGCTAGCGGGCACGGCGCTCGCCGTCCTCGCGCTCACCCGCTTCGACGGCCTATACGGTCAGGACTCCTTTGCGTACTTCCACTACGCGACGGGTCCTCTGCGCCAAGCTCTGGCACACGGGCAACTGCCGCCACCGTTTTTCTGGCCACCGGGATATCCGGTTCTGGTCGCGGCAATCTCCGGCATCGTCGGCGTCGCACCGATCGCCGGACAGATCGTCAGCGTCACTGCGGGCGCGGCCGTGCCGGCGTTCACCATCCTCCTGGCGCGGGAGCTGGGGACGGACGAGCGAGCCGGCTCACTGGTCGCCCGCCAACGCTGGTTGCCCGTTTCACTCCTCGCCGGATTGATCGTGGCCGTCACCGGGCAACTGCTCCAGTCCAGCCTCGTGGTGATGGCGGACACGGTCGGTCTCGCCGCGGCGACAGCCGGCGCGTGGGCCCTGGCCCGCTATCGGCGGACGGGTGCCGCGCGTTGGCTGCTGCTCTGCGCGTTGGCATTCGCCTGGGCGATCCTCACCCGCTGGATCTACGGCCTGGTCGCGGTGCCTGCGGCGATCTGGGGACTGATGCTGCTCTGGCGACGTCCCCGGCGCATCGCCCTGCTTCACGGGGCTGGGGCAGCGGTGGTCGGAATCGCAGTCCTGGCGCCAACCGTTGTCCCGGCGGTCCTCGGCCTCATCGGGGGTAGCAACCCGCCGTTCGCCGGTGATCTGCAGGTCTACTCCTGGAGTCCGTTGAACGCGCTGCACGCAACTTTCACGACCGGCGACGGACAGCTTGCCTACAGCCTCCCGAACGGGCTGTACTACGCGCTCGCGCCCGCCAACTGGTGGTACTTCAGCCCCCTCCTGGCCGGGCTGATTGCGCCGGGCGTCTGGGCGGTGGTCCGCCAAAAGCGGATTCACGCTCTTGGGATCCTCGTCGCCTGGGCGGCGATCGTCCTGGCCTTCCATGCCGGCGCGCCCTGGCAGAACCCGCGGTTCGCGCTGGCCTATCTCCCGCCGCTCGCCATCACCGCCGCGGTCGGCTACGACCAGTTGCGACGGGCTTCCCACGCCCAGGTCCGCCGAGCCGCCGCCGCCTGGCTGCTTGCGGGCCTGGCGCTTGCGGCCGCCGGCAGCGCGGTGTTGGCCCAGGAGTTCATCGAGCGCAAGCAAAACGATGTGGCCATCGTGCGCTGGGCGGACGGCCTGGCCCCTGTGAATGGACAGCTGCTCGCATTCGGGTTGACGGCGACCTTCCAGGAGTACGGCCGGCTAACGACGCTCGACCTGTCGGAGGTCAGCACTGAGCGGATCGGCTCTCTCCTGGGCGATGGCCGGCCCACGCTCGTGCTGGTCGACGTCAACGCGCTCGAGCGCCAGTGGACGGGACGCGCGCCCTGGGAGCGCTATCACGCGTTGCTTGCCGCACCTGGCTTGACGCCGCTCGGGACCCGCGGTGGCTACACGCTGTTTGCCGTCAGGCACGAGGGTGCATGAGGATCGGCCTCGTTGTCCCCGGGTTCAGCGCCGATCCAGGTGACTGGTGCATCCCAGCCCTGCGGCACCTCGTGGTCCGGCTGGTCGGTGCCGCCGACGTACACATCTTCGCCCTGCGTTACCCGGATCGCCGGGGATCGTACCGAGTCTTCGGGGCGGAGGTGACCGCATTGGGGGGCGGTGAAGCCACCGGCGGTCGGAGTGCAGGCCTGTGGCTACGAACGGCCAGTGCACTCGTCGCCGAGCACCGCCGCCGCCCCTTCGACGTACTGCACGCATTCTGGGCAGGCGAGCCGGGTTTCGTCACGGCTCTTCTCGGTCGCGGCCACGGCATCCCAACCGTGGTCAGTATTGCGGGTGGCGAGTTGGCTCGGCTGCGCGACATCGGGTACGGCGGTCTCCTGCGGCGGCTCGAGCGGGTAAAGACACAGTTGGCGCTCCGGCTGGCTGGCGCCGTGACGGCTGGTTCCGCGCTCGCCCTCGCATCCGCCCAGCCATTCTTGCCCGCGCGTTCGGCGTCCCGCGCCCGGCGAGTGCCCCTTGGCGTCGACCTCGCGATGTTTGCGCCCCTGAAGGCGCGGCGGAACGACGGCCCGACTCGCATCCTGCACGTCGCTTCACTCTGTGGGGTGAAAGACCAGGCCACGCTGCTGTCCGCCGTGGCGGCGCTGCGAGAACGCGGCTACGCCTTTCAGCTCGATGTCGTGGGGACCGGCCCACTCGAGCCCGACCTGCGGTCGCTCGCCCGATGCCTCGGACTGTCCGAGAGCATCCGCTGGCGGGGAGCCGTTCCGCATGATCAGATGCCCGGCGTCTACCAGCAAGCCGAAATTTTCGTGCTGAGTTCCCGGCACGAGGCTCAAGGAATGGTCGCGCTGGAAGCCGCCGCCTGCGGAGTGCCGGTGGTGGGCACGGCGGTTGGCGTCATCCCTGAGCTGGGGCCGGCCGCTAGGACCGCCCCTGTCGGCGACGCCGGGGGACTGTCAGACGGGATGGCCGAATTCGTCGACGACGAGCCGAGTCGGGTCAGGTCCGGGTGCGCGGGACGCGAGCAGGCACTGACCGAATACGGCGTCGAGCACTGCGCGACCAGGTTTCTCGACCTTTATGTCGAAGTTTCAGCGCGATCACGGAGTCGCCATGGGTAGGCCGCGCCGGGCACGGGATTTGCTACGGACGCGCATGGGCATCGTGCTACTGACCGGCCTCGCGCTCGCCAGCATCCTTGCGTTTGGGTTCGTGCCAACGGTTTTCCGCGCTTATGCCGAGAAGGGTGTCGTCAGCTACGACCCCAGGCTCGTCGACCTGCTTTCGCTAGCCCTGAACGCCACCCTCCTAATCGCGCTGTTCTGGGTCGGTCATCCGCAGCGTGACGCCCCGGAGGCGAACGAGTGAGGGTCTGCGTCATCAGTTCCTTTCCCCCGACGATAGCCGGCGTCGCCGACTACGGAGCGCACATTGCCCGGAGGCTTGCACGCGATCCGAGGGTCGAGAGCCTGACGGTGCTCGCGGACCAGGTGAAGGGCGCGCCCCGTTGGGAGCGTCTCGAAAACCTGGACATTTATCGAGTGTGGAAGCGCGACAGCATCGGGATCGGTCTCGCCCTCGTCCGCACAGTCGTGAGGATGCACCCCGACGTCGTCTGGTTCAACCTGGGGCTGACGATGTTTGGCACGCGCCCGACGGCCGCGGCGAGCGGCATGATGGCACCACTCTTCACGAGTCTGCTGGGCTACCGCACGGTCGTTACGCTCCACGAACTCCCAGCTCTCACGAACATTGAGGCGCTGGGCCTGCATACACGCGCTGGCAAAATCGGTGGGGCCCTCGTGCCCCGACTCGTGCTTCGGGCGGACACCGTGGTGGTCACACTGGACCGCTATCGTCGTTTTCTGACGAAGCGCTACGGCGCTCACAACGTCCGACGCATTCCGCACGGGGCCTTTAGCGAACCGGAGTCTTCAGCTGAGCCAGAGCAGGAGGCGGCACTGGTGTTTGGCACCTTTGGTCCCCACAAAGATCCTGGATTCGTCGCCGACGCCGTTGCGCGCTTACCCCGGCCACGACCGGGCCTGCGGCTCGTCGTGGCCGGCGCCGATCACCCGCGCTATCGCGGTTTCATGACGGACTGCGCCACGCACCACCGGCTGGGCGGGTCATGGATCGGCTACGTACCTGCGGCGCGGCTCCCAGGGCTCTTCGCCACGGCGACCGTCGTCGTTGTTCCCTCACACGCGTCAACTGGCTCGTCTGGTGTGATCCACCGGGCGATGAGCCATGGCCGAGCGGTGCTGGCGAGTGACCTGCCCGACTTCAGAGGACTGGCCCAGGACGACGGGCTGGAATTGGCTTGGTTTAAGCCCGGAGATCCGGTCGCGCTGGCTGGCGCGATTGCGGCGCTTCTCGACGATTCGGAATCCCGCGGGCGCATCGTGAAGCACAACCTCGCGGCGATGAACCGCCTTGCGCCGGCCCGGATCGCCGATGCCTATCTCGCGGCGTTCGAGGATCGAGCCCCGCGGGCAGCGGCGCGATACGAAGAGGCGACGGGTGGCCTGACGCCGGTGCTCCGGGCGAGCGAGGAAGCGTGAGGCGGGATCGAGGACCAATGCCGGGCGTGGTGCTCGCCTTCTGCTTCCATGGCCCACTCGTAGCCGCAGGTTTTTATCGCTTCAGTTGGGACGCCTCGACCCACATTTTTTTTGCCGACCACTACCGGAGGTCGTGGTTCGCCCTGTGGGACCCGCGCTGGTTCGGCGGGTTTTCCGTCAGCTCGTACCCGCCGCTCGGGCACCAGCTCATCGCGCTGTTGAGTTTTCCATTCGGGTACGACCGCGCCTTCGCGATCCTGCTCCTGTCGATGCTCGTAGTGTTCCCGGTGGCCGCCTGGCGCTTCGCGCTCGTGTTCGTCGCGCCCGCGGCAGCAAGCTTTGCCGCCATCGTCGCGGCATTCGTACCAGGGGTGGCGCTCGCGGCGCATTCGTATGGCCAACTCCCTACCCTGATGTCGCTGACAGTCACCCTCTTCCTGGTGTTCGAGTTCACGCGCTTCGTGGAGCGAGGGGGTGGGCTCAGGCTCGGGCTGGTCGCGGCACTTGCGGGGACGGCGTTCGCAACGCACCACGCCACGCCCATGTTCTTCCTGCCTCCGGCCCTTCTTGCCGGCCTCTCGACCGTCATCATCGGCGTTGACAAGGGGGCGCTGTCCGGGCGCCTTCGTCGAGCTGGCATCGCGACCGCCTGCGCCGTCGTGACCGCCGCCTTCGTCATTTTCCCCTTCTGGCTCTGGGCGATCGCTGGAATCCACGAAGCATTCATCCCACACGGTAGTCGCGCCAACTTCCTCGCCGACTTCGGGGCGCAGGCGCGCTTCCTCTGGGCTGTGTACGGCGTTCTTCCCGCGCTGGCGATCGTCGGACTGCGAATCCGCTCCGATCGACGCACGGTGGCCCTCGCGATCCTTGCGGGCTGCATGGCTATCCTCGGCCTCGGGGGGACGACGCCCATCCCATCACTCGTGTTCGGGCGCCAATGGGAATGGCTGACGTACGATCGCTTCGCGCTCTGGGGCGCGGTGGCGCTGGTCCCGCTCGCTGGTATTGCCGTCCATAACCTTCTATCGGTGCATGCCGCCGCAGCCCGCGCGGTAACGCTCGCGGCGCTGGTTCTACTGATGGCCTACGCCAGTTTCGGCACAGGGGTGTCATTCCTCGGACCAGATCTCCGGCCTCAGCCGGACGTGCGACCGATCGCCGACTTCATAAACAATCGCCGTACGCAGTGGCGGTATCAGACCTTCGGCGTTGGTAACGCCGCGACGCAGCTTAGCTACCTGACACCCGCCGCCACGATCGACGGCGCCTACTACTCGGCGAGACGCGTGCCCGAGCTCGCCGCGAGCGGGATTGGGATGCTCGACGCCGCGCTCTTGTTGGATCCCTCGGGCGCCGTGCTGCGGCGCGTGCTCGCACACGCCAATGCGTACGGGATCCGGTGGGCCTTCGTGCTGGATCCCCGATACGATCCGTACCTGAACGCGGCCGGCTTTGCTAGGAATGGGAGTCTGGCGGGCCGCGTAACGGTGTGGGAGAACCAGACGGCTCCGCCGGTCCCAGCCGCAGCCCTTCGCTTCGGCGTCCCAGACTTCGAGGGCATCCTCTGGGGCACCCTGCCGCTGGCCTCCCTCTTCGTCGCCCTGGTCCTCGCGGTGGCGCAATCCATGGCCGGCGTCCTCGAGGAGGATCGGTCGCGACGGTCGTTTTCGACGCCATCCAGGTTGCGTCCCCAACCGGTCGGCAATCCATGACGATCCGCCCTCGAATTGCCAGTGCCGCGGCCGGAGCAGGCTGGGTCGCGCTCTGTCTGTTGCCGGTGAGCCTCGGCATTGGGCGGTTCTGGCCGATCTACATCGCGCCGGGCACCGGAATTGCGTACCAGTACCGCTCTGCCGCGATCTACCCGGCTGACGTCCTCGTCGTGGTGACCTGCCTCGGCTGGCTCGGCTGGCGGCTGTTTGCGAGTGAAAAGCCGCGGCTGCCACGGGACGGTCTCCCGGTCATCGCCGCAGTTGCCATCCTTGCACTGGCCGCCGCCGTGAGTGTCGCAACCGCCTATGACCGGCTGCTTGGGTTGGGTGTGACGCTCCAGCTTGCGCTGCTGGTGCTCTTCTTTCTCGCCTCGGCGGAGCTGCTGGTTCACTTTCCTGTGCGGCCGCTGGTCGCGGTTCTGGCGGCCGTGGTGGTCTCTCAGGCGCTGCTCGCGGTCTGGCAGGCCGCGACCGAGAGCACCGCTCCTGCGGAGGCGCTCTTCAACGGTTGGCCCAGGGAGGCGACCTCCCACAGTCGCGACGCCGCGGTCGTCATGATTCCGATCGCCGGCCGCTGGCTGCGTAGTTACGGCACCTTTGCGCACCCCAACATCCTGGGCGGCTTTCTCGCACTGAGCCTGGCGCTGTTCGCTGTCGTCGACGACCCGCGGATACGGCGATGGCGTGCGATGGCCCTCGCCGCCGGCTTTGTGGCGTTGCTGTTGACTTTCTCGCGGACGGCCGGCCTCGCGCTGTTGTTCGGTGGCGCAACCTGGTGGCTCGCTCGACGCGCTGGGCCGCGCCACCAGGTCGTTGCCACGCGTCGCGCTCGCGTCGCCGTCGCCGCCGCCGTCCTCCTGCTCGGGCTGGTGACGCTCGTAAGGGTCGGCAATCCCGGCGCCCTGGTCGAAAGCAATTCGATCGAGACGCGGCTTTCCTCCTACACCGTCACGTGGAGGGTGATCGGCGCGGGGATTCCCGTCGGAGCAGGGAACCACGTCCTGGTCGAGCAGCGATATTTTGGCGGTGGCGGGCCGGCACATGACGTGTTCCTCATTGCCCTGGCAGAGCTCGGGCCGCTGGGATTGCTGGGATGGCTATCCATCTTCGGCAGCCTGCTGCTACTGGCCTGGCGGCGGCGCGCCGAGCCCGCGGCGCGGACCGGCCCGCTCGTCGCGATCGCCACCCTTTCTCCGTTGCTTCTCTTCGACCACTATCTATGGACGCTGGCGCCGGGACGCGTTCTTGCGGTCTGGGCGCTCGCCGTCCTGACTGGTCCCCAAATCGCGCGACGGATCGTGGCTACGGAGCGGCCAGCTTGGAGCTTGACCCTCGCCGGCAAGCGCGTCGCCGACGTGGTGGTCGCGACCGGGGCGCTGATCGCCCTGGCGCCGGTCTTCGGATTCGTCGCTGCCCTGGTCTGGCTCGATAGCGGCACGCCGATCTTCTTCCGCGCCACGCGGCTTGGCCGAGCGGGCCGCCTGTTCACAATGTACAAGTTCCGCACCATGACGCCCGGATCCGAAGAGGCGCTCCTGGACCTGCGCGCTCGCAATCTTGCGCAGGGGATGATAAAGATCGTCGACGACCCTCGGGTTACCGTCATCGGTAGCTGGCTGCGCCGCTTCAGCCTGGACGAGCTGCCACAATTCTGGAACGTCATTCGCGGCGACATGAGCCTGGTCGGCCCACGCCCGCATCAAATCGGCGAAGTTTCGCCGGACGACGATGGTCACCGGCAACGGCTAGCGATGCGTCCGGGCTTGACCGGGCTCTGGCAGGTCAAGGCCCGCACGAATCCGTCGCTGGTGGTCCGTGTGCACTACGACCTGGAGTACATCTCGCGGTGGTCGCCCTTGCTGGACCTGGGCGTCATCCTGGCGACGATTCCGGTGGTGCTTCGCGGCGACGGCGGCCAGATCAGGTTTTCCGACCGGCAACTCAGCAACGCCGATCAACGGGCCGACGTGCCGGAGACCTCACCAATATAAATAGGTGCAGGCGGCCTAGGCGACGCGGCCGGCGATCAAGACGATCCGCGCCTATTGGCCGTACTTAGGTGCACTGCCCCACGGTGCTCGAGAACCACCCTGGGCAATCTTCGGCCACCCTATAAATTGCCTTCCGGACCGAATGCAACTATGGCCGTCGGCGGGCCGGCGCTGGCCGCGAGCCCTCCCGGGTTCCGGGCAACATGTATGACGATTCCGTGAAGGGAGATCATGAGGCTGTCACACCAAGCTGGCACGGTGGTTGGTGCCGCGAGCCCCGCGGACACCCAGACAAAGGAGAGAGTCATTGAGATTCCTTAGCATCGCTCGCATCGCCTCGATCCCCGCCACGATCGGGACTCTGCTCGTGCTCGCCCAACCGGTTTCAGCCAGCACCTCGGTGGACAACTCAGGCTTCTACGACCACCAGGTCATCGAGTACCAGGCCACCGCCGAAGTCACTTCATCGCCGCAAGCGGCCCAGCTGATCAGCCAGGGCAACGTCGTCTACCACATCGTTGGCGCTAACGGGACCACGCCCGCAGTGCAGTGTGCCCGTTTGCTAGCCGCCCTCCCGAACGACGCCACCAGTTGCAACGTGCTCAATTTCATCCCGACTGAGGTTGGCTATGCCGGAGGTGCGTGGAATCTGCAGATCTTTCACTGGAATCCAGGTATCACTCCGGTTGAGCTGAGCAAAGACGACGATATCCTCGCGGCCGTCGCCGCCGGCAAGGGGACGCTCGAGGTCACAGCGACCCTCGTCCGCTGCCCGGTGATCAACTTCGCGGCGCTGCGCTAAAAGTCTCCGGACGGTGAGCGAGGGAGGCCGAACTCCAAAGACCTCCCTCGTCACCAAGCCCTTTTGGTGGTACAGCGTGGAAGCCGTACGCGTCGGCACGGTGGCGATTGGCGTCATTCGATTGCGGTCGGAAACGTCAGGCCATTGGCGATCGTCTGGCGCAAACCGTCGACGTTGATCCTGACGATGTCACCCGCTCCAGGAGTCGGCACAAGGCTAGCCGCATTGGATCCGGGTGACGCCCCAGCCCTGCAATGGCCGGTGTCCTAACCCATTGTGGCCTGCACTTTCATAGCGGCCAGGAGCTCACGGCACGCCCGCTCGCAGCGCCGGCAGGCATCGGCGCACACTCGGCAGTGCTCGTGCATCCGGGCATGGCGCTCGCACTCGTCAGCGCAGCTCTTGCAGATGGCCACGCAGGCCTCAAGCAGCGGCGCGGTGACGCTCGTGTCGTACTCGGCCTGGCGGCTGACGACCCCGACAGTAGCGCCACAGACGTCGGTGCACTCGAGGCACAGCCGGACGCATTTGACCAGGTCGACGACGTTCCGCTCGCTCAAGTCGGCGTCGGCGTCGGCCGTGCAAGCCTGCGTGCAGTCGTTAAGCGCGTCGATCGTGGCGGCCAGCACACCAGCGTCGACGTTTAGGTGGCGTGCGTAGGTATCTAGCATCTGCCTGGCGTAGCTCATAGCTTCCTCCTTGCGCGGGGGCGGGGGGCCAGCGCCCAAGCTCCGCTTCATCGCGCTGATAAACGGGGGGATGGATGCGTGACTGCGAGGCTAGTCTAGCGCTCACTATCATGCGGGTCTCCGCGGAGCCGGACGCTTGTGCTTATCTCAGATGAGATCAAAAAACAGAGGAGCAGCCGCCATGAAGCACATCAAACTCGGGACGCTGGAAGTCTCCCGCATTGGTCTGGGCGCCATGGGCATGTCCACCGCCTATAGCGGAGCAGGCAGCGACGATGCCGAGTCCATCCGCACCATTCATCGCGCGCTCGACCTCGGCGTAACGCTTATCGATACTGCCGAGATCTACGGGCCTTACACGAACGAGGAACTCGTCGGGCGAGCCATCAAAGGCCGCCGCCACCAGGTGGTGTTGGGGACAAAGTTCGGTTGGATCTCACACACCGGTCGTGCCGCCGGCAGCCTCGATAGTAGCCCAGCAAACGTTCGTATCGCCGTCGAGGGTTCGTTGAAGCGGCTCGCCACAGACTACATCGACCTTTGTTACCAGCACCGTGTCGACCCGAACACGCCCATCGAGGAGACAGTCGGTGCGCTGGCCGAACTCATCAAGCAGGGCAAAGTCCGCCACATCGGTTTATCGGAGGCCTGGGTCGGCACAATCCGGCGCGCGCACGCCGTTCACCCAGTAACCGCCTTGCAGTCCGAGTACTCCCTTTGGACTCGAGACCCGGAGCCGCAGGTACTGCCGCTGCTGCGCGAGCTGGGCATCGGCTTGGTTGCCTACTCTCCGCTGGGGCACGGCTTCCTGAGCGGGACTATTCGCTCGATGGAGGACCTTGCGGACGACGACTGGCGGAAGACGAATCCGCGCTTTACCGGCGAAAACTTTGAGCGCAACCTGCGTATCGCCGACGAAGTCGAGGCGGTCGCCGCCGAGGTCGGAGCGACGCCCGCGCAGGTCGCCCTCGCCTGGCTGCTGGCCAAAGGTGACAACATCGCCCCGATCCCCGGCACCAAGCGGGTGTCCCGCGTCGAGGAGAACATCGCCGCCGACGATGTTCGGCTGAACCCCAAACAGATCGACAGGCTCAATAAGCTGCCACCGGCTGCCGGCGATCACCACAACGAGCAGCAAATGCGGATGCTCGACCGCTCAGCGGCAGGAGGTCCTCGCAGGTGAAGCGCCAACCTTGGTTTGACTGCCGCTTCGCCCGAGCGCTCCGCGTTGCCTTCGACCTGACGTAAGGGGCGTCATCGTCAGTCAAGTAGGACAGAGGATCCTCCGCAGCTCTGGGCGAGCGGGTCGGCTCAGCGCCGCTCGTTGATGCGGACGAGGTTGCCCGCGGGATCGCGGAAGGCGCAGTCGCGAACCCCGTAGGGTTGGTCGGTCGGCTCCTGGACGACTTCGGCGCCGCTGGCCTGCAGCCGCGCGAAGGTGCCCTCGAGGTCGGCGGTGGCCAGGATGATGGCGGCGTAGCTGCCCTTGGCCATCATCTCGACGATGGTGCGACGCTCGTCGTCGGTGACGGGGCCGGGGCCGACGGCCGGCGGGTGCAGGACGATGGACGTGCCGGGCTGATCGGGGGAGCCGACCGTGATCCAGCGCATCCCGCCGTATCCGACGTCGCTGCGGACCTCGAAGCCGAGGGTGTCGCGATAGAAGGCCACTGATGCGTCCGGGTCGGCGTGCGGGAGGAAGGTCGCGTGAATCGTGATGTCCATGGCAGTCATGCTCGTTGCGGCTCGGTGACCGGCGCTTCTCGATTCCTGATCGGTCTGGTCACCTGTTTCGCCACGCAGGGCGGCATCCCCGCCGTCGCGCGCGCCGCGTGGCGCCGGTAAGTGCTGGGCGGCATGCCGACCAGTTCGGTGAAGCGACTGCTGAAAGTGCCCAGCGACGAGCAGCCGACCGCGAAACAGACCTCGGTGACGCTGAGGTCGCCACGACGCAGCAGCGCCATCGCGCGCTCGATGCGCCGCGTCATCAGGTAGCTGTACGGCGACTCGCCGTAGGCGAGGCGGAACTCGCGGCTGAGGTGCCCGGCCGACATGTACGCGCCGCGGGCGAGCGCCTCGACGTCCAGCGGCTGCGCGTACTCCCGGTCGATCCGGTCGCGGACGCGGCGCAGCCGCGCGAGGTCGCGCAGGTGGTGCGCCGAGGCGGGTCTGACTTCTTGATGTACGGTCACGCCGACATCTAGCATGGCCTTTAGACTGATTTCGAGGTTAGCCACATCTGTATAGCCAATAACGGATCTGCCGTTCGGGTCTAAGCCGACCTCCGTGTTATTCAGCTTATAGCCTACGTAATACAGCCCGTTACACATAAGGCTCAACCTCTTCTGTCCACTCTAGACGCGCCGGTGCCGACGTACCCCGCGACGTGCTGGCCGGTGGGGGTGTGGCCGGCGCTTGGGCCGAGGTCTATGACCCAGTCGGCGTGCGCCATCACCGCGAGATCCTGCGAGTCGGTAGCGTGCACCCGGCCAGGCGCGCCCATCACCGCTTCTGGCTGAAGCGCACCATGTTGCCCGATGGGTCGCGAAACGCGCAGTCGCGGACGCCCGAGCCCTGGTCCATCGGCTCCTGCAGCACCTCCCCACCGGCTCGGCACACGTGCTCGAAGGTGGCGTCACAGTCGTCGCTGGCGAAGATGACGGTGCGCAGCATGCCGTCGGCCGGGAGCTGCGACATCGCCTTCTTGTCCTGCGGTGAGGCGTTCGGATTGGCCGCCGGCGGCTCGAGCACGATGTTGACGTCGGGCTGTGCCTTCGGGCCCACCGTCACCCAGCGCATGCCCTCGTACTTGACGTCGTTGCGAACCTCGAGACCAAGGACGTCGCGGTAGAACGCCAGGGCTACGTCGTGGTCGTGGACGGCTATAAAGCAGTGCGAGACTTTCAATTCCATATCGCGCACGTTAGATAGGTCGCGCGGGGGAATGCTTCTCCATTTCTGACCGATGTGGGGGCGTATTTCCGAGACCCGTCAGAAATCAAGAAGCAATCGCGGAGCGCGGGGCCTAGGCTGACCGTATGACGCGGCCAACGCCGCGAATTTGACAGGAGGAAAGCAATGAAGATCAAACTGACCACCATTTATGTAGACGACCAGGACAAGGCCTTGCGCTTCTACAGCCAAGTGGCCGGCTTCGTGAAAAAGGCGGACGTTTCGCAAGGGGGATATCGGTGGCTCACCGTGGCGTCGCCCGAAGACCCCGATGGCACCGAACTGCAGCTCGCGCGCAACGACAACCCCGCGGCCAAGGCCTACCAGGAGGCCCTCTTCCAGCAGGGCCAGCCCGCAGCCATGTTCTTCACGGACGACGTCCAGGGCGACTATGAGCGGATGAAAGCCGCCGGCGCCGAATTCAAGATGCCGCCCACCAAGGTGACAGGCTCGACTATCGCCCAGGCGAATGACACCTCTGGCAACCTGATCCAGATCGCGCAGCTGGACCGCGCACGTAGCGGAGCGGGGCGCCGGTAAGCCGGTCGAAGTTAGCGGGTCGCGCCAGGACGTGCCCACGTCTCGGATGGCGCGGCCCGTCGCCCTCTGTTCGACCTCCACGTCACGGATGAAGGTGCCATGGACCTAACCACTTATCGCAGTTTGCTGCGGGACTCGCGGGCACGTCGCCTGCTTGCCGGCTTGGCCGCCTCATCGTTGGGCGACGGGATGAGCATCGTGACCATCGCCGGCTCGGTCGGCGGAGGCGGCACGCTCCTCGCATCCGGCCTGGCCACCGTCCTACTTGCGGCCGTCTCGCTGCTGGTGTGGCGGCGCGAGGCCGCGTCCGGCCGCCACGAGTCTTTTGTTCCCGAGCATGCCCAGACTGAAAAGCTCGTAATAGAAGCCAGGCCGGACCGCCGTACCGCCTAGGGCGGGGGCCGGTTGCGAGCTCAGTCCTCAGCTCACCGCTTTCTTCACGAGCGCGCCGACCCTTGCCTCGTCGGCGGCGGTCAACTTCGTCAGAGCGAAGGCGACCGGCCACATGGTGCCGTCGTCGAGGTGCGCCTCGTCGTTAAAGCCGAACGTTGCGTACCTCGTCTTGAACTTCTGCGCGGGTTGGAAGAAGCAGGCGACCTTGCCGTCCTTGGCATACGCGGGCATGCCGTACCAGAGTTTCGGCCAGAGGACTGGCGCGCTGGCTTTGATCACCGCATGGAGCCGCTTCGCCATGGCTCGATCCGCTTCCGCCATCTCGGCGATCTTCGCGAGCACCGCGCTTTCCCCCTCGGCCTTGTCCCCGGCCGCCTTCATCTCTTTGACCCGCTCCTTCATCGCGGCTCGTTCCTCGTCTGTAAATCCCGCGCGCCTCTTTTTGGCGGTGGCGCTCTTGGCGGACTTCTGCGTGTCCTTCATTAGAGGTTTCCTCCCCTGGGAGTATTGATGGGAATGACCCTCATACTAGGGTGCCCGCCGTCGCGGGGCTTCTTTAAAGCTGCTCAATCGTCCGAGCGCCGATGTTGGAAGGGATCGAGGCCGATTTCGTATTCGAAATCTGGAGCCGAGGGCCGGATTCGAACCGGCGACCGCTATCTACAAATCTGGATTTGTGCCGTCCGCAGCGTGCCGACGAGTGCTAATACCTGCTGTCTTGTATTCGCTTCCTGAAAATTTCGTGCCGATAAGTACCGATAAGTGCTGAGTAGTGGTCACGAGTCTGGTGGTATTTTGGTGGTACGACCTCTCGCCTCGGTGCCCGGCGAGCTGGGCCGGGCTTCGTCGAGCTTTTTAACCTATCTGACACCCCTCACCGGCAGGATGGCGGCGGCCCCGATGATGGCGCAGATCCCAGCGGCGGCGTAAAGCCCGCCGTAGTTGCCGCCGCCGATCGAAAGGATGAGCGGAGCGCTAGCCGGCGCGATGGAGAAGGGTAGAGCGCCGGCGATGTTGAACACACCGAGATCTTTGGCGACGTTGTCTTTGCTCGGTAGCACGTCGGCGACGAGCGCGAGGTCGACGGCCGCATACATTCCGAAGCCGAGTCCGCTGATGGCCACGCCTACCAGGAATCCGTTGAAGTTGCTGGCCATCGCGACCGCGAACATCGCCACGCCGTACACCATCGACGCGATGAAAACAAAGATCTTCCTTCGGCCCGTCCAGTCAGAGAGCCTGCCAGCGATGAGCGAAGCGGCGACGATTAGAACGGACTGGGCGACTGTGCCGAGAAATATCTGTTGCGGCACGTCCGCCACCGCGCTGCCGATTTTGCTAAGCAGGAAGTAAGCCTCGTAAGTGGTCAGGAGGGCGTAGGCCAGAACGAACATGAAGCGACTAGCGAAGGCCCACGCGAAGTCTGGGCTTGTACGCGGTTTGACGTAGAAGGTGCTGGCGAATTCCCGCAGCGACCAGGTCGGCCTGCCCGCCTTGGCAAGCCGGCGGTCCTTCAGCGCGACCGCGAAGAGCAGGATGAAGAACCCGCCAGTCGCGCACGGGACCAGAAACGTAGCGATCGGGTGGCCGGTGAAAAGTTTGACGAGAAAGGTGCCGCTTACCGCGGCGATCGGCAGGCACACACCCAGGACCCCGGAGACCACACCGCGTTGCGCGCGCGGGACCTGGTCGGGGAGTACCGCGATCAATGCGGCGAGCAGTGCGTTGAAAAACAGCTGCGCCATGCACCATCCGACGAGTACGACCGGGATGTTGGGTGCCAATGCCACAATTACGATGCCGAAGGTCCCGCCCACCAGGCCTATGACCATCCATGGGCGTCGCATGCCCAGCCGCGAAGAGGTGCGGTCGCTCATCCTCCCGAAGAACGGATTACCGAACATTGCGACCAGAGCGCCGATCCCCGCGACAAGCGCCAAGCTGTTCGGTGCCTGTTTGATCCCCACCAGCGAGTTGACCCTGAGTGGCAAGGTGACCAGGATCGGTGCGAGGAAGACCAGGTTGGTGCTCATGAACGCCAACGTGTACAGCGAGATGAACTCCCATCCGACCCTGTGCGCCGCGGGCGCCTCCGGCGCCAGCGCAGCCTCGGCCGCAATTTCGTATTTCAATCCGTCCACCGCGGCTTCATCGATTTGACGATGCCACCCAGGTTGCCACCTGGGCGCGCGAGTTGAACCCGAGCTTGTTGAGGATGTTGCCGACGTGAGTGGCGGCTGTACGATCGGAAATGAACAGGCGGGCTGCGATCTGTTTGTTGCTCAGCCCGTCGGCGACTAGCCGTGCGACCTCCAACTCGCGCTTCCCGAGGGCCGCAGTCTCGGCGCCATCAGAGGCGGCGGCCTCAGGTTGATCGGATTCGCCCAGCGCGAGGCGCAATGCCGCCATGCGACTCAAGCGACGGCCCGCCTGAAATTCGGCCTCGAACTTCGACGACCCCAGCGCTTTCTTCGCCAACTCTTTAGCGTGCACCAACAGGGGAACAAGCGGTCCCATGATGTCTGCGCCGGTCTGCGTTCCCAAGGCGTCTGCTGCCCCGAGCAGCTGTGCCCCTGCTCGCGCCTGGCCACTGTTGGCCGCATACCAGCCTGCAGCCGCAAGTCCGTAGTACTGCGCCAGCCGGTTATCGATGGTCCGAGCGAGTTGCAACGCTTCGACGAACCATGACTTTGCCGCATGAATGTCGCCGGACATCATCCCCACCATCCCGAGGTTGCGAAGCATCGCTTCCAATTGGTACAAGTCACCGGCTTCTCGGCTGAGGCGCACGCCCTCCAAAGACGCAGCTCTGGAAGTCTCGAGGTCCCCCTCGAAGATCGCCTGAATGGCCCGAGACTCCACCAACTCGATTGTCGCGGGGAAGTCATTCAGACCAGGGGTGATCGCTTGGGCTTCCTCGAGATAGCGTCTCGCCGCTTGATGCTCGCCGGCCAGGTTCTCGACGGTCGCGGCTATCGAGAGTGACTCGGACAACGGCGCCCGCTGCTCCATCTCTCGAGCAGTCGCGATGGCGCGCGCGATCCACGGCCTGGCAGCCGCGGGGTCCCCCTGCAGCAGGCTCAACCATCCGCGAAGGTAGTTGGCGCGCACCAGCGTGAGCGGAGACGCCTCGCCGGAACCGAGCAGCTGGTCGAGCCAGCGCCGACTCTCCGTGGTCCCATGCGTAATCCAGTAGTACTTCATCGAGGCCGCGATATCGAGCCCGCGGGCAAAGTCGCCGCGCGCCACGCATTGCTGAAGGACCGCTCGGATATTGTCGATTTCGAGCTCGGCCCACCGGAGCCACTCGAGAAGCCGGTACCGGGCCTGGTCCGCCGATCGCAGACACGTCGTCCGGTAGTGCTCGAGGCAACGCTCCCCGATAAGTTCCTCCTCTTGTGCATCGCGCAGCTTAAGGCTGGCGTATTCGCGCAAGGTCTCGTGTAGGCGATAACAGGCAAGTCGCCTGACGTCCTCTTTGGTTACCAGTGATTTGTCGACCAGCGCTGACAGGACGTCCAACGCCCCACTGGCAGGCATCTCCTTGGACGTGCAAACTGAGTCGACATCCTCCAGGGTGAATCGACCGGCGAATACGCATAGGCGCCTGAACAGAATTTGCTCGGCCGCCGTCAACAGGTTGTAACTCCAGTCAATGGTCGTTCGAAGCGTTTGATGACGCGGGAGTGCAGCGCGGCCGCCGCCGGTGAGCAGCAGAAATCGGTCAGTCAAGCGATCGAGGATCTGCTCCACAGTGAGCACTCGGGTTCTGACGGCCGCGAGCTCAAGCGCCAAAGGCAATCCGTCGAGCCGGCGGCACAGCGCCACGACCGCTGCCTGGTTCGAGCCCGTGAGCTCCCACGTGCCCGATGCCGCTGCCGCCCGCTCACTAAACAGCGTGACGGCTTCGTTCTGTCGCAGGCGATCGAGTGGTTCCGTTCCCTCTTCCGGAGGCACTTGTAGGGGCGGAATGGGAATAACCTGCTCGCCTGGCACTTGGAGCGGCTCTCGGCTCGTGCTGATCACCGTCAGCCTGGGCGCCGCGCGAAGGAGTTCGGCCACCAGCGCAGCCACCGCTCCGATGAGGTGCTCACAGTTGTCGAGCAGGAGTAATAGTTGTCTGTTCCGCAAGTCGGAGACCAGGATCTGCGACGGCTTCATTGCGGTCTGGTCTCTCAGGTCCAGGGCTGCGAGCACGGCATTGGCCACGAAGGACCCATCGCGAACCTCGGCAAGCTCGACCAACCAGGCGCCGTCCGCGAATCCACGTCCCAGGTCGGCCGCAATCCGTAGTGCGAGTCTGGTCTTCCCGACCCCTCCGGGCCCCACGAGGCTGAGCAGGCGGGCCGTCGTGAGCTTCTTTCTGATCTCGCCAAGCTCCCGACGGCGGCCGATGAAGCTCGTCGCCTCCGCTGGCAGATTGCCCAACCGGTGCTTAGGTCTGGCCATGGTGACTACGCATCGAGTCAGTAATCCTGACGATTCGCGCGGCCGGCTGCGGCCTCAGGCTGACAAGTATGACGAAGGAGCTAGCGACCCAGCGAGTTGAGGTGACATTTGTAGGCCCGCCTCCGGCGCGACAAATTGCGCGGGCGATTGGGGTCACCGAGGTGAACGTCGACGGCTACCGGCTGCGCTGCCTTGTTTGGGGCAGCTTTCAGCCATTTCTCGAAGCACTGCACGGTTACGAGGTCATCAGTCTGACCTCCATGCCGGCACATTCCATAGGAGTCGAGTGATGAACCAGCTAAACAGTTACGCCGAGACCGGTCGCAACGAACCTACACCAATCGCCTCACTCGACGCCCAGCTAACGGAGTTGATCGAGTTCGTCTGGGCCTGCGAGGCTGCGGCCCGGAGCGAATCCCGCCTCGACCGGTACGGGAACAACTGGGGCTCCAGATGAAGGCCTTCACATCGGGGAGGTGGTTGATGTCGGCAGATTGAAGCACTCCACGTGAACATCAATCAGTGGTCGTCGCGTCGATGACCTTTTCAAACAAGGAGTTTTCAGATGAGTCCTAATCGAAAGACAGCGTTTGCCGCGGGCGCGCTCTATCTGCTCAGCTTCGTCTCGATCCCGACCCTCTTTCTCTACAATCCGCTGCGCGCTTCGAACTACATCGTCGGGCATGGCTCGAATACCGGCATCATCGTCGGCGCCATCCTGGAGATGATCGTGGCCCTCGCCGGTATCGGCACGGCCGTCGCGCTGTTCCCGGTGGTCAAGAGACAGAACGAGGGAGTCGCGCTGGGCTTCGTTGGCACGCGAACCCTGGAAGGCGGCGCCATCCTCGCTGGCGTGGCGTGCGTCCTGTCGCTCGTCACCTTGCAGCAGGCGGGAGCCGGAACCGGTGCGTTGGTCACCGGCCATGCGCTGATCACGATGTATGACCGGATCTTCCTGCTCAGCCAGAGCTTCATTCCGGCGGTCAACGGCCTGTTGATCGGCTCGCTCTTGTACCAGTCGCGCCTGGTGCCGCGGGTGCTTCCCCTGCTCGGATTCATCGGCGCGACCCTTCTGGTCGCTGGCGACGTCGCCGTGCTGTTCGGTCTCATCGGGCAGCATGCCCCTGCGACAGGGCTGTTCGCAATCCCGATCGCAGTCTGGGAGTTTTCGCTGGGCGTTTATTTGGTAGTCAAAGGCTTTAAGCCCTCGGCCATCACCGCCCTTTACAGCCGACCCGTTGCAGTGGGCGAGCCTGCCTTGGCCCATGTGGCGCCTGTTAGGTAGAGTCCTGCCTCGACCTCCCACGGCTTGGAGCCCGGCGTTGACCGGGCTCCAACACTCGCAATTAGCAGAGCGGGACGTCAGCGACCTAGCACAAAGGAGGTGGGCATGATGTCCACGGAAAACACAGCGATCGTCGAGACCCACAGTCTCAGTAAGAAATTCGGCAGCGGAGCCCTCGCGGTCGACGGCGTCGACTTGGAAGGAACTTTTCGTTGGAGGAGCTGGCTGGGCGCTTCTGTGATCTTCTTCCTTATCTTCGGCACGATTAACGTCATATCGGCGATCGCGGTACCGCTAACGCTGCATCTCAACGGCGCCTTCCCCGGTGTGGTCTTCAGCGCTACCGGTGACCCACAGCTGCTCGGTCGTTCGATAACCGGCCTCCACCACGACAACCCCAAGCTTGACACGCTACTGGTGGACTCCATGACCAGCATGTGCGCGATGATGATGGGCTGGGGAATTATGATCCTGGCCGCGGCGTGGTTCGGCCTCCGACGCGGCCGCTCATGGACCTATTGGGCGCTCCTACTGTCGGGGCTGGTTTCGTTGGTGTACTACTTCGTCATCTCAGCCGACTACGCCCGGCAGGGAGCGTCGTGGGCCGACGGGCTTCAGTCCGTCCTCGAAGCTGCTATTCCTCTCTTCCTTGGCGCCATTGCTGGAGGTATCGCTTTGGTTAAAGGCTTCGCGTTGCTAGGCGCGCCATCATGAATTGGACAACAATTCAGATCGCCCTGGGCTAATGGTCACATCGATCGCTCCAGCAAGCGAGCGGCTGATTATGGAACAGTGGCGGCCGCGCGGCACCCCCATCGCTCATCCACCTGTCGGCCCATCGTGGCCGGCGGCCTGGGCGCGAAGTGCGGCTGGCTTTCGAATAACGATCCGCCGGCCCTGGGTGGTGATGATGCCCGCGCGCCGCCAATCACCGAGCGTGCGCGACACCGATTCGCGAGTTGCGCCAATCATCTTGCCAAGTTCTTCGTGGGAGTACGCCGGCAGGAGGATGGCGCCATTCGGGCCTCGCTCGGCTTGCTCGACGAGCGTGATCACCAGGTCTGCCAATCGGCCGGCGACTGGGCGGGACACGATACTCTCGATGGTGGACTCGAGCCGGATCATCTGGCGCGCCATGGCCATCATCACCTTCGCCATCAGGATCGGATGATGAGCCATCATATTTATGAAGTCTTGGGCGGCGGCGTCGCACACTACGGTCTCTTCGAGCGCTTCCGCAAACGTCGCGTCGCCGCCCTTGCCGAAGAGCGCTCCCAGCCCGAAGAGCTGTCCGGGAACGAGGACCGCGGTCGTCACTTCCTGACCGTTTTCGGTCACGTGGTATAGGCGAACCCTTCCTTGCTTGACCATGTAGACGCGCTCGCTTGAGCCGTCCAGCACCGAGGATTTCGCCGAGCAGGACCGCATCCGTAGGTCCCGCGACACCCGTTCCACCTCCTCGGCGCTCATGCCTTCGAAAAGGTTGAGGCGTCGTAGGTACCACAGCTTGTCTGGCATGCCTCCAGCCTAGCGCCGCTCGGACCGAAATTACGTGACCTGGATCACAGACCCAGCG